>Ga0208626_1000012_pt1 | contig 197424 bp, 164 predicted proteins | sample LakWasMet10_HOW4_2_FD_183860 | JGI IMG/M metagenome (GOLD analysis project Ga0208626, IMG submission 183860) | Freshwater sediment methanotrophic microbial communities from Lake Washington under simulated oxygen tension - Sediment Metagenome... | ecosystem: Environmental > Aquatic > Freshwater... | reverse complement strand
CCCCTGTGTCCATTAAATCATTATCACAAAAAGTATACGATGCAGGATTTGCAGTAAGAAGCATTCATGCCATTGTAAACATTGAACCGACAACAATTACAAACGACTACTGCTTAATTTTAGAAAATAACTTGTATCATTTTATTAAAATTGAAGGAGAAAAAAAATTATCAGGCCCCACCAGCATAAAATTTATAGGGGAAAAACTGATGCAAAAAAATGAGTTCAAAAAATGGAAATTGTTTTGCTCTAGTAGTTGCAAAAGTCAAATTACTCCTAATATTAGAAACGAATATTTTGTAACAATCCCTTGATACGAAAATTCATATATACAATTCTGTTATTTTTTGCTGCTACTATTAGTAAGTCGCAAGAATTGTTTCCACACGTAGATCCTGCAAGCAATATCCCAAAGGGCGTTCTTGGAATTCGAATTGTAAACGAAGGATTTAATGAAGTTACTCAATTCAGAAGCTCGCAAAGTTTTAGATTCATGTTTGGAATAACTTCCAAATTTATGTTTACTCAAAGTTTTAATTTCAGTAATCATCACGGACGAAAATTCCCATCCGACTTTATTGCAAATGATGGTAACATTGGCGTGCATACACATGGAGTTGAAAAAGGAAATAAATACCCCTATCAATTAGATAATTTTAACTTGAATTTGAAATATCGTTTTTTTAGTAATGATGGAACAAAAAATCATTTTAGGATGGCAGCCTATCTTGAATTAGCAGGAGGAAAAGAAGCACACGATGAGGCAGAACCCAATTTAATGGGCGATAATGGAGGAATTGGTGCAGGCATTACTGCAACCAAATTAAAAAACCGGTTTGCTATTTCATTAACAGCAGGAGGAATTATTCCTCAATCCTACTATTACCAGAGATTAGACTCAACGCTACAAGTAAAATATGGAAAAGCAATTAACTATAGCCTATCAATGGGATTTTTGTGTTTACCAATTAAATACAAAAGCTACAAACAAATGAACCTAAACGTGTATTGCGAATTTATTGGAAAGGCTTACGAAAAAGCTGAAGTATTAAGTAATTCCAAACAAATTTTAATTGCTGATGCACCTGGATTGGAAGCAGGAAAGTATTTAGAAATCCGACCTTCTATTCAATTTATTTTTAACTCAAATTTACGAATTGATTTTTCGTATGGTCGCCCATTAATTGGAAGATCCTACACACATAGCTATCCGCTGTATTATTTTACAATTCAGAGATATTTCTTTTTTAAATAATCAGCCCTAAAATAGGGCTGATTATTTTTATTTTTTTATATTGAAAGGAATAACTAGCTTAAAACTAATATTTCGTCCCATATTAAATACACCTGACCTTCCAGTAGAATAATTGACAGGCGCATATTTTAATCGGCTCAAATGATTTTGATATCCACTATCTAGCAAATTATTTGCATTTATATAAAATGAACAAATCATTTTTTCTTTAAAAACAATATCGGATCCTACACCAGCATTAATAAGATAATAATGAGGTGTTTGAGTTTCTGTTGAATAAGCCGAATGAATTTTATTTTGAGCGAAATAATAATCAAGCTCTACTTTCAAATACGTATTTTTAAAAAAACCTAACCTACTTTTAAAATCAGCTTTAAGTTGTGATTGGTATTTAGGTGCTGGCATAAACGGCAAATGACTCATCGAGTCGGGTTGACGAAGCTGTATCCCTTCAACAAAGGAAAGTGAATTTTCGAAATGCAACCAATCCAAAGGATGAGGGTGAATATCAAACAACAACTCTCCTCCATAAAGAAGTGCATTGCCTGACACAAAACCAAAAACGGTGTAACCATCTATTACAGAATCCACATTAGAATAAGAACTCATTTTTTGCAAGTAAATATAATTTGTAATTGAATTGACAAACACATCCACTTGTGCAGTAACATGTGTAGAATTTATGCCTAACGAATAATCTGCTTGAAAACTATGTTCTGGTTTCAATTTTTTATTCCCTATTTCATACCTAATCGTTCCTTCGTGAACACCATTTGCCGAAAATTCAGCAATATTAGGAGCGCGGTACCCTTTCGATAAATTAAACTTTGTAGTAATGTCTTCTGAAATTTGAAACGTAAATCCTAAGCTACCTGATAATCCAGAAAAAGTAGAATTAGAAGATTCAAATTGTCTATAGGCAGATGTATCTGAAGCATCTACTTTTCCACCATCGGAATTCACATATAAATCTGCTACACTCAACATTCTTAAATCGTATCTTATTCCAGCAGATACATCAAGTCGATTCTTTCTTTTATGAGCAAGAATAAAGCCTCCAATATCAAACAAATCATAATCAGGAATCAAAAACTCTACACCTTTATTTTTTGAACTTTGTTGCATCCCATTAACACCAAAAGAAACATTCAAATCATTCTTATTAGGCAATACATATCTCACATCATAATTAATAGTATTTAATAAAAAGTACAAACCGTACTGAGATTGCTTCAGCACATCAGCATATTCTTTTCGCTGATTCTGTTGAAAACCAACAATTGCCTTCAAATTTCCTTTTCCTAAAACAAAATTGTTATTTAAAACTGCTTTATAATGATTTATTTTTTGATAGGGAGCATATAGTTTTGTATGCTTAAAATCATTATTTGTTGCAATTGTTTCCACAACAGTCGTATCATTAAAGGCGACTGGTTTTATAAAATCTCCAGTTAGGCTATCTCTTTCTCCTTCTACAATTCCAGGCATCATTTCATACGCACTAAAATGCAAATGAGAATACCCCCATGATTTATTAAGTCCTAAAACGCCACTTATTGTATTTTCTAAAAAACCTGAATTAAAAACATATCCGTCATATTTATTCTTGTATGCATGAGCTGATTTGTTAGAATAACGAACATCCCAAATTAACCCTTTAAGATTTCCATTTATGTTTGCTGAAATTGCTCTAAGTCCATTATTTGTTTGGTAATTCGTTATAACATTCCCTTTAATTTTCCCTTCAGGCAAGGTAGGCGCAGAAACAAAGTTGATAACACCTGCAATTGCATCCGAGCCATAAGATAAACTAGCAGGACCTTTTAATATTTCTACTTTATCAATCGAGTATTCATCTATTTCTAAACCATGTTCATCACCCCACTGTTGTCCTTCTTGTCGAATACCATCGTTTACAATAACTATACGGTTGTAACCAAGGCCTCTAATAACAGGCTTAGAGATTCCTGTACCTGTTGATACTTGATTAATACCTGGTTGAGTTGTTAAAGCATCAACAATATTTGTAGATGAAGTTTGCAGCAAATCTGTTTTTGAAACAATGGTTGTTGGCGTTGGTGTTCTTTTCAACTCACTTGCCGTTGATAATCCTGCAACAACAATTTCATCCATTTCTTTAATAGATGACTCAAGTTCAAAATTTTTAGTCCTTACATCAGCAAGATTGATTGTTTCTATAATAGTTTTGTAACCAATCAAACTAACCTGAAAAAGCAATTGTGAAGAAGGTAAATTTTCAATTAAATAAGTACCATCTGCTTTTGAAATGGTTCCTTTTTTTAAATCTGGAATATACACGATAACACCTGGCAATTTTTCACCCGTTGATTTATCAATGATGCTACCAGATAAGCTTTTCTTTTCAATGCCTACAGAACCTTCCGTGGCAAATGCACGACTTATAACAATGAATAATATCATTGTTAGATATAAATATATTGATTTCATATAAAATGTATAAAAAATTAATGATGCATCGATTATTAATCGATAAAAATTATTTTTTATACAACAGGAGGAGCTCGAGAAGGAAGTAGGTAATTAAATTCGATTGAAACATGCTCTACAATGAAAGGATTAAAAACAAAAGATTTTCCATTATCAAGCGCAAAGCAAAGAGGAGAAATTAAATCTGCTGAAGAAGAAAAAGTATAATCACAAATAGAACAAGAATGCTCTAATTCATGAAAATGTTTGTCAGAAGCTGAACAATGGACGTCATCGGCATGTTCAATAGCATGAATCTCTTTCTCTACCAAAGGGAATAGAAAAAGAAATAAGAAAATTATTGAACAATATTTTTTAAACGTTTCTTTCATTTACTTTTACAAATGTAACCAATTTTATTTTTAAATAATACAAAATGCAAATTTCAAGATTCAACATTCGTGTGTATGGTCTATTAATAAACGATTTTAATCAAGTATTAGTTAGCGATGAAATCATAAAAGGACACTATATAACAAAATTTCCTGGTGGCGGTTTGGAGTTTGGCGAAGGAATTATCGACTGTTTGAAACGTGAATTTAGAGAAGAGACGAACAATGAGATTGAAGTAGTGAAACACTTTTATACAACTGATTTTTTTCAGCAATCGGCCTACAATCCAAGCCATCAAATAATTAGCATTTATTATATTGTAAAGGAAGGGAACAACTTTAATTTACATACAACAAGTTCATCCTTTGACTTTAAGGAACAAATTGATGAAGCACAGGCATTTAGATGGCTATCAATTAAAGAGTTAACGGAAGAACAATTTAGCTTGCCCATCGACAAACTAGTATCTAGGTTACTTAAAGATCAAGCATAAAAAAACGAGCAACATCAATGTTGCTCGCAAGTAGTTTGTTGAGTAGTAAAAACAGTGAATAATGTATATCTAATTAGCTGATATATTAAAATCTAAAATTACTTTGCTGCCGTTATCTTCAAAAGTAACCTTGTCGGCTAAGTTTTTCATTAAGAAAACACCTCTACCGTTTGGCTTTTCAATATTTTCGGGGTTTGTAGGGTCTGGCAAAGAAGTATGATTAAATCCTGCTCCTTCATCTTTTACAATAAACGAAACATGATCTGGGTGCGATTTAAAAGAAATATCAATACTCTTGTTTGGATTTGCTTGATTACCATGATAAATTGCATTATTAACCGCTTCGGTTAATGCAACAAGTATATTACCATAATAATCTTCGCTAATGTTAAAAACGTCACAAACGTCTTCTATCATTTTTTCTACCAAAATAATATTTTCAGCTTTAGAGCTAATTCTAATTTTTTGATTTTCTGCAAGTACCATCTTAGTTATCTATGTTATTGAAATACTGATTAACTTTTGACTTATAAAACGGATTTAATGACGGTGGAACCGTTTTTAGTAGCTCCGTTTCTTTTAGTTTCAGTCTGTTATACTCAAAAAACTGATTAGGGTTACTAAAATTTTCATTTTTTGCTTCGTTTGATTGTCTTTTTTCATCCATTTCCCTCTCCTTCTCAGCTTTTTCGTGCTCTAGAAGGCGTGTTAAAATTTCTTGTTGGCGCTTCATTGTCTCCGGACTAATCAATTTATTTACTAAATCGGTCTCGGTTTCTTCCATTTCTTTGGCCAACTTGCTCATATTACCCGAACCTTTTCCGTCTTTATTGATTTGATCGGCCATTTTTTGAAGTTCTTGACGAATTGCCTCTTGTTGGGCCGCTAATTTTGCAATCTCCTGGCTCATGCCACCCATTCCCATCCCTGGTTTCTGCCCTGGCTTATTCCCGCCTTTTTCAAGCCCCTCCTTCATCTTTTGAATTTGCTTATTCAATTGCTCCTGCATCTGACGAAGATTCGACATAGACGGCTTTTTGCCGTTTCCTCCCGGCTTATTACAACTACCGCTTCCAGGTTTTTGGCTTTTTGCTTGCGCCTGCATTTGACTCAAGGCTTCATTCAACATCAATGCTAAATTATTGATGGATGTCATGGCAAACTGTTGCCTGCTTTGTGCCTCTTGTTTGTGATTTTTTCCGTCATAGGATGGTGTTTGCGACTCTTTAATTTCAGCAACTGCCTTCTCCATGTTCATATTAATAGCACTAATTTCTTTATTAACTGCCGATTTAATTTGTGGAACACGCTTACTCAATGCAAACAGACTATCTTCAATCATTTTACTATCATCCTGCAATTTTTTTTGTTTTTGATTGATTTTAAAATACTGTGGGTCATTCGGTTTTGCTTTCGCCAATTCGCCCATTAATGCTTCTTGATTAAATGAAAGTTGAATTAGATTTTCCAACAAGTCTCTAATTTTATTCATATCCTCAGCTGCTTGTTCTTGAGCTTCCTGAGCTTGCATTGCTGCCAACTCTTTACTCATCTCTTGCATTTTTTGAGCAGCATTTTTTTGCGATTTTGCAGCCTCTTTTTTCTGATTCCCTTGTAGTTGCTCACTACTATTCTGCATTTCCTTCTGAATGTCCTGCTGCTTTTGTTCTGTATCCTCCATTTTTTGAGGTTCCTCTAGCTCCGCATTCTTCTTCTCCAATTCCTTCAAATCTTTTTTTACCTCTTCGAACTGCTTATTCAACTCATCTTGTTTCTCCTTTTGCTCTTTTGAATCAGCATTTTTCTCTTCTGTTTTTTTAGCTAAATCTTCTTGTTTTTTCGAAAGCTCATCTAATTTATTAATGCTTTCTTGCAACTTTTGTTCAAACTCCAACTGTTTAAATATTTCCAAATTACGATCCAACTCTTTCATTAAATCTTTATTATCAAGTTTCATTTTTTCCAATGCTTCTTGAATTTTATCTTTATCCATCTTCTCCATCAACTTTTGAAGCTCATTGTACTTCTCTTTCATTTCAGGTGTCATCACCTTATCAAACAACTCTTCTAATTGCTTTTGCTTTTCAAGCATTTCTTCATTGGGTTGCTTGTACTCATTTTGTTGTTGAAGATTTTGGTTGTTTTCATTCTTAATGTTATCTACCTTTTTCTGAAGCTCTTTTTGTTTATTCAAAAGCTCTTCCATTTTTTTCTTCTCTTCCCAAGTCAATGTCTTTTTCTCTGCAAGCTTGCGCTGCAAATCACTTAATGCTTTTTGAACATCTTTCGCTTGATTAATACTTTCTTGTAAATCTTCTTTTATTTTATCATTATTTTTTTCAGTTTTATCCTCCAACTCATTCAATGTTGGTGCTTTAAAAATCATCTTTTGAGAACGAGTAGATTTACTTCCAACAACACCATCATTGTCCCATACTTCAAAATAGTATTCTATTTGATCACCAGGCATCACTTCCAATTGATTCAAATCCCAATAATGAAAAAAGGATTCTTGGGTAATTGCTTTATTAATATCAATTGCAGTTGAATTGGTTGTTATTTTTTTATACTTATCTGTGATAGCAGAATCATTATTCACAATAAAGCGATAATTGAATGTAAGTTTCGAAAAGCCATAATCATCCTTGATAGAACCATTAAAATAAATGCGTTTAGTTGACGTGCTATCTTTTCGTTCTTCAAAATTAATTTGAGGATAAGCATCGGGGATTACATTAATTGTGTAGGTTACCGAGTCTTTACTCCTAAGAAAATCATTTGAAGTAATTATGGAGTATGTCTTATCACTAAACAACCTTAATGAATGAGAAAAATTATTTTCAGAGGTTGGCGCTATGGAAAAAGCGGTATCAGCAAAATTCAATTTCAATTGTTTTGTATTTTGAGTCGTAAAGTTCCAGCTCACTTTTGTTCCTGCTGGTAAAATTAAATCTCCGGTGTTTTTAATCTGCTCATCTTTTCTATTTAAATAAGCAGGGTAATGAAGTTCGATATCAAAATTCAACAAAACAGGATTCGGCAATGCTATTAATTCATATTCTTTTGATTGAAAACCATCACCCAATAATTTAAATACTATATTTCGTTGAACATTTTTAAATACATAACTAAAGTTGACAATATTTTCTTTTTGTAATTTAAATTCATTCCCATCAATTTCAATAAAAGTATTTTCAGGAATTTCGTCTCCTACAAGCTTTACTTTTAATTCATAATCCTCTTGAGTAACTGTTTTTAAATTTTCATTCGTTATTACAAACTGAAAAGGAGCTTCTTTCTCAAAATAGTCGGCATGTTTTACCAACCGTTTGGTACTATCCGTAATTAAACTAGGAGCAGCGAATAGCAGAACAACAATAAACAAGAGCGGCACTAACGCATATTTTAAATAACGTCTATTCTCGGAAAAATTAACCGCAGCGCTGAATGCTACAGGTTTTAATTCACCAATCTTTTGATTAATACTAGCCTCTACAAGTTGATTGGTATATTCATGACCATTAACAGATTGCTCTTGAAGTTGTAATACATTGAGTAATTTATCCTGAACATTTGTAAAATGCATACCAATGATAGCCGAAGCTTCTTTATAAGATATGATTTTCCCAAAGCGATATAACTTTAAAACAGGAATAGCAATGTATTTAACTAATATGAAAGTACTAGTAACGAGGAAAAGGTAAAATAAAATCGTACGAATGGTAGAATTAAAATGAGCCACTGATTCTAAAAGCGTAACTGTAATAAAACTAACCAATAACAAAGCAGTACTATAAATCAATCCTTTTAATAATTGATTTTTATAGTACTTACGAATAAATTCGTCCAGTTTATTAATTAAGCCAGTATAGTTTGCCTGCATCTAAATATCAAACGGATAAACGTTTTATTAATTATACCAAAGATACTTAAAATAGAAGGTATTAAGAAGTAGATTTTTAATTTTGAAAAACAAAAAATACCTTAACTTTGTTATATTAATACAAAAACACTCAAAAAATGGTAACTAAAAAAGTAGAAACAGCATTAAATGAGCAAATTGCTCTGGAAGCATCCTCATCACAATATTATTTAGCAATGGCATCATGGGCAGAAACACAAGGTTTAGAAGGAGTTGCCGCATTTTTATATACACATGCCGATGAAGAACGTCAGCACATGCTAAAACTCATTAAATATGTAAATGAGAGAGGCGGACAGGCACTTATTCCTGCTTTAAAGGCACAGCCACAAAAATTCAAATCGGTACAATTTGTTTTCGAAGAAGTATTAAAGCATGAGGTATTGGTTTCTAATGAGATTAATGCATTAGTAGAAGTATGTTTAAAAGAAAAGGATTATACTACTCATAATTTTTTACAATGGTATGTTTCTGAACAAATTGAAGAAGAAGCATTGGCTCGTAAAGTATTAGATAAATTAAAGCTAATTGGTAAAGATGCAAGTGGCTTATATTTCTTTGATCGCGATATGGGTGGAATGGCTGCTGCAGATGCTGCCGCAGGAACTGAAAACGCATAGTATTAAATTTATATAATAAAAAAATCCCATGCTTAAAAGCATGGGATTTTTTTATTAGTATAATCAATGATTATTTTGCTACAGTAAATTTAGAAGTAACAATACCACCATTTGATCTTAATTGGTAAAAATAAACACCAGCAGCTAAATGAACGCTTTCGATATTTACTTTGTAAGTACCAGCAGTTTGGTCATTGTATTTGTTCTCCATTACTTTACGACCTGATTGATCAAAAATCAACAAGCTAACTGTAGAAGAATTTTTTTCTAATGTATACTCAATAACTGTTTTTTCATTCGCAGGATTTGGGTATGCATTCATTTTCATTCCGTTAACAAATTCGTTGATTCCAGTTCCTGGACCAGAGCAAATGATTGGGAAGATTGCGATGTCATTATCAACATCACCAGTTCCTGTTGCAGAGAAAACGTTGTCAGTTACCATCCACTTGTTGTAACCACCAGATACATAGTGCCAAGCGTAATCTAAATTTGCAGCAGAATTGATATCATCACACAATAAACCTACAGTATCACCAGCAGCTAAACCAGCAGTTTCCATAGCAATAGCAAAATCACCGTTGAAAGTTGGCTCAGAAGGAATGTTGATGATATTGTAACCATTTACATCACCTGTATCGATATCTGTAAATAATAAATCAGCAGATGCCTTAACAGTAGCAGCTGGACCATTAAAGTTTAATGTAGTTGTATTCACTGCACCATTTTCATTACAAGATCTGTTTGCAACAACATCGTATAATTTAAAAGTAACTTTTGAAGTTAAAGAACCAGCTAAATCACGCTCTTTTGCAACAAAAACAACCATTAAATCTGTAACATGTAATTGTGCTGAATTTAAATTACTGTACCCTTGAGCACATGTTTTTAATAACGTTGATACGTTGTTACCATAAACATAACCACCACCAGAATAACCAAAAATTAATGATTGTCCTGTTGGAGCATATTCAGGTAAAAATTCTGGACTTCCACCAGAGAAACTGATTAAACCTGCTCCCGCTGTATCAGGACAAGCTAAACGTTCACCAGTTGTTGCTTTGTTAAATGGAGTTGCTTTTGTTCCTTTAACAACTGCATGCCCTAAAGGTGCATTTTGTGCAGATGCTGCAAAGCCAAACAATGCTGCTGCTGCGAATAAGTAAATTTTTTTCATTTTTAAGATAGATTAGAGTTTTAGATTAATTTTACCAAAGTTAAATTATTAATTCCAAAAAAACAATTTCCGATTCCAGCTCTAAAATCAGAAGCCCCCTTCCAAAATGGAAGAGGGCTTCTGATAAAAATTAGTTAAATAACTTATTTAACAACTACCATTTTCATTGAAGAAGTAACATTTTCGTTTACTTTCAAAGAATAGTAATATACACCAGCAGCTAAATTTTCAGCATTTACTTTTACTGAATGCTTACCAGCAGCTAAATCACCTTGGTTTTGTTCAATAACTTTTTTACCAGTTACATCATAAACGTTTAATGTAACTTTAGCTGAATTTTGCAATTCGTAGTTAATTGAAGTTACTGTTCCAAAAGGATTTGGAGAGTTTTGTGAGAATTTTGCACCGTTAACAAATTCGTTAACACCTACTGTGTTTTCAACAACATAAATATTATCTAAATACAATACATCCATGTCATTTGCATTGTGTTGGAATGCGATATGAATTTGTTGACCATTTACTGAAGCTGGAATAGCAGCAGTTCTCAACACCCAAGTTGTATCAGTTGTATAAGTTGGTGAAGGATACGCATCTGTTTTTGTGTAGATAGCTGTTCCTGTGAAATCTGCAAAAGTTACAGGAGTTGACACTGTAGAAGTTGATTGAACAAAAACTTTGTAACCATCTCTGTATGCAGGGTTTGTTCTGTCAAACCAAGATAAAGTTGCACCAGCAGCTGGAATTGTGATAGGACCCATCATCATCCAATTGTTAGCAGTTCCTGCTGGATTAAACCAAGAAGTTGCACGCCAAAAGAATGCTGAATCTGTTCCACCAGCTAAAATAGGGTTTTCCCATGGGAAATACCAGTTGTCAGCAGTAGGTTGGCTAGAACCATTTACATCAATATTGTCAGAAAATACCAATCCCCAATCATCACCGAAACCAGCATTGTTAGTTGGTAAACCATCAATATCTTCTGTTACTAAATCGAAAGCCGTTTGATCAGCAGCATTTGATAAAAATACACCTGGAGCAGGTAACCACATTAAAGTATCACCACCAGCTCTTTCAGCTGACATTGGCATTACTTGGATATGTCTATTTGTTTTTTGAACAGTTATAGCAGATGTTCCAACCGCTTTGTTTTGTGCATTTGCTGATAAAACAACAGCAAAAGCAGCTACTAGAGTGTAGATTTTTTTCATTTTTGTTTATTTTTAGTTATTATTTAGTCAATTGATATCACAAATATAGTAATTGAATCTGATTTTTCAAAGCGATTCAGCTAAAATTATACAAGTTCAGCATCGGCATAAGATTCAATAGGAGGACATGCACAAATAAGGTTTCTATCCCCATGTGCATTATCTACCCTTGCTACACTTGGCCAAAACTTAGCATCCTTTACCCATTTTAATGGGTAAACCGCTTTTTCGCGACTGTAGGAATGCTTCCAATCATCTGTAATAACAGATTTAGCAGTATGCGGTGCATTTTTGATTACATTATCCTCTTTATCTGATTTCCCAGCAATAATTTCATCAATTTCATTTTTGATTGAAATCATAGCCGAACAAAAACGATCCAACTCTTCTTTGCTTTCGCTTTCTGTTGGCTCTACCATCAAAGTATCATGAACTGGGAATGACACAGTAGGTGCATGGAAACCATAATCCATTAAACGTTTTGCAATATCACCTACCTCAATTCCGGCCTCACGTTTAAATGAAACACAATCCAAAATCATTTCATGTGCACAACGACCATTTTTACCGCTATACAATGTCTGATAATGACCCGCTAATTGTTCTTTAATGTAGTTCGCATTCAAAATGGCAATTTTAGTTGCTTCTGTTACTCCATCACCACCCAACATTTTAATATACCCATAAGAAATCAATAAAATCAACGCACTTCCAAAAGGAGCTGCTGATACTGCATGAATTCCTTTTTCTCCACCTGTTTTAACCACTGAATGCCATGGCAAAAACGGCACTAATTGTTTTGCTACTCCAATTGGCCCCATCCCTGGTCCACCTCCACCGTGTGGAATCGCAAATGTTTTGTGCAAATTCAAGTGACATACGTCTGCACCAATATTTCCTGGACTAGTTAAACCTACTTGTGCATTCATATTTGCACCATCCATGTATACTTGTCCTCCATTTTCATGGATAATGTTGGTTATTTCAATAATACTTTCTTCGTAAACACCATGCGTACTTGGATAAGTAACCATCAAACATGCTAAATTATCTTTATGTAATACTGCTTTTTCACGCATGTCATTCACATCGATATTTCCTTTTTCATCACACTTCACCAACACGATTTTCATTCCACACATTGCTGCACTTGCAGGATTTGTTCCATGTGCCGATGTAGGTATTAATGCAATATTTCTGTGAGCATCACCTCTTGATTCATGGTAGGCTTTGATTACTAATAAACCAGCATATTCGCCTTGAGCTCCAGAATTTGGCTGAAAACTCATTTTTGCAAAACCTGTAATTTCACTCAATGATTTATCCAAATCGTCTATCATTTCAATAAATCCAGCTGCTTGATCAATTGGAACAAAAGGATGAATGTTTGCAAACTCTGGCCATGTGATTGGCATTAATTCAGAAGCAGCATTTAATTTCATGGTACAAGAGCCTAACGAAATCATTGAATGTGTCAATGATAAATCTTTGTTCTCTAAACGTTTAATATAACGCATCATCTCTGATTCAGAATGATACATGTTGAATATTGGATGAGATAAAATTGCAGAACTGCGAACTGAAACAATTGATTTTCCTGTAAAAACAATTTCTTGTGTTAAAGCGGTTGCCTGTTTTCCTGCAGCTTTTGCAAATACATCCACAATAGCATTTAAATCATCAGCATCTGTTGTTTGATCCAATGAAATAGACAATCCTGTATCTGTGTAGCGGAAATTAATTTGTGCCGCTTCTGCTAACTGTTTAATTTTTGCGTTATCTGTTCCATTGATTTTAATGGTGTCAAAAAACACCCCCTCTTGAACAGCATAACCTAATTTCTTCAATTCATTTGCTAATGCAACTGCCGACAAATGTACTTGCTCTGCAATCCCTTTTAATCCTTGAGGACCATGATATACAGCATACATGCTAGCCATGATAGCTAACAATGCCTGTGCTGTGCAAATATTAGATGTTGCTTTGTCTCTACGAATGTGTTGTTCACGTGTTTGTAAAGCCATACGCAATGCAGGATTTCCTTGAGCATCAACCGATACACCAATAATTCTACCAGGTAAAATACGTTTGTACTCTTCGCGACAAGCAAAAAATGCTGCATGAGGTCCACCATAACCCATTGGCACACCAAAACGTTGTGTATTTCCAACAACCACATCAGCTCCCCACTCACCCGGAGGTGTTAACATCACTAAACTCAGTACATCTGCCGCTACAGCTATTGCAATACCATTCGCTTTTGCATTTTTTACAAAATCAGCGTAGTTATTTACTGTTCCATCAATTGTTGGATATTGCAACAATGCGCCATAAACACTAGCATCCAACACTTGCGTTTTCCAATCACCTATTACTAATTCAATTCCCAATGGAGTTGAACGTGTTTTTAATAAATCAATCGTTTGAGGAAAGCATTCATTCGAAACAAAAAATTTAGTTGCGCCATTTTTAACAGCATCTCTCGAACGATTGTTATACAACATCGTCATTGCTTCTGCTGCTGCTGTTGCTTCATCCAACAATGATGCATTTGCAATTTCCATTCCTGTCAAATCCATAATCATGGTTTGATAATTCAACAATGCTTCTAATCGACCTTGTGCAATTTCAGCTTGATAAGGAGTGTAAGCGGTATACCAGCCTGGATTTTCTAAAATATTACGTTGAACAACTGGAGGTACAATTGTATTATTATATCCTAATCCAATATAAGATTTAAATACTTTATTTTTTGATGCTAATGTTCTTAAGTGCTTATGATAAGCATACTCCGTCATTCCTTTTGGTAAATTCAGAGGAGCTTTCAAACGTATAGCAGAAGGAATCGTCTGGTTAATTAATTCGTCTACAGAACTTACATTTATTTTAGCAAGCATTGCTGTAACATCATTTGCACGTGGACCGTTATGACGGTTCACAAATTTATCAGTAGTAATCATTTTTTGATTTTTGTTTTAGGGACACAAATATACGGATTTAAGAACTTTATTTTTCTCAATTTATTAACAAATAAACAGTGCGGATGTTTCAGAATGGCTATATTTGATAAATAAAACATGATTTTTATGATTAAAAAGAGCATCATCGCATTCGCAACTATCTGTATTTCTTTTATTTCAATTGCTCAAGAACAAAAGGATACGTTGTTATTATTGAACGGAACTACCATTATTTCAACTGTAATTGACACAACCAACGGAGTTACAACCATTAAAGACCTTAAAAAACCTGGCAAAAATATAGTTATCGAAAATGATCGAATTTTCTCGATTAAAAATACTTCTGGAGAACAAGTATTATATGTATATGATACACTTATTGGTAATGAATTTACCGAAGAGGAAATGAGGTATTATATCAAAGGAGAACAAGATGCTGAAAAAGGATTCAAATCACCTGGAGCACTTTATGGCAACTTAGCATTAGGATTGGCATCAGGATTAACGGGTAGCTTTTTTTGCCCAATACCACCATTTGCTTTTATCGCACTATCAGGCTTACCCAAAGTAAAAATAAGACACAGCACCGTTTCTAACATTGAATATCTTAAGCAAGATGCCTATATTATGGGCTACGAACGTGTGGCTAGAAAGAAACGAAAATTCCAATCTATGATTGGCGGAGGTGTTGGATTAGTTGTTGGATTGGGGACATATGGTATCTTAAAAAGTACTGGGAACGAATTAATAAAATAACCGCTAAAAAATTTCCAAAAGGAAATTTAGCATGAACCACATCAAACGCTTTATTGACTTCTTACTTTTCGGCAATATATATATTGCTTTAGGGGCTTTTTTTTTATCTCAATCTACTATTATTGAGCTAAAACTTAATCTGGATATCAGCTATTCAATTCTCGTATTTTTCTCAACACTTTTTATCTATAATTTTCAAAGAATATTTTACAAAGTACCTATCAATAACGAATCCATATCAGTTCGAAGAAAATGGATTTCTAAAAATCAAAAAATAATTATTGGATTAACAATTATCGGATTAATCGGAACTAGTGTCAGCTTGTTTTATTGTGACACAAAAGCGATACTTTATCTTTCTCCTCTTTGTATACTAAGCATAGGCTATTTTTTTCCATCGGTTCAACTACGAAAATTTGCCCTGTTAAAAATTTTCATTTTAGTTACAGTATGGACTGCGACATGCTACATCATTCCAATTTTATTATCCAGCAATAATTTCTCATCCTCCAATTTCATTTATACACTTTCGGGCTTTTGCTTTATGGCTGCCATCTGCTTACCTTTCGACAACCGCGATATTGAAATTGATAAAAAAGAAAACATACAAACATTTGCAGTTTTGTTTGGCTCAAGGCGTGTTAATCTAATAGCATTTCTTTTTTCACTACTCTATTTACTACTTTTAATTATAACCAAAGCCGACACAATTATCATTGTAATCAATTTGATTGTATTCTTGGCTTGCACAGTTTTTATTCTCAAAAACAACAATCCCCGCAATGAGTATTATTACATTGCGGGGATTGATGGAATTTTAATATTAAAAGGGATTCTTTGCTATAGCTTAATTTAAAATCTTACACCTAACGAAAGCATAAAACTAGAATTGGTGTATTTATTTTCAACCGCATTGGTTATACTTGGATTATACAAATAATTATTTTGATTATACATTGTATAGACATAAGCAAAATCTAAAAAATAATTATTTTCTCGAAAACCTACACCTGCAGTATAACTCGAACGTGTTGCGTTTTTATTCTCTCCATTTTTAAAAGGACTACCATAAAGTGCATAGCCTAATCGAACGGCAAAAGGATCTAAACGAACTTCACCACCAAAACGTAAATTATTTGTTGATGTGTAGTTTGAACGAATCATGGTATTCACCTCTGCAAAAACATTTGGATTAGAACTCAAACGAGCATCACTGTAATCAACATATTCATATTCGGCATTCAACACCGCAATTTTATTAATAATAAAACCTGCACTTGCTATCGCTCTAAACGGAGTTGTAACGGAGTAATCAAACACTCCATTTTCGGATGCTTCGTCATACTTATTATTTCCTTCCAAATCTGATTTCATACTACTACTATACTCATCTTTTAATGTGATAGAAGTTGGAGTATGAATAGCTGCTCCAACTCTAAACCAATCGGTAGCTTTATAAATAAATCCAATTTTCAAATTGATTCCATTTCCTTGTGTATTCAAATTTTGTGTAAACGAAAAGGATTTAAAATTTGCGATGGTGTCTTTCTCATCAATCTCTTCGTAAACAGCTTCTTCATTGTATCGAACACGAACAACACCAATTGTACCTCCTAAAAACAACTTGTTTTTATAATTGCCACCAAAACTAATTGCAGTTTCTCCCATTGAACCTCTTGATTCAACAGACTTTCGTTGTAATTCACCATAATTGGTAATTACATGATTATAGTGCAAGGAGTCGCCTGCAATTGGATTTATTAACCAAGCTTTCCATGCCAATCCTGTAGAAAATCCATCAAAATCGGTATCTGGATGTCCATTCGCATTTGCTACAAAAACATCCAACAATGAACTAGTTTTATTATATGATTCAACAATACTTCTGGAATGAAAGCTATTGGTTCGATTATAACCTACTCCAAAGTTGAGAGAAACCCAACCTTTGCTTTTTTCTTCATTTAATTGAAAACTTGCAACCAATCCAATATTCCCAAGATTAAAATTTAATTTTTGATCAGCTGTAGAAGAACCATTGTAATTAGATGTTATTGTTTGCGAAAAAACAGAAGGAGTGATAGACAATTCTGTTTTTCTAAAAATAGCAATTCCAGCTGGGTTAAAACTTAATGTCGAAATATCACCTCCGAGAGCACCCATTGAGCCTGCCATTGAAGCAAAACGAGCTGTACCACCAAAAGTAAGGTGGGAATAACGCATAGCATCAATATCATTTTGAGAAAATGAAAGCGATGCAAAAAATTGCATTACCATTAAAGTGAGAATATGTTTTTTCATTTTATTAGAATGTTGATTAAATGATAAGCGAATAATTAATTCGCTTATCATTTTGACTAGTATAGATTATCGTTTACGAGGTTGTGGGGCAGGGCTAGGACTATTGCTTCTTGGCACAGAAGGAGATGGTGTGCTTTTAGGCATGTCGAATTTCGGCTGCTCCGTACGTGGTTTCGGCTGATCATAAACAGGCTGCTGGGGCTTGTTTTGAGAATCGTTATCACGTGGTTTTTCATTTTGATAGGTTGGCTTTGAAGGTTTTGGATCTGTATTGTTATAAGTTGGCTTATTTTCAGGTTTTGAATAATAGTCTTCTTTCGAATTCGTATTTTCTGGACGCGTATAACTATCCACTTTTTCTGGTTTAACAGATGGATTTACAGGTTTAAAACCAGGATTTGGAGTTGTAGTTGGTTTACTAGGCTTTGCCATATAATCATTTACAGTAGTAGATGCTGCATACGGATTATTATCTCTGCCCATTGTAGCTTCAAATGGTTTAGCTGTTTCCTTTTCAATTGCAGCTACATATCTGCTAGCAAGCGATGGTTGTGACGTAGATCTGCTGTTTGAACTAAATGATTGTCGTGGTCCATAGTAGTAGCTGTTATTGTCGTAGCTATTGAAATAATTATTGTCATAGTATCCATTGTAATACCCATTATAGTAACCGTTATAATATCCATTCATGTATGGATTATATCCATAATAACCATATGGGTTGTACGCATAGGGATTGTAATAGCCATAAGGATTGTACCATGGATCGTAGCCCCAACCATAACTAGAATACCATGAATAACTTGGGTAATAACTATAAGCAACATAGCTTGGTCCCCAAAAGTTATAACCCATGTACACACTTGTACCGTAGTTATAAGGATTTCCACTATACCAATACGAATTAGTATAGTAATTATCATAATACCCATAACTACCACAATCGTTGTGGAATCGTCTTAAACGAGTTGCATATTCATAATCATAATAATCATCTGGATCGAAGGGTTCTTCTTGAACAATTTCCAATTGCTTTTTTGATGAATAGTAATCATCATTTGCAGAAGATTGTTGTGCTTGTTCAGCAGCAAGTTTATCGGCTTCAGCTTTTGCTCTCGCTTGGGCAGCTGCTAGACGTTCTTTTTCTTTATCTGCAATTGCATCTTTCGAAGAATAATAAATATCATCCTCGTACTTTTTTGATGTTAATCCGCTTGGTGAAGTGCATGCCGAAAAGATGGATGCAACTAAAACCAGGAATGCTAAATACTTTTTCATTATTTCTATTATTAAATAATATGGGGATGCTGACTAAATCAATTTATATTTTGACAAACGAAATTGGCATAGGTTTATTTTCTATTTTTGCCGAACGTTTATACACAGGATAAAGTTACAAATACTATACCACAATACATAAATTTATGAGTAAAGAATTACCAACCAGAGAATCAAATTATAGCGAATGGTACAACGAGCTAGTAAACAAGGCTGATTTAGCAGAACATTCTGCTGTAAAGGGATGTATGGTAATTAAACCATACGGATATGCTATATGGGAAAAGATGCAGCAAGCATTAGACAAGATGTTCAAAGAAACAGGACATGAAAATGCCTATTTCCCATTATTTGTTCCTAAAAGCCTTTTTGAAGCAGAAGAAACAAATGCAGAAGGATTTGCAAAAGAGTGTGCTGTTGTTACACATTACCGTTTAAAATCAGATCCTAATAATCCTGGAAAACTAATTGTTGACCCAGAAGCAAAATTAACTGAAGAATTAATTGTTCGCCCTACCAGTGAAGCTATCATTTGGAATACCTACAAAGGATGGATTCAATCGTACCGCGATTTACCAATTTTGATTAACCAATGGGCTAATGTTGTTCGCTGGGAAATGCGTACACGTTTATTTTTGCGTACAGCTGAATTTTTATGGCAAGAAGGACATACTGCTCATGCTAGTAAAGCAGAGGCGATTGAAGAAACAGAGAAAATGCTGGGTGTTTATTCAACATTTGCTGAAACATTTATGGCAATGCCTGTTATTAAAGGATTAAAAACTCCGAATGAGCGTTTTGCTGGTGCAGATGAAACCTATTGCATTGAAGCAATGATGCAAGATGGGAAAGCATTGCAAGCAGGAACATCGCACTTTTTAGGACAAAATTTCGCAAAAGCATTTGATGTAAAATTTGCAAACAAGGAAGGCAAACAAGATTATGTATGGGCAACTTCTTGGGGTGTTTCTACTCGTTTAATGGGTGCTTTGATTATGTCGCATTCAGATGACAAGGGTTTGGTATTGCCACCAAAATTAGCTCCTTTCCAGGTTGTAATTGTTCCTATTTATAAAGGAGACGAACAATTAGCGCAAATTGATGAAGTAGCTCATAAAATGAAAAAGGCAATGGAAGCAAAAGGCATATCTGTGAAATATGATAACCGTGACAATCAACGTCCAGGTTGGAAATTTGCAGAATATGAATTAAAGGGTGTTCCTGTTCGAATTGCTATTGGTGGCAGAGATTTGGAAAATGGAACGGTTGAAGTAGCTCGCAGAGATACAATGGAGAAAGAAACATTACAACAAGCAGATATAGAAAATAAAGTTGCGCATTTATTGGAGCAAATTCAAAACAATCTTTATCAAAAAGCATTGTCAATGCGCGAAACAAGAACCTATACTGCTGATACCTACGATGAGTTTAAGCGTATTTTAGAAGAAACACCTGGCTTTGTGATGGCGCATTGGGACGGAACGAGCGAAACAGAGCAAAAAATCAAGGAAGAAACAAAAGCGACTATTCGTTGTATTCCTCTAGACAATAAGCAAGAAGCTGGTAAATGTATCTTAACAGGTAAACCATCGACACAACGAGTTGTTTTTGCGAAAGCATATTAATACTTTAGCTACATGGAAAATCTATCAGCACGCGAATTGATTGTAAAGACACTTAAGGAAAAATCAAGCCTTAAGCAAGATGTATATTACAATACATTAAGTGCATTTAACACCTTAAAATCGGTGGCAAAGAACTTAATAGCTGATTTACAGAAAGAGGCTAAGGTAATTGACAAACGACTTATACTAGAATTTAAAGACAAAGGAGAATTTGAATTTGAATTACGCGTTGCTGGCGATTTATTAATATTTGTAATGCATACCAATGTGTTTGAATTTGATAAAAACCACTCTATTTGGAAAAATTCGTATGTAAAACAAGATATTAGTCGCTCTTATTGCGGATTGATTAATATCTACAATTTCCTAAACGATTCATTCAAATACAACAGAGTCAATGACTTAGGCTATGCAATTGGCCGGATTTTCATTAATAAAGAGAATCACTTTTTTGTAGAAGGCAAACGTCAGTTAGGTTTTTTATACAATGATATTGTTAATGCAACTTTGGAAGAAGAGAAAATAAAAGCCATTTTGGAGTCAGCAATACTGTACTGTCTTGATTTTGACCTATATACCCCTCCTTTTGACTCTATTAAAGAGATATCAGTGTTCGACATGCAAACAGCAAGTGAGAGTATGCAAATAAAAACCGGAAAACGTTTAGGCTTTCGTTTTCAGGCAGATAGTGATGAGATAGATTAAAATTTTAGATTTTTTTGTCAATTTTTTTTGCAGAAATAGAATTTTAATATACATTTGCACTCCCAAAAATAATTGGCCCGTTCGTCTAGGGGTTAGGACGCCAGGTTTTCATCCTGGAAACAGGGGTTCGATTCCCCTACGGGCTACAAATAGTGAAATTAAACTTGTCAGTGAAGGCTGGCATTAATAAAAAAAAAGATGGCAAACCATAAATCAAGTATCAAAAGAATCCGTTCTAACGATGCTAAACGCTTAAGAAATCGTTACCAAGCTAAAACTATGCGTAATGCAATTAAGGATTTAAGAACTGATGATTCTAAAAAATCAGCTTCTGAAAAACTTCCTAAAGTAATTGCTATGGTAGATAAATTAGCGAAGAAAAATGTAATTCACAAAAATAAAGCGTCTAACTTAAAATCTAAGTTGACTAAAAAAGTGAACGCACTTACAAAATAATTTTTTTTAATTATTTTACTTGAAATAAATAAAGGCTCTGCTTAACTGCGGAGCCTTTTTTTATATCTTTAACCGAGTAAAATTTATGGAAGAAATCAAACAATCATTCGGAATAAAATCTTGGGCGGAAGATGACCGCCCTCGGGAAAAACTAATTGGAAAAGGCCGACAAGTTTTATCCGATGCCGAATTGATTGCAATCTTAATCGGTTCTGGAAATAGAGATGAAACTGCAGTTGAACTTTCGAAAAAAATTTTAGCAAGTACTGGAAACAATTTAAACGAATTAGGAAAGTTATCAATTAGTGATCTAACAAAGTTTAAAGGCATTGGTGAAGCGAAAGCCATTAGCATTGTTGCAGCATTAGAATTAGGTAGACGAAGGAGGGAAACAGAAACAGTTAAACGAGACAAAATAACTTGTAGCAAAGATGTATTTGAGATCATGAAACCAATCATGCTTGACTTACCACATGAAGAGTTCTGGTTACTTGTTTTAAATCGTTCAAATGCTGTTATTAAAAAAGAATTAATTAGCAGAGGCGGTGTTGCAGGGACAGTGGTTGACACCAAAATAATATTTAAAACAGCAGTCGAAAATTTAGCAAGCTCAATCATCATCAGTCATAACCATCCTTCTGGAAATTTAAAACCAAGTGATGCTGATATTAAAATAACAAAAAGTATAAAAGAGGCGGGAAAAATAATGGATATACCACTCTTTGACCATGTTATAATAACTGATAGTGGATATTACAGTTTTAATGATGAAGGAATGCTATAGAATTAATTATAGAAAACAAAAAACATGCTTAAACTACTTACCATCATTGGTGCTCGACCACAAATTATAAAAGCTGCTGCTTTAAGTAGAGCAATCCAAAATAGTTATTCCGAAAAAATAACTGAAATTATTGTTCATACTGGACAACATTACGATGAAAACATGTCGCAAGTATTTTTTGATGAACTCAACATCCCTCAACCAAATTACAACTTAAATGTTGGATCGGGTAGCCATGGTAAACAAACTGCATCAATGATTGAAGGAATTGAGGAAATTCTATTAAAAGAAAAACCGAATGCAATTGTTTTGTATGGAGATACCAACTCTACACTAGCGGGAGCTATTGCTGCATCGAAAATACAAGTTCCTGTTGTGCATATTGAAGCTGGATTACGTTCATTCAACAAATCAATGCCAGAAGAAATAAATCGAATCATGTGCGATCATGTTTCTACATTATTATTTTCACCCACCAAGGTTGGATATACGAATTTACTTGCAGAAGGATTTAAAGAGAACAACAAAGCTCCATTTACTTTCGACAATCCTAAAATATATCACTGTGGTGATGTTATGTATGATAACAGTTTACACTTTTCAACTGTTGCTGAAAACAAAACATCCATCCTAACCGATAATGCACTTGAGAAAGGGAAATTCATTTTAGCAACAATACATCGCAATAATAATACAGACGAACCAGAGCGATTAAACGCTTTGTTTTCGGCAATTAATAAAATAGCTACAGAAAATAACATAACCGTGGTATTACCGTTACATCCTCGTACAGCTAAATTATTGCCACAAAATTTAAATGCTGAATTATACAGCACTGTTAAAACAAATAAATTAATAAAAATAATTCCACCCGTTTCATTTTTAGAAATGATTGCTTTGGAAAAAAATGCAGAACTCGTTATCACTGATAGTGGAGGTGTTCAAAAAGAAGCATTCTTTTTTGAAAAACCATGCATCATCCTTCGTTCTGAAACTGAATGGGTAGAGCTTGTTGAATGTGGCTCAGCTAAAATTACTGATGCTGACGAACAAAAAATACTTGAGGCATATCGTTTTTTTAAAGAGAATAAAAATTTAAAATTCCCTAAACTTTTCGGCAATGGAAAAGCATCGGAATTTATTTGTTCCGAAATTTTAACTCACATACAATAAAGTGCTACTAATATATACACATAAAATAACTCATAGAAACAAGTATACATTCAACTTGTTTTTCAAAGATATATTGGGTATTGATTTCACACTTATTGATAATGTAGATGATTTTAAAAAGTCCGATTTACCAAAATTATCTTACACGTTAAACCCAATTGAAAATGAAGTGTTTTTTACTTCACGAAATTTATTATTTGAAAGTGGGATAACAGAACAAAACATTTCAATATTTGACTATAACTCACACAAAGTATTTTTTGCAACAGGAAAAGCCTCAGCTTTGCCATTTGATGTATTCGCAGCAAGTTTTTATTTAGTAAGCAGGTACGAGGAATATTTGCCACATATACGTGATGAACATGATCGATTTGATGCAAAAGACTGCTTAGCATTTATAAACGGCTTCTTACAAAAACCAGTTGTAAATAGTTGGGCATTGTGGATTAAAGACATTTTAAAAAGTAAATATCCCGAATTAATATTCCCTAATAAAAAATACCAGTTTACTTCAACGATTGATATTGACAATGCTTATGCATACCGAGAAAAAGGATTCACAAGAAGCCTTGGAGGCTATTTAAAATCCTTATCAAAATTCGACATCAAAGAAATAAAACAACGCACAAGAGTTTTGTTGGGTCTAGAAAAAGACCCTTATGACACTTACGAATTTCAATTAGAAATATTAAAAAAATACAAATTTAAAAGTGTTTACTTTTTCCTACTAGGAGATTATGGAGTAAACGATAAAAATTTACCTATTGAAAGTAAAGAGTTTCAATCCTTAATAAAAATGCTTGGCGACTATGCTGAAGTGGGTATACATCCTTCGTATGGGTCCAATAAAAGTAAAGAGCAATTAAAAAAAGAAGTTGGTCGTTTGTCAAAAGTATTGCATAGAGATATAACCAAAAGCCGACAACATTTTTTAAAACTAACTCTCCCAGAAACATATCGTAACCTCATTGACCTAGACATTACTGACGATTACACAATGGGCTTTGCATCGCAAGTAGGATTCAGAGCTAGTATTTGCACTCCATTCAATTTTTATGATTTGGATATGGAACTCGAAACGAAATTAAAAATTCATCCATTTGCAATTATGGAAGGGACGTTAAAATACTACATGAATGTTTCACCAAAAGATGCAATGAGTAAAATAAAACCACTTATTGATGAAGTAAAAGCAGTAGATGGTGAATTCATGAGTTTATGGCATAATGATACATTGAACAATCAAAAATTATGGTTGGGTTGGCAAAAAGTTTACGAAGAAATGGCTGAATACGCTACCAAATAAATGCTAAAGCAATTTTTATTAAAATATAGTCCAGAGTTTGTTCTTGAATGGGCAAAAACGTTGAAAAAAAATCAACGTAAAAAACAATTGTCCCTACAGAAAGAAAACAATACTGGCATTACAAAACAAAAACTAATTGAAGACTTAAAAAAAATAGGTCTAAAACCTGGTGACTCTGTTTTAATTCATAGCAGCTTAAGTAAAATAGGATTTGTTGAAGGAGGTCCATCAACTGTTATAGATGCACTCTTTGAAACTATAGGCAAAGAAGGAACATTGTTATTCCCAACATTCCCTGCAAAAGGAAGAAATAAAACACATTTAGAAGAACATCCATTCTTTGACATAAACAATACACCCTCTCAAATGGGAAGCATCACAGAATATTTCAGAAAATTAGATGGTGTTTATAGAAGCTTTCACCCTACAGATTCTGTTTGTGCTAAAGGTCCATTAGCTGAATTTTACACCAACTCGCATTTTGGACAATTAACACCTTATAATGAACACTCTCCATTTCGCAAATTATGCTCAAAAGGAGGAAAAATATTAATGCTTGGAACCACTCTAAATGGAGCTTGTACCAATTTACATACACTCGAAGATGCTGTTGATTTTAAATATCCAGTGTATGATGCTACCGTTTTTGAAGTAAAAATGATTGATGAAAAGGGTCAAGAACATTACATGAAAACAAAAGTTCATAATCCTGACTATTCTGGAAAACGGAATTGTGATGCACTTAAACCTTTATTTGAAACAGAAGGCGTTTTACAAAATGGATATGTTGGCGAAGCAAAAACAATGCTTATTGATGCCAATAAAATGCTAGAAGTAATGATAAAAAATTACACAAATAAAGGAATTACAATGTACACCCCATTTGGAAGCTAACATGAAAATATACATTACACTCGACTATGAAATTTACTTTGGTGAAAACCATGGTACAGTTGAAAAATGTATTATCTACCCTACAAATGAATTAATTAAAATAGCAGAGAATCACGGAGTTCGTTTTGTGTTTTTTGTAGATATTGGGTTCATCATCAAACTAAATGAATTTAGAAAAAAATATCCTGAGCTCGAAAAAGATTATCTGGCAATTACTAATCAAGTAAAGTATCTTTCCGACACTGGACATGATATTCAACTGCACATACATCCACACTGGGAAGATAGTTTTTACAATGGTAACAAATGGATAATTGATGTAAAACGCTATAAATTATCCGACTTTAACGATACTAAAATCCATACTATTGTCAGCAATTACAAAGCTGCACTTTTTGCGATTACCAAAAAACCAATCTTTGCTTTTAGAGCTGGAGGCTGGTGCATTCAACCTTTTGACAAATTAAAGAGTACATTTATTGAAAACGGTATAACGCTCGACAGTAGTGTTTTTAGAAATGGAAAATTTGAATCAAAAGAATATGCATATGACTTTACTGGAGCACCAGACAAAGACATCTACACATTTGAAAATGATGTAAACATTGAACAAAAAAATGGAACGTTCACCGAATTACCAATTAGTTCAATTAAAAATTCACCTCTCTTTTTCTGGACATTGTTTTTATTAGGGCGCAAAAACCCTTATTTACATAAGCCATTGGGCGATGGAAGAGCAATGCCAGCACCTGGTTATAGAAAAAAATTATTAACCCGCTTTACAAATAATCCTGTTTCGGTTGATGGATACAATGCAACATTGCTCCAAAGAGCTTTAAATAGACTTTTAACTAAAAACAAAAAAAGCATGGTGATTATTGGTCACCCGAAAGCCTTATCGCGGTTATCAATACAAAAGATTGAAGAATTTGTAATCAAAAATAAAGACCAGCATCAATTTACCACATTTAGCAATGAATTTTTGAAATGATTCAGTTTGTAGAACATAAAAACATTGATAAAAAAAAGTGGGATACTTGTATTGAAACAAGCACTTACCCAAGCATTTTTGTTAACACATGGTACCTCGATGCTGTTTGTCCAAATTGGAGTGCTTTAATTTTAAATGATTATGAAGCCGTTTTTCCTTTAGCTTCAAACAATAAATTATCCATTCATTATCTATATCAACCTCTATTTACAAGATATTTAGGCGTGTACTCAAAAACAAATATTACAGAAAGTTTAGTTTCTGATTTTTTTGAGGCAATTCCCAAACGGTTTAAATACATCGAATTTAGTATTCACGAAAACAACGTATTTAATCGTACTGATTTTGAGAAAAAAGAGCGTTTGTTTCAAACACTATCATTAATGCAAAGTTATGATCAGCTATTAGATAGTTTTAAAGGAGATGCGAAGAGGAATATTAAGAAAGCAGAGAAGCATTTATTAGTAATTACCGAAAACGTTCAACCAAAAGATGTTGTTGATTTATTTAAAAACAATAAAGGGAAAGAATTGACTGGTTTAAGCAAAGAAGATTATAGCACATTAGAAAATTTAATGATTGAAGCACTTAAAAACAATGCAGGTATAATCCTTGGAATTCAAAACCAAGAAAAGAAGCTAATTGCTGCAGCATTTTTCATTAAATCAAAAACTGAAATTTTATTTTTGAAGGGAAGTGCTAATGCAGAAGGAAAATCAGCTGGAGCAATGTATTTATTGCTTAATTATATATTCAAAAATTATAGCCAAAAAATTGAAAAATTTGATTTTGGTGGCTCATCTGTAGAAACAGTAGCTAGCTTTAATCATAATTTTGGTGCTAAAGATTCCGTATATTTGCAAGTGAAAAGAAACAAATTGCCTTTATTAATCAAACTAATGAGCGGTAAAAAATAACAACAACGATGGTACACATTTTAGGTAACAGCAATTCGGTTTTTAATGAATACATTGCTGAAATAAGAGATGAAAAAGTTCAAAAAGACAGCATGCGTTTTCGTAGAAACATGGAACGTATGGGTGAAATTATGGCTTATGAAATAAGTAAAACTCTTGCATACGAAAATCGTGAAACGACTACTCCTCTTGGAATTGCGAATGTATCAAGAATAAAAGAACAACCTGTTGTTGCCACAATTCTAAGAGCAGGACTATCTGTTCACAATGGATTTTTGAGTTATTTTGACAAAGCAGAGAATGCATTTATTTCTGCGTATCGTAAACATCATAAAGATGGCAGTTTTGACATTCAGGTAGAATACATGGCCTGTCCAGACCTTACCGATAAAATATTAATTCTTTGCGATCCAATGTTGGCTACAGGTTCATCAATGGTTTTAACCTACAAAGCATTATTACAAAGAGGAAAACCTCGTCATATTCATGTTGCTTCAATCATAGCAAGCACAGAAGGTGTTGATTATGTAAAAAAACACTTGCCTGAGAATGTTACGATCTGGTGTGGCTCTGTTGACGAAGAACTTACTGCTCAAGCTTATATTGTACCGGGATTAGGTGATGCCGGAGATTTGGCCTACGGTAATAAAATTTAATTTATAACAACTTGCAACAAGAAATTTGGGAAATAGTATCTGTTTTTTTACTGAGTACTGTAAAATTCGTATTTGGTGCAGTTCCGATGGCATTGGCCATGGGGTTTTCCTTTTTTGAAACGGTAGTGGTAACTTCTCTTGGAGGTTTCACAGGAGTATTAACATTTGTTTTTTTAAGTGATACACTTGTTAAAAATTATAAGAGAAGAAAAGAGCAAAAGAAAGAAAATCAGCAAACTGAAGTTGTAAAGAAAAAATTCACACGCAAAAACAAACTAATTGTAACAATCAAAAAACGATTTGGGATTGTTGGAATTTCACTAGCAACCCCATTACTATTATCTATACCACTCGGATGCTTTTTAGCCGTTCGCTATTTTAAAAACAAACAAGAAATTATTGCTTACATGTTTGGCTCCATCTTATTTTGGTCTGTATCAATTGCATCCTTCAAATTATTCTTTTAATGTATCAGCATGTATTTTTTGATTTAGACAGAACTCTCTGGGACTTTGAAATTAATTCGCATGAGACATTAATAGAGCTGATTGATAAATATAAATTAGTTGAAAAAGGGATAAATTCATCAAACACTTTTATTGAAGAGTATTACAAAATAAACGACCAGCTTTGGGAAGAATACAGACAAGGAACTATCAATCAGGAGACTCTTCGTTTTGAACGATTTAACAGAGCACTTTTAAAATATGAAATAACAGACCTTGAATTAATAAAAAACATTGGCAATGATTACGTTTATTTATCACCTTTAAAAACAAATTTAGTTCCGCATACAATCGAAATATTGGACTATTTAAAATCCAAATACGATTTACACATCATTACAAATGGGTTTGAAGAAGTGCAACACATTAAGCTAAGTAATTCAGGTATTTCAAACTATTTTTCTGAAATAATAACTTCTGAACGAGCTGGATTTAAAAAACCTGACAAACGAATTTTTGATTATTCTTTGAGTGCAACAAATTCAACAAGAGAAAAAAGTATTATGATTGGAGACTGTATAAATGCGGACATACTCGGGGCAAAAAATGCAGGTATACATCAAATTTATTTTAATCCAAATGACAACTCACATCAAGAGGAAATAACTCATGAAATAAATTCCTTAATTGAATTAAAGAAAATTTTGTAATTAGGGTAGCGTGATTTCGTTAGAAGTAACAATATTGCTTTTATGCCCTGCTCTATCTGTTAAGGTAATTTCGAACTTAACAATTGTATGTCCGGGAACATAAATAGGTGGTACTCTTAATTTTGCTATAATATCTCCATTTAATGCTTTGTACTGCCCATCTGGAGTTAAATTAGGTACTCGGTAGCTATAAAACAATGTATCCATTACAGCAGTTGAATCAATTGCATCAAAAGGATGAAATAAATTATCTGTTCCTTTATATAAATACTTCATTTTAAAATCATCTGGACTTTCTGAATCGCCAGGCAATTTACCAATGTCGCCATCACCATCTTGAAAAGAAATGATACAATCTGCAGAGTCTAATCCATATTTAACATATTGAACAAACTCAATAATTGGTTCAGGTGGATAATCTTTCTCTTTTACACAAGATGTAAAAAGTGAAATTAGCACTACTAAAAATGGTATGTATTTAAGTTTCATCATTACGATACCTTAAAGTTATTCAATTTTATAATAAAAAACTAAGGATGTTAGTTTTTATTGCATTATTAATTCTCAACTGGCAACAATTTAATACTTACCGTTTCAATTCTTGTTTTAGAAACCATGCGAATTGTGAATAAAAAATTATCAATTTTAATTTCTTCATTTACCTCTGGAATGCTCTCATTGTAATGCATAATAAGACCTCCTATCGTTTCAAAATTTTCCAAAATAGGTAACTTTAAATTGTATTTATGGTTAATGTAATCTGTTTCTAAACGAGCAGAAAAGACAAATTCATCTTCTCCCATTACTTTTTCAATCAATTCTTCCTTGTCATGCTCATCCTCTATTTCACCAAAAATCTCTTCCATAATATCCTCCATTGTAATCATTCCCGATGTTCCACCATATTCATCTACTACAATTGCAATGCTCTTGTGTTGCTGAATAAAAACAGTTAATACTTCGTTAGCTGCCATTGACTCGGGAACAATACTTACTGGCAATAAAATACTTTTAATACTCTCTGGTTGCTTAAAAAGCTCTTTAGAGTATACATAACCGATAATATTGTCAATGTTATCAGAATAAATTAAAATTTTAGAAAGTCGGGTTTGAATAAATTTTTGCTTTAACTCTTGAATAGAACAATTCACATCCAAAGCAATAATTTCGGTTCTTGGAATCATACATTCCCTTGCTTTAATGCTTGAAAAATCCAAAGCGTTTTGAAAAATTTGAATTTCATGTTCTACTTCCGCTTTTCTTTCAACAGCTGCAGTACCTTCTTTCACATAATTATCTAAGTCAATCATAGTAAAAGCAGAATTCTCTTTTTCGATTTTTACACGAAATACCTTTTTAAGAATAAACTCAGAAAGACCAATTGTTACCATTACAAATGGGTAAAGGATTCCATAAACAATGGTGAGCGGAAATGAAAAAAGTGTTAATGTTTTATTAGGATTAATGCGAAATAAATTTTTAGGCAAATACTCTGCAGTAACAAGAATGAACATGGTAGATAAAAAAGTAGTAATTAACAAAACCGCAATTTTAGAAGACACAAAGTTGCCTATAATCGGTTTTAATTCTTCATCCATGTAAATACCGAATATTACAAGGGCAATATTGTTACCCAGCAGCATTGTTCCTAAATAGCGAGAAGGGTATTTATTAAAATAAGATAAAATTTTTGCTGAAAAATTACCTTGTTTGTTTTCAAGCTCAATTCTTAATTTGTTAGAGGTAATAAATGCAATTTCGAGCCCTGAAAAAAACGCAGATGCAATAAGTGTTAATAGAATTATCACGACAGATGTTTCCAATTTTTATTTTTTTGCTGAAGTTGGTTTCGATTGTTGTTGAGCTGCTTCGTGTTTTTTACGCTGACGCTTACGAATAGAATACATCAAGCCACATGCTAATGTAAATACTAGGAAATAAATTGCACCTTCATTGTCTTTTACTGTAATAAAATAGGCACACATCACAATTCCAATGATACCCATCACTAACCATAATATTTCAAGTACTTTTAATGTCTTATTCATCTTTTTTTGTATTAAATTCTTCGTCTTTTAGGGCAATCTGCCCTTTTACATGTGTAATTTCATATTCAGAAAAATCTTGGTTCGCTTTTAAACCATCTCCCCAAATCACTTCGTCTTTGGTTGATATTTTCACAAACTCATCAGTATATATTTCTTTTTTAGCAGCGTCCCAGATTAAGTGTTCTGTTTCCAGCTTGTCTCCTTTTTCATTTATTACAACCACTTTATTCTTTACTTTCCATTTACTCATTTGGTTTCCATTATCAAAACCAATTCCGTAGTTGGCGGTGAGCTTTGTTTGTTGCTTACGTTTTTCATTAAAAAACAATACTTCAAGTCCTTTAGGCAATTCCATATAAGCTTTTTTGCCACTATATCGGTTCAACTCTGGAGCTGTTAATTTTGCACGAACACGTGCAGAATCGCTGTACATAATTTCAACATTCTTTCCAGATTCTACAGGAAGTAATTGCTGTATAGAAGCAGTTATTGAATTCACTTTTGCAATGTCATTTTCACATGAGTACAGCAATGCTAGAAGCATTAGACTAAAAAATGTAGAAGCTGAACCCGTTTTAACAAATGACATGATCAAAATATAGATTAATCAAATTTAGGTTTAACAAACCAACGGTCGTTCATAGTAAATCCAATAGTTGCTCTAAAAAACTGCTCTTTAATTAAACCATTCGAAATAGTTCCTCTTTGACCAAATTCAACACCAATATTTACCATTGAAAAGTTTTGCAATAAGAAATTTCGACCTACTGGCAAACCAACACCTGCACTAACAGCATACTCAATAAGCGGAGTACTCTTTAACTCAATTGCAGATTGATTGTATCTAACACCAGCACGATACAAAACTCTTTTATGATAATTGTTTAGTCCGGTAGCTTTTGCATTGGGTACAAATTGAACACCTAATGCAACACGCATGCTATTTTTTAAGCCTTGTGTTTGATTAAATGCTTTGTATGAACTCCAGTTTTGAATTGCATAATCTGCAGCAACTAACCATCGATCACCTTTTTTAAATGCTAAACCAAACCCAAATGATAATGGAAAGGTTATTTCGCCCTTCACATCTTGAACATTCACAACTGTATCCTTTACAACTTCATAACCACTTGAACTATTAAAATATGTGTATGATAAGCTATCTATTTTAGCGCTTAAATTCGACTGAGTTGCAAATGTTGCTCCCCACATAATTTTCACTTTTTCTTTTAAGACTCTACCTTTTATAGAATCAATAACAAAAGCATGTTGTATTCCATAATCTAAATAAAAATCATTTATACGCTTTATAGTTGCAGTTTTTGTATTGAATGCTAGTGTGCTACCAGGGAAAATAGTACGACCAGAGTTTTCAATACTACCAAATAAATAAGAAGCATTAAAGCCTATAGACAATGCTTGCCAGGATTTTTTTCTTTTGTAAATAGCTGCAGCCTTTCTAACATCGACAGCATATTCCTCTGGAGTTTTAGCTGTTAAATCTGGCTTACGCTTAGAAGTTAATTCTTTATACTTTTTTGATTGAGTAAACATACGAGGTAAGCCATACAAAGGTTTTATTCCGTTTCCAAAATAGGCTTGATTAACTCCACCAGTTCCTTCATATAAAAAATCAACCGTTCCGACATTTGTAATACTCTGCTGATCCGAAACTTTATACCCAACACTACTATATGGAATCAAACCAATGCTACCGCCCCACCATTTTTTAAATGGGAAAGCGATTGAAATATAGCCTAATGCTGCACTGTGTGAAACTGATTTTGCCGTAGAATTTTGTAATTGTAATCTGGAATAGTTAAGACCTAAGTCAACTGTAGTCAAACGAAGACTCGAATACGATGCAGGATTTCCTGTATTAATAAAAAACATAGGCAATGAATCGTTCTGCATGGCAATGTGCGTCCCAGCCATTGCAAAACCCTGTGCAAAGCCCTTCCCATTTAAATCGCCAATACCATATCGTGAATAGGGTGACGAAGTAGCAGTTTGTGCTTGTAGACGATTCCCACTATCAGCAATATTACAAAGTACCCAAATTGCAACAACAACAGCTATTAATTTACGCTCCAAAAAAATTCTCATACTTTATATATTATTCTTCTTTTATATTATAGTTTAAAATTCTATTTAATCCTTTTAAAATTAAATAAGAGTCTGCAAAGATGCTGTTTTTTAGCCGTTTCTCAAAAAAATTAACATCACCACCTGTAATGAGTACTTTTAAATTAGGACTTATTAATTTATATTCATCAATAAACCCTTTCACTTCAGCAAGAGCCCCCATTTCAACACCTGACAAAATACTGCCTTTTGTATTTACCCCAATTAATGAATCAAAATTCGGATCAACTTCTAATAACGGCAATCTAGAAGTAAAAGTATTCAATGCCTTGAATCGCATCTGCAGACCTGGAGAGATAGCACCACCAATGTATTCTTTCTTTTCATTTACGAAATTATACTTAATACAAGTTCCAGCATCTATAACAAGAATGTCTTGCCCAGGAAATAAAAGTTCACCACCTACTGCAGCGGCTAGACGATCGCTACCAAGTGTACTTGTTGTTTCATAAAGATTTTTGATTGGTAAAGGCGTTTCAGAAGTAAAAACAAGAACATTCACTTTTTTAGCCAATCCATCTACAAATGCATTTATGTCATCAACAACAGAAGCAACAATACAATTATTGATAGATAGGTTATTCTTAAATAAGACGCTCTCTAACACTTCTTGATAATCCTTAAATACCAGAAACTCTAAAAGTTGGTCTTTTTGAAATAGTGCAGCCTTTATTCTTGTATTTCCAATGTCTATAACTAATTGCATATCACAAAACTACGAAATAACGCAATGAAGAACGAAAATTATTTTTGTGATTCTAAATTTTTTTATACATTTGCATCCCAATTAAATGAGCTGGTACCTTAGCTCAGATGGTAGAGCAAAGGACTGAAAATCCTTGTGTCCGCGGTTCGATCCCGCGAGGTACCACAGCTAAAACGACAAAACCCTTGATAATCAAGGGTTTTGTCGTTTATGAAAAGATTTAAATGCGAGATAATCCTTTTTTTTAAAGAAAAAACAGGCTTTATTAAAAAAAGGGCGTATATTTGTGCTCTTCATTAGAAGATTGTATCTCAATCAGTTTATAGTTTCCTCTATCAATTCGGTCAATTTTACATTTTTCTCTTTAAAGAAACAGAGGTCATTCACGTGATTTCAAAAAACTAAAAATTAATAACCCGTTCCGTAAACGCGGAACAACAAACAAAAACAACAATGAAAAAAGGAACAGTAAAATTTTTTAACGAAGCTAAAGGTTTCGGATTTATTAAAGAAGACAATGGACAAGAAATTTTTGTTCATGCATCAGGTTTAAAAGAAGATATCCGCGAAAATGACGTAGTATCATACGATGTGCAAGAAGGCAAAAAAGGCTTAAATGCAGTTAATGTACAACGCGTTGACTAAATAAATCAAAAAAGCAAATCAAAACGATTTGCTTTTTTTACATACAAAAAACAGAGTTTATGCTTTGTTTCAAGTATTTAAGTTCAAAAAGCCCCTAATTTTTAGGGGCTTTTTTTATTACCTTTGTTTGAATGAACACCGCCAACAAAAAGTCGAGGCCACTCTTTATTTTCTACATCCTTGTAGCCTACATTGTTGTGCAATTTTCGTGGTGGATGTTTTCAATGTTCCAATTGAACAATGAAATTTCTCAACTCAAAACTGAAATTAATCTACTAAAAGAAGAATCCGCAGATCAAGTTATTGCTAAAGGCAATGAAATAAACGAAAAACTTCATAAACGCTGGGTAATGATTTCTGGTGAAGGAGCTTTTTTTATTGGACTACTTCTACTTGGTATTTATCAAGTTCGCAAAACATTCAAAAAAGAGAATGAGTTAGCGAACCAGCAAAAAAACTTTTTACTCTCAGTTACTCATGAATTAAAATCGCCAATTGCATCAGCAAAATTACAATTACAAACACTTGAAAAAAGAGAGCTTAGTCGAGACAAACAATTAGAGATCATTAGTAATGCAATTAGTGACACCGAACGTTTAAATACATTGGTAGAAAACATTTTACTTGCAGCAAAAATTGATAATAGTATATTTTTAATCAATACTGAAACTTGTAACCTATCAGAATACTTAACTGAAAATTTAACCAAAACAATAAAGTCGTTTAATTACAAACAGAAAATAATTTTGGATTTAGATCCTAATATTTTCATGTTAATTGATAAAACGAGCTTCCCTTCTATCATTCTTAATTTATTTGAAAATGCTGTAAAATATTCTCCAGCAGAATCAACTATTACTATTGGTTTGAAAAAGCTTAATTCTAAAATTATTTTGAGTGTTAAGGATGAAGGTACAGGCATTTCTGATGAAGAAAAGAATGCGATTTTTCAAAAATTTTATCGCATAGGAAGCGAAGAAACAAGAAAAACAAAAGGTACTGGACTAGGATTGTACATTGTAAATTACATAGTAGCGCAGCATAAAGGAACAATAAGCGTAAAAAACAATACTCCAAGAGGAAGTATTTTTGAAATAACATTTAACAATTAATTTTATGTCAAAAAAAGTAGCATTATTAATCCTTGATGGATGGGGCTTAGGAGATGGATCTAAATCGGATGCAATTGCAACTGCCAATACACCCTTCATTGATAGCTTATACAAAAAATATCCTCATTCCACATTACATACATCTGGTCAAAAAGTAGGTTTGCCAGATGGACAAATGGGAAATAGCGAAGTTGGGCATTTGAATATTGGAGCAGGAAGAATCGTATACCAAGATTTAGAACTAATAAATAAAGCAATTCGCGAAAAAACAATTGATTCGAATCAAACATTAGTTGCCGCTTTTGACTATGCAAAAAAGAACAACAAGGCCATTCATTTAATCGGACTTGTATCCGAAGGCGGTGTTCATTCATCGCAGGAGCATTTGCATTATCTATGCGATATGGCAAAACATGCAGGACTTTCAAATGTTTACATACATGCATTTACAGATGGTAGAGATACTGATCCGAAAAGCGGCTTAGCTTATTTAACAAATTTAGAAAAACACCTGCAAAAATCAGCAGGCAAAATTGCAAGTGTAATTGGGCGGTATTATGCAATGGATAGAGACAAACGATGGGAACGTGTTAAACTCGCTTATGATTTATTGGTGAAAGGAGAAGGCAAAAAAACACAAAATATACTTAAGTCAATTGAAGAATCGTATGCCGAAAATGTAACGGATGAGTTTATTAAACCTATTATACAAACCGACATCAATGGAAATCCAATTGCGACCATCAACAATGACGATGTTGTTATTTGCTTTAATTTCAGAACTGACCGATGCAGAGAAATTACAGAAGTGTTAACACAAAAAAATATGCCTGAAAATGGCATGAATACACTTCCATTATACTATGTAACCATGACCAATTACGATGATACATTCAAAAATGTACACATCGTATACGATAAAGATAATTTAGTAATGACCTTGGGAGAGGTTTTAGAAAAAGCAAATAAAACTCAAATCAGAATTGCGGAAACAGAAAAATATCCGCACGTAACATTTTTCTTTTCAGGTGGTCGTGAAAAAGAATTTATTGGCGAAAAACGAATAATGGCAGCTTCTCCAAAAGTTGCAACCTACGACCTGCAACCAGAAATGAGTGCCGTTGAATTAACAAATGCTATTTTACCAGAAATTGAAAAATCGAGTGCTGATTTTATCTGTTTAAATTTTGCTAATGCTGATATGGTAGGCCATACGGGTGTATATGAGGCTGTAATCAAAGCCGTTGAAACAGTTGATAAATGCGCACAACGTGTGGTAGAAACGGGCATTAAAAACGGCTATTCATTTATAATCATTGCCGACCATGGCAACTCCGATTACATGATTAATCCTGATGGGTCGCCAAATACTGCTCACACAACCAATCCGGTACCTTGTATTTTGATTGACAAAGATTATACAAAAATCAATGAAGGGAAGTTAGCCGATATCGCACCAACTATTTTAACGCTATTAGGAATAGATATTCCAAAAGAAATGAACGGCAAAGTTCTAATTTAAATACGATGGAAAACAACAACACTATTGTCAGAAAAGCCGTTTTTAACCCAAAAGTTAAAACATATATTTTTTTAATTGCGCTATTTTATCTCTTCGTGAGTGTAATAGGAATTGTTTTAATTCCATTTTGGATTTTTGGCTTAGGACAGTGTATATCAGGCAAGTTTTTCAATACTTTAAAATGCGAACTTTCTGAGAAAAATTTATACTTTTCGAAAGGAATAATATTACACATCGAGAAAACAATTCCGCTTGAAAATATTCAAGATATTTCGTTTTGGGGTGGTCCAATTTTACGATCAATGGGATTGACCTTTATAAAAATTGAAACTGCGGGTGGTGGAGGTTCTCATGGTAGCAATATGATGAGTATACCTGGAGTAGAAGCTGCAGAAGAATTCAAGAACTTGATTCTGATTCAACGCGAAAAAGTAATCAAAGCAAAAAACAACTCATCTACACCCGCAACACTTTCCGAATCACAATTACTCCAAGACATTAAGCAGGAACTAATTCAAATTAAAAACATTTTGAACACGAAATGATTTTTTAATGTTTTTCGTCCCATTACTATAAGTCAAAATAACCTATTTTAGTAAAAAATAATGGAGGCAACCATTTATAACCTTTTACGTCTTTCTTCCGTAGAAGAGAAGTGTTTTGCCACAGAACGCTGTATTTATGAATGAAACCGAGGTAATTAAAGGTTGCTTAAAAAATGATCGTGCAAGCCAAAAAGCTTTGTATGAACACTATTATAGCAAAATGCTTGGTGTTTGTTTACGATACTCCAAAAGCAGCGATGATGCTAAAGATGTACTTCACGAGGGGTTTTTAAAAGTATTTAACAGTCTAAAGAATTTCAACAATACGGGGTCTTTCGAAGGCTGGGTGCGAAGAATAATGGTCAATACATCCATTGATCAGTTGAGAAAAAACAAACAGAACTACTTAATTGTAAGTACTGTAAGTGTCAATGACCGCTCATCCAGCCTAGCAGAAGAAATGAGTGAAGACGATTTATTATCAACTATTGAAAAAGAAGATATTTTAAAGGCTGTTCAGGAACTTACACCTGCTTACAGAACAGTTTTTAACTTATACGTAATAGAAGAATATACACATAAAGAAATTGCAGAATTACTTGATATCAGTGAGGGTACCTCTAAATCAAATCTTTCTAAAGCAAAGTTTAATTTGAAAAAAAATTTAATGCATTTAATAAAACCTAATCATGATCGATAATACTCCAAATACCAAACTTGACGAGGCTGTAAAAAATGCTTTAAAAGATTTTGAGGCTCCTTATGATTCAAATGATTGGGCGAGAATGGACAGCATGTTAAATGTTGCTCCAAAACAAACACAATTTAATTGGAAGTATTCTTTAAATATAGTTGTTGGAATTGCTATACTTGGTGGTGGTTTTTTGATTTATAAACAATTGTCGAAACCTTCAACAAAAACAGAAGAAATAACACCTCCTACTATTCAACAAACAACAAAAACCTCTACCCCTACACCTATAATTACAAAAAAGGCAGCTGAAATTGCAACACCTACTAATACTGAAATAGAAGTAAAAGCAACTGAAAGCGATATAAACGAAATTCCATTAAAAACGGTAACAAAACCTGAGGCTACTATTGTTTCCAAAGAGAAGAATAAAACAAAAGAAACAACTTCAGTTTCAAAAAAATCAGAAAGAAACACTACAAATATTCATTCGGTAATGAAAATGGGAAATGAACCTATTTTTGGGGATATGCTTGACTCATCGAAAGGGGTGATTGGAACTACTCAAGAAAAAGACGAAACAAAAAAAGCGGCCAAATCACAATCTAATAAGAATATTGGATGGGATAATATCATGTTCTCAAATGTAAATCCTGATAGTATCCGTAAGCATAGGGAAGCAATAAAAAAAGATACTTTAAAAAACTAGGCAACCTTTTTTGCTTTCTGCGTCTTCCTAATAAACAAACAAAAAGGAGGACTTATGCAGCAACTATACAAACTTTTTTTATTTAGCGTTTGCATACTTGTATTCAAAACAGCTAACGCTCAAGATCCAGAATTCACACAATTTTATGCAAATCCATTGTACTTGAACCCCGCATTTGCTGGATCCAATATTTGCCCACGAATCACACTCAATTACCGCAATCAATGGCCTAGTATATCGGGTACCTATGTAACCACTAGTATTTCTGCCGACCGATTTGTATACGGAATCAAAAGTGGAATAGGTATTTTAGTTACCAATGATAGAGCAGGACAAGGTACATTAAACACAACTAATATCAGTGGTATCTATTCCTATCAATGGCGCCCAACCCGAAATATGGCAATAAATGTTGGATTTCAAGGAACTTATGGGCAAAAACAAATCGACTGGAGCAAGCTTACATTTGGAGATATGATTGACGACAAAAGAGGATTTGTTTACAACACCAATGAAATTCAAGGTAAGTCACAAAAATCATTTGTCGATCTTTCTGCAGGAGCAGTTGCTTTTAGTAAAATATTTTTTATTGGATTTGCAGCACATCATTTAAATGAACCCGATGAAGGATTAATTTATACAAGTAAACTTCCTCGAAAATATACTGCCCACGCAGGAGCGGTAATACCTCTTGGGTCGAAAGAAAGTGAAACGAGTATTTCACCAAATATTTTGTACCAACAACAACAAGATTTTCGTCAATTAAACTTAGGAGTCTATATCACAAAAGGCGCATTGGTTGGCGGATTATGGTATCGCAATCAAGATGCATTTATTGTTTTACTTGGATTCCAACATGGAATATTTAAAGTAGGTTATAGTTATGATGTTACTGTATCCAAACTGACTAACGCAACAGCTGGTTCACACGAAATTTCGATGGGGATGCAGTTTACGTGTAAAAAACCAAAACCAAAATACCGTCCGGGCGTATGCCCTAGTTTTTAATTGTTTTGGATGTTTAGAGAGCAGAAAAACCCTTCCAATTGGAAGGGTTTTCTGTTTTTATTAATAGATAACTTATTTAATAGTACTATAAATATCGTTGATTTTTTGCTTTTGATTTTTTGCATTTTCAATCTCTGATTCCAATTCTTGAGTACCACCAACATTGGGGTTTGCTGCTTTTAAATCTTTTAATTTTTGACTTGCTTTTACTTCTCTATCTTCATACATCATCGCTAAGTCTTTTATACTTTTTTTCACATAATACACTACCCATTTACTTGTTCCTTCATTCGTAGCAATGTCAGTCAATAATTTTACGCCACTATTTACAGTTTCATCTTTTTTTACATTTTTTAAAAACGTTCCGTAAATACTAACAAAACCTATTTTTGAGAAGCCTGAAAATTTATCTGCTGAATTCACAAAAAACAAATTATTCTCATCCGATCCGTAATTTGCATACAAATCGGCTATTGCAAAAAGTAAATCATTATTTTTTTCATTTTCATATTGTTTTGCATAAGTCATTCCTTCTTTCGGATTCGCCTTAGCAATAGCGCTTAATGCAGAACCAAGCACGGAATATGATTTATCTGATAATGCATTTTTATAAATAGAAATTAATTGCTCTTCTTTATAATTTGTAGCCAAATAATCAATTGCATCTGCCCGAACCAATGATTTTGTATCCTTAGCAGCAATGTTCAATATTTTTTCTTTTATTGAATATTTATCTGAAACATTCATCTTTTTTAAATAGTTAATTGCTTCTGCTCGTAAGTACCAAAATTTATCATCCAATGCACTTGCAACAGCTTTTTCAGCCAATGAATCCGAACTCTTTGCAAGCTCTTCAAGTGCTTCATATCTGTCTAAAAACAAAGGAGCATTCTTATATTGGAAAACCCATTCTTCAATTGGCTTCTTTTCAAATTTTGTACATAATAACATTTTCTCAGCATCAACATTTACTAAACTAGGTTTAGTTGTTACTTCAAATTCAAATTGTTCATCTGCTTTTGTTACTGTTACCTTTTTACGTTCAACTTTCCCGTCAACATATAAATCAATATACATTGGTATTTTAAATAAAGGAGTTTTAGAAAAATCTTGAACTTGTTTAATTTGAACTTTTTGTTTTTTTGCAATCGGATCATAATTTGTTGTTATAACTATATCTGGATGACCACTTGCTAAAAACCACTGATTAAAGAACCAGTTTAAATCTTCCCCTGTAACTTGTTCAAATGCCAATCGCAATTGATGAATTTCAACTGAAGTATATTTATTTGTCTCTAAATAAAGTTTAAGTGATGCAAAAAAAGCATCATCACCAACATATTTACGAAGCATGTGAAGCACTTGTCCACCTTTATTGTAACTATGTCCGTCAAACATATCTTCTTTATCATCAAATTGAAAGCGAATGAGTGGCACTTGTTTTCTAGCAGATTCGGCAAGATAGCCCGCTCTCGACTCTGCACTATGCAAGTCGGCAGCATCTTTTCCATATTTGTATTCTTCCCACAAGTATTCACCATAAGTAGCAAAGGATTCATTTAGCGGCAAATTACTCCACGATTCACATGTAACTAAATCACCAAACCATTGATGAAACAATTCATGAGCTATGACATCCTCATTATCGTTATCCAACATTTCTCTATCAGTACGATTTAAGAATTCGCCATGCAAAGTTGCACTCGTATTTTCCATTGCACCAGAAACGTAATCACGAACAATAATTTGAGAATATTTATTCCAAGCGTATTCAACACCCAATTTGTTGGAGTAGAATTCAAGCATTTCAGGCGTATTTCCAAAAATTGCTTTTGCATAAGGTTCGAATTCTTTTTCAATGTAATAGTTCACTTCTTTACCCCTCCATTTACTATCTTTTACAACTGCAAAATCACCAATTGCCATCATTGTTAGATAAGGAGCATGTGGTAAATCCATTTTCCAATAATCGGTACGAGTGCCATCTCCATTATCAAATGCAGATGCAAGCTCACCGTTGGAAAGTGTTACAAATTTATTATCTACAGTAATGTATATTTCCTGAGTCATTCGCTCATTTGGCTTATCAATGGTTGGATACCAAGCTGAACTAGATTGAGTTTCGCCTTGCGTCCAAATCTGTTGGGGTTTGTTTTTATCCTTACCATCAGCATTTATAAAATAAAGCCCTTTATCATCTGAGATAGCAGCACTTCCACCTTTCTTTAATTCGTTTGGTTTTGCTGTATACTCTATAAAAACAGTATACTGCTCTGAGCTCTTATATTCTTTATCCAATTGTATTTTTATAATATCATTCTCATATGTATATTTTAATGGTGTTTGAACAGTCGTTTTAATAACCGTTTGTTCTACTTTTTTATTTTTTACTGATTGTTGAACGGGCTCAAGTTCTTCCTTTAATGTCAAAAGAGCAACCTCTTTAATGTCCATACCACGTGCATCCAATTCTAGAACAGCAGTAGGATAAAAATAGGGCTTAACAGTTATTGTGGCTTTACCATATAAATATTGTTTAATCCAATCAAATTTCACATCCAATTTTGTATGAATAATATCATTTATTCTACTTACAGAAGCTTGGTATTGCTGCGGTTCTGGTGTTTTGGCAACGGATTCGATTGTGTCTAAATTTATTACTGCCAAATCATCATTATTGGAAGACTTTTTCAATAAATCACATGAGGAGATAAAAAATAGTGCTGAAGCAACAATTAAAAAATTTCTTTTTGTCATTTTAAAAAATATTTATTATCCAAAGATTGCAAAAATATTAGCCATTTGCAAACCTCAAAACATGCTATGCATGCATAATACAAGCCAAAAGGGTTATTTTTATTAACGTGTAACAATTAAACTATAAATAATTTTTATTGAATTTATTGAAACCCTTTGTTTTTATTGGCGTTAAACTACCCAAGTTCTTAATTTATTGTTTCACACTTTTAGAAACGGAGGTATATCATGAAAACAACATCTACTCGCAGAGTTTTCGTATTGATAAGTTTCTTAATATTATTTATTCAATCACAAAATGAAGCATACGCTTCACATGCACAAAGTGCGGATATAACCTACCAATGTTTAGGTGGTAACCAATATCAAATTTCACTTTCCTTTTACAGAGATTGCGCAGGAGTTGCTGCTCCAAACACAGCACAAGTCGACATCTCATCAGCATCATGCGGTCAAAATTTATCGCTTACACTTAATAGGATTCAAGGTACAGGAATTGAAGTATCACCCATCTGTACCCAAATGAATACACAATGTTCAGGCGGACAATATCCCGGAGTTCAAGAATACATCTATAGAGGCATTATTACATTACCTGCTCAATGTACAGATTGGGTAATTAGTTTCAGCTTATGTTGCCGAAATTCATCAATAGGAACTATTGTGAATCCCGGAGCAGAAAACATATATGTTGAAGCACGACTAAACAACTTGAACTTTACCTGTAACAACTCTCCAACATTTTCGAATCCTCCTATTCCATTTGTTTGTGTAGGCCAACCTTATTGTTTCAACAATGGGTCATTTGATGCTGATGGAGATTCTTTATTCTACACACTTGTAGCTCCTTTTACTAGTGCTACTACAAATGTGAATTACATTGCTCCTTACTCTGAATCACAACCATTAACATCATCGCCAGCAGTAAGTTTCAACACTTCAACAGGTGATATGTGCATGACACCTACGCAATTACAAGTAACTGTTTTTGCAATAGTTGTTGAAGAGTGGAGAAACGGCATTCTTGTGGGAAGCGTAATGCGTGACATTCAATTAAGAACTATTACTTGTACTAATAACAATCCATATGTAAATGGAATTAATAATACCAATCAATATTCTTTAACTGCATGCGCAGGACAGCCCATAAATTTTACCATTAGTACATTTGATATGGATGCAACACAAAATGTAACAATCAATTGGAACAATGGTATAAATGGTGCTAACTTTACTTCAACTGCAGGCGCTAGACCAACTGCCACTTTCAGCTGGACACCTACAAGTGCACAAATTAGTAATGCACCACATTGCTTTACAATTACTGTACAAGATGATAATTGTCCTTACAATGGAAGTCAAACTTTTTCCTTCTGCATCACAGTAACAGGTATCACATTAACTACAACATCAAGCAATGCAAACTGTGGTGCTTCGAATGGAACAGCTACTGCACAAGTTACATCTGGAAATGGTCCATTTACGTATCAATGGTTACCAAATGGTGGTTCGAATGCATCGGCTACTGGATTGCAATCGGGAACATACACCGTAAACGTAAGTTCAGCAGGATGTAACAGTTCGGCAACAGTTACTGTAGGAAATGGAGCCGCTCCTGGAAACATAATAATAAATAGTACCAATGTTTCTTGTTATGGTGGTACAAATGGAAGTATCACAGCAAACGTAAATGGTGGACAACAACCATATTCCTATCAATGGTCTAATGGCGGAACGAATGCTACTATTAACAATTTGATAGCTGGAACCTATTCCTTTACTGTTACAACAGCAAATGGTTGTATAAGCACTGCAACTACTACCATCACCCAACCAGCATCAGCCTTAAGCTATAGCTCATCCCAATCAAATGCAATTTGTTATAACAGCAGCACTGGGAGTGCAACCGTTAATCCAACAGGCGGAACACCACCCTATAGCTATGTTTGGAACACACAACCAACACAAACTAATGCAACTGCTACAGGGTTAAATGCAGGTAGTACATCAGTTATAATAAGCGACAACAATGGATGTTCTGTATCAGCTAATTTTATAATTACAGAGCCCGTTCAATTAACCAGCAATGCAATGATTGTAAGTGGAATAACATGTAATGGTGCATCTAATGGAAATATTATTGTTGGAGGTTCAGGCGGAACAGGTATGTATAACTATGAATGGAACACTACGCCAATACAATATTCACAAAATATTACAGGCTTAGCACCAGGGAATTATACTGCAACCATAACGGATGCGAATGGATGTTCGTCTACATCAACAGCTACATTAACAGAACCAACACCATTAACCCTTTCAACCGCTGGTTTTGCAACCTCTTGTAATGGTTTCGCTGATGGACAAGCTGTTGTTATACCAGCAGGAGGAACACCAACTTATTCATATCAATGGTTACCAAATGGTGGAACTGGTGCGAGTGCAAGCGGCTTAACCGCTGGCACCTATGCAATAACTGTAACCGATGATAATGGATGCCATGTATCATCAAATGTTGCAATTACACAGCCAGCACCTCTTACCATAATTGCCTCTGGAAATACGAGTATTTGCCTTGGACAAAACACCCAGTTAACTGCAAGTGCAAATGGAGGAAATGGTAATTACACATTTAATTGGACGGGTGTAGGAATTGGTGCAACACAAATTGTAAGTCCAACAATAAGTACCATTTATGATGTAACGGCAACAGATGCGAATGGATGTATTAGTAATACAGAAACAGTAGCAATCAATGCAACATCATTAACAGCGGCAAACTTGCTAGTTACACCAGCTACTGCAATTTGTAATGGCAATACTGCAACTCTTACTTCTACTGTAAGCGGTAATACTGGTCCAGTAACTATTAACTGGAGTAATAATTTAGGAAGTGGTAATGGACCATTTACAGTTAGTCCGAACACAACCACTACCTATACAGTAACTGTAACGGATGCATGCAACAATAGCATCAATGGAATTATTCCTATTACAGTGAATCCGTTACCGGTCATAAATGTTTCACCAGTAGCAGGAGTTGGATGCGGAGAAGTTGCTGTAAATTTTCAAGATAATTCAACAACAAATAATGGTGCACAATACAGCTGGGTGTTTGGTGATGGCACTACTTCAAACGTTGTAAATCCAACACATACTTACACACAAAGTGGAACCTACACAATCAATGTAATGGTGACTTCAAGTGCGGGATGTTCTAACAGTCAGAACACAAGTGCAAGCATAACTGTACACAATCCCTCAAAAGCCTTATTTACTGCAGAGGCAATTGATGGTACGACTGTAAGTCCAGTATACAAATTTTTAAATACCTCTATCAATGCAGCTACATCAACCTGGAGTTTTGGTGATGGAACCAACTCTACAACCTATAGCCCACAGCATAGCTATATTGATAAAGGAGAATACCTTGTTACACTTCATGTATCCAGTTCAGAAGGATGCAGAGATTCATTGACAATACCCGTTGAGATAAAACCAATCTTTACGATATACATTCCAAATGCTTTTACACCTGATGGAAGTGGTATCAATGACTATTTCTCAGCAAAGGGACAAGAGATTTCTGAATTTAGAATGATGATTTTTAACAGATGGGGAGATCTTATCTTTGAAACCAACGATTTAGCAAAAGGTTGGGATGGCAGAGCAAATGGAGGTAGTGAGATAGCGCAGGATGGTGTTTATGTGTATAAGATTGAAGTACGCGATTTCCAAAGCAAATACCACGATTACATGGGACATGTAACATTATTGGCAAATAGGTAAATAATAAATTAAAAAATCTCGGCTCAATTGACCGAGATTTTTTAATTTTGATAGCATTCAACTTTATAAGATGAAAAAACTACTAGTAATATTCTCGATTCTATTTATCCATTTTAATAATAATTTATTTTCTCAGACTTCTAAAATAGATAGTTTACAAAATTTATTAAACAAAACAACTGTTGATACTTCAAAAGCAGTACTTACAGCTAAACTTGCATTTGAATATAAATTTACGGATCCAGAAAAATCAAAAAAACTTGCCGAACAAGCATTAGTCCTTTCAAAAAAATCAAAACATGTCTCATCAGAAGCATTATCTAACAATATAATTGGTATCTATTATTATTTACAACAAGACAGCAAAACCGCAAATGAATATTACCTAAAATCGCTTCAATTGTACCAAACAATTAATCATTCTGAAGGTATTGCAAGTTGTTATAGTAATATTGCAAATATTTTTACCGACAAAGCCGTTTTTGATTCCGCAATTTTTTATCAAACACAAGCATTAAAATTTCGATTAAAAACAAACAAAGAAGAATCAATCGCATACTCCTACACTAATTTAGGAAACATCTACAATTTAAAAGGCGACTATTCATTATCAATCGAAAATACGTTTAAAGCAATCAAAATATTTGAGAAACTAAAACATAGTTATGGATTAAGTATTTGCTTTTATAATCTTGCCCGTACCTATTACATGCAAAAGAGTTATGACAATGCACTCAACTATTCTCAAAAAAGTCGTGAAGAAGCTGAAAAAACTAAAAATATGACAGCAGTTGGGAATAGCTACATTTTAGATGCAAATGTATTTTTGTCGCAAGAAAAAAGTGAAGCAGCAACAAAATCTATCAATACTGCTATTGAAATCCAAACAGCATCTAATGACATTAATGGGCTAATGTATTCTTACTCGCTATTGGGAAGTGTATTTTTATCTTACAAACAATACGACTTGGCTATTGAATATTATTTAAAGGGAAGAGATCTCAGCGAAAAAACAGGAAACAAAATGGCCCTAGTATCTTCTGATTATAATCTTGGAATAATCTATTTAGAAAAAGGAGATTTTAAAAATGCAGTTGAACATTCTCAAAGTGCATTAAAACTTGCAAAAGAAATAAATTCGAAAGAAGAAATTAAAAATTCATATGAAGGCCTAGTAAAAGTTTATACAAAAATGAAACAGTTTGATAAAGCCTTAGAATATCAGACACAGTATATCATCATGAAAGATTCTTTGTTAAACGAAACGAATAGTAAACAACTGAATGAACTACAAACCCAATATGATACTGAGAAAAAACAAAAAGAAATTGAATTACTTACGAAAGATCAGGAAGTAAAAAATGAACGTATTGCACGTCAAAATATTATTACCTACACAATCGTAGCAGGATTAGTACTAGTTCTCGTTCTTGCATTTATTTCTTTTAAACGTTACCGCGAAAAAAAGAAAGCAAACATTGAAATTACACATCAAAAAGAAATTATTGAGATTAAAAACAAAGAGATTTTAGATTCCATACACTATGCAAAACGAATTCAACGTGCCTTATTAGCATCCGACCAACTATTAAACAATAACTTACCCGAACATTTTGTTTTATACAAACCAAAGGATATCGTAAGCGGAGATTTTTATTGGGCACAACAAACTAGTAATAACCATTTTTTACTCGCAACATGTGATTGTACAGGACATGGAGTACCAGGCGCTTTCATGAGTTTATTAAATATTTCAAAATTAAATGAAACAGTAATTGAAAGGCGCATTACTCAACCTGATTTAATTTTCAATAATGTTAGAGAAGAAATAATTCATGCACTAAATCATGATGGAGCATCCAATGATGCAAAAGACGGGATGGATGCAATTTTATGTTCATTTGATTTTCAAAAAATGAAAATGGAACTTGTTGCTGCAAATAATCCAGTAATTATTATTCGCAACAAAGAACTAATTGAAATAAAACCCGATAAATTTCCAGTTGGATTGCATCAAGGAGAGTTAAAGCCATTTACTTTAAAATCATTTGACCTACAAAAGGGTGATGTTATTTACACATTCACTGATGGATATCCGGATCAGTTTGGTGGACCTAATGCAAAAAAATTAATGAGTAAAAACTTTAAAGAAATTTTACTTAAAGGACATATGAATGATATGTCAGCTCAAAAAGAAAATCTAAATTCTATTTTTGAAAACTGGAGAGGTAATTTAGAACAACTAGACGATGTTTTAGTAATTGGAGTTCGTGTCTAATTATATTTTTTTAGACAGCTTACTTTTAGGAAAAAGTGATTTAAAAATTTCACGATAATAAATCATTAGGTCAATGGTTATTATCGGTGAGTTTAACTGCTGATTTAATTTTTTTGTATTTGCAAACATGAATCGATAGCCAAAATCTGCACCCACACCTACCCATTTGAAAACCCTATATTCAACAGAGATTGCTGGCTCATAAATAAAATTCAGATTCCGATTGGTAATTATTTTTTCACCATTCAATGTATATTGATAGTAGGATTCACCCAGACCAATTTGCAAAGGCATCCCTAATTCCCAATGTTTACTCTTATGAAATATATATTCAATTGCTGCTGATACATAATAAAACTTTAATCCTTTTTCAATAATATACGGCTTCCCTAACTCATTAATGTATTCAACATTCTGATTTAATTTTTTTGGAGGATTGTACAATTGATTATAACCTATTCCAAAACGCAATTTATTCCCATATTTAATCCCTGCAATTACGCCAAACACATTTACAATACTATTATCTACAAAAGAGTTTCTTGAGTTTAATGTTGCAAATGGATGTGGTTTTAACTTTAACTCTTGTTTAATAGAATCTAAAGCAGGTTGAGCCTGGACACATTTGTTTAGAAAAAAAGCAGAATAAAATAGTAGGAATAATTTAGATAAGAATCGCCTTGAATAAATGCACATTACTTAATCATTAATTTGCTTATATATTTGCCAAGAATATCAAATTCTAGATTCACAATTGTACCAACTTTAATATTTTTAAAATTGGTATGCTCAAACGTGTATGGTATAATACAAACTGAAAATGTATTTTTTAATGAATTAACAACAGTTAAGCTAACCCCATTAACACATATAGAACCTTTTTCAACTGTAATATTGTTTTTTGAAGCATCGTATTCAAATGTATACATCCAACTTCCGTCTGCTTCTTTTACATCAACACAAACTGCTGTTTGATCAACATGTCCTTGAACGATGTGTCCATCCAATCGATCACCCACTCTTAAGCAACGTTCTAAATTAACGTAATCACCAACCTTTAATTTACCTAAATTGGTTTTTGCAAGCGTTTCGTCAATTGCCGTTACCGAATAATTTGAACCCTCAATTTTAACAACTGTTAAACATACACCATTATGAGCAACACTTTGATCAATTTTTAACTCGTTTGTAAAATCGGATTTTACAGTGATGTGGAGATTGGATTGCTCTGTTTTTAAATCAACAACTTCTCCTAACATTTCAATAATTCCAGAAAACATAAACTTAATTATTTGGATTAGGATTTTGTTTAATTAGTTGAATAAATCCTTTTAATGTGCGAGGAACAATTCCTTCTAATCGAATTTCATTAACTGTACATACATAGTAATAAACGCCATCGCTGCATGGAAGTTTTGTATCCTTGCTAGTGCCATTCCAGAAAATACCAGGGTTGGTAGTTTCAAACATCAATAATCCCCAACGATCATATATTTTAATATCTATATCCTTTACAAATTTATAAGGTAATGGTATAAATAAATCATTGATATTATCTCCATTAGGCGTAAATACGTTTGGCAATTCATAAATAGGACAATTGTCAACACAAACTTTAGTAACCACTACACTCTCATTTGCAAATGAATCAACTGCTGTAACTACATAGCAACCTGCTACAGAAGGTGTCCCTTCAAAACTATAGTTATGTATGTATGTAGTGATACTCATATCTGTCGATGTATATATCAACTGAGGCGTTCCATCAGATGTTGGAGAAAAATATACATTGTATTGAACTGCATCGGTGCTACAATAAGTATTCGGGTTTATCCATGTAATTGTATTCACCACATTCTCACAATCACTATTTACAGCAAAAGTTGGCTGACAAGGAGGAACAATATCAATTGGCACTTCGCATTTAATTTGTGATGCATTGTACAATGGGCGAGGTAAAGCTGGATCGGAATACTCTCCTTTTGTAACAATTTTGTAGCAATAATTCAATCCATTTACTAAGCCCGTGTCTGTATATGTTCGATTTACAGTGCTATCTATTAATACAAATGTATTTGAGCCGCTTGGAATTTCCTTATAGATAAAGAATTGGTAATTTGTCCAAGGAACAATTTCTTGCCAAGCTAAATTTACCTGATTCCCCGCTGGTGTAGAAGATAAAAACACGGATGAAGCTGTATGAGTAGAACCTTTCAATAAACCATTTGAATAAAAATCGACACGGTAGGTCCATGCGTTCGATTCCGTATTAATGTTCGTATGCACAAATCCTGTATCTGTTAATTGGGCATAAGATGAGTATGAGTAACTAGCAATTTGTGAAAATGCAGTTTGAGCAGGATTAAATCCTTGTGCCACCAACAAACGATATTCGTATGGAGGAGGATTTACAATTGTATCCAAATTAGTTGCATTTCCAATTGGCTTTACCCAATGTGTCCAAATACTTCCGCTAGAAGAGTTGGTTGTTACAACACTCACATTTGTAATGATTGGAACATCTTGAACAAGCTGTACACAAACATTTGCAGAAGCATAGCTTTGAGATGCATCATTATAATAAGCTACAACCATATACGAATAATTCACTCCATGAATTAATCCTTGTCCGTTATTATTATCAGTAAATGTTAATGTAGTCGCTGTAGTTGTTCCAATTAGTGTATATCCAGTATACGCAGGAACACCAGTCTCACACTCAGAATGTGTCCATGGGTCACAGGTATTCTTTCGATAAACATAAAAACCTTTTAACGGATTACTTCCTGTTATTGCGTTGCAAAACGGTGAATTCCAATTTAAAATTATACTAGCACCATTTGGAGTAGCTGTTAAGCCAGTTGGCGCAGGAGCAATTACTCGAATAAATACAGATTCAAAATTTACCAGAGGAGTCGTAGGATGATTATCATCAGCCTTAAATGTAACTTGATAAGGCAACAATTTTACTTGCGCACAATTAGGCGTCCAACTGAATGTTCCTGTTAAAGGACTTACACCTGAAACCGTTGGAAAACTTGCAGCAGGTGCCGATTGAAATGGCCCACCTGTTGCTGTTAATGTAATAACATTATTTTGGGGATCAGAAGCAGTAACACCAAAAGTAAGATTAGTCCCTGCAACTACACAGGTATCATTGATTGCATTTATTTGAGGAGCATTGTTGGAGCATGAAGCTACATCGATTTGCATATCACGCAAAATAGAACCAATGTAATAACGTACACCCTGAAATAAACGGTATTCTTTTATCAAAATAGCAACATTGTACTGGCAAATTTGAGGTGGCGTACACCATACCAAATCACCCGTACGAACATCAATACTTCCTAAACCCATATTTGGAGGTAGCGTATAACCAAATATTGGAGCTCCACCAGCATAACAAGTCGTTAACTCATACGACAAACTATCACCTTCCGCATCATAAGCACCAGGATTATGTTCAAAACATTCTCCAACACAAGCCATATCTAATGGTGGATTTAAAAGTATAGGAGAACTATTAGTCCCTAAGAATGGATTTATTTTTAATTCCGTTCTTAAAAAAAAGGATGCATTAACAGAATTTGGAATATTACAAATACCTTGATTTCTATTTGGATCCTCAACAGTAATTATATATGAACCGGATCCACCATAGGTGTGAGTTGTTTCATAGATATTTAATTTAGTATTTGCTGGAGAAGCCAACATTACTCCATCCTTTGTATTTGGACAGAGAGAGGAAGGTCCATTAATTCGAGGAGCAACTGCACTGTCGCCATCACCAAAAAGAACAGTAAGTTCGCAACGGTCGGCTGTTGTATTAAAAGTATTTGTATAGGTAGTTACAGTAATTTTATATGTATTCCCAGTAAGATGCTTATAAGTTATCTCACCTGCTCTATTATGGGTGGCAAATGCTCCAACAATAGAAATAAGAAACAAGAATAATGTAAAAATTATTTTTTTCATTGCACCCACTATTTTTTGTCAACAATAATTGAACTCTAAGTTAGTGATTTTATTTCAAAATCAATAATTAATCACCTGCTCTACCATATTTTCGGGTAGTTCTCGGTATTCGTACTTCTGTGTACGAAGTTGAGGTGCAAATCCTGCCTCACGTATGGCATCCTGAATGGTATTGGATGTAAAGCGATGAGGAGCGCCAGCAGCCGACACTACATTTTCTTCAATCATAATACTGCCAAAATCGTTTGCCCCAGCATGTAAACACAATTGAGCCACTTCTTTTCCTACTGTTAACCAACTCGCTTGAATATTTATTACGTTTGGCAACATAATACGGCTCATGGCTATCATACGTATATATTCATCACCAGAAACATTGTTTTTAATCCCTTTAATACGTTTCAACAATGTTCCATCATCCTGAAAAGGCCAAGGAATAAATGCTAAAAATCCATTTGCTGATGCTGGTTTTTCACTTTGTACTTCACGAATCCAAACCAAATGTTCGAAACGTTCTTCAATGGTTTCAATGTGACCAAACATCATGGTACCTGAAGTAGTTATATCTAATTGGTGAGCAGCTCGCATTACATCTAGCCATTCACGACCTGTACATTTTCCTTTTGAAATCAACCTACGAACTCGATCATTCAATATTTCAGCACCAGCACCTGGCAAACTATCCATACCTGCATCTTTCAATGCTTTTAATACCTCCGTATGAGTAGACTTTTCAAGCTTAGTAATGTGGGCAATTTCTGGGGGCCCAAGTGCATGCAATTTTACATTCGGGTATAATTTTTTAAGTTCTTTAAACAAATCAACATAAAACTTTAGTCCTAAATCAGGATGATGTCCACCCTGCAAAAGCAATTGGTCGCCACCATATTTTAGTGTTTCTTCAATTTTTGTCTTATAGGTAGCAATATCAGTGATGTATGCTTCGCTGTGCCCCGGAATACGGTAAAAATTACAAAATTTACAATTTGCAATGCAAACATTGGTCGTATTCACATTTCTGTCAATTTGCCAAGTAACTTTTCCATCGGGTTTTTGAATCTTTCTTAATTCGTTGGCAACAAACACTAAATCGGCAGTTGGAGCATTTTTAAAGAGAAAAACACCCTCTTCTTGACTTAAAAATTCAAAATTTAATGCGCGTTTTAATAGGGAATCTATGTTCATTTTTGACCTGATAATCGGTTAATAAATAGTACAAAACTTAGTAAATTCTTTTTCTACATTTACAGTTACCAAAATTACAAATAATAATGACGTTAATAACTAAAAAGGCTACAATTAATAACAATGAACACATTGTTTTGTTGTGCACTAAAAACTATAATTTTAACAATAATGGTTTTTCTAAATCTGAAATTGAGTTTATAAAAAATGAACTTTCTAAAAACGATAAAAAACACATCTTTATCAATCAATACAACAGATGCGTGTTTATACAAATCATTGAAGAGAAAAAAGAAAAACACCTTACGATTGATGGATTAAGAAGGGCAGCAAACACAATTCACACACACATTGTTGAATCTAAAATCACATCAATTTTAATTGTCGACTCAGAAAACAAACCCTTAGAAACGCTTGCTTTTGCTGAAGGATTAGCCTTAAGTAATTATCAATTTTTGAAATACAAAAAAGATAAAAAGAAAGAGGAGCATTCATTAAAAACAATTGGTATACAATCAAAAAACAGTTCTCAAAATCAAATTGATGAGCTTCAAATTATTGTAAATGCAACAAACATTTCAAGAACATTGGTAAATGAGCCTGTTAACTTTTTAAATGCAACACAACTTGCAAAAGAGTTTCAAAAGCTTGGAAAAGATGCTGGTTTTGGCGTTGAAGTATTCAACAAAGCCAAGATTAAAGCATTAAAAATGGGTGGTTTATTGTCTGTAAATTTAGGAAGTCAAGAGCCCCCAACTTTTAGCATTATGGAATATAAGCCTAAGAATGCTAAAAACAAACAGCCCATTGTTTTAGTTGGTAAAGGTGTTGTTTATGATACTGGAGGCTTAAGCTTAAAGCCAACACCAAATAGCATGGACATGATGAAATGTGATATGGCTGGAGCTGCAGCTGTTGGTGGAACAATGTATGCCATCGCAAAAGCAAAACTACCTGTTCATGTAATCGGAATTGTTCCTGCAACTGATAACCGACCAGGCGAAAATGCCTATGTGCCAGGGGATGTAATAACCATGTACAACGGAATGACTGTTGAAATGCTAAATGCAGATGCGGAAGGAAGAATGATTTTAGCAGATGCATTAGCGTATGCGCAAAAATACAAACCACAATTGGTAATCGACTTAGCAACATTAACTGGTGCTGCTGTTGCTGCAATTGGAACATCTGGAATTGTTGCAATGGGAACTGCCGATGAAAAAACAAAAAACAAATTAAAAGAGAGCGGTTACAATACATTCGAACGTATTGCTGAAATGCCATTTTGGGATGATTACGATGAGTTAATCAAATCGGATATTGCTGATATGAAAAATATTGGTGGCCCCTATGCCGGAAGTATTACTGCTGGTAAATTCTTACAGCGTTACATCAACTACCCTTGGATGCATTTAGACATTGCTGGTCCAGCTTTTTTAACAGCAAAAGATGCATACCGAACAAAAGGTGGCACAGGTGTTGGAGTACGTTTGTTGTTTGATTTTTTAAAGAATAGTTAATCTGAATGAATTTTTTGAACTACATTTTTTCTTTTTGTTTCATTATTTGCTTTAGCATTTTTGGCTTTAGTCAGAAAAAAGTAGCTGTGCTTCTTGCCGAGTATGACGAAAATGCTTCGTCAAACAATTTGCAACATCTCGTAAAATACAATTTCACGGATGGTGTAATGACAGGAAAGGAAACCATCATCTCTTTACCAACAAAAAAAGCTGGGACTACTGGCGATTATGTTCGTTTTGATATTGGGAAAAATGTGATTTATAAAAACAGATACGTAATAACTGGGATTGGAAATGTAATTGATATCAAAACGAAAAAATTACTAGTTGCGGAAAGAGCTGATTTAATTGCCTGCTCTGGCGATAGTATCATCTTCCACACAAATGATATTTTTAAAGGGAAATACTATTCCGTTTTAAATATCAAAACTGAAAAATATCAAAAAATTGAAAATGCAAACTACAATCCAATTCAACGACCAGATGTAGAAGTAGATGAAACAACCAAACCGTATACGATTACAGCCTATTACATCAATGGTAAAAAAGATGTTTTGGTAAAAGATGCTGGATATGGCCAGCCACAGCCGTTGTTAGGAGATGATGTAAAACGTAAATTTCAATTATTTTGGATTGATAAATCCACTTTCCTTTATTCGAACTACTCAAAAAACCAACAAGCATTAAGTATCTACAAAGTATCAATCGACAAAACAGTTGAGAAAATTGCAGATATAACAGAAATTCCTGCAACCTCGCCAAACGATGTGTTTTCTCTATCAGCAAACAATGAAATTTATTATTCCTGCTCCAAAGGAAAATTTTTAATTGATATTAAAAAGAAATTAGCCACCAAAGTTATGTTTGAAGCAATCGGAAATAATTTCTCCGTTGAAAGTGATGAAAATTCAAAATATGGTAGACTAATCAAATTTGAAGCAACTGAATTGGGTAAAAAATGGTGCAAAGCCGACAATGCTAAATCAATTTCAGGATATACCGCATTACAAAATGATATTGTAATAGGCACTGAACGTTATGCCCAAGGAGTTGTGGTATGGAATAATATAACTAAAAAATGGACGAGTATCGAAGCATCCTCCTTAGAAGAAATAATTGGTTGGGTGGAAGAATAAAAAATTAAATTACTTTTGTTCTGGCTTTTTGCCTTTTAATAACATCATATATAATTTATGTCAGAAGAAAAAATAATCGTAGGAATTTCACAAGGTGATATTAATGGAATTGGATTAGAAGTAATTATTAAAACATTTTTAGAGCCGCAAATGCTTGAAATTTGCACACCAGTGCTTTTTGGTTCTAACAAAACGGCATCTGCTCATCGAAAAGCATTAAATATTGAGGATTTTAGCTTTAATCAAATAAAAGATTTTTCAGAATTAAATCACAAACGTGCTAACCTATTGTCTGTATACGAAGAAGACGTAACGATTGAACTCGGACAACAAACAGAGAATGGTGGCAAATATGCATTTAAATCGCTCGAAGCTGCTACAAATGCTTTAGCTGAAGGGAAAATAGATGTATTAGTTACGGCACCAATCAACAAAGAAAACATACAATCTGCTGAATTTAAATTTCCCGGTCATACTGAATATTTGGATGAAAAATTTGGAAAAGGAAATAGTTTAATGTTTTTGGTAAGTGATGATTTACGAGTTGCGGTAGTTACAGGTCATATTCCTGTAACACGTGTAGCACAAGAATTAACAAGCGAAAAAATTCTGAAAAAAATTCAACTATTAAATAAATCATTAACACAAGATTTTGCAATTCGCAAACCAAAAATTGCGGTTTTGGGATTAAATCCACATGCTGGCGACAATGGTGTTATTGGTGATGAAGAAAAAAATATCATTATTCCAGCTATTGAAAAAGCAAAAGCAGAAGGAATAATTGCTTATGGACCTTACCCTGCAGATGGTTTTTTTGGAAATGGTACTTACAAAAATTTTGATGCTGTTCTTGCAATGTATCACGACCAAGGATTAATTCCATTTAAAACAATAGCTTTCAATAAAGGAGTTAATTATACTGCTGGCTTACCAATAGTGCGTACATCACCTGACCATGGCACTGCATACGATATAGCCGGAAAAGGAATTGCATCCGAAGAATCATTCAGAAGAGCTATCTATACTGCAATTGACATTTACAGAACACGTAAAAATCATGCAGAAATCACTTCAAATCCCTTGAAGATTAATCCAATTAAAAGAGAGCGATAAGTTTTCGATTATTCTATTTTGATATCCTTCACATTCAATTGCAAGGTGGTATTACCATTGAATGTATTTTCATCAATTGCGTAACAAGCACTAAATATTTGCTTGCGTAACAAGGCATCAAAATGCTCTGCTTGTCCAAATGCAATTGCAGGATAACTCTCGCGAGGATTTAATGCAGATTGGATATCCAATTTTAAGTGATTACTTCCTACAATTCGAATGTAGCCCTTATCAACTAAATGTTTGGTGATAAATACTGGCGACATGTTACCTGGTCCAAATGGAGAAAACTGCTTTAGAATGCGATAAAATTTAGACGTAATTTGACTTAATTCCAATTCCGCATCAATTTCAATTTCTGGAACAAGCATGTGTTCTTCGATTGTAGCGCTTACAATTTCCTCAAATCGTTTTTGAAATGCATCTACATTTTCAACTTTCAAAGTAAGGCCTGCTGCATACTTATGGCCACCGAATTGCTCTAACAAATCAGAACAAGCTTCAATAGCATCGTATACATCAAAATCTTTCACACTACGCGCAGAACCAGTTGCTTTACCATTCGATTCAGTTAAAATAATTGTAGGGCGATAATATTTTTCAGTTAAACGCGAAGCTACAATACCAACAACACCTTTGTGCCAATCAGGATGAAACAATACAGTAGATTTACGGTTAATCATTTCTATATTACCATCAATCATACTCAATGCATGTTGTGTGATGGTAACATCAATTGTTCTACGCTCTGTATTCGTAATATTAATATTTTGTCCACTCTCTTTCGCATCTGCATGATTGTCGGAAACCAACAATGCAACAGCACTTCTTCCCGACTCTAGTCGACCAGCAGCATTGATTCTTGGCCCAACGGTAAATACCAATTCATTCATGGTAACTTCCTTTTTAACATTTGCCAAGTCCAAAATTGCTTTAATCCCTTTGCGTGGATTTTTATTTAACTGCTCCAAACCAAAGTAACACAACACTCTATTTTCGCCAACGATAGGAACAAGATCAGAAGCAATTGAAATGGCAGTTAAATCTAAAAATTGTTCCAATTCTTCGAATGGAATATTATTTTTCAAAGCATAAGCTTGAACCAATTTAAACCCAACACCACAGCCACACAACTCGTCAAATGGATAATTACAATCATTACGTTTTGGATCCAAAACTGCTACAGCATTGGGAATAGAATCACCAGGACGATGATGGTCACAAATAATAAAATCAATACCTTTTTGTGAAGCGTATTCTACTTTGTCGATTGCTTTGATCCCACAATCGAGTGCAATTATCAATGAGAAATTTTGTTCGCTTGCATAATCAATTCCTTGAAAAGAAATCCCGTAGCCTTCAGCATAACGATCAGGAATATAATATTCTACTTGTTTATGAAACTGAGCTATAAACGAATAAACAAGAGCAACGGCTGTAGTCCCATCCACATCATAATCGCCATACACCAGTATTTTTTCTTGATTTTTTATGGCAGACTCTAGGCGAGTAATTGCCTTATCCATGTCCTTCATTAAAAAAGGATCATGCAAATCTGCTAAAGATGGTCGAAAGAATTTTTTTGCCTCTTCAAATGTAGTTACCCCACGCTGCACTAATAAATTAGCAAGTACATTTTCAATCGACAAATCATTTGCCAATTGATCTACAACTTGTTTATCTCCTTCCGATTTTAGACTCCAGCGCTTTTCCATATCATTTTTTAGAGTTGTAAAATTAAGCTAATTACAGTAAACTCGTTTAGTTGTTAATAAGTAAAATACCCTTTTTAAGGTATTGCTATCTGCCGATATTGTCCTGATTTTTGCTCTAGAAAATTATGGAAAATACTTTTTTAAAATACCAACCAATTACAGAACAAAGTGCATGTAGCATTTGGAGCTTTTATCCAGAAGTAATGGAATTTAAAAAAGATAAAAAGAAAAAGTGTTGTAAAAACTACAAAAAAGAAAAACGCTGTAAAAAGTGCCCCATGCATTCATAAAAAAAGCTTCCAAATTGGAAGCTTTTTTCTTTAGAAAACTTGACTAGCAACTCTTCGCGTAGTTTCAGAAGTACCCATTGTATAATAATGTAAACAAGGAACCTTTGCTTTTACCAACTCTTTTGATTGCTGGATACACCATTCGATACCTACTTCCTTCACCTCAGCATCAGTCTTGCACTTTTCAATTTGCTCCAACAATGGCTGAGGAATATCAATTTTAAATATTTTAGGAAGTATGGTTGCTTGTTTTTTAGTTGTCAATATTTTTAATCCTGGTATAATAGGAACATTGATTCCCATCTCCTGACATTTTTTTACATAATCGAAATACTGTGCATTATCAAAAAACATTTGTGTAACAATGTATTCCGAACCTGCTTCTATTTTTGATTTCAAATGTTTCATATCCGAAATCATGTTCGGTGCTTCAAAATGCTTTTCTGGATAACCAGCTACACCAATACAAAAATTGGTAGGCGCAACATCTGCTAAGTCTTGCTCCATGTATTTTCCATTATTCATTTGCTTGATTTGTTTAACTAAATCAATGGCATAAGCATGGCCATTAGGTTCAGGAACAAATTCAGGTTCACTTTTAATAGAATCGCCTCTTAAAGCCAAAACATTGTCGATACCTAAAAAGTGCAAATCAATTAATGCATTTTCTGTTTCTTCTTTACTAAAACCACCACAAATAATATGAGGAACAGCATCTACATGGTACTTGTTCATAATAGCAGCACAAATACCAACCGTACCTGGGCGTTTACGGATGCTTACTTTCTCCAAATAGCCTCCATCACGCTTTTTGTACAAATATTCTTCACGATGATAGGTAACATCAACGAAAGACGGCTTAAATTCCATCAATGGATCAATGCCATCAAAAATAGATTGGATACTTTTTCCTTTTAAAGGCGGTAAAATTTCAATTGAAAACAGGGTCGATTTCGCTTGTTTAATGTGTTCGGTAACTTTCATAAATTTTAAACTTACAGGTTTAAATTGTTAAAATAAGGCTGCAAAGTAACAGCTTGTTGAACTAAAAACCAAATTATATTGCATTAAGTAGGTCTAAATCAACTGTAATTCGTAGTATTTTAGTAAATTCGCAATCCAATTAAAATTGAAGATTTACGTAGCAATGGAACAAATTAGAAATTTTTGCATTATAGCCCATATCGATCATGGTAAAAGCACCTTAGCCGATCGTTTATTGGAATATACAAACACGATTAGTAAGCGAGAAATGCAAGCACAAGTGCTTGACGACATGGATTTGGAGAAAGAACGTGGTATTACGATTAAAAGTCATGCTATTCAAATGGATTACGAATTTGAAGGCAAAAAATATGTTTTAAACCTAATTGACACTCCAGGTCACGTAGATTTCTCTTATGAAGTATCTCGCTCTATTGCTGCATGCGAAGGAGCATTGCTAATTGTAGATGCTGCACAAGGCATTCAAGCACAAACCATCAGTAACTTATACCTTGCTTTAGAAAATGATTTAACTATCATTCCTATTTTAAATAAAATAGATTTACCGAGTGCAGAACCTGAACTAGTAAAAGATCAGATTGTTGATTTATTAGGATGCGAACGCGATGAAATTTTATCTGCATCTGGAAAAACAGGAATGGGTGTGCATGATATTTTAGCAGCAATTGTTAAACGCATTCCAGCTCCAAAAGGAGACCCTGCAGCACCATTACAAGCATTAATTTTCGATTCTGTATTCAATTCATTCCGTGGTATCATTGCCTATTTCCGAATTTACAATGGAACTTTGCGCAAGGGCGATAAAGTAAAATTTGTAAACACAGGCATGGAATACGGTGCAGATGAAATTGGTGTATTACGATTAAAACAAGAACCACGTGATGCTGTTAAAACAGGTGATGTGGGTTATATTATTTCAGGTATCAAAGAAGCGCGTGAGGTAAAAGTGGGTGATACCATTACAACAGCGAGCAACCCTTGTACTGAAGCCATACAAGGATTTGAAGATGTAAAACCAATGGTATTTGCTGGTATTTATCCGGTAGATACTGATGATTTTGAAGAATTACGTTATTCGATGGAAAAATTGCAATTGAATGATGCATCGTTAACATGGGAGCCTGAATCATCTGCAGCATTAGGATTTGGATTCCGTTGTGGATTCTTAGGAATGTTGCACATGGAAATTATACAAGAGCGTTTGGAACGTGAATTTAACATGACTGTTATTACAACTGTTCCCAACGTATCCTACATTGCCTATCAAACTGATGGAACAAATGTTATTGTGAACAATCCAAGTGATTTACCAGATCCTGCTCGTATTGATTATATTGAAGAACCATATATTAAAGCAAACATCATAACTAAATCTGAATTTATCGGTCCGGTTATGAGTTTGTGTATTGAAAAACGCGGACAAATTGTAAATCAAAATTATTTAACTGCTGACCGTGTTGAGTTGATTTTTGAAATGCCTTTGGGTGAAGTTGTATTCGACTTTTTTGATCGCTTAAAATCTATCTCAAAAGGATATGCATCGTTTGATTATCATCCAATTGGAATGAAACAAAGTGATTTGGTGAAGTTGGATATTCTATTAAATGCCGAACAAGTAGATGCACTTTCTGCTTTAATTCATAGAAGCAACGCATTTGAATTTGGTAAAAAGATTTGTGAAAAATTAAAAGAGTTGATTCCTCGTCAGCAATTTGAAATTCCTATTCAAGCAGCTATTGGAGCAAAAATTATTGCACGTGAAACAATAAAAGCAATTCGTAAGGATGTTACTGCAAAATGTTATGGTGGTGATATTTCTCGTAAACGTAAGTTATTGGAAAAACAAAAGGAAGGAAAGAAACGTATGCGTCAAGTAGGTAGCGTTGAAATTCCACAAAGCGCATTTATGGCAGTATTGAAATTAAATGATTAATAAAAATCCCCTTCAAATTTGAAGGGGATTTTTATTTTTAGAAATTATAATCTTTGTATGTCTTCGTAAACTCTTCAGGAGCAATTGGTGGATTCACTTTCAAATCGAAGTATTCATAGGTCTCAAACAATCCTCTATCATCAAATACTTTATTGTTTACAGGAAGCATGTGCTCCTTATCAACTAACAATAACGTCATTTTAGCATAAGCATTAGGAACTTTTATAACCTGCCCTTCTTTAACATCAGTATAGCTACTTAACTTAGGATTGTTTTCCAATACCATGTATTCACTAACACGTAACTTACGAGCAATCGTTGTTAAGTTTTCCCCTTTTTTTACGGTATAAGGAATCCAAGCAAAATCAGGAAATGTAATTGCTAATTTATAACAGTCTCTACCATTGTGCTTTTCATCAGGCATTACAGTAAAATATTTATTTAAATTATCTCCCGCTTTTTTGTAGCCATCTTTTAAGATGTCATACAAATATTGATAACCCATTTCATGAATGGTATGATGTTGGTCAGCTCTCATTAAAGAACCATAAGGATCTAAATTTAAATTGATGTAAGGAAACGAGTTTGGGTTTACCAATGCATTTCCATTGTTTTGTCCTTGAACCCACAACACTTCAATACCTTTGATATACAAATACAACTTGCGTGGAGAAATTTGCAACTTTACTTTTGACTCAGTATGTTGCATTTTACCTTTAATACGTTCGTTGCATTGCAAATTGTAACGCACTGTTTTTACATTATCAACCGCTGCAAATATTTTATCAATCAATTCTCTGTTGTTCAATCCCTTTTCATTAAAAGAGGTTAATGAAAAAATCACAACAAAAATTGCTAGGTAAACTTTACTATATCTTAAAATTAATTTCATCCGATTTTTATATAGGAATGCAAATTTACTTGCATTTTTAAATAATTGTAAATTTTATTTTAATAATTCACTAAAAGCTATAGTCTTTGTAGTTTTTAGTGAACTCATTTTCTGCAAATTTAACATTGGTTTTCATGTTATAAAACTCGTAGGCTTCAAATAATCCTTGCTCATCGTACACCTTCAAATTTATTGGTAAAGCAGTCTTTTTATCAATATACATAATCCCTTTATTCGAATAAGGAATTGGGATTGTCAATTTTTTACCTTCTTTAATTGTTCCAAAATAACTCGACAAATCATTTTTATATCGAATTTTAAAATCACTAGTATTGAGCTTATGTGCTATACTTGTAACGGTCTCCCCCTTCCCAACAACATATTCAATGTACTTATATTCCGGATATTCAATAATTAATTGATAACATTCAATCTTATTCCAAGTAATAACACCAGCATAAGTAAAATGTTTGTCAAAATCCTTTGGTGCTTTTAAAATCGTATTAGCAATAACAGAACCAATGTAATGTGTCCCTAAATCAAAAATAGTATGGTGTTGATCTTTGCGCATTATGGAACCATATGGATCTAAATCCAAATTCATTAAAGGCAATGTTTTAGAGTGTACCAGTGCATTCCCTTTATTTGCTCCCGATACCCAAAGTACTTCAAAGCCTTTGGGTGGACTTTTAAAATATATTTTTTTGGGATAATAGTTTAGCTTAACATGGGATTCTGCAAACAATAAACGATCGCCTACGCGCTCAGTCGATTTTAAACTGTATGTCTGTGTTTTAATATTTTTTATAGAATCAAGCATACTTTCTACAATTTCTTTGCATGAAGGAACAGCACTTGGAGTACGATTTCCAAGAATTGTTACTACCGCTACAAATAATAGGATAAACTTTAAAATTCGCATAATTGCAAACTTACTAAAAAGGCATGTATGCTATTGCGTAAAATGTGTATTTTCGTAGAAAGAATTCAAAAATAAAATGAACATAGTTGGAATAATTCCCGCGCGATTTGCATCTACTCGTTTTCCAGGAAAACCATTAATTGACATTGCAGGAAAAACAATGATTCAGCGTGTTTACGAACAAGCAAAAAAAGCCAGTAGTTTATCTGAAGTAGTTGTAGCAACGGATGATGAACGGATTGCTCAGCACGTTCAGTCATTCGGTGGAAATATAGTAATGACGAGTGAAAACCACCAAAGTGGAACAGATCGATGCTTTGAAGCAATCGAAAAATTCGAAATAAACGCAGATGCTGTTATTAATATTCAAGGTGACGAACCATTTATACACCCCGAACAAATCGATTTAGTAGCCTCTTGCTTTTCTTTTAAAGAAACCGAATTGGCTACCTTGGTTAAAAAAATCAGTACGAACGAAGAGTTATTCAATACCAATACCCCGAAAGTAGTTCTAAACAATAACAAAGAAGCTATCTATTTTAGCCGTCAAACGATTCCTCATATTCGTGGAAAAGAACAAAACGATTGGCTTAAGCACCATACTTTTTACAAACATATAGGCATCTATGGCTATCGTACAGATGTATTGGCAACAATTACGCAACTAAAACAATCTAGCTTGGAGCTGGCAGAGGCATTAGAGCAGCTTCGTTGGCTTGAAAATGGATACAAAATTAAAGTTGAAATAACTGATTTTGAAAGCGTTGCAATTGACACCCCGGATGACCTTCAAAAATTGACAAATTTTTTGTAATTTCACCGTCCGAGAAGGAGAATTGTTGAGAAGAACCGCGTGTAATCTCAAAAATCTGCTCGGGTTTTTAAAATGCAAAAAATAGAAAAACATATAAGTACCTTGTTGTATGAGCACGATTGTGTTATCGTGCCAAACTTGGGTGGATTTGTAGCCAACTATACCGCAGCAAAAATCCATCCTACACAACATACTTTTATGCCACCATCTAAGCATCTTGTTTTTAATAAAAACTTAAAAAACAATGATGGTCTTTTAGCGAACCACATTGCTACTCAAGAAAAAACGAATTATCCCGAAGCACTTAAACACATTGATCACTTTGTTAGTGATATTAATTCAGAATTAAAAAGAGGAAGCAAGGTAAAAATTGATGAAGTGGGGACGTTGTTTTTAGATGTAGAACGTAATATCCAGTTTGAGCCTTCTACCACTAATTTTTTAATAGATTCTTTTGGTTTAAGCGAGTTTCATTCGCCTGCTATCAAACGCGATACAATTACTAAACGAATAGAGAAAGAGTTTAAAGATAGAGCAGCAATACCTGCCGAAAAGAAGAAGGTAAATGTAAAACGTATTGTTGCATTAACCGTTGCTATTCCGATGCTTGCTGCAATGATTTGGATACCATTGAAAACGGATTTATTGAAAAATATAAATTATTCAAACTTAAATCCATTTGCGGCTAAAGAAGTTGTTAAGGCTGAATCTACCCCCAAAATTACTAGCTCAAACACAATTGCAACTAATGACGATAACTCATCAAAATCTTCGACATTAGAAACAAGTCAAGCAGTTACCGAAGCACTTGTAGAGCCTGTAAAGGCGGACACAACAGCTGTTGTTACAACAACGCCTATTTCTGATAGCGATTTCAAATTTCATGTTGTAGCTGGCTGTTTCAAAATTGAAGGCAATGCCATCAATTTTGTAAAACAATTACAAGCAGAAAACATATCAGCTAGCATCATTGGTCAAAACAATGAAGGTTTATTTGTAGTGAGTTGCGGAAATTATGCAAATCGTCAACAGGCAAATGAATCCTTGCAAACAATTCGCCAATCACAACCTAATGCTTGGTTGTACAAAAACTAAGAACTATTCTTATTTTTTTATTGGTAAATCTCCCCAAAATCATTGCTTTTTAGTCCCTTTTCTGCTTTGTCAATCACGTAATTATGCTTAAATTCGGACTTTAAAACCGAAAACAAATGTGGGCAGCAATAGCGCGATTTATCTTACGTAACCGATTAGCAATTAGTATTGCTTTGACTGTTGGTACTGCCATAATGGGTTTTTATGCTAAAAAAGCAGAAATTAGTTACGAATCTCCGAAATTATTACCTGACCACGACACAACTGCTATTGAATACAAAGAGTTTAAAAAACGCTTTGGCCAAGATGGAAGTGTGATGGTAATAGGAATTTCAGACCAAGGTTTATACCAGCTCAAAAATTTTAATTTATGGTACGACTTAGGAAACAGAATTAAAGATGTAGAAGGTGTAAAAGCTGTAGTTTCTGTTGCTCGCTTGCACGCAATTCATAAAAATGATAGTTTAAATAAATTCGAAAACCTTCCAATCGTTTCTCAACGCCCCACAACACAAACAGAAGTAGATAGTATCAAAGAGGTAGTTTTAAGTTTGCCATTTTACAAAGGGTTTATTTATAATGATACTGCCCATTCTACATTGATGGCAATTACGTTTGACAACAAACAATTAAACACGAAAAATCGTTTAGCAATTACTGACAATATTCGTAAAGAGATTGAAAAGTATGTTGCTGAATCCAACACCGAAGTTCATTATTCAGGAATGCCTTATATCCGAACTACTGTGGCACGGAAAATTCAAAAAGAAATGACCTTGTTTATGGTACTTGCCTTTATTGTTACGGCAATTATTCTTTTCTTGTTTTTCAGATCCATCCTTCCGGTTTTATTTTCATTAGTAGTTGTATTTGTTGGTGTTATTTGGTCGGTAGGGATTTTGGTGTTGTTTGGTTATCAAATATCTGTATTAACAGGATTAATACCTCCGTTACTCATTGTGATTGGTGTTCCAAATTGCATTATGCTCCTAAATAAATACCATACAGAATTTAAAAAACATGGAAATAAAATGCGTTCGTTGGCAGCTTCCATCAGATCTGTTGGTATTTCACTTTTTATGGCGAATATAACTACAGCAATTGGGTTCGCTGTATTCTGTTCAACAGATAGTCAAATGCTTTTTGAATTTGGATTAATATCCTCTATCAGCGTAATAGTAACGTATGCATTATCGATGATGTTGGTTCCTATCGTATTTAGTTATTTACCAAACCCATCTGTAAAACACATTAAACATTTAACCAATAAAACACTGAATAAAGTACTAGAAAAAATTGATTATTGGGTACACCATTACCGCAAACGCATTTATGCAACTGTAGTTATTATAACTGCAATTTCAATTTATGGAATTACTTTGATGAAACCATTGGGATATGTGGTAGATGACTTACCAGAAAAGGACCCTGTGTTAGTAGATTTAAAATATTTTGAAAAAAACTACCATGGAGTACTTCCATTTGAAATCAGTATTGATACCAAAAAGCCAAATGGCGTTTTTGCAGATGGGGGTAAAACACTTTACAAGATTAACAAAATGCAGAAGCTTTTTAAGCAGTACCCTGAATTTTCAAATGCATTATCAGTTGTCGAAGGAATTAAATTTTTCAACCAAGCATACAATGATGGCGAAACAAAAAATTACCGTTTACCAGGTGCAATGGACTTGCAAAAACTAGCAGATTATGCCAACATTGAATCAAATTCAAAAGACAAACAAAATCAATTTGCTGCATTTATTGATTCTACAAAACGATACACTCGAGTAAGTATACAGATGGCCGACATTGGCTCAATCCGTATGAAGGAGTTGGTAGACGAACTTCGTCCTCGCATTGATAGCGTATTTAACTTTGATTACGAAACAAACACATGGGTGAGTTTAGAAAATAAATACAATGTGGTACTAACTGGAAATAGTTTAATGTTCCTAACCGGAAATCGATTCCTAGTGCAAAATTTATTGGAAAGTGTTTTATTGGCAGTTATTCTTATTGCGATAGTTTTGTATACACTCTTCATGTCTCCTCGAATGATTTTCATTTCTGTAATTCCAAGTTTAATTCCATTACTTATTACTGCAGGCTTGATGGGCTTTTTCCATATTTATTTGAAACCAAGTACCATTCTTATTTTTAGTATTGCATTCGGAATTGCATCGGATGGCACCTTGTATTTTCTTACTAAATATCGCCAAGAATTAAAACATCATAAAGGAAGCATTTCTAAAACAGTTTCGTTAACCATCAAAGAAACGGGTGTAAGTATGATTTATACAGCCATCATTTTGTTTTGTGGTTTTGGAATATTTACAGCATCGAGCTTTGGTGGAACAGCAGCTTTAGGTATTTTAATTTCAGTAACACTTTTAATTGCTTATTGCTCCAACTTAATTTTATTACCCTGTTTCTTGTTATCACTTGAAAAACGATTAACAAATAAAGCATTCTTGCAAGAACCATTGATTGACGTATACGATGAAGACAATGATCTTAATTTAGATGAATTAGAAATACAAAAAAAAGAAAACGACAACTAAAAAAACAATAGCATGAAAGGAATAATTCTAGCAGGTGGCAGCGGAACACGTTTACACCCATTGACATTAGCCGTAAGTAAACAATTAATGCCTATTTATGATAAACCAATGATTTATTATCCATTGTCGGTTTTGATGATGGCAGGCGTTTCAGAAATATTAATTATTTCTACACCGCATGATTTGCCAAACTTTGAACGCTTATTGGGTGATGGAAAAACTTTAGGTTGTAAATTTTCATATGCTGTTCAAGAAATACCAAACGGACTTGCTCAAGCATTTGTTATTGGAGAAAAATTTATTGGAAACGATAAAGTAGCATTGGTACTAGGTGATAACATTTTTTATGGTGCAGGCTTAGGTCGCTTGTTGCAACAACACCAAGATCCAGAGGGTGGAGTTGTATTTGCATACCATGTTTCGGATCCTGAACGCTATGGTGTTGTTGATTTTGATGAGGCAGGAAAAGTTCTTTCTATTGAAGAAAAACCCAAACAACCAAAATCTAATTATGCAGTACCGGGCCTATACTTTTACGATAACAATGTTGTAAAAATTGCTAAAGAATTAAAACCAAGTCCACGAGGAGAATATGAAATTACAGATGTAAATAAGGAATATTTACGTCAAGGAAAATTAAAAGTAGGTATACTTGATCGTGGTACAGCTTGGTTAGATACGGGCACATTCCCATCATTAATGCAGGCTGGACAGTTTGTTCAAGTAATTGAAGAGCGTCAAGGATTACGCATTGGTTGCATCGAAGAAGTTGCCTATCGCATGAAATACATTAGCAAAGAGCAATTGAAAAAATTAGCTGAGCCATTAATGAAAAGTGGTTATGGCGATTATTTAATGAAGTTAGCAGATCAATAATATTTTTATCATGACAAAAATTTTAGTAACTGGTGGAGCTGGATTTATTCCAAGTTGTATTGCAGAAAAACTTGCTGAGAAAAAAGAAAATTACATTGTAGTAGTTGACAATTTTTTAACTGGAAATCCAAGCAAAATCCCAACATCAACACACAATAATGTAAAATTTATTAAGGGAGATGTAAACAACTTTCAAGATATTTCAGGCGTGTTTTATGCTTATCAGTTTGATTATGTTTTTCACTATGCAGCAATGGTGGGCGTAAAGCGCACACAAGAAAATCCTGTGAGTGTATTAGAAGATATTACTGGAATTAAAAACGTATTGACCTTGTGCAAAAACACAGGCGTTAAACGTGTTTATTTCTCTTCCTCATCAGAAGTATATGGCGAACCTGTTGAGTTCCCTCAAAACGAACATACAACACCACTAAACTCACGTTTGCCTTATGCAATTGTAAAAAATATTGGAGAAGCATACTTAAAATCATTTAAACAAGAATATGATTTAGATTATACCATTTTCCGTTTTTTCAACACCTTTGGTCCAAAACAAAGTAAAGACTTTGTAATTTCTAAATTCATTTCAGCAGCTTTGAAAGGTGAGGACATAACAATTTATGGTGATGGTTCACAAACACGTACTTTTTGTTTTATTGATGACAATATTACGGCTACAACAAATGCATTTTACCAAAATAAATTTGTGAATGATGTTGTAAACATTGGAGGTGATACCGAAATGCCAATTTTAGAAGTCGCAAAATTGATTATTAAATTAACAAATTCAAGTTCTAAAATAGTTCATTTACCAGCATTAAAAGATGGTGATATGACACGTAGACGTCCGGATACAACCAAAATGCGTCAGCTATTGGACAAAGAGCCATTGACATTGGAGCAAGGATTAGAAAAATTATTAAAAAACACTTCATACATTCTTTAAATTGGATTCGATTAAAAAATACCACCAGCAATTAGAACTTGCTATCAAAGAAATTAAGTACGGTTCGAATCCAAAAGAATTATACGAACCCATTGATTATATCATGTCACTTGGAGGCAAGCGCATGCGTCCAATTTTAGTGTTAATGGCATGCGATTTATTTGATGGTGACACTGCAAAAGCAATTCACCCTGCATTAGCGATTGAAATATTTCACAATTTTACCTTGGTTCATGACGACATTATGGACAATGCGCCTTTGCGTAGAAATCAAGAAACGGTGCATGTAAAATGGAATAATAACATTGCTATATTGAGTGGTGATGCGATGATGGTAAAAGCCTACCAAGAAATTTGCAAAGCAGATGCATCTGAATTACCAAAACTATTAGCTATTTTTAATGATACCGCTTTAAAAGTATGTGAAGGACAACAAATGGATATGAATTACGAAACCCAACTAAAGGTGAATATTCCGCAATATCTAAAAATGATTGAATTAAAAACTGCCGTTCTTTTAGCTGGTGCATTAAAAATTGGAGCCTTGATTGGTGGTGCGAGAGAAGAAGATGCACAGTATTTATATGACTTTGGTAAACACATTGGAATTGCATTTCAATTGCAGGATGATATTTTAGATGTGTATGCCAATGCAGACAAATTTGGAAAACAAAAAGGTGGTGATATCATTGCTAATAAAAAAACATTCCTATTATTAAAAGCAATAGAAATGGCTGAAAGCAACAGATATATCAAAGAAGAGCTACACCAATGGATTGCAGCACCCGAATTTAATCCTTCTGAAAAAGTAGATGCTGTAACAAATATTTATAATTTTTTAAATGTAAAAGAATTGGCTCGTAACGAAATGCAAAAGCAATACGAATTAGCAATGAATGCATTGAAAAAAATCCCTGCGAATGAAGCTAAGAAAAATGCATTAATTGCATTTTCTGATAGTTTAATGGTGAGGGAAGTTTAAGACGCAAACTATTTAAAATAAAAAAGCCTCATCAATTGATGAGGCTTTTTTATTTGTATAAAACTTACAATCCCAATACTACTTCGCTTGGGTCTTTACCACCAAACAACATTTTTGTAGGGTTTTCTAACATCTCTTTTACTTTAACAAGGAATCCAACCGACTCACGTCCATCGATAATTCTATGATCATAAGATAATGCAACATACATCATCGGACGAATGACTACCTGTCCGTTTACAGCAACAGGGCGCTCCACTACATTGTGCATTCCAAGAATTGCACTTTGTGGAGGATTGATAATTGGAGTACTCATCATTGAACCAAATACACCACCGTTGGTGATTGTAAATGTTCCACCACTCATATCTTCCAATGTAATTTTATTATCGCGTGCTTTGATTGCTAAATTTTTAATTGCCGTTTCAATTTCTGCTAAGCTCATTTGCTCTGCATTACGAACTACCGGAACAACCAATCCTTTTGGTGCACTTACTGCAATTCCAATATCTGCATATTTGTGATATACAATTTCTTCACCATCAATCATTGCATTTACAGCTGGGTAAAGGTTCAATGCTTCTGTTACAGCTTTAGTAAAGAAACTCATGAATCCTAAATTAGTACCATGCACTTCTTTGAACTTATCTTTATACTTAGCACGCATAGCATAAATGGCACTCATATCTACTTCATTAAAAGTAGTCAACATTGCTGTTTCATTTTTTACTGAAACTAAACGTTGTGCCAACTTCTTGCGCAAAGGTGTCATTTTTGTACGATCTGTATCTCTACTTCCACCCCAACCAGATGTTGCAGAAGAATCAAATCCTGCTGACAAAGCATGTAACACATCGCCTTTAGTAATACGACCATCTTTTCCAGATGCTGCTACTTTATTTGCAGGGACTTTATTTTCGTCCATTAATTTTTTAGCAGCAGGTGAAGGAGTTCCGCTTGCATAAGAGTCAGCTTTCACTGCTTCTTTCACAACTTCTTTTTTCGCTTCAACTTTTACTTCTGCTTTTGGAGCAACGACTTCAGCCTTCTTTTCACCTTTAACACTCGTATCAATTGAACAAACTACTTGTCCAACTTTTACAGTATCACCTTCGGCAGCTAACAATTTAATTGCGCCCGATTCTTCAGCATTGATTGTTAAAGTAGCTTTATCTGAATCTACTTCAGCTACTTCTTCGTCTTTCTCCACATACTCACCATCTTTTTTTAACCAACGAGCAATCACTACTTCTGTAATTGATTCTCCTGGGCTAGGAACTTTCATTTCAATTGTTGCCATAATATTCGTCTTGATTTAAAATATCTATTTTGTTACTAATGATTGTGTAAACAAAGCATCCAAAATTGCTTGTTGTTGAGCATTGTGAGATTTGCTAAATCCTGTTGCAGGACTTGCTCCTTCATTTCGTCCAACATAATTCAACTGAATGCCTTTTGTTTCATCGTGTTTCATAAACATACGAATGATATGTGCCCAAGCTCCCATATTTTCTGGTTCTTCCTGTGCCCAATAAAATGCTGTTGCATTTGTATATTTACTTAATACCGCTTTCACTTGTTTTGCTGGGAAAGGATACAATTGCTCTAAACGAATTACAGCAACATCATCTGTTCCTGTTTTTTCTTTTGCTTCAATTAAATCATAAAACACTTTACCTGAACAGAACACAATTCGTTTTACCGATTTTGCATTTGCTGTAGAATCATCAATTACTTCTTGGAATGTTCCAGAAGTAAAATCATTCACAGAAGAAACACATGATGGATAACGCAATAATTTTTTAGGTGTAAAACAAATTAATGGTTTACGGAAATCGCGCTTCACTTGTCTGCGCAACGCATGAAACTGATTAGCAGGTGTTGTGCAATTTAAAATTTGCATGTTGTTTCCAGCACATTGTTGCAAGAAACGCTCCATACGAGCACTTGAATGCTCTGGACCTTGTCCTTCATATCCATGAGGCAATAACATTACCAGGCCATTCATTCTTCTCCATTTTGCTTCAGCAGAAGTAATAAATTGATCGATAATAATTTGTGCTCCGTTAAAGAAATCACCAAACTGTGCTTCCCAAATGGTTAATGCACTTGGTGTAGCCATTGCATATCCAAATTCAAATCCTAAAACTCCGTACTCAGAAAGCAGTGAATTGTATATATCTAATTTTCCTTTAGTATTTAAGTTATTCAAGGGAGTATACTCTTCTTCTGAATCTTCAACACGAACCACAGCATGACGATGAGAAAATGTTCCACGCTCCACATCTTGTCCACTAAAACGCACATTATGACCTTCATTCATCAATGTTGCATAAGCCATCAACTCGCCCATTGCCCAGTCATAATTATCATTTGCGATCATTGCAATACGATCAGCAAATAACTTTTCTGTTTTATTAAAAAACTTTTTGTCTTTCGGTAATTCAACTGTTTTTTTAGCCAAGTCCAAAAATGCTTTTTTATCTACCGAAGTATCTGGTGATTTATCAAATGCACCATTCTCTGCCATTTTCAACCCTTTCCATTGTCCTTCAAGGAATGAAGTAATTTTAGCCTTTTCAGTTTGTTTTGCTTCATCCAATTTTTCCTGAAGAAGATCCTTGAATTTTTTCTCCATCTCTTTTGCAAGATCAGCAGAAACAGAACCTTCAGCAGTTAATTGCTGCATGTAAATCTCTCTTGGATTAGGATGTTTTGCAATAGCTTTATACAACAATGGTTGTGTAAAACGAGGTTCATCACCTTCATTATGACCATATTTACGATAACACAATACATCAATGAACACATCACACTTAAATTTTTGACGGAATTCCATTGCTAAACGTGAAGTAAATACTAACGCTTCTACATCATCTCCATTTACATGGAATACTGGAGAAAGAACCACTTTTGCAACATCTGTACAATAAGTACTTGAACGTGCATCTAAATAGTTGGTAGTAAATCCAACTTGGTTATTAATAACAATATGAACCGTTCCACCAGTTTTATAGCCATCCAACTGACTCATTTGTAAAACCTCGTAAACAATTCCTTGACCAGCCAAAGCAGCATCACCATGTATTAAAATTGGGCAAACTTTTGAGTTATCCCCTTTGTGTAAATTATCAATTTTAGCACGCGCTATCCCTTGTACCACTGGATCAACCGCTTCCAAATGCGATGGATTAGGAGTTAAACTCAAATGGACTGGTTTTCCGCTGTTCGATTTTTGATCACTGGAATAACCCATGTGGTATTTCACATCACCATCAAACAATGAATCTTCGGAAGGGCGACCTTCAAACTCCGTAAAAATATCTTTGTACGTTTTGTTAAGAATGTTTGCTAGTACGTTCAAACGTCCGCGATGTGCCATCCCAATCACAAAATCTTCAATTCCCATATCAGCGCCTTTTTCGCAAACAGCATCCAATGCAGGAATTGTTGCTTCAGCACCTTCTAACGAAAAACGTTTTTGTCCAACAAATTTGGTGTGCAAGAAGTTTTCAAAAACAACCGCTTGATTTAATTTGTTAAGAATAACTTTTTTCTCATCTGTAGAAAATTTAGGAGTGTTTTTAGACGCTTCCATTTTTTCTTGAAGCCATTTGATTATCTCTGGATTACGAATGTACATGTATTCTGCACCAATCGATTGGCAATACGTTTGCTGTAAATGAGAAATAATATCTTTTAATTTTGCAGCACCAATTCCAATTTGAGAACCTGCTTGAAATACCGTTTCTAAATCGGCTTGTGTCAAGCCAAAATTTTCAATATCTAAAGTTGGCGCATATTTTCTGCGCTCACGAACAGGGTTTGTTTTTGTAAACAAATGTCCGCGCGAACGATAAGCATTAATCAAACTAACAACGTCAAATTCTTTTTTAACGTTTGAAGGAATTTCACCTCCATTTTCATAATTTTCACGTGAAAATTCAAAGCCAGCAAAAAACATTCGCCAATCTGGCTCAACTGAATTTACATCTTTCAAATATTGTTGAAACAATTCTTCTATTGCAACAACATCTGCATTACCCAAATAAGAATATTTATCCATAACAGTGTACCTCTCAAGTTAAGGACACAAATTTAAGGTTTTTAGTGGAAAAAGGAAAGAAAAATACTGTTTTCTGAAAAAGGCTACAATTCAATGCCACAAAGGAACACAAAGGCATTTAGTCTGTATTTTTACTCAATTCTGTTTTTACCCTTTGATTTTGACTCTTTTGCGGGAGATTTATAATGCTGGCGGATTACAACCTTTTGCAACTCTCTTTTTATAATTAAATCGGTAATGATTTCAGAAAAGGGCTCCGAAGAATTTTGATGAAGCGCTTTTTTAACTTGCTCATCACTTACATCGATACGGTACAAAATGCCCATAAACTTCGACTGACTGGTATCAATCAGTTTTTTAATGTGCGGCTCAATCTGATCAAACAATTCGTCATAAGCATTGTATGCATTCCCCGAAAATTTCACTTCCATACCAAACATATCAAAATCCTTGATAATTTGATTGGCTGTATCCTTTATTAGATCGAGCTTATTGAAATATTGTGAAATGTTGGATAAATCCATTTATTATTGTGTTCTAGCAGCTCTTACGTTTTCTAACTTTAAACGCTCCACTACTCTATTATTAACAATATGCTCCTCAATAATTTCATCCACATCATTCAAACTAACTCCCACATAAAAAACACCTTCTGGGTAAATCACCAATGTTTGACCAAAATCGCAAATATCAAGGCATCCCGACTTTTGTGCTCTCAATTTTATTGGTAAATTTTTCTCTTTTAATTTTTTCTTGAAGGCCTCCACAATCTCTATTCCATGGGCTTCACCACAGCTTTTTCGTGGTGCACCTTCTGCACGTTGATTCACACAAATAAAAATATGTTTATCGTATATCATTGTTTTATTATTTGATACAAATATAGCTGAAAGAATTTGTAATATTGTACAATGATTTTAACTGATACGCATACGCATCTGTATTCTAAAGAATTCGAAAACGAATCAACCACTCTGATTCAAAACGCTATTGACAAAGGCATTAAACGCTTATTTATGCCGAATGTAGACAGTGAATCGATTGGCGCTATGTTGCAAATTGAAAAACAATTTCCTAACAATTGTTTTCCAATGATGGGCTTACACCCTTGTTCGGTTGGCCCCAAATACCAACAAGATATAAGTGTTGTAGAATATTGGCTAAACAAACGAAAATTTATTGCTGTTGGTGAAATTGGAATTGACTTGTATTGGGATAAAACATTTTTTGAACAACAACAAGATGCTTTTAGACGACAAATTGAATTGGCAAAAAAATACAATGTTCCTTATATCATCCATTCACGGAATTCATTTAACGAAGTAATGGAAATTGTTGCTGAATTTAAAGAAGATAATATCAAAGCCATATTTCATTGCTTCAGTGGAAACGTAGAACAAGCACAACAAGTAATTGCTGCTGGAAATTTTAAACTTGGAATAGGCGGTGTTGTTACATTCAAAAATTCGGGCTTGGATAAAGTAGTTGAAGCCATTGACTTAAAACACTTGGTGCTAGAAACGGATGCACCTTACCTTGCACCAACTCCACATCGCGGAAAAAGAAATGATCCCGAATATTTAGTATTAATTGCACAACGAATTGCTGAAATAAAAAACATTTCAATAGAAGAAGTTGCAGCCATTACCACACAAAATTCAATAGACATTTTTGGAATTTAAACTATCAATTTATGCAATCAAAAGTTTTATTAATCTATACAGGTGGCACCATCGGAATGATGCAAGATGCTAAAACAGGTCAACTAAAACCTTTTGACTTTAAGCATTTAACTGAACAAATTCCTGAGTTGAATAAATTCGATGTGGAGTTATCGGCTGTATCATTTGACAAACCAATTGATTCAAGTGACATGCAACCACAAGTGTGGATTGACATTGCTAAATTGATTGAAAAAAATTATTCAAAAGTAGATGGTTTTGTTATCCTTCATGGTAGCGACACCATGTCTTTTACAGCATCTGCTTTAAGCTTCATGCTCGAAAACTTAAACAAACCTGTTATTCTAACTGGCTCTCAATTACCAATTGGAACAATACGTACTGATGGAAAAGAAAATTTAATTACTGCAATTGAAATTGCTGCAGCAAAAGAAAATGGAAAACCAATTGTAACCGAAGTTTGTATTTATTTCGAATATCAATTATACAGAGGAAACAGAACACATAAATACAATGCGGAACACTTTCAAGCTTTTCAATCGGCAAACTATCCGGTGCTTGCCGAAGCTGGTGTACACATTAAATACAATCATGCTGCACTATCGAAACCAAATACTAAAAAATTAAAAATACACTCTTCCTTAAATTCAAACATTGCCATTCTAAAAATATTTCCAGGTATTACACCACAAGTGGTTGATGCAATTTTAAATTCAAAAGATACGGATGCTATCATTTTAGAAACATTTGGATCTGGTAATTCAAGCACCCAAAAATGGTTTGTAGATGCATTAAAAAAAGCTATCGACAAAGGAAAAATTATTTACAATGTTACTCAATGCAATGCTGGCGCTGTAGAACAAGGGAAATACGCAACGAGCGCAGCATTTAATAAAATTGGAGTTATTGGAGGTTCGGATATAACTACAGAAGCTGCTGTTGCAAAACTTATGTTTGTTCTAGGGAATTCAAAAACGAAAAAAGAAGCAGAAAAATTATTAAAAAGTAATTTAAGGGGTGAAATTTCTTCCTAATTGAACACGCCATCTTTTTTATATTCATAAAACACCCAACGTTATTAACAAAAGCCCTATTTATAGGGCTTTTGTATTGTTTAAAACCTATAGTCTTATCCCACTAATTTTCGTGCTTTTATACCTAATATTGTACTAACAAATATAAAAGGAAAGAAAATGAAAAAGTCAATGAATTATTTTGTTGTAATCGCTTTAACAGGAGCACTATTTTCGTGTGTACCACAACGTAAATTAGAGGAAGAACAAGCTAAACGCGAAAGTTGTGAAAAAGAGCTTGCTGAATTAAAAACAAAAAGCCAAGATTGTGAAACTAAACTTGTTGAGGCAAATAAACAACTAACTGATAATCAAAAAATGATTGCTGGGTTGGAAAAAGATACTGCCGTTATTGGTAATAGCTACCGAACACTAGTGAACAAGTACGATAAACTAAACGCAATTAATGAACAATTGTTGGATAAATACAACCGTTTGTTAGAAGGAAACATAGCTGATACAAAAAAGCTTTCGGGTGAATTACAATTAACACAAGAGCAATTACTGAAAAAACAGGATGAGCTAAAAGCATTAGCAGCAGAATTAGAAGCTAAAAAGAAAAATTTAGATGAATTGAACGCTGAATTGAAAAAACGTGAAGCACGTGTTGCTGAACTCGAAAATGTTCTTAAAAACAAAGATGCGGCTGTTAATGATTTAAAGAAAAAATTATCGGATGCATTGTTAGGTTTTGAAGGAAAAGGATTGACCATTACACAAAAAAATGGTAAAGTATACGTTTCCATGGATGAAAGCTTATTATTTGCATCAGGAAGCACAACCGTAGAATCTAAAGGTGTTGAGGCATTAAAAAAGGTTGCAAAAGTACTCGAGCAAAATGCTGATATCAATGTTGTAATTGAAGGACATACGGATGATGTACCAATGGCTGGTAAAGGCGAAATAAAAGACAATTGGGATTTAAGTGTTATGCGTGCAACTTCAATCGTTAAAATTATAACAAAAAATAGCAGTACCGATCCTCGTAGACTAACCGCTGCTGGTCGTGCAGAATATTTTCCTATCGATCCTTCTAAAAATGCAGATGCTAGAAAGAAAAATCGTAGAACGGAAATTATCTTAACTCCTAAGTTGGATGAATTATTTAAAGTACTTGAAACTAATTAATGCTTGAACAATAAGTGAATCAAAGAGCTGAAGCGTTTTATACTTCGGCTCTTTTTTTAATACAGAGATGTAACATTTAATCTTTTTTACGTTATACCCATATCGCTAACTACCTATTCAAATGAAAAAAATAATTCAATTTTTAATTTTCACCTTCACCATTAACCTTTCGCAAGCTCAAGTTGTAACCGAATATTGGGATAACTCACAAACAAAGAAAAAAAGTGAGCAACAAATGAAAGATGGTATGCAGCATGGGAAATTCATATTATGGTACGAAAATGGAAACGTAGCAAAAGAAGGCAATTTTTTTGAAGGTAAAGAAGATGGAAAATTCACAATCTATTATACTAACAAAAAACCGAAGGCCGAAGAAAACTATATCAAAGGTAAAAAAGATGGGGCATGGAAGTATTGGTACTCGAATGGAAACAAAGCGCAAGAGACCTTCTTCAAATTTGACAAACCCGATAGCACTTGGACTGGTTGGTTCGAAAGTGGGAAAGTAAAAAGTACTGAACTATACGCTAATGGGAAAAAAGAAGGGACATGGACGTACTACCATGAAAATGGACAAAAAGAAAGCGAAGGATTATTCAAAAACAATTTAGCAGAAGGAGCCTACACGGGTTGGTATAGCAATGGAACTAAACAAAAAGAAGGTCAGTACAAAGCAGGTGAACAAATTGGATTGTGGAAAGAATGGTTTAAAAATGGTCAGCCGAAACAAGAATTATTATTTGAAAACAAAGAGATTTTGTTAATGAACCTTTGGCTTGATAGTGGTGAACAAAAAATAAAAAATGGGAATGGAAAATTCACAACTGTTTATGATAATGGCACTAAAAAAGGAGAAGGCAATTACAAAGAGGGACGAATGGATGGTGAATGGATTTTTTATTTGCAAAGTGGAGAGAAAGATTTTTCTGTGGTTTACGTAAAAGGCAAAAAAAATGGACAATGCATCAACTGGTTCAAAAATGGTGTAGTAAAAAGTGAAGGTCCATTTGTGGATGATAAAAAAAATGGATACTGGAAATGGTACTCAGCAGAAGGGAAACTTGAAATGGAGGGAACACTGACAAATAATGAACGCTCAGAAAAATGGATGTATTGGTTTGTAAATGGTAAAAAAGAATCGGAAGGTTTTTATAAAAAAGATTTACAAGATAGTACTTGGACCTATTGGTATCGGGATGGTTCCAAATGGAAACAAGGAAATTATAAAGAAGGGAAGAAAGAAGGCACCTGGACGGTTTGGTTCGAGAATGGACAAAAACTACAAGAAGGTAATTACATAGCAGGAAAAGAAGAAGGAACATGGTTGTCGTGGTTCGATAACGGCATATTAAAAGATGAAGGTAACTTCAAAGCAGGTTTAATGAATGGAAGTTGGAAAGGTTGGCTTCCAAATAAAAATCCAAATTACGAAGGTTTCTATAAAAATGGACTGAAAGATGGTGCTTGGAAATTCTATTTCGATAATGGAAAAATAAAAGAAGAAGGATCTTTTAAAGATGGCAAAAAAGATGGCCATTGGATTTTTTGGACTACAAAAGCGATGAAAGAGCGTGAAGGAAATTATAAAGAAGAAAAGCCAGATGGGCTGTGGACCTACTATTATTATTTTGGCGTTAAATCAATGGAACAAAACTACAAAGAAGGCAAATTGGATGGTGATTGCAAAGCATGGCATGAAAACGGTGCATTAAAAAGTACAACTTCCTATACATTAATAAAAGGGAAGAATGGAATTATTGAAAGTAAGCCAAATGGAAAATGGACCTATTATGATGACAAAGGGAAAGTGATGATGGAACAGAATTATAAAAAAGGTGTTAAAGTTGATTAAAAGTTAAGCCCTAGAAAGAATGAAAAGATTACCACACAGAAATACCTTTTTAAGACAATTTATAAAAAACATTGCTTTATCAGTTAGTTTTTTAGTTTTTTCACTTTCTATCGGAGTAATTGGATACCATCATTTTTTTTACTTAACATGGGTGGATAGTTTATACAATGCTAGTCTAATTTTAACAGGGATGGGCCCAGTTGATATTGCACCTACAGATGCAGCAAAAATATTTGCTTCTTTCTATTCTATTTACAGTGGAGTTGCTTTTTTAACATCCGTTGCAGTTATCTTTAGCCCAGTTATTCACCGCTTTCTGCATAAGTTTCGACTTGACATGGAAGATTAATAATTTACTGATTAGATGCAATTATACATTTAGGAATATTCCATTTCCCTTTCCATTCATCCAACCGAATTAGTTGATTATCGCACGTCAAATAATTTTTGTTTGAATCTTTTTTGATAATGTACAATTTGCCTTCAGCTAATTCTTGAAGTGTCTTATCAATTAGCTCCGCTTTAAAATGAATGTGCTTACAATCCTTATAAATCCGAATCCCTTCTTTATTATTTTTCAGATCCATTACAGAACTCACTGAGTCGGGCAAAATAGAATCCTCTAACAATTTTTTCTTCCATTGAAGGTAATTTCCTTTTTCATGTGCCTTACCTAACTTCAATGATTTTCTAGTTCCAATTTTAAAACTTAAATACACCATCCAATAGGAATGTTTGAAGGCATCCAACCTTCCACCATTATTATCGTTTCCTATAATTCCTAACTTGCTAATTGAATCTGTAACTACTAAAACATGTTTAGAAGCGAGCATCGCTTTTTTTGCAACAAAGGGATGAGCAAACACCCAAATTTTTTCAGGTCGAGATAGTTTTGAAAATTTAGATTGAGAATAAATCGAGAGTGTCACAAAAAGAAAGAAAAAGACAAATACTTTTTTCATTAGCGCATTAAATACATTTTACCCCAACCCTTTTTAAAATATTGATCAGCCTCTGTCTCTCGCTTTTCAATATCGGCACCATTAATTTTTGTTATAACTCTATATAGATAAACACCATTCGCCAACTGGTCACCAAACTCATCCTTACCATCCCAAGCAAATTGTGTAATATTTCTACCAATATGTATTGGACCTAATTCATCTTGAAATATCTCACGGACCACTTTACCTGAAATGGTCATAATCTGAATCTTAAAGTTCGAAGGCACTTCAGATCCTGTTAAGGTAAACACAAAACGTGTTGATGTTGAAAACGGATTCGGATAATTCATTACCTCCGTAATTGTTGCCTTTGTTACTACTTCAAAATTAATCTTATAATCAATTGCTCCAGATTGATTATCTGATTTATCCTTTGCTTGTATTATCAACTGATACGTTCCATCATAAATTAAACTGGGTGTATAATTTATTTTACAACTATTATTAGGTAACACCGCAGGCGTAAACGACATGAATGCGCCAAAATAAACACGACTTGCAATAGGGGAATTGGGCGACTGAATAAAGACTTTAAAATCGGAAGTGTCATTCAAAGCTAAAAATTGATTTTCATCTTTTAATTGAATCAAGACATTCGGTTTTGTAGAAACAATATCATTATTCAAAATATGCATTCCATCAAACGTAACATCCAAAAGCGGATTAACTCTGTCTACATTCGTAGTAAAAGGAATACGAACAATATTATTAAAATGATATTGCTCCAACTGCGATTTGGATTTGTTAATTGGATTTACTTCCACCCATAAAGCATTACTTCCTTGAAAGTTTTCTGTGCCTACTAAAATTGTATCAATGATTACTTCATTAGGCGCAAATAAATTCTTTTTTAGTTTATCTGGCAATGGATGAATAACTTTATTTCCATCTTCAATCCAATAGGTCATTAAAAGGCTATCATTAAAACTAACATTACTAATATTTTGAATTGGCAAGTGTATTTTAATTTGATCGCCTTCTTGTAATAAGGTATCATTTATTGTATAACCCAAAACTGGATTAATTGCAGCTTCTGGAACTGGCGCATATATAACTTGCCATCTATCCAATTGCGGAGGCGTATGCAAACTATCGTCCTTCATAAATGCTACCAAACGTATATTCGGAAATACATTCACATCAACATAACTACTTAAATTTAATATGTCTACACTATCTTTTGGAAAATTTGCCAATACCGTTTCGGATTCATCTGGTTTTATTCCTATCAACCTAACAACAATACTATCGCCAGTAACTCCAACATCGTTTGTATGTTGTCGCCAATGCAATGATCCCCAACTACTCGCAGGACCAATTATGGGTGAGGAAATATAACCTTCATTCCAGCTAGTAACCAATGTAGTATCAAGTTGAATTACAGCCTGCATAGAATCCCCAATTATTTCTGCTGCTGATCCAATTGCTCCTCCTTTTCTTCCAAATAAGATATATGGACGAGAAGGAGTTAGTGTTCTAATGTTTCCACTACCTAAACTTTCAAATGCCGTATAAAGAGAATTTTCATAAACATTATATGGATTATGATTAAAAGAATAGGCTAATACATAATGACCATTAGGAATAACGTTATTTATAAAATTACTTATGTGTGAACGTTGTGTTGAATCGACATCCATAAAATCAAACGAATTCATTTCATAGGTTCTACAATGCGAATTATTATAAATTCCATTGTTACAAGAAGAGCAATTCCCACCAGATGGTAATGGACTTTTCCAGTTTTCGCCCGAAACAGGATCAAATACAACAAAATTAAAACCTGAATTTAACTGAATACAAGTCCAGTATGTTTTTTGAATACCATTTAATTTCCATTGAATGTCCGTCCAATTGTAATAAGGATAAATTCCATCGATGCAAAAAATATCTTTTACATCATTCACAAAATCAAATTTTCTTGCAGCACGATTAAATTTAACGTATTGTGACTTGTCATTTTTAAACTGAAAAAAATGAGCTTGCTCCCAACCCTTTTTTCCATTGATATATTGAAATGAACTCTCTCTCCACAAATAACCAGAAGCTATAGAAATAGAATCTGGACTAACACGCCAATAATAAACGGTACTATCAGTAAATGTAAATGGTAACTTCCATTGTACAACACCACCAATAGAGGTTATGAGTGTGTCTTTTAAAAATGAACTATTAAATGTATCGGCTGTATCTATCTGAAATCGATAGGTTCTAAGATTAGCAAATAAATTTGCAGTTGAAGCTTTAACAGTTATTGTGTCGGTTGGGACAATTGCAAATTGATATGGGAATACCGGTGCAATAGCACCTCCATCAATTTGAAACTCTAAATCAGTAGTAGTTTCATTATTGTTTTCACTTAACTCCACTACCTCACTATAGGAATCTAACTTAATACTTATTTTATTCAGTCCAATTGTTGTTGCGGGATTTATCCAAATTTTAAATGAAACGGTGTCTTTAAAGTTAGGCATCAGATTCCTCATGAAATAACTCGCGGTATCACCATTTGGTAATATGTGCACGATTTCGGTAAATACAGAATCATTACTCACACGTCCAATATTTGTTCGTACAATATAAACAGTAAAAGAATCTACTTCGCTTGTAAAGTCAACACTTACGTCAGTATTTTTAATTTTGAAATCGGGAAACTTCTGAGCATTTAATTTTACGGAAGGATCACCATGCAAAGTCATCTCGTAGCAAGTCGATCTAACCAATGGGTCGGCTATTGCATTTGCTTGAATTGCAGCAATTGCACTTTTAACAGAACTACCTACACCACTTCCATAATTGAGCAATGAAAACTGCCTGTAAAACTCATTGGAAAAAACATTTAATGCATATGGAACACCTAATTTAATGGAACCCAAAAAACCTATCAATCCTTTATTTTGAATCAAAACATATTCTTCGGATGAAGAAACTCCCAATGCATGCAAGTCCCCTGAATAACAAGCATTCGACAACATAAATGGATAACGTCCTTGTATCGGATTAAAAGAAGTAATTTGATCTATGCTTTGGTCGAAACTATTTGCCGAAGCATGCCCAAAAAATGTAAGTAAGGAAACGCCATTATTTATCAAATCTTCCAACGTATCCGCAATGTTAATTTGAATAGGCGCAGTACTTGTTTTCCAAAATTCCTTAATAATAGTTCCTCCATATAATGAATCTTGAAAAATCGCTTTATAACCATCCAAATAGTTTTTTAATTGTTGTTGCTCTGAAAAACTACCTCCACCACCAAAATGAAGTCCGTATTTCATCCACTCATCTGCCGGACTACTTTCATAATCTTGGATTTTATCTAAATAAACAGATACATCTGTTGGAGTTCGAGCAGCCAATCTACCAGTTGGTATCATTGGTATAAGTTGTGTCCCATTCAACCCTTCCGTGAGCAAATTATCACTTGATGGATTTCCGAAGGAAGGCACTAAGCATGCATTGTAATAGGTGCTATTACTTCTACAATCTGCAAGATGAATAGATTTTCCTATTAAAAATAAATTTTGAGGAGCCGTGGGATATGTATCTACTAATAATTCTGAAAATCGTTTAATCGAAAGTGGGCTCTTCACTATTCCATATGCAAACTGATCGTACAGCTCATCGATATCAGCTATTACAACATTATGCATGCCTCCAATAAATGAACTACGATATTGTTTATACAAATCAGCATCATTCATCAACTGTTTATGCGTAACAATTACAAATGCGGAATCGATAGCTAATGCTGAATAGTTTGTAAAAAAACCAGAAGTAGTAACTGGACTAATTGCACCAAGGGCAATTACACTACTCTCTGAACTTATGTAACACTCTTTTTCTGACCCTGAATTAGGCACAAGTAATTGATAGTTTGCACCATTCTGTAAAACAGAAATTCGTTTATTATTTTTCAAATCATAAAAAACAACACCACCACTTGCCGAAAAATTTTGAATATTCAAATACGATTTAGATTGTGATGTATTATCTGGCAAAAAAAGTTGAAACGATGATTTTCCTTCTAAATCAAAAGTATGTGGATACCTGATTTTTATATAAGAAACGACTGTTCTATTAGAAGCAAATGCTGTATTTGCAACGCTTAAATACTGAAAATCAGTAAAAGAAGTGCCTAATGAATTTGCAGGAAGTGAAAACAAAAATCTATTTTGCTCGTAGCCCATAAAACTCGTATCAACTAATTGCTGAAAAACTCCAGAAGAACCTCTGTAATTGATTTGCAATTGATGATCAGGTAGATTTTGACTAACTAAATTAATTGCTTTGGAAGCGCCTAAAACAATTGTTTTGATGATCGCATTCGGCCCAGCAATGTATGCATTTGAAGTATTCAAAAGAGAGATATAAGAAGCGCTTCCACCCAATGTAAACACTTGTGAATCAAACCAGCCTTCTGATTTTGTATAGCGTGAATCCGTACCACCTACTGCATCCGTTTCTCCTTCATAATAGGAACCCTGAAAGGATTTTATTTCTTCTTTGTAAAAAAAACTATCAGGCAAATAAGAACTAAATGCGGTGTCGTTTTCAACTTGTAAACGATTGTTTGATATGGAACTGTTCCACGTTAAGTAATAAATAGCAGTATCATTGACTAAACTAAAATAGGGATTTGGAATCTCTGGAGAATCTACATACAAAGAAGAATCTGATTGTCCATCATTCCTTTTTGCATAAAATTCGATGTAGTCAGCTGCATTTAAAACACCATCAGCTTCTCCTTTAACATGAATGTATTGCTGTTTTCCGTTATTAAAAAGTTGAAAATTACGAGCATCGATAGTTGTTAAATCAATGCCAGAAGCAGAAAGAGTGATTGAATCTAAACGGTAAATCCCGTTTTGAGTAATTTTTATTTTATAATATTTTTGAGAATAATTTATCCATTCATTACCGTAGGGTTGAGCCTCTAAAGAAATGAAAACAAAAAAGAAAAAACATAACGCGAGTAGCCGTTTTATCATTTCATTTTTTTATTGATGTCAATTTTCAACGAAAACACGTTGGAATATAATGCAACAGATTGATCACCAATATCAGTTAATGCATAATCAATAGTTACTGATTTTATTTTTACACCCACACCAATATTCGGTTGAAATGTTTTAACCTTTTTACCAAGTGCATCTGTATACGACTGATAATTACCGATACCTGCTCTTAAAAAAACGATATTCATGTACGATGCTTCTAAACCTAAGTGTGGGTCGAAACTAACTGCTTTACTTTTTATTAAAACATTACGTTTTCCATCAAATGTTGCATCCAAGTTAAGTTCGGCTAGCAAAGAAAATTTTTGATTAAAATCAAATTTACGAGCACCACCTAACAACAATTTAGGCAATGTAATTTCTACCGAGTTTTCAGGAATTTCATTTCCAGTAGCAATAAATGTTTGCTTCATTTCATCGGTTAAATTATAACTCCAAGCATTGAATGTACTGGTGATATCACGAGCCATTGCAGCAAATTTCCATTTTTTATAATCGTATTGAGCGCCTAAATCAAGCCCAAATCCCCAAGCGCCTGCAAAATCTCCTATTTTACGTCTAATGATTTTTGCATTTGCTCCTACCCTTAATCCTGGAATTTTCATGGATTTAGCATAGGAAACGATAAATGCCCAATCTACTGCCGAAAACGTAGTTATTCTGCTGTAATCTACATTCCCATTTGCATCAATAAGCTCTGTTGTATTTGGAATATCATCTACACCAAATCTTAAAACACTTACACCCAACACACTCGAACTATCCAATCGTGTTGCATAAGCACCATAATCGTATTTTGCTATTCCAGCAAAATATTCGCTATGCATCAAGGCCACCTGATGTTGATTTCCTAAACCTAACAACCCAGCTGGATTCCAATAACCCGCTGTAACATCATTTGCTGATACAACATATGAATTTGACATGCCCAATGCTCTAGCACCAACACCCAAATTCAAAAATTCGTTACTATACTTTGGTGCTTGCGCATGCAGAATGGATGTCAAGCCCAAAATTGATATTAAAAGGAAAACAAATGACTTATTCATAATTGGTTATAAAATTAAGCTAATTTGGTTGGAATTACAAACCTTTTGCAAACGAACAAATAGTGCAATTATTGCATGAAAACCTAAGCCTTTTTTGAAAATAATCCTTTCAAAAAACGTCTGAACTTATGCTCACTGACCAAAAGAACAATTAAAACACCTAAAAATGGTGCTGCTGGCACTTTATAACGAACTATTGCACCCAAAACAGGGGTTGTAAATCCAGTTATAAAATACAAACTGGCCATAAAACAGCAACAAAATAACAAAATCGGCAAATGTTCTTTTTTAAAATCGGTATAAAAAAGTGCAAAAAGCAAGCCTCCTATTAGCAAACTATTTTCCAATATCGATAAACAAATTAAAAAGCCTTTATGTTTAAAAAAATCAGTTAAAAAGAATATTTTAACTATTTTTTTTGGAGCAAATGCAATCAGTTGCCAAATATTACCATTCAATGCCTTTGTTTGATGATAGCTTCCTGCTGGCGGTGAATCATAAGCTATTTTATAGAGATAGGAATAATCTTCGGTTTTAATCAATGTACTATCAGGCTGATTCAAACGAAACTTTTTAAATGCAACATTCGGCTTCAACCTACACGTAGAATCGCTTAAATAAACTAGTTTATCATTTCGCTCATTGTATTCAACGAAAATATAATAATCATTAGCTGTTAAATACACTCCACCTCGAGCCGATTTGTTGAAAATCTCCTGTTTCTCCTTCAACTTTTTAACTAAATCATACTGCGGAAATAATGAATGAATTCCTATTACTAAAAAAAATAAAAAAGAGAATAAAAATAAATATACGAGTATAATTCGTGGCCTATTCAAACGAATAAAAATAACATTAGCAAAAAGTGCTGGGAGCACACAAAATAGCAAGTACGACTTTATAAGAAACATAAGCAAAATCCCTAGCAGCAAATAAAAAACAGAAGATAAAGAATATGATTTTTGGAGACCGATACGTGAGTGAAACAAAACTAAACCTAGTCCTAAAAAGACTAAACTTTCTTTAAAAACCATTGAACTCCAAAACAAAACAGAAGGAAGTAAAAAAATCACTACAAATAATAATTTACTTTTTCCTTTTATAAAAAATAGTAACGATTTATATATAAATGTTAAGCCAACAAACGACAAAAAACAAGATACAATTGTATGTACATGATACGCTCCAAAAGAAAAAAACTGGAGAATCGTATTGTATCGAATAATGGTTCTGGAATCATTTACAAACAAGGTTAAATAGCCATCCTCCCACCCTGTTAATTCGACCAAATAGGGCTTTAAAGAATCGTCTTCTTGTCCAAAAAACAGCTTGAAAAAATGTTCTTGATTTTGAAAAAACAAATCATATAATACTTTACTACTATTATAAAATCCAATAGCATCATTGATAGGATAAATAGCAATGTAAAACTGCCATAAAATGATTCCAACAATTATTTTCAGAAAAAACACCCCTAGGAAATACGACTTAGGAACTCCAGTTGCAGAAAAAAAAGTGCTCTTCCATACAATGTATGTAAACAGAAAAATATATATTGTACAAATTAAGACGTCTAAAATCATAATGAAATAACAATTTAAATGTAATTAAAAATAACTTTGTAATTACATTACAACTCTAACAAAAAGGTTTTGAAGCAATCCGGTATTTCTTATTTTAAAAATTTAGATGTTCTTCGCCTCATCTGCTTCATCATTATTTTTTGTAGACATGCCTTTTTCAGCAACAGCGAATACATCGAAATTACCTATCTAGAAGCCTGGCGAAAACAGTATTTTAGCTTTTCTTCGGTTGGATTGGACTTTTTTTCTGTTTTATCTAGTTTTTTAATTACTTGGTTAATCTTGAATGAATACAATACATTCGAACAATTCAATTTAAAAAATTTTTATGTAAGGCGCATTTTACGTATTTGGCCACTCTATTTTTTAATAGTAGCAATTGCTTATGTTGCGATTCCTTTAATAAGCTCTTTACTTAATACCGAATCACCATCACTACCTTCGATAGGCTGGTTTTTATCATTTACATCCAATTACTATGCAGGTTATATCAATGAAGATTTTGTATTTTTCCTTTTATTCCTTTGGTTTATAGCTGTTGAGGAACAGTTTTATTTAGTGTGGGGATTCCTATTGAAATATTTCAATAATTATTTTGAATACCTCTGTATCTTTCTTTTGGTGATCTATTTTGTAATTGCTTATTTTTTCTCAACTCCTACTTTTCCTTCATTTTATGATACGATTAATTACATTCCTAATTTTGTAATTGGTGCTTATTTGGCAAAAATTAGTTTATCGAAAAACACACTATACTCTAACTTAGAAAAGCTCACTTCTGCTTTTTGGATAGCACTTTACTTATTCACTCTCATTATTCTAATTTTTTACAATACTATTTTTAGCAATCAATTAGAACACCTTAAACACATCGTATTATCGATTCTATTTGCATTCATTATTTTTGAAAATAGTTTCCGAACTAAATCAATGTTCGCATTTGGGCAAAATAAAATATTGAGTTATCTAGGGAAAATAAGTTTTGGACTGTATTGCTGGCATGGGCTTGTTATCACTCTAATTAAAAAGGGGATGGAAAAAATAGGACATGTGGATACTGAAATAGATGTGTTTGTTCTTTATCCAATCATCACACTTTTACTAACAGTAGGTATTTCAATTCTAAGTTTTGAGCTATTTGAAAAACGATTTTTAAAATTAAAGCAGTATTTTAGCGCTTTCAACTAAATGGACATAAAAAAACACATTCCGAATGCCATTACCTGTGGCAACTTATTCTGTGGCTGCTTAGCCATTGTAAGTGCCTTTAATGGCAACCTGGTAGTAAGTGCTTATTTGGTAGGGATAGCAGCTATTCTCGATTTTTTTGATGGCTTTGCTGCTCGTTTATTAAAAGTTAGCGGAGAAATGGGGAAACAATTGGATTCCTTGGCTGATATGGTTACGTTTGGCTTAGTGCCAGGAATAGTAATGTATCACCTATTAGCAAATGCTTGGTGGGGAATGCACATGGATTATCAAGCTAATAGCGAAGATATGAATGGCTATTTAACGAATTACTATCCATACGTTGCTTATATTCCTTTTATAATTACCATTTTTTCGGCAGTTCGTTTGGCAAAATTTAATATTGATACTCGTCAAACTAGCTCATTTATTGGTGTTCCAACACCAGCAAACAGCATACTCATCTGTTCATTGCCGTTAATTCAGCATTTTCAGCCAGAAATTGTAGGTGTAAATTTGAATGTTGTAATTAACAATGTTTATTTCTTGATTGGGCTAAGCCTGCTAATGTCTTACTTATTGGTAGCCGAACTTCCATTATTTGCCTTAAAATTCAAAAATTTTGGCTGGCCCGACAATAAGATTCGTTATTCATTTTTAATAATTTCAGTGATATTGTTAATACTATTTCAGTTCATTGCAATCCCATTTATTATATTTTTGTACATCGTTTTATCGGTAATTAATAATATTTACAATCGAAATAATAAACAACATGAAATTTAGAGCAGAAATTGATGTAATGCCATTGAAAGCATTACTTGACCCTCAAGGAAAAGCAGTTACAGGAAGTATGAAAAACTTAGGTTTACCTGAAATTGAAAATGTACGCATTGGTAAACACATTACATTGGAAATTGAAGCTGCATCTAAAGATGCTGCAACAGCAAAGGTAGACGAGGCTTGCAAAAAATTATTAGCAAACCAAATCATGGAATTTTACGAATTCGAACTTTTCGAAAATTAAGTTTTTTTGTGAACAAACAGTCTTTTTGTTTGTTTCATAGAAAATCCCAACCCCATAATTAGCCCAATAGTATGACTTTACAAGAAAAAATAAAAGCCAATACTGTTGGGCTTTTAAATTCCCTAAACGGACTAACGGATGCTCAAGCCAACATTAAACCTGAAACTACGGTTTGGAGTGTATTAGAATGTTTAGAGCATGTCTTTTTAGTGGATGTAGGAATTTCAAAAGCATTGCTTGTTGAAACAACTGAAAATAATACCAACGACAAATCTGAGCTGATTGGCTACGATAAACTCAATCATATTTTAGTAAATAAACGCAAAGAGTTTAAAGTTCCTGCGCCAGATTTTGTAAGTCCGACTGGTCGATTCAATACAATAGAACAAGGCAAACAGAGTATCAACATTGTTATTGATAAAATCCTTTTGCACTTAAATCAAAATGATATCTCAACAGAAACACATACCATCAAACATCCACGTTTGGGGGAAATGACAAAACTTGATTGGATTTATTTTTTGATTACCCACACAAACAGACACATCGAGCAGATAGAAGAACTGAAGAAATTACTCTAAAGTAAATTTAAAGGTATAGGTTCCTCGTTGTTCGGTTGCACCGCTTGGACTAGCATTAAACTTTACACTCAAAGCAGCCTGACGGGCTTTTGCATATAAATTAGAGCTGGTGGTTGTAGATCCACGCATACCAGGTGTTGCTTTAATTACTTTACCCAATTCATTTACAATTATCTCAACCACAACAATCCCTTCTTCTTCCGAATCAGTCATTTTTTCTGGTTTTTTCACCAACATACGACCTTTCAAATCATAACCACCACCACCATTATATCCGGGAGTATCATTGCCATGTCCAGTTCCTGTTCCATCGCCTACACCTTGTTGTGTGCCTGTTCCAGAGCCGCCTGTATTCCCATCTCCTTCGCCCTTACCATCGTGTTTGTTTTTATTTTTCAAAGCTGCTAAAGCATTCAATAATTCAGTATTGGGCTTTGGCTCAACTACTGGATTAGCATCTGTTTTTGCATCGTTTTTATTATTTGGATTCGTTTTTACAACTGCGCTTTCCTCCGTGTTGTCAGTCATTAAATTTGGAGTATTGTCCGAAACAGCTGGTGACACAGCCGCCTCTTCACTTGTTGCAATATCATCATCATTTTGTCCACTACCACCAGCATCTGTATTACCCAAGCCTTCCATTCCCAAACCAATTTCAATCTCTGGTACAGGTTTAATTTCAAAAGGAGGATTTGGAGTAATTATTTTCCAGAAAAAAATGAATAAAAATAACAAAGCAAAAATCCCAACCGAAAAGATTGTTGCTTGTACTTTACTTTTATTTTCTAAGGTTGCGTCCATTCTATTTATCTGCTGATTTTGTAGCCAACACCATTTTAACACCCAATTTGTAACCAATTTGCATTACATCTGCTAAATCTTGAACTGTTAAGGTATTATCCAAACGCAAAACTACTGTTGGAGATTGTGTGCGTTCTACCTCAATTTTAATTGCATTCTCTAAATCGGCAAATGGAATTTTTGTTTTGTTAACCGCATACTCATGATCAGCGCTAATATCAACAGTTACTTGCTGCTTATTCATTTGCTGCGCTGCTTGCGAGTTGGGTAAGGTTAACTTTAATACACTTGGATTTGCCAAAGTGGATATAATTAAAAAGAACAATAAAAGAAAGAACATGATATCGTTCAACGATTCAGTACTTACTTCTGCTCCTTCTTTATGTCTGCGTTTTAGTTTCATTTTAATCGAAATTTATCTTAGAAATTAATTCAATCAACCAGTTATTATTTCCCTGGTCCGTTAATGATATCCATAAATTCTACAGATGCAGTTTCCATTTTATTGATGGTTTTATCCAACATTGAATTCAAAATATAATAGAATATAAATGCTAACAATCCGATAACCAAACCAGTAGCACTTGTAATCATTTTTTGGTATAAACCAGTAGAAATAACGCCAATACTAATGTTATCTGTTAATGATATGTCATAGAAAATTTTGATAACCCCAGCAATTGTTCCAATAAAACCAAAGATGGGAGCAATTCTTCCGATCAAACTCAATATGCTTAAGTTTTTTTCCATTCTATTAATTTCTAATTTCCCTACACTTTCCATTGCCTCTTCAATTTCTTTGATTGGCTTACCTAATCTGGATAATCCTTTTTCAACCATGCGAGCAGCAGGCGCTGTTGCACTTTTGCACAATGCTTTAGCTGCATCTAAATTTCCATTATGAATATAATCCTTGATGTTGTTCATGAAGTTTTTATCCATTTTAGATAATTTACTGATTACGATTAAGCGCTCGAAAAAGTAAAATAGTGTAAGCAATAACAAGATTGCCATTGGAATCATGATAAAACCACCTTTCATTACCAAATCAAAAACAGAAAGCGTGTGTTCAGGTGCAGGAGCAGGTGCAGCAAGTGGCATTTGCGTTGCAACCGTTTTAGCAGAATCAACAACTTGAGTAGCGGTATTGGCACCACTTACAACCATTTGAATTAAAACAGAATTAAACATGTATCGTTATTTTAGTTATTTATACGAAAAAGCAATCGCAGTTGATTGCGATTGCTAAATTAAGTGCTGCTAAGCTCAATTTTGTTTTAACCTTATTAACTTATAAACATTGAAATGTTTATTTTAACTTGAATTTTATAGGTAAATTACATTGAACACGAACAGGATTACCATGATTAATACCGGGTTTCCATTTCGGCATCATTTTCACAACACGCATTGCTTCTTGTTCACAGCCATCTCCAATTCCTTTTAATAGTTTCACATCCGTAATTGAACCATCTTTTTCAACTACAAAAGTTAAGTGAACGGTTCCTTGTGTTCCTGCTTCTTTTGCGATTTGAGGATAATTTAAGTTTTCACTTATAAATTTTGCCATATCGGGCATGTCTGGCATTTGATCAACAATAATCTCAACTTTATTTGTGTTTTCTGCAGGTTTAATTGTAGGCACAACAATTTCTTTTTTATAGGATGAACTATCCACACCATCAGTAGGGTTTTTGCTCAAATTCAATTGATCCGTTGTTTTGTTCAAAGTTTTATCCTTATCATCGGTTGCTGTCATTTGTCCCGAATCTGTTTTCAAAGGCTCATCTACTTTTTGCTTTTCGATTTCTTTAATTTTTGTTTCAGGTGGAGTAACATCTACAAAAATATCTTTAGTGATTGTTGGAATAATGTTCTCACCACCACCAAGAGAAAGCTTAGTTTCTGTATTTGAAAACCAATAAGCTCCGAATGCTATTAAAGAAAAGAATCCAAAGGATCCAATCATTGCTAATGTTAAACTATCACTTTGTGATTTACGGATTGCATAGGCTCCATAATTTTTATTTCTGTCTTCGAAAATTAAATCATTTAATTTTTCGGAATTGTTGAAGTTTAGGTTCATGGCTATTAAGTTTATTGGTTAAACTGTTGTTTTGATTATAAGATGCGTTAATAAGTTAATTTCCATAACCGAAGGGAAAAAAGATTTTCGGCCATAAAACCTATTAAGCAGGGGAATCAAAAAATGGTTAACCCAATTTTGTACTTAATTCCATTAATAAGTAAAGTAATTGTGTGGGATGTTGTGCGGTTTTGATAAGATAACGCACCTACTAATTATTTTATTGTGTAAGATTAATTTTTTACAAAAACAGTTGTAGTTGGATAGGCAAAACTACTACCATTTTGCTGTACAATTTCGATTATTTTATAATTAATCTCTTCTCGTACATCCAAATACACATCGTATTCCAAAGTATCAACAAAGTACAGTACCATTATTTTTATGGCACTTGAATCAAATTCATTTAGGCGAACTCGGGTTTCGCCTTTTAATATATGAGAATGACTTTCGATGTACGTTTCAATATCTGAAATAATTTTTTTGAATTGTTCCGGACGAGTATCATACGTTAAACCAATATCAAATTTTGCTCTGCGCTGAATGCGAAGCGAGAGGTTATCCAATTCAGAATCAACTAATCGTTTATTAGGAACTGTAACATAACTTTTTTCGAGTGTACGAATACGGGTACTTCTAAATCCAATTTTTTCGACATGACCTTCAAGTGTTCCAATACGAATTAAATCACCAATTATAAAAGGCTTATCTAAAAAGATGGTGAATGATCCTAATAAATTTTCAAGTGATTCTTTTGCAGCAAGTGCAATGGCTAAACCTCCAATACCTAAACCGGCTATTAAGGATGCAACATTCAATTTAAATACGGCACCAAGGGTAAAAAACAAAGAAAGAATAACAATTATTACTTTAATTGATTCTTTAATAAATGGCACCAACTGGTCATCTGTTTTTGATTCGGTAAGTGATGCACGGTGCATCAAAATCAAACCAAAGAAATCAACAATACGAAGTATTATCCACGTTATAGAAATAGAAATGCCTATCTGAAAAGAACGAATAAGTACCATTCGCAAACCAAATTTATCCTCAACACCTATATTCCACTCAATTGGAAAAGAAAGACGATCAAAAGCGATATAACCTGTAATCAATAAAATTAATAAACCTAATGGCTTTTTTACTAAATCCAAAAGCTTCTCGAAACTTACTTCTTTGGAATATTTTTCTAAAAATTTATATACAAATAACGCTAATAGCTTTGACAATAATCGCTTAAAAACCAAGCCCAGTAAGATGATTCCAGCAAACCAACAATAGCTTTCGATTGTATTTCCTAAAAATGTGCGGTGTAAAATAGTTTGTAGCATTTTATAATGATTATAAATAACAAGAAAATAAGTGATTACAAAGGTAAACATACTCTAAATTTTTTTGCAATATTTTTTTGTTTCAAAAAATATTTTTGCGAGTTTTGTATATATAAACAACATTATCATTAACCAATTAACATTTTATTTTTGTAAAACAAATTTTCATTTAGAATGAAAAAGCCAAGCACTGCAAAAAAGAGTCCTGCTAAAAAAGCGGATAAGTCGAAGGACTCGGGGGAATTAAGAAAACCAACTAAGCTTAAACCTTTAAAAGAAAAAGACAAAAAAAATTGGAAAAACAATTTAGATGAAGAGGAGGAGGATTTTAACTTAGATGATGACGATTTAGGTTTGGACAATAACTTCGATGATGATGACGATGACGCATTCTACGATGATGAATTTTAGTTAAATCATACAAAAACAGCCCTTTCAAAAAAATTGAAAGGGCTGTTTGCTTTTTATACCTATAATGATTAGCAATGGTAAATTGCACCACCTGAACTATCCTGACGAGCACCTGTTACACTTTTCAAACAATTAACTTCATTACGAACTCGCAAAACACCAAGAAATGCAAATATCAAAGCTTCTTTGAAATTGATTGTTTTTGCATCCAATATTTCAACATCTAACTTGGTTAATGTTTTAATTCGTTCCATCAAAAATTCATTGTGTACTCCTCCACCCGTTATTAAAACTCGTCCACTCGACTTTACATTTAGCACCCGTGAAATTTGAAATGCAATGTGTTCGGTGTAGGTTCTTAAAAAATCAATTACATCCAATTCGTATTTATCAATGAGTGGATTTACATTGTTTATCACCCACTCTTTACCTAACGATTTTGGTGTATTGGGGAGTATTCGATAATATGATAAATTATCAAATTCATTTAATAAATAGCTACTAATTAATCCTGAACGAGCCAAATCCCCTTTATCATCATAGCTTTTCCCAATTTGTTCGCACAATGCATTCAGCACAATGTTAACTGGACAAACATCAAAAGCGATTCTTTTTCCAAAATGCTCGTAAGATACATTTGCAAAACCACCCAAATTCAAGCAAAAATCGTATTCTGAAAACAATAATTTATCGCCAATAGGCACCAATGGTGCACCTTGCCCGCCAAATGCAACATCAGTAGTTCTAAAATCACAAACCACAGGAAGTAAACAATTTGCTGAAATAGCTGCTCCAGCACCTACTTGAACTGTTAGTTTTTTATCGGGCTGATGAAAAATCGTATGCCCATGAGAAGCTACGAAATCAGGTTTTATGCTGTTTTTTATGATAAAATCAGAAGTTAAACGGCCCAAATACTGGCCATATTCAACATGTATTTTCTGGAAACTGAGTGCATCGGTGTTTTCTAGAGAGAGTAACTTTTCTTTCCAAATAGCTGAATATTCTATCGTTTCGGCACAAACAATTTCATAGTTCCATTGTTTATCATTAAGAATGAATCGACAAAATGCAATATCCAACCCATCAAGTGAGGTGCCCGACATTAACCCAATTACATCATATTTTTGTTGGTTGATATTTGTCATAAACATTAGCAAAATTTAATTTTAAAAGTTACATTTGCGTTCATTCAAAAGTAAAGTAAAAATTAACACATAAATTTATTCGTACGATGTTTTTTGATTTAACAGAAGAGCACTTAATGATTCAAAAGGCTGCTCGTGATTTTGCAAACGATGTATTAAAGCCAGGCGTTATTGAACGCGATGAACACCAAAAATTTCCAACCAATGAAATAAAACAATTGGGTGAATTAGGTTTCTTGGGAATGATGGTTGATCCAAAATACGGTGGAGGCGGAATGGATGCAATATCCTATGTATTGGCGATGGAAGAAATTTCGAAGGTGGATGCATCTTGCTCAGTGGTAATGTCGGTAAACAATTCATTGGTTTGCTGGGGATTAGAAAAATTTGGTTCGGAAGAACAAAAACAAAAATATTTAGTGCCTTTAGCTAAAGGTGAAATCATTGGTGCATTTTGTTTATCGGAGCCAGAAGCTGGTTCAGATGCAACCTCTCAAAGAACAACTGCAATCGATAAGGGAGACCATTACTTGCTGAATGGAACAAAAAACTGGATTACTAATGGAAATTCAGCTTCTGTTTACCTTGTAATTGCTCAAACAGATGTTGCAAAAGGTCATAAAGGAATCAATGCATTAATCGTTGAAAAAGGAATGCCAGGATTTGTGGTAGGACCAAAAGAAAACAAAATGGGTATTCGTGCATCGGATACACATTCATTGATGTTTACAGATGTAAAAGTTCCAAAAGAAAACAGAATTGGGGAAGATGGATTTGGATTTAAATTCGCAATGCAAGTACTTTCAGGTGGTAGAATTGGTATTGCTGCACAAGCATTGGGAATTGCATCAGGAGCATATGAATTAGCTTTGGCTTATTCAAAAGAGCGTAAAGCATTCGGAAAAACGATTAACCAACACCAAGCTATTGCTTTCAAATTAGCAGATATGGCAACTCGTATTGAAGCTGCACGTTTATTGTGCTTAAAAGCTGCTTGGCTAAAGGACCAACACTTAAACTTTGATAAAGAAAGTGCAATGGCAAAAGTATTTGCATCAGAAACAGCTATGTGGACAACAGTAGAAGCTGTTCAAGTTCACGGTGGATATGGATTTGTAAAAGAATACCATGTAGAGCGTTTGATGCGTGATGCGAAGATTACTCAAATTTATGAAGGTACATCTGAAGTACAACGTATTGTTATTTCAAGATCGGTATTGGCGTAATAACTACCTTTCAATATAAAAAGCAAAAGCCCATTCAATTTGAATGGGCTTTTGCTTTTTATAACTACTTGATTAATTACCAAATTCACTCATAAACTTGATACGCATCAAACGCATTTCCTCTTCGGTATATTCATCTTCACCAAGCTCTTTTAATGCTTCTTGAATTGAATCACTTTCCGATTCTTTGAAATACTCCAATGCTTCTTCTTGTTTATCATCGTCCATGATATCGCCTAAATAATAGCTTATATTCACTTTCGTGCCGGAATGGACAATACTCTCAATTTCATTGATTAAATCGCTTAAACTTAAGCCTTTTGCTTTTGCAACATCTTCCAAAGGCAACTTCCTATCAATACTTTGAATGATGTATACTTTTAAGCCCGATTTATTAACGATTGATTTCACAACCATGTCTAATGGACGCTCAATCTCGTTTTCCTCCACATATTTTGAAATTAAATCAAGGAATGGTTTACCAAATTTTTGTGCTTTCCCTTGACCAACTCCTGTAATGTTTACCAATTCATCCATTTTAATAGGATACTGAATGGCCATTTCTTCCAAGGATACTTCTTGGAAAATTACATATGGAGGTAATTTTAATTTATGTGCTGTTTGTTTTAATAAATCTTTTAATGCTGAAAATAAAATTTCATCAGCACCAGATCCGCCCTTACCACCATTTCCTGATGGACCATCTTCATCATCATCCGATTCAGAACCTTCATAATCATGATCCTTTGTAACCATCATTGAATAAGGTTCATCAACGAACTTATTTCCATCTTTGGTTACTTTTAATAAACCATAATTTTCGATGTCTTTTGACAATAATCCTGAAACCAATGCTTGACGAATAACAGCATTCCAATATTTTTCTGTTTTATCATCTTCAGCACCTTTACCAAAACATTCTAATTCGTTGTGTTTGTATGTTTTTACGGTCGATGTAACATTCCCCAACAATACATTGATCACATCTTTTGTTTTGAATTTTTCCTTCACATCCAATACTGCTTCAATTGCTAAAGCAATATCATCCATGCCTTCAAATTTTTGTTTTGGATTACGACAATTATCGCACATGCCACCACATCCACTTTCGTCAAACTCCTCACCAAAATAGTGTAATAAAAATTTTCTACGGCAGCTTGATGTTTCGGCATACGAAACTGTTTCTAACAATAATTGTTTCCCAATTTCTTGTTCAGCAACAGGTTTGCCTTTCATGAACTTTTCTAATTTCACAATATCATCGTGACTATAGAACGTAACGCAATTCCCCTCTCCACCATCGCGACCAGCACGACCTGTTTCTTGATAATAACCTTCCAATGATTTAGGAATATCGTGGTGAATAACAAAACGAACATCTGGTTTATCGATTCCCATTCCAAATGCAATTGTTGCTACAATTACATCAATATCTTCCATCAAAAATGCATCTTGTGTTTTAGCACGTTCTTTCGCTTCTAACCCAGCATGGTATGGCAATGCTTTCACCCCATTTACACGCAAAGTTTCTGCTAATTCTTCAACTTTTTTTCTGCTTAAGCAATATACAATTCCAGATTTCCCTTGTTGTGATTTAATGTATTTAATTACTTCTTTAATTACATTTTGTTTCGGGCGTATTTCATAATATAAATTAGAACGATTAAAAGAAGATTTGTAAACATCTGCTTTTGTCATTCCTAAATTCTTTTGAATATCTTGTTGAACTTTTGGAGTTGCCGTTGCTGTTAAAGCAATGATAGGCACTTTCCCAATTTGCTCGATGATTGGACGCAATCTACGGTATTCTGGACGGAAATCATGTCCCCATTCCGAAATACAATGCGCTTCATCAATTGCAAAAAACGAAATTTTTATTTCATGAAAAAAAGCAACATTGTCTTCTTTGGTTAAACTCTCTGGTGCAACATATAAAAGCTTTGTTTTACCATCTTTAATATCTTGCTTCACTTTTGTTATTTCAGCTTTCGTTAAAGATGAATTTAAAAAATGTGCAATACCATCTTCATTACCAAAATTACGCAATGCATCTACCTGATTTTTCATCAAAGCAATCAATGGAGAGATAATAATTGCTGTTCCTTCACTTACCAAAGCAGGCAATTGATAACACAATGATTTTCCACCACCAGTTGGCATGATTACAAACGTATCCTTCCCTTCCAGTAAACTGGTAATGATAGCTTCTTGTTGTCCTTTAAAGCTATCAAATCCGAAAAACTTTTGTAAACAATCGTGAAGTGTTGTTTCGACCTCGAGCATTTTTATTCTTTTTTTAGTTTTTTGATTAATTATATTATTTCAACTGAAAAAACTAATTTTACCCCTAAATATTACTTTTTATCAATCGTAATGTAAATATATAATAAAAAATTGTTACAAATTCAAACAATTCTATACTTTAAATTAAAAATTCTACGAAGTGAATAAATCTATCGATAAAATAATTGAACTAGCGAAAACTACCATCAGTATTGAGGCAGATTCGATTAACAATTTGAAAAATTATATCAATGCCGATTTTGCAGCATGTGTTAAACTGATTCATGAATCAAATGGTCGTGTTGTAATAACTGGTATAGGCAAAAGTGCAATCATTGCTCAAAAAATTGTTGCAACAATGAATTCAACCGGAACGCCTGCTATTTTTATGCATGCTGCTGATGCTATTCATGGTGATTTAGGAACGATACAAAAAGAGGATACTGTTATTTGTATTTCAAAAAGTGGAAATACTCCCGAAATAAAAGTGTTGGTGCCATTATTAAAAAATGGAGGCAACAAATTAATTGCAATTGTTGGAAATATTGATTCCTACTTAGCACAACAAGCTGATTATATTTTAAACTCTACTGTTGAGAAAGAAGCTTGCCCGAACAACTTAGCGCCAACATCGAGCACTACTGCTCAATTGGCGATGGGTGATGCATTAGCTGTTTGTTTATTAGATGTAAAAGAATTCACAAGTGCCGACTTTGCAAAATACCATCCAGGTGGAGCATTGGGTAAAAAATTATATTTAAAGGTTGGCGACATTTCAGTTCAAAATCAAAAACCACAAGTAAAACTAGATGACTCTATCAAAACAGTGATTGTAGAAATTTCATCAAAACGACTTGGAGCAACAGCTGTTGTAGATGGGACTAAACTTGTTGGAGTAATTACCGATGGAGACATTCGTAGAATGTTAGAAAAAAACGATTCGATAAATGCGATTAAAGCATCGGACATCATGAATACAACACCCAAACAAATTGATGCTGGTGAACTTGCAGTAAATGCAATGCAGTTATTAGAGAAATACAACATCTCTCAATTAATTGTAACCGATAATGGAAGCTACCATGGTTTTATTCATTTGCATGATTTAATAAAAGAAGGATTGCTTTAGTAGGGTGATTGATGAAGGATGAAGAAATGAATTGATAAAACAAAATTACATCTGATTGATAATAATGAAAAGAATTGCAGCAGTAGTTCCAGCATACAACGAAGAGAAAGCAATTGCTGCTGTTGTTAAGGATATTAATTCTGCTAGCCTACCAAAAGATTATGCCATTGATGTGATTGTTGTGAACGATTGTTCCAAAGATGGTACTGCTGAGGTTATTTCTAAATTAAAATGCATTCCTTTAAACTTACCAATCAATTTAGGAATTGGTGGTGCCGTGCAAACCGGTTTTAAATATGCTTTCGAAAACAACTATGATTTTGCCATTCAGATTGATGGTGATGGTCAGCACCCTGCATCCGAAATTCAAAAATTAATTGAGCATCAAATTCACAACTCAGTTGATGTAGTAATTGGTTCTCGATTCATTTCCAAAGAAGGATTTCAATCATCGGCTATTAGACGATTTGGAATAAATTATTTTAAATGGCTGAACAATTTGCTTGTTGGAATAAAAGTAAACGATAGTACATCGGGCTTTCGATTAATAAATAAAAAAGTATTGGAAGCAGTGAGTGATTATTATCCCGATGAGTATCCGGAGCCAGAAGCAATTATTCTTTATTCCTTAAATGGTTTTACAATTGGTGAAGTTCAAGTTCAAATGAAAGAGCGACAAGGCGGTGTATCCTCCATTGGCGCTTTCTCATCCATCTATTATATGTTTAAGGTAAGCTTGGCAATTATTTATACATTTATACGAATCAAATTCAAAAAATAAAAATGGCAAAAATTCAAATCATTGCAATTGCAATTAGTTTATTGTTTTTACTGTACATTATTCGTTTAATTATAAAAGGAAAATTACGCGAAGAATATTCTATTGTTTGGATTGTTTGCACCATTGTGTTAATCGTATTTTCATTTTGGAGAAACGGACTTGAAGTAATGGCAAACCTATTGGGTGTTTATGAAGCACCTAACTTAATTTTTACAGGTGCAATTTTTGCAATTTTAATCTACTTGCTACATTTATCAGTTGTGATTTCTAAACTACAATCACAAAACAAACAATTGGCGCAGGACATTGCACTGTTGAAAGAAAAGATGGAGAAGAAGAATTAAACCAATCCTCCATTCAAATCGATACAAGAACCTGTTAAATAAGGTGTATCACGAATGTATTGAATGGTATTAAAAATATTTTGAGGATTCCCGAATTCTTTATACGCAATTTTATCTTTTATTTTATCCTGCATTTCTTGGGGAACTGTATTAATCATTCCAACATTAAAATAACCCAAATTGATATTATTGATGGTAACTCCTTTTTGAGCATTTTCGAGTGCAATGCTTTTAATCATGCCATTCAATCCAGCCTTGGAAGCTGCATAAGCACTTGTTCCCATTACCCCTGTTTGCCCAACGATAGAGGAAAGGTTGATGATACGACCATAATTTTGTTCACGCATAATAGGCAATACCGAACGAATCATATTGAATGGGCCGTTTAAATTCACATTGATAACATGATTCCAATCGTCCACATTTGTTTTATGTGCAAACGAACTATGAGTAACGCCAGCACAATTGATCAGCGTTAAGTTTACAAAAGAGGATTGATGATGCTGAATAAATTTTTCTACATCTTGATAATTGGTAACATCCAAGGCATGACACTCTTCATAACCTTTTTCGGCAGGGATATTTTGATGAAAAGTCCCTAATACATGCTCACCTGCTTCTTTAAAAGCATGAAACAAATAATTACCAATACCGCCTGTTATACCTGTTATGATTATCATTGTAAAGAAATTTATTAGTACAAAAACTTATTATATGGATAACGTTTTTCGTGTTGTTCTTTAATGTTTTCGTAAAGAACTTTTTTAAACTCTTCGATATTTTGTTTGCCTGCAGCTGAAATAAAAACACAAGGTGAATTCAAGGTATTCATCCATGATTTTTTCAATTGCTCCAAACTTAAATTCTTTTTTGTAATAGGTGTTAAATCATCTTCTTCTTTTTCTTCGAAAGTAAATGCATCTATTTTGTTAAACACCAAAATGGTTGTTTTATCGCCAGCACCAATATCCGATAAAGTTTGATTTACCACATTTATTTGATCCTCAAAACCTACATGAGAAATATCGACAACATGTACTAAAATATCTGCTTCACGCACTTCATCCAATGTTGATTTAAATGATTCGACCAAGGTGGTAGGTAATTTTCGAATAAATCCAACTGTGTCGGAAAGTAAAAATGGAAGGTTTTCGATTACCACTTTACGAACGGTTGTATCCAATGTTGCAAACAATTTATTTTCGGCAAACACTTCACTCTTGCTCAACATATTCATGATAGTAGATTTACCAACATTGGTATAACCAACCAAAGCAACACGAATAAGCTCTCCTCTACTTTTTCGTTGCGTTTCCATTTGCTTATCAATAATGGTCAATCGCTCTTTCAGTAAAGCAATCCGATCGCGAACAATCCGTCTGTCGGTTTCAATCTCTTTCTCACCGGCACCTTTCATACCAATACCACCCTTGATCCTATCGTGGTGACTCCACATCTTGGTCAATCGGGGAAGTAAGTATTGGTATTGCGCCAACTCCACTTGTGTCTTTGCATGAGCTGTTCGAGCACGTGCAGCAAAAATATCAAGGATTAAGGTCGTACGATCTAAAACCTTTACTTTTTGATCTTTATCGGTTTTGATTTCTTTCTCTAAGTTGCGCTGTTGTGCAGGAGATAACTCATCATCAAATATGACAATGTCTACCGCATTTTCTTTTACAAAAACACGGATATCGTTCAATTTACCAGAACCAACAAATGTTCTGGAATCGGGATGTTCTAAGCGTTGTTTAAAGCGTTTTAGAATTTTAGCTCCAGCAGTATCCGCCAAAAAATCCAATTCATCAAGATATTCATTGACTTTTTCATCGTCCTGACTCTTGTTGATTAATCCAACCAGTACTGCGGTTTCTTGTTTTTGGGCGGTATCAAACATCTTATTTCTTCAAACTTTCAATGTATGCAGTAACAGCATCTATTTCTTTTTCATTCAATACATCTTTAAATCCAGGCATTGAACTTGCGCCATTTTTAATGCGCTCTAATTTTGCTGCATGATCAGTTTGACTAATGGTTAAATCTAAACCACCAGCACCATTCGTTCCTCCAACACCATGACAGCTTACGCAATAAGCCGTGTAAACAGATTCACCGTGTTTCTTGATATCATAATTTGCATCCTCTGTATTCGAAACAGTAGTATCAACCGTTTGCTTATCGATTTTCTTTTTATTCATTTCCGCCAATCCATATGCAGCAATGATCATTACCAATGAAAGGATTGCCAATGCTTTATTTGATTTTTTGAAACCAATGATTGCAACAGGAATAGAAACAAAAACAATTGCGATTTTAATGATTAAGAATTTTGTTGTTCCAATTTGTGTCAACAAATAAATACCAGACACCAAGAACAAAGTGCTAATAATCATTTCTGGAACTTTATTGATTTTATTGAATTTTGCTAGTGCTTCGTTTTTATTAGCAACTAATAAAATTGTTTTTACCAAGTAAATCAATAAAAATAAATTTACCGATACCAAGTGTGTGTAAAATATTGCTTTGTACATAGTTTTGGGTTTAAAGTTAATCAGCGCAAAAGTAATAAAAATACTGCTATACAACCGTTCATCAAGTTTTAATAATTTATTGATTTAAAATGCTATTTTTGTTATACCCCAATAAAAAAGAAAACAGAATGAAAAAACACATTTTACTCGTTGCAACAGTTTTAATTTCCATTTTTTCAATTGCTCAGGAAACATTTCCTACCAATGGCACTTCTAATCCTAATCATAGCACCTATGCATTTGTAAATGCAAAGATTATTGTTGATGCTGAGGTTAGCTACGATAACGGCACCATGATTATTCAAGATGGCTTGATTAAAGCAGTTGGAACCAAAATTAATATTCCCAAAGGCTCAGTAATCATTGATTTAAAAGGGAAGTCGATTTACCCATCATTGATTGATGCCTATGTAAATTATGGTATGCCCGAAGTAAAAAAAGGAAGTGCATGGGGTGTTCAAATGAACAGTGCTACAAAAGGAGCTTATGGATGGAATCAAGCCATAAAAGCAGAAACAGAAGCAGCAAAAATATTTGTTGCAGATAGCAAATCCGCTGAAGAGCTTCGAAAATTAGGATTTGGAACCGCTTTAACATTTCAAAAAGATGGAATTGTTAGAGGATCTGCTGCAGCAGTAACCCTAATAGATGGAAAAGAAAATGCAAGTATTCTAAAAGATAAAGCAGCTGCTATGTATTCATTCGACAAAGGAAGTTCTACACAGGATTATCCTTCATCGTTAATGGGCTCAATAGCCTTGCTTCGTCAAACCTATTTAGATGCTGCTTGGTACTTAAGCGACAAAACAAAAAAAGAATTCAATATTTCATTAGAGTCATTTAATAACAATCAATCTCTACCCCAAATTTTTGAAACCAACGACAAACTAAATGCTTTGCGTGCCGACAAAATTGGAGATGAGTTCAAAGTAAATTACATCATTAAAGGAAGTGGTAATGAATACCAACGAATAGATGAAATAAAAGCGACCAATTGTAAATTCATTATTCCATTAAATTATCCATTGGCGTATGATGTAGATGATGCATATGATGCAAATAATGTGAGCTTGACTGAACTAAAGCATTGGGAAATGGCTCCCGTAAATGCTTTTGCACTTGAAAAATACATGATTCCATTTGCAATAACGACTGCTGATTTAAAAGAGAAAAAAGATTTCTGGAAAAATGTACGCAAGGCAATCAACTTTGGATTGTCCGAAAAACAAGCACTAAAATCATTGACAAGTACACCTGCTGAAATGCTAAACATTGCCGACAAAGTAGGTTCATTAAAAGTTGGAATGCTAGCCAACTTTATTATTACTTCCGGAAATTTATTTGATGAAAAAACAATCATTTATGAAAACTGGATTCAAGGAACCAATTATAAATTGAATGATTACAACACCATCGACATTCGAGGTACTTATGATTTTACTTATGGTACCAGTCGTATTTTGTATCAACTAAAAGTGGAAGGAGAACTTGACAAATTAAAAGCAACGATACTTGCAGACACTGCTAAAACACCTGCAACAATTACTTATGCAGGAAACAATGTTTCTATTTCATTCAGTCAAAAAGATATTGCAGGAACCATTCGTTTAAGTGGAAACATTGTAAATGATCCACTAAAAATGAGTGGTAAAGGACAAATGCCAGATGGCGAATGGATTGATTGGAATGCAAATTTCAAATCTACAACTACTGCTGAAACAACTATTAAGCCTGAAGTTAAGGCCACAGCAAAAGACTCTGCAAAAAAGGCTGAACCAAAATTTGGTGCAGTTATTTATCCGTTTTGTGCATACGGAGAACAGTTAGAAGGCAAAACTGGTTTTGATAAATATTGGACAGAGTTTAAAACACGTTACGATGCAATTCTTATCAAACATGTAACTGTATGGACAAACGAAAAAGAAGGTATTTTAAAGAACCAAGATGTATACATTACCGAAGGAAGAATTGTTCGCATTGCAGATGATATTGGTGTTCCAAAACTTGCATTTGCAAAAACAATTGATGGAACTGGAAAACATTTAACTGCTGGAATTATTGATGAACATTCGCACATTGCAGTTGGTGGTGGTGTAAATGAAGGAACACAAGCATCGAGTGCTGAAGTAAGGATTGGTGATGTGATTAACTCGGAAGACATCAATATTTATCGTCAATTATCGGGTGGAGTTACTACTTCTCAATTATTACATGGATCAGCAAATCCAATTGGAGGTCAATCGGCAATCATTAAATTACGTTGGGGCAAATCGCCTGAAGAAATGAAATTTGATAAGGCGGATGGTTTTATCAAATTTGCTTTGGGTGAAAATGTAAAACAAAGTAATTGGGGCGATATGAATACAGTTCGTTTCCCACAATCGCGTATGGGAGTTGAACAAGTATATTACGACTATTTTACAAGAGCAAAAGAATACGATGCAAAACAAAAAGCATTTGCAACACAATCAGCAAAAACAAAAGCAGCATCTACTCCATTCCGAAGAGATTTGGAATTAGAAGCCATTGCTGAAATTGCAAACAGCAAACGATTTATTACTTGCCACTCGTATGTACAATCCGAAATAAACATGTTGATGCATGTAGCAGATTCGATGGGCTTTAAAGTAAATACGTTTACACATATTTTGGAAGGGTATAAAGTAGCAGATAAAATGAAAGCACATGGTGTAGGTGCCTCTACGTTTAGTGATTGGTGGGCCTATAAAGCGGAAGTAAAAGATGCTATTCCATACAATGCTGCATTATTAACGCAAATTGGAATAACCACCGCTATCAATTCCGATGATGCCGAAATGGGTAGACGCCTAAATCAAGAAGCTGCAAAAGCTATAAAATATGGTGGATTAACGGAAGAAGAAGCTTTAAAATTAGTGACACTTAATCCTGCGAAACTTTTACACATCGACAATAAAGTAGGAAGTATTAAAGTGGGTAAAGATGCGGATGTGGTCCTTTGGTCAGATAACCCATTGTCTATTTATGCAAAAGCAGAAAAGACAATCATAGATGGGCAAATTTATTTTGACTTAGAAGAAGATTTAAAATTAAGAGCGAGTATCCAAAAAGAAAGAGCACGTATCATTCAAAAAATGATCGAAGAAAAAAAAGGTGGCGCACCAACTCAAAAGCCGACCATGAAAAAACGCAGTCTTTATGAATGCGATTCGATGGAAGAAAATTATTTAGAAACAGAATAAAGACACTTCGACATTTAGCCTACAATAAATAAAGATATAAAATGAAAAAAATATTTTTAATACTATCAATCATAACAAGCATTGTTTGCGATGCTCAAAATAAAAGCATTGTAATTACAAATGGCACGTTGCATATAGGCAATGATAGCGTTATTCAAAATGCAATTATTGGAATACGAAATGGGAAAATTACTGAAGTAATCGATGCTTCTAAATCCAAAGTAGAGCTCGGAAACTACGATGAGAAAATTGATGCTACTGGCAAACATATTTACCCTGCATTTATTGCACCTAATTCAACACTTGGATTAACGGAAATAGAAGCTGTTAGAGCTACGAATGATTTCAGAGAAACAGGAGTATCACTTCCAAATGTGCGTTCGTTAATTGCATATAATACCGATTCTAAAATAATCCCTACAGTTAGAACGAATGGTGTTTTATTAGCACAAATTACACCCCGTGGAGGATTAATTTCTGGCACATCAAGCGTGTTGATGTTGGATGGTTGGAACTGGGAAGATGCAGCGTACAAAGTAGATGAAGGCATTCACATTAATTGGCCAAGAATGCAAACACGAAACTGGAACGACAATGAATTAAGTTTTGGAGCAACTGAAAAAAACAAAGAATACACAAAACAAGTAGATGAATTAAAAAAGATTTTTGCAGAGGCAAAAGCCTATAATGAATTGGATTCGAAAGAAGAAAAGAATCTTCGCTTTGAATCGATGGCTGGACTTTTTAACGGAAATCAAAACTTATACATTCATGCAAACAATGTAAAAGAAATAATAGAAGCAGTAAATTTTTCAAAGCAATTTACTATTAAAAATACAGTAATAGTTGGTGGAAAAGACAGTTGGATGATCACTGACTTATTAAAAGAAAATAACATTTCTGTTATTGTAAATCGCGTACATGATTTACCAGAAAAAGCTGAAGAAGATGTTGATTTACCATTCAAATTGCCATATCTATTACAAAAAGCAGGAATCTTGTTTTGCTTAAACAACGAAGGGGATATGGAAGCGATGGGAACACGCAACTTGCCATTTATGGCAGGAACAGCTGCAGCTTATGGACTTACAAAAGAACAAGCATTAAAGGCAATTACTTCCAATACTGCTAAAATATTAGGAATTGATAAAACAACAGGTACAATTGAAGTAGGAAAAGATGCAAATTTATTTATTTCGACTGGTGATGCATTGGATATGCGTGGAAACAATTTAACAGATGCTTTCGTAAAAGGAAACAGAATTGATTTGAATAACGAACAAAAAGAATTGTACGAAAAGTATAAAAAAAAATACGGCTTAAAATAATTTCAATTCACTATCCATGAAAAAATTATTATCTCTCCTTATTGTAGTTAGCTTTGTTTTAATTTCATGTAAGAAAGAAGAAAAAACCTATTCTGTTATTTATAAAATAATTGAAAAGAGTTCACGCACCCCAACGTACATTGCAAGGTATTCGCTACCTGATGGTTCTACCCAATCTGTTGGCTCAATAACAAAAGAGTTCTGGGTTACCGACAAAATCATTAACTACAAAGCCAATTCCTACCTCTCTCTTTCAGTTGAAGGAAGTGGAGGCGGTGAATATGACTTATACATATATATTAACGGAACGCTTGCTAAAACCCGTCCAGCAAGTGATGGTTTTGGTCCACAGAAATTAGAAATGGAAATCTCTAATTAACCTTAAATCCTAATTTTTCTCTTACCCTTCGTAAAGTAGCTGTTGCTATCTTACGAGCTTTATCTGCACCAATCTGAAGCTTTGCGTCTAACTCCGAACGATTGTTCATATAATAGTTATAGGATTCACGCTGTGTTTTGAATTTTTCTAATATTAATTCGTACAATGCTGTTTTAGCATGTCCATAGCCGTAACCTCCTTTTAAATAGTTCTCACGCATTACCGCTACTTCATCTGGTCCAGCCAGTAATTTATATAACGCAAATACATTGCAGGTATCTGGATTTTTAGGCTCTTCTAAAGGTGTGGCATCAGTAACAATACTCATCACTACTTTTTTCAAATCCTTTTCAGGCAAGAATATATTAATGAAATTATTGTACGATTTACTCATCTTTTGTCCATCAATACCTGGAACAATCATCACTTGTTCGTCCACTTTAACTTCAGGAATAACGAATGTTTCACCAAAACGATTATTAAATTTTTCGGCAATATCTCGTGTCATTTCCAAATGCTGAACCTGATCTTTTCCAACAGGCACAAAATTGGCATCGTATAAAATAATATCCGCAGCCATCAATACTGGATAAGTGAACAAACCAGCATTCACATCCGCTAATCGCTCCGATTTATCTTTAAACGAATGAGCATTTGCAAGCATTGGAAAAGGAGTTAAACAATTCAAATACCATGTTAATTCGCATACCTCGGGCACATCGCTCTGGCGATAAAAAATATTTTTATCTGTATCAAAGCCAAATGCCAACCAAGTTGCTGCAACAGCATCCGTACTTTCTTTCAGCATTTCAATATCCTTCACTGAGGTTAGGGTATGTAAATTTGCAATAAAAAAAAGCGAATCATTTCCTGCTTGTTTTGATAATTCGATTGCCGGCATAATTGCCCCTAAAATGTTACCTAAATGTGGAATATTTGTACTTTGAATTCCAGTTAAAATTCTTGCCATGAATGCTATTTTTATTAAACGATAGCAAAGATACTGTTTATTTAAAACCATGAGAATATTGTAGCGCATTAAAAAAATGTACCTTTGTGATTCAAAATGAACTATCTATTAATCATACCTCGAGCACTTTGGAAAACGCTGTTTCTCCTAAACTTTATTTTAGGTTTGGTTATACTTTACCCATTATTTTACATTTTTCTTTCACGAAAAGAATGGTTCCCATTCGCGTTTAAATTAAAACGTTTTTGGGCTTATTGGATTTATACTGTTCCTGGATTATTTGCTAAAACAACTTGGAAAACTCCGCTATCAGAGCTCCCACAACCCTGTGTGTATGCCGCAAACCACGTTTCTTACCTAGATATTATTGCTAGTTATATTGTAGTTCCAAATTACTTTGTTTTTATGGGCAAACAAGAATTGGATAAGGCTCCATTATTTCGAATATTTTTTAAAAAAATGAATATTTTAGTCGACCGGAAAAGCAATGTTGGTTCGCACAAAGCATTTTTACGCGCTGGAAGAGATATTGAAGAAGGAAGTAGCGTATTTTTATTTCCAGAAGGAACTATTTCTAGCAATGGTGAATTAAGAGGATTTAAAAATGGAGCTTTTAAATTGGCAATTGATAAACAAGTGCCTGTTGTTCCAGTTACCTTTCTAAATAATTGGAAATTATTGCAAAATGGAGGTTTTTTCAAAACCTTTGGCAAACCTGGGATAAGTAGAATTGTTGTTCATGAACCAATACTAACTACTGGCATGACTGAAAATGATTTATTATCTTTGAAAGCGAAAGTTCACGAGGTAATTTCTAGTGAATTAAAAAAATACAATAAAAACAATTAGTTGATGAAAATAGATACAGAAACAGTTGATAAGATAGCGCATTTAGCACGTTTGGAATTCGAAAATGAATCGAAAGCACAAATCATAAATGATATGAATAATATGTTATCATTTATAGAGAAGCTCAATGAACTTGACACTACCAGTGTAGAACCATTAATCTATATGAGTAAGGAAGTAAATGTATTACGCGAAGATGATGTACGTCACGATATTTCACAACAAGAAGCCTTAAAAAACGCTCCTAAAAAGGATTCCGACTATTTTAAAGTACCGAAAGTAATCGAAAAATAGGATTTATCTTCTTGGTTTAGGGTGGTGACTATGAGCTCTATCACCATGCAATTTTTCCATGATTTTTTGCTTTACTTCAGCATCCTTTTTAGCTTTTTTACGCGCCAAAATGGTAGCAAACCAAGCAATACCAACCACAATCGCAAAACCAATCGAAATATAGATAATTTCCTTAATGAGCTGCTCTTGAGCCATTTTCTCCTGCTCTTCTTTAATTGCAGCAGCACTCCTCTTAATATTGCTAAGTGAAGGTCCATCGTCTTGAGCAATTGAGTCTAGAACTGAGAAGAAAGAAACCACCAAAAACATTACTTTTTTACCAACAAAACCTATAAAAGCCTCTTTGGCATTAACTATTAACGTTTTCATAATGTGTAAATTTTGATTCAAATATAAAGGTCGAAAATACGATTTTATACCTTGAAATATATCTTTTAGACGATAAAACTACAACAATAGTTGCCTAAAATAAATTTGGTAGATAAAAAAGATAGGTGTATATTTGCACTCAGAATTAGCGAAAAAAGATAAAAAGAGGGGACAGCAGTCCCCTCTTTTATTTAACAAATAGTAGTGATTACAAAAGAGAACATATTAAAACACGTATCAGCTAAATTAGCTGAAGGCTCTAATTTTATTGTAGATGTTACAGTAAAACCTGGAAATAAGATTTTTATCTTATTAGACAATGTGAACGGCCTACCTATAAGTGATTGCGTGGAAATGAGTAAATACGTTGAGTCCAATTTGGACAGAGAAGTAGAAGACTATGAACTAAATGTATCTTCGCCAGGCTTGGACCAATCGTTTAAAGTGCTGATGCAATACATCAAAAATATTGGGAAGCAGGTAAATGTAGTAACCAAAGAAAACAAGAAATTATCAGGTAAATTAATTTCAGCAAACGAAGAAGGAATTGTGTTGGAAGTTAAAAGCACCGAACGAGTAGAAGGTAAAAAAGGAAAACAATTATTAATAAATAACATCAATTTAACATTTAATCAAATCAAAGAAACTAAAGTTGTAATATCATTCTAATACTAAAAACAATGGAAAGCATCAATTTAATTGAATCGTTCTCTGAATTCAAAGAGATTAAAAACATCGACAGACCAACATTAATGAGCATCATCGAAGACGTATTTCGTAGTATGTTGATTAAAAAATATGGTTCAGAAGACAATTTCGATATTATCGTAAATCCAGATCGTGGGGATATAGAAATTTGGCATAACAGAGAAGTAGTAGATGATGAGTTTGCTGAAGATAGCTTTGATTTTGATGAAGCAAAACATATTGGTTTAAGTCAAGCATTAAAAATTGATGCTGATTTAGAAATTGGTGAAGAAATTACTACACCAGTAAAATTAGATGACTTTGGAAGACGTGCTGTATTAGCTGTTCGTCAGAACTTAGTTTCTAAAATTTTAGAATTAGAAAAAGATGGTATCTACAAAAAATACAAAGAGCGTGTAGGAGAAATTATTACAGGTGAAGTATACCAAATCTGGAAAAAAGAATTACTTATTTTGGATGAAGATGGAAATGAGTTATTGCTACCAAAAACAGAACAAATCCCTTCTGACTTTTACAAAAAAGGAGATTCAATTCGTGCAGTTGTTCAACGTGTAGAGATGAAAAACAACTCACCAGTTATTATTCTTTCCCGTACTTCTCCATTGTTCTTAGAGCGTTTATTCGAACTAGAAGTACCAGAAGTATTTGATGGTTTAATTACTATCAAGAAAATTGTTCGTGAACCAGGTGAAAGAGCAAAAGTTGCTGTTGAGTCATACGATGATAGAATTGACCCGGTTGGAGCTTGTGTTGGGATGAAAGGATCACGTATTCATGGAATTGTTCGTGAATTACGTAATGAGAATATCGATGTAATTAACTTTACAAGCAATGCACAATTATTTATTACACGTGCTTTAAGTCCTGCAAAAATCACATCTGTAAAGGTTGATGATGATACAAAACGTGCAGAAGTATTCTTAAAACCTGATCAAGTATCATTGGCAATTGGTAAAGGTGGTCATAACATTAAGTTGGCTGGAAAATTAACCGGTTACGAAATTGATGTTTACCGCGATACAGATGTTGATGTGGAGGATGTGGATTTAGAAGAATTTGCAGATGAAATCGAAAGCTGGATTTTGGATGAGTTAAAAGCTGTTGGTTGCGATACAGCAAAATCAGTTTTAGAATTATCAATTGATGAATTAGTTAAACGTACCGATTTAGAAGAAGAAACAATTAAAGAGGTTCGTAATATATTACAAGCAGAATTTGAATAATCAAATTTTTACTGCTTAACAAAATAGCAGCTACAAATTAATTTGTAGCTGCTATAAACAAAACGATTTATACCATAATATGTCAGAAAACAAAGTACAACGTTTAAGTAAAGTTGCTAAGGAATTCAATGTGAGTGTTGGCACCATATTGGATTTTTTAAAAGGCAAAAACATTGCTATTGAAAACAGCCCTATGGCTAAAGTTTCAGAGGATGTTTATGTGGTTTTATTAAAAGAATACCAGTCCGAAAAGGCGGCAAGAGAAGAAGCTGAAAAAGTTTCGACAATTACACGCACTAAAAAGGAAACTATTTCTCTTGATGAAGATGTTCGTAAAACAGAAAGCCCTAAAAAGGAAGAAGAAGAAATCATCATCAAAAACATTCAAGCTGTTGAAGTACCTGTAGAAAAAGCAGAAGCGAAAGCAGAAGAAAAGCCTGCAAAAACGACTAAAAAAACTACAAAAAAGGAAGAAGAACCTGTAGCTGATTTTATTGAAACGAAAGTTGAAAGCGATGTAAAGCTAAAGGTTGTTTCAAAAATTGATTTAGATGCTTTAAACTCTAAAACAAAACCAAGCAAGAAATCAAAAGAAGAAAAAGAAGAAGAGAAAAAAAGTAAAACAACAACAAAAGGGAAAGCAAAAACTAAAGAAGTAGTTGTTGAAGAAGTACCTGAAAAGGTTGAAGAAAAAATTACTGTACCTGAAATAGTTGCCGAAGAAAAAGCAGCAGAATCAACAGCACCGAAAGAAGATTTTTACGAAACGAAAGTAGAGAAACTTGAAGGACCGAAAATTATGGGTAAAATTGATTTACCCGTAAGAGATGATAAAAAGAAACCTGTTGCTTCTTCCAATGCAAATGCATTTGACGATAAAAAGAAGAAACGTAAACGTATCAAAAAAGCATTTGGCGCTACAACAATTGGCGACACTGTAAACCCAAGCACACCTGGAACTGACCAAAGAGACAGACCGAGAACAGAAAGAAATGTTCAAAAACCTGGCAACAAATTTCAGCGTCCACAAAAAGTAGAATTAACACCTGATCAAATTCAAGCTCAGATTAAAGAAACGCTTGCACGTTTAAGCGGTAGTGGAAAATCAAAAGCTTCAAAACATAGAAGAACTAAACGTGATGCTGTAAGTGAAAGAATTCAGGAAGAAGCAGATTTACAAGAAGCAGAAAAAAAGATCATCAAAGTAACAGAGTTTGTGTCGGCTAACCAGTTGGCTCAAATGATGAATATATCTGTAAATGAAATCATCTCTACATGTATGAGTTTGGGAATGTTTGTTTCCATCAATCAACGTTTAGATGCTGAAACAATTGCTATTGTTGCTGAAGAGTTTGGTTACAAATTAGAATTTGTAAGTGTTGAAGTACAAGAAGCAATTAAAGAAGAAGAAGATAAACCAGAAGATTTAGTATCACGTTCGCCAATCGTAACCGTTATGGGTCACGTAGATCATGGTAAAACATCTTTACTGGATTATATCCGTAAAGCGAATGTAATTGCTGGTGAGGCCGGTGGTATCACGCAACATATTGGAGCTTACAACGTGAAATTAGAAAACGGAAAAACAATTACTTTCCTTGATACACCGGGACATGAGGCCTTTACCGCAATGCGTGCTCGTGGTGCTCAAGTAACGGATATTGCAATCATTGTGGTTGCTGCCGATGATAGTGTAATGCCTCAAACAATTGAGGCAATCAACCATGCACAAGCTGCTGGAGTTCCTATCGTAATTGCAATCAATAAAATTGATAAGCCAGGTGCTAATCCGGATAAAATTCGTGAAGCATTGGCACAAATGAATATCCTTGTTGAAGAATGGGGTGGTAAATATCAGTGTCAAGAAATATCCGCTAAAATGGGTAAGAACATTGATAATTTATTAGACAAAGTATTATTAGAAGCTGAGATGTTGGATTTGAAAGCAAATCCAAATAAAAATGCAAGTGGTACTGTAATTGAATCTGAATTAGATAAAGGAAGAGGATATGTAAGTACAATTCTAGTAGAAGCAGGAACATTAAATGTTGGAGATATTGTGTTGGCTGGATGTTTCAGTGGTAAAGTAAAAGCATTGCACAATGAGCGCGGACAAGTAGTAAAAGAAGCTGGTCCAGCAATGCCTGTAATTTTATTAGGTTTAAGCGGTGCACCTCAAGCAGGTGATAAATTCCACGTTATGTCGGATGAGCGCGAAGCGCGTGAAATTGCTGCAAAACGTTTACAATTACAACGTGAGCAAGGTATCCGTACACAAAAACACATTACACTTGATGAGATTGGAAGACGTTTAGCGATAGGCGATTTCAAAGAATTAAATGTAATTGTTAAAGGTGACGTGGATGGTTCAGTTGAAGCATTATCAGATTCATTGCAAAAACTTTCTACCGATAAAGTACAAGTTAAAATTGTACACAAAGCGGTGGGTGCTATCAGTGAATCGGATGTATTGTTAGCATCTGCATCCAATGCAATCATTATTGGTTTCCAGGTTCGTCCTTCACAAAGTGCACGTAAAATTGCAGAAACCGAACAAATTGATATTCGTTTATATTCAATTATCTACAAAGCGATTGAGGAAATTAAAGCCGCAATGGAAGGTATGCTTGCTCCAGAGTTTGAGGAGAAAGTGGTTTGTAACATTGAAATTCGTGAAGTATTTAACATCACAAAAGTGGGAACAATTGCAGGATGTTATGTATTAGACGGAAAAGTTACTCGTAACACGAAAGTACGTATTATCCGTGATGGCATTGTTGTTCACGATGGTTCATTGGGTTCATTAAAACGTTTCAAAGACGATGTTAAGGAAGTTAACAAAGGATTTGAGTGCGGCTTGAACATTGATGGATTCAACAACATACAAGTTGGTGATATCATTGAAGGTTATGAAATGGTAGAGATAAAAGCTAAATTATAATTAGCATTCTAATAAAAAAGCCCCATCAAATTGATGGGGCTTTTTTTATTTCTTTAATTCACCGTTTTTGTACATTTCTGTTTTAATTACTTTACCTTCTTCATCGTATTCTTTCCAAGGGCCTTCTTTTTTTCCTTTAATGTATTTACCTATTAATTTCAATTTGCCTTTTTCATGGTATTCTTTATATTCACCTTCTTCTAAATTAATTACAAACTTTACTTCAGAATTTATATTTCCATTTTTATAAAATGTTTTCTGAATCCCATCTAAATTTCCATTTACGTAATTATACAATACACTCACCGAGCCTTCTTGATAATACCATTTTGTTGTACCATCACGTACATCATTTTTGAAAAACCCCTCCTCTTGTAAAGTTCCCTCTGTATAATAAATTCGTTTAGCACCATTTATCTTACCCATTCTGTATTCGATTTTGCTTTTTAATCGACCACCCGAACTATAAGTTGTACTTGTGCCATTTAAAGTATCATTGGTATAGTTATCCGACTGATAATAAAAACCACTTTTATCAATCAAAACTGAAACACCGTTCTTTTTCCCATTTTTGTACTCTTCGATATTGCTGATGATACCATTTGAATAATAACCCATCCAAGTGCCCGTTTTTAAACCTTTTTCATAATTTCCGTACCAATCGGTTTGAGGCGTTTTTTCTTTCCAAAAACCAGTTTTAGCTCCAGTTGCATCCACTTTATTTGTATCAGCAACCGTATTTACAGCATAAAAACTAACTGCAGAGAAACAAAACGTTACAAGTAAAATAATTTTTTTCATAGCTCTTTTATCAGTTTAAGTAAAACATAATTTTAATTGTTCAACAAAATTACAACCATTTTTTATTTCTAAAATAGATGAGTAAAGAAATTATCACCGTGATCATTATTCCCCAAGTAAGCGGATAACCCCAATGAGCATGTAATTCAGGCATAAAATCAAAATTCATTCCGTACACTCCTGCAATAAATGTAACGGGAACAAAAATGGTTGTGATAATGGTTAGAACTTTCATTACTTCATTCATCTTGTTACTTACACTCGACAAATAAATATCCATCATTCCAGATAATAAATCACGATAAGTTTCAACAGTATCAATTACACGAATAGAATGGTCATGTACATCACGCAAATAGATATCTGTTGTGGGTTTTATTAATTCTGTTTCACTACGTTCCATGTTATTTACTAACTCTCGCATTGGCCAAACTGCTTTCCGAATATAAATCATCTCGCGCTTTAAATGATGCAATTTTTGTAAGGTTTCACGTGTAGGTTCGTTCATCAATTCTTCTTCCAACAGCTCAATTCGATCACCCATTTTTTCGAGGATTGTGAAATAAAAATCGACTACGGCATCCATCAGTGCATAAGCTAAATAGTCGGCACCCATTTTTCGAATACGCCCCTTTCCTTGTCTCAAACGATTTCGAATATAATCGAATGCATCTCCACCTTCTACTTCCTGAAATGAGATTACTAATCCATCCATTAATATAACTGCTAACTGTTCTGAATGAATTTCATCATCTTTGTGGGTAATCATTTTCATGATAGATACCACATAATTATCATAATCTTCGAATTTGGCGCGCTGATTAGGATTTACAATATCTTCTAGGGTAAGCGGATGGATGTTAAAACGTTTTCCAATAGCTTCAATTAACTCAACATTATGTATGCCATCCACGTTAATCCATTTTACCATACCTGTTTCAACATGGTTCATGCATTCTGATAAATCATAGAAATCTTTCTCTATAAATTCAGTTTCATTGTATTCAATGAGTGAAATTCGAACTTTTTGAGTTCGTTGTTCACCAGAATAGACAATGGTTCCCGGAGGGGCACCTACTTTATGATTCTTTTTTGTCATGGTACTAAATCTAATTAATCTTCTTCACTATCCTCTTCTTGATTTTTCTTTACTTGTTTGTGTCCTTCAACAACAATTACAATTTCACCTTTTATTGTTTTTGATTTAAAATAATCGGCAAGCTCCTGCAATGTTCCTCGTTTATTTTCTTCAAACATTTTTGTTAATTCACGTGAAACAGAGGCTCTTCTATCCGCACCCCAGAATTCAATAAATTGTTCTAGCGCTTTTACCAATCGATGGGGTGATTCGTAAAACACCATAGTACGATGTTCGTTAATTAATGATTTAATTTTTGTTTGGCGACCTTTTTTTTGAGGTAAAAATCCTTCAAAACAAAATGTATCGCAAGGCAAACCTGAATTTACCAATGCAGGAACAAAAGCTGTTGGTCCTGGCAAACACTCTACTTCTATTCCATTTGCAATGCACTCACGTACCAATAAAAAGCCAGGATCAGAAATCCCTGGTGTACCAGCATCTGTTATTAATGCTATTTTTTCACCATTAGCAATGCGTTCTGCAATCATTGCTACGGTTTTGTGCTCATTGTGTTGATGATGTGCATACAAACGTTTTTCGATTCCTAAATGCTTCATTAGGTTTCCACTTGTACGCGTATCTTCTGCTAAAATAACATCTACTTCTTTTAGGATACGAATTGCTCGAAGCGTTATGTCTTCAAGATTTCCAATAGGTGTAGGGACAATATAAAGTTTCAAGTTTTAAAAATTTAATTTTGTAAGTAACTTCCAAATTGAGTAATCAATTTAAACAGATTCTCAAATTCATTCAAAGGTAATGTTTCTGGTCGGTCGTAAATATCATGATACGCTTTAATTCCACCCATGGTGTAAATAAAAAATGCTTTTACTCCCCTTTCTGAAAAATGATAGTGGTCGCTATTGGCTGCTTTCCCTCTAATTTTAACATCTTTGATATATTTATTGTCCGAATTAATCTGTTTTAGTTTTTCAAATTCTGTTTTAAAGACAGAGCCATTTACAACAGTGATTCCTTCCTCACCTGTTCCCATAATATCCATATTAAAAACAAATTTGATTTTAGTTAAAGGAAACAATGGATTTTTTGTAAAATAATCCGAACCAAGCAATCCTACTTCCTCTCCAGCAAAAGCAATAAAGACAATGGAATACTTGGGTTTGTTTTCTGTTAAGGAATAGTATTTAGCTAAATTCAGCAGCATTGCACAACCACTTGCATTATCATTTGCACCAGGAAAATATACTTTTGAGCCCATTTGTCCGAGGTGATCATAATGAGCAGAAAAAACAATGAATGAATCGGGATAAACAGCACCAGGAATAAAGCCAATTACATTTTGCGATTGGTGATTGGGAATAAATCTATTTGTTAAGTGTAAATCAGCATAGCTTTTTTTAAATGCCTGTTGAATGTTTATACTATCAGGAACTAACAGTTGAACAGAAGAAAATTCATCCACTTTTTGAGAGCAAGTATGTGTTAGTTTTGTTCTTTTCAAAAAAATCAATCCTCTAAAGTCTTTTTTTCTATTGGTAAATAAGGCAATGATTTCGGCATCCGAAACTTTTTTTAAATCAACTGCCACAAAACAATAAACACTTACTTTTTTTAAGAACGATTGTAATTTTTTAGAATTAAAGTAAATAGCGCTATCCAACAATAGAACCTTACTCATTGGTGCTCTAAGTTCGGAAGAGCCAGAAGAAGCAGTAACAATGTAATCTTTCCCTAGAATTAGTTCTCTTTTAAAAGCAGTACAATTGAAAGAAAAAACAAATGGAATTGTATTAATAGGAAAAGTAAATTTCTGATAATAACCTTCCTGAAATGATTTTAACCCGATTTTTTGGAATTCGGTTTTCAAATAATTTGCGGCTATTTTATCGCCATCATTTACATAGCCTCGACCATGCATGCTTTCTGAAGCCATCGTATCAACAATTTGACGGGCATATTGAAAAACGGTGCCTTGTGAAAAAGCAAAAGCTGATAAATAAAAAAAGGATAGAACTAACAACAGTTTTTTATACATCGTACTTTTTTATAAGCCAAAAAATTAGGAATATCTTCGTTCCACCAATTCCAATAATCGTTTTACCGTATCGTTTTCTAAATCCCAAGTATAAAGCTGTTGAAGACTATGAAAATAAATCATTGCGGAATCAATATTTTCAGAAGAATTTAATTGTTGAATCCCAATTTCATACTCCTGCATATTTCCTTGAAATAAATCGTTTGCAAATTGAAAACGATCATTTATCCCAATAGCTGCTTTGATATCCGAAATAGCTGGCTTTTGGATATTTAAAACCGGTTTTGGTTTTTCCACTACTGGTGGCACTATAACTGGAGGCTTTTCTGTAATTGATGGCGTTTCTATGACAGGAACAACTTCCGTAGTTTTTTCCTGAACAATTTCTTGAGGCTTCTCTTCTATTATTTCAGGGATAATCACTTTCTCTTCCACTTTAGGCTCTTCTTTAACCTTATCCTGAGCCTTTGAAATTTCTGATATTATTCGCTCCTCTATGTTTACTTTGGGTTCAATCAAATTAGCAATTTCATTTTCAATTGATTTTTGAGAATTTAAATAATTAAAAACGATTGATTTCTCATACAAAGAGGCAATCTTTTTAAGTATTAACTCCAACTCCAATTGAGGAATATGCTTTTTATCCCCAATATCAATATCATCGGAGTGTTGTTTAATGCTGTTTATTAGCTCTGCAATTTCTTTTCGAATCTGATTCTTATCCATTTAAATTTTATTTAGTCAAATTGAACTAAAACAACGCTTTTTTCTTAGTTTTGTTATTCTATAAAGCACGTATAAAAATACATTAATTTTTTCAGTTTATAAAAAATGTTTCTCGAAAACACCATACATCCCCATAAACGCAAAGGCTCCATTGAAGTTGTTTGTGGCTCGATGTTTTCGGGGAAAACCGAAGAATTAATCAGAAGGATGAAAAGAGCACAGTTTGCGAAGCAAACCGTTGAAATTTTTAAACCTGCTGTGGATACACGTTATGATGATGTAAAAGTGGTTTCCCACGATAGCAACTCCATTCATTCCACTCCTGTTCCTTCTTCTTCCAATATTTTACTTTTAGCAGCCGGAGTAGATGTGGTAGGCATTGATGAAGCACAATTTTTTGACATGGGGTTGATTGATGTTTGCAACCAATTGGCAAATAGCGGAACGCGTGTAATTGTTGCCGGCCTAGACATGGATTATTTAGGGAAACCTTTTGGACCCATGCCCGCATTATTAGCGATAGCAGAATATGTTACAAAAGTACATGCTATCTGCATGCGTTGTGGTAACTTAGCCAATCATTCGCACCGTATGACTGCGGAAGAGCAATTAGTTTTACTTGGCGAAACAAACAATTATGAGCCTTTGTGCAGAGATTGTTTTGTAGAAGCAAAAAAATAAACATGAACTATACCATCTCCAACATAGCTTCCATTACTTCAGGAAAAATTAATGGTACTGGTGATGCTTCTAACATCATAAAAAATTTATTAATTGATAGTCGTAAACTTTCGAATGCAGAAACCTCTTTGTTTTTTGCTATTAAAGGCGACCGACATGATGGACATTCTTACATTCAAGAACTTTTCGAAAAAGGAGTTCATCATTTTGTAGTATCCAAATTACCCGAAAATAGTCAACAATACACAGGCGCAAATTTTATTCTTGTTGCCGATACCTTGATTGCACTTCAAGTTTTATGTGCAAATCACCGCAAACAATTTCATGTTCCTGTAATTGGAATAACCGGAAGCAATGGTAAAACCATCGTAAAAGAATGGCTGTACCAATTGATGCGTGAGGATAAAAACATTGTTCGCAGTCCAAAAAGTTTTAATTCCCAAGTGGGTGTACCGCTTTCGGTTTGGCAACTTACCGAAGAACATACCATTGGAATATTTGAAGCAGGAATTTCCATGCCCAATGAAATGAAAGCTTTAGAAGCAATCATTCAACCTACCATTGGACTTATTACTAACATTGGGCAGGCACACGATGAAAATTTTGAAAATCAGAATCAGAAGGTAAAAGAAAAATTAAAATTATTTTCGAATGCCGAAGCGCTTATTTATTGCAAAGATTACCTTTCAGTTCACAATCATATTATTGAAGATAAATCCTTTCAAGAAGTAAAACTGTTTACCTGGTCGAAAAAGACGCGAGCAGATTTATTGATTGGCCGCATTACCAAAAATGATAATGATTGCGAAATACAAGGCATTTTCAAAAATGATTTTATTCGCATCAACATTCCACTTACTGATGAAGCAAGCATTGAAAATGCGATTCATTGCTGGGCAATGATGTTATATTTGGGATACGAAAATGCGGTGATTGCTGAACGCATGAAATTTTTGAGTCCTGTAGCTATGCGACTTGAACTAAAAGAAGGAATCAACAATTGCTCCATCATCAATGATAGTTACAATTCTGATTTAGGGTCATTGGGAATTGCATTGGATTTTTTAAATCAGCAAAAACAGCATCCAAAGAAAACATTGGTGCTTTCGGATATTTTACAAAGTGGACGAAATGAAGAAACGCTCTACAAAGAAGTAGCAGAGCTCATTCACAAAAAAGGAATTTCACGATTGATTGGTATTGGCGAAGCTATTTCTAGTCAGGCACATCAATTCAACATCGAAAAAGTATTCTATAAATCCACCAACGATTTTTTACAAAACTATACCAATTCCTTTTTCAGAGACGAAACCATTCTTCTGAAAGGTGCGCGTGCATTTGGATTTGAGGCCATTAGTAAAGTTATTCAGCAAAAAGCACATGAAACTGTTTTAGAGATAAACTTAAATTCAATCGTTCACAATTTAAATTATTTCCGTTCAAAAATAAAAGCCGACACCAAAATTATGGCAATGGTGAAAGCATTTTCATATGGAAGTGGAAGTTTTGAAATTGCAAATATTTTACAATTTCACCGTGTTGATTATTTAGCGGTTGCTTATGCTGATGAAGGAATAGAACTTCGCAAAGCAGGAATTACCATGCCGATAATGGTAATGAATCCCGAAGAGCAAAGCTATGATGCCATGATTCAATACAATTTAGAGCCTGAAATTTATAGCTTTAGAGTATTGAATTTATTTGAGGAAACATTGAAGCGAAGCGATAGAACCAACCATCAACCGATTGCAATTCATATTAAATTAGATACTGGAATGCATCGTTTGGGTTTTGAAGAAGCAGACATCAATGAGTTGATTGTTCGTATTCAAAACAATAAACACGTAACTATAAAATCTATTTTTTCACATTTAGCAGCAAGTGATGAAGCGGAGCACGATGATTTTACCTGGTTGCAAATAAAAAAATTCAATGCCATGAGTGAGCAAATAAAATCACATTTTGCTTACCCTATTATTAAACACATCTTAAACTCCGCAGGCATTTCACGTTTCCCCGATGCACAATTTGAAATGGTGCGTTTAGGAATTGGCTTGTATGGCATTGGTGCAAATGCAACTGAGCAGGCACAATTGCAAAATGTGAGTACCTTAAAAACAAGCATTTCCCAAATAAAAAATATTCCTGCGAACGAAACCATTGGCTATAGCAGAAAAGGAATTGCCAAACGCGATATGCAAATTGCAACGGTTCCTATTGGTTATGCCGATGGCTTGAGCAGAAAGCTAAGCAATGGAAAAGGGAAAATGATGGTGAAAGGCCAAGCAGCACCAATCGTTGGAAATGTATGTATGGATATGTGCATGATTGACATTACAGATATCAAAGCAAATGAAAACGATGAAGTAATTGTGTTTGGGGATGCGCTGCCAATTACAGCTGTTGCAAACGATGTAGGAACCATTGCTTACGAAGTACTCACCAATGTATCACGAAGAGTTAAAAGAGTTTATTATCAGGAATAAAAAAAGCCTTTGAAAATTTCAAAGGCTTTTTATTTTATTTAGCATCTACAGATGTATGTGTTTTCATGTACTCGCAAGCCAAATCCACCATGTCGGCAGAGCCTAAAAACAATGGTGTACGTTGATGAAGTTCTGTTAATTGCAATTCCATAATTCTTCCAAATCCATCTGTTGCTTTTCCACCAGCTTGTTCAATAATGAATGCCAATGGATTGCATTCGTATAACAAACGTAATTTCCCTTTTGGTGATTTAGCAGTTGTTGGATAAATATATATTCCACCAGTAATTAAATTACGATGAATATCTGCAACACCCGAACCGATGTAACGAGAAGAATAAGGACGATCTGTTGCTTTGTCTTCTTCCTGACAATATTTGATGTATTTTTTTACGCCATCAGGGAAGTGAACATAATTTCCTTCGTTGATCGAATAAGTTTTTGCCGATTTTGGTGTTTGCATGTTTGGGTGCGACAAACAAAATTCGCCAATGGAAGGGTCCAATGTAAATCCGTTGACACCTTTACCAGTAGTATATACCAACATACAAGAAGAACCATAAATTACATATCCAGCAGCTACTTGTTCGGTCCCGTGTTGTAAAAAATCCTCCAATGTTCCTGGTCCCGATAAAGATGTTCTGCGGTAGATTGAAAAGATTGTTCCAACCGATACGTTCACATCAATATTAGATGAACCATCCAATGGATCCATTGCTACCACATATTTTGCATTTTTTGATTGTTCGTTATCGATGATGATAATGTCTTCGTTTTCCTCAGAAGCAATTGCACAACACTCACCACCCACACGCAAAGCTGCAATAAACTGCTCATTTGCAAAAACATCTAATTTTTTAACATTCTCCCCTTGAACATTAATTTCGCCAGCATCCCCTAAAATATCCGCCAAACCTGCTTTACTTACCTCACGGTTTACAATTTTTGCAGCAATTCCAATATCACGCAACAAACGGGATAACTCCCCTTTTGCATAAGGAAAATCCGATTGTTTTTCAATAATAAACTGTCCTAAGGTTTTAACTCTACTCATGGTTTTAGATGTTATAATTTAGACAAATATCGTAATATTTTTGAATGCGAAAAATGATTATTTAAAAGCGGCTAAATCCGATAAATAAATACCTTTGTATCCATGAACATTGTAATAAGAAAAGGAACAAAAACAGACCTTACAGCGGTATTAAACTTAGTAAAGGAGCTTGCCATTTATGAGAAAGCACCCCATGAGGTAACTGTAACACTAAGTGATATGGAACGAGATGGCTTTGGTGAAAACCCTATTTTTTCGTTTTTTGTTGCTGAAACAGATGGAAAAGTTGTTGGAATTGCGCTGTATTACATCAAATACTCTACCTGGAAAGGGAAATGTGTGTTTTTGGAAGACATTATTGTTACGGAAGCATATCGCCAATATGGTATTGGAAAAAAGCTATTTGATGAAATTGTGAAAGTGGCAAAATCAATGAATGTAAAACGCTTGGAATGGCAAGTATTGGAATGGAATGAGCCGGCAATAAAGTTTTACAAAAAGCTAAATGCTCATTTTGATGAAGAGTGGATTAATTGCAAATTGACGGATAAAGAAATTCAGACTTATTCGCTTGATTAATTAGACTTTCAGCAAAGATTGAAGAGGAAAAAACATATAAATTAAAACTAGTTGTATTTTAATATCGAGCTGTGCGCTGTCATTTCGAGCATGTCGAGAAAGCGCCTAGAATTAGAAAATGAATTATTATGTATACATATTAAAATGTTCGGATAACACTTATTATACTGGCATAACCAACAATTTAGAAAGAAGGTTAAATGAGCATATGAACGGAATCAATAAGGAGTGCTTCACTTATAATAGAAGGCCTCTTGAATTGGTTTACAAAATAAATTTTACTGATCCAACAGAAGCAATAAAATGGGAGAAAAAAATTAAAGATTGGAGTCGAAAAAAGAAAGAAGCATTAATTAACGAGCAGTGGGAAGATTTAGTCCTTTTATCGAAAGGGAAAAACTACGATGCTTACACACTTTCTCGACAGGCTCGAAATGACAACGCTAGCTAGATTTTAAGGAATAAGATATAATTAAAGATAAACATTTATATAAAAATGAAAGTTTTCAAATTTGGAGGTGCATCAGTAAAAGATGCAAATGCAGTAAAAAATGTAGCAACCATCCTCAATCGTTTTCCGAACGAAAGCATCATTGTAGTTATTTCTGCAATGGGAAAAATCACCAATGCACTTGAGCGATTAACGGATGCTTACTTTTTCAAAAAAGAAAATGCTACAAGTGTTCTTTCAGAAATAAAAAATTACCACTTTGATATTTTAAATCAGCTTTTCGAAAATAAAAATCACCCCATTTTTGATGAACTAAACAACACGTTTGTTGAGCTAGAATGGGCAATTGAGGACGAACCAACGCATGAATACAATCACGAATACGATCAAATTGTGAGTATGGGCGAAATTATTTCTACCAAAATAGTGAGCGCTTATTTGAATGAAGTAAACATTAAAAATGAATGGTTGGATGTTCGTGGAATTATTCAAACCGACAATACCTATAGAGAAGGTCGTGTTGATTGGCAGCTTACTCAGCATTTATCTTCAAAGCTTTCGCAAAGCAAAGGTGTTTTCATAACACAAGGATTCATAGGTGGAACATCTGAAAATTTCACCACTACTTTAGGAAGGGAAGGAAGTGACTATACTGCTGCAATACTTGCGTTTACTTGCAATGCCGAAAGTGTAACCATCTGGAAAGACGTGCCTGGTGTATTGAATGCCGATCCAAAATGGTTTGATGAAACTAAAAAGTTAGAACAAATATCCTATCAGGATGCAATTGAATTAGCTTATTACGGTGCAACTGTTATTCACCCAAAAACAATCAAGCCATTACAGAATAAAAAAATTCCTTTATTTGTAAAGTCCTTTATTCATCCTGAAGAAAAAGGAACAGTTATTAATGAATTGCAATCTCCATTGCCAATACCATGTTTTATATTTAAAGTAAATCAGGTTTTAATTTCTATTTCGCCAAAAGATTTTTCATTCATTATTGAAGAGAATTTAAGTGATATTTTTAATCTCTTTGCCGAAAAACAAGTGAAAGTAAATGTGATGCAAAACTCTGCAATTAGCTTCTCTATTAGCGTTGACAATGATGAGCGTAAACTTCCTGATTTAATTCAAACACTTCAAAAACAGTATCGTGTATTGTACAACGATAATTTAGAATTGATTACCATTCGTTATTACGACCAAGCTACGATTGAACGTGTAACAATTGATAAAAAAGTTTTATTAGAAGTAAAAAGCAGAAATACCGTTCAATTGGTAGTAAAGAATGCTTAATGGATTTGAAGTATTTTTTCGGCTAATACTTTCGCAATTTTTTCATTGCTTTCTTGTGTCCAACCAGCGATATGAGAAGATAATATCACTTTATCGCTTTCAATCAATTGTTTAAAAGCTTCTGGAGTACTTGTAGCATCAATATTTTCGAATGATACAGCTTCAAACTCCAACACATCGATGCAAGCACCAAGAACTTTTCCTGAGTTTAAGTTCTTAACTAAATCAGCTGTATTCAAGCATTTTCCGCGTGCTGTGTTGATGATGTAGATGTTTTTTTTGAAATGATTAATAAAAGCATCATTAATCAAATACTTTGTTTCATCCGTCAATGGAGTGTGCAAGCTTACTACATCTGCTTCTTGAAACAATTGTTCCAAAGATGTTTCGATAATTGTATCAGCACCAAAATTCTTTTTGTATTTATCATACACCAACACGTTTACGCCAAACCCTTTTAATCGCTCCGCAAAAGCGGCTCCCATATTTCCATAACCGATAATACCAACTGTTTTACCCATCAACTCTACTCCACGGTTTCCTTCACGAATCCATTTACCTTCACGGACTTGAATATTGGCTCTGCATAAATTATTGAATAAAGAAAGCAACATTCCTATTGCATGTTCAGCAACAGCATCTTTGTTTCCTTCAGGAGCATGAATACAAGCTATCCCTTTGCTTTCTGCATATGGAACATCAATATTCTCCATTCCTGCACCTGCACGTGCTATAAACTTAAGTTTAGTGGCTTTATCAATTAGTTCTTTGGTAAGTTTTATTCGGCTGCGAATTACAATTCCATCATACAAATGAATATTGGCTGCTATTTCGTCTTTGGTCCAATGATAATGCAGGTCACATGTATGACCTGCATTTATTAATGTTTCGTGAAGTATAGGGTGATTGGAATCAATAAAAAGAATTCTCATTGCAATTGATTACTTCCATTTGTCTTGAATAACACCCTCTTTGATAGGACGGAATGCCGTTCTACGATTTTTTTGGTGTTCTTCTTCAGTAGATGCGTTTGGAACAAGCAATTTGGTTTCGCCATAACCTTGAGCAACCAAACGATCTTTGTTGATTCCTTTTTCAATTAAATAATCGACAACGGATTTTGCACGATCCTGAGATAAACGAAGGTTGTATGAATCACTACCACGAGCATCTGTATGAGAGCTAATCTCAACACTTAAGTTGTTGTTCAAGTTTAAGAATTCAACCAAGTCATCCAATATTTTTTTAGAAGCAGGACGCAATGTTGCTTTATCGTAATCGTACTCAATACCAGGAATTACAATATCTCCTTGAGGAATTGGTGATAAGAAGAAATCTTTTTCGAAATGTTGAGATTCAGTTAAACCAAATGTAGAAACGTTACCAGCATCACCAAAATATTTATTCTTTTGAGCTTTGATGTACAATTCCCATCCTTCTTCTAATGGTGTAAAATATTTTCCTTCTGCATCGGTAATAATGTAGAATGGTTCTTTTTCACCTCTAATATCTTTGAATGTTAACAATGCATTTGCAATTACTTCGTTTGTTTCAGCATTGTAAACAACCCCTTTTAAATCATAAACGTTTGGTTCTTTATCAATTGCATATATTTTAAAACAAGCACCACCAGAGCAATCAGCACAATCATGTCTATCAGAAGTAACGAAACCTTGACGTTGACTACGCTCTAAAACGAAGTACGCATCGTCTTTACTTGAGTTCACAGGTGAACCCATATTTTTAGGATTGCTCCACAACGAATCAGAATTAAAAGATGATTTAAATACATCTAATCCTCCATATCCAGGGTGTCCGTCAGAACTGAAATACAAAGTAGAAGTATAATAATGGAAGAATGGTGTTACCTCATCTTCAGAAGTGTTAAACATTTTACCCATATTGATTGGTGAACCTGTAGGGCGACCTTCCTCATCAATATTCACATACCACAAATCCATTTTACCGAATCCACCTGGTCGGTTTGATGAAAAATACAAAATACTTCCATCTGGTGATAATGCAGGATGCATTGTTTTGTAACCTGCTAGGTTAACATTATCATTCAATTTTTCAGCATTTAACCATTTATCATTTCTTTCTTTAGAAAGATAAATGCTGCATTCATTTTTATTGGTTGTAGACCAACGTGTAAAATAGAAACTTGATCTATCCAATGTTAAAAAACCTGCACCTTCATGTGTATCTGTATCAACTGGACCTTCAATTTTTTTCAAATCCGTCCAACCATTTTGTGTTTTCTTTAAAGTATAGATGTCGCAAATAAATTTTGCATTTTGTTTTTTAGGATCAGTAACTGTATTGGTTTCTCTTGCAGTGGTAAATTGAATTGTATTTGCATCGCCATAATAATTTACAGCAAAACTTGACGTACCTGCATTGAAAAGAGAATCAAGTTGTTTGATAATAACTTCTTTTTTAATATTGTTTGTATCAATTGCTAAATAACAACCTGCAATTTTCAATTTTGCTTGTAAAAATACGACCGAATCTTTTCCTTCTGCAATAGTCATTACTTCATCAAATTGAAGATTTGCTGCTGGATATTTTTGATTTTTCATCAATGCTTCACCATACCATAAAGCTTCGTATGGATATTGATCCGAATTATTCTCTTTTGATTTTTTGTACCACACCTCTGCATTTTTATAATCGCGAATCAATCGGTAACATTCCGCTACTTGATGTGTAACATACGCTACACGTGGATCAACAACCACTTTTTTAACAGAAGAAGTATCTTTTGCTTTTTTAGGTTGAGGAGTGTATGGCTTAACTGCATAGGGACGAATCAAGTCTGTTGAAGTTGATTTATCCAATACTTTTAAATAAAAATTCAATGCAGTATTATAATCTTCATTTTTATACGCAGCATCTCCATACTCCACCCATTCTCTTTTAGTTTGAGCAAATGAGGGAGCGATTAGTGATAATAAAAATAAAAATACAACTACACGTTTCATAAGTAATATTAAAGTCTTGGACAGTTAGCGTAAGGATTTGGTTTATTTTTTCTAGCTATATAAGTCAATGAAATTTCGAACCCTCCACGATAATTTGAAGTATTCTTTAAAGAAGAAGTATTAACATCATAACTAATACGCGCAGTATAACTTCCTTTTTTTATTCCTGCTTCTATGATTGCTGCATCTTTATTTCTATAAGTAGGGCCAAAAATTAAATAGGTATCATCTTTTAGGAAATAATGCAACAATAAGGTAGCGGTTATTTCTTGTGCATTCACCTGTTTCATGTAAATAAATTTAGGTAACAATTGCACCTTCTCACTTACATTAATTTTTGTTCCAGCATGCACATAATAACGAATCGGTAATTTATTATTATTTCCATAAAACGATTCGTTCGGTTGTGTTAAATGAAAAGCTGAAAAACCAATAAAAGGATTTAATCGAACATTTTCTTTTGCATAATAATACAAAGCACCTGCGTTAAAATCGGTAATCAAATAGCTTTGTCCTGAATAACTTTCACCAGTAGGAATACTAGTATCAAATGTTCCACCACCAGCAGTTGTATATTGGTTCCCAAATGTTAGTTGATTAAAATTAACGCTTTTTTGAACAATCCCGCCTTGAACACCTAATGCTAAATGATGATTTTGAGCCTTATCGAATACGACATCGTAACCAACAGAAAGCAAAGCACTAAATGCATTATAACTTCCAATTCCAGCGCGATAATTAAACACTTGCAAGCCAATACCAAATTTTTTAATTGGCATATCAAAAGATAAACCAGCCGTAGTAAAAGGTTTTGAAGCAACTGCAGCCCACTGTGTTCTGTAGTGTCCGTGCAATCTGAATTGTCCATCAAACATTCCAGTCATTGCTGGATTCAAAAACATTGGAGGTGCATCGTATTGCGACAAGTGAAAATCTTGCGCGCTGACAGTTTGTGCTTGAAAAACACAAAACAATGCAATTACAATTTTTGCAAATGTTAATCTAAAAGCTATAATGAATTTACTACTCATAAAATTCTCCATTACCTATTATCGTAATAAGGTTACATCACCCGATAATTTATGTTCTAAATTATCTTCAGTTACACCTTCTACTGTATATACATAAACTCCAACTGGCTGATCAATTCCATCTCTTTTTCCATCCCAACCTTTTGCTTGGCTGTCCGATTCAAATATTAATTCACCCCAGTTATTGTAAATTTTAAATTTCAATGTTCTAAATGGCCCACCATAAACATAAAAAATATCATTTTGTCCATCACCATTTGGTGAAAAACCGGTAGGTACATCTGGAGGCATTGTAACAATTTCTGTTCTGCAAATTGTATCTGTACAACCATTGGTATCAGTTACAATTAAACAAACATCATAAAATCCACCTGCAGTATAAACATGTGTAGGATTTTGAAGTGTTGAAGTTGAATCTGAAGCAGAATCACCAAAATCCCAGAACCAACTTACAGCACCATTGGTTGATAAATCTGTAAAGTTCACAACTTGATTTACATCTGCAATATCATCATCAACACTATAATTTGCAGCAGGTCCAGCTAAAACACCTATTGTTTGAGAAACGGTATCAGAACACCCTTGAGCAGATTGAACTGTTAATGTAACATTGTAATTTCCACTGGTAGGATAATTATGATTTGGGTTTTGGATGGTTGCATTTGTAGCATCTCCAAAATTCCAATTCCAAGTTGTTATCGTTGAATTCACAACGGATGATGTATCCGTAAAAATTGTGCCATCACTTACACAGATTCCATTAGCATCAAATGCAGCATTTGGTTGATAATAAACGTTTATTACTTGTGTTAATGTATCAACACATCCATTGGTAGAAGTAACAGCTAATGATACTGAATATGGACCACCAGAATTGTATGGATGACTTGGGTTTTGTGTTGTGCTTATTGGGCTACCATCACCAAAATTCCAATTCCAATTTGTTACACTTCCTACTGTTGAAGTACTTGCTTCTGTAAATGAAATTGGTACAAATGGACAAGCGAGTGTACTTGAGAATATTGCAGTAGGCGAAGGGATTAACGTTAAATCCAATGTGTCATATGTAGCTCTACAACCACCATTATTAGTTGATGTAAACAACAAGGTAACATTGCCTGCAGCATCGTCAGCAGCACTTGGCAGGTATACCGCATTTAAGGTTGTATCACTAGGAATAAATGTTCCTGTTCCACTTGAAGTCCAAACACCAGCACCAGTTGTAATATTAACCCCTAACAACAATGGATTACTCTGACAAGCAGTATCATTCGAAGTAATAGTTGCAACAGGAGTTGGGGTAAAAATGATCGTAACAGAATCTCGAGAAGCAAGACAATTTCCATTTCCTGTTGAAGTTAAATAGACCGTAACAGATCCTGCTGCTGTATCTGCAGGTGATGGAGTGTAATTGGTACACAATACATTTGGATTGGCAAAAACACCAGTACCAGTTGTTTGCCAAGCTCCACCCGATGCAACTGTAACAGTAGCACAAACAGGTACATAAGCTGTATCTCTACAAACATAAATATCAGACCCTGCACTAACTGAAGGACCAGCATAAAAACTAATTACCACCTGATCCGTATCTGCTGGACACAAGGCATTCGTTGTTGAAATTAAAAACAATGTATCAGCACCGTTTAAAATAGCCTGAGCAGAAGGTGTATAGGTTGCGTTTAAAGTAGAATCATTCGGACTAAAAACACCTCCACCACTCCAAATACCACCACCAGCATTTAAAATAGTACCACCTAAACCAATGGTAGCATTGTTTGTACAACTAATAGTATCGTTTCCTGCATTTGCAATTGGTAATCCTTGAATTCCAACAGGGAAGAAAATAGTGTCTTTACAACCTGCAGCAGAAGTAACAACCAATGATACATTGTAATTTCCACCCGCATTAAAAGGATGTACTGGATTTTCTAATGTTGAAGTATTTCCATCACCAAAATTCCAATCCCAACCTACAATCGTAGTGCTTGGATCGACATTAGAGGTATCTGTAAAATTAACTGGAACTCCTTTACAAGCTGGACCATCATTAATAAAGTTTGCTTGAATAAAAGAAACATTTACAGGCAATATTGCTGTATCAACACAAGGAGTTCCTTTATTAATAATTAGCATTGCTGTATAATTTCCTAATGCAGGATAGTTATAGTTAGGGTTTAATAAATTTGAAGTATCTGCTAATGTAGACCCATCACCAAAATCCCAGAAATATGAATTTGCAGCTGGTGTTGTAGTATTAGAAAATGTGATTGAAGTACCATTACATGCTCCCAAGGAATTAAAACTAGCAACAGCTAAAGGAGGACAGTTAACAACATTGAATTGAAAATCGCGTAAAATTTCACCAATTTTAACTCCATTTCTCCATTCCTCGCAACGAATACCTGCCACAAACTGGCCCAGAGAAGGAGGAACACCATTGATAATCCCTGTCGGACTTATTGTTAAAGAGTTTGGAGTAGCTGGATCCAATGGATTATTGGCACCATAAGTACTTGTCCATGTAACCGTAGGAGTTGTAAAAACGTTACCTGGGTAAGTTATTGCCTGGTCAGTATAAGGAGTATAAAGTGAATATGCTAAAGAATCTCCGTCTGCATCAGTAGCACTATGATTAACGCTCATATTATTACCTTGACAAACGAAAACTGGCGGAGGATTAACCCATTTTGGACTGCTGTTAGAGATAACAGATGCATTTTCAGGAATATGTGCATACCAAGTTTCACCTGCAGCTAAAGGATTAACAATGTTTTGCAAAGTTGAATTTCTACAGCAATATTGATAATACATATGGTAACCGCCATTTCCAGGAGGCAATCCAGTTACAATTGTTGTGTAAATAGCCTCTTCCAAACAAATACCAGGATTAACCGCACACGTATCAATATTAGGTGGTACGATAGAAGAAGTAGTAAATGGTATATTAACAGATGTTTGAGCTGTTCCATTATTTTTTCGAATAGTAATGGTAACCGGATTAGGAAAAGCAGCACTTCCTGGCTTACAATCGCGATATAGCTTTAATGTAACCCTATAAGTTGAACCACTTAATTGCTCATATGTTAAAGACCCTCCAACTATATGCGTAGCAAATGTTGAAAATGGTATTAATACAAACAGAAAATAGAGAAGTAAAAACCGTTGCTTCATCAATTATAACTCTTTTTTATTCAAGGGTAAATGTAGTAATTTTTTTCATTACACAAATTTTTATCTAAAAAATAGAGATTCTTGTGATAAAAAACAGTAGTTTTGACTAAACAATTCGAACATTCAGCATGAAGAACATTTTCCTAATTTTTATCTTTTTTATAGCATTTTCTGTAAAGTCTATTGCTCAAGTTAATATTCAATGGCAAACAAGGTATACTAGTGCTGGAAACAATATCGACAGAGCCGAAGACATGGTTATTGATGCTTCGGGGAACGTTTATGTTACTGGCTTAGGCCAAGGGACGAGCGGAAACTTTGATTTTGTTACTATTAAATACGATAACAATGGTGTACAACAATGGATTGCTCAATATAATGGACCAGGAAATGGACTAGATGAGGCGCATGCAATTGCAGTTGATGCTAGCGGAAATGTTTATGTTACAGGGTGGAGTTATGGAAATGCCACTACAGGATTTGATTATGCTACGGTAAAATATGATGCAGCAGGAACTCAACAATGGGCTTCTCGATACAACAATACAACAAATGGAACTGATGAGGCTTGGGATATTGGCGTAGATAATTCTGGAAATGTATATGTAACTGGAACAAGTGACGGAAGTGGAGCTAATAGTGCGGCTACAACAATCAAGTACAATTCTGCTGGTGCTCAACAATGGGCAATTAGATATGATGGTGCTGGCGCAAACATCGATGCTACCTACGCATTGTACGTTAATCAAACTACTGGTGACGTATATGTTACAGGGTATTCCTACATTAGTGCTGCGATTGGTTTTAACTACATAACCATCATGTATAATACTGCTGGTGTTCAACAATGGGCAACTCAATACAATGGACCTGATACAAAATACGATGAAGCGAGAGCAATTACTGTAGATGCATCTGGAAATGTTTATGTAACGGGATATAGCCAAAAAAATGTTTTAACGAACTATGATTATGCTACGGTAAAATACAACTCAGCAGGTGTTCAACAATGGGCTCAACTATACAATGGAACTGGAAATGACCTTGACCGTGCAAACGCAATCGCTGTGGATGCTACTGGAAATGTTATTGTTACAGGAAAAAGCGTAGGCGCATCAACAGCTGCAGAAGACATTGTTACTATTAAATACGATAATTCAGGAGCACAACAGTGGCTAAATCGATACAATGGTCCGTCTAATGGATACGATGAAGGAAAAGGGATTGCGACTGATCCAACTGGAGCAATCTATATCAGCGGATATAGCTTTACCGCTGGATCCAATAACGATTATACAACCATAAAATATGATGCTAGTGGTGTTCAAGAGTGGATTACGAAATACAATGGAACAGGTAACAATGCCGACCAAGCCGCTGCAATAGCAATCGACAATATTGGAAATATCTATGTATCTGGACTTAGCAAAGGTTCAGGAACCAATGAAGATTATGAAACAATTAAATATTGTCAACTAACTTCGAATGCAGGAGCAGACACAACAATATGTTTAGGTGCTAGTGCCCAATTAAACTCATCTGCGATTGGCGCTGTAAGCTATGCTTGGCTTCCAAATGATGGGACTTTGAGTAATTTAACTATTCCTAATCCAATTGCCACCCCAACAACTACAACAACCTATTATGTAGCAATAACAAATACTAACGGATGTACAGATTTAGATACTGTTATCATTACCGTTGTTCCACTTCCATCTCCGGTAATTACAGCCAATGGGCCTACATCATTTTGTATCGGTGGGAATGTAACACTTACTTCAAACATTGAAAATCAATATCAATGGAGCACTGGAACAAATGACACTTTGCAAGCAATCACCGTAAATACAAGCGGCACTTACACTGTAACGATTACCAACATTTATGGATGTTCGAGCACAGCAACTCAAACTGTAACAGTTTATAACCTTCCTCCTATTGATGCAGGATTAAATGACAGCACTTGTTTAAGCACAAACATCAATTTGCAAGCCAGTGGAGGAATTAGCTACATATGGCATCCAGGAAGCTCTTTGAGTGATTCTACCATTGCAAATCCTATAGCAGGGCCAGTATTAACAACTACGTACACTGTTGTTGGAACGGATGCTGGAGGGTGCCAAAGCACTGACTCTGTAACAATAACGGTTTTAGGGAACCCTAGTTTGCCTACTATTGTAAAAGGAAATGATACTTTATATTGCACACCAGCTACCTATGCTTCTTACCAATGGTATTTAAATGGATCCCCAATTGGAGGTGCAACGAACCCTATTCATGTATATACTATAAATGGTAATTACTATGTAGAGGTTACAAATACACTCGGCTGTTCTTCTGTTTCGTCTGCAATAGCAATTACAGATGTTGGAATTAATGAAATTTCAAGCGATTTAATGGCAACTGTATACCCAAATCCGGCTTCAGAAAATTTATTTATAGATTTCGAGAGCAAAAAAGAAAATGTGGTGCAAGTAACAATTATAGACATTACAGGTCGCAATGTATATAGTGAATCCATAGTGTTATATGCAGGAATGAACAGGAAACGAATTGGCATTGATGCATTCAACAAAGGAATTTATTTAGTTCAATTTGCAACAGAAAATGGAATTAAAACCGAGAAGTTAATTATTCAATAAAAATTCAAAGCAAAATAAAAAAGACCGTTGTTTAAACAACGGTCTTTTTTATTTTATGATATCTTTGGTATTTCCGGGTTGACGAGTATGTCGCTTTTCCGATGAATAAGTAACAATAAAATACAATAGGATTAATGCTATACCAACGCTTACAAGAATCTGATACCGCTCTTTGGTTTCATTCTTTTGGGGTTTAACTTCTGTATCCGTATTATTGGCTTGTGCTGCTTGCTTCTGCTGTTGCTTTTTATACTGTGCTTGTTGCTGAGCATACTGATAAGCATTTCCTGTATATGCCGTATAATATGATTGACTAGTGGACTTGCGATACGATTGCCCCTCTGTTGAAAATGACAAATCGTACTTTTTCCGTTTTGCTGGATTTGACAAAACAGCGTATGCTTCTTGCACTTCCTTAAATTTTTCTTCTGCAATTTTATTACCTGGATTTTTATCGGGATGATACTTTTTAGCAAGTGCCCGATAAGCCACTTTTATTTCATTAGAAGTTGCAGTAGTATTTATTCCAAGTAAAATGTAGTAATTCTTAAATGCCATGACACAAAAAAGCCCTGTCTGAAACAGACAGGGCTTTAAAAATCTATTTAACTAGTGTTTTTCTTCTTCCTTTTGCTCGCCTTCTTTAGGCGCTGGTGCTGCTGATTTTAAATATACAGCAGAATAATCTCTAAATCGCATAGCATTTGAATACAATCCATGAACTGTTGATTTAACTAAGCGATAGCTTTCTTCATACCATAACATTAAAACAGGAGCATCGTTCATCATCAATTGTTCTGCTTTTAAAAATGCTGCATAACTCTCTTCTTGTGTTTTTGCAGATTTTCCTTCTTCAAACAATTTATCAAATTCTGCATTCTTATAACGAGGAGTGTTAGGGAAAGACGGTTGTGTTGCATCAGCAGGAACTCCAGCACCGTATAATGTCCACAAGAAATTTTCTGGACTAGGGAAATCGGCAATCCAAGCAGCACGGAAGATTTCTGCACGACCATATTTAGCATCTTCCAATTTTTGTTTTTGTGGAACAACCTCAAAGTCAACATTAACATTTAAAACTTCCATTAATTGTTTCTGAATTTCCAAAACTACGTTTGCATTTTTAGAACCACCACTGTTTAATTCAATTTTAACTTTCGGAAAACCTTTACCATTAGGATATCCTGCTTCTGCTAACAATTTTTTAGCTTTTTCTGCATCAAAATCATACCCTGTAATTTTAGTAATGTCGTATCCTTTAAAAGAAGGAGGGCAAATACCATTAATACCTGGTCCATATGCTTCACCTTTTAAAACATCTTCAATAATTTTATTTCTATCAATTGCATAGCTAAATGCCTGACGAACTTTAGGATTGTTAAATGGTTCTTTTGTTAGGTTAAATTCATAGTACTGACTTGCCATTTCAGGAGAGCGTTCTAAAATAAACTTGGGTGGTTTGTTTTGAAAATTAGAAATTTGACTTTCTACCATGTCTTTGATTGATTCTGAAGGAAGACCTATAACCATTGCTAAATCACCTTTTTCAAAGCTTTCTAACTCTTGTTTTTTCGTTGGTAAAAAAGAAACGACAATTGAATCTAAGAATGGCAATTTATTCCCTAAAGAATCAGTACCATGGTAGTTATCATTACGTTTTAAGATAATTTTATCTGTTGCTTCTGATTGTACAAACATAAAAGGACCTGTTCCTACTTTCATGTCGGTACCATACTTTTCAACTGCTTCTTTAGCAACAACGCTAGCTGCAGGAGATGCTAAAATCGATAAAAAGGAAGAACTTGGAGATGTAAGTGTGATTGTAATTGTATAATCATCAACAACCTTAACTCCTTCGATTGTGCCATTTGGCTTACCTTTACTAGCATCAAAGAATTTATTTGCACCAACAACTCTGTCTTTAAATGTTGCACCAAAATTTGAGTTGTCTTTAGAATCTGTACATAATAACTCGAAAGAATATTTAAAGTCTGCGGCTTTTACTTCACGTCCTTTGCCACCTTCAAAACATTCATTGTCTTGAAAAACAACACCTTTTTTAAGATTAAAAGTATAAGTAGTACCAGCAGCGTCCATCGACCATTTTTCTGCTAATGAAGGGATAATCGACAAATCTTTAGGATTAAATCGAACCAATCCTTCATATATTTGATTTGCTATGTGTGCAGAACTGATATCAGTTATTGCTGTAGGGTATAAAGTTTGAACCTGCTCTGTTTCATTAATTTTCAATGTTCCACCGTAAACTTTGTCGCCTTTAGCAACTCTATCACCCGATGCGCTATCGGTAGATGAGTTTGAACATGAATATAAAAACACTCCTAATGATAGGATAAACAATAAGGATTTTTTCATAATGTGATATAATAAACGTTTAAATAAGCTAAAATCAATTGCAAGATTACTCCAACTTTCGCAAAATTCCAAGTTAAATATACAAAATATGCCCAAAATATAAAAAAATGATTTTTTGGCTTGAATAAAGTTTTATGTTAGACAAATTTGTTTATTTTTGCGTCTAATTAAAAAAAAAGGCGATTTTATTTTGAAATTGATAAATAACATTATAATATTGCGTTCGAAAATGAGTAACCCGCAATCAAGTTCTTGTTTTTAACATAAAAATGAAAATGAAAAAGATATTTTTTGCTATTATTAGTTTGTTTGTTTCAACCTCAGGTTTTTCTACCGGAGTAATCGTGTTGGAAGGAAACTACCAAGGGAAAAACCTATATATACAAAACCCATTTGCTGGATCAGGTGTTGGTTTCTGTGTTCAGGAAGTTCGTGTAAACGGAAACGTTACTACTGATGAGATTGCATCGAGTGCATTCGAAATCGACTTTAGAAACTTACAACTAAAAGTTGGAGATAAAGTAGAAGTTAAAATTACTCACAAAGATGATTGCAAACCAAAAGTATTAAATCCAGAGGTTTTAAAACCAAAGAGTACTTTCGAAGTTGTATCCATGAGTGTTGATAAAGATTTAACTTTTAAATGGACTACAAAAGGAGAAACAGGGAAATTAGCATTTACAATTGAACAATTCCGTTGGAACAAATGGGTAAAAGTTGGAGAAGTTGAAGGAAACGGAACTTCTACTGAAAACAATTACTCATTCAAAGTAGCACCTCATTCAGGAAAAAATCAATTCCGTGTAAAACAAGTGGATTACACAGGACAACCAAAATTATCTAAAACAGTAGATTTTCAATCAGCAGCAGCAGAAGTTACTTTCTCTCCAGCAAAAGTTTCTAAAGAAATCGGTTTCTTCTCAGGAACAACTCCTGTAGAAACAATGTTCGAAATCTATGACCAATTTGGTAACATCGTTAAAAAAGGCTTTGCAAGCACAGTAGATGCATCAAACCTAGCTAAAGGCGCTTATTACTTGAACTACGACAACAAAATGGGAGAGTTTATTAAAAAATAATTTTCATATTTCATTATAAAAATAATCCCGATCATAAGTCGGGATTATTTTTTTGCACTAACTAAAGATTAATAGACATGCTGAAAATTGAACACATTGGTATTGCCGTAAAAAATATTGAACAGTCGAATGACTTATTTACTAAACTATTTAATAAGTCGCCTTACAAACTTGAAAAGGTAGAGAGCGAAGGTGTTTCAACCTCATTCTTTATGCTTGGTGAAAGCAAAATTGAATTGTTAGAAGCTACCAATCCCGAAAGTGCAATTGCCAAATTCATTGATAAAAAAGGAGAAGGCATTCACCATATCGCATTTGAAGTACAAGATATATATGCTGAAATGGAGCGATTAAAAAACGAGGGATTTACTTTGTTGAATGAACAACCAAAAAAGGGAGCTGATAATAAATTAATCTGTTTTTTACATCCAAAATCTTCGAATGGCGTTTTAGTTGAACTTTGTCAGGAAATCAAATAGTCTATTTTTTATTCATAATATCCGTCTGCCTACGTATCGATTCATCGTGTATTAACTGATACATTGCTTTGATAAAATCCTTTGGCAAGCCCAATTGATGTGCTGTATCCAGGCTCTTATCAAATAGATTTTTCCAGTGCGTCAATTGCAGAATGGTAATATTATTTTCACGCTTGTACTCTCCTATTTTTTCAGAAACAGCCATACGTTTTGCGAGTAATTCTAACAATTCATCATCCAGTTTTCTGATTAACAAACGTAGTTCATCCAACTGTGTTTTTAAATCGGCATTTTCAATGGAAGAATTACGTATTTGAAGACCTCCAATAAGCCATTTCAACTGGGAAGGAGTAATTTGTTGCTGTGCATCACTTAATGCAACAGAAGGATTAATATGTGTTTCTATCATCAGTCCGTCCATATCTAAATCCATCGCTTTCTGCGCTATGTATGGAATCAACTCAGGATTGCCACCAATATGAGATGGGTCGCAAATGACTGGCAAATGCGGACAAGCAGCTTTTAGGTCAATCGCGAGCTCCCATTTGGGAGAATTACGAAATGGCCCATTATCATAAGAATGAAAACCTCTATGTATGGCTGCAATTTTTTTTATTCCTGCATTATTAATTCGTTCCAAAGCTCCAGCCCAAAGTTGCGCATCGGGATAAATTGGATTTTTTACAAATACAGGAATATCAACACCTTTAAGCACATCGGCAATATCTTGAACTGAGAAAGGATTAACAGTTGTGCGAGCACCAATCCATAGGATATCAACTCCTGCTTTTAAACATTTTTCTACATGCTCAGAAGTCGCTACTTCTGTTGCAATGAGCATTCCTGTCTCTTGTTTTACTTTTTGCAACCATTCCAATCCTATATCTCCTATTCCTTCAAATGTATTGGGACGAGTACGAGGTTTCCAAATACCAGCACGAAAAATGGCATTAGGAAAATCATTTACGATTAGCTTTCCAGTACTCAGCATTTGCTCCTCACTTTCGGCACTACAAGGCCCAGCGATTAGCAAAGGTTTTGAATAAGTTGGAAGCCAATCTCTGATTGGTTGTATGTCGAGGTCTAATTTCAAGTTTGTAGCTATAAAAAAACTCCCGCAAAGTTACGGGAGTTTTTTGTTTTAAATGATTTAATTTAAAAATATTACCATCCTAAAATCCATGCAAACATTAATGGTGCAACAATTGTTGCATCACTTTCTACAATAAATTTAGGTGTATGAATATCTAATTTTCCCCAAGTAATTTTTTCGTTTGGAACTGCTCCTGAATAAGAACCATAGCTGGTTGTAGAATCAGAAATTTGACAGAAATAACTCCAAAAAGGAATGTCTTGCATTTCCATATCTTGGTATAACATTGGAACAACACAGATTGGAAAATCGCCTGCGATACCACCACCAATTTGAAAGAAACCAACTCCTTTTCCACCAGAATTTTTTGGATACCAATCAGCCAACCAAGCCATATATTCGATACCTGATTTCATAGTAGATGCTTTGATTTCTTTTTTAATAACATAAGAAGCAAAGATGTTTCCCATTGTAGAATCTTCCCAACCTGGAACTACCATCGGTAAATTACGTTCAGCTGCTGCAAGCATCCAAGAATCTTTTGGATCAATTTCATAGTATTGTTGTAACTCGCCACTCAATAATATTTTGTACATAAACTCATGAGGGAAAAAACGTTCTCCTTTATCATCAGCATCTTTCCAAATCTTGTGAATGTGTTTTTGTAATCTTCGGAATGCTTCTTCCTCAGGAATACAGGTATCAGTAACGCGGTTATAGTGATTTTCTAATAAATCCCACTCTTCTTGTGGCGATAAATCACGATAATTTGGAACACGTTTGTAATGTGAATGTGCTACCAAGTTCATGATATCTTCTTCTAAGTTAGCACCAGTACAAGAAATGATGTCTACTTTTCCCTGACGAATCATTTCAGCCAAAGACTTACCTAATTCAGCAGTGCTCATTGCACCAGCAAGTGTAATCATCATTTTACCACCTTCTGTTAGGTGTGCTTCATATCCTTTTGCAGCATCTACAAGTGCCGCAGCATTAAAATGCTTATAATGTTTTTCAACAAATTGAGAAATCGGTCCTTTATTCATAAGTCAATATTTTTTAATTGGATTGCAAAAGTACATTATATAAGCAATTTTTAAAAATAAAAAAGAAGATTGTCTGAATTGATTATAAATAGAGGCGTTTACTATTTATTAATATGCTCATAACCTTATTTTTTCATACCAAATTTACCTTTGTAGAATAAAACTAAACAAAGACAGATGTTTTTGAAAAAGAAGAAAGTATTGCTAGTTTATGAAAATGCAGCTGAAATAAATGCAGCCGAAGCGTATTTGTGCAGCAAAGGTTACGACACAAACAAAGCAAGTGATTTAAATGATGCATTTCAATTGGCGCTTAATTTTCAGCCTGACGTAATTGTCGTAAACACACAAAATCTATTTCCTGAAATAGAACGATTTAATAAACGTATAGAACAGGAAAGGAAAAAGAAGATTGAGCTATTAAACCTTGTTGATATTGATTCTTATTTAAAAATTTCGGTGAACGAACATGTTGCTATAAAGCCTGTACAACCTAGTTTATTGTACCATTTAATACGCCTAATGATCAAAAATTAAAGCCACTGCAATTGTTCATAATTGTTTAATTATTTTCTAACACACTTCCCTTATTTTTACTATATATTTGTAGTATGAGAGTTGATTATTACTTTCATAAAGTGATTACCCTACAAGAGGTTTATTCTTTTAAAGATAAACTATTCCGAAACCACTTTGTATGTTTTTATAACTATAAGTGATTACCCTATAAGAAATCTTCAAATTGAAGATTATTCCGAAACCACTTACACAATTTAATTTTAAATTAAAATGGAAAAAGTAATTGGACTAAACAAAAAGATTTTATTCGTTGTTGGAATATTTTCGTTTGTATTCAGCATAAATGCTTTGGCACAGTTTAGCATCAATGCTCCTTCTACGAATTACACCGAAAATTTTAATGCATTAACATCTGGAACTTGGACTGATAATACTACAGCTACAGGCTGGTATGCAAAAACAGATTTGACTTCACCAATTACTACGTACGGTGCAAATACAGGTACAACAACAACAGTTGGCCTTTACGCCTTTGGAGTGGCTGGAACAAATCCCTTAACAGATAGAGCATTAGGCTACGCTCCTTCAAATGCTTATACGGGCGCATCTGGAACGGGTAAAGGTTATGTTGGATGGCGATTGCTTAACAACACAGGAGGATCTTTATCATCAATAACCGTTACTTGGACTGGAGAGCAATGGAGAAAAGATGCAACCGTATCTCAAACATTAAATTTATATTACCAACAAGCAGCAACTGTAACAAATTTAACAGCAGGAACATGGACCTCTGCACCATCATCTTTTTCTTCGCCAATAAATACAGCTGGAGCTGCAGCACTTGATGGGAATGCTGCCGCAAATCGTTCTGCAAACATTTCGGTTACAATAACTGTAAATATTCCTGCAGGAGAGGAGATTATGCTTAGATGGGAAGACTTGAACGATGCTGGAACTGATCATTTTATGGCAATCGATGATATAACCATAAATGCAACATCCGGAACAACGCCAACCATTACACTTTCTACGACAACGCTAACAGGCTTTACTTATCCTTTTGGAAGTGGACCATCGGCAGAACAAACCTTTACATGTGCTGGAACAAATTTAACAGCCGACATTACTCTTACTCCCCCTACAGATTATGAGGTTTCTTTATCCAGCGGTAGTGGGTTTGTTGCAAGTCCGAGCACATTAACATTAACACAAAGTGCTGGAACAGTTGCAGCAACAACCATTTATGTGCGTTTAAAAGCAGGACTAGCAGTAGCAAATTACAATGCCGAACTAATAACAGCATCCAGTACTGGAGCAACTAATAAAACAGTTTCTTGCAGTGGAAATGTTAGTGGTCCTGTAATTACCGTAGCCCCAACAACATTAACTACTTTCAATTATGTTTTTGGTAATGGGCCTTCAAGTGAATTAACATTCACCGTTTCTGGCGTTGGATTATCAGCAGATATTATTTTAACTCCACCTACAAATTATGAAATTTCTTTGACTAGCGGAAGTGGATTCGTTACTAGTCCGAGTACAATTGCACTAACACCATCAGCAACAAATACTGTAGCAACAACAACCATTTATGTACGTTTAAAAGCAGGACTTGCAATTGGAAGTTACAATGCCGAATTAGTAACAGCATCAAGTACAGGAGCTACAAATAAAACGGTATCGTGTAGTGGAACTGTTACAGTTTCTTCGGCATCCGATGTTGTACCTGTTACTAGTTCTGAAGCAACATCTGTTCCGTCTAATATCAATACAGCTGGTCCATTATTAATTAGTGATGGAACACAAGTTTGGCAATTCACCATTCGTGATGGAGGAGCAAGTTCGGATTTAGATAATTTACCAACAATTGTAACTGGGATAACAATTGCTAATCTAAATTCTGCAGGATTGGATTGGAGCACTGCAATTAATTCCATTGACTTATTTAGTGGAGCAGCCAACGTAGCCTCCTTACAATTTGGATCAGCCAATTTAACTGCTAGTCAAGCCCAATTTACAGGAATAACTGGTATCACTGTTCCAGACAACTCCTCTTTAACAATTAGTGTGCGACTAACTCTTCGTTGTCCATTAGGTGCTGGAAATGTTGAAGGGGATTATTTTCGTTTGAGTATCAGTAATGGAAATTTCACCACAGCTTCTTCGGCAACTAGTAGTCAAAAAAACAGCTCATTCCCTGCTGCACAATCCACAGCAACATCAACCTTCAATGATATAGAGGTAATTGCAACACAATTAATATTTTCTACACAACCATCTTCTACAGGTGTTGGGGTTGGCATGTCACCATCTGTTACTGTTACTGCAACAGATGTATGTGGGAATATTGATTTAGGTTTTAACTCAACAATAACAATTACCTCAACAGGTAGCATGTCAGGAGCCCCAATAACTGTTACAGCAAGTTCAGGCGTTGCAACATATACATCAATAGTGCATAGTGCAGTAGGAACAGGCTTAACATTAACAGCTAGTGCTAGCGGCTTTTCAAACATAACAAGTAATTTATTTAATATTAGTTTGGCAACAGCATTAAAGCCAGGAGATTTAGTTTATGTTGGTTTCAATGCAAATACGGCTGGGTCAAACGATGATATATATATCATGAACATGGTAGACATTGTTCCTGGAACTTCGTTTTCACATGTCAATTCAAGATTCGAAGCAGGTGCTGCAGCATGTACAAGAACTCTTCGTTGGGCAGGTCCAGGAAATGATCCAAATCAAGACCCAGGAATCATAACACTTAATTATAACGGAGGAAGCAATATTGGTGCAGGAAGCATCATTATGTTTAATACGGGCATTTCGGGATCCAATAGTACCATTACTCAAGTTTTAATAAATGGCGTTGATCGAACAAGCGACTTTAGCTACACATCATCTGGCGTTGCAAATATTTCAGTAAGTGATGGCGATCAATTGTGGTTAGTGCAAGGCTCTTTTAGTAACCTTGGAACAACAAACGTTCAACTTACTGGACAGGTATTGTATGGCTTGACTACAGGTGTAAATTGGGTTGCTTTCAGCTCCGCTGTTTCAAATAGCAATGCTAGTGGAACTGCTCGACAATCAAGATTGCATCCCGACTTAGAATGTTTTAATTTTCAAGCTTCAGCACAGCTATATACTGCATATTACAAAACAACATCTGTACATACTGGTAGTAAAAGAACGCTATTAGGTAATATTGCAACTGTAGGAAATTGGACGACAAGTACATCCTCCGCATCCACTGTTCCTGGCTCAATTGCAACAACAACCTTTACTGTAAGTTCAAGTAATCCAAATGGAACTTGGGTTGGTGATGCAGCAAGTAACTCCAATGATTGGTTTACCTGTGGTAACTGGGAAGGCTTAACTGTTCCAGATAGAGACATGGATGTTGTTATTCCTAACGTAACAAATTTTGCGCGAATAGATGTTGATGGATATGCTGTGGGTAGTTGTTCAGGAACATACACATCTGATAAATACAAAGTAAATGGTGTTCGACTTGCCGAATGTAAAACACTTGCCATTGATGGTGAAACATTAGAATTTGGGAATGGCTCAAGTAATTCAGGCGATGTAAATGATCGATTGGATATATATGGAAACCTTACCATTAACAATACTACTGGAAGTAATTTGGATATGGATGCTGGAACAGCACTTCAAGATGGAACAATCAATTTACGAGGGGACTGGATAAACAACATGAGTAGCGCTGCTTTTGCAGAAGGAAACGGGACTATCAATTTTGTAGAAACAATAAACCAATTTGTAACTACTGCTAGTTTTACTGAAGAATTTTCGAACATGGGTATCAATAAAACAGGAGGAAGCGTTACATTAAACAATCCTGCTGATGTGGTTACCAATGCAGCTTTCACTCAAGGATTAATAAACACAACAGCAACAAATTTGTTAACGTTCAAAAACAATGCAACAACCACTGGTGCAACTAATTTAAGTTTTGTAAATGGACCAACACGAAAAACAGGTGACGATGCGTTTACATTTCCAGTAGGAAAAAACACGAACTATGCTCCTGCAAGTATTACTGCTCCATCATTAACAACAGATCATTTTACTGCAGAGTATTTTGGAACAGATCCACAACCGAGCTATGACCGATCATTAAAAGACCCAACACTTACAAACATTAGTGCTTGTGAATATTGGATAATTGACAGAACAAATGGCGCCTCGAATGTAACAGTAGGTTTAAGCTGGAATACACCTCGTAGCTGTGGTGTTGGAAGTTTACCAGATTTGATGGTTGCACGCTGGAATGGACTAATGTGGAAAGATCATGGAAATGGAGGGACGACAGGAACAACAACTACAGGAACAATTGCAACTTCTGCTGCTGTAACTTCGTTTAGCCCATTCACCTTAGCTTCTGTTTCACTAGTAAATCTACTTCCAATAGAATTACTCACCTTTACAGCAATTCCAAAAAACAAACAAGTTGAACTCAACTGGCAAACAGCTACTGAAATCAACAACGATTTTTTTACAATTGAACGAAGTGCAACAGGTGAAAACTTTTCTCCAATTGCAATCATTGATGGTGCTGGAAATTCAAACAGTATTTTAAATTATGTAGATTTCGATAATGCTCCTCTATCAGGCGTTTCTTATTACAGATTAAAACAAACCGATTTTGATGGCAATTATTCCTACTCGAGTGTTGTTTCTGTGAATTTCATCACAAATGATTTTATCGTGGAAAGCATCTATCCAAATCCAAGTCAAAATGATTTAAATATTCAATTTAATACAATCCCAAGCAATGCAATTATAAGCATCTACAACACATTGGGTGAATGTATATTGAATCAAACGTCAAATTCTATTTCAATTAAAATAAACACAAGCAATTTTGCTAATGGTGTTTATTTTATCTCAATACGCAACGGAGAAACAGTTTTTCAAGAAAAATTCATAAAGCAATAATACAAATTTGAACAAAATCGTTTCAAATTTGTATTATTGATATGGAAAATAGAACAACTTCTTTAAATTCAATCCGACCAACAATAGCTATTTCAACCGAAAACTCAACTCCAATTGAAGTATTTCAAAGCAGCAGCTTACGCCCTATTTTAAAATTTCAAAACGAACTCCTTTTAACCATTTTCAATAATTATATTCTTGACAACAAAATTCAGTTTGCTGAGCTAAAAGAAGAAAAGAAAAAAGAATTTATTTTCAATCACTTTAAAAAAAACCAAGCAGCAAAGCTATTCTATTTGGGAATTATCATTGGAATGTTTACAAAAGAAGAATACACGTTTTATACTTCCAACAAGCAAGAAATAAATAAACGCATTACATCAATGCTCATAGAAAGATTAAGCAGCCAACTCGAAAAGATTAATTTATAATTCGATGTTTAACTTTTTATAAACAGCATCTCTTTTCAGCTCACGAACTTCTGCAGGTTGCATTGTTTCGAGTCGTATCCCTTCAATTGCAATACGAATTAAACGCAAGCACGGAAAACCAACACCTGCAGTCATTTTTCGAACTTGATGAAATTTCCCTTCCGTCAATGTTAATTCAATCCAAGAGGTAGGCAAACGATCACTAATTGGATGTCCGCGAGGAGGAAGTTTTTCTGGGGCAGGGACTACTTTTACCTTGCATGGTCGTGTTAAGTAAGGGCCTGCATCCAAAGCAATTGTAACACCCGCTTCTAATTGCTTTAAAGCATCGGTAGTAATTATTCCTTGCAATTGAACCAAGTAGATTCGTTTGTGCTCAAATGCTGGATTTAACAATTTAAAATTCAATTTTTTATCATTCGTTAGAATCAACAATCCTTCACTGTTTTCATCTAATCTACCAACAGGATAAACATCCTTTGGGAAAGGGAAACCCAATTCGCCCAAACACTTTTTCTTTTTGTGCGAAGAGGTAAATTGTGAAATGATTTTATAAGGCTTGTAAATAATATAGTAATTCATAACGAAAGCAAAAGTAGAAAATTAATTCTAATTACTTTTTAAATACTGTATCTGGAATCCCTTTATTTATTTGGTAGTTGGTGAGCTTGATAAATATCTTACCTTTTTTATTATCTTTCTTTTTATCGTCAACACTTGTTTTTGTGTTGTTAATATCAGCAGTAACACCTTTCGGCATTTTAAACTTTTTTACATCCACCGTAAATGTCATCATATCGGGTAATCCATAACTTAACTGACTACCGTAGGTATATTCGGTTAAAATTGTTCCATTCGATTTAGTAGTTAATTGTGATTTTAAAACAACATTTTTTTTTACATCAATCCACAACTTTCCTAAAATCAAATCACTTGTATCGCTTTGGGGAATAACGTTTATAATGATAGCCTGACTTCCAGCAATAAGTTCTTCGCCTGAAATTAATGCATCGAAACCAGAGGTATCGTTAAGCATTTTTGTAATTTGATCAAAGCCCTGACGAGGAACAATGGCTATACTTTTAGATTCAACTTTAAATTTATCCTTCTGTTTAAAATAGATTTTTGCATCAATGGGTAACATTTTTACAAATGGCAAATCCACTTTTATATTTGCCTGCACCGAATAGTCTTTCGCTACCATCATTTTTGAATAAACAGCATTCAATAATTGCTTAGCAGTTTTTGTTTGAGCGGATAAGCTATTTGAAAAACTTATCAGAACAAAAAAGATGATGATGTGAGACTTATTCTTCATGACAAAATATCTTTTTTATTGAATTTATAAATGGCTATTCCTAAAAGACTAACAATGTGAATAAGCAAAACAACGATTGATTGTGTTATCTGTTCAACAGGAAGTGGATCTTCGAAAAAGCTGCGCCATGCGGCCATATGTGTTGTAAATAAATAAGGACGAATATGATCAAACATAGGAACATCAAGTGTTCCAATGATTGTAAATAAAATTATAATTCCCATTGTTGATACAATTGGACCTATCGAATTTTCAGAAAAACACGATAATGTAAGTGATAGTGTTGCAATCATTACTAATGCTAAATAAGCAACTACAAAGCCATATAAGAAGCGCCATGATATATCGCTTTCTTGTAAGATAATCAATCCATCACTTTTTAAAACCATTAAATCGCCTGTTCCAAAAAGCAACTTTCCAATAAAAATGGCCATGAATCCCATCCACAACAACACCACCAAAGTGTATGCACAACCAGCTAAGTATTTCGACAATAAAATACTCGTACGCGAAATAGGTTTAGTTAGTAACAAACGAATAGTTCCCATTGCTCCTTCTCCCGAAATTAAATCCCCAGTAACAAATGCAATTAATAAAGGAATATGAATAATGAGCATTTGAAGAATAATAAATGCCATTAAATTACCATTTAAGATATTCCCTTCAAATGAAAGTGATTGTTCAAATGGAGCGGTAATGAATGAAATGTACATCATTCCATCCAAACGCATGGCAAATAAGATAATTCCGACTATTAATGTGATAGCAGCAATACCAATGTAACTGCGAGGCTTAGCCGCAATTTTTATAAATTCGTTATAGGTACTTTTCCAGAACATTAATGATTGATTAGTTTTAAGAAGTAATCTTCGAGCTTACGTTTTGTTTCAATTGAAAAAACATTCACATTGTTATCACAAAATAATTTATTTATAACTGGAATATTTTCTTGAGCAATGTGTAACAATAAATTAGTGCCTTGAATAGAATCTTTATCAATTACTATATTATTTTCATTAAGTAATTGAATTGCTTTCTCAATATTATCAACACTAAAAGAAACTATTAATTCTTGTCCGTTCAATAGGTCCGATACACTTCCTTGAACAATTGTTTTTCCTTTATTGATAATTACCATTCTGTTTGCAATCAATTCTATTTCCGATAAAATATGAGATGATAACAAAACTGTTTTGTTCCGCTCGTTTTTTAACTGTAGTATCAAATTACGAATATCAATAATACCTTGTGGGTCCAATCCAGTGGTTGGTTCATCCAAAATAATTAACTCAGGATCATGAATAAGAGTTTGTGCAATACCTAATCGTTGTTTCATCCCATGAGAAAACCCACTTACTTTATCTTTTTCACGACCTTTTAGTCCAACAAAATCAAGTATTTCATGAACCTTCTTCTTATCGGCTGTAACACCTGATAAACGAGCAAATATTTCTAAATTTTTTTGAGCAGATAAATATTTATAAAAATCAGGTTTTTCAACAATACAACCAATTCTACTCAATATATAATTTCTATCGGTAAGTAAATTTTTGCCAAACAATTTCAATTCACCACTGGTTGGTGAAATAAGCGAAAGCATTGTTCTAATGGTTGTACTTTTTCCAGCGCCATTTGGACCTAAAAAACCAAACACATCACCACGATAAACATCGAAGCTAACATCTTCAACAGCATGGAATTTTCCATAGTGTTTTACAAGCTTTTTTACTTCGATAATTTTTTCTGAGCTGGACATTGATAAGTAATCAGGAATTGATAATACAAAGTTACATCTAAATACTATTCTTCGTTATTTGCCAATGCTTTTTTATAAAACATTAACACTCTTTCGCGGGCAAACTTATGTTCAACAATTGGCTGAGGGTAAGTCAGCTCTTCGAATTCAGGAACCCATTTACGGATATACTGAAGCTTAACATCAAATCGTTTGGTTTGCTCGTAAGGATTAAACACTCTAAAATAAGGAGCGGCATCGCAGCCACTACTTGCTGCCCATTGCCAGCCACCGTTGTTTGCCGACAAATCAAAATCCATTAATTTTTCGGCAAAATAGGCTTCACCCCAACGCCAATCTATCAATAGGTGTTTTACCAAAAAACTTGCAACAATCATTCGAACCCTGTTGTGCATAAAGCCTGTTTCATTCAACTCACGCATTCCGGCATCTACAATCGGATAACCCGTTTCGCCTTTACACCAAGCATTAAATTCCTGCTCATTGTTTCTCCATTGAATACGATTATATTGCTTTTTAAAAGCGCCATCTACAACATGAGGAAAATGAAATAATATCATCATGTAAAACTCTCTCCAAATTAATTCATTCAACCATTGGTCGTTGAGTGTTTTTGCTTTAGTAACCAATTCACGTATACTCACTGTTCCGAAACGTAAATGAACACTTAATCGACTAGTACCATCAATAGCCGGGAAATTACGTAGTTGATCGTAATTGGAAATTTGTTTCTCGTTCAAGGATGGAATGGAAAATTGATATCCCGAATACTCAAATCCAATTTGTTTTAAACTAGGAAATTTGAATGAATCCGTTTTTATAAAATTGGTTTTGTGTTTTTTGTTTGGATACGGTTTAATGTAAAAATCGGTCAACTTCGCTTTCCACTTCCGCATGTAGGGAGTAAAAACGGTATAAGGCAAACCATCGTCTTTGGTGACTTCAGCTTTTTCAAAAATGACTTGATCTTTAAAGGTGTAAAATCTACTATTATTTTTTTCTAATAATTCTTGTATTTCTTTATCGCGCTTTATTGCGTATGGTTCATAATCATGGTTTGTATAAACAGCTTTTACCTTATAGTCGGCAAGTACTTTTTTATACATTTCTATGGGAGCTCCATGCAACACTAGTAAGGAAGAACCCATCGCCTCTAAGTCATTTTTTATATCCAGCAATGCCGAATGAATAAACTCAACTCGCTTATCTTTTTTATTTTCGAGCTTTTCAAGTATTTCTGAATCAAAAATAAAAATCGGCAAAACAGGATTACCACTCTTTAACGCATGGTATAAGCCTGCATTATCGTTTAATCGTAAATCTCTACGGAACCAAAATATAGAAATTTCTTTTTTTGACTGCATCATTTTATGGAATGTAGAAATTCGTTGCGAGTTTGTTCTTCCATAAATTTTCCACCATAAGAAGATGTAACGGTTGAGCTGTTTATATCTTGAACACCACGCGAAGAAACACATAAGTGATGAGCATCAATTAATACAGCCACATCCTCTGTTTGCATAATTTCTTTTATTTCATTTGCAATTTGAACGGTTAATCGTTCTTGAACTTGCGGACGTTTTGCAAAATGCTGAACGATACGATTCAATTTTGATAATCCGATAACCTTACCGTTAGAAATATAGGCTACATGTGCTTTGCCAATAATTGGAACAAAGTGGTGTTCGCAATTAGAATAAAACGTAATGTTTTTCTCTACTAACATTTCGCTGTATTTATACTTGTTCTCGAACAATGCAATTTTTGGCTTGTTTTCAGGATTTAATCCACTAAAAATTTCTTTCACGTACATTTTTGCAACACGGTGTGGAGTTCCTGATAAACTATCATCGTTTAAATCCAAACCTAGTATATTCATAATATCTCTGAATTTTTCTTCAATCAATTCGATTTTTAGATTATCGTCTAATTTGAACGCATCCTCTCTTAAGGGTGTATCAATTGAAGTCATCACATGATTATCGCCCATTTCATCAATTGCAATTTTAATTTTAGTTGGAGTCATTGTTCGTTTTGTTTAATTATTAATACATTTTGTTAAACATTAATTTTGAGCCGAAAAATCTTTCAAATCTTCCATTAAGCGTTTACGAGCTAAAAATATTCTACTTTTTACTGTACCTATTGGCAAGTTTAATTCGTCTGCTATTTCTTTGTATTTGAATCCATCATTGTATCTTGTAAAAGGAATTTTATAATCCTCATCTAAGGCATCAATTGCTTTCGTAATTTGTTTTTGATTCATTTGTGATTCGGCACTTGGTCCATTTGCGCCTGAGATAGGCTTTACAATGCTCAAATCCTCTGTTTGTTGGATTATCTGACGTGTTTTGATTGATCGTCTGTACGAATTAATAAAGGTGTTTTTCATAATTGTATACAACCATGCTTTTAAATTACTCGCATCTGCAAATTTATCTCTATACGTTAATGCTTTTAGGTAAGTATCCTGAACTAAGTCTTGTGCTTCTTCACTATTAAGTGTTAAGCTGTATGCAAAATTTTTCAACGGTGTACGCTGATTGATTAGCTGTTGGTTAAATTCGATTGCTGTCATAGTAGGTAGTTTTAATTTTGTAGAACAAATGTAAGAATAAGTTAAACAGAAAACCTAATTTTTGTTTAACTATTTTATTGAACTGTTAAACAAAATAAGCTTAAGCACAAAAACAAACACTCAACTTCTTGATAATCAATAAAATAAACTAAATAAGTTTTAAGAAGTCTTCAGGAGTTCTAAAAAGCTGGATATTCGAAGGGATTTTTTTAGTGATGGTGGCTAATTGTGTACCTGAGAGTAGAATTTTTAATTTAGGAAATGCTTTTGAAAGGTTGTGGATGTATTGCTCTGGATCAACCATATTGTGAGTAAATACCGAAACGAGGAACTCTGGTTTACGAATTTCTATTACTTTTTCGAGATCCAAAAATGGGACAGATTGCCCTAAATACGTTACTTGATGTCCTCGAGATTTAAGTAGGTAAGTAAAATACAATAGACTTAATTCATGCAATTCCATATCGGGTAAAAACAAAACAAATGCTTTTGAATCTTTTGTTTCTGGAGCAATTACACCATCAATTGCAACAATTAATTTCTGACGTATTAAATTAGAAATAAAATGCTCTTGTGCTGGATTAACACTACCCGTCATCCACATTACGCCTATTTTATGAAGAAAAGGGTAAACTACTTTTTCAATGGTATGGGAAAATCCATGATGAAGGATATTATTCGAAATGATTTTCTCGAATCGTTTTTCATCAATTTCCACCATTGCAATAATCAGACTATCAATTTGATCGCAAGGAGAAATTTGAGTATCAATTATTTTATTTACTTCCGAAACAAGGGAATTATTATCTAAGGATGCTATTTTAGAAATTTTAAAGCCATGGTTGTATAACATGGTAATATTAAGTAATTGCTTTAACTCATTATTACAATAATATCTAATATTACTCTCGGTACGTTCTGGCTTGAGAATTCCATAACGCTGCTCCCATATACGAAGTGTATGTGCTTTTATACCTGAAAGTGTTTCTAAATCTTTTATTGAAAATTTGGCAATCATTGTTTTTGTTTTGTTAGGAGTATACCAACAACAATAAATTTAACTGTTTGTTTAAATAATTGTGCAATTAAATAAATCTGCAAAATGTTTTTCTAATTTTTTCTTTACTTCTTGCTCATCCACTTTTTGTCCCAATTCCTTATCCATAGAAGTTACCGCCTTATCAACAATGCCACAAGGAATAATGTTTCCAAAGTAATTCAAATCTGCATTAACATTCAAAGCAAAACCATGCATGGTCACCCACCTACTTGCTCTAACACCCATTGCGCATATTTTTCGAGCTTTTTGAGGATTCTCAGCATCTATCCAAACACCTGTTTCACCAGTACTTCTTCCTGCATCAATGCCATATTCTGCAAGTGTTAAAATAACCATCTCCTCCAAATAGCGCAAATACTTATGTATATCTGTAAAAAAATTATCTAAATCTAAAATTGGATAACCAACAACTTGTCCTGGACCATGATACGTAATATCACCACCCCTGTTTATCTTGTAATAAGTAGCACTCTTTTCTTTTAGTTGTTGCTCATTCACCAGTAAATTGGATTCATGTCCACTTTTACCTAATGTGTAAACATGTGGATGCTCACAAAAAATTAAATAATTATTAGTAGGAATTTGCTCTAAAATGGGAAGTGTGCGATTATTTACTTTTGTTTGAACAATACCATCAAAAATTTTCTCTTGATAATCCCAAGCTTCCTTGTAGTCTATCAAGCCCAAATCAATTGATTTTACCTTTTGTTTCATTGTTTAATCGCTAAACGGTTTGTTATCGATTAGATAACGGAATGGCATAATCAAAAAAGATTATATCTCGGAAAGTTTTGATTTTAGATGATTGATTACATTTACCTCTACAGCATCAACACCACGCAATTCAGCCAAAGAAACTGAAATCCAATCTCCTAAATGTATAAAATAAATTGCTTTCTCAATAATTGAATTTCCTTTCGAGTAAATTTCAGTAATTGAGGAAGTGTACTTTTTAATCACCTCTTTATTAATGTCAACACGAGCTAAATTTCTGGAGTAATCATCTTTATCTAAAAATATAAGTACGCTTAAATTTTCATTCTTTTCTGTCCAACCAACAAGTTCATTGTGATTCATTTCAGGAATGATGTGGTGCCAACAAAGCACTTTTGAATTTTCATTTAGTTGTTGACGAAAACGAATAGCAATTCCCTCATTGTAGGTGGTTGCATAAATAACAGGTAATTTACCTAGTAATTTTTGAGCTATACTATTCGATTCAGCAATAATAGATTGTTCCTCAGAGTTAATTAATTTTATTGCATTTTCTAAATCAGCAACATAATTATTATTAATAATTTTATGAAAACCTAAAATAAAAAACAATTGAGTTAAAGAGTAACCTAAGCAAGAACGTGGAGGCATTCCACCAGGAACAACAATGGCATCAAAATTATTTATTTTACAACTTTCTAAAACTTTTCCACCTGATGTTACCGCAACAATTTTTGCTTTCTTCCCCATTGCTAACTCCATGCAGTTAATTGTTTCTTCGGTGTTACCAGAATAGGACGAAACAATCACCAAGGTGTTTTCATTAACATAAGCAGGAATAAAATATCCTTTTGTAACGTTTATTGGAACATTCGCATTTGAAACAACTAATTCAGCAACAATACTTCCTCCAATTCCAGAACCTCCTAAACCACAAATTAAAACATTTGAAATTTTATTATTTGCGGATGTAAGTTGTGCATTTGAACCAATAGAAATTGCCTCACTCAACTGCTTCGAAAAATTTGCTACTAATGTCTTCATTGTCTCTTAAAATGATGGATTGTAAAAATACATAATTTGTTGAAATTCCCAGCTATTTTTTATTTATTTATAAGCCGTTTGAGTGTATATTTGCCAAAATTTTACAAAACTAAAAATGAACAACGAGTTAAGCGAACAAGAGTTATTAAGACGCACAAAACTAGAAGAAATCACTAAAATGGGCATTGATGCCTATCCTGCAGCACTTTTTGAAATTAGCGCTACAGCAAAAGATATCTTAGAAAACTACAGTGAAGAGAAAGATGCGAGCTATAAAAATATAAGTATTGCAGGACGTATCATGAGTAATCGAGATATGGGAAAAGCCTGTTTTGTGAGCTTACAAGATGCAACGGGCAGAATACAAGTGTATATCCGCAGAGATGATATATGCCCTGGTGATGATAAAAGCGCTTTTGATCTTTTGTTTAAAAAACATACAGATTTAGGAGATATTATCGGAATCACGGGATATGTCTTTATAACAAAAGTTGGTGAAATTTCAATTCACGCAACCTCATTCAAAATGTTGAGCAAATCACTTCGCCCTCTTCCTACAGTAAAACGGGATGATGAAGGAAATGTATTTGATGAAGTAACTGATCCTGAATTTCGTTACCGTCAGCGTTATGTTGATTTAATTGTAAATCCAGGCATTAAAGAAACATTTATCAAACGCACAAAAATGGTAAATACAATACGCGATTTTTACAATGAGAAAGGATATTTAGAAGTGGATACGCCTGTACTACAAGCAATTCCTGGAGGTGCAGCTGCTCGTCCATTTATTACGCATCACAACTCATTAAATATACCAATGTATCTTCGTATCGCTAATGAGTTGTATTTAAAAAGACTTATTGTTGGAGGATTTGATGGGGTATATGAGTTTTCAAGAAACTTCCGTAACGAAGGAATGGATCGCACACACAATCCTGAATTTACTGTTATGGAGCTCTACGTAGCCTATAAAGACTACAACTGGATGATGGATATTACGGAAGAATTACTTGAAAAAATTGCAATAAATGTAAACGGAACTACTGTAGTTCCTGTTGGCGATAAAATGATTGATTTTAAACGTCCTTTCAAACGAATTACAATGTTTGATTCTATTAAAGAGTTTACAGGAATTGATATTAGTGCAATGGATGAACATCAATTGCGTGATGTATGTAAACAATTAAACATTGATGTTCCTGGCAATATTGGGAAAGGTAAATTAATCGATGAAATTTTTGGAGCAAAATGCGAAGGAAATTACATTCAACCTACATTTATAACAGACTATCCAGTAGAAATGAGTCCGCTTACTAAAAAGCATCGCAGCAAACCAGGATTAGTAGAACGATTTGAATTAATGGTTAATGGAAAAGAATTAGCAAACGCCTATTCCGAATTAAACGACCCAATTGATCAACGTGAACGATTTGAAGAGCAAATAAAACTAATGGAACGTGGGGATGATGAGGCGATGTTCATCGACCATGATTTTTTACGTGCTTTAGAATATGGGATGCCACCAACATCAGGAATTGGAATTGGAATCGATCGATTAGCAATGATTATGACTAATAACGTTTCTATTCAAGATGTTTTATTCTTCCCTCAAATGCGACCAGAAGAAGTTAAGAAAGCTGCAGTAGAACTAAAGCCAGAAGAAACAAAAATTATTGAAGAAGTTAAAAAACTAAATCAAACAACAATTGCCATATTGAGTGAAAATATTGGTATTTCGAAAAACCAATTGCAAAAATTATTAAATTCATTGGAAGAACGAAATTTAATAAAACGAGAAGGTCCAATTTATAGCGCTAGCAATTAGTTATTTTATAACACAATAAGCTGTAATGAATAGTAGTTTACTAAAGGTAAAAGATAAAAACTGGTTTTACATATCGCTACTATTCATTATAGCAGTAATTGCTTACTGGCAAATAGCTTTTCTAAAATACTCCGTAACACACGACATGATTAACTGCTGGATTCCCTGGCGTTACTACATTTCAAACTGCATCGAAAATCACACGTTCCCTTTTTGGAATCCTTATCAACAGCTAGGGTACCCTATTCATGCCGACTTGCAAGGCCCAACTTGGTATTTAGAGTCATTACTTTTAAGTATCACTGTTGGTCAAAATAATTATACGGTTCAACTTTTATTTATTTTCTATGTTTTTTTAGCAGGAACAGGAATGTATTTATTGTCTCTTTGTTTTCAGAGCAAAAAAAATATCGCCTTTATAATTGCTGTAAGTTATATGCTTTGCGGTTTTTTTGTAGCACACGTACAACATTTCTATGCAATTATTGGAGCAGCATGGTTACCATTTATTATTCTAAATTATTACAAGATGCATCAACAAAAAAGCTATATCCATGGCTTGTATGCATCTATATTTATGTTTTTAAATTTAACAGGTGGTAATCACACATTCTCTATTATTCTGGTTTACTTATGTTTATTTATTCTTTGGAATTTTATTTATCAAGCTATCAAAGAAGGAAAAAAATCAGAAATAATAAGCTATATAAAACTTAATAGCATTTTTGCCATTTCTACAATTATACTCGCAACGGTGGTTATTGTAGCTTTTGCTCAAACTGCTCCTTATGTAGCTCGATTAAGCGGAATGACCTATTCGAATGCAGCAGTTTGCCCTTTATCACCTCAATCGTTGTTGTCTTTATTTATACCATTTGCGACTGTTAACAGTCAGGACTTTTTTAATACAGACCCTTCTATGTCGAATATCTACTTCGGTATTATCATTCTGGTTTTTATTTTTTTGTCGGCAATTGCGAAAAAGACTGTTTTAGAAAAGACACTTTTTGTTTTCGGCTTAATTTGTCTTTTTGCTTCGTTTGGAAACTATACACCTATTCATAAATTTATTTTTGATTATGTGCCACTCATGAATTTATTTAGATTTCCAAGCTATTTTAGTTTATTTAGTATTCTCCTCTTTTTGTTATTAGGAGGAAAACAATTGGCCGTAATTAGCGATAATTTTGCACTTTATAAAAAACGCATATTAATTGTTTGTTCTATTTTTATTGGCTTTTTAGTGCTTTTAATAACCTACTCTTTCACCAAGAATAATCGTATTGATTTGTTTTTTCTAAAAAGTTATGCTTCAATTTTTGATTTTATAAATGCGTCTTCTTTTTATCAAAACATACTTTTGCAAGGAAGTATACAAGTACTATTTTTAATTGCTTTTATCCTGACGATTACAACCCGATTAAAAAAATATTGGTTAAGAGTAACTAGCATTTTAATTATTTTTAATTTATTAATAGCGGTCCAGTTAAACATTGCATCTGTTGGATTTTCAGTGGCTTCACCCAAGGAGCTGAAAGAGTATCTAACAACACTCCCAAAAGCATTTCCAATTCCAGACACTACTAAAATAATTGAGAACACAGAAGCATTGGGTCAAAAACATGGATTGTACAGAAACACAAGTGGTTTCCACAAACGGATATCAGCTGATGTATTTAACTCTTACTCGTTTAAAAACTATTCAATTCTAATAGACTCATTTCCTGTTCTCTACAAAGCGATGCTTACAAATGAACTTTTTTATTTCTCTGATTGTATTTATCCGAATGTATTTGTAAGCAAATTAGATTCTAGTGGTATTACAAACCAAACAATTGTTTTATCTGATGGTGATTATTTAAAAACACGAAAATTAATATCAACAACTAAAAATCAGGAAAACAAAAGTAGTTATCTCATCCAATCCTTTAGTCCGAACGAAATAACATTAACTTGTAATACTTCTAAAACAGAATTATTGACGCTTCTTCAAAGCAACTATACAGGATGGAATGCAACAATTGATAATATTGATACGGAAATTTACTTGTCAAATTACCTAACCATGTCTATTCTTGTCCCATTAGGAAAACATTCCATTACTTTTAAATATACCAATACACCCATCGTGATTGCAGCAGCAGTATCATACATTTATTTTATAGCTCTACTCATATTTTTATCAATCTATTGGATAAAAAAATACAACCAAAAACGTCTAATAGCCTGTATTTGGGTTTTCTTATTTAGTTGCATCACATATTATTTCATTTAAATAACCTTAAATTTGTATTTTCATACTATAATTCAATACGAGAAATGAATCATTCAAAAAAGATAGCAGTAATTGGTGGAGGAAGCTGGGCAACAGCGATTGTTAAAATGCTTAGTAATAATATGCCACAAGTATATTGGTGGATTAGAAGTACCGAAACGCTCGAGCATATCAAAAAATACAAACACAATCCCAATTATTTAACATCTGTAGAATTTGACACTGAGAAATTAATTTTAGATACCGACATAAAAAAAATTATCAAAGAGGTGGATATCCTAATCATGGCTGTTCCCTCTGCATTTTTAAAACAAGCGTTATCGAATACCACACCTGAAGATTTTAAAGGCAAACAAGTTTTTAGTGCGATAAAAGGAATTGTACCCGAAGATTTATTGATTGTAGGTGAATTTTTTAATAAGAAATTTGAGGTTGCTACTGATAATATTGGAGTAATAACTGGCCCATGCCATGCCGAAGAAGTAGCAATGGAAAAATTGTCGTACTTAACAATCGCATCTCAAAACAAAGAAATTGCTAGCTATGTAGCTTCTAAATTAAATTGCAGATACATCAAAACAACCGTTTCAGATGATATTTATGGAACTGAATACTCAGCCGTATTAAAAAATGTTTTTGCGATTGCAAATGGAATTTGTCATGGACTAGGTTATGGCGATAATTTTCAAGCAGTCTTAATTTCAAATGCCATTCAAGAAATAAAACGATTTGTTGATGCTGTTCACCCGATTGATCGTGATATAAAGAGTTCTGCCTATTTAGGAGATTTATTAGTGACTGCCTATTCACAATTTAGTCGGAATAGAACATTTGGAAACATGATTGGGAAAGGTTACTCGGTAAAATCGGCACAAATGGAAATGAATATGGTTGCGGAAGGATATTATGGTGTAAAATGTATTCATGAAATAAATAAACAATTCAATATTGATATGCCCATTACTACGGCAGTATATCATATACTATACGAAAAAATATCTCCAGCTATTGAAATGAAATTACTTACTGACCAACTCTCTTAGAAACCAATCCCAATTTGGTTAAGTAAAAAACTATATGGAAGTGGTGGCATTGGAATTAGTGCGTCTGCACTCATAAAATATTGCAAAAACATAAAATTGACTATCGTGAGCAGCAAAAATAATCTGGTAAAACGTTGGGGCTCATAATAACTTTTCATTTTCTCAGCACTAATTAGTAAAACTGGAAACGCCAGGCAAATTACGCGGGTTATATCAAATGCAATAATTAATTGTGAAAAAACACAAACAATCATTGTAAGTATCAAAATTACAAATTGCTTGTCTTTCCGGAACTTGTAAAGCATATACATGGGAAAGAACCAAAACAATTTAAATGCAAAAAAACCTCCTACTGAAAAATAAGGCAATACCTTTTTTAATGTGAAAGAAATATTGCTTTTTGAAAAATAAAAATTCAAATCATATTCAACCTTAACATTACTAGAAACCCAAACTCGATAGGCAAGAAAAGGAAGAAGTGCAAAAAGCAGCAACATTACATATTTAATGACTTGTTTGCTGTTTTGTCCATTCACATAGCTTGAATACAGAACTAATCCTGGAAGCAAAAAGATACAACTTTCATGTGTCAACATTCCAAGCGCAAAATAAATTGCACTCCAAACTGGCTGCTTAATTTTCAAAAAAGACAAAAACATAAAATAATAAAAAACAACATCCGTGTATCCTGGTGCTTGCAGTTGAATATAAACGGTGGATGAAAAAGCTAACAAACCAGTAAATAAAAGTGAATCGATAGGACTAAACAACTTTTTCCGATACGAATAATAAACTGTCGAAATCAATAAAAAAGCAAAAATTAATGGGACAATAAAAAACAAGTGTCCTCTCAATCCAGTAACATAACCAATTATAGAGGGCAAAATTCGATATCGCAATGCATTGGGTTCGGAAAAATTGAATGGGTCATTCGATAAAATAGAATATTGCAATCCATGATAAGCTGCTTCAAAACTAGGAGTTATATAAAGCATATCGAAACAAAGAATTACAACTCCAATTATTGCACTTGTAAATAGAAGGTTAAATCTATTCTCAAGTCTTAAACAGAAAACGTTTGTATTTTGAATGAAAGCACTTATCATTTATTATTCTATTTTTACAGCACAATAAGCTGGATACAAAAGTAAAAATATCATTTTTATTTTTGTAACCATTACTTTTTTAACGAATGCTTACAAATAGAAAAGAAAACATCAACTCCATTAGCCTATTAATCATGGTATTAATAAGCTTGAGCTATTTTCTATACCATGACACAATCCAGCTTTTTCCTGCATTTGTGCATTCTTGGACGCAAAGCGAACGTTATGCACTTTCACTCGGATTTTTAAATAACAATTTTGATTTTTTTCATCCATGCACCTACAATCTTCAGACAGTAGAAGGCATTACCCGGGTAGATTTCCCAATAAATGAATACATCGTAGCGATTTTTATGAAAATTCTAGGGACTACCTCACCAATGGTTTTTAGAATATACACCCTTTCCATTAGCATTATTGGCTGTATTTTTCTTTTTCTATTAACAAAAAAAATCACACACTCCGACCTTAAAGCATGGGCGCTTAGCTTATTTGTCTTTTTATCTCCTTTGTATGTTTATTACCAAGCCGGATTCATTCCAAGTGTTCCCGCAATATCCTTTACAATTATTGCTTATTACTATTATTTCTCCTATCAACAATCTAAAAAATCAAATCATTATATATTTGCTATTTGCTTCTTTCTTTTAGCAGCTCTCATTCGAATCCCATTTTTAATATACATCATTGCCATATTCCTGCATCAAACCTGGATTGCACTAAAAAACAAAAAAGTACAATTTCAAGAATTCATTGTTTTGATTCTCGCACTTATACTTTTTTCAATCTATTATCGCTACAATGTACATTTAGGAAGAATGTATGGAAACATTTTCTTAGATAATTTTTTACCTGCCCGCAATTGGGAAGAGTTTAAAATAATCTTAAAACAAATGATAGAAGGATGGATGTACCACTATTTTAACAAGGCGCATTACTTCCTTTTAATTTTAAGTATTTCTATCTGTACAATTTCTTTTATAAAACGCAAAATGCTTCAAGCATCATTCAAGTTTTATTGGTTTCATTTTTTTATTATTCTATGTGGAACTGTATTATACTTTTTATTGATGATGCGTCAATACTATGATCATGATTATTACTTTTTAGATTCATTATTTGTACCTACAATGTTGCTCCTTTTATTTTCAATTGATGCAATTGCAATAAAAACAAAACAACAAAAAATCATTGCAGCAATTATAATTATAGCAATTAACTGCTCAGCATTTATTGACACAAATAAAATTCAAAAAGAACGTTACACCATACAAGAATGGGATCGCGTAGAAATTAGCAGACAAAACTTCATAGGGTCGGATTTGTACTTAGATTCAATTGGAATCCATAAAAATTCAAAAATACTAGTTATAGAATCCTATTCCACTAATATCCCCCTAATACTTATGAATAGAAAAGGATATACGGTTTATCAAACTAATAGAGATGATGCTTTTTTACCTTTGATAAAATACAAGTGGGATTATGTTGTGATACAAGATCAGTTTTTAGTTTCGGATGTATTAAACTATTACCCAATTATTGCTTCGATGCTTGAAAAAATTAATGGAAATGGTAAAATATCTGTCTACAAAAGAAAAGACAATATAAAATTTCAATCCCTAAAAACATTCTTAAATATTAATTCCTCGAATATCCTTTATGAACAAAAAATAAATTTTGACACTCTACTCAATACAGAATATATTACAGGGCAAACAAACACAAATTCAGAAAATGCATATTCAAAACCGAACTCCGGAATATTGAATTCGCAGCTAGAATACGGAACAAGCCTTGTTATTAAAGGAAATCAATTTGAAAAAAAAGCAATTAAAACGTATGTAACTTTTCAATTGTTTGCCACTGATAAATTAAAAGGATTGCAGCTTGTTTCGGCAATCACAAAAAATGATTCTGTAATCAATTACCAAAGTGTAGATGTAAATAAATTTATTAAGGATATACAAAAATGGGGAAAAATGGAAATGCAATTTGCAACCCCTCCACTCGGGAAAGAAGAGAAATTAAGCATTTATTTATGGAACAAAGACAAAGAAATAGTCTATTATGATGACTTAGAATTTATAGTTTATCAATAACTATTTATTATAATAGTTATGTACCAATTCTCCCTTTGCATTTCCAACCGCTTTTACTAATTCCTCTAAAGATGCTTCTTTTACTTTTTTAACAGATTTAAAATAACTAAGTAATTTTTGTGCGGTAGTATAACTAACACCTTTTATATCTGTTAACTCTGTTTTAAGTGTTCCTTTATCGCGTTTACTACGATGATGTGTAATACCAAAACGATGTGCTTCATCACGAATTTGTTGAATTATTTTCAACGTCTCGCTTCGTTTATCCAAATACAATGGAATGGAATCATCGGGAAAATAGATTTCTTCCAGTTTCTTCGCAATTCCAATTATTCCAACCTTTCCTCTTAGTCCTAACTTTTCTAGGCTCTCAAGAGCAGACGACAACTGTCCTTTACCACCATCAATCACAATCAACTGAGGCATTTCCAGGTTCTCTTCTAACACACGTTTGTAACGTCTGTAAATAATTTCCTCCATAGAAGCAAAATCATCTGGACCAACTACCGTTTTAATATTAAAATGGCGATAATCCTTTTTGCTAGGTTTGGCATTTTTAAAAACAGTCATAGCTGCAACAGGGTAATCACCTTGAAAATTTGAATTATCAAAACACTCGATGTGCTTGGGCTCTACCGACAAACGCAAATCCTTTTTCATTTGTTCCAATATACGATTGGTATGTCGTTCCGGGTCAACTAAACTTTCTTGTTTTATTTTTTCTCGTCTATAATATTCTACATTGCGTTCCGATAATTCCAATAAATGCTTTTTATCTCCACGTTGTGGCACTGTAAATTCTATTCCTGGAAATTCTGTTTCTATTTCAAAAGGAATAATTATCTCTTTCGAATCACTACTAAACCGTTCTCTAAGTTCCGCAATAGCCAATAACAAAAGCTCTTCCGGAGATTCGTCTAATTTCTTTTTTAACTCAACGGTATGAGACTGAATGATTGAACCATTTACAATTTTGAAAAAATTGACATAACCGAATTTTTCATCTGTTACAATTGAAAACACATCCACATTATTGATGGATGGATTAACAACAGTTGATTTGCTTTGATATTTTTCAAGCAAGTCCAATTTTTCCTTGATCTGTTGCGCCTTTTCAAACTCTAGCTTTTCGACATGTTGTTGTAACAACTCTTTCAAATGACGAGCAACAGAATGTACATTCCCTTTCACAATTTCCTTAATGCTGGAAATGGTTTTATTATACTCCTCTTCATTTTCTTTTCCAATACAAGGAGCTTTGCAATTTCCAATGTGGTATTCTAAGCACACTTTAAATTTTCCAGCTTTTATATTTTCAGACGATAAATTCAAATTGCAATTACGAAGTGTATACAACTGCTTTATAAGCTCCAAAACAGTATTCATTACTTTACCATTTGCATACGGTCCAAAATACGTAGAACCATCTTTTACAATATTACGGGTTGTAAAAACACGAGGGAAACGTTCATTTTTTATACAAATCCATGGGTAGGTTTTGTCATCTTTCAAAAGAACATTGTACCGAGGTTGATACTTCTTAATCAGATTATTCTCCAACAACAAGGCATCTAATTCCGTATCAACGATAATGTATTTTATATCTTCAATTTTCCGAACGAGAACTTGTGTTTTTCCATTATCGTGTTGGTCTTTATTAAAATAAGATGAAACACGTTTTTTTAAATTTTTTGCTTTACCTACATAAATAATCTTTCCCTCGGCATCAAAATATTGATACACTCCAGGATTGTCTGGGAGTGTTCGAAGGATTGATTGTATATGTTCGGTATGTTCCATTGTTTACACAAATATAAAAACAAAAACGCCCAACAAATGATGTTGGGCGTTTTAAAGAATATTCTTTTGTATTATTTAGTTACAATTACTTTTTTAGTGATTGTTTCTTTATCCGTTTTGATTGTTACAAAATAACTTCCATTTGCTTCATTTGTTAAATCTATTATTTGAGATGAAGTAGTAGCTTGTTTAACACTCACAACTTTTCCAATGATGTTATAAACGGTAATCAATGCAGTTGTTGAATGATTAAAGTTAACCGTAAATAAACCATTTGATGGATTTGGAGCGATAACAACAGATGTTGCAGCAACAACATCATTGATACTTGTTACAGTAAATGAATAGGAAGCAGATGTAGCAGAACAACCTGCTGCATTTGTAACAACAACAGTGTAAGCGCCTGAAGCTGATGCTGTTTGAGCAGAATCAGTTCCTAACATCGTTGTTCCATCTAAATACCATTGATAAGAATCGTATGAAGTTGTGCTTAAAGTATCTGCTTCTTGAGAAACAATTGGAGTTGCAGGTAGCGCATTAACTGTAACTGTTAAAGAATTACTAGTTACTAATGTTGGACTAGCACAAGCTGCATTGCTTGTTAATTCACAATACACCGTTAAATTTCCTGCTGGTAAAAAACCAGGAATAACATTTAAAGTTGATCCTGTTCCTACTGAACCAAACCCAATTAAAAACCATTCGTATGTTGGAGCAGTTCCTTCGTTGGTAGCTGTTGCTGTAATTGTAGTAGCATCACCAGCACAAAAAGGACCCATAGAAGTAGGTATTGTTACTGTTGGAGTAACAGGGGCTGAAACTGTTAATGTAGCAATATCAGAAGTATCACTGCCATTTCCATTGGTTACAATACAACGATAAGTATTACCAGTTAAACCTGTTGCATTTGAAATATTCAGGGTGTCATCTGTTGCACCAGAATAAACACCAGCATTTGTAAGTGAAACAAACCCACTACCAGCATTTTCTTGCCATAGATACGTATAAGTTCCAGGAGTAAAAGTTGCAAACTGAGCTGAAGCACCAGAACATACATTTGCATTCACTGGTTGAAAAACTATTTGCGGTGCAGCCAGTGTAGCTGTTGCAGTAATTTTCAAATCATCTATACGGAAGTTAACTGTTCCTGGAGTTGGGCTACCAGCACCAGCATAACCATAAATTCTTAATTTAATTGGTGTACCTGCTGTTCCATTGATTGCTAACGTTTGTGTTCTTAATCCCCAACTAGATGCAGGTGTATTTATAGTATCTCCCGCTTGTTCTGTCATATAAGAATCCAAGCTTGTGCGAATACTGTATTTTCTTGGACCTGTACCTGTAGAACGTGAACCAAATGAAATATTTGTAATATTCAATGTATAACCAGCATCTGGTGTTAAGGTAACTTCGAAATAAGCACTTCCTGTTGTTCCGTTTACAGTATAATCCAATGCACCAATACGAGCAACAACACCCGCATTTCCTGCTGCTGAAAAACCAGGGTATGTACTAGATACTGAAGTTGTAGACAATAAGGGGGATGTTCCTAAATTGTTTCCTTTTGTTAAAGAATCTATAGTAACATTAGCAGGAACACCAGCACTTGGATAAGCACTTAAATTTCCTGTAACTCCAAAATCCCAAGTTATTTGAGCAAAACTTGATCCTGAAAGGACAAGTGCAATACCCAAAAATATTTTTTTCATGTTTGTAAAAATTTGTTTCATCTTGTTTGTATTTAGTATAGTAAATATAGTTATTTATTGTTGAAATTCGTCATCGTCAATTGCAAGCCAATGGTAGCAAAACCTTTGATAAAATCGGTTGCTACTTTAATTCGTTCTTGTAGTTTTTGCTCCTCTTCATCCGACCATTTTCCAAGAACATAATCCACTTGTTTTCCTTTATTAAATTCGCTTCCAACCCCAAAACGTAAGCGCGCATATTCAACAGAATTTAAAGTCTCTTGAATATTCTTTAATCCATTATGTCCCCCATCACTCCCTTTTCCTTTCATGCGTAACGTTCCAAATGGCAATGCAATATCATCTGTAATTACTAATAAATTTTCTTTCCCAATTTTATGAGCTTGCATCCAATAGTTTACTGCCTTTCCACTTAAATTCATATAGGTAGATGGCTTGATAAGCACTAGTGTGCGTCCTTTGAATCTAAGTTCAGCAACCGCAGCCAAACGATCAGAAGAAAATTTCAAATCATTTTCTTTGGCCAAAGCATCCAGCACTTTAAAGCCAATATTGTGACGTGTATTTTCATACTCATCACCAATGTTTCCCAAACCAGCAATTAAATATTTACTCATGGTTTATAACAAAAATAAAAAAAGTTGATAGAAGGAATGTTCTATCAACTTTAATTTATGGTTACTAAATTTATTATTTTTTAGCAGGAGCAGCACCTTTAGCTGCACCAGTTGCAGCAGCAGCAGCAGTTGCTTCAGCAGCAGCAGCACGAGTTGTTTGAACTCCAACTACAGTAATGTTTGCAGCGTTTAACATTGTTAAACCATCAAGTTTGATGTCTGCAACACGAACACCTTGACCAATTTCTAAAGAATCGATAGCAAGATCAATAGTATCAGGCATTTTTTCTACTAAACCTCTAACTTTTAATGTTTTTAGTTTTTTAACTAATTTACCACCTGCTCTAACTCCTGGAGATGTTCCAGTTGTTTTTACAGGAATATTCATTGTTACTGGTTTACCAGCAATTATTTCTAAAAAATCAACATGCAATAAGCTATCATTCACTTTGTGAAATTGTGCTTCTTGCATAATTGCATTGAATTTTTTACCAGCAACGTCAATCTCCACTGTATGAACATGTGGTGTATAGATTAAGTCCTTAAAATCTGCTGCTAATACAGCAAAATGAACTTGTTCTTTACCACCGTAAAGTACACATGGAACTTGCTTTGCATTTCTCAATGCTGTTGCATCTTTCTTCCCTACGTTCGCACGTGGCGAACCGCTAATAGATACTGATTTCATTTTGTTTTTGTTTTATTTGTTTTTGACTGCTGCGCTATCAGCCAAGTTTATAATTAATTTTTGCGCAATATTTTTTACGAAACAATAAAGTTTGAACTAATCGACTCGTAATTATGTACACTGTGTAATACTTTTGCGAATAAGTCGGCAACAGACAAAACTTTAATTTTGCTAGATTCCTGTTTCAAAGGAATCGTATCTGTTACTACCAATTCAGTAATCTTTGATTTTTCGATATTTTCGTATGCTTTTCCAGAAAGTACAGCATGTGTACAAAATGCACGTACACTTTTTGCACCTTTATCCATCATCATATCAGCCGCTTTTGTAAGCGTCCCGCCTGTATCAATTAAATCATCAACGATAACAATATCACGTCCTTCTACTTCACCAATAACGGTCATACTTTCAATCACATTTGCCTTTGCACGTTGTTTGTAGCAAATAACCACATCCGATTTTAAGTATTTAGCATACGCATTCGCACGCTTAGCACCACCCATATCAGGAGCTGCCATTGTTAAATTAGGCAAATTCAGATTTTGGATGTATGGTAAAAAGATAGAAGAAGCGTATAAATGATCAACAGGGAAATCGAAAAATCCTTGAATTTGATCAGCATGTAAATCCATGGTAATGATGCGGGTTGCACCAGCAGCAGAGAGTAAATTTGCTACCATTTTAGCACCAATTGCAACGCGCGGCTGGTCTTTTCTGTCCTGACGAGCAAAACCGAAATACGGCATAACAGCAATAATTCTGTTAGCAGATGCACGTTTTGCAGCATCAATCATCATTAAAAGTTCGAATAAATTATCCGTTGGCGGGAAAGTTGACTGTACAATAAATACATCTGTACCGCGAACGGTTTCCTCAAAGGAAGTTTGAAACTCCCCATCGCTAAAGCGAAGCAAGGATACTTTACCTAACTCTTGCCCATATTTTTGAGCAATGTTTTCAGCTAAATAAGAAGAAGCTGAACCTGAAAATATTTTTACTTTATGATGCATGGCCTTTTTATAAGGGAGGCAAATGTACTAAAAAATGTAGTTTTTGACAAAAAAATGCTGCTTTTTAAGCAATATTTTTTGCTAATCAAAAACATTTAGGTAGTTTTGCGTCCCGCTTTCCCAAATAAGTAATGCCCGGGTGGCGGAATTGGTAGACGCGCTGGTCTCAAACACCTGTGGGAAACCGTACCGGTTCGACTCCGGTCCCGGGTACTGAGCCGGACTTTTCTGATAAATTCAGAAAGTCCGGCTTTTTTATTTCCTCTAAAGTCCTTGATGAATGGGCAATACAGCCAATCACCTCGTTTACAATCGGGGTTCGATAATGCTCTATTTTTGAATCATAGACCAAACCTTTAGGAAATACCGTATTTTGAAAAATTTGTTTTTGGTAGTAATCGCCCAAAGCCCAAACACGTGCGAGATTAGCGGATAATTTACAAGTAAAATGTATCAATTCTTTAGGGTTCGATAATTTTTGGTCGAGCTTTTCAAGGTCACCCAAAAGCTTCTCTTTTCGAACCTTCATTTCGGTAGAAAACTCCTCATAAATATCCAAACTTACAGCCCCAATAGCGTGTCTTTTTCGCAGATTATAGAACTCTTCTTCAACCTCGTTTATTTTCAAGGAAAGGGCTTTTTTCTCGCTCGTGTTGGTTTCTGTTAGGTTTTCCCAAGTATAACGCAATTGAATGGATAACGGCTCGATTTGGGCAGAATCTACAGTATAAGTTGCTAATAGTTCTTTGAACTTATCGTGCATAATATTGGTGCTACGGTTTATCTTAACCCCAATCCTATTTACCTTGTAATAATACAGCCCTTTCTTTTTTACCAAATAGCCCGTAAAAGGCGCCCCACTTTCAGCATCCTTAACAAATACCTTTAATGGTAGATTATCGTTAGCTTTATTACTTGTGAAACCTGCTGTTTTCTTTATTTCATTTGCTCGTAAAAATAAATCCTCATCAATTAATGCTGGATGCCTACCTTTTATTACTTCGCCATTCAATAAATTGTGCGACATAAATCCACAGTAAAATGGATTTTTAAAAATCTCGCCAAGCGTTTGTTTAGGCACGTTTAAACCTAAGTGCTTTAATTTCTCGTTGATTTGTTCATAGGTCATTGCATTTGCTCTCCATATAAAGGCTTGTTTAATTAACTCTCCTTTTTCATTTATAACAATGGTTTGCGATGGCATCCCTTTTATAAATGAATAGCCTGTTGGTGCATTTCCAATCCAATCTCCTCTCAATAATTTTTCACGCATTCCATCAATCGTTTTTTGTCTGCGTAAATCGTTGTCGTATTTACTAAAGATGAATTGAATGTTTTGTTGTAATGCTCCTGCGTGTGAATTGGTATCAATGGGCTGAGTTACAGCCATAATACTAACTCCTGTTTTCTTTAACTCACTTGCTATAAAAATTGCACTATCTCCTGTCCTGCTAAAACGGTCTAAACTGTAAACTAAAATGAACGATATTTTTTCTTTACTCGCCTTTACAAATTTGAGCATCCTACTAAATTCTTTTCGTTCATCGCTTTTTGCGCTTTCATAAGTTCCACCAAAATAACCTTGGATGTTCAGTTTATTTTTAATAGCGTATTCCATACAAAACTTTTTTTGCCATTCTAAACTTTGATTGGTGTCCATCTGTTCTTTAGAGCTTACCCGTGTATAAATCACACAGTTTTGTGTGCCTAAGTCTTTTACTTCGTTGCTTTTACCTCTAGCAAATTGTTTAAGTATTATTTCGCTATTCTTCTTCATATATTTCAGCTCACTTTATTTGTTTTACTTTTTGTTGCTTCTGTTTCATATAGAGTTCATAAAACAGAATAGATAATTTTTCTAACGATTTAATTGTTTCTTCAGCGTGTTCGTCCGTATAATCTTCAAAGCCTTTGCAATTCTTTAATTCGGCAATGGTCAATCGCTTGTGTACTTTCTCCTTCCTTTCTGCCATTGTGCCTCCTTACTCCTTAATAGTTATAAATTTAAATTTCCTTTTGCTATTGGGGTCATCATTTTTAACCATAACTCTCTTCTCAACAAGTTTCTTGGGCTCTTCCTCTTTATCATTAATACGGAATTCATTATTTTTTTTATCAATTAAAATAAATTCTCGATACTCCTTTTCACGTAAAATTCTTATGATAGATTCCTGAGCAGTTTTGCTTTTTGTAATTTCAAGAGGCTCATTTTTCTTAGACTTAAAAAAAACAATTACTTTTTTATAATCACCTTCTTTAATATAATACAAGAGCTTTCTTTCCTTAACAGTAAATAGATGTAAGCCGTTCAAGTATTCAATTAAATAATCCTCAATGATAAATTTGAAAATTAAATCAGTAATATTCACTCTTACTTGCGAATGAAATTCTTTTTTATAGAGTAGCTCTTGCGGGTAATGGTGCTCGTTTTCTTTAATAAAAGGAAACCATTCGCCATCACTAAATACAATAAGCGATACCGATTTACGAGTTGCTATTGCTTCTGTAATTAAAATTTGTAAATAATTAAAGTTGAATGGTAGTGTATCGTAGTCGGCTGTTTTATATTCACCCGATTTAAAGAAGTTTAAAAACGCCTCTTTCTCTTCGCCCTCGTAGTTTTTTAAAACATCCATGTGGTTAACGAAGTTTTCAAATAACTCCTTTAATGGCAATGCTTCATAAACATCATCCGTTATTTTTTTAATAACCGGAAGTTGAATACCAAAGGATCGTAATTCATTAACTACTTTAATCCATATAAAATCTACAAAACTAAATTTGCGATTGCTTTCTTTTTTTTCTCGTGAAAAACGGATGATTCCCTTTTCATCCCAATGATTAAGCACACGGTAATTTACACCGGTATCTTTTGCGCTTAATTTTTCTTCGCACAGTAATTCATATAACTCTGCGAGTTTATCAATGCTTTTGGTGTCTATAAACTCTTCTAATTTTACTGAAATCATACTTCCTTTTTTATTAAATGGTATTTCGTTTTATTATACACAAATGTAAGACAATGCGGACGATAATTCCAAGCAAATGTTTCGATATTTTTATCAAAATCAGTAAATAATTGCTAAAAATCAGTAAATCATAGAGTTAAATAATTATATTGATAATCAAGTATATAAGTCAATAATAATCAAAAAATGACATCGGAACGATCAAAACTATTGTGGGATTAATTGGGGATGATTACATTTGTTGTAAGAACGCTATAAGATATAATTAAGAACATTGTAAGATAAGTGTTAGAACAGTGTAGTGCAACATTAAGAACTCCATAAGAAACCAATTGTGGAGTGAATGGAAACACGTTGTGTTTTAGCGGAAACAATATAAAAACAGTAGTAAAATGAAAGATTTAGCGATGAAATATCTCGAAAGATTCGTTTTGGATTCACAAACTAAGGGCGAATTGATAAATAAGATTATGGAATTACAGGAACGAGATAAGGAATGGTTTGATAAATACTCAACCCTCTACAAATCCAAGAAAGAAAGCGAGAAGCGATTAGAAGCACGTATAAAAGAATATGAGAGCCGAATGGAAGAGGTATTTAAAATGCACGCAAAAGGGCAAGTAATTACCGAAGAGTACAAGCGATTGGTTGATTTGAAACTTGGCAACACTTACAACATAAATGCTACTTGGATTGATAAGATTGTTTTTATTTTAAAAGCAGGTGAAAGACCAATGCGCTCTGCCGAAATTATTGATGTGCTATTAAAAAATGATGTAACCTTTCGCACCTTAACAGATGACTATCCAAAGGGATTGTCGCCTCATTTAACTAAAGCTTTAAAATACGGGCGTATTATAGGCACAAAACAAAAAGGACAAAACGGATATTTGTTTTCTTTGCCAAGCGATACAATGAAAAATTCTCTCGATAAAAAGTAGTTATGATTGAGCCAATAAAAAACTTAAAACGATGCGAACGTTGTGGAACTTCCTTTAAGTGTAATGCAGATGATATATCTAACTGTTTTTGCAAAAACATTGCCCTATCTGAAAAGGCAATGGAAACAATCAATAAAAATTTTAAAGACTGCTTGTGCGAAACTTGTTTACGTTACTTTCAGAATAAAGTATATTAAAAAGCATTTGGAAATGATTGCGTAGCAATTGGGGAGTATTTGACAACACTCATTTATCCATGTGTTTTAATTGCGGAGGATTTGGGAAAACACTGGTTTTATTACAAAACATTGTAAAAAGTTAAATTAAAATGGCAAATCTGATTCCGTTTCATTCTTATTCGTTGCCGGAATAACTTTATCGTCTTCAATTGAATTAATAAACTCAACAATACTTGATATGTTTTTAAAAATGAGCAAGCTTTCGTGGTAATTTAGAATTGTTTTGTCGTGAGCGAAACTTTGATTATTTCTTACATCATTAAAAGCTTCTAAGGTTGATATTGAAGATTTTAATATCCGCTCTGTCATGGTTGATTTAATTAAATCAATTTTTTTCAGATGTTTTATATACTCGCCATAAAAACTATGGAGTGGCTTATCTTTATCGTAAGCAATCCCATGTTTATCGCAGAGTTCACGAATAAATCTTACCACATAAGTATGTAAACGATCTAATGCAGTTTCAGGCTCGTTTCTTTCTATTGCTTCTCTAACTTGTTTGGCGAGTTTATGAAAATTAACGTCATCGGATGTTGCTTGTATTATCTGAATTTGTGCACCAAGCGATTCGGATTTTAATTTATGAGCGAGAGCTTCACAGTTTTTAAGCAAATCATATTGTTCATTGCTTATTTGTGATCCACCTATAAATTCACACCAATACTTTGTGAATGCCTCAATTAACAATCCAACTTGATAATCAGACTCTTTATCCCAAACGCCCCTTATTCTATTTGCCTTTGAAGTTGTACCTCCGTTATCATATTTAGTATTGTAAATATCAATACCAATTGCATCATGAACAAACCTTTGTAAAGTATTATTACTAAAATTTAAAACATATCCTCCACTCATATCAAGAAATGTTTCTAGTCTTTTCTTTTCGCTAAATGATAAGTTCGCCATAAAACTCTGTTAAAAATTAATTGTTTTCAGTTGAATCCATTTTTGTATTTAATTCAACACTATTTTCTGGAGTAAATAATCCATCATCACCTAATCCAATCAGCTCATCTATTTCACTTGTAACGGACACACCTTTTAGCTGTTCAAGTTTATTAATTAGGTGAAATGTTCTCGCGTGAGCTGCCCTCAAAAGAACATTATATCGAAGTGGTTTAATCACAGTCGCTCCTTCAATTAAGTCATTATCATATTGAGGTAATATTTCAGAACCCAAAACGTATGAGATCATAGGAGTATCAATGTCAATCTTATTAGAATCTCTAATAGCCCTGCAATATCCCATCGCTTGATCTTTTTCTTTTCCTGTAATAGGTACTCCAGATCTTTTAAGTTCTACAATTATTACTTTATCAAATCCCGAAACATTATGTGTCGAATCAAATTTATCACTTGCATAAATTCCAATAGAAGTGTCCGGAATAACAATAAAATCAGGTCTTCTCGCAGAATTTTCGACTATAGCATTGCCGAAAAACGATTTAATAATTGTGGAAAGTGTACGATTAGAGATGAATGAAATAGACTCGAATTCAGGCCCGAAAATCCATAATCCTCGATCAAAAAGCGGTTGCAAGTCGTGTAATTCATCAGCTCCCTCATTGTCAGAAAGTTCCTCAAGCCTATTAATTAATTCTAATCTCCATTTTAATTCTGAAAGCACCTTCTTTGCATCATCAATACTCCATTCGTCTAAAATAGAATTTAGGTTATCCAAATCATGAACTGAGTATTGAGCCAGCTTTTCGAGTAGCGAGTAACCCGATTTCGCTTTTTCTAATTTTGCTAATATCTCAACCGAAGCTTCTAATTCTTGTGGTGAAATAGTTGGGCATTTTACCTGAACTTCATCTATAAATTGTGAAATTACTTCTTTAGAAAGCGTAGGGAGAGTCGCTAAGGCAGTTCTATTATCTGTTAAGGCTTGAATTTTTCTTTCTCTCCTTGTTTCATAAAGCAGGTCTCTTAAATCATCTTTTACGAAATCTGCTATTGCTTGAAATATTTTTCCCGAAAATTCGGTTACATAAAATCCTGACCAATCTGGCTTAACCAACTTTTTCTCTTCTAATAAATCAACATGGACAATGTAAAGTACCTTTTTAGCAATAGGGTGGCGACCATCAATAAGCAAATTTTGATCAAATTTGGAAATCCAATTAGGGCTACCTACTAATCTTCTTTTTACCCAATATGCAATACCATTCTGTTTTGTGTTTCTCCCTTTCTCACCAAGAATTCTTTGAATAGAAATCTTTTGACCATCTACATCAATAAATTTTGTTTCAGTTAAGTGTGGAATGTCAGTTAAGGCAACAAGATGATTATTAACAAAAACTTGAAAAGCTGGATCAGCCATAAATCTTGATCCAATAAGTTCAATTACTTTTGAGGAATCAATTAGAGTAATTCTATTTGTATCAATAGTAGTTGATATTGTTGTTCCATGCTCTTTTTCATCAATTGTTTGATGTGAAATTTCCTTCACAACAAATGGTGTAGCACCATTTATTGCACGAGAAACTTCCGCAACAGTATGTTCTCCATCTTTTTTTGTTGAAATTGTGTACTTGTCATTAAAACAAAACATTGCGTGTCGACCTACGCCATTTCGACCAAAGACATGCCGAGTTGAATGCCTTGCATGTTTTGGAAATATGACATCTTTTCCTCCTTGCTCTTCTAATCTATTGTAATTTAATTTCCCCCATCTATAGAATAGCTCATTTTTTGTCATTCCAATACCATTATCGGAAATTGAAAATGTTCCCTGACCATCGGGCCACTTAATTTCAATATTGGTGCCGCCCGCATCCCAAGTGTTTGCAAGTAATTCCACAATAGCGAAATTTTGGTCAGAAATAATTTGCCCGGCATGTTGGCGCATAAATTCATCGCCAAAGGTTAATTGGAACATTTCAACCTGATCGTTTTTTTTGATTTCTTTTTTCTTGCTCATTTAAATTACTTTTTAGTGAGTGGTATTTCCCTCTACAATTTTTATTTCTTCTTCAGTTAAATCATACAGTTTGTAAATGAAACTATCAAGTTTATTTTCCAAATCATCGTTTTTTTCTTTTGCGGATTCATTTTTAAGAATCAGGGTATCTACAATTTCTTCAATTTGACTTTGTGTAGTTTTAGTTCCTAATTTTATTGGGATGGTTCTTATCTGTTCTGGCTTGATGTTTACATCAAAGTAGTAGAAGGAAAACCAGTAATTTATTAATTTACTATTTAATAATGCAAGAATAAATTTTAGATTTTGTGTGTGTTCGTTTTCCTTTATTAATAAATTAGAAAGCCCATCACTACTTACATACTTCTCATCATCGAATGCCGCAACTATTCTTTGTTTTAATCTTGGATTTCGTATCCTTTGGATTAATAAATGTGGATTATCATAAATAGCAGTAGGGCGAGGTCTGTGCAACCATTCGCCATATTTTATATATTCTCCTGACCATTTTATTTGGAATTTCCCTATGTCTCCTCCATTCAGCATCTTTCTATGGAATGCGGTTTCCTTATTGGTACTATTATATGGCTTGTCGGGGTTTGCCGCACCATAAGCTGACATGCCTCTCCAAACATCAACAATTTCGGAAAGAGGAATAGCCCCATTTTCTATTTTTGTTATGAGAGACGGTTTAATTTTTAAACTAATAATATAATCATCATTTGACTCTTGTATATCTCCATTCCCAACTAATTGAAGATTGGCATCTATTATTGAAAAAGTTGCAGCGGTGCTTTTTTCATTTTTAATGATATAAATGTTTGTATCAACCGTTACTTCTGCGAATACATCATATAAGGTTTGTGAGCAAAATAAGAGACTATAATTTTTAGCTATCAAGTTTCTAACATTTTTAAAGTAACTTAAATTTGTCCAAGTATCTGGAGTAATAAAAGACAAGTATTTGTTACTGGATAATAGTTTCAATCCTTTTTCAATGAAAAACTTATAAACTTCAAAAGGGCCTTGAACGGTAGTGTAATTTTCCTTAAAATAATCTTTAGCATTATCTTCTACAAAAGTACCATAAGGTGGATTCCCAACAATCACATCAAAGCCTTCAAAATTCCCCTCGCTGTCTAATACTTCAGGAAATTCAAAACGCCATTCAAAAGCATTGCGATAAATAGCATTGCTTTTTATGTCTTCAATTAATGCTTCCTGCTTACTTATTTTTTCGGTAAGTTTTTTTACTTCAAGATCGTACTCCTTTTTTTCTTTAGGTGTTTTTTCAAACAATCCGGTTTGCATGGTTAGGTTTATTAATTCGCCTTTCCATTTATTTAAATCTTTAAACTCCTTGCTATTACTGCTTATTTCAACTCTAAAATCATTTTTAATTGAATTGATGATTTGCTCTAAGCCACGTTTTAATTCTTTATCGTGAGCGTTTTTATAATCGTGTACAAAGCCTTTGTATTGGTTAATGTTGTACTTAATACTTTTTAATGCTTTGCTTAAATCAGAATCCAATGCAAAACGGCTTATTAAAGAGTTACCGCATTTAATATTAATATCAATGTTAGGTAACGTTTCTAATTCCTTAAATTTTGTTTCTTCTGTGTAGTAAGCATTCTTTAATAACTCAATCCATAAACGCAATCGGCATATTTTAACCGAATTAGGATTAATGTCAACGCCAAACAAACAGTTTTCAATAATGGTTTGCTTTTCGTGAAAAAGAGATTTTTGTACTCGTTGAGTTTCTTTATTAATGCTACCGTTGTATACTTGATATTCAAAAATATCCTGTCCATCGTTATAAGTAACTATCAACTCATCGTTTTCAATTTCTATGTCGTAGCCTGATAAACGTACACCTTTATCATCCGCCAATATGCCGAGTTCAGCCTTAATAGAAATAATTTCATTTAAAGAAGAAACTAAGAAGTGACCTGAACCCACAGCAGGGTCGCATAAATGCATATCGTTAATAAGCGCATTAAATTCCAATACATCTTTTGCAGTTCTACGGTCTGCCATATAGTTTTTTAAATCCTCAAAGGCTTCGCATTTCCATCCATAAGCATCTTTAAATTTCTGCAACACAGCCAAACGAATCGCTTGTCGGCACATGTACATTGTAATAAAACCCGGTGTAAAGATTGAACCATCTTTATAACCGTTTATTTTTTCAAATATTAAACCTAATACTGATGCGTTGATTAATGTTTTGCTATCCTCTTGTATATCTTCTGAACCTTCGGATGCAAAATCGTAAGCTTCTAAAAAATCAAATAAATATTGCAGACCATTTAAACTTTTTGCAATGGGTTTGTTTTTTGCATCACGCAATACCGTTCCGCTATGCAAATCCAAATCAAGCGCATCATCTAAACTGTTTATTTTAATTGTTTGATCCTCTAATTCACTAATCTCAAACAAGGAACTATTGAGGTATGGAATGTTACCAAACTTTTTAGTGATGTCATCGTTTCTATCACTTTGCTTCTTTGCCAATACCTGAAAGAAGAGTTTATACAACTCATCGTACTGAGATATTTTAGTGTAGTTTAAAAATTTATAAGATTGATCACCTTTATGATACTTGATTAATTGTGCTTCGAGTAATTTTAAAAACAATACCCGATTAATCCAAGTGATTGAAAGTTCCAATGCAAGATTAAATAAACGTTCTTGACGATTATCACCGTAAGAGGATATATCCGGAACTTTATGCAAACTATCTTCTAAATCTAAAATCGTAATTGTATTTTCCAATAACGAACCTGCATCTCTTTTGCCTTCTTGCTTTCTACGAATTAATTTTTTGCTGCCTTCTTTAACTTCTTCTAAACCTATGATGTGTAATAATTCAGAATAAAAGCCTTTATCTAAAGAGTTACTATCATTAGCAAATTGAATTTTTAATAAATGGATTGGGCTAAAGATTTTAAATAAAGCGATGAGTTTATTGTCATCAGCTTTATCATTATTCTTTAAAGGTTTTTCGTATTCACGAATATCAAACCAAGTAAAGGATATATCTTCTTTTAACTCATCCAAAAACGGTTTCGCAATTTCCTTGTAAAATAAATCGGTATTGGTGCTTACCTTCTGCCCGCTGTCCCAATCTTTAAAGGCTTTTACAAGCTTGGTGTTTTTAGCAAATAATTTTTCGAAAATAGAAGCATCAAAAATAAACCATTCGTAAATGTTTGTTATAACTAAATGGCGGATGTCGATATTTTTTTCGTTAACACGTTCACGCAAATAATAAAGTATTAACTCGTGCATGGCTTTGGCATTCAAGTTTTGCCTTGTAACCATGTCGCCTTTATTAGTAGGGCGTTTTACTTCAAACAACACTCCGCTTGGGGCTTTTGCGTCTTTGCCTGTATGAATAACGAAATCTGTACGACCTTTTGTAGCAACTAAATAATCTTGCTTGTACCAAGTATCTTTTAGAAAATCCATCAAATGAATTTTCACATTCTCTTCACTTTCTTTCTCGTCAATTTGCCCTAACAACTTTATTAAGTTGCCTTTGAACAACTCAATATCGGGACGCTTTGGCTTAATTAGCCTGTAAGCCTTATTGAGCGATTTTTTTAGACTTATTTCGTGTAGCTTCATTTTAAAATAATATTGTTTAATCGTTCAGTCCTTTTTTTACTTCAGCAACTAATTTAAATCGCTCAACCAACTTATCGCCACTTTCTCTTACTTCGTACATTGAATCAATTTCCTTTTCAGAAAAGCCTTTTAAACGACTTATTAAAATTTGGTTCAATTTAGTTGATAATTCCGGACTTCCAAAGGCGATATTTTTAATTTGTCTGCCAAGTAAACGTGCTGATGCAAGTGTCAGTTCAAAGTTATCTTTTATCAAATCCTCATGTTCTACACCTTCAAATAATTGATCTCCGGCTATTTCTCCGTAATTTTCTAACAGGAAATAAAAATCCTCTAAATCCTTAGCTCGTCTGTCGGGCTTTTCGTGAAACGCTATTAGTTTTAAAACGCATAAACCGGGCAGGGTAACAACTTTAAATTCGCCATCTACAATTTCGGCATGAGCCACCGCTTCCTTAGTTCCATAAACAGAAAGTTCGGTAGGCGGATTTTCTAACAGAACTTCGCCATCTTTTTCTATACCACCAAAAGGAATTAAATCAATTGTTCCGTTAAAATAAAAGCGGTAGGGTTCTTCCTCATCTCTTTTAAAGCCATAGGTTTCAACTAAATCTTTAACAAGGGTTTTGTATTGCTCGTGTTGGTTTATGTAAATGCAAAAATCAACATCTTCCGTAGTTCGTTTTTCACCAAGCGCAATATGATCCGTCCACAAATCTCTTGCACGTGCGCCAATTAAATAATAGTCGATACCGTACTTTTTAAAAGCCAGTTCCAATACTTCAAAAGTCTTTTTAAGACCTTCGTTTTTTAATCGTTCAAAATTTTTCTTTAAAAAGCTCATTGTATATTTTTTGTGCTGTTTCAATACAGCGGTGGTCGCCTGTATTCATTAAATCTGTATAAATCAACAAAGGCGGAACGGTATTATCGTTTACTTCATCGTACTTCCAAAACTTTTTGTACACCTTTACATTTCCTTTCGGATCAGGGATTAACCTATAATGCTTTATCAAATCGTTTCTTGTTTCGAGCGTATAAAGTGTAAGCACGGCAGGTTTTAAATAATCAGTAAATAAATTTCCGGCAGGTTCGCCACCCCACCACGTTTTACCTTGTTTAAGTGGTAGTCTTTTCCAATTTACAAAGTCTTCCTCCTTTAAAAATCGAAATGTTCCTATTTCTAATTCGGGCTTTAATTTTTCTGCATACTTTATCATCCAAGTATTCAGCAATTCTTTTTTATCGGTGAGTTTATACTCGCCTTTATTCATTTTTAAAATGAAGCCTTTTTCTTTTAAGCCATTTAAAATATAATTAACGTTGCCTAAAGCTATTTCTGCTTGTTGTGCAATTTCACGATAGGGAGCATTTATTAAAGTTTCGTCTCGCAGAAAATCAAATAAAACTTTTAATCCTGTTTTTGTAAAAGCACGATTAATTTTTTCTTTTTCTTCAGGTAGCGTTTTATTCGCATCAATCCACAACAAGGCTTTACCAAACTTTAACCAAATATTTCCGTTGGCTTCCAAATAGGCGATGTTATGATTTCGTAGCTCTTCTTTTATTTTCGGGAAAATTTGATCTGCAATAATGATTAAAGGGGCATGATCTTTTGCCAATTTGTAAATTAAAGGCAGATTAATTGTGCGTAGGTTGTTTTTAACCTCTGCGTTCAATTTTATGAGGGTTTCGTCAAGCGTAAGCTCAATTTGCCCATCCACACCATTATCGGCTCTATTTAAGGCAATAGGCTTCCACTTACCCTTAATTTGGGCAGTTCTTTGGAGGTTTTCCAAAGCCATAATTGCAGTGTTGTGTTCTTTCATGTTCACCTCGTTAAATTAGTTCACGTTTTCGTGAACAAACAAATGTAGTGAACATTTTTGGAATTACCAAATTGTTCATGTTTTGCCATTGTTCACGTATTCGTGGACGTTATTTTAATTACCGAAAGGCAGAATAATTCCATTATAAAAGGAAGATATGAACGAATAAAGAATTCCTTAAGAATTATTACCGAAATTTGAAACATGAAAATTCTCCTAATTGAAGATGAACCCGAATTAAGAAAATCAATAAAGCAGTACCTACATCAGGAGGGGTATGTAGTTGAGTCGGCATCTGATTTTGTAAAGGCATCTGAGAAAGCAGGAGTTTACGATTACGATTGCATTTTGGTGGATATAACTTTACCTAAAGGAAGCGGATTAGACATTGTTAAACAGTTGAAGGAAAGTGGCTCTAAAGCGGGAATTATAATTATTTCTGCTAAAAATTCTTCGGGAGATAAAATTAAAGGGCTTGATTTGGGTGCGGACGATTATTTAGCAAAGCCATTTGATTTAGCGGAATTAAATTCACGTATTAAAGCACTTATTCGGAGAAGGAACTTTGATGGCAATAAATCAATTGTTGTAAATGAAATCACTATCCTCCCGGATCAAAGACAAGTTACTGTAAATAATGAACTGGTTGCATTAACTGCTAAAGAATACGATCTCTTATTGTTTTTCATTTCAAATAAAAATAGGGTTGTTTCAAAAAACACTATTGCAGAACATTTATGGGGCGACGACTCAGACCAAATGGATAGTCACGATTTTATCTATGTCCATTTAAGAAACCTTAGAAAAAAATTGATGGATAAAGGATGCACGGATTATGTGCAAACGATATACGGTATAGGTTATAATTTTAAAGTAAACGGATGAAATTAATAAGTAAAACACTCATTTATTATCTCTTAGTTAGTTTGCCTTTGCTTATTATTGCAGGGCTGCTTTCCTATTTTCTTATTAATAGTGAATTGAAAGATGGTACTGATGAAACATTAATGAATGAAAAAGTTAATGCTGAAAGACTTATTCAATCGTTGAAAGAACCTAAAAGCATCTATTTGAGTTCTGATAGCCTTGAGAACATAATCCCATGTAAAGATTGCAAATTAAGGACAGGATTCATTGACACCGCAATTTATAATAGTGTTGAAAAGGAAAATGTTGGAGCGAGAATGTTGCGCAGCTATTATACGTTTGAGCAAAACACATATCAAATTACTCTGATTAAAACTACAATGGAAGAGGAGGAACTTTTGGAGGGAATACTTGCAACATTTGCTTTAATTGTAGGCTTTTTGATAGTGTCCTTTGTAATAGTTAATTGGTTGTTATCAAAAACACTATGGAAACCATTTTATAGTACCCTCTCTAAGTTAAATAAATACGAAATTCATAACCATGAACAACACCATTTTAATAAAGTAAATACACTTGAATTTAATCAGTTGAATATTGCTTTGAATAAAATGATGGATAAAATTTATTCTGATTATCAAGAGCAAAAGGAATTTACTGAAAATGCATCTCACGAAATGCAAACTCCATTAGCTGTTATTAAAGCCAATCTGAGCTTATTGATGCAATCAGATAATTTGAAAGAAGATGAAATGAATCGACTTCAAACAATTGAAAACACCACTAAAAAATTGGCTTCGTTAAATAAGGCACTTATTCTCTTGTCTAAAATAGAAAACAATCAGTTTAAGGAGAGCGAATCAATAAGTATTAAGAAGTTTATTTCTAAAATAGCAGATAATTACATAGATCTGTTTCAGTCAAAAAATATTACTTTGGCATTGAATTTATCAGAAGATGTTATAGTAAAGATGAATCCAACTTTGGCTGAAATTCTTCTTACAAACCTTATTCAAAATGCAATCAGGCACAATAGTGAAAATGGAAAAATAATTATTGAATTAAAGCAAAATCAATTGACCATTTCCAACAGCGGTGAGTCATTAACTATTCCCAAGGAACATTTATTTATTCGTTTTAAAAAGAATGATGCCTCCAAAGACTCTCTCGGTCTTGGTTTATCGATTGTTAATGGAATTGCTAAAACCTACGGATTTAAAATCAATTACGATTATTCATCATCATTGCATCATTTTCAAGTAAATTTCAACTAAAGATTTACTTTAGAATTGTACAGTAGGTTTGTGATATGAAAGTTAAAAATCCCTCCATTTTAAAAAGAACAATTGAGTGCTTGGTACTTCTGTTGCTAAGTATAAATGTGTATTCACAAACACAAAACATTTCTGTTTCGGGTCTAATTAAAGAAAAAAATACAGGAAGTCCTTTGCCTTATGTGAGTGTATTAATTAAAACGGAGAAAGACAGTTCCTTAGTTGTGGGAACTATCACCAATGAAGAAGGGCGTTTTACATTAAATGGTTTAAAGCAGGGTAAATATTATATCGAAGTTTCGTTTATTGGTTATGCGACCTCAAGACAACCTTTCTTTATTGGCAGTTTGAGTTCGTTTTTAGATGCAGGTACAATTGAATTATCTGAAGATGCAAAAGTTTTAAATGAAGTTGAAGTAACCGCAAAGCAAGACGAAGTTTCAGGTAAAATGGATAAAAAATCTTATACACTTGAAAATAACATTTCTCAAAGCGGTGGTTCGGTTTTGCAAGCCGTACAAAATTTGCCCGGAGTAACTGTACAAGAAGGAAAGGTTCAAATAAGAGGCAGCGATAAAGTGATTGTATTAATTGATGGAAAGCAAACTGCATTAACAGGTTTTGGAAACCAAACAAGCCTTGATAATATTCCTGCCTCCGCTATTGAAAAAATCGAAATCATAAATAATCCTTCAGCTAAATATGATGCTAATGGTAACGCAGGTGTAATTAATATCGTTTACAAAAAAAATAAACAAGAGGGATTTAATGGTAAGGTAGGATTGGCAGCAGGCTTGGGCGCATTATGGATTAAGCAGGAAAACCTTCCAACGATTGGACCGCAATATCAAAATACTCCAAAGTTTAATCCAACCCTATCACTTAACTACAAAAAAAAGAAAATTAATTTATTCCTTCAAGGCGATTACTTGCTTACCAACACATTGAATAAAAATGAATTTGTAGATCGATATTATGATAGCGGAGAAATTATTCGTCAGCAAACGAAAAGAAATAGAAATACTACAGTTGCAACAGGGAGATTGGGGTTTGATTATAATCCCAATGAATACAACCAATTTAGCTTGTCAGGTTTATTTAGTTCAGAACGAATTTTGGATCACGGAGACGAACCATTCTTTAACTCTGATTTATCAGATAGAAAACGGTTGTGGCAATTTTTAGAAGATGAACTAAAAACAACTGCTACAGCATCCTCTTCATACTTACATAAATTCAAACAGGTTGGGCATACTTTAAACATCGGATTGAATTATACATTTCACAGGGAAGATGAAAAGTATTACTTCACGAATGTGATGCCGACCTTTACAGGTTATGATGCCTTTAAGTTAATTTCTGATGAGCATGTAGCAGATTTCAATCTCGACTACATTAAACCCTTAAAACATGGTAGAATTGAAATGGGAGGTAAATTTAGGTATAGAAATATTCCAACAAACATGTTGTTCTTTCCGGGACTTAATTCTCCTATTGATTCGGCAGCAGGAGGTTGGGCAACGTATAAAGAAACTATACCTGCGTTGTATGGGAACTATGTTCTTGAAAATAAAAAATATGAATTAGAGGCAGGATTAAGAGTTGAGTATGTTAATGTGAATTATCAAGTGAATCCAAACCATCCCACCTATAAAAGTAATGGTTACAATTATACGCAGCCGTTTCCAAACGTAAGATTTGCATATAAGTTTAACGACAACAACAAGATTTCTTTATTTTACAATAGAAGAGTTGATAGACCAAACGAAGTGGATATTAGAATCTTCCCTAAATACGATGACGCAGAAATTATAAAGGTTGGTAACCCCGCATTAAGTCCGCAGTTCACAAATCTGTTTGAATTAGGTTATAAGGGTAACTGGAAAAACGGATATTTCTATTCGGCAGCATACCACAAAATAGCAGATGGTACAATCACTCGTATTGCAAGCGTTGTTCCGGGCAGCACTTTGATTTATTCTATTATGCAAAATGCAGGAAGGAGTTATAATACAGGATTAGAATTAATAGTTTCTCAAGATGTAAAAAAATGGCTTTCTCTAAACATGAATTTTAATGGTTATCAAAGTACCATTGAGGCTTTTACAGCTTACAATAAATATCCTTTTGCAAATACTTATACTTCTGATAAGCAATCATTAATATCATGGAATTCAAAACTTAATGCCACTTTCCATTTAAAGAAAAATACCGACTTTCAATTAACAGCAATTTATCTCGCTCCTGATTTAATTCCGCAAGGAACGATAGGATCAAGGTTTTCTGTGGATATAGGAATGAAAAAACAAATTCAAAAAGGTAAAGGCGAATTATTTATAAACGCTACCGACCTTTTGAATACGATGCAGATTAAGAAATCCATTCAAGGCAATGGATTTAGATATGTAAGTACCGATTATTATGAAACACAAGTCGTGAGAATTGGATACAGTTATAAGTTCTAATTTATGCCTAAAGATTTGCTTTAGAATTGTGTTGTTACTTTGAATCATAAATTTAAAAACAGATAAAAAAATGAAAACTAGAATCGCAACAATCGCATTATGCTTCGGGCTTAGCTACGCAAATGCACAACAATTAAAAGAAGCAGAAGTTCCTGCTAATGTTAAAGATGGCTTTGCTAAAAAATATCCCGGATCGAAGGTAGATGAATGGGAAAAGGAAGGTGCAGATTACGAAGCTGAATTTCATTTAAATAAAGTTGAATCCTCTGCTGTATTTGATGCAAGTGGAACGTTTAAAGAATTAGAGCAGGAGATTAAAACATCTGCTTTACCAAAAGCTGTTACTGATTATTGCACAAAGAATTATGCAGGCTATAAGTTATCTGAAGCAGCAAAAATTACAGATGCCTCTGGTAAGGTAATGTATGAAGCCGAAATGGAAAAAGATAAAATGCACTTTGACGCTTTATTTGATGCAAACGGAAATTTTATCAAAAAGACCGAAGCAACGAAAGAAGAAGAAGGAAAAGATTAAATTTTCATAGTTTGTTAGTTTAACTTAAGCCTCCCAAAAAGGGGGGCTTTTTCTTTGAAGTTCGAACATACTGCCTAAACCATTTATTTATAAAATCATACAAATTAGGTAATTATGCTAAATTTGGGCAATGATTAATTCAGATTTGCCTTCTCTATTTAAATATTTGAAAAAATATAATAGTTTGTATCGTATATAGACTTAATAGCGATCATTGTAACGGACGGCACTTGAACTAAATACTAACAAACTAAAAGAGTATAATGAAAAAAATAATAGTAATAGCAGGTGCAACAGGAAATTTAGGTGGTAAAATTGTAACTGCCTTATTAGCTAAAGGTGCAGAAGTGAGAGCAATTGTCCGTATAGAAACTGACGTAAAAAAAATAAAAGACTTAGAGGAAAAAGGTGTCAAAGTTTTTCAGGTAGACACGAATATTAAATCCGAGATTTCAAAACATTGTATTGGTGCACATTGCTTCGTATCTGCTTTAGCTGGTTTAAGGGAAACTATTATTGATGCTCAACGTGTTTTTTTAGACGCTGCCATTGAAGCAAATGTTCCTCGATTTATACCAAGCGACTATTCGAGTGATTTTACGAACTTAAAAGAAGGTCAAAATAGAAATTTAGATTTCAGAAGAGAGTTCCACAAATATATAGAAACAAAAACTATCAAAACAACAACAATATTTAACGGTCCTTTTATGGATTTATTAACTACAGATATGCCTTTGATTATGTTTAAACAAAAACGCATTCTTTGTTGGGGAAATCCAAACCAAATCATAGAATTTACCACCACTTATAACGTTGCAGATTTCACAGCAGAAGCAGCCATTGACGACAATACATCAAGATTTTTAAAAATTGCTGGTGACAGACTTTCTTGTAACGACTTTGTGAAATTACTTACTGAACTTACCAATGAAAAGTATAAATTATTTAGACCAGGAGGCATCCGCCTTCTAAATTTTGTTATCACATTAACAAGATTTTTTTCACCGTCAAAAAAGGAACTTTATCCTGCTTGGCAAGGAATGCAATATATGAGAGATATGATGGAAGGTAGGATTATTTTCCAAAAATATGACAACGATAGATATTCAAACATAAAGTGGACATCTGTAAAGGACTTTTTAATAAAAGAGAATATAAATATTAAGTTGACAAAAGAAGACGTAGAGAAAACAACGAACCCCTAATTGAGTGTTGTTGTAACCTAAAATAAAGATATAATCATTCGATTCAAAGAGTATCTAAAGGCATAATTTAATTAAACAGATGATTGGAATTAAAACAAAATGCCTGCATTTTTTCAAAATTCTTCATAACAATTGGTGTTTTTTGGAATACTAATTGCCATTTAGATACCCCCAAAAAAAATTAGCGTGATAAAACAATAGACTTTTTATTCCATTAATTTATATTCCGTAAAAAAACTTAAATATTTTTTAAATTAACGAATTCCAACTCCGAGAATTCATCAAGTTTCTAAGTGATTGAAAATCATCTAACATATTCGATAATTTCAATCCGTAGGGTACTGAAAGCCCAATTTCTTTAATAGAAATTGGGCTTTTTAATTTATTTCTCTATTTCCCTATCTTTGGTACTGAATGAAAAAAGCATTAATAGTTCAAGGAGGGGGATTTCGCACCGGATTTAGCTCAGGTGTGCTGGATGCATTCATGCAAAACAATTACAATCCGTTTGATTTGTACATAGCTGTTTCGGGTGGAGCAATTGCTACGTCCTATTACATTGCCCATCAACCCAAACATTGTTTCAACGCTATTTGTTTTTTGTCCGAAAAAAATCGATTTGTAAATTTTTCAAACATGCTTCGTTGGCAACCCATAATGGATGTTGATGTATTCTACGATATTTCAAAAAAACACTATCCATTCAATCGCGAACATGCCGAACAAAATTTATCAGGTAAACATTTTGCAATTGTTATGACGGATAAAACCAATGGCCTTCCCTTTTATGGAAATCCAATGGAAAGTGGTTGGGAAGAAACAGTCATTGCATCTTGCTCATTGCCTTTTATCACAAAAGGAAAACATACTATAAATGGAATTGATTATATGGATGGTGCTTGGGGTGATCCACTTCCAATAAAATGGTCTGTAGCACAAGGTGCCACAGACATTACAATTATAAGAACAGAACCACCCAACGAAAAAATTAAAAAATCTTGGATTGATTATTTAGGCGAAACCTTTTACAAAAAGAATGATAAAATAAGAAGTGCATTTACAAACAACCATATCATCCACAACCAATCCATTGATTTTATAAATAATCCTCCTAAAGGAATCAACATCCAACAACTCGCACCTAAACTTGCTTTAAAAGCGGGTTCGTATACCAACTCAATTAAATTATTAGAGGAAGATTATTGGAATGGGGCTAATAGTGGCTGTGAATACTTATCAAAACTATAAGCTATCATTAATCTTGTAATTCAATTTGCCTGCAAACCTTATAAGCGCTAGTTGTTTTGCCTTCTACTGTTCTTTCTAAAACAGTAATATTCGTACACTTGAATTTTCCTTTAAACTGTTCCTCCTCAATAAACTTTTTGATAATAGGCAAGGATTCACGTGGTAGTACTCTTGCCACTGTTAATTGAGGTTTGAAGTTACGTTCATTAATTTTTAAAAATTGAGTGATAATTTTATGCAGCATCACAAATGGTTTTGCATCTTCAATTTTAATGTAAAGCGTATTGGAAATCTGACCATGCAAAAAATTCTCAAAACCATTCAAACTCACCACAAAACGAGGCACTTTAGAAAAAAAGAATTGAAATTTATTCCAAAAATCATCTTTTAACGGTTCTTTCATCGAAAACCCAATTATAGAGATGTGTGGTGTTGAACGCAGATTAATATTACTAATTGGCACAAGCACATTCAATTTCTTTTTTAGCTCTAATACTTTTTCTTTTATTTCATCGGATGGCGAAACAACAATCAAATATTGATACTTGTTCTCTTGTTTTTTTTCAAGAGAAGGCTCAGGCTCACTATTAAACAGAGATAATTGTGCTTTATCCTTACTTTTCATTTTCAAAAATACACAATTAAATTGCGCAGATAAATAACTTATTATCTCTTTTGTTGTAAATATTAAATAAAGAGTTGAAATTCACATTTGCAATAATATAATTTGTTGAAGCCGATTTGTATTCCTCTTCAATATTCAAAATTTCCAAATCATTTAATTGTGCTTTATCCTGAAAACGGATATACAGTTTTATGGGAAAATCAAATTCAACTTGTTTTATTCCATCTTCAATTTTAACATTGTTATTTAATGCCTTTTTTAATTTTTTGTACCCATACTTATAATCATACGTAAGTGCAGAAATATCAGAAAGCACTGCGCTACCAGTTGGATGACTACCTGCTCCTTTTCCAACAAATGTTTGCTTACAAGAAAATGCACCTTCTACTTCCACCGCATTGTATTCATACAAAACATTGTACAATTCACTTTCTTTGCTAACAAAATGAGGTATCGCATAAACTCTGAATTTATCACCAACTTTTTGTGATACTCCCAACATTTTAACTCTTAAACCACGCTGTTTTGCATACAAAATATCATCGTAAGTAATATTCTGAATGCCAGTATTAAAAATATCATCTGGATTTAGAACAATGCCGAATGCATGAATAGTAAGTAAGGATGTTTTGAATTTTGTATCAAAACCAGCAACATCCAACCAAGGATCGCTTTCTGCAAAACCATTCAACTGAGCATCTTTTAGAACATCTGAATAATCCTTATTCTCCAACTCCATACGCGTTAAAATATAATTACAAGTCCCATTTAAAATACCTTTAACGCTGCTCAATAATTCATTGTCATAATACTCTTCTAAGTTTCGAATAATAGGAATACTCCCACCTGCTGAACCTTCATAAAGCAATGCAACATTGTTTTTAATTTGTAAATTGTACAATTCGGTAAAATTCTCTGCCAACATTTTTTTATTTGCAGTAACTACATTAACACCATTTCCTAGTGCTTCTTTAACGATTGCAAATGCATCATTTGC
>Ga0208626_1000011_pt1 | contig 203513 bp, 176 predicted proteins | sample LakWasMet10_HOW4_2_FD_183860 | JGI IMG/M metagenome (GOLD analysis project Ga0208626, IMG submission 183860) | Freshwater sediment methanotrophic microbial communities from Lake Washington under simulated oxygen tension - Sediment Metagenome... | ecosystem: Environmental > Aquatic > Freshwater... | reverse complement strand
TGCTATTGATGTGCCATATCAACTTTATCAATATGCAAACAAGCTAAAAATGACAAAAGAAGAGGTTCGTCGTGAGTCTAAAGAGTCCGATGGTAACCCAGAGATTAAAGCCAAAATTCGCCAACAACAACGGGAGATGGCTAAACGTAGAATGATGTCTGAAATTCCAAATGCAGACGTAGTGATTACCAATCCAACCCACTATGCAGTCGCTATTAAGTATCAAGATGAGGGCATGCGAGCTCCTGTAGTGGTGGCTAAAGGTGCTGATGAAGTTGCACTTAAGATTCGTGAAATTGCTGGTGAGCACAAAGTATTAATCATGGAGTCACCCAAATTGGCACGTGCTTTATATGCACATACCGAACTTGGCAGCGAAATTCCTGAAGCTTTATATTCAGCAGTCGCTGAAGTATTGGCTTATGTGTTCCAAATGCGTATCTTTAAAAAAGATGGTGGGTTTTACCCAGAAATCCCAACAACAATTGCTGTGCCTGATGCGCTAGATCCACATAGTTTGTTACCGACTCCTAGTGTTATTGACAATGCGGATGTAGGAGCACTCATCTAATGAACACGCTTAACTTACCACCTTGGATGAGTAAACTAGCAAGTCGTAATGTTGCGGCACCAGCCATTATAATCTTGCTATTAGCAATGATGATATTGCCATTGCCAGCGGTTATTCTAGATGTGTTATTCAGCTTTAATATCGCCATCTCAGTTATGGTATTACTCATTGGCTTACAAACTAAAAAAGCACTCGACTTTATTGCCTTCCCAACGGTGTTGTTAATGACAACAATGCTACGTTTATCACTTAACGTAGCATCAACTCGTGTGGTGTTAGCTGAAGGCCATAATGGTCCTGATGCTGCTGGTAAAGTGATTGAAGCATTTGGCCACTTCTTAATCGGCGGTAACTATACCGTCGGTATCGTTGTTTTCGTGATTTTAACAATTATCAATTTTACAGTAGTGACTAAGGGTGCTGGCCGTATTGCTGAAGTTGGTGCACGTTTTACTTTAGATGCTATGCCAGGCAAGCAAATGGCGATTGATGCCGACCTAAATGCTGGGTTGATTGGTGAAGATGAGGCACGCCGTCGCCGTGCTGAAGTTGGCCAGGAGTCAGAATTCTACGGCGCGATGGACGGAGCAAGTAAGTATGTACGCGGTGATGCGATCGCCGGCATCATGGTCATTATTATTAACATTGTAGGTGGTTTAGTTGTAGGTATTGTACAACATGACTTAGCCTTTGCTGATGCGGTTAAAAACTACACAATGTTAGCCATTGGTGATGGTCTAGTCGCACAAATCCCTTCACTTATCATTTCAGTAGCCGCTGGTGTAGTGGTATCACGTGTGGCTAATAATGAAGATATCGGTGGTCAGTTGGTGACACAACTATTCTCAAACTCTAAGGTGGTGTATGTCACGGCTGGCATTATCGGCGGTATGGGCGCCATCCCAGGCATGCCACACTTTGCATTTTTGTTATTAGCAGCAATCTTGGCTGGTATGGCTTACTTCATTGCTGAGCAGAAAAAAGTAGAAGATGCTGAACCTGTAGTGGAAGAAAGAATTGAAACTCTTTCAACGATAGAGGAAGCAACTTGGGATGATGTAACACCTGTTGATTTAATCGGTCTTGAAGTTGGCTATCGTTTGATTCCACTGGTAGACAAATCTCAGGGCGGTGATTTGCTCAAACGTATTAAAGGGTTACGTAAAAAGTTCGCACAAGAGGTTGGGTTTTTAGCACCTACCGTACACATTCGTGACAACTTAGAACTTAAACCCTCTAGCTATAAAATAACACTTAAAGGCGTGGCGATTGCTAGTGGTGAATCTAATTACGCTCAATTCTTAGCCATAGACCCAGGCATGGTGTCTGGTCCATTACCTGGCACGATGACAACGGATCCAGCGTTTGGTTTACCTGCAGTGTGGATAGAAAGTAATATTAAAGATGAAGCTCAAAACATGGGTTATACGGTGGTGGATGCTGGTACTGTCATTGCCACACACTTGAATCACATTATTTCACTCCATGCGGCTGAGTTACTTGGCCGCCAAGAGGTACAACAGTTACTAGATCATATCAGCAAAGACTCACCAAAGTTAGTTGAAGACCTCACTCCAAAACTATTGTCACTTTCAGTCATTCAAAAAGTATTGCAAAACCTATTATCCGAGGGTGTGCATATACGCGATATGCGCACTATTGTAGAAACGCTTTCTGAATATGCAACACAAACGCAAGACACTAGTGAGCTAACTGCCGTAGTACGTGTTCAACTTGGTCGCGCCATCGTGCAACAACTATTCCCTACTGGTGATGAAGTCACTGTAATGACGCTTGATAGCAACCTTGAACGTTTATTAACTCAAGCAATGCAAGGCAACGCTACAACAGGTTCAGCTATTGAGCCGGGCATGGCAGAAACATTGTCTAGACAAACAGAAACTGCTGCTAAACAACAAGAGCAAATGGGGATGACACCAGTGTTACTGGTGTCAGCTCCACTTCGCGCTGCGCTATCTAAGTTCTTACGCCGCGCAGTACCGCATCTTCGTGTGCTATCACACGACGAATTACCTGATTCAAAAACCATACGTGTCACTAGTCTTATTGGAGGTTCAGCATGAACATTAAACGATTTTTCGGAAAAAACTCACGGGAAGCACTAAGCATGGTGCGTAAAGAGCTGGGAGAAAATGCGGTCATTTTATCTAACCGCGCGATGAACGGTGGTAATGAAATCATGGCGTTCAAAGAAGAGGACATGAATGCAATGGTTGCTAGAGACGAAGGTTCGCAACATTCATTTAGTGAAGAAAGCAGTAATGCGCCTACTCTGCTATCTTTGCTTAGCAAAAACAGTCGTAATAACGCGAATGACAAGCAGTTGAATAGTAGCGAGTCACTGCCTGCTGAAATTGAAGATTATGACGAGATTGTAAGACGAGCAGAGTTAAAAAGTAAAGTTGTAACCAATAAACAAACTCAAGCTCAGGTGCAGGATACACAAGCAAAACCGACAGCTCCACAAAAATCTATGATACAACAAGTGAGTCGTCCAGCAGCGTCTGCTCACCAACCAGTTAACCCTAATCCGTTACCTAATATACAAACCAGCCAACAAATGACGGATATGCTAAACGAAATGCGCAATATGCGTAGCGTGATTGAGTCACAACTCACTGCGCTTTCATGGGGCAATATTCAACAGCGAGACCCTATTAAATCAAAAATGTTAAGTATGCTACTTTCCGCAGGCTTTAGTGCAGCACTATCAAGACAATTAACTGAGAAAATGCCTGAAAATCTTAGCGAAGATAAAGCTATGGCATGGATTAAAGGCATTCTTAATATCAATTTAAACACGATAGAGAATGAAACTGAGGTACTAGATCAAGGTGGAATTTTTGCTCTCATTGGCCCAACTGGTGTGGGTAAAACTACTACTACGGCCAAACTTGCAGCACGCTACGTGATGAAGCATGGCACAGAAAACTTAGGCATTATCACTACAGACGCTTACCGTATCGGTGGCCATGAGCAATTAAGAATCTACGGCAAAATTTTAGGTGTGATGGTGCACGCTGTAAAGGATGAGGCTGACTTAAAAATAGCACTTAACGAACTAAAAAATAAACATACTGTGCTCATTGATACAGTAGGTGTTAGCCAACGAGACCGTATGGTAGCAGAGCAAATCGCCATGCTTTCTAGCACAAATATACCAGTCAAAAAACTGTTATGCCTAAATGCAACCAGCACTGGTGAAACATTGACCGACGTTATTGAAGCTTATAAACGAAAAGGTTTAGAGGGTTGCATCATCACTAAATTAGATGAAGCGGCTACTATCGGCAACGCCTTAGATGTGGTGATCAGAGAAAAAATTAAACTGTATTATGTGGCTAACGGCCAACGTGTACCGGAAGATATTCATCTAGCCAATAAAGCCTATTTGATTCAGCATGCGTTAAAGCTTAAGTCTATTAGTAATCAACCATTCAAATTCTTAAATGATGAGCTGCCTTTTGTGATGGGGAATACGGTTGGCAGCAATCTTCAGTCTAAGTTAGCGGGGTTAAGCCATGTCTAATTTACATCATGACCAAGCCGCAGGGTTACGCCGCATTATGGCTGCACCAAAACCGAGAGTGGTGTCGGTTATCTCTGCCGCTAACACACAGGACCAACCTCGCATGATGACTAATTTGGCCGCTTCAATATTCGACCAAGGCAGCGATGTGCTGGTAGTGCATGCTTCTCAAGACTCACGGGAAATAAAGTATGGTTTAGACAGGTCACCTTCATTATTTGATGTGATTGTTGAGATGAATAGCGAAGTGCTCTCTATATCCGACGCTATTAGTAGCACCAGTTACGGCTTTAATGTAGGCAAACTTATGCAAAAAGATCAATTTAATCTCGCAATGGATAGTGATAAGTACGAACTGACCAATCAGCTTCTTGACGAGCTAGCTCATCAATATGACATTGTGTTGGTAGATGCCACCTTGAACAAAGACAAGTTACTACCACTAAAAATTCTTAACAATGGCGAAATTATCATTCAATTAACACGTCAGCCAGAATCTATTACCAACGCATATGCCCTCATCAAACAAATTTGCAGTGGATTGGGGAGACGCTCTTTTGGCATTATTGTAGACAGCGCAACTGATGCCCAAGCGCAAGTCGTATTCCGCAATATATCGCAAGTTGCAAGACGTTTTATGCAAATTGAACTAGAGTTTTTTGGCTCTATTCCATGCGATGACCATCTTAGCCGTGCTGCTAAACTTGGTCGCTCGGTGATTGATGCATTTCCATTAGCAAGCGCTTCAACCGCTTTCAAGCAAATTGCACAAAGATTAGATTACAAACAGGATAGTGCCGTCATCAATAATATGGCATCTATCATTTAGGCTAAAGGTTCACTATGTATACCATTCATGGAAAAAAAGACCAGAAAGATGAGATGCTCAGTAAGCACGCCATTTTGGTTAAAAAGCTTGCCTACCAGCTTAAAGCCAAACTACCACCTAGCGTTGAACTTGATGATTTAATTCAGGCTGGCATGATGGGCCTACTCGATGCAATTAATCGCTACGAAGATACGCATGGTGCGCAGTTTGAAACCTATGCTGCACAAAGAGTTCGCGGCTCTATGCTAGACGAGCTACGCAGTGCGGACTGGCTGCCGCGCAGTGTACGTAAAAATATGCGTGACGTAGAAATAGCTATTAGTCAGTTAGAACAACAGCTAGGAAAGCCACCTACAGAAAATGAGGTAGCAAAAAAACTACAGCTTTCATTAAATGATTACTATGAAATGTTAGGTGATTGTAGTGGACATCAACTGATTTACTACGAAGATTTCCATGAGTCGGAAAATGGTGAACACTTTCTCGATCGCTTTAATGCTGATAGCAAAGGTGACCCTATTAAAGGCCTTTTAGACAGTGACTTTCGCGAAGCTTTGGTAGGTGCGATTACCACATTACCTGAGCGTGAAAAAGTACTGATGGGGCTGTATTACGAGCAAGAGCTGAACTTAAAAGAAATAGGCGCAGTGATGAACGTTTCTGAATCACGTGTTTGCCAATTACATAGCCAAGCAATAGCCAGATTACGTTCAAATCTAAAAGAGAAGTCATGGACTGGAGCAGTTTAGGTGGCTTAGTAATCGCCTTAATCGGCATACTACTTGGGCAAGCCATAGAAGGCGGGCAAATAAGCTCACTTATACAACCTGCTGCATTCTTGGTTGTGATGTGTGGAACACTAGGTGCGGTATTACTTCAAACAAACTTAAACAGCTTTATTATTGGCTTGAAATTGGTGCGGCAAGTATTTTCTACTCCACCAGATGACAGACAAGATCTAGCTAATCGCATAATTATTTGGAGTAATTTTGCCCGTAAAGAAGGCATTTTTATGCTGGAAACCTATTTAAAAAAAGAAACCGACCCTTTTATTCAAAAAGGTCTAAAACTGATGATTGATGGCACACCCCCAGAAAAAATTCGGCAAGTGATTGCTATTGATATGCATTTTTTCGAAATCCAACAACGTAACGCCGCAAAAATTTGGAGTGCAGCTGGTGGCTATGCACCGACCGTAGGAATTTTGGGTGCAGTGCTTGGCTTAATTCATGTAATGGAAAATTTATCTGACCCAAGTAGGTTAGGAGGTGGTATTGCTGTTGCATTTGTTGCCACAATTTACGGTGTTGGTTTAGCCAATTTAGTCTTTCTACCTATTTCTAACAAGCTTAAAGGCCTAATTCAGCATGAAATGATGCGTAGAGAAATGCTTCTAAACGCATGGGTTTCTATTGCAAGCGGTGATCACCCTAGAATTGTTGAAGAGCGATTATTAGCCTATCTTCGTTAATCTACTTTTAGATAAGTATCAACATTATGTTAATAAGAAGACAACCTCTAGACGATGATGATGAGAATCCAGACCGCTGGCTGGTTTCTTATGCTGATTTCATCACGCTACTTTTTGCATTTTTTGTAGTAATGTATTCAATTTCATCGGTCAATCAGGGTAAATACAACGAGTTGATGTCGTCTATGGGAACCGCATTTACGGGGCAAGGTAGTGTTGGACACTTAAAGGATAATGGAAACTCTAACATCAAGAGCTTATCTAAAGGTCAGGCAAACTCTCTAATTAAACCGTTACCGCTGACTTATCTTTACGATGAAAAAATGCGTAGAGAACGTGAGTCTATGACGAATATGGGCGTAGACTTATCCAACAAACTTTCGCCTCTGATCAACGAAGGTAAAGTTCGTGTAATGCAGAATAACCGTGGTATTCGTATTGACATCAATGATAGTCTATTATTCACGCCAGGTTCGGCTGAACTAGCCGCCGCAGCGTCGATAGTATTAAATAAAATTGTACCGATGATTAAAGATAGTGACCGTCTTATTCAGGTAGAGGGCCACACAGATAATATTGCTATTCACAATAGTCTGTTCTATTCAAACTGGGAGCTTTCTGCCGTGCGCGCTAGTAGCGTAGTAAGAATGTTAAGTGATACTGGCGTCGCAGAGGCGAGATTAAGTGCATTAGGCTTCGGTGCTACTCAGCCGATTTCTGAAAATAATACAGAGTTAGGACGCGCTAAAAACCGTAGAGTGTCAATTATGATTCTTTATGAGTCATCTAATCAAAAAGATGCCGCATTAGAAATTATGCCTAAAACTATCACCAAGTAAGGAAGTCAATCGCTATATGTGACTTAATAACCTTCCTAGCTAATGAGATTTAAGCAACGCCTCAAACTGCTCAATTGGCACTGGTCTACCGAAAAAATAGCCTTGGTAATGAGTACATCCATTGCTTAACAATAAGCCTTGTTGCTCCTCTGTTTCCACACCTTCAGCAATAACGTTTAAATTGAGTGTATGTGCCATGGCAACAATTGTTCTTACGATGGCCTGATCACTACTATCCACAGCAATATCGCGTACAAATGACTGGTCAATTTTCAGTTGATACAAAGGCAGGCGTTTGAGATACTGTAATGAAGAGTAGCCAGTACCAAAGTCATCTAACGAGAAGCGAATACCCAACTCTTTTAACCTGTTCATAGTGCCCACAGTATCTTCAATATTGTCTAACAACATGCTCTCTGTAAGCTCTAATTTAAGTAGCATAGGGTTAACGCCATAACGCTGAACCGCTTCATGTACCTGGTTAACAAAATTTGCTTGCCGAAACTGCTTAGCACTCACGTTAATAGATAAAGTGAGACTATTTGTCATCTCATCTTTTCCCCACATTTGTAGCTGATTACATGCTGTTTCTAATATCCACTGCCCTATAGGTAGTATTAGTCCCGTTTCTTCAGCTAGCGGAATAAAATGGAAAGGTGAAACTAAGCCATGCACAGGATGTTGCCAGCGAATAAGCGCTTCTGCCCCCATGGGTCGGCCAGACACATCTACCTGAATTTGATAATACAAATGAAGTTGCCCTTTATCTACGGCTTTACGTAGCTCGCGCTCTAAATCTACGCGTGTGTTAATCACCTCTTGCATTTTCGGGTCAAAGAATCGTATGGTATTACGGCCAGCTTTTTTTGCCTGATACATAGCGATATCCGCATGTTTCAGTAGCTCTTCTTGTGATTGATTATGGTTACTGAATAACGCCACGCCTATACTAGGTGTACAGTGATACTCATGTTGGCCGAGTTGATAAGCTTGATTTAACGAAGCTAGAATTTTTTCACCAATAACCTCAACTTGAGTTGCAGCTTCAGGGGCATCTTCACTTAAGCTTTCTAGTAAAACAACGTACTCATCGCCGCCTAAGCGAGCTACCGTATCACCCTCTCTCACACAACTCACTAAGCGTTCCGCAACTTGTTGCAACAATAGATCGCCAATATCATGGCCTAATGAGTCATTCAGTGTTTTGAAGTGATCTAGGTCTAAAAATAATACCGCACCATCTCGACCGGTACGTGCATTAAATACTAGTGCTTGATTAAGCCTATCCACCATGAGCCGCCTATTAGGCAAGCCTGTTAAAGAGTCATAAAAAGCTAGGTGTTTAATTTCTTCAGCTGCGGCTTTATTCATAGTGATGTCGGTTAATGTAGCCACATGGTTAGTCACAATACCATTGGCATCTTTAACTACAGTGACTGTCAGATGCTGTGGGAAAACTTCGCCATTTTTACGCCGATTATAAACCTCTCCCGCCCAATGGCCTGTGGCATGTACGCATTCCCACATCGCGTCATAAAAACCTTCACTGTGTTGGCTAGAGCTTAATAACCTCGGTGTGTGTCCAACTGCTTCTTCAGCTGTGTAGCCTGTAATATCACAAAACGCTTGATTGACTTTCAAAATTGTATTTTTTGCATCTGTCACCATCATGCCTTCTTGCGACTCAAATGCAATCGAGGCAATGCGCAGGTCATCCTCAGCCTGCTTGCGCTCAATGGCTATACTCGCCAAGTTCGCACACTGTTCAATTAACATCATATCCCTTTGCCTTGGTATATTAGGATTACGATGATAGATAGTAAATGCACCTAGTATTTTTCCACTGGCTGCGGAAATAGGCTGTAACCAACAGGCAGCCAAACCAGAGTTGAGTGCAACCTCTCTATAGCCGTCCCAATAAGGGTGTGTTGCTATATCCTCAACAATAATGAGCTCTCCAGCAAACACAGCAGCTCCAAATGAGCCAGCGTTCATACTGATTTCACTACCGTCAATCGTAGCATTATAGAACGGAGGCAGACTTGGAGCTGCTGCGTTAACTAGGTGCTTACCTTCCACATCAAGTAATAAGATACTACAGAGCATTTCAGGATTAAATTGCTCTACACCAAGTACAATAGCTTCAAGGATATCTTGTAATGTTAAGTCGGCAATCAAGAGCTCTAATATATGACTGCGAAACTGTTCGAACATTTCCGCATGCTTACGATCATTAATATCACGTGCAAAACCAACAGTACCAACTATGTCACCATCTATGATGACTGGTGATTTATAGATTTCATACCATTTTTTCTGACCACTTATATCAACAACTTCCTCAGATGCCTGTGGTACACCGTTTCTCAATACAGCAATATCATCCGAGCGATATTTTTTTGCCAGCTCTTTGGGCCATATATCCAAATCTGTTAAACCCGGTAGTAAAGTTTCTGAATCGTAACCGGTTGCTTGTGCGAAAGCTTGGTTAACAGCAAGGTAATGGTGCTTTTTATCTTTTAACCAGACCATGAATGGAAAGTTGTCTAACAATGAGCGCTGATAACTTTCTCGCAACTGCATCGCTTGTTCGGCTTGTTTTAACTGGGTCACATCTTCGAGCGTCACACGTAATATAGGCTGATCTTGGTCGTCATCCATGCGCAAGCAATGGAGATTTGCATTAAATATAGAACCATCTGCATTAGTAAGCTTGAGTGATAATAGGAGCTCTTCTCCGCCTTGCTGGTCTTTAATCATAGTAAATTGGCGACGCCAAAAGCCTTTATCTTCTTCTACGACAAACTCCTCAAATCGGTGCTGATTAATATCTTTACGTTGCAAGCCTAGCATAGCGGTCACCTTCCAGTTGACCTCGGTAATCATGCCATGCTTAGTAATAGACAAGTAGCCAATAGGTGCAAACTCATACAGGTCTACATAGCGCTCATGGGACTCCAACAACTCACTTTGCATCTGCCTTAGCTTTTCTTCAGCGAGTTTACGTTCTGTAATGTCGATCTGCGTACCGATCATGCGTAAAGGGCTACCATCCTCACTTCGACTCACGAGTATGCCGCGACTTAACATCCATTTATATTGGCCGTCTTTACACCTTATGCGATATTCAACTATATAGATTTCTGTTTTACCCTCAAGATAAGCATTACCAGCGGCTAAAACTCGTGGCTTATCTTCTGGATGAATAAGCGCCCTCCACTCATCACGCGTTGGCAAAATCTCACTTGATTCATAGCCAAGCATTTCTGCCCAACGCTTAGAGTAAGTCGCTTCATCAGTCTGAATATTCACATCCCAAACACCATCGCCTGAACCCTCAATAGCAAACTTTGAGCGGTATTCACTTTCAATTAAAGCTTCTTCAGTCTTTTTACGTTCAGTAATATCAAGTACAGTACATACATAATAGCTAATGTGACCATGTGCATCTTTTACTGCAGTTACCGTGAGTTGGCCAGGATAGATGTCGCCACTTTTACGCTTACTCCAAATCTCACCGCTCCATGTGCCAATCTCGTTAACTGTTGTCCATATATTTTTATAAAAATCTGCATCATGTTTACTTGATTTAAGTATGCCTATAGGTTGACCGACAACTTCTTCTGCAGAGTATCCTGCGGTTTTAGTGAACTCGACATTCACTCTCATAATTTTGCGCTTATCATCAGTAATAATGATGCTTTGTTGAGACTCAAAAGCTGTCGCAGCGATACTCAGTTCAATTTCAGCTTGCTTACGCTCACTAATATCAGTACTGGTACCAATCATACGTAATGGCTTACCATGCTCGTCTCGGCTCACAACCATACCACGTCCTAGTATCCACTTATAACTTTCATCTTTACACTTTATCCGGCACTCAACCCTATACACCGGAATTTTTCCCTCCAGATATAAACGCATCTCGTCCTCTACGCGCGCCTTATCGTCAGGATGGAATCGATTATCCCAAACACTGCCTACTGGAAGCTTATCTAACGGAGAGTAACCAAGTATTTCTTTCCAACGCACGCTATGCTCTATGATGTTCGATTGAATATCCCAATCCCAAACGCCATCACCTGAACCTTCAATCGCAAATTTCCAGAGGTCATCTTTCGCCTTCAGATCGACCTCTAACTGCTTACGTAAGCTAATGTCGCTTGCAGTGCCGACCATACGTAATGGCTTGCCATTAACATTTCTATCTAATACGATACCGCGGTCATGTATCCATTTATAACCACTATTTTTAGTGTATATTCTATACTCACAGTCATACGTTGGTACATCGCCATCAAGGCAGCTTTGTAGATTAGCAAGTACCGCAGCTTTATCATCTGGATGAATACGGGACTCCCACTCATCGAGCTTATGATTAGGCTCGTGTTCTGCGTAACCTATGATATCGACCCATGCTTTTGAGTAAGTAATTGTTCGTAAGACCTCATCTGAATCCCACAAATAGTCACCAAACCCTTCAATTGCAAACTTCCAGCGAGCATCTCGTTCTAGTAAATCCTGTTGAGCTTTCTTATGTCCAGTAATGTCAACCACGCTAATAAAAAATCCATCAATGTGGTTATTCTCGTTTATATTAGGAATGAAATGTACAAAGCTATCCATTTCACCATAACTTGGAATATTAGCCCTAACCTCGAAACTGACGGCCTCACCAGCTATTGCGCGCCTAGCATATGATTCCTCCTGCGCGAATAACTCTTCACCAAGAACCTCTCTCATTGTGCACCCAAGGATACTCTCTTTAGACTTACCGAAAGCCGTTACATATTGGTGGCTTACATAAACATAACGGAAGTTATTATCTACCCGAGAAACTGCAACAGGGATATTATTCATAATAAGGCTCAACTCTCGCTCATTGCCTTCGATACGCTTAGCCATCGTGTCAAACTCTTTCGAAGTTTTAGCAAGTTCATCACTCCCTAATAAGTCTGCTCGGGATTTAGTATCACCTAAACCGTATCTGCGCACAGCATCGGCTAAAGTTTGCAAGCGTTTAATGATATTTCGTTGAATAACCAAGCCGATAAGCAGACCAACAGCAAGCAAAACTCCTACTAATGAGTAAAATAGTTGACGCATAGGTGACAAAATCTCATTGATAGGTACTAAGCGTATATAGCGCCAACCTAGGTAAGCTATAGGTGCGTCTATAACCAAGTACTCACGGCCATTTAGTGTTAAGTGCTTGTGTTGAGTATGCTCACTCAAATTAAATGCTTTATCACCTAAAGTCTCGATCAGCCCAGGCTCTAGAGTTAAGTCCGACTTGAGCTTATCTGGATGAACCTCGAGTCTTTTTTGCCATGCTCTTGCGTTGATGTAATGGCCTTGTGCATCCATCAGAAAGAGCTGTTCACCAGAATAGCGCTGACTTTTTTGTACTAGAGAAGGAAGTGCTTTAGTAACGTTAATGCTGCGCCCTACTGTACCTATCCATTGGCCATTAATATCCAATGGTAAAACTGCACTGACAATCCAACTACTAGAAACTGGATCAAACGTAGGTGTCGTCCAACGCACCTCACGTTTAGGGTTTGTAGTAGGGTTGCCTAACGTCAGTAAGGAGGTTTGAGTGTAGTTTGTGTCAGCACTTATTAAAGTTGTAAGCTCTGGGTATTGGTGATCGTATATGACTTTAGTTTTATTATTTGTCAACAACCAAATATTGCTATAGGTATTAGTGGTTGAGGTACCATAGACACTTAATATATGCTTGCTACGTAAGTACAAACTTTTATGTGCTGCGTCTAGTACTGCGTCTGACGGTAAAAATAGCTTTGCTTCGTTGTACCCATCAAAACCCTCACGCTTATTGCGCCATGCCTGATCCGGGTAGCGTTGAACTAATCGCTCAAAAGCTGCAACCTCACCTACCTTTAATGGTTCAGATAAGGCTTTTTCAAGCGTACTAGACAGCGCTTTTAGGCTAAGCTCGTAACTGAATAAAACTTGAGTATTACTAGCTACAATAGCTTGAGCCTCATTAGTCAGCGTGGCAGTTTCAGTTGTGAGCAAGCTATGCTTTAGATAAAGATAAATACTAGCAGCAGCAGGGATAGTAACTAACAAAGCACTAGCCACCACAATGAGTATTAATTTACGACCGACATTCATAATGGATAATTACGATTTAAATAGAGAGTTGAAATGAAACATAATAAATAGCGATTATATAAAAAATCTAATGGTCTATTTAAATGGATATATCGAGGAGTTGAGAAGTAAAAAATGGATTTTAAGCGTGTTATTACCGGGAGTATACATATTTGCCAGACCGTTGTAAGCAGAGCGTACGGCCTACGTGCAAAAAGTAATAGAAATTTACTAATGACCATTTCGTGATACCAGAGCCATCAGATATACCTCTTTTGCTTATTATATTTTCCGCATGAATAGACGCTAATGCTTTACTTTTTTAGAGTAATTAAACATGAGTTGTAATCTAAAACTGCAAGGTGCAGTAACTAGATAAGTCTGCGATATCGCCGCAATTATAACAAGAAAAAACCATTAAGCAATCAAAGATGAGCGTGAGCTTGACTGAGACTTTGCTTGGCCATTTCTCCCATAAACGCCGCCATTATCTGCGCTACCTTGTAGCTGATTAAGCATTTGTTGATTACGATTGAAGTGTTTATTGATAAGAATACCATTAAGCCGATTCATCTCTTTGGCTTGGCTGATTGACTTTTGAAAGCGTTCCCATAACTCATTCAATGCAGGTTTAGTTTGGCATTTAAGCCAACTAATCATACCGGATTCATTAGGTGCGAAACCGCCTGCAGCAAGAGCTGTATAACGACTATTAGCTGTGCGGCTAATATTTTGCAACAATATAGACTTTTCTTCCATTGCGATTTCGATCGCGTCTATATCAGACAGTACCAAGCTAGATTGCTCTCGGGTTAACACTTCTAGCAAATGATTCACTAGTTTCGCATCTTGCTCGAAATTTATCATCAGGTTAGAAGTTAGCTTGTTCACGTTGTCCTCGTTATTCTTAGTGCATTTTTTGCCGCTATTTCTGTGTCGATAAGAAGTCTTTCACAGAGCTGATTAACCCATCAGCAACTTTTTCTGCATCTACTTTAAATTGACCATTTGCAATCGCCGATTTAATCGCATCAACTTTTTCAGTATCAAAAACACTACTTGCAGAGACTTTTTCCTCAAGTGATTTCAATTGTGCCGACAGCGGTGATAGCGTCACACTTTCAACTGACTTTGCATCCACTTGTGAAGCTTGTGCGTTTTTACTATTAGTTGAGCCTAGTTTTCCAGCACCTGTTTTATCAACGCCGAGGCCAGCTGTATTCTTAATAGAGTCATTAATTTTCATGGCTATTTATCCTTTTCGCTTAAATTACCTTGCGCTACTTTCAACTACAACTAACGCATTCCTACTGCTTGTATCGGCATAGTTTAAGCGAACTTTAATACTTTGTAAGCTTTTTATTCAATCTCTATAAATTAACACTTTAAAATATGAAGCCAGTTCTAAATTCCACATCAAAATCCAATCTCCACTTGACCACCACTCCTTGCAATGCCTGTTACCACTTGACCACTAGTGACTTTGACTTGCACTACTTGTCCTTCGTTAGCTTTTGCCATTGATTGTCCTTCAGCTGAAACACTAAAACCTTTACCTTTAGAGGTCACCATCACGGTTTGCCCTTGCTGCACAACTGGGGCAGCTTTTAGCAACTCTTGTCGAAGTACGGCGCCTACATTTATAGAAATATTTACAGTGCGGCCAATGGCCTGTGACTGCTCAGTAAACACGCCTGCTGGCAGTTCTGTTAAGTCGCCACTTTCAAACATCATATCCTGCTCAGCAACCGTTTGCCCTTGCGCTAATGGTGATGCCGCCACTAAATATTGTGCAATCACATTTACGGTTGCTTGCACATAAATAGTCCAAACATTTGGAGCAATGCAGCGCACACCTACACTAGTTTTACCCCATGCCCTACTGCCAGACGGCATAAAGACCTGTAAATCTGGACATTGCGCTAGCTTTAAATTAGGGTCTATAGCTCCAACACGTACACTCACTTTGCCAGGATAGCCTATGGTCTGTGTGTCTAAAAATTCTGTAATTTTTGTTTTTATTAGCGCTATATTCTGTTTTGTCATAGGCGCTGTAACGCTTGCAACAGGCGCGCTAGTCTCAGCAAAGCTAGTTGCAGGGCTAATTAAGCTAAAGACAACTAAACTGACACACACATTAATAAGTACATTAAATTGATAGCGCTTAAGCATATTGAATCCCATAACAATGGTAAAAACTCAATATGTATTCTACGGCGTAGATCGCATAGCAAAATTAAGAAAAGGACAAGTTTTACCCTTTTACTTGAGCAATCAGAAACACTCTCTAAACTCTAGACTAGTACGTAATAAAAAGTTGTTTGCAAAATGTACTTTGCAATTATGTTATCGGCAATGAATGACTTTTCTTTAAAAGATTTAAAAAGGTTTATGCCGCTATAAGAGGATTTCATCATGCTGAATAGATTAGACGAAGCTTTAAGTTTTCATCAAAACGCATTAAGAGTACGTGGCCAGCGTCAAGAGCTGATTGCGGCGAATATTGCCAATGCTGACACTCCAAACTTTAAAGCACGCGACATCGATTTTAAGGCTGCTATGCAAAGCGCTGTTGCTGGCATCAATAAAAATGCTTTTCAAGCAGCTAAAACTTCACCACTACATTTAGATGGTGTTCGTGCAAGTAGCAGTAACACTAGCACTGCTCCAGGAGAGCCTTTGTTTCGCCCAGTTATTCAAGGTAGCGTAGATGGCAACACAGTTGACATGGATGTGGAACGCAACCAGTTTGCTGACAATGGCATTCGCTATGAGGCTAGCTTAACACTCATTAACGCGCAGTTAAAACAAATGCTAGCTGCGTTACAAAGCTCTTAAATTTTTTGGGATAGGATAAAAAAATGTCTCTATTTAATGTATTCAATATTTCAGGTTCAGCCATGAGTGCGCAAGCACAGCGCTTAAACACGGTTGCCAGCAACCTTGCCAATGCCGATAGTGCTACTAGCGCAAACGGAACGCCTTATAAATCCAAACAAGTGGTGTTTAGTGCAACGCCTACTGGATCACCTGATGCAAGCGGTGTGAAAGTACTCAAGGTCATTGAGGATAATTCGCCCGCTAAAGTGGTGTACGACCCCAAACACCCGCTAGCGAATGACAAGGGTTATGTCACTATGCCTAACGTTAATGTCACAGAGGAGATGGTGAATATGATTTCAGCTTCACGCGCTTATCAAAACAACGTTGAGACTATGAATGCTGCTAAAACCATGCTGCTTAAAACACTGACCATTGGACAGCAATAGATTTGTACACAAAAGATATTCAAGAATTAAAAATTGAAGTTTTTACGTAAAGGTAAATATTATGACCGCCATACAAACCACCTCAAGTAGCCCAACTCAAGCCTTACTTGATAGCGTGAACGGTAAAACAAGTGCTACAAAAAGTAATGTAGATGTAGCACAAGATAGGTTTATGACCTTGCTCGTGACGCAGATGAAAAATCAAGATCCACTGAATCCAATGGATAACGCGCAAGTAACCAGTCAAATGGCACAACTCTCAACTGTAACAGGCATCGATAAGCTGAACTCTACTGTGGAAGCTCTAATGAGTAACATGCAATCCGGCCAGTCTTATCAGGCGGCAAATATGATAGGCCATAGTGTTTTGGTGCCGGGTACGGCAGTGACTACCACTGGAGCTGGCGGTTACTTCGGCGTAGACCTACCTATTGGAGCAGACAAACTTAGCGTGACGATTAAAGACTCTGCAGGCACAACTATTCGAACATTAAATTTTGGTGCGCAAGAAGCTGGCAGTATTCCATTGAAGTGGGATGGTTTTGCAGATGATGGTTCAGTTGCAAATACTGGTAACTATAAATTTGAAGTAGCAGCGACTATAGCTGGGCAGACTGCATCGGCTGACGGCCTTAATTACGCGGAAGTAATGAGTGTTTCAAATAGCACTAGTGGGGTGAAGCTAAATTTAAGTAATTTAGCCAGCGTTAGCACTACTGAGGTGAAAGAAATTTTTTAAACTTTAAGCCATATTAAGAACATTAAATTTATAGCAGTTATTAAATATTTATTATAGGAGAACACCATGAGTTTTCAACAAGGGTTAAGCGGTCTTAACGCAGCCTCAAAGCAGTTAGAGGTCATTGGCAACAACGTAGCCAACGCTAATACAGTGGGGTTTAAACAGTCGCGCGCAGAGTTTGCAGATGTGTTTGCCAATTCGTTAACCGGTGGTGGTGGTACTCAAATCGGCATTGGAACTAATTTATCTACAGTGGCACAACAATTTACACAAGGTAATGTGACTAGTACCAATAACTCATTAGACATTGCGATTAATGGTGGCGGGTTTTTTCGTATGACTAATAACGGCGCGGTGACTTATTCACGAAATGGTCAATTTAAAATGGATAAAGATGGGTTTATTGTAGACTCAGCAAATAAGCGTTTGACTGGCTACGCTGCTGATACTAACGGTACCCTACAAAAAGGTGCGCCTGTTGACCTGAAAATTAATACCTCTGATTTACAACCTCAAGCAACTACATCAATTGTTGGCCTAGTTAATTTGGACTCTCGTAAAGCCACTCCAACGACTACCCCATTCGATCCCACCGACCCAACCACTTACAACGATTCGACAGCAGTCACCGTGTTTGATAGCTTAGGTAACTCTCATACTTTACAAACTTTTTTTGTCAAAGACGCTTTACCTAACGTTTGGCAAGTATTCACAACTGCAGATGGTATCTCTACAACAACATTACCAACACCTACCGCAACGTTAACGTTTCCTGCATCTGGAACAGGTTTAAACCCTACCAGCTCTCCAGCCAGTCCAACTGCAGTAACATTTGCGCCATTAAATCCGCCTATTCCACCAGCGACAGTCCCAACTGTGGCTACTGGTGCTGCAGCTGTAGCACTAACGATAGATTATTCTGCCAGCACTCAATTTGGCTCTAACTTCAGTATCAATAGCCTATCGCAAGATGGCTATACCTCAGGTAGATTAGCTGGGTTTAATACTGGCGCAGACGGCACAATTGTTGGACGTTACAGCAATGGTCAGTCAAGGACGCTAGGTCAAGTCGTATTAGCAAGCTTTGCCAACCCTAACGGCCTGCAATCACTTGGCGGCAATGCTTGGAGTGAGAGCTCTACATCAGGAGCTCCACTAGTTGGCGTACCAAGCTCAGGAACTCTAGGCGTGCTGCAGTCCTCAGCAGTTGAAGATTCAAACACTGACTTAACTGCCGAACTTGTGAATATGATTACCGCACAACGATATTATCAAGCTAATGCTCAAACGATTAAAACACAAGATCAAGTTTTACAGACTTTAGTTAACTTACGCTAGTAAATAAGCGCTAATAGACTAATAGATAAGTGCTAATAAATTAAGCCTACTTAAAAGAATTAGGAGAGCCGCTATGGATCGCATGATATACACCGCTATGACAGGCGCAAAACACATACTTGAGCAACAAGCGACTACCGCCCATAACTTAGCCAACGTCACCTCTACTGGCTTTAAGGCGCAAGTTGACTCATTCAGAGCTGTGCCTGTAGTTAGCGAAGGTTTAGCGACACGTGCATTTGTGGTGGACTCTACAGTGGGCGCAGACTTTAACCCTGGCGCTATTCAATCCACCAACCGTGACTTAGATGTAGCGATTCAAGGCAAGGGCTGGCTATCTATTCAGCGTGCTGATGGCTCTGAAGGTTATACGCGTAACGGCTCACTCAAAGTCAGTGAGAATGGCATATTACAAACGGCTACTGGCTTAACTGTACTAGGTGATGGCGGTCCTATCAGCATTCCACCTGATGTTGCAGTTTCTATTGGTAAGGATGGCACAGTATCAACCGTTGCCAATGCCTCTAAGCCCGGTGCATCCAACGTATTAGGACGCTTAAAGTTGGTTAATCCACCTGAAGCTGACTTAGTACGCGCTGAAGATGGTTTATTTGTGACGAGTAATGGCAACCCAGCAGAAGTCGATGCAAACGTACATGTTGTTAGTGGTGCACTGGAAAGCAGTAACGTCAATGTCATTGACGCGATGGTTTCTATGATTAGTCTAGCCAGACAATTTGAAACACAAATGAAGCTCATGCAAAGCGCTGAGAATAACGCCAATAAAGCCTCTCAACTCCTCAGTTTGGGTTGAACCAGCTTAGGTTAAGATGAACTCATGGCATTCGAATATATCAGTCAGCGATTATGCAACGGTTCAAAGGCATCTGCTGACTTTTGACCAGAACTAACTGATAAGCGCAACTAAGCCAGCTTCGCTGGCAAGTCTAGCTAAAGGGAAATAAAATGATACGCTCACTTTGGATTTCAAAAACTGGCCTAGATGCCCAACAAACACAGATGGACGTGATTGCTAATAACTTAGCAAACGTCAGTACCAACGGTTTCAAACGATCACGTGCAGTATTTGAAGATCTACTCTATCAAAATATTCGCCAGCCTGGCGCACAATCCTCACAACAAACTCAGTTACCTTCTGGCTTGCAGCTTGGTACAGGGGTAAGACCAGTGGCAACAGAACGCATTTTCAGCCAAGGCAATTTACAGCAAACTAGTAACAACAAAGACGTAGCCATTCAGGGGGCAGGCTTCTTTCAGGTGTTAATGCCTGATGGCACTACCGCTTACACGCGTGATGGTTCTTTCCAGACTGATAGCCAAGGTCAACTAGTGACCTCTAGTGGTTTTCCTGTTCAGCCGGCGATTACCATTCCAGCCAATGCAGAAAGCTTTACTGTCGGTCGTGATGGCACAGTTTCAATCACAACTACAGGCTCAACTGCCACCACACAGGTCGGTACTTTGCAACTTGCAACATTTATTAACTCTGCGGGCTTACAAGGTAAAGGGGAAAATCTTTTTGTAGAAACAACGGCTTCTGGCAACCCTACTGTGAATAACCCTGGTACCAATGGCGCAGGTCTATTAACGCAAGGTTATGTTGAAACCTCTAACGTGAATGTAGTGGAGGAGTTAGTCAATATGATTCAAACCCAACGTGCTTACGAAATTAATAGTAAAGCCATTACTACATCCGATCAAATGTTACAAAAACTGACTCAGATGTAATGTTGATGCAATAAAAATTAATTGAATATAACTTAAGCAAAAAAGCATTAAATATGTTGAATATCTATTATCGTAAAGTGTGTCATTTAACCTTAAATGGTTTTGTATTAGCATCATGCTTACTATTCAACGCCTGCGCTTTTACGCCAGACACTGTCGTAAAACAACCGTTGACAGCAAAGCCTACCGCTATAGCACCGGTTAAATCTAACAATGGCGCTATTTTCAATGTAGCGGCTTATCATCCTTTATTTGAAGACCGTCGTCCACGTTATGTGGGAGATATTGTGACGATTAATATTATAGAAAATACCAATACGACTAAAAACTCTGAAAGCACTGGCAGTAAAGATGGTAAAGCAGCCAATTCAATTACTAGCTTATTCGGGCATAACGTACCTGCAGCAAGCTTTTCAGCTAGCTCAGCTAATTCATTCAAAGAAAAAGATGATGCTAAATCCAGCAATGTATTCAATGGTTCGATTACCGTCACTGTGATTGATGTATTGCCAAACGGTAATTTATCGGTAAGTGGTGAAAAGCAAATCTCATTTGATAAAGGTACTGAGTTTGTGCGTTTTTCTGGCGTTATCAGCCCCGACACCATCACTGTCGGTAACTTTGTACCATCCAATAAAGTCGCTGATGCACGTATTGAGTATAGAACTAATACCAAGGTAGATGCCGCAAGTATCGCAGCGATGGTGGCACGCTTTTTCTTAAGTATGAGCCCGCTTTAATGAACATCATGACACATCGACACTCAAATAATAGCTCTCATGCTTGGCGCTACATCAGCTGTGCACTGTTTTACATCAGCTTGCTGCTTATTCAACCTGCACATGCTGAAAGATTGAAAGACTTAGCGACAATTCAAGGCGTGAGAAATAATCAATTAATCGGCTACGGACTTGTAGTGGGCTTGGATGGCACAGGCGATCAAACGCCCTACACTGTGCAAAGCATGATTAGTATGATGCAACAAATGGGCGTGAATTTACCGCCTGGCACTAGTGTACAGATGAAGAACGTTGCCTCTGTGATTATTACAGCTAGCCTGCCTGCCTTCGCACAACCCGGACAAACTTTGGACATCACTGTTTCATCCATGGGTAGCGCAAAGAGTCTACGCGGTGGTACGCTACTAATGACACCACTTAAAGGAGCTGATGGCCAAATCTACGCTATGGCGCAAGGAAACCTAGTAGTAGGTGGTGTTGGTGCTTCAGCTAATGGAAGTCAAACGCAAGTCAATCATCTAAGCGTAGGTAGAGTTTCTGATGGTGCCACCGTAGAACGCTCAATTCCTAATACAATTAATCAATCCGACAACATCAATCTTGAACTTAAAGAGTCAGACTTTTCAACAGCATCGTTAGTGGTGGATGCAATAAATAAACGTTTTGGTACTAATACAGCTTTAGCACAAGATGGTCGCGTGATTCATGTGCAAGCGCCAGCAAGTAGTAATCGTGTAAGCTTTCTCGCCGATTTAGAAAAAATCAATGTTGCGCCCGCCCCGACTAACGCTAAAATCATTATGAATGCTCGCACGGGTTCTGTGGTAATGAATCAAGCTGTCACACTGGAAAACTGCGCAGTATCACACGGTAACCTATCAGTAGTAATCAATACAGACCCAGTAATTAGCCAGCCTGGTGCACTATCAAGCGGACAAACGATATCAACTGCACGCTCACAAATTGAAATTAACAAAGAGCCTGGCAAGGTTTTAAAACTAAATAGTGGTGCTAATCTGTCTGATGTAGTTAAGGCGCTTAATGCGATTGGTGCGACACCGCAAGACTTACTTGCCATCTTGCAAGCCATGAAAGCTGCAGGCTCACTACACGCGGATTTGGAAGTCATTTAATATGATCTCTGTAGAGAGCTTAATATGATTAACAATACCGATTTATCTGGAAAAGTTGCATTTGATGCCAATAGCCTAAACAGCTTAAAAAGTGCCGCGAAAGAAAACTCACCTGAAGCCATAAAAGGCGTTGCTAAGCAGTTTGAGGCAATTTTCATGAATATGATGTTAAAAAGCATGCGTGAAGCTTCATCACAAGACAACCCTTTTGATAACGAACAAAGTCGTACATTCACCTCAATGCTAGATCAGCAACTAAGTAGCAATCTAGCTTCAAAAGGATTAGGTCTTTCGGATGTGCTGATTAGACAACTTAGCCAGGGCAGGAATCCTGTGACCAACACCATGGAGCAAGCTGTAACTGACACACCCTCTACCTCTGCTTTTGAAGCAAAGTCCAACGCTATCATTAGTAACCCTTTATCGCCTAGTAATAATAAACCTGTTAATACTTCATCAGAGTTTAACGCACTGGTTGATAATAAAAGTCCACTTACAGAAACGTCATTAATCAATAGTAAAGTAGATACTAGATCACCTACTGACAATACTACTGAGTTCAAAAACCGTATGGCTAAACACGCTGAGGAAGCTAGCCGGTCTACCGGTGTACCTGCTCATCTGATGCTAGGTCAAGCCGCGCTTGAAAGTGGCTGGGGTAAACGTGAACTGAAAGGCGCAGATGGCACACCAAGCAATAACTTATTCGGTATTAAGGCCTCAGGTAATTGGGATGGTAAGGTAGTAGAAGCCACCACCACTGAATACATCCACGGTGTAAAACAAAAACGCATAGAAAAATTCCGCGCTTATGACAGCTACGCAGACTCATTCAAAGATTTTGCCAATATGATGAGCAATAACCCGCGCTACAACAAAGTGATGGCAAGCTTAGATAACGTAAATAGCTATGCGCAAGCAATGCAGAATGCAGGCTATGCGACTGACCCTAATTACGCAAGCAAACTTGCAAATGTGATACAGAAAGTGGCGCCTTAAAAGTTACCGAGTAAACTGCAATTTCGCGATACAAGGTGAGTGCTAAGTCCTAAATTAATTAAATTAGGATGAACGATCTAAAGTTTTTTATTTCTTTACCGTCATCATAGTTGTACACAAGTTTTCTAAAGAGTAAATATCATGGCTGACATATTAAGTATAGGAAAAAGCGCACTTGCAGCAGCTCAAGTTGGGTTAAGCACAACTGGCCACAATATTGCAAATGCCTCCACGCCTGGCTACTCTAGACAGGTGGTTGTACAAGCTGCAGCCGAAGCACAAAACTCCGGTAGTGGTTACATTGGTCAAGGCACTGAAATTGCAAGTGTTACACGCGCCTTCAATGAAATATTAGCAAAACAGGTAGTAAGCAGCCAAGCCGCCAGTGCTAGTAGCAGTATTTATGCTAGCCAACTTAACAGCATCGATAACATGCTGTCTGATGCTTCTGCTGGTCTAAATCCAGCAATTTCAGATTTCTTTAGTAGTGTCAGTGACTTAGCTGCTAATCCAAGCGATATACCTAGTAGGCAATCCATGTTGTCTAATGCGCAATCTTTAGTTAACCGCTTACAAAGCACAAGTAGCCGCCTTAACGAGGTGCGGGACGATGTTAATACAGAGCTTACCGCTAGTGTTAGCCTAGTGAATACCTATGCAAAGCAAATTGCATCGTTAAATAACTCTATTGAGACTGCAATCAGCAGCAACGGCAATCCGCCAAATGATCTGATGGATCAACGCGACCAACTGGTGGCGGAGTTAAGCAAACAAATCAAAACTACGGTGGTACCTCAGGGACAGGGTAGTTATAATATTTATGTTGGTAATGGCCTGCCTTTGGTTATTGGTAAAAGCCTAATGTCTTTAGCTACAGCAAGCTCGCCCACTGACCCTACTCGGCTAGAGATATCCTATCAAGCAGCGGGTAAGTCTACGGTTCTAAGTGGCAGTAGTTTACCTGGTGGAGCAATTGGCGGCTTGCTTCAGTTTAGATCAGAATCATTAGACACTGTACAAAATAAAGTCGGGCAACTCGCACTTGTACTTGCCGATACATTTAATACACAACATAAATTAGGTATAGACTTTAATGGTAATGCCGGCGGTAATTTATTTAATATCCCTGCGCCTGTTGTAAGTAGTAATATTAATAATAACCTTGCTAGTAATGCAGTTGTCACTAGCCAGATTATTGATGCAAGAGCCGTGACTAGTAGCGACTATCGTTTGCAATACGATCCTGGCTCTGACCCTCTAAATCCTTTCAAAATCACGCGCCTTAGTGACGGTACAGTACAGAGTTTTAACACGCTACCTCAAACAGTTGACGGTGTGAGCTTTAATCTTGCTTCCGGTTCATTCACCCAGAACGATGATTTTGTCGTACGTCCAACTAGAAATGTGGCAACAACGATTAGCTTAGCCATTACTGACGGCAAAAAATTAGCAATAGGTAGCAGTATGTTAAGCTCGGTTGCCAATATCACGAATACAGGCACCGCCAGTATCAGTGTGCCTCCAGCAGGCAGCACCTTAACGGGCACACTAGGACTCACATACTCATCTGGCGTACCAGGAACCCTTACACTTGCACCATCAACGCAATCGGTGACTGTCACTGTGGCAGGCGTTTCAACCGTATTTGCAGCAGGATCGCCCATCACTTACACCAGTGGTGCGACTATCACTGTAGGTGGATTAAGTTTTGACATCACAGGTACACCTTCAAATGGTGATCAATTTACAATATCAGCAAGTGGCCCAAGTGATAACCGTAACGGTTTACTACTTGCTGGCTTACAAACCCAAGGCACACTCAATAACAGCACAACTAGCTACTCAACCGCTTTTGCTGAGTTAGTCAACGGCGTAGGCAATAAAACACGTGAGTTAAAAATCACATCCGCAGCTGAAGCTAAGGTATTAGAACAAGCGACTACCGCGATGCAATCAGAATCAGGAGTTAATTTAGATGAAGAAGCAACCAACTTGCTGCGCTATCAGCAGGCTTATCAGGCCGCAGGTAAAATGATGCAAATCGCCTCTCAACTCTTTGACACCTTGTTGCAACTAGGTTAATAGGTCAAGCTTAAGGAAAAATCATGCGCATTAGCACCAATACGATCTATCAAGCAGGCATCACTAGAATCAGCAACTTGCAGTCTGACCAGGCTAGATTATCAGAACAAATTTCTACCGGGCGTCGTATTTCATCACCTTCAGATGATCCGGTCGCAGCGGCACGTGCATTAGAAATCTCATCAGCTAAAAACGCTAATGCGAAATTTGCCGAAACTCGTCAAACAGCAGAACTTAAGCTTAATACCTTAGAGTCTAATTTAACTAGCGTGACCAACTTACTCGTTTCCACACAGTCCACCTTAGTTGGTGCAGGAAACGCCACGCTATCAGATACCGAAAGAGGCTTTATTGCCTCTGAATTAAAAAGTACCCTAGATGCACTAATTGGGCTTGCCAATACACAAGACGCCTCTGGAAACTACCTCTATGCTGGCTTTAAATCTAGCACTACGCCGTTTGTTGCTAACGCTACAGGAGCGACCTATGCTGGGGATAGCAATCAGCAACTATTACAGGTTGACTCTCAACGCCAAATGGCAATCAACGCAACCGGTGATAGTGTATTTCAAGGTCATGGTAACGATGTATTTAGCACGCTAAGTAACTTAGTCTCATTACTTAACACACCGATTACCGATGCTACGACACAAGCAACCTATAACACTGGAATATCGACAGCGATAGCTAGCTTGAAAGGCTCAGTTGATAATGTATTGAATGTACGTGCTGACATTGGAGCTAAACTCAATGAACTTGATAACTTAGATACTGCAGGCTCTGACCGTGCACTGCAATATAGTAAGTCACTCTCCGATTTACAAGATACCGACTATGCTAGTGCGCTTTCTGATCTCGCAAAACAGCAAACTATTATGGAGGCTGCACAGAAGTCATTTGTAGAAGTGACTAGTTTATCGCTTTTTAAGTTAATCTAAACGTAATAGCATTAGCAAACCTTAGACTTTAAGATTATTAATATCTTAATTTATTAAATCTTACCATTTTCGCCAATAAGCTTTTGTCTAAATCAGCACTTACCTAAGCTTATTTTTATGCAAGCTAGAGAAGCTTATCTGCTTTTATTGAACTTCATTTCACAAAATCAAACCACAAGATAGCTACTTTTTATGTAAGAAAACTCAATAAGGTAAGCACTCTGAACTTAATCGTGCTGCACTTACAAATGACTTTAGCGCCCACTTTAAGCACAAAAAAGAGTTACAAATTTTATTAGGTTAAATTATGGACATATTTAGAACGAAAACATTGAGTCTTCCTTAGAGAAATTTGGTAAAATAGCCGCAGACTTAATACCGTAAAGCAACAATAGAATAGCCCCCCTGCCCATCTTCCTATAAGCGTTCGAAATATGTGTTGATATCAACTGATATGCTTTTTATTTAGCTACCTGACTCTGTTTTAGTCTATTGCGATAGATTACTCTACGCCGCCACTAAACGTAATTAGCATAAATCTTGTTGAGCACGGAGAGTGTATGGTTTTTTTGCCATTAAATATCCTAATTAAGATAGCTTATAGCTTGTGAGATACAAAAATGACTATTAGTCAAAAAATACCAAAAAAAGTAATTCCCATCGCGGCAGACACATCAATGTTTGCAGCGCAGAATAAAGTCTACCCAAGAGCAACTTCCGGCTACTTCACTAACTGGCGGTGGATTATGGTGTGGGTCACTCAATTAATATTTTATGGTACGCCATGGCTTGAATTTGGGCATAGACAAGCAGTTTTGCTCGATATTAATACCCATAAATTCTACATTTTTGGCTTGATACTTTACCCACAAGATTTAATTTACCTAGCCGTCATTCTAATTATTTCTGCATTAGCACTCTTTCTATTCACTACGGTAGCAGGCCGACTATGGTGCGGATTTTCGTGCCCACAATCCGTCTATACTAAGATATTTCTGTGGATTGAATATAAAATCGAGGGGGATCGCGCCACGCGCATCAAATTAGATAGCAAAAAAATTAGCGTAAAAACACATTATAGAAAATGGCTTAAACATATCGTATGGATTAGCTTTTCTTTTTGGACTGGTTTTTCTTTTTTAGGCTACTTCACACCAATTCAACATCTGTTTGATGGAATTTTAAACTTCAATTTAGGTCCCTGGGAAACTTTCTGGATTAGCTTCTATGGCCTAGCTACCTACGGCAATGCAGGCTTCTTACGCGAACAAGTCTGTTTACACATGTGTCCTTATGCGCGTTTTCAAGGCGTAATGTTTGATAAAGATACATTAATCGTTACTTACGACGAAAAGCGCGGTGAGCCGCGTAGTGGCCGCTCACGCAACGTAAATGCAAAAGAAAAAGGTTTAGGCGACTGTATTGATTGTAGTTTTTGTGTACAAGTGTGCCCTGTGGGTATTGATATACGAAATGGCTTGCAATATGAATGTATTAGCTGTGGCTTGTGTATTGATGCATGTAATAGCGTTATGGATAAAATGAGTTATCAACGAGGTTTAATTAAATTCTCAACCTTAAGCAGCTCTGGTTTAAGTGAGGCGTCGCTGAATAGTCAGCAAAAAATCAGTACTCCACATAAAGTTTTACGCCCTAGGGTATTAATATACGCAGGCTTATTGCTTTTACTATGTATGGGCTTTGTGGTCTCACTCAGCTTACGTAGCTCATTTATGGTCGATGTAATTCGAGATCGTGGTGTAATGTCACGAATCACTTCTGATGGTGCTATTGAAAACGTTTACCGCTTACAAATTACCAACGCTACCGAAGATACTCAAACTTATCGTGTTTCTGTTTCGGGTTTAGACGGTTTATCCATTTCTTCGAGCAGTGCTTTTATGGTAAATCCAGCGAGTGAACGCATGGTGCCTATCAGTTTACAAATTCCTGATGGCTCCGTCAGTAGTGGCTCACATAAAATAATGTTTAAAATTGAAGCGCTTGGTCGAGATGAACAAGTCTCAGAAAAGTCTACATTTCTAATGCCACGTTAGTATAGTAAAAGTTTAAACAACTATTACTATTAGCACGCTGATATTTTCAGCGTGCGTTAAGTGCGGTTGCAATACGGTTTAATGCCTCAGCGATCACGCTGCGCGACGATGCAATATTAAGTCGCATAAAGCCACAACCGCCCGCACCAAAAGTCCTACCTGCATTCAACCCGACTTTAGCTTCTTTAACAAAGAATGTCTCGAGTTGCACGTCTGTCATTTCTAAGCCTCTGCAATCTAACCACAGCAAATAAGTACCCTGCGGCTGAATTAGACGTATGATAGGTATATTCTTTTTGAGGTAATCGCTTACAAAAGCACGATTATCCCGTAAATAAATTAACAGTGCATCTAGCCAGGCTTTACCGTCACGGTAGGCCGCTTCAAACGCAGCAATGCTAAAGGGGTTAGTATTACTCAAATGTAGACTATCAAACACCTTTTTTAAAGCCACACGTTGTGCAGTATTTGGCACAATCAGTGCGGATAGACCAAGGCCTGGAATGTTAAACGTTTTGCTAGGTGCCACGGCAGTGATGATTTTATCGCTACCATTAGCAAGCTTTGCCAAGGTGGTGTGCTGCACATTAGGATAAGTTAAATCAGCATGAATCTCATCAGAAAAAATCGTCATATCATAGCGGCGCGTAATGGCTAATAATTGTTCTAACTCAGCCTTACTCCACACTCGCCCTACTGGGTTGTGTGGTGAGCAAAATAATAGCATTTTCGCACCATCTGCCGCGCAACGCTCTAAGTGTTCAAAGTCTATATGGTAAACACCATTCACTAATATCAACGGGTTTTCAATCAAGCGACGCTGATTGGTCGTGACTGCAGAAAATAACGGTGCATAGACTGGTGGTTGCACAATAACACCCTCACCTTCTTCTGCAAAAGCCATCACACTTGCAAATAATGAAGTCACAACGCCTGGTACCATTACAACCCATTCGCGCTCAACCTTCCATTCATGGCGCTTTTCCAGCCAACTAATTAGCGCCTCATACATACTTTCTGGATAAAAAGTATAGCCATAAACTGGATGCTCAGCACGTTGAATAAGCGCTCTAGTTACGGCTTCAGGCGCTGGAAAATCCATATCTGCCACCCATAACGGCAAAATATCTGAAGTGCCAAAGTAGCCATCACGTCCGTCTTGCTTTACTGATGCCGTGCCGTCTCGCGCTTGGATTTTATCGAAATCAATACTCAAGCAATACGCTCCCAGAGCGTAACTTCTGAGACCGAATGCTGGAATTTTCGTTTGGTTTCGCGAATCACAAAAGGCACATCTACAGGCTCGGCAACTAAGCGAAAATGCGCACTAAGCTGCTCCTTCAAGCCATCAAGCGTAGTGAAGTTTTCAGCGTTCCGTTTAAAACCGCCTACCCATTCTTCGCGCTTGGTATGCTCTTCTAGCCAAGTATAGGGTGAGGCAATAAGCAAAATACCACCAATATTTAGGCGCTCATGTACCTGAGAAAGAAATTTCTTAGGACTATATAAACGATCAATTAAGTTAGCCGCCAATATTAAGTCATAGTGGGTTAATATCGGCTTGAGATTACAAGCATCGCCCTGAGAGAACTCTACTTTACCCTTCAATTTGTTTAGCCCTAAATTTTCCAGCGTGCGCGTCTTATAACTTATTAATTGACCTTCATCGACTAGGGTATAACGTAACTCGCCTTTTTCGGCCATTTGTACACCAGACTCAATTAAGCGCACTGAGAAATCAACACCTGCAACATGTTCAAAATGTCTAGCTAGTTCAAAAGTTGCACGCCCTGAAGCACAACCTAAATCTAAGGCTTTACGTGCGGGCTTCCCCTTCATTGCCTCGATGGCAATATCAGCCAAGCTTTTAGTGAAGTTCGCTACTCCAAAGTAATTATCACCATAATGAAACTCGGCATACTCTGAGATCAACTTATCAGTTTCGTAATGTGAAGCTGGCACACTGGCTAACTCATCAGCCACAACGTATCGAAATCCAGCATGCTGAAAAAAGTGACGTCGAAACGCATAGCGCGCACTGTGTAATGCCTCATTGCCACAAGAAATCCACGAACCACCTTTAATAAGATTATGCCTACCATCAAAGGTTGGTGTAGTGAAATCATCATACAAAGCATGCACTTTAAAACCGCTGTATGGATAGATAGGTGTCTCAGTCCACTGCCATACATTGCCAGTCACATCAAAAAGTTCACCATGACGAAAGTCTGTTACTGGGCAAGGCGATGCAGCATAGTCTAAATGAATATTTGAAGCGGCGACTGCATTTGCAGTCACTTCAGTAACGCCTGCAAAATCATACAAGCGATACCACTCATCTTCACTAGGTAGTCGTACCTTCAAGCCTGTTTGCTGAGCTTTCCAATTACAAAATGCTTTGGCTTCGTGGTAATTAACCTCTGCTGGCCAATCCCAAGGCATCAACACTTCCTCAGTCATCAATCTCAACCACCACCTATCACCTTTGCGTAACCAGAAAGTAGGATGCGTTGCTAATGTGTATTGTCTCCACTTTAAGCCCTCTTCAGCCCAAAACGAGTCTTGTGCATAGCCGCCCACCGTGACAAACTCCAAAAACTCAGCGTTACTCACCAAATATCGACTCACTTGAAACTCTGCAATATCTACTTCGTGTAAGCCATACTCGTTATCCCAGCCGTATTTAGCTGAATTTTCTTTTTTATCAAGAGCTACCTTACCTGCAGAAATTGTAACTAAATCATTCTGCGGAGCATCGCCTGAGCGACTACAAGTTTTCCAAGCCACATGCGGTTGAACTAAATCAAGCGCTTGTTGGCGAATCAATACAGACGATGTTTCAAGATGAATACGCTCATGTTCAATGCCCATGATAATTACCCACCATGGGTGATTCCAATCAATAGGAAGAGTAAGTGGCGCAGCTTTAATAAGCTCTTCTACAGCCACACGCACTAGATGTCGATAGTGTTTAACTTCTAAAGAGGTAGGCCAGTCGTAGTTAGCATCACTTAAGTCATCCCAACTCATCTCATCTACACCCACAGCAAACATCGCCTCAAACCTTGGGTTAATGCGTTCTGTCAATAAGCCAGCTAATAACAGTTTATTTAGGTAAAAAGTCGCAGTGTGCCCAAAATAAAAAATCAGCGGATGGCGCAGTGCTATAGGCTTAACTTGGTAAGAGTCTTCATTAACCAAAGTTTCAAATAACTGCTCGTAGCGATTAAACGTGGAAAGAAAATACTCTAAAAACTCTTGGCGCGTAGTAACAGCATTAATGCCATTCAATAAAGGCGTTCTCGGAAATAAAGGTTGGGTCATAGTTATTATTAAGGTGATTATTTATATAGAAGTTTAGCTTACTTTGGTCTGACTTTGCAGCTATCTTAGTAAACCGCTACCCCCGTAAACTATTATTTTTATACAAATCTGAGTGACGTCCCATCACAGATGGTTTAGTTAATAACTAAACCCCTAACGCATGAGCTATTTGGCTTTAAAATTTAATGACGCAGAGTTAATACAATAGCGTAAACCTGTGGGTGGAGGCCCATCGTTAAATACATGGCCAAGATGAGCATCGCAAACATTACAAATGACCTCTGTGCGTATCATTCCATGTGTACTATCTTTTAGCTCACGCACATTTTCAGGATTTAGCGTCTTAAAGTAACTGGGCCAACCGCAACCTGCGTCGAACTTGGTATCAGACTCAAAAAGCGGCGTATTACAACACACGCACGTGTATACTCCAACTTCGTTATGGTTTGCATACTTCCCGGTAAAAGGTCGTTCAGTCGCTGCATGACGTGTTACTTCATACTGAAGTGGTGTAAGTTGACTCTGCCACTCAGACTCAGTTTTAATGATTTTTTTCATAGCTACCCAATAAGTATATTTTAACGTTAGTGACTCTATATAAAGATACACTTATAATACATGTGCGTATCACTATTTGTGTAGTAATTCTCGACATTCTTGCGCACCCAATAAGACATGAAAAATCCACTGCCTTACGTATAACTCAGTGCGTACGAACTTGTGTAAACCACTAGCGTCATCGTGCACTCTCACAACAAAGTACTCCAAAACTGATTTTGGTTATTGTAGTACCTGCTGACGCTGATACTCTTTACGCTTCATATCGAGGTATTCATCTAGTTCAACTTCATGTAGCTGGCTAGCATATTGCTCACTATTGCTATACCAATACTGCAACCCTTTATCTAGCTGAATATCTGCTGGCTCAGTCAGTGCTGTAAGATAAGCGTCAATTGCTAGATAGTAGCGCATAGTATTACGCTCCACCACTCCACGAGCACCTTGAATATAAATGGGCTTACCATCACTATGCTTACCTGTGATAGTAAATCCAATTTTATCTCTACCTACGGTAGCAAGATATGTTTGCATAGCAAGCCGCCCAGCCATGCCAGAAGAATAAGCATACATGAAATGTAAAAAAGTTTGCCCTTCTTTGAGCGGTGTCGCCTCTATTAAAATGTGGTAATCAAAGGTACCTAATGGTCCTTCTTTAGCGTCGAACTCAGCTATAAAGTAATTAGACGTGGTAACAATTTCTTGATGTTTAAACGTTATTCTGTAAGTATCCGCTAACGGTTGAAAGTATTTCTTACCAATATTTAGGGCCAAAACATCACCATACTGATTGCTAGCCATATGGCAGTATTTGACATTAAGATTAAGTATCATCGCATCACACCAGTATGTAGGATTACTCAGAGCTGAATGAAAAATAGAAAATGGATGATCAACTACTGCGTAAATCTCACCCTTTAAATCATGCGAAGACTCTTCTGAATGAAGAAATAGTTCGCGGTTAAACTGATTGTTTTCAAGTTGTTTGCTCAATTCAGTATACTTTGTTTTTAATGTAGCGACAGACGCGTTGACCATATAAGCCTCATCCGTAGCAAAAGCTTTTTTGCTGGTGACTAAACTGAGGAAAAGTATCACAGACATGAGCATGAGTATAAAAAGCCGTACGTTCATTTTAAGAACTTGACTATACTGTTTCATTTATAAGTTAACTTATAAAAAACGCGCCCATAACCGCGCTGTTTGCTCTTTGATACGTGTCATAATTGAGCGATTTCTCCATGATTTAAGCGTGATGAGTGTAGACGACTCCAAGTCTTTTTCAAACATACCTTGCATTTGCATACCAAAGTCTTGCCCTAATACAACTGCATTAATTTCTTGATTATTAGTAAAACTACGCCAATCAAGATTTGTCGAACCTATAGTCGACCAAACACCATCTATCATTGCGGTTTTAGCATGCAATAAAGCATCTTGCCTTACATAAATCTTCACATTAGCTGCTAGCAACTCGTCGTAATAAGAGCGTGATGCGTAAAATACTAATGACGAATCGGTTTTTTCAGGTAACAGCAATCGTACATCTACACCACGTTGAACCGCTTCTTTCAATGCAGTAAGTAACTTCGGGTCTGGCACAAAATAAGCATTAGTAATAAAAACTCTAGTTTCAGCGCTATTGATAGCAGAAATTAGAGTTGAATAGATCTGGCTATAGGGCTCCTCAGGGGAACTACCAATCGCGCGCACCACTTCACTACCTTTAGTTGGAATAGCAGGAAAGTAGTTCCTCACAGCTAAAGTTTCACCTTTTTGATGACTCCAAGTCGCCATAAACAGTTTCTGAAACTCATTAACTACTGGACCTTCCATACGCAAATGTGTATCGCGCCATGGCTCTTTGTTTGTGACAGCTTTTGAACTACCAAAAGATCCTCTAGAATAAACACTACTGATATTAATACCTCCAACAAAGGCAATTTTCCCATCAATAATCAATAACTTGCGATGATCACGCTGGTTCACTTGCCAGCCTTTACGCATCACTAATGGGTTAATTGGGTTGTATTCCAGCACATTAATACCACTTTTCTTTAACGCGTCAAAGAATGTAGTTGGTGTGTTAATTGAACCAACACTGTCATATATGAGGTTCACCTGCACACCACTAGTCTGCTTCTTGATAAGTAGCTTAGCAAAACGTTGTCCAGTTTCATCACTTTCAATGGTGAAAGTTTCCATATTAATATGGTCTTTAGCCTTTTCTATGGCGGCAAACATGGCCTCATAAGTAGTTGGACCGTCTATTAGCAACTCTACTTTATTACCCACCACTAGCGGGCTGCCAACGATTGCTGTTTCCAATGCCAAGTGTTTATCAAAGATATTGGTATCGTCACCATTTTTTTGTAACCTAACAAGAATTGCTTTGCTCTGCGTTGCGCTTAACTCACCATTCGCCCCATTTAATTTAACTGGGTGCGCTTGCTGCATAGCCATATCTGGCACCATAGTAGGAATTGATGTACAGCTCACGAGCAAGGTTATGCCTAGCATAGCAACTAGATTTATAGCCCATGTGAACTCAGTTTTTTTAATACTCATTAACACTCCTGAAGTTAACACTTTAAATGAAAAAATGCCTGTCATATGCAAAAGTCATTGAAATGTATAAAGTAATGTATTCTATTTTCAAATTTGATACGTTAAAGACTTATTCATATGTACGCTAACATACGAATAAGTCTTTACTTATGTTTAGTAATATAAAATAGTTACTTGTCCCTAGTTAGAAATGGTGACATTATTAAAAATCATGGATTGGAGAATACAAATGTTAAAAATTCGCCACATCACTATATTATTGCTAATACTGTTTAGTTCAGCAGCGTCATCTGCTGTCCAAGTAAGCGTCGGCATCGGGCTTCCAAATGTGAGTATAGGTATTAACGTGCCAGCTTATCCAGAGTTTGCCGTTGTACCTGGTTACCCGGTCTATTATGCACCGTATATCGATGCCAACTACTTCTTTTATGATGGGCTCTACTGGGTTTACCAAGGTGATAATTGGTACGGAAGCTCATGGTATGACGGTCCTTGGTGGCTTGTCGATCCTAATGAGGTGCCGTTATTTATACTTCGGGTTCCTGTACGCTATTACCGTATGCCACCAGTTTACTTTATCGGCTGGCAATTTGATGCACCGCCACGCTGGGACGATCACTGGGGTAGAAACTGGAGCCAGCATAGAAGAGGCTGGGATAGGTGGGATCGTCACGTTGTTCCAGAACCTGCTCCTTTGCCAACTTACCAACGAAACTATTCAGGAGATAGGTACCCTAATCAAGTAGAACGACAAAAAAAACTTCGTCAGCAAAATTATAATTTTCAGTCTCGTGATCCGGTAATACGTCAACAAAATGAACATCTACAAAATTATCGCCAGAAAAATCAAGATCAAAGAAATCCTAGATCAGATGTTCAACAAGAAAGGTATAGCCAAGAAAGACAGGAGATCAATCAGAGTCATGGTCCTCGGCAAAGAGAGAGTGAACGTAATGAGTCATCTCAACAGACTATGCCCTATGAACAATATCGACTAGAGGGTCGTGGTCAGCAACCACGTAGGAACGACGACATTAACATTCAGAGGTCAGCGCCAATTAATCAGCAACAAAGAAATTTTGAGTACAGAGAGCAGAGCCAGAGACAAAAGCAGCCTGCTCAACAGCAGAGACGAAATAATCAATCTAACAACCCTGATAGACAATCTAGGCATGATCAAGAGAAAGGAAATAGTCGCAATGATTGATACCATTAAGCTAATTTAACAATCACATTAAAGATAATTGCAGACATAATAGTGATAAGTTTTTTAATTTTTGATAAAACTAGGAGCTTTAATATGAAACGTTTAATAATTGCCGCTGCAGTAGTGGCAGCTACACTAAGTTCAACAGTAGTAAGTACAACAGTCTTTGCTGCAGACGTAGGCGTGTCAGTCAGCATTGGTCAACCAGGTTTTTATGGTCGACTAGATATAGGTGGTTACCCACAACCACCGGTAATTTATAGTCAACCTAGAATAATCGAACGAGTTTACGAGGAACGTGAGCCTATTTACATGCGCGTTCCGCCGGGACATGCAAAAAACTGGCATAAGTATTGCCATAGATATAACGCCTGCGGCGAGCGTGTCTACTTTGTGCAAGATAATTGGTACAGCCATGAATATGCGCCACGCTACCAAGAGCAACATTACCACCACGATGACCGTGATGATGACCGTGATAACGATCATCCGGGTAATGGCAATCATGGCAATAAACATGGACATGGACATGATAGGTATTAATTATTTTTAATAGCTCTTTATACCTCACTTTCTATCTCCGCTAATGCGGAGATATTTTTTAATACTCTCAGCTATACACTAGCTCCAGAAATTAATTGGCAATCTGTACGTTAACGCACAGATTAGCTTCTAAATACACTGCATGATGCCACTACATATCTAATAAGTATTTTGTTAAGCGGCTTTGTAAACTCTGAAACTGATATTAAGAAAACTACTAAAGTAACACCTAATGTTAAAGGTGTGACATCAGTTAAAAATGATATGCACCTTAAAGGCTAGTAGTTAATTTTCTGACAGTTATCCTGTATTAAAGAAACTTACCGAGCAAAACTTAGTCCAATCTAACTCTCAGTATAAATATACAGTAAAGAATCAACGTTCCTATTTGTTGTGTAGCAGCAATTACAGCTGGTTTGATTTTGCTAGTGACACACAAGCAACAGTTTTAGTTTAGAAAAATAATAAGTGGAAGTAGAGGTTTTTTTAATAAATATTAACTTAAAAAGTGACGGAGAAAACCATGCAAAATTCATCAGGCCAGATCGGCCAAGATCAATTAATCAACGAGTTTAAAACAGTAGTTGCTGATGTAGAAGCCTTGCTAAAAGCGACAGCAGATACGGGTGACAGTCAGTTATCAGAGTTACGCGCTAAGACCAAAGAGTCACTCAGCATTGCAAAAGAAAGAGTTATAGGCATTCAAACCGAAATGCTTGCCAAAACTAAAGCAGCAGCAAAGGCTACAGATGAGTATGTACATGAAAATCCGTGGCGTTCAATTGGTTTTGCAGCGAGCATAGGTGTAGTGGTTGGTTTACTCATTAGCCGCCGCTAATCTGACAAGCCATAAACAATAAAATACTGACAAGCAACTCTACAAATAATCAAAGCATTGACCTAAATATTAGTGGTGATTTTTTACAGGCCACGTTGCAAGGAATACTGTTAACCCTATGCGCTGAATCTTAACGTACATAATTCTTTCATAATGGCAGGCAAAGGTTTCAGGCTGAGCTATCCCATTAACTAGTGTAGTCTACGGTTAACTAAGAGGATTCAAGAGGTTTACGATAAGAACATGGGGAAATTGAAGAAGAACTGACTGAGTGCTAAAACAAGCAAAAAGATAACGAATATTACACTATTAACTATTTTGGGTTTAATGCTCATAAGTGTCATTCCAAGTTAGCTTCATAGCAAAAGCTTGGACTATAACTTATGTGAAGCGATTGGTTTAATCTTGATTATTCTGATAGTGCTAGTATTATTAAGGAAAATATAGTGAGTTAAATTCAATGCCTATTTTTAAATATAAATTTAGAATAAGTCAGGAGCGTTTAAACACTCTACTAATTAGCCTAGTATTTATGGCGCTGTTAGCATGTAGCACCACAGCTAAAAGTCCATTACCCGCCTTAGGGGTAGGAAAAAATCCCGATTTACCAGCGCCGCAACAATCATTGCTGCCAACAGTTAATATCGCAACCGCTGTTGGTTGGCCAACTAATACGACTCCAACTGCAGCAGATGACTTAGTTGTCAAGTCATTTGCACGTGATTTAAATCATCCACGCTGGCTCTATGTATTGCCAAATGGCGATGTCCTAGTCGCTGAGACCAATGCGCCAGCAAAACCAGATGACCATAAGGGTATCAAAGCTATGATTAAAGGCATGGTGATGAAGCGTGCTGGTGCTAGCGTGACTAGTGCTAATCAAATTACTTTACTACGAGATATTAACAACGATGGCGTAGTGGATGTCCGCTCAATATTACTAAAAGATTTAAATGCGCCCTTTGGCATGACACTCGTTGGTAATAAGCTCTATGTTGCGAATTCAGACGCTATTATGATGTTTCCATACACTAGCGACGATTTGCAGATTAGCGCTCTAGCGACTAAATTGATAGATCTTCCAGCAGGCTTACTCAATCACCATTGGACTAAAAACATCATTGCGAATGCTGAGGGTACTAAGTTGTACGTAACGATTGGTTCAAACAGTAATGTGGCAGAAAACGGCTTAGAGGCAGAAAAAGATAGAGCCGCTATTTGGGAGGTCAATCTAAAAACAGGCAAACATCGTATTTTTGCTTCAGGTTTACGTAACCCTAACGGGCTAGCGTGGGAGCCTGCAAGTAGCAAACTATGGACAGTAGTTAACGAGCGCGATGAGCTTGGTAATGATTTAGTACCAGATTACTTAACTTCAGTACAAGATGGTGGTTTTTACGGCTGGCCATATAGTTATTATGGACAGCATGTGGATGTACGTGTAAAACCTCAACAGCCCGCACTGGTTGCTAAAGCCATTGTGCCAGATTACGCCTTAGGTGCACATACGGCCTCGCTTGGCTTAGCCTCTTCATATGGAACCAACTTACCTGAACGTTTCAGTAATGGCATGTTTATTGGTCAGCATGGTTCTTGGAACCGAAAACCTTTTAGCGGTTACCAAGTCATCTTTATACCATTTAGAGACGGAAAACCAGTTGGTCTGCCGTTAAATGTATTAACAGGCTTTTTAAGTAACACAGGTCAGGCTTATGGTCGACCGGTTGGCGTTGCCCTAGATAAGCGTGGCGCTTTACTAGTAGCCGATGATGTAGGCAATATAGTGTGGCGTGTTACTGCTCAGACTAATGCTAAGAGACACTAAAATAGTTGCTCCTAAAATAACTGTTCTTAGAATGAACCATTAATTCATCCATATTACAAAAACTAACATTGGAATAAAATTGAAATTTAGATTTCTCACGCTCATCACTTTAGCTATCATAGCAACCAGCACATTTGCAGAGGAGTCTGCAAAACCTAGTCTATGGTCACGCGCACAAGATTCGCTATCTAAAACATGGCAATCACAAGATTACGAACTATATGCTCCTATTAACACATGGCATAACCGCAGTTACTACACCCAAGAAAAAATTGATGAATATAACGAACACCCATGGGGTATAGGTATTGGTAAATACCGTTTTGATGAAGAAGGTGATTGGCATGCATTATATGGCATGGCATTTCAAGACTCTCACGACGAGGTTGAGCCAGTTGCTGGATATGGTTTTCAAAAAACTTGGCGCCCGGCTGACGATGTGCGCTTAGGATTGGGCTATACCGCCGGACTGACCATGCGCGGAGATATGCACTACATCCCTATTCCCATCATTGCCCCATTATTTTCAGTAGATTATAAAAAGCTGGCACTGCAATCTACTTATATTTTTGGTGGTGAAGGTAATGGCAATATATTATTCACTTGGCTACGCTGGCAACTAGATTAACTTGTTAATACTCAACTATGACTGATTACCTAGAGTAATGAGACAGGTTGGAAACAGTAGAGTTTACTTAAGGCTTTCTTAGTCGTAACGCGTTAGTGATAACCGATACTGAACTTAAACTCATTGCCAGCGCTGCAATCATCGGCGAAAGTAGCCACCCTGTAAATGGATAGAGCACTCCTGCAGCTAATGGCACTCCTAGCGAATTATAAACAAAAGCAAAACCTAGGTTTTGTTTCATATTAACAATCGTTTGCTCCGAAATTACTCTTGCAAGAGCGATGCCACGTAAGTCACCTTTCACCAGAGTTACTTGGGCGCTATTCATCGCCACATCAGTACCAGTTCCCATTGCAATGCCAATATCCGCTTTGGCTAAGGCTGGCGCATCATTGATACCGTCACCTGCCATTGCTACAGTGAGGCCTTCCCCTTGTAACTTGGCCACCAATGCCAGTTTATCGGCAGGTTTAACTTCACCATATACTTCCTCTATGCCTAGAGTAGCCGCAACAGCCCGCGCGGTAGTGAGTCCATCCCCTGTTGCCATAATGACACGAACTCCTGCTAATCTCAGCGTAGTTAATGCATCTTGTGTACTGGCTTTAATGGGATCGGACACGGCTAGCAAACCTGCCATTTGCCCATTAATAGCCAATAACATCACACTTGCACCGACACCGCGCAAATTCTCTGCGGCTGCCTTTAACGGCTCTACATCAACACTCAACTGAACCATCAGCGTCTCATTGCCCAACGCTAATTGCTTGCCATCCACACGTCCTGTAACACCAACTCCCGTAATAGATTCAAAACTCTCAGCCTTACTGAGTTCAAATTTACGTTCTATCGCTGCTTGCACGATTGCATCAGCCAATGGATGCTCACTGCCTTGGTCTAAGCTTGCGGCAATATGCAGTATTTCGTTTTCAGTATAGCCGCTACACGCAACAACCCTGTCAAATTGGGGCTTACCTTCGGTTAAGGTGCCGGTTTTATCAACAATCAAGGTATCAACTTTACGGAAGTTTTCAATAGCTGCAGCATCACTAAATAGTATTCCTTGCGTTGCAGCCTTGCCTGTAGCAACCATGATAGACATGGGTGTAGCAAGACCTAATGCACAAGGGCAAGCAATAATGAGCACTGTGACAGCATTAATAAGACCATACACCCAACTGGAGGCATTGTTGATTTGTGGTCCGAATAATCCCCAGCCGAAGAAGGTAAGTATTGAAATACTCACAACTGCAATAACAAAATAACCGGCCACTTGATCTGCCATACGCTGCATCGGTGCTCTAGTGCGTTGCGCCTGAATAACCATTTGAACAATACTAGCTAACACCGTCTGCGAACCTATCTTTTCAGTGCGCATCACGATTGCACCAGTGGTATTCATTGTCGCACCAATCAATTTGCTGCCCATGCACTTAGTCACAGGTAATGGCTCCCCTGTCAGCATGGATTCATCCACTGCACTACCGCCTTCAAGCACAATGCCATCGACTGGTATCTTTTCACCTGGGCGCACACGCAAAATGTCACCGACATGAACGTGAGTAAGGGCTATATCTTCCTCACTACCATCAGCATTGATACGTCTAGCCGTCTTTGGAGCTAAACCTAGTAAAGATTTGATTGCTAATGAGGTCTGTGAGCGTGCCTTCAGCTCAAGAATCTGCCCAAGTAATGTCAATGAAATAATGACGGCTGTAGCTTCAAAATAAACAGACACTCGCCCCATACTTATAAAATATATTGGGAAAACATTGGGAGCTAATGTTGCAACTACACTATAGATAAAAGCCGCAAAGGTACCTAAACCTATCAGCGTCCACATATTAGGATTGCGGTTAATGATCGATTGCATCGCACGCTGAAAGAATGGCCAACCAGCCCATAAAATGATTGGAAATGTGAGTAGCATTTCAACCCAACTTTGTACTGCCATTTCAAACCAATGTAAACGGTGACCAGCCATAGCTAAAAAGGTCACAATGACGGTTAGCGGCAAGGTCAAGATAAATCGTCTTTTGAAGTCTGTTAACTCAGGGCTTTCACCATCATCGATGGTTGGCATTTCTGGCTCCAACGCCATGCCACATTTAGGGCAGCTACCCTGGTGCTCTTGTCTCACCTCTGGATGCATTGGGCAGGTATAAATCATATGAACATTATCAATACCAGCTGATTGTCCCTCATTCATTTCTGCCGATGATACTTTAACGTTGACGATATACTTGGCTGAATTAGCTGCGAACTTAGCTTTACAAGCAGCGTTACAAAAATAAACAGACTGACCTTGGTATTGCAATACATGCGGAGAGTTTGCAGTAACTGCCATTCCACACACGGGATCGATTAAAGGATGACTTACTTTTGGGGAGTTAGTTTTGCTCAAAGAGCAACACGTACCCGCTTTTATAGACTCTTCATTAACTTGATTTAATTGGCTAGGCTTCAGTTCACTCATCGCTTTTTATCTTTAATAGCTAACTCTAAAATATTAACCTTAAAAAATCGAGCTTACTCTACAAGGCATAATACAGAGCATAATACAAAGCATAGTACAAATTATTCGCTCTCAACCACACATCAGATTTCATCCTTAGTATCAGCATCAGGATTTTTCCAGTTAAGATAAACATTGACACCTTTGCGATTAACTACTTTAACGGTTTTAGTGAGCACGATGCCATTATATCGACTGATGATTTTGTAAATACCATTATCCATATGCACAAATAGCATAGGTCCAGCATCTGCAATCTCTAATTTGATATTGCCTTTTTTATCGGCAATCGTCACTGCCACATCAGAGATCGATTGTCCTTGTTTAGCCTCAGAGAAATATAAACGTAAATTATACTCTCTAGCATGCAGGCGCATGTCATCAGCCTCTTCCTGACCTATACCGCCATTGATATACGCAGGCTGCGCTGTATTAACTTCCTCAGCATAGACTGTGTTTGTGATGAAAAATATTGCCGATGCACCTATTAAGCCAGCAAGTAAAGATTTAACTACTTTCATCGCGCTTATGCTCCTAAAGTAACTATCAAATCATAGGCAAACTGAAATAAAACTGCCTTGTAATTGAGTGTACTTTTATACACTCTGATGTTTTGCGTGATAACGAACATTGGCTAAAACATAAGGTGTAATTTAAGTCAGTCAAATTACGACTTAGGATAATTGAAAATAGTTCTGTATTTTTTCAAAAACCTGATGTGGTGGAATATCCATGCATGCAAAATTAATATTTTCCACACACTGATTTTGGTAGCAATACTGGCAACTCGTCACTTTCTCCATCACTAATTCCGCACTTAACACACTTGGTGGCAGCGCGCCTGGAATTATTAATGATGGGCATCTCACTAACCTTGCCAGCCATTGTGTTGAAGTCGCAACGGTAATCAATAAATCCGTCACTTTTAAGCGTGCTAACGTGGTTTGCATAGACACGCTACCATCAAAGCGACTCCACACATAGAAACCAGCTTTCTCTAGCAGGAACTGCAAAACTTTACCATGTGCATACTGTTTACTAGCTTTGCTACCAGACAATGAAAGCGCAATAATAGGTTTTGTTTCAGCCTGCTGCTTAAATGCTAAATCCGCCTCAACTGAAAGTGAGATGTCAATCGCTTGCCTAAACCCGCAGCAATGCCGAAGATAAAATTCAGGATATGGCGTGTTTGGGAATTGACTCCACCACGGTATGCTCCAGTCTGCCATATTCGGGAAAGTGCTAGCAAGGTATAGATTAAGTGTTTGAAAATATGATTGCGTTAATGTATTACCCTGAATTTTATGTATCAAATCATCAACTGCGTAATTAATGAAGTTACCTTGAACATTAGCGCCAGAATCTTTCAAGACTCGCGCTAGAAAACATGGCATAAACCAAGTATCAAGATTGATAATCAGGTCATAATTTTGCAAAATAACCACCTGCGCAATATCCATAAAGCTAGGTATTGCTTTATCAATATCACTAGGCCATTGCTCGGCACCCACAGCAAGTACCGCATTAACCGTAGGTACTAAAGACATTAGCTCCACGCCCGCGCCATAGGTCAATACATCGACTGTGGAATAAGGGTATTGCTGATGAGTTATGTTGACTGCCGGTATCAGTATCGAGGCTACATCACCAAAACCCATCATACGAATAATGAGTATTTTCAATTATTTAGACTCATCGTTAGCTATTACTTAAATGTAGGTCTGTCGTACAGATACTCTCGCTACTTAAGTGAAAAGCTGTCTTATAGGTAACATCGCTACATCAAGCTCAGCTGTCAGACCATTCATCACATTCGATGGCAAGTCTTGTGTTTGATTTTGGAATGCATTGAAAATAGCTAAGAATAAATCTAAGTCGTCGGCACCAAGGTTCATGCCGTGTTTTTCCATAATCGCCATCGTTAAATCATAAAGCTTTACAGGCACATCGCCAGCGGGTCTTGCACAGCTGGTCATGCGATGTAAAGTTAAGAATAAACCTCTAAATACCACAAACTCTATTGGTAAAGCTGTTGAGAAATTCCACTCTAAATCAAAGAAATCGGCTCGCCCTTCGTTACTGACCACTAAATTTGTTGGTGTTGCATCAATATAATTAGGGGGTAGCAATTGAGAGAAGTGCTGTAACTCTGTAATAGTCGCGCTAGTTGCTTGTAATGGCGAAGCACGTAGCGCATCAACCCAAACACCAGTCCATTTGGCTAGCTCTGCAAAACTCCAACCTGGTCTATTCGTCAGTAACAATAATTCATCAAACCATAATTTACCAGTTCTGTAAGGACCTAAATCCCACTTGGCTGAGTTTAGCTTACCAGTGTTACTAACGTACCTGGTTTGCGTCATTAAGCTGCCATCTTTAAGTGTAAATTGTGTTTCTTTAGCAAATTTTGCTGGTCGCTGACCTCCGTAATGCGCTGCCAAAACACTTTCCTGTGTTGTTGATGCAGTTTTACGTACAGCAAATAAAAAAGAGTTAGCCACATCTTGTGCTAATCCATTTCTACCAATCACACCCCAAGCGCACTCTAGTGAAAAAGTGGGAACTTGCGGGCGTTGGCGGTCATGAATTACCGCACCAGATAAAATTGGTGAAGCATCCCAACCAGCTTCAATACTAGCGTCTTCAAAGCCTTTAGGATAAATAATTGAAACTGGCGTTTTATAATCTGGCAGCGGTACATATAAATCAACCGACTCGAATCCTGCTCGATGAATATGTTGAGTTAGCTCTTTACGGCCAAACGTAATCGCTGATTTGTCCGTATATGAGTCATTCACACCAAACATTGGACGACCAAGATGGTCTTCTGCCGACCCACAAAAGTATTTAAGGCCAAGCTGATTTTCAATCGCGATCACCAGTACACCATCGTCTTTTAAAAATGATTTTGCTAACTTTAATAAGTACTGCACTGGGTCAGGCTCGTTGATATACACCTGTGAGTATTCCAGCACACCGATTAACGTCACCACATCAAACTTTTCATCTGGCTTAAAGTTCTGAATAAGGTCAGCAATGACTGTAACATTTTTAAGCTCTGCACAACGATTGCCGATGATGCGCGCGCGGTCTGCACTACCTTCAACCGCAACAACTTTACCACCTAACTCACCTAAAAAACGTGTAATTGCGCCACACCCAGCACCTAGCTCCAAGGTGCGTCCTGTTGATATTTGTTTAGTAAATGGTCGTAAGATATTCGCGCGCAACGGTGTTAAGTGGTAATAAGTTGGCCAATCATCCGCCTGATTAATCAATTCTGCCGAAAAAACACCTCTATCTTTAGCGTTTTTAATAATTCTATAAATTTTATTTTGTGCGTCACCAGAATCTTTATAACCAAAATCATCCTGACTTTTAGGATGATAGTAATTGTCTGCGCTGTTGTACTGATAGTCGTTCATCGTGGTGCTCCGTGTACTATATTTTTTGTAATTTATTAATGAGTATTAAGATTATTAAGCATTTATAGCAAGATTTACTTCATGCTGATTTTCAAGACTTTGCTCAACTGACAATAAGGCTTCCATGCAATTTCTAATCGCTGCAATTTTGTCTTGAGACTTCGATACATGTCGACTTAACTGCGCTAGATTAAGTAAAGCCATCTCAGGCTGATTGGCAGCACAATAGGCTTCAATTAAATTACTCAATGGAATGACTGGGTCTTGTGCACGTTTAACGGCATTTTCAAGTAAGAAGAAAGCGTCCTCTAAATTACCTTCATTGAACATCATCGTACCCAGATCGTTATAGACTTCCCAACACTCAGTTTCAGCTTGCATCAGTGGAATCAATATCTTCATGGCCTCCAAACTATCAGAAGCATTGAGATATTGTTCAGCGCGAAGGTATTCAGTTCGATCAATATCAACTTGCGCAGTAATCGCGGGCGTTGGTAGCGCCCTACCCTCTATCGCAGCCACAATGTTGTCCATAATCAGCACAGCGCTCTTTCCAAGATGACTAAACTGATAATCTCTATCTTGACGTGTTTTTTGGCGAGTGCTTTCAGACTCTGCCAAAATTTCTTTTACGGTTTTACGCATCTGCGCTTTGGTGGTTTTAGTCACATAATCGTATGGCACACTGGCTGGGCGCGGTGGATTACTATCGGGAATAAGCCAGTCGGTGACAGCCACTCCTGGGACATCAAGCAACAAAGCTTCTGTTAGCACACTGGACTCATCTGAAACTAAAACGTCAGCCAAACTCAAGCAATACATGATACTGACTTCGACATCTATAATATGAACATTACCGGCACAACCTCGATGTAACTCATTCATCTGACGTATGTTTTCAAGCACTCTAGGGTAATCATCTGACCATGGTGCTTGCTTTAATAACACATTCACCGGCATATCGATGAACGCTTTTACAAAGTCGTCTTGCTTACCATTATTTTCCCATGATGGCGCATAGAGCACGGACTTCTCGTATTTAAGTCCTAATGTATTGCGAAGCTTTTCCGCCTCATTCGCAAAAATATTCTTATCACGAAATACCAAGTCAGCTTTAGGCCAGCCTAAATCAAACACTCCCAAGCGGGGACGAGCTATTGAGAAACCGGCCTGAGTCTGCCAACGATCAACCCATGACTTACCTGGGACAATCCCCATATCGAACTTACTCCATGGCTCGTAACGCCAAAATGACGGCCAAACATCATGCCTCTGTGCAAGGTCGTGTAGCATAATCACTGAGAAATCCGCATTTGGTGTACAAGCATGCTCACAGTAAACACCGATTTCAGCACGCTCTTTTGAATTCATACTAAACTTCACATCAAATCCGCGATTAGTAGCCTCAACCGCAACAGGTGCTAAAGCCTGCCGCTCACAATTATCCGTGTAGAAAAAAGTCATGCTGGGCAATACGCAATTTTCATTGTTAGTATTCATCATATTAGATCTCATTCAATTGAGTGTTTTATTCAATATTTAATGTTTTTTAATCATTGCGCCAAATCTAAAGCAATTCTGTGCATAACCTGGCACACAACCATCAAATGTTTCGCAACTACATCCAAGTATAGCGGCCTCACTTTTAAACCAATCACGGTCGTAATAGGTATGCTCTAAACCAGCGTATTTTTTCTCGTATTCTTCTTGACTTAGCAAATCACGACGCAAGGCTTCTGACTCACTTTTTGTTTTTAAATCAGGAACCTCCATAATCGCTACCGCGATTTTTGCCTTTTTAACCATGCGTTCTAACACTGCCTTAGCATAATCTTGTGAAAAGTAATGAAATACGCTGTTCGATATTACAAAATCATAAACTGGTTCGGTATCTAGTAATTTCGCTTCTGTTGCCACGAACTCACCGTCTGGCATGGCATGATTTGCGGCTCTTATCAAGGCAGAAGAGTAATCTAAACCACCAACCTTTAACGACAATCTCTCTCTTAATGCAAATAGAAAAGCACCTGCACCGCAGCCTAACTCGTAAACAGAGTCGTCATTTTTGATGTTTAATTTAGCTGAGATAATGTCAGCATAAGTCTGCCAGTCATCAGCAGCGATGCGCCCAGCGCCACTATCAAAGCCATCAAGCTTAATCAGCGCATCCAAGTTTAGTTTTTCATCAGCTAGAAAACTTCTTCGACTCCAGATTTCTTTCCAATTAAGTGTATTCATTTATGTTTTTCTTCCATCATTTCTGCAACAGCCTTTAATACACGGCTACGCAACAAACTACTGCTAATACCTTCTGTACGTGGCAACACCAGCAAACGCGCTGGGCTAATAGGATTACTGTTGTCATGTCCATGTACTAACAAATCGATATTATGTTGATCCAGAAACGCCTCTTCGATGAGCCAATTGCAAGGCACAACTTCATCAACATACTTAATAGCTTCAAGTATCTCTCTTCTTTGCTCAAAGTTAAGCTCAGATGAATAGCCCTTTTTGGTGCTTATTTCTTCATCTGAAGTTAAAGCGACAATTACTGTCCCTAGCTTTTTAGCCTCTTTTAATAAACGAATATGGCCATGATGTATCAAGGTGGCTGACATATCGACCATGATTCTTTTTGGATTATTCATCTTTCACACACCTCTTACCTTTTTACCAATTCAAGAACTTCTAATATTTGACCTTGCGCCTGTCGCTCAAGATGCGCCTCTCCAAGATGACATACAACGCTTCCACCTTGGTTGCCTCGTGGCTTATAGAGCACTGCTCGCGGGTCTGAAGAAGTGATTTCTCCGCTTACCCATGTACATAACGCAGGCTGATGTGATGAAGGGATTAGTGTTTGAGTATCTGTATTTTTAAGAAACTTTTCGCTAAATATGCGTTTATTTTCAAAAACCGACGCCTTGAAATCATCATGTCTTTTTAGCACTTCATATAAAGAAGCAATTGCATGATATGGGCCTGTCATTTTCTTCTCTAAATGACTCGTCAAACTTAGATAAAATGAATCAACTTCGATTGCTGGAACTTCATTAAAAGTTATGAAAGCGGCACCTGTTAAACCGAACAAGCCTTTACATGAGCTGTAGACAATCACGTCAGCCTGTTCGTGACCAGATTCCAAACCGATAGAAGCTGTAGCATCTAGCATTAACTTTGCATTTAAGCTTATTGAAAGAGCTTTTAGTGACTCAATCGGCAACTTTAACCCGCAGCTAGTTTCTGTATAACAGGCAATCACCCAGTCAAACTGACCAGTAACGGTAGCCATGTCTTTCCAATCAACCGTTGTGACAGATTTAATTTCTGCTATGCGGCGTTGTGAAGATTCTGCAAGCCATTGCAAACGCTCTGAATAGTAACCTGTGTGAATAACCAGTACGCGACCATGTAAGAAGTTTAAAGCCGCTATTTCTAAGGCAAGGCTTGCTGAACCTTGCATACGTGCAATTTTTTGGTGACCAGACATGCGCTTTAATCTATCGAGTACGTCTTGTTCAACTGCATCATAGTCACAGTCACCGCGACCAAAACTTGGTCGTAGGCCAGTCAAATTCTCGGGTAATAAACTAGCTGGTCCAGCAGTGAAAATAAATTTAGACTGATTGCGGTCTGCAACAAAACTCTCAATTGTTTTTGACTTATCATTCATCAGAAACACCTTTTAAAAATTTCATAAAATCTTGTTTATTTGCCGATGGGGTTCTATCAGGGCGGCCTAAATCGGCTCTTGCGCCACACTTACATTTAATTTCTATAAATGCGCTACCACTAGCTGTTAATGCAATTTTAATAGTGTGAATGACTGCCTGTTCAGTCGAAACGTGTGCCACATAGCCATAGCCACATGCTTCTGCGATATTTGCTAAATCAAGATGCTCTGCCACCGTTGGTTGCCCGCCAACTGAATCATGTGCGCCATTGTTAATCACCACATGAATCAAATTCGTCTGCTTAGCACTAATCGCTAAACTGCCCATATGCATCAAGACTGCACCGTCGCCATCGATACACAACACTTTGTTATTGGGTTGAGAGAGTGCGATTCCTGTTGCAATCTGTGAAGTATGACCCATACCTCCTACGGTAAGGAAATCATGGTCATGCCCTGCTTTAGTTGCTTTGCGGTATTCAAATAGCTCTCTAGAGGCCATGCCTGTTGTTGACACTACTGGCGTATTAACTGGTAACTGATCGATTAAAAGCTTGATGGCAGATTCTCTTGTCAATAAGTGCTTGTCATGCCGTTCTGAGTTGAATTTAAAACTTGAAAATGTTTGCTTACGAACGACCAAGGCAACCGGGCCAGAGCGCTCTAAAGCTTGGTTAGCTAAGTCTTTTAATATGTCATCAATGTCTTGAGTGTTTTCATCAATCACTCGATATGGAATGCCCAAGATTTCTAACTGAGCAATGGTCATTTGACCTTGCTTTACATGCTGAGGCTCATCGTGCAACTGTGTACCATCAGTTTTAACCTCACCACGCCAACCCACCATTAATACCATTGGTATTCCATAAACCTGAGGGTCTGCGAGTGACGCAATTGGGTTCACAACATTCCCCAACCCAGAGTTTTGCATATATACCAAGGCTGGTCTTGCTGTTGCCAAATAATGCCCAATAGCCAAACCAATTGATGAGCCTTCATTGGCTGCAATAATATGGCGCTCTGCTGGATAGCAACTGCTAATGCATGCACATACATCTTTTAGTAGAGAGTCTGGCACACCAGTAACAAAGCGAATATCAGCCTTATCGAGTGCGGCACGAAATACCAATGGTTCTATCATAAAGAGCTATCCATCATCACTTAGTGCCTGGAATTAACTCGAGAATATCGTTAATCTTCATGAGGTCCTTATCCACCTCGCTCGAGCGACCATTACGCAAGATTTCGCGTGCAACATTTTGCATCGCTGGATATGCGGCTCTTAACAAATGATTAGCGTAAATCACAACATTAAAACCATGTTCAGCCAACATGTTCTCCGTGACCGTGTTATAACTAGTGGGCACGCACACCAATGGAACTGTAGGGAAGTCTGCCTTAAATAATTTTGCAAACTCAAACACTTCATCTGGCGTGTTTCTGCGGCTGTGAATCATGACACCATCTACGCCTGCTTCAACATAAGCTTGAGCTCTCGTAATGGCGTCATCCATGCCTTTATCTAAAATCAAGCTCTCGATGCGTGAAATCACCATAAAGTCATCACTTACTCGTGCAGCACGACCCGCGCGAATTTTGTCACAGAATGCGCTTATCTCATCTTGGCTTTGAACAACGTCATTACCAAACAAAGAGTTCTTTTTCAAGCCAACTTTGTCTTCAATAATAGTTGCAGAGATGCCTAAGCGCTCCATGCTGCGAACATTTAACTCAAAGTGCTCTAGTTTTCCGCCAGTGTCAGCATCCATAATCAGCGGCTTGGTAGTGACATCAAAAATATCGTTGATATTTGCCAAACGACTATTTATTTCTAAAGCCTCAATATCAGGTTTGCCACGGGCGGTAGAGTCCGTCAGTGAGCTTGACCAAAAACCATCAAACTGACAAATCTTACCGTCACGCTCATAAGAGGTATGTTCCGCAATCAGCGCAGAAATTGGGTTGTGAGCCTCTATAAACCTTGAAATAGGTTTTGCAGCGATGAGTCGTTTTAAAGTACGTCTGCGAATATCAGGCGTTGTGCCTAATGTCTGCATTTGCGTGAGCATTTCTTTAGACGAAACACCGCGCGTATAGGGGATTTCAATTAAGTGACCTCCATATTCAGCCAATGCATCTCTCGCTCTTTCGCGATATGGCACAAGTGGCCCTTCTAGCCAATCATCACCATGCACCATAATATCTGGGCGGTACTTTCTAATATTGGGTGCGTAATCCCACTCTTCTTGTGGCACAACCTGTGTTACGCCTTTAATATTTTCAATAATTTGTTTGCGATATTCATAGGTGAGATACGGCAAACGCTTATGGTCTGCCACAGCAGAATCAGATAGCAAACCAACCATCACATCGCCATACTTTCTGGCTTGCTCAATAATATTGATATGCCCATGATGAAGAATATCAACCGTCATACCGATATAAACAGTCGTCATGTTATAAAGTCTCCTTTAATTCATGCTTAACTTGCAGGTTAAGGACTTTAGGGGCAGCTTGCTTGCTTAAATGCAAGTTAGATTCATACGCCTTCATATAATCTGCTGCTAGCATTTGAGCTGTTTCTGCTCTAAGCCCATATTTCTGCCCGAGCTCCAAAGCGCCAATTGCAACTTCAATTGAGCTAGACTGCATAATTGCATCAATATAGCTCACCCAAAACTGTTCGTTTTCTGGCTTAGCCTGCACAGCAATTTCTAATCTTGGCAAGGCAGCCTGAGCACCCTTTTTCTGCGCCTCAATGACACCTAAATTGTGATTTGCATCTGCCTGATCTGGTTTAATACTAAGAATCTCAAGGTATAGCGCCGTTGCCTCATCTAGCTGACCAGCAGCTTGATGCTTAACAGCCATGTCTAGCACCTCGTTAATGACTTGCTGTAACTCTTGATTGATTTCGTTGCTGTTATTTTTTATTGCTAAATTGTTTGCCATCGTTTTATCCGAATTAGGTACTTCCCATTTATTGATATATTTCTCATGTTTTTGCCGCCACTGCGGTGTGCCAAATGCACCTGCACTTTGGTGTGTAAGCTTAATTAACCACGTGCCAAGCGTTAGGCCTGCCTGCCTTGCTGTACGGCAGAAATCCAAATCATAGAAGTGGAAATCAAATTGCTCATCAAATCGAACATTGCTTTTAGTTAAGCTAGATTTATGTGCTGCTAGGAAAACTCCATCCAACAACTCACAAGCAGCTGGCGCCTCACCAAAAACCTCAACAACGCCAAATGCATTTTTGCTGTGCGCAACTTGCCCGCTTAAGTTAGCTTTATCATCCCAAGTGAAATTGGGATCTACAAATGCCCAAGCTGGTTGATTTGGAGTACGACGTTTGTTCCCTGCAATTCCAATAACATCGAACTTATCTAGCCCTTTTGTAATGACATCTGCAAAGTTAACTTCATCTATCCAAACATCGTCATGGATAAACACCAACGTCGTATCTTTATCAGCTTTATCTATACGTTCATTGAATACTTCAGATAACCCACGAGTGTTTTCAAAAACAATATGTGCAAATAGCCTATCATCTTGTTTAAGATGTCTTTTTAGTGAAAGCCCTAAGGCAGATTTAGCCCAAAAATCAGATTCTGAATAGCGCGTAGCACTGACTATCTCAATACTTGATTTTGCGTTTTTTTCTGTTTTAAATTCGTCACTGATATTTAATGAAGGCTTAATTACTAGGCCTTGGCTTTCACTCCACATGTCCCAAAGTGCCTTCTCCATATTTCTAGTGAAGCGCTGTCCATCAAAAAGTGGAGAAGATAAAACTTGAGCTCTTAATTGAGTTCTTAATTGAGCAAGCGAATTCAAATCACTGCAATATGATTGTGCTTTATTTAAAAACGCTGCTTTTGACTCAGCCACCCACTCGGCTAAACCAGCAGCTGATAACAAACTAGCACCTTGACGTGCAATTAGACGGTCGCCAGCGATTGATAAAGTAGGCACCCCCATCCACAAAGCCTCACATGTAGTTGTGCCTCCGTTGAATGGGAAAGTATCTAATATCACATCAACTTCATGATGTGCAGCCAAATAAGCTTCACGTGTTACAGCGCCTAACAAATCTACTCTATTTGTATGAATGCCGCGCTTCTCTAAGCGAGCTTTCAAGTTATTAGCAACTGCCACATCACTAAAAGATTTATATTGCCAACGTAGTCGACTATTCGGCACAGTTAGCATCACCTCAGCCCATAAATCGAGCACTTCATCAGTGACCTTTGCCATATTTTGGAAGCTACCGAATGTGATGTATTGACTTTTGAGCGCAGGCAGATCTGCCACAGCTATATCAACATCCGGAGCGGTAAAGCACAACCTTGTGTCTGGTATATATTTAACTTTTTCTACGAATTGAGATTGATTAGATGCAGGCACGCCAACCTCGTCAGCAACGAAATAGTCCATTGCTTGCAAGCCTGTTGTTGCAAAATATCCTAGCCAACTGACTTGCAGTGGCGCAGGTTTCCAAGCAAAAATAGGCAAACGTGTGCCAGAGCTATGGCCTGATAAATCGAGTAAGACATGTAATCCATCATTATGTATCAGTTCAGCTGCCGCGTAATCACTTAGCCCTACTAGCGATTTCCATCCAGAGAAATGTGATTTTAAATCTGCGGTAACTGCATCTTCTTGGCTACTTGTCGAATATGCGATCAACTCGATATTTGAAGCGTCGATATTTTTCACAAAATTTTCTAGAAAATATGCAACTACATGTTGACGTAAATCCCCAGAAACTAATCCAACACGTAAACGTTTTGGGTTGGCTTCATGTCGCCAGGTTGCAAATGGCGTGTCGACCACAGAAGATACATAAGTGCCATATTGCTGGGCTTTTTTCAGGCAGTCTTCTACTGAGTAATCCGTAGAGTAATTCATTGTAAACAATAAGTTGCTTTGGGCATCTAAGTTATCTGGCTGAATTTCTAGCGCTCTTATGCAAGTTTGTTCAGCATCTTTGATACGACCTTGCGCTAAATAATTCACACATAAATTAATATGCGCGTTGATAAACTGCGGTGAAAGTGCAATCGCTTTTTTAAGATAAGTTTCAGCTCGGGTGAGTTGGCCTAATGTATTTAAAGTGACACTGAAGTTACTCAGCGCAGAAATATTATTGGGATCTAACTCAAGAGATTGTTCGAAAGCTGCAACCGCTTCTATAAACCTCTGTTGGCTATCTAAAACCAAACCTAGGTTATTATAGGCGTCGATGTAGTTTGGTTTGATTTTCAAGGCATTTCTACAGCACACCTCAGCATCAACAAAACGACCTAACTCTCTAAGCAGTACTGCTAAATTACTATAGGTGATAGCGCGCAATGGATCTATTTTGAGTGCTTGCATGTAATAAGTTTCTGCGTCTACTTTCCGGCCAGTGTCCTTTAACAAAAGACCAAAGTTGTTGTACGCAGGCACATACTCTGGATTAATCGCGATTGCTTTTCGATAACACTCTTCAGCACCAGTAATATTACCAAGCTCTTTGAGAGCGACACCTAAGTTGTTTAAAGCATCGGTATGATCTGGATATAACTTAATGGCCTTTTCATAGCTAACAACGGCATTTTGCAGATTACCTAATGCCTTGTAACATGCGCCAAGATTTACATATGCAGAAACAAAATCTACCTTAATCTTTATTGTCTGCTGATAATGCTGAATGGCATCCTCATAGCGCCCTTGCTCGTAAAGGGTCTGCGCTAAATTGAAATGCATTTCAGCGTTTTTTGGGCTTATTTTTAATCCATGTTGGTAACTAACTTCAGCATCAGCTAGTAGCCCTAATTCCTTAAGTGCACTACCAAGATTATAATAAGCTTGAGCAAAGCTTGAGTTTATCTCTACAGCTTTTCTATAGCAGACAACCGCCTCATTAAGCAATTGCTGATCGTAATAATAATTGCCCAAGTTATATTGAGCTTCGCTATCTTTTGGTGAGCGCTCAGCAGCATTCTTTAAAGCCATAGAAGCTTTTTCAAGAAGTTTTTGCTCTTGATACAGAGCCCCTAACACCTTCCAACCAAAGCCATCCCTTGGGTATTTTTGGGTGAGTTTAAGCGCAAGCCTCTCGCTTTCAGTGAAACGACCATGATTAAACTTGGCGACCAGCTCGTTAATCTCGGAATGAGTTGGGCTAGCACCCTTTTTTAACTCAGCAGTGGCTTTACTAGAAGCTTTGTTAGAGCCCAAATTTGACTTATTATTGCTCTTTGAGGCAATCATCACCCACCCTTTTTTATCATGCATCATCTAACAGCGTTATCAACATACTGACTCACTGCGATATCTGATCAGCTATACGATTAAAATCAAATTTTTAAAACGTTTTTGCCATAGTGATGACATTATCGAAAATAATGCGAGTGATAGATGTGTGAAATAGAGGGATAAAAGTAAGCTAAATTAACTTTAGCTGATCACGACTGTGTGGTGGTTTGGACTGACTATTTTAATGCAGATATTATTTCTTAACGTTAAATAAACCCGTCAAATTTATCTACTTAACTAGTCGACCAAATGATTTTTAATAGCGTAATGTGTTAATTCGGCATTGTGGCGCAAATTCAATTTTTCAAGCATACGAGTACGATACATACTGATAGTTTTTACGGATAAAGTCAGTTTCTCGGCAATTTCACCTACAGAAAAACCTGATGCTATCAGTGTCATAGTTTGAAACTCTCTATCTGAAAGACTTTCATGAGGTGCTTTTTCAGTTTCCATTCCTACTTGATTAGCTAGAATCTCTGCAACCTCTGATGAAATGTATTTTTTGCCTTTAGCAACAATACGAATCGCATTCACCAACTCTGATGAAGCCGTTTGTTTACAGACATATCCCGCAGCACCTGACTTTAAAGCACGTACAGCATATTGATCCTCTTTATACATCGACAACATTAACACTGCTATATGAGGATTAACATGTTTAATATACTTTAACGCATCCATACCACTACGATCAGGCATAGCGATATCCATCAAAATAACATCAGCGCCAGGCATACAACCTAACTTAATGGCTTCCGCAGCATTCTCCGCCTCTGAAATCACCTCGATATCGTCTGTTTCAGCTAATACTTGCTTAAGCCCTGCTCTTAAAATAGCATGATCGTCTGCAATGATTACTTTGATTTTATTACTTTTTGTCATGCGGATATCCGAGTAAATATTAAGTGGTTATGACAGGCATTAACGTTAAAAAAACTTTTAGCTACCTATATAAATACATATAAGCAAACTGTGTGCCAGCCAATAACTAGGGGAATTTAAGCCAAAATTACAGATTTAAAACTTAATAATTTAAACTGCTATAAGCTTAAAAGCAGGTTTTTTGAAATTAGTAAATAGAAACTACTCAAGGTCTACTCGAAGAAAATGATTAAACAATATTGCACAACATCTAGTGCCACAAAGAACTTACACTTACCCATCCAATCTTATAGACTAAGTACACTTGTCTAAAGGTATATACTCAACTTTAAAATAAGGAATTTTTAAATCTAAAGACGGCTAAAGAGAGCACTGTCGAAATTTGAACAAAGTCTCAAAAAAGTGACGAAATTTATCATAAACATGTCAAAAACTGAACTTACTTAAATTCTTATACTAATTTTTTGGATAAAACTTTGATGTAATGTTTATAACTACTCGATCGGTAACTTAACCGTAATTACCGTGCCTTGCTTAGCAGACTGTTGTACAGTAAATGTACCGTGCAAAGCCGTTACGCGCTCACGCATACCACGCAATCCAAATGAGTTAGGTTTTAAAGTATCACTAGATTTAATACCCACTCCATTATCACTAATAGTCAATATCAGCTCATGTGCAAATGCACTTAAATCAACACTCACACATGTTGCATGAGCATGTTTGGCAATGTTGGACATTGACTCCTGAAAAGTTCTAAATAGAGTGATTCCTTCATCTATAGAGACCGAAATTTCTGATTGATTACAAGTAAACTTGCATGTAATACCTAATTGTTTTTCAAACTCCTTAGCTTGCCACTCTATCGCTGCAACAATACCTAAATCTAAGACGTTGGGCCTTAAGTCACTGGAGATTCTATGTACCGCTTCAAAAGTATTATCCAATATAGACTCTAAACCCTGCGCTTGCTCAACAGTCACATCTTGACCTCTAGATAGTTTGTTAATAATCGAAGATAAGCCCATTTTAATCGCAGTTAAATTACCACCTAAGTCGTCATGAATCTCTCTAGCGATTGCGCTTCGCTCTTGTTCTTTAATCTTTTGCATATGTGCCGTGAGTTCGACTAGCTCACGTCGCGACTTTTCAATTTCATGTTTAGCATTTTTGCTTTGCGTGATATTGGTCATAATGCCTTCCCACTGCAGCACACCATTACTCAACAATCTTGGCACAGCGCGTAAATCAAGCCATTTATTATCCTGCCATCCGTCAATCCAAACTTTACCTTCCCAATTCATCAAGCTAAGATTTGTGGTTGATTGCTCTAGGCGTTTACGTAATACGCTACGATCTCTTGCATTCATCATGGAATATAGCAAACTAGAATCTTCTTTTAAATCTTCCGCGTTTAGTCCTAATAGTGCTTTGCAACCGTCGGTAAGGTGGATGAACTTCATTTCACCATTACTATCCAGCTGAAATTGAAAAACTAGCCCAGGTGTATTAGCCACCATAGTTTGAGAGCGCGCTTCATTTTCACTAATATTTTTCTTTGTAGCAGATTCATTATCGCTCTGACTAGCTGCGGTATCGGTAGTATCATTTTTAATAATTAACATAAAAACCTGTTTAGCTGACAACAGAACCATGAGCCGCAATTTGTTGTGCTTAATATTGCCGATAATAGGTGTTTGCTCTTGCAATATCTCAACAAAATAAGAATGATGGCGGTGACTTTCCGCATGACTCTTTAGCACGCTTTCACGCACACCAAGCAAGCTCACTAAATCATGTTCTTTTAAGCTTTCAAAATCATAAGCCGTATCCTTAAACGCACTATCACTCACATAAACAAGCTGCATAGAGGATATATTGAGAATGTATACCTCATCTGTTACACCCAGCAATAAGGCATCTAACAGTAAAGTAGGATCTGGCAATAAAGATGTTTCTAGTGATTGGGACAAGTTAGCGACCATTTATTAAGTGTGTATCTATAATTTAAAGTTATTAACAATTAACACTCATCGTAATTCAAATTTAGCGTTATGTACAAAATTATTAAATAAAATGTAGCTGACTTTTAGCGCTTGAGCGTGACTAAAGATTAACTCAATTAACACTTAATAAAACATTAACAATGAAACTATTTACTCATGCGAACCATTTCTAAATCAACCTCAGTCATGACACGATTTTTACCAGACTTTTTAGCTAGATACATTGCTTGATCAGCTCTATTCAAAACAGTAGCTTGCTCTTCAGTTCCCCTAAATAAAGCAATACCGGCACTAAAAGTGATTAACAATCGTTCGTTATTACCTAAAAATAATTGTTTAGTTAACGCACGCTGCAGTCGTGAAATAGTCTCAATAGCCGCATCAAGACTAGTATCTGGTAACAATATGACGAACTCCTCTCCACCGAATCGCGCTGCAATATCAGTTGGTCGCAAAGTTTCTTGTATCACACTGCCTAAATGCTGCAAGGCAGTGTCACCCACATGATGCCCATAGTTATCATTAAAATGCTTAAAGTTATCGATATCTAGCAATGTCACACATAGCGAGGTAGCGCCGCGTTGCGCACGTGATATCTCTCTTAGCATTGCTTCATCTAGGCCGCGCCGATTAAGCACTCCTGTTAATTGGTCTATAGAAACTTTTTCACTTAACTGAGATAGCTCAGCCTGTAATTTAAGTACTTTCTGTTGCGCAGCTTCGACCTCGGCACTCTGCTTCATCATAGAGTCGCGAGATCGCACAATATCGGTTTGCATCGTATGTGTATCTTTCATTAACCCCTCTAATAAGGTATTAATTTGTGCAATGTCATCAGCTTCTGCCAACTTTTCAGCATACTGTCCCACTTTACTTTGATAGGTATCAGTCGAATTGGTCATATGGCTAAGACGGTCAACAAACGTAGCAATCATACTTTTGAATGCATTTTTAGCATCAACCAAACTATGTTTAAGCATGCCTTGCTTAAAAATAACTTCTTTCAGACTTTTCTCTGCATCGACTATCAGTGCTCTATCTAAAGGGCCCGAGATGATAGTTTGAACTGATGCTACCTGCCCACGCACCCATTGATCATCCGCAACTAATTCACCGATGTTATCAATTAGCAATTTAAGTAAACTTAATAAGTCTTGTTTTATACCCTCTTCATTCGCACCAATTAGCTCAACTCTTACTAGGAGTGCTCTAAACTTTTTAACGACTACTTGCCACTCCTTTAGTTTGCGTGCTTTTTCAGACAGAGCAAATATCTGCGTAGCCTCTTCCTTTAAGTCTGGATAACCATCTAATCTCGGTATTAAACCATGATCGAGAGATTGCTTTAATATATCTTGCAATGCTCGAAATGTTTCCTGAAACTGATCTGGTTCATAGCCAGAATTAAGGACTTCTGGCAATGCCAAATCTAGTGTGTGTAAAGCTGAGTCTCCTAAAGCAGTAGCTCTCAGAACTGAGTCACTTACAGCCACATTACTTAAGTTAAGTGACTCCATTTCAGTTCGCGCTATGACTTTAGTCGCCTTAGAAACAGATGCTTCAGTAGCGCCATAAGTTTTCCAATTATTGGCAAGTGCCAGCAGTTTTTGAGCTAAAAGTGGATCACTTCCAAAGTTAATCAACACTTTTTCTAGCGCTTCTTTTTTCCTAGTAGGATCCAGTCCAATTTGCTTAGCATCCCAGTTTTGAATAAGCTCGCGAATAGCATCAGGCCATTGCTTGGCTACAGTCACATTCGCCTCCATACTGTCGCTCAACAATATAGGCAAGTCGGCCCAATTCTCTTGTTTTAATAACTTCTCCCAACGGTTAATCCATTTACTCTGCTCTGTCGTTTCATTAGGCAGTTGCTTAAGTGCTTTTTTAATGGCTGACTCAGCAGTTTCTTTGACAGTAATACCAGCTATTTCATTGTAAATAAGTAAGTAATTATCTGGCGAAGGAATTACTCGTCGCAATGCCATTTGCTTAAAGGTTTCACGTGCTATATCTAGCGGTGCAAGTGTAGTTTTGCTTTGTTTACTCGGGTTAGACATAGTTTGATTAACTAAAAAATTTCTCTAAATAAACTTAATAAAAGACAATTTAATACATTTAAAATTGATATATCTAGCATTCTCCAACTTATGCAAAAAATCAAATATAAGCTTAGAAATGCTTTTATCTGTCTATTTTAAAAATATTCTTTTAAGTGGTACGGTTTATTCGGTTAAAGTATTGTAAAATTGCATCTGGCGGGCCTCCCCGCATTGTGAAGTAGCCAATCTGGTCAGGTGCGGAAGCAAGCAGCCACAACTATTAAGCAAGTGCCGGGGTAAGGGCTCGCCTCTTTATTTTTGGGCAACCTAGATTTTTGGCCAACCTGGTTGCTGCTACATGTAAATTACATTGCGTAATCAAAATTTTCAGCTAAAGTTGAGCCTATGTCTTATCAAGTCTTAGCCCGTAAATGGCGTCCGAAATCATTTGAAACCTTAGTCGGGCAAGATCACGTAGTTCGTGCACTCACCAACGCACTCGAACAAAATCGTTTACACCATGCTTATTTATTTACTGGCACACGCGGGGTCGGCAAAACAACTGTCGCACGTATTTTAGCCAAATCTCTGAATTGCGAAAAAGGCATTACTGCTAAACCTTGTGGTATTTGTAACGCATGTACAGAAATTGATAGAGGTCGCTTTGTAGATCTAATAGAAGTTGATGCAGCTAGCAATACGCAAGTCGATGCCATGCGAGACCTACTGGATAACGCTCAGTACGCGCCCACATCAGGCCGATTCAAAGTGTACATCATCGATGAAGTACACATGCTGTCTAAAAGTGCATTTAACGCAATGCTCAAAACTCTTGAAGAGCCACCAGCGCATGTTAAATTCATTCTGGCAACTACCGACCCACAGAAAGTGCCAGTGACTGTACTATCCCGTTGTTTACAATTCAATTTACGACAAATGGCAGGTGCGTCAATTATTGAACATCTGCAAAATATTCTTAATCAAGAAAACATCCCTTTTGAACCAACTGCGTTGCATCTCATCGCGCGAGCAGCGGCTGGAAGTATGCGCGATGCTTTATCACTGACCGACCAAGCGATTGCTTACGGTGGTCAAACCGTGAATGAGTCTGAAGTACGTGCAATGTTGGGCGCGATTGACCAAAGTTATTTGTACCAGCTCATTAATGCGTTATTAACCAACGATGGCGCCAGTATTATTGCGCAAGCTAAGTCTATGGAAGAGCGTAGCTTGTCGTTTGAAGTCGCTTTAAACGATTTAGCACAATTACTACATCAGATTGCTGTTGCGCAAACCGTGCCGGACAGCATTGCTGAGGACTTACCTGAACGCAACTTGTTATTGGATTTAGCACAACGTATTGCTCCAGAAACACTACAGCTTTACTACCAAATTTCACTATTAGGTCGGCGTGATATTAGTTTAGCGCCTGATGAGTTTGCTGGCTTTACCATGAGTTTGTTACGCATGCTTGCTTTCACGCCAAGTGAAACTGAAGCAAAAAAATCGCAGATAAAAACTTCGATTACAGCTAACGTAATTACTACTAATAGAAGTGCATCAGCTACTGAGGCTAAGCCAGCAGTAGCATCGCAGCTTATTACGCACGCTATAGAACAACAAACTTCATCAAGTTCAGCGGAGAGTTATAACCCACAAATGGTAGCTTCTTCTACCCCAAAAGTTACAGGAGCAGGCTTATTATCAAGTAATGAAGATTCAACCGAGCAGAGTTTTGAAACCTCCAACTCTATCCAATTCAATGGCAATTGGCGTGGCTTATTAGACCAGCTCAAGCTCGGCCTAGCGCGTAACTTAGCACTCAATAGTGCCCTATTAAGCTACGACGAAAACACCATGCGTTTTGCCGTTCAAGATAAAGACAAAGGCTTGCTTAGCGCTATGTATCAGGACAAATTAAGCGCAGCTTTACAGCAATATTTCGGCAGAAAAATCCGTCTAGAGTTTAACATAGAGGGTAGCGTGAATACCCCTGCAAAAGAAGTAGCACAAGAAAAAGCTGTGGCACAAGCCGATGCCGAAAGTGCCATTGAGCAAGATGTATTTGTCCAAGCTTTAATCAACGAGCTTGGAGCAACCATCATCCAAAACTCAATCAAACCAATTTAATAACTATAAACTTTATTCGCAACCTCAATTAACTAACCGAAGAACTAAGGAGACTAAGATGATAAAAGGTGGTATGGGCAATTTAATGAAGCAAGCCCAGCAAATGCAAGCAAACATGCAAAAAGCGCAAGAGGAACTAGCTAATATCGATGTTGAAGGCGTTGCAGCCAACGGTTTAGTTAAGGTACTCATGACCTGTAAAAACGAAGTTAAACGTGTGGTTTTAGATGATGGCGTCATGGATGATAAAGAAACTTTGGAAGACTTACTTGTCATTGCGCTAAAAGATGCCATCGCTAAAGCAGAAGCGACCTCTACAGCACGCATGGCGAACTACATGCCAGCTGGCATGAAGATGCCATTCTAATATTAAAAAACTGTAATTTACAGCACTATTCACCGTATTTGATTCGCTATTAATGAAAAACCCTCCCGCACTTGAACAATTGATTGATAGCCTACGCTGTTTACCTGGTGTCGGGCCAAAGTCTGCGCAGCGTATGGCATACTATCTATTACAACGTGATAGAAGCGGTGCCCGTGCACTAGGGATAGCATTAGAGACAGCCTTAGAGGTAGTTGACCACTGCAAGTTGTGCAATACTTTTAGTGAGCAATCTGTCTGCCCGCTGTGCGCTGCTGATAATCGCGATAAAAATTTGCTATGTGTGGTAGAGATGCCTACGGATTTGTTAGTGCTGGAAAACACACATGCCTATACTGGCATGTACTTTGTACTGATGGGTCGGCTATCGCCGCTTGATGGTATAGGTCCCAAAGAAATTCACTTAGAAAAACTCATCAGACGTGCGCAAGATGGTCTAGTGAGAGAGGTAATTCTTGCTACTAATTACACCGTCGAAGGCGAGGCCACAGCGCATTATATTAGCGAGTTACTTAAAACTCGTGGCATTAAAACTAGTCGCATTGCGCGCGGCATGCCAATGGGCGGTGAAATTGAATATGTAGATAGCGGCACACTTGCACAAGCCATGTTAGAACGGCGCAACGTTATCTAGCGACTACACTATAGTTAAAAATAACTAATCTAAATAGTTTAATAAATCTTCAGGCGTTTTAATCACTATATCAGCACCCCATTCAAGAGGCTTGTCTGTTTCAGCAATGTAGCCGAACAAAGCCACCACGGTTTTCATACCCGCCGCCTTACCTGCTTGCACATCCCGCTCGGCGTCACCTACATACATACAGTCACTTGCCTTTGTAGCTGTTTCTTTACACGCCATCAGTAAGGTGTATGGCGCAGGTTTAGGTTGCGACGCATCATCGCCGCACACCAAACATGCGGAACGTTCGTATAAGTTTTTACTACCCATATTGACAGCTTTAGTTAAGTCTACCGAGAAGCGACGAGGTTTGTTCGTAACGATACCCCATTTAACTGCTCGTACGTCCAATTCATCAAGTAGCTCTGCTATACGTGGTAGCAGTATCGGTTTGCTCGTCAAGACTGTTTCGTACAAATCTAAGTATTCGGTCTTTTTTACCTCATAGCCTTCGTCTGCTGGAGTGATACCAAAGCCTAACTCCAATAATCCACGTGAGCCATGTGAAGCTATAGGCCAAATAACATCATGAGCAAGAGCTGGCCTATCATAGCGTGCCAACAGCATATTTAAAGCTAAACCTAGGTCATGGGCGGTATCTACTAAGGTACCGTCTAAATCGAATAAAACTGTTTTCACGCGGCTGATTTACTAGTGTGTAACATGTAATTAACTGACACATCATTACCTAGGCTGTAATGTTGAGTGACGGGGTTATAGCTCATACCACGCATGGCGGTAACATTCAAACCTGCTTGCCTAATCCAGCTAGATAACTCTGACGGTTTAATAAATTTAGCATAATCATGCGTACCTCTAGGTAACAAATTCAATAGGTATTCAGCGCCAATCACTGCAAATAAATAAGCTTTAGGGTTACGGTTAATGGTCGAGAAAAATACTGAACCACCCGGCTTTACTAATCGTGAGCAAGCCGTAATGATTGAGGCTGGGTCGGGTACATGCTCAAGCATTTCCATACAGGTCACCACATCAAAACTGGCGGGTTGTTGCATCGCTAGTTGCTCCACAGCAATATATTGATAATCAACTTTTGCACCACTTTCTAACTGATGCAGTTTTGCAACATTAAGCGCCCTCTCGCCTAAATCAATACCGACAACTTCGGCACCTTTAAAATACATAGATTCAGATAAAATTCCACCTCCACAACCGACATCGAGTACTCGCTTACCTTTTAGGTTAACTGATCCATCTATCCAAGTTAATCGTAATGGGTTAAGTTCATGTAGCGGTTTAAACTCACTGTTTTTATCCCACCACTTGTGCGCAAGTTCACCAAACTTTTGCAACTCTAAATGATCTGCGTTAACTGCCTGTGTTGGATTAGCTTCTGGAATTGACTCTATATTCATCTCTGTACTGACCTCTGTTTTATTCGATAAATCTATGCATTAGTGTCTATACTGATGTAGTTTAGGTTGCCATGTATTGATGATTTTTTTTAACTCTAATGGTTCAATATTAGCATAAAGACCATTACTGTAACGCAGCTCTCCAGCAACCCAAGTGTGGCTAACGTGCTCACGGCCGCAGGTGTAAACTAAATGTGAGATAGGGTCATAATATGGATTTATAGTAAACTCACTCAACTTCACTGCGGTTAGGTCTGCTAACTTACCTGTTTCAATCGAACCAATTTTATCTTCCAAACCCATTGCTTTAGCACCGTTAATAGTTGCTATCTCTAATGCCTGGTATGCTGGAATAACTGTAGCATCTTCGCTTAAGCCCTTTGCCAACAGCGCACTTAAACGCATTTCAGCAAACATATCTAGTCGATTATTACTTGCCGCACTATCTGATCCTAACCCTACATTTACACCTTTAGCTAGTAATTGTGATACTGGTGCTATACCGCTAGCAAGCTTTAGATTAGAGCTTGGGCAATGTGCAACATGGCAACCAAATTCAGCCAACATGGCTATCTCACTATCGAGTAAATGCACGCTGTGTGCCGCTAGGAAATTAGGTCCTAATAAATCTAACTGGGCCAATCTCTGCAACGGTCTTAAGCCAAATTGCGTTTGAGATTGTGCTATTTCATCTCGCGTTTCGTGTATATGTGTATGTATACCAAGTCCTAGTTGCTCTGCATAAGTTAGTACAGTTTCAAAGGTTTGATTCGAAACTGTATAAGGTGCATGTGGAGCAATACAAGTCGAGATCAATGGATTGCCGCGCCAACTGTCGTGTGCATCAAAACCCTTTTGTAAGTAGTCAGCGGCATCAGTCGCATAAGCTGTTGGAAACTCTAAAACTACTAAGCCTAGATTTGCACGTATACCAGCCTGACTTGCCGCAACAGACGTTGCTTTCGGGTAAAAGTACATATCGCTAAAACAAGTAATACCCCCACTTAACATTTCAGCACAAGCTAGTAAAGTACCATCCCGGACATACGACTCAGATAATACTGCTTGTTCAGCAGGCCAAATATACTTGTTTAGCCAAGTCATTAGTGGTAAATCATCGGCCACACCGCGCATTAAACTCATTGCAGCATGAGTATGTAAATTAATTAAACCTGGAATAAGTATATGCTCTGTTAACTGAATAGTTTCACTTGCTTGATAAAGCTCAAAAGCTGAAGATATTGCGCAGATGTCAACAATGACTCCAGATTGAATCACCACAGATTGATACTCTAAAAGCGTATTTTTAGGTACGACTGGGCATAACCAACGTGCCTCTATGACTAAGTCAACTTGTTTTTTCATGCGCTTATTATAACGATTAAAGATACAAGTTTAGAATTTAAGTGTTGTAATTTAGACATTAAAAAGCCCCGCAATTGCAGGGCTTTTTGATTAGTCTATTAAGACTTATCTATTGCAGCTTATTTACAGCCTGACTCTTTTGTAGCTTCGCCAGTAATTACAACACGACGGTTAGGAGCTAAGCAAGAAATTAACTTTTTACCAGTTACGCCTTTACATGCTTCAACTGGCTCAGATTCACCTTTACCAACAGAGGAGATGATTGCTGCGTCAACACCCTGTGAGACTAGGTAGTCTTTAACCATTGCTGCACGTTTTTCTGAAAGCTTTTGGTTATATGCTGTAGAACCAATGCGATCTGTATGACCGGTCACGATCACCGCTTTTAACTCTGGGTTTGCCTTAATTTTAGCAGCTGTTTCATCTAAGATAGGTTTAGCACCATCTTGTAATTTAGCTTGATCAAAGCCAAATAGCTTTTCAGCGCTTACTGTTACAGTTTCAAGATTTGGTTTACATGCTACTGGCGCTGGCTCAACAGGAGCTGGAGCTGGAGCTGGAGCTGGAGCAACAACGGCTGGAGCTGGTTCTGCTGCTGCAACTACTGGCATAGGCGCTGGAGCACCAAAACGGAAAATACCACCTAGGCTAAATAATGTATTGCCAATAGTTTCTTTATCACTCGCACCAACTACACCATTGTTAACTGAAATTTCCGCTCTGCTCCATTGATGACGCAAATCAGCTTGCAAACCGAATGTATCATTAAATAGGTATTGCGCACCTAAACCCACATTTGCTAACCAAGATGTTTTCTTACCATCAACGTTAAGACCAGGAACAGTGTAATCCACATTATTACGTGCAACACCTAAACCTGCTAATAGGAATGGGCGGAAGCTATCGCGGCTAAACATGTACAAAGCATCTAGTCCTAGAGTAGTTTGTTTATAGCGCCCTCCAGCACCAGCAATACCAGTATCTTCAGATGCACGGTTATAGCCTAAACCACCTTGTATATCCCAGCTTGGGCTTAACTCTTTACCTAGTCTAATAAAAGCACCGCCGCCGTTATTAGCATCTAAATCACTATCTGTGTTCATGTAACTTACGCCAGGAACAGCATACCAAGCACCGCGGTACATATCCTCTGCTGATACAGCAAATGCTGCTATGCTAAGTGTTGCTACCACTGCAAGATTAATAAGATTTTTTTTCATTCGTTTTTACTCCTAATTAAAATACTTCTCTGGTCTATCAAAATCTAATGTTTTATTAAGTTCGATATTACGCACCACTCGCGTTTAGCGCAATCATAAATATTTACAAATCAATGTTATTCAAATATTTTAGTTGTTTTTTTACAACAAATTTACACTATTTTACGAGCTGCTATTACTTTCTCGATATCAAGTGCCCGACCCCGTTGATTGTCATCACAAACGCCGCCTCTAAAACCAATATAATTAGGGCTTAGCTCTTTAATCAACGGCACATGTTTTAGCCTTAGCGAGCCAGCTAAGCCTAATTGTAGGCCATGCTCGAGTATTCTTTTTGCAAAAATCACCCTTTGTTCTTGTGAGTAATAATCAAGTAATGTCAGCCCATTTTTTTTTGACGTATCTAACATAATGCCCACAAATCCTGCATGTTTAATAGCGGCAATCAGACCTTGTGGATAGGTGATTTCTGCAAAAAATACTGCTATAAGCCTCACCCCTGCTTGCACTAAGGATTTGAGTATATCTAGGCATGGTTGGTAGTTGTCAGTTTGGAAAAAACCAATTTTGATGATATCTACTCCAGTAGCAGCTAACTGGGTTACGTGCGCGAGCAATAGCACAGGCTCCATAGGTAAATCACCTATAGTTGCACTGGTAAGTTTACTATCTGTGTTTTTTACATAAGCAACAATCGCTTGAATTGTGTCTATAGGCAATGCCCCCAAGGCACCTATACTGGGTTCTTTTAAGTCAATAATATCGGCGCCATTTTCCAAAGCGACTTGCGCTTCCTCTATAGTAGTCACACTAATTAATAATTGAGTTAACTTTGGCTGCGTATTATTAACAATAGCTGATATAGAGGTGCGTACGGCTGTGTTTATAGGTGCATTCATGCGAAATTCTCACCGGCTTGTTGTACATAAAAATTTTCTATTTTTTCAGTTAGCCAACCCCATGCTTGTAACTCACGTTCACCTGCAGTTTTATCTACTGCAATTTGCAGGTATTGCATTTCAGATAGTACTTTATCTTTTGCTAACATATTTAAGCGACTTGCAAGTACTGCAAGCTCAATCACCGCCGCTTGAGCTCGATTAAAGCCTAGAAACGACTGATGCTGCACTTCATGTATCACTTCTAAAAAGAGCTGTGGACGTAGTGCATCTTCATTAATTTTGACTAACTTTAACTCTTTATGTGCCAAGGTACCTACAAGCCTATAACCCGCAATTTTTTCGGCTGGTGTCAGCGTCCAAGCTTGTCGTCTAGTTAAGGCACCAGCAAATACGCGGACATCATCAGATAAGTTCACTATCGCATGCTGTGTGACAAGAATATTATCTAATGTAGCTGACGGCTTATAAGGTGAAATGACAACTAAGCCATCTTGCATTTGTATACCAAACGGCGTGACATGGACATCACCTTGGCTATTGACTGTGCTAATAATAGTTTCAAATATCATTTTTTCATTAAGCCTTCTTGCTAGCTTCTTTTCTCTCTTTAATTGATGCTTCGCGATGCGCTGTTTTATTCGCTTGTCCTTGTGGTTTGCTACTCACGCCCCATTCAAGCTCTTGATCCTGCACATAGCGCTTCTTAAGTTGCCATGCTATTTGTGCTCGCGCCAACTCTACTCCTAAATAAAACGCATGCGATGCATCATTATCTACCTTTAAGTGTGGATACAGCATAAAGGGATCGACATTTTCATGTATGCCATCCCGATTATAAATATGTATGCCATTTTCGGTGACTTGTATACGAAAGCTAGGGTCTTTGATCATAACCGCTATTTCTTTAACCTCATCAGCAGTATAAGTAAATGGGCGCCTGTCATGCAGACCAAGCAAACCATTACTATAGCCACGTGGCAGCCTATCATCATTTTTTGCGGTATGCATCATGCGCCTAGCCATATCAGCCTCGGCAATGGCATTGACTGCATGCATACTCACAGAGGTAGCCAATACTGCATTGATATTCAACTCACTAATCATGCCAAATAACAGCGCGTTAATTCCTGTTGTATCAGCATCTGTGAGTTCTGTCAGGTTACCAATCCCCATCATCATTTGAATATCAGGATATTTTTTACGTAACTTTTGGTAGCGTACAATTGAGTTGGTTAAGCCAAAATGAATTGGATCTAAAATCGCATCAGCAATAAATGGCTTACCAACTTTCAAACAAGCTTCAATTGCCCGATATAACGAAGGCAAACTGTGCGGCTTAGCTGGAATCAGAATTGGCGTAGAAGGTACCTCCTCAGCAACCCATAATGTATGTTCTGTAAGACTAAGTAAGAAGTCTGCGCCCGCACGCCCTGCGGTGAGTAAGTCATCCGTATTAAGCGAATCGACGCTGACTCTAAAACCTAAGGCTTTAAGCGCGTTTACCGTATCAGCTAAGTGCAAAAATGGCACTGCTGGCAAGCAACCCAAATCAATCACGTTAGCTCCTTGCGATTGATACTGTTGGGATTTTTTAATGATGTCCTCTATACTTAAAAAAGGCGCATCCACTATTTCTGCAAAAATCTGTACGTCATATTGGCTTAAATCAGGCATGACACCTGCATGACCAAAATACTGCGGCAAATCTTTTAAATCATTAGGACCACGTTCAACAGGTACACCATATTGCGCCTCCAACTGGCTAATATCGCCCAAACATAAGCCAGGTAATATCACTTTATCAGCATCTCCTGTTTCCTTCAGTCTACGAGCAATTAGTTCAGGGGTCATCAGCGCTGCTACTGAAACACCGATTTGCTGAATGCGATATTTGAATGGGGGGGTTTTAGGATTGCTTTGAACTTCAGCTAATACCTTATGCAGGCTTTTTTCAGCTAATTTACCTGTTAGAAACAGTAAATTTTCTGCAGGCTTTTTATCGTTAGTTGCGGATTTCATTTAAACGCACATGAATTGCATGTGTAAGCGCAGCAATATCAGCAACTACTTTTGTTGCCTCAAAATCAGCCAGTTTTGCTACGTTCTCTAAATCAATCTTACGCGGATAAACTTTAACAACATTGTCACGCGGCGCTTCCGACTCTAGTTCAGGGGCGGTATCACAGGCAAATATAATACTGGCGACACGCGTTTTACCTGCTTGTGCAAATAAATTAGTCACTAAAGAGTCTGAAAAACCATAAGCCATTTTAGCAATGGTGTTTGATGTAGCAGGAGCAATGACCAAGGTGTGATATTTGCCTTCATAGAACAGCTCAACGGGTACACTACTTGCCGTTTTATCTTGATACACCCTATGGCCAGTAGCCTCTAACTGTGCTTGAAAGCCGTACTGTTTAATGATTTCAAAAGCTGCTTTACTTAGAAAAATATCAACATTTTCTAGCATAGCAAGAACAGCTAAAGATTCACGTAAATAGTGCCCAGATCCTGTGATAGCCCACGCTAACCGCTGCATTCCAGACTTTAACATTATTTATGTGATTAAACTTAAGCGAACGGATGTTCAATCACAATGGTTTCATCACGCTCTGGGCCTGTAGAAACAATCGCAACGGGTACACCGCACAAGGCTTCTAGACGTTTTAGATAGTTTTGCGCATTCTTCGGTAAACCATCCCAAGTTTTTACGCCAAAAGTATTTTCTGACCAGCCTGGCACGGTTTCATAAATCGGCTTGCAACCAGCCACGTCATCTGCACCTATTGGTAGTAAGTCGATTTTTTTACCATCTAGCTCGTAACCTGTGCAAATATTGAGCTCTTTAATGCCATCTAATACATCTAGCTTAGTAATACACAAACCAGTTAGACCGTTAATCATGGCGGAGCGACGTAGAGCCGCAGCATCAAACCAACCGCAACGACGTTTACGTTTAGTTACCGTGCCAATTTCTTGACCTTTTACTGACATTTGTGTGCCGGGTGCACCTGCGGTATCGATATCCAACTCACTTGGAAAAGGACCACCGCCAACACGCGTGGTATATGCTTTAGTAATACCTAAAACGTAATGCAACATATTGGCACCTACACCCGTGCCCGCTGAAGCTTGACCCGCAATACAGTTACTTGAAGTCACATACGGATAAGTACCGTGGTCAATATCAAGTAAGGTACCTTGCGCACCTTCAAACAATAAGTTTTCGCCACGTGTATTAGCCGCATAAAGTTCAGCAGAAATATCGCTAATCATGGGCTTTAAAGCAATTGCTTGCTGCATACTTGCATCATATTGTTGATTGAAATCAACAGCTTTTGCACCTAAATAATTAGTCAATACGAAGTTATGATAATCCATCACTTCTTTTAGTTTTTCTGAAAATCGCTCAGGATAGAATAGATCATAAACACGTAAAGCACGACGCGCTACTTTATCTTCGTAAGTTGGGCCTATTCCTTTGCCTGTGGTACCAATTTTTTTATCTGCACTACGTTTAGCTTCACGTGCAATATCTACCGCGACATGGTGGCTTAAAATCAATGGGCAACCTGAACTCACTTTTAAGCGGCTTTTAACTTCTAAACCATCTTTTTCAAGTGCGGTAATCTCACCTAACAGATGCCCTGCATCTAACACAACACCATTACCTATATAGCAGTTAATACCAGAACGCACGATACCGGAAGGTACAAGGTTAAGTTTGTAAACACGCTGAGCATCGCCCTGACCTACTACCAATGTGTGTCCCGCATTGTGACCGCCTTGAAAGCGCACAACGCCTTGCGCGTGGTCAGTCAACCAATCAACGATTTTGCCTTTACCTTCATCACCCCATTGGGTACCGATAACGACTACGTTTTTTGCCGCGAGTTTTTTTGCTACATTGTTTGCCATAACGTTTACTTTTATAATTTTAATTTGAATATTTGATTAAAAGCTACCTATCAGCTTAACCTAGAATTTATCGATAGCAACTACATGCCAACCAGAGCTATAGTGCACGAGCTTTCTATCACAATTCAACTCATCAAGATTTGACTCAAATCCTGATAACTCTTGAATCACTATTTGCCCATCAGCTCTTAAGCCGTCAATTTTAACAGATAAAGCTGCATCACCATTAGCTGGCGCGAATATCGCCATATCAGGTTGAGCTGGTTGCAAAGCAGTGACTACACCACGTAAATCCAAGCTAAATCCAGTAGCTGGCCGAGCACGACCAAAAGCTTGACCAACCTCGTCGTAACGCCCACCAAGAGCCAATGGCCCCTTATATCCTTGTGCGTATGCAGCAAATACGATACCACTGTGATAGTGATAACCACGTAATTCACTTAAATCAAAACTGACAGTGACATTTAAACTCTCTAAGGCAGCGCTAACTTGCCTTAAGCTAGCCAAGGCCTCTTTAATAGCAGTTGTGTTAGGTAATGCTTTTTCTGCTTTGATCAAAATAGATTTATCACCATTTAGCTCCGTTAAATGCAACAAGGCCTCACGAGTAGCTTTATCTAAATGCTGTGAAAGTGCAGCAACATTCGATTGATCTTTACTTTGCAGAGCAGCATACAGCTCTTGCTCTAACTGTGGTGCCACTTGGCTAACTTCAATCAAACTACCGAATATGTTCACATGACTAAAATCAATGTGCAATTGATCGATATCGATGGCCTGCAAGGCTTTAATAAGTAAGCGTTGAATTTCAATATCGCTAGCAACACCTGCGTGACCGTATAGCTCTGCACCTAACTGTAACGGCTCGCGCGTCTGCGCTAGACCGTCAGGCTTGGTTCTCAACACGCTACCTGCGTAACATAAGCGCGTTATACCTTGATGATTCAGCAAGTGCGCATCGATACGTGCCGCCTGTGGTGTCATATCAGCTCGCACACCCATCAAACGGCCGGTTAGTTGATCTACTACTTTAAAGGTAGCTAAATCTAAATCATGACCTACGCCTGTAATCAATGACTCCATGTATTCCAACATAGGTGGAATCACATATTGATATCCGTACACTTTGAATAAATCTAACAAAGTACGACGCAACATCTCAATTCGAGCAGCCTCCGCAGGCAAAACGTCTTCAACATACTCTGGAAGTAACCAATTACGCATTTTTCATCATCACTTTTTTATTACTGTCATTACGTATAACCAATACTTTAGCTATTAAATCAATCATTATCTACCTAATAAGAGTAACACTAAGCCACCCATCACTGACATTAAACCTACAAAACGTAACTGACCATCTTTAAGCCCTATCATTCGTTTAAAAGTTTCACGCCAAGCTTGTGGAAGCAATAATGGCAATAAGCCTTCTAACACCAACATTAAGCCTAATGCCATTAATAATGTATTCCTCATTAGAAACTTACTTCTTAGTAGGACTGCGCATGTATCTAAAGAAGTCAGATCCTGGATCCAATACCATCACATCACTCTTAGTTTTAAAGCTGTTTTTATAAGCCTCGGTACTGCGGTAAAACGCATAGAACTCAGGGTTTTTACCGTAAGCCTGATTATAGATAGAGGCGGCTAGAGCATCACCTTCGCCTTTAGTTTTTTGCGCCTCACGATAAGCTTCTGCGATAATCACTTCGCTCTGTTTATCAGCATCGGCGCGAATTTTTTCAGAGGCAGCTGACCCTTCAGAGCGCAGCTGATTAGCAATACGTTTACGTTCTGCAATCATACGGTCAAATACCGACTTACTAATATCCTCAGAATAATCTACACGTTTTAAGCGTACATCCACCACTTGGATACCCATTTGGCGTGCTTCTAAATCTGCGCTTTTGCGTAAACTATCCATGACAGCACCGCGCTCACCTGCAATTACATCATGTACAGTCCGCTTACCAAATTCGGCACGTAGCCCCGCATTAACAACGTTTGAAAGCCTATTCTCAGCAGCAGATTCACCACCTTCTTTAATTGAAACATAGTACTTTGCTGGATCGATAATACGCCACTTTACAAATGAATCCACCAGCATGTATTTATTCTCACTAGTCACAAATCTTGCGGGCTCTTCCCAATCTAAAGTCACAATGCGATTATCGAATGTCTTTAAATCATCAATAAATGGTACTTTAAAATAAAGGCCTGGTGATTTTTTAACCGCTATAATTTCACCCAAGCGCTTAACCACCACAAACTCAGTTTGATCTACCGTATAAGCTGACGTAAATAAAAGTACAACACCAACCAATACTAAAACTAAAATATTTGTTATATTTTTCATTATCTTCACCTATCTACTTTCTCTATCACGGCTACGGAAAGCATCGCGCGAACGATCTACAGATGCCTCACCTACTGATGCAGCTGGTGTATTCAGCGACTGTATTGGTTGTGACTGCTGCGGAACTGAAGCCGTATTAGAGCCCATCAACTTGTCTAATGGTAGGTATAACATGCTACCGGCTTTTTGATCGACAACTACTTTGCTCACGCTAGATAAAATTTGCTCCTGTGCATCTAAATATAAGCGCTGACGTGTAACGTCTGGCGCGTTGTTATATTGCGCTAAGATTTGTTCAAAACGGCTAGCATTACCACGCGCTTCACTTTCGATTTTAAGTTTATAGCCCGCAGCTTCGGCTAAAAGCCTTGAGGCTTTACCACGTGATTTAGGTATCACATCATTTGCGTATGCTTGACCTTCGTTTACTTGACGTTGGTTATCTTGGTTAGCTCGATTTACGTCTTCAAATGCTTCCTGCACCTGCTCAGGGGGTTGGGCACTTTGTAGAGATACGCTGATAATATGCACACCTGTATTGTAGTTATCCAGTATTACTTGCATGCGTTGAGACGTATCAGCCAAACCTTTTTGTAATAAATCATCCAACTTATTTTTACCAACTACTTCACGAATCGCTGACTCTGCAGCTGACATTACTGCATCATCCGTTGCTCGATTGTTAAACAAATAATATTTTGCATTATTAAGGTTATATTGCACAGCAAACTGTAGATCAATAATGTTTTCATCTTCAGTTAACATTAAAGCTTCACGCGGTTGTTTTGTTTTTCCACTGCCACCTTCACCTACAGTTCTGTAACCGACCTCTAAGCGACGTACCTGCTCCATATTTACTACAGTTACTTTTTCAATAGGATACGGCAAATGCCAACGTGGGCCGGGCTCCGTCGTATCATCAGTCATTTTACCGAAACGCTGCACGACACCTTTAGAGCCGGAATCCACCATATAGAAACCCGTTGCTAACCATATAAGCAATATGACAGCTAGAATTGGAAGGATGGGAGGGCTTACACTCTCTCCGGTCGGGCTACTAGGTTTATTACCACCACCTTTGCCAAACATAGTATTGATCTTGCGACTTAAATCGCGCATCACCTGATCCAAATCTGGTGGGCCTTCATTATTGCGCTGCCACCATCCGGGAAATTTAATCATTTAAAACTCCAAAATAACTTCGTTGAATAAATATATTTAAACTAACACTCTGACTATTCAAGGTATTTCAGGTTGCATTCAACCTAGCGCTATTAAGTCTAAGACTTAACTATAAGCGCTCTCTTCGGTACTTAGTTTCTGCAAGTATTGACTGTGCTCCGCCATAGCTAGCCTTAACATGTCCATTCCCGCACCTGTCCGAGCTGAGGCGTGTATGGTTGTGATTCTACCATACTCATCTCGGCTAATAGAGGGCGGCAAACCAACTCTATCTATTTGGTTATGTACTAAAATCTGTGGCACATTAGCCGCACCAATTTCCAGCAGCACCTTATTGACTTGTGCAATTTGTTCGTTACGATTAGTACTCGCAGTATCGACAATGTGTAACAGTAAGTCTGCTTGAGCAGCCTCTTCTAAAGTAGCCCCAAATGCCTCTACCAAGGCGTGCGGTAAGTGTTTAATAAACCCAACCGTATCTGAAAGTACTACAGATCCAGCATCTGCAATATAAATCTTGTGCGTGGTTGTATCAAGCGTTGCAAATAACTGGTCAGCTACGTAAATATCTCCCTTAGTTAAGCGGTTAAAAACTGTAGATTTACCTGCATTGGTATATCCTACTAGCGAAACAGTCATGACATTAGAACGCTTACGCGCTCTACGTTGCATGCCACGTTGCGCCTTAAGCTTAATCAACTTTTCACGTAACTGCTTAACACGTATACGCAACATGCGACGATCCAGCTCCAACTGCGTTTCACCTGGTCCACCACGTACGCCAATACCGCCTTTCTGACGCTCCAAGTGCGTCCAACCTTTGACTAAACGCGTAGACAAATGCTCTAATTGTGCTAACTCAACTTGCAACTTACCTTCATGACTCTGCGCACGTTGACTAAAAATATCGAGAATTAAACCGGTTCTATCTACCACGCGAGCTTTCAACAGGCGTTCCAAATTACGCTGTTGCGAGGGAGATAAATCATGATTGAATACTGCGATATTAGATTCACTAGCTTGCATCATTTGAGCTAGCTCATCAGCCTTACCACTACCGATAAAGAACTTAGCATCCGGTGCCGTGCGCTTACCTTCAATCGTGCCGCGTATAGACAAGCCGGCACTAACACTGAGTTGACGAAGCTCGTTTAAGCTTTCTTCGTAATCATTATCGCCAAAATCAACACTTACCATAATGGCAGCATCGCCACCACTTGGTCTTTCAAACATATCTTTCAACGGTTAATTACCAGTCCTGATTAAGCATCATCTTCTGGCAAGCTAACGTTAACCATGCGCGCAGGAACAATAGTTGAAATAGCATGCTTATAGACCATTTGAGTCACAGTATTTTTTAGTAAAATTACATATTGATCAAACGAGTCAACCTGACCTTGTAATTTGATACCATTAACGAGATAAATGGATACAGCGACGTGCTCTTTACGTAAGGCGTTAAGAAATGGGTCTTGTAACATTTGCCCTTTTTGAATCATGATGTCTCCTATTACTTGGAGTTAAATAAATATTACGTAACACCAGCTATATTACTGATGTTACTCTCGTTAAGATTTAGAACTATGCTATTCGTTCTATTTTTCTATCAAAATATTAGAAGTTTCTTAAGCACTCATCCTATATGAGGTGATTGCTTAAAACTTCAATAGCAACCACTATATTCATATGAAATTTAAACGCTATTTAAGTATTGAGTTAATTCTAGCCAATACTTCATCTTTACCTAATAACGCCATCACCTGATCAATACTTGGCGATTGCGCTATACCAGTCAGCATAACACGTAAAGGCATTGCCACTTTAGGGAACTTTAGTGAGTTATTGATAACGGCCGCTTCAATCTCATGATGTATCGCCTCTGCTTGCCAATCAATGCCTATCAACGCTTGTACTAGCCCAGCTAAAATAGGTTTTATTTCTGTCGTTAAGTGTTTTTCAGCGGCGGCTTCATCAATCACTGGATTCTGATAAAAGTATGCAATGCTGGCGGCCAACTCATTCAATGTATTCGCACGCTCTTTGTACAAGTCAAGCACTGCAGATAAGGCTGGTTGCTCGCTTACCGTAACGCCAAGCTTATCTAAGCGCTTAGTGATCTCTTTAATCAAATACGCGTTATCCGCTTGCTTAATATAATGAGCGTTCAACCAATTCAATTTTTCAGTGTTAAATTGTGCGGCTGATGGGGTGATATGATCCAAATCGAACCATTCGGCAAACTGCTGTTTACTAAACACCTCTTCGTCACCATGACTCCAGCCCAATCGCGCTAGGTAATTAATCACCGCTTCTGGCAAATAACCGTCATCATCATATTGCATCACGCTCACAGCACCATGGCGCTTAGAAAGTTTTTGGCCGTCATTACCTAAAATCATCGACAAATGCGCATATTGTGGTACGACGATTTTCTCATCTAATTCAGCAAGTGCCTTGAGCATATTGATTTGACGCGGCGTATTGTTCACATGATCATCCCCACGAATCACTTGCGTAATGCCCATATCGCTATCATCAACCACCACACAGAAATTGTAGGTAGGTGTACCATCAGCGCGGGCAATAATCAAATCATCAAGCTCAGCATTGGCGATTTCGATACGCCCCTTCACCATATCATCCCAAGCCACCATACCGTCTACTGGATTTTTAAATCGAATAACAGGTGCAACACCTACTGGTGGCGTAGGTAAGGTTTTTCCAGCCTCTGGACGCCACTTGCCGTCATATCTAGGTTTTTGTTTATTGGCCATTTGCTGTTCACGCAAGGCATCAAGCTCTTCGCGACTAGAATAGCAATAATAGGCACTACCAGCATCCAGCATAGTTTGAATCACTTCTTTGTAGCGATCCATACGTTGCATTTGGTAAAAAGGACCTTCGTCATAATCCAGCCCTAACCAATGCATACCGTCTAATATTGCTTGCACCGCTTCTGGCGTGCTACGTGCCACATCAGTATCTTCAATACGTAGAATAAAGTCTCCACCATGCTTTTTAGCGAAAGCCCAGGAGAATAAAGCGGTGCGAGCGCCACCAATGTGTAGAAAACCAGTAGGGCTAGGGGCAAAACGAGTACGGATAGTCATATTCAACAGCAATTTACATTATAAATAAAATGTTTATTTTATCATGTGATAGTAAATAGCTCTTATCTAATCAAGTCTACAACAACACAAAACTTATACCACCCTAATTGTTTAATCACCTTAAAACGGCGTAAACATACTGGCACACTACTTGCTTATACCATTACATATTCGTATTTTAATTATTAACTTAAAGTATAAAAAGCATACCAAAATGGAATTCCTTAGAAAAATATTTAATCATTCACCATCGTCAAAAGTTGAAGCAGCTTTAACATGGGGTAAAGAGTTAGATGGCATGGATGATGTATCTGCCATTGAGCATGCGACAAAGCAACTCAATACTGACGCTAAAAAAGATATTTTCAAAGATGACCAATTCCTAGAAGCTCTATTAGTCATTGACGAAAAAGTACACATTATTGTCAATAGAATTACATTCCACTATATTAATATCGATAACTTGAGTATAGAACTAGAAGAACGTATTGCTAATGTAGTGTTTTTATACCATCGCCAGCTCTACCTTATTTACAATACGCTAATTGATAATCTAGCACCTTATCAGCCGCAATCTTTAATTGTAATGTTAGCACGCGCTACCAACAACGCAACTCAAATGATTAAATGGCGCTTTTACAATTACCAAAGTGCCCCAGCAAATGTTTGGCTGCAATTATCTAAGCTTTACTTAGTGGCTGAAAAGCAAGGCATATTAGATAGCTATGTCAGAGCTTATCCAGATCAAGAAATATCTACCCTCTCATCCGCCTATATTCAGGCTTGTATGCTAGGTAGCTTGGAAAGCCTAAGTTTTCAGCGTAAGCAGATTGAGTTAGTGAGTAGAATGCTCGCCTACTGGACACCAAAAATTCTTATTCATAAAACTTATGATGAGAACAAACATCTATTTTATGTAGACACTGCAGTTGATACTCCTGCAAAGCGGATAAGAAAGTTCAAACCTTCTGATAGCTGCCGCTATTGGTGTTTTGAAAGCGTCAACTTAAAAGTTGAATTGTGCTTATCTTTGATTGAATACAATATCTCGCCCAAGCAGCAAGAAATGAAAGATTTTATTGCTAATAAATACGCTATCGAGACATTAGAAATATTAAAAGCAGAATGGGCTCGGGTTCAGTATAAACGTCAAAGAAGAGCCGTTGAACGCGAGAAAATATCTAAATACGCAAGTACAAACTATGGTTTTGAAAACACCTACTATCACATCAAGCAGCATGAAAGTATTCGAGCTCAACGGATAGGGAAAGCATATCAAGGAAATAAGTCTTTTGATGAGCGCTTAGCTACACACTCTCTAAGTAAGCATCAATCCAGTCCTAATGTTATTTATTTAGATTTGGGTAGTGGCCAATCAAAAGTTATCGACGAAAGTCCCCAGGGTATAGGGCTATATTCTAGTAAGCCGGCAAATGAAGTAAGCTTAGGTATGCTAATGGGCGTTACATTTAATGATCAAAAAGATACGACTAAAGTTGGTATAATTCGTAGCATCAAACCAGTCATTGGTAGTGAACTACGTCTTGGAATTGAGCTATTAAGCACAACAGCCATTTGCGCAGAAGTAACGAATGTAAGTCTTATTGCGTCTAGAGCTAAAAATTCCGCAGAGAAGAGTACTGTAAACTCACCTATTATCCCGAGAAAAGAGTTCAATGAGTCGGTAAACTTTAATGATGGGGCGAGTGATACTAACTTTACCTGCTTATATTTGCCCAGAGAATTTACCATTTCTAAGCAAGAGTCATTGATAATTCCTAGATTGTATTACAGTAAAAATGACACCTATAAAGTTAATATAGCCGGTGCTGGTATGACAGTTAAATTTACAGAGACTTTAGAGTCTCACGAAAATTGGTTACGTGTAACTTACAAGAAGCAAGAACAAGAAGAACAGGTGGTCGCTTAAGTCTGTGATATTAACTGCACTAGTTTAAGACTTAAGCTGCCACCTTACTTTCTGAGCAAGCTATTTACTCTAATTCACAAGCTCAGTTTGCCAACCACCACCTAGCGCTTTAAACAAACTTACTGTAGCTACCAATCTAGCTTGACGACTCTGCACATAGGATAAAGCTGAATCGTTATAAACGCGTTGCGCATCCAACACATCTAAATACGCAGAGTAGCCTGATTTATAGCGATTTTCTGATATATCTAATGCTTTTTTAGCTGCGATTTGGCTTTTATTAAGCGCACCTTCACGCTCAGTATTTTGACGTAAATCTACCAAGGCATCATTCACTTCTTTAAAAGCCGTTTGTACTGCACCTTCATAACTCGCTAATGCCTGCTTTTGTTTTGCACTTGCCTGATCAACTTTAGAATTAAGTTTGCCTGAATCAAATATTGGCAAATACAAACTTACACCACCCGTCCAGATACGTGCTGCTGACTTCAAAATATCACCCAGCTCTAAAGATTCGCCACCTAAGCCTGCAGTGAGTGAAATAGTTGGGTATAAAGCCGCCTTCGCTACACCTATATTTGCGTTTGCAGCAATCATTTGCTGCTCAGCTTGGGCCACATCCGGTCGAGCTTCCAATAGCTTAGAAGGCAAGCCAGCTGGCGGTGTAGGTGGGACTGGTAATGACTGTATGTCAGCACTTGCGATACTCAGGCTTAACTCACCAGTCAATATAGCTAGCTGATGCAAACTCAAGGCTCTTTGTCGGATTAGTTCAGCATACTGAGCGCTTAAGTTTGCACTTGCCACTTCTGCCTGATAAACATCTAAGGCTGATGCTACTCCGCCTTCTAAGCGACGTTTAGTCAATCCTAAGCTAGCTTCTCGGCTACTCATGCTCTCTTGCGTAAGTGTGATTTGTGAGTCTAAACTACGCAATATCAAATAATTGGTAGTAACCAAACCTGATAATGAAAGTGCAACTGTATCTTTTGCATAGCGTGTAGAAAGTAATTGTGCACGAGCAGACTCTTTAGCACGACGCAGTTTTCCCCAAAAATCAATCTCAAAAGAAGTACCTAACTCGGCTTTATAATTATTACGTGGATTAGTCGTCACAGGATTTCCGCCTAACTCAGTCACGCGTGATCGGTTAGCGCCTGCATTCAAATCAACTTGTGGAAATGTTGCTGCACCGACCTCTCTAGCTAAAGCATCTGCCTCTTCTATACGTGCAACAGCAAGTTTAATATCAGTATTATTTTGTAAAGCTTTACTCACTAGGTCATTTAAAAGTCGATCTTGATACACAGTCCACCAAGTCATTGAGACTTTGCTTTGCGCCTGATCCGCCTGCTCTGAGTATTGACTAGGTACTGGCAATTGCGGACGCTGATAATCTAACCCTAAAGATTGGCAGGCAGAAAGTAAAACCATTGGTACTAGTAAGCAAATAAGTTTCATATTAAAAGGGACTTTCTCATTCAAGGTTAAATACTGCATCATACCGTCTCCTGTGAGTTAAGCTCTGTTTCAACGTGCCCGTGATGACGTACGTGCTTACCAGATAGCCAAGTAAAGAACAGTGGGATGAATATCGTTGCAACAAAGGTCGCCAAAATCATGCCGCCAAACACGCCTGTACCCATTGATCGACGTGCCGCCGCACCTGCACCAGTAGCAATCACTAGCGGGACGATACCTAACACAAAGGCCATCGAAGTCATGACAATAGGTCTGAAGCGTAAGCGAGCTGCTTCGAGCGCTGCTTGAGCTACTGGCATACCTTCTTCCATTTTCTGACTAGCGAACTCCACAATTAGAATCGCATTTTTCGCCGCTAAACCAATCAACGTAATCATGCCAATTTGGAAGTAAATATCATTCGGCATACCGCGCAACAGCACCGCCAACAATGCGCCGGTTAAAGCAAATGGTACAGCCATAATCACAGCCAATGGCAATGCCCATGTTTCGAACTGCGCTGCTAAAATCAAGAACACCATAATAATCGCAAAGCCGAACGCAAACGCAGCTGCAGAACCCGTACGTTTTTCTTGGTAAGCTTGCGCTGTCCAAGCGATTTGGTAGCCATCGGGTAAGTTGGCCGCAGCAATTGCCTCTACCGTTTTAATGGCATCACCAGAGCTCACGCCGGGCGCACCACTACCAAACACCTTGGCAGATAGCAAACCGTTATAACGTTCCAATTGCTCTGCACCAACCATATTGCTGACTGTGCTCAACGCTGAAAGTGGAATCATATTTCCAGCAGGATTAGCAGCAGTTGGTTGGCTACGCACATAAACCTTGCCTAAATCTTCCGGCTTCATTCTAAATGCTTGTTCAGCTTGAAGCTGCACGCGATAAGTACGTCCACTACGATTAAAGTCGTTCACATAAAAGGAACCCATCGTACTTTGCAATGTTGCATAAATATCAGAGATTTTCACATTCAGTGAAATCGCTTTAGCTTCGTCTACTTCTATTTTCAATTGCGGCACAGTTGGACGGAAGAAAGTATTTAAACCAGTTAATTTAGGCTCAGCCTTCATCGCATCTATAAAGCTATTCATCACCGCTGCCAATTTAATTGGGTCAGTATCTTGCTTACTTTGCACGTACACCTCAAAGCCGCCTGCGGAACCCAAACCGCGGATGGCTGGCGGATTAACCGCAAAAGCCAAACCGTCAGGCTGACTCATACCGATGCCAAACAATTTTTTAACAATATCATCAGCGCTTGTTTCACGTTCTTTCCAGTCTTTCAAACGGACGAACATCGTAGCTGCATTGGTTTTATTCGCGCCAGTCAATAGCTCCAAACCATTCACAGCAAACTCAAAATCCACAGATGAGTCTTTAGCAATGGCTGCACGCACATTTTCCGTGGTTTTCGTAGTACGGCTCAAAGTTGCACCATCAGGCATCACAACAATAGTCACCACATAACCTTGGTCTTCCGCAGGTACAAAACTGCCAGGCACTTTTAAAAACAAGAAAATCACAGCTACAACAATGCCAGCAAAGGCAACACCACCGATGATTTTATGTTTCAGAGTTAAACCAACCGTATCAGTATAAAAATGTGTGAACCGATTAAATTTTTGATTAAACGCTTTAAAAAACCAATTCTCACCATGCGTTTTTTTCAAAATCATTGCACACAATGCTGGTGTCAAAGTGAGCGCAACAATACCTGAAATGACCACGGCAATCGCTACGGTTACAGCAAACTGACGATACAACTCACCTGCAATACCACCTTGGAAAGCCACAGGTACGAACACCGCACAGAGCACCAATACAATCGCCACTACCGCAGCAGATACTTGATGAATAGACTTAATCGCTGCCGGGAGCGGAGATAAATTCTCCTCCCGCATTAACCGTTCAGTATTTTCTAGCACCACAATCGCGTCATCCACCACTATACCAATCGCCAAAATCATGGCAAAAAGCGTCAGCAAGTTAATAGAGAACCCAAAAATGTATAACCCTGCAAAAGTACCAATCAAAGAAATAGGCACAGCGATAATGGGAATCAACGTTGCGCGCCAGCTTTGCAAGAATAAAAACACCACTAACACCACTAAAACAAGTGCTTCACCAAAAGTATGTAGCACTTCTTTAATCGTTGCTTTCACAAAATCACTGGTGTCATAAGGAATGGTATAAGACATGCCTGCGGGAAACTGTGTTTTCAGCTCTTCAACTTTAGCCTTAATACCTTTGGCTGTTTCTAATGCATTTGCACCGCTTTGCAAGAAGATAGGGATTGCAACACCAGCCTGCCCATTCAGCGCTGAAGTCACGTTATAACTTTGTGCACCAAGCTCGATTCGAGCCACGTCCTTTAAGTAAAGTACACCACGTGGGCCATCTGCTTTAACGATGATATTACCGAACTGAGATGGGTCAACCAAGCGACCTTTTGCCGTCACGGTATACACTAATTGTTGGCCAGCAGGAGCTGGCTCGGCACCAATTTTACCCGCAGCATATTGTGCATTTTGCGCACTAATTGCCGCAGCAATATCGCTGGTGCTTATGCCGAGCTGCGCCATACGGTCTGGACGCAACCAAATACGCATTGAATAATCTTGACCACCAAATATTAGCGCGTCACCCACGCCCTTTACGCGCTTCATCTCATCTAACACATTCAACGTAGCGTAATTACTTAAAAACAAGCGGTCATGCTTAGGATCTTTTGAGGTCAGCATCACCACTAACAAAATATCATTAGACTTTTTCTGCACGATTAAACCATTACGACGTACATCATCTGGTAGGCGCGGCGTAGCAATGTTCACGCGGTTACTAACGTTAAACGTTGCCTGATCAATATTGGTGCCCACTTCAAAAGTAGCGGTAATTACCAAAGTACCGCTAGAGTCGGCGCTAGAGTTGAAATACAGTAAGTTATCAACTCCACTTAATTGTTCCTCAATCGGTGCAGCGACCGTTTTTGAAAGTGTTTCAGCACTTGCACCTGGGTAAGAGGCAGTAATCGTCACCGTAGGCGGTGCGATTTGTGGATATTGTGCGATAGGTAATTTAAACGCCGCGGCTAGGCCTGCCAACACAATAATGATCGATAGTACCGAGGCAAAAATCGGCCTTGTGATAAAAAACTTGGTCATGTCTTTTATCCTTTTTTAGCTTGATTAGTCGCAGTTGGCATTGCTGGTACCTCACCCATGGGGTGTGGGGCAACCTCGGCACCTGGGCGCACTTTTAATAAATTATCCGTAATCACCTTGTCACCTGCTTTTAAACCATCTAAAACGACCCAGTCTGTACCCTGCCACCCACCTTCTTTAATCGGGCGAATTGCAGCAGCAGTTTTACCACTTTTGTCTTTTTCGGCTACAAATACGAACTTGCCTTGATCGCCTGTTAATACAGCAGCCTGTGGTAGTAAGAATACGCCATCACGCTTACCTGTCGTTACACGTACACGTACAAACTGACCTGGCAATAAACTTTTATCAGGGTTCTCAAATGTTGCACGTAATTGCTGTGTACCTAGTTGCGGGTCGATGCCACTTGCAGCAAAATTCAAAGTCCCTTTTGAAGCATACTCTTTTCCATTAGGCATCATCAACGTCACTTCTTTGACAGTTGATGGAGATAAATGTCCTCCCAGTTGCGCCAATTCGCTATCAGATAAGCTAAAACGTACCCAAATTGGGTTGATTTGGCTCACTGTCGTCAGTAGACTGGTGTTAGCATTCACTAGAGCACCTTCAGAATATTCGAAACGTCCTGCGATACCTGAAAGTGGCGACGTCACGGTTGTGTAAGATAAGTTAAGTTGTGCTTCACGAACGCCTGCCTCAGCTTGCGCTAGGCCAGCACGAGCTAGCGAACTATCGGAACCTGCATTATCAGCTTCTCGTTTACTGATAGATTGCGTTGCTAACAAGCCATCTAAACGCATTGCTTCACGTTGCGTTTGTTCGACACGTGCTTGCTGTTGCGCTAATTGCGCTTTGGCATTTGAGAGTGCAATTTGAAATGGCACAGGGTCAATCAAGAACATTGCTTGGCCAGCTTTGATTGGCGCGCCTTCTTCAAACAGTTTTTTAAGTAAAATGCCGCCAACACGAGGGCGAATCTCTACCTCCTTCGCGCCCTCAGTTTCTGCAACCGATTCCGCACTAATCGGTACACTAGTTACTTTTAATTCAATCACACTGACTGGCATAGCCGGCATCCCACCACTGGCATGTGCGGCTGCATCATTTTCCTTGCTACAACCATTTAAAGCTAGACCAACCACAAATGTGAGTGCAGTAAGCTTGACTACCCCTATTAATGATTTCATTTTTGATAAATGTATCTGAGGGTATTGTTTCGCGACATTGAGTAACATTATTGACTCCACTTATTGAGTTAATTATTGAATTAATTGTTTTGCTTAATTACTTTTAGCTTAATTGATTATTTATTTAAATTTTCTACTGTACTATTTTTTAATTAACTACTTAGCTAAACTTAGCTACTCTAATGATTAATATAGTATTTTTATAGTTATTCATGAGAATTCACTTGCTTACATTCTTATTTGTATGTATATTATATACAAACAAGAATGTATGTATATATATTTTATAAATATTTAACAAAGTGATTTAGGCTACTTAAATGACGAGAATAATTTAAATGGTTAGAAAAACTAAAGAAGATGCGGAGCTCACTCGAAAACGCATTATTAATTCTGCCCGTGCAGTATTTTTAGCGCGTGGTGTAAGCCGTTCAACCTTAGAGCATATCGCCACTCACGCAGAGGTCACGCGTGGCGCCGTGTATTGGCACTTTAAAAATAAAACAGAAATCTTCCACGCCATCCGTGATCAAGTGCTACTTCCACTTATTGATCGTATGGATGACTCACTTACCCTAGCGAGTAATGAAGACCCGCTAACACAAATTGAGAACAGCCTTTGCGTTACGTTCGATGACCTCAATAACAACATTGAAATGCGTCAAACGTATGAAATCATGATGATTAAATGCGAATACGTAGACGAGTTCTCTTTAGTTTTACAACAAATTCTCAATAACTGCTCTAGTATCACAGGCAAAATTAAACTTGCATACGAGCGTGCAGAACAACAAAACCTACTTGCATGTAAGCATACGCCACTGGCTCTAGCATTAGACACTCACTTATTTTTTGGCGGCTTATTACATATGTGGGTTAAAGACGCAGACGGCACGATGTTTAGGCATCAAGCGAAAGACCTCATTAAATCTCATATTAATTTACGCAGAAAACAGTAATTATTAGCAAAGCACTTGTTTATCACTAGGCATGACTATATTATTGGGGTGACTGAAAATATAAAACCATATCATTATGGTTATATCAGCGCTTGGAGGCAATATGAAAGTACAGATTGGCGAAATCTACGGTAAGCAAACCTCGGCTAAATTTGTCATGTACAACGTAATAAAAGTAAATCAGTCGCTAGTCACATTACAAAATATAGACAATCCATTAAGCACGTTTGAAATCACCACACTAAAGCTCGCAAGCTCAGCTTATATCCGCCTTAGTCAAACACCATTTATAGATTTAGAAGCAACAACACCAAAACGCCGTAAAGCCGCAAAAAAACCTACACGCTGCCCACTTACTTTTGATTTTTTAGAAGAGCGTGCAGACAGCCAGCGCCCTGCTCCTATTCATCAAGACTTGTTTGCATAAATTAAGCTTTAGCTGCAAACTCCGCAACACGCACGCCTAGTAATTTAGCAATTTCTAAATCAGCTATATTGACTTCATCGACCCCTGCATCAGAAAGCGTTGCCATCAAAGCACCTGAAAAGCCACCTAAAGAGTTCACATCACTGCGACTATTAGCTTTAGCACTAGCTGGCATTAAGCCAGTTCCCCCCCACACGCCAGAATGTTGCATAGCAAACGTTACTAGATATTGAATGGTCGAAGCTTTATCGCCATTCATACTCGCAGAGTTAGTAAATCCTGCAAAAAACTTATTTTTCCACGCTTGCGTAAACCATTTTTTAGAGCTGGCATCCGCAAACTTCTTAAACTGCTAACTCACAGAACCCATATAAGTTGGTGAACCCAAAATTATGGCTTTTGCCGCATCCAATTTAGTCCAATCAGCCTCTGTAATATCTCCAGCTTCGTTAATTGCAATTAAATCCGCCTTTGCACCTTCAGCCACGGCTTCTGCTTGTTTCTTTGTATGCCCATAACCACTGTGGTAAATCACTACAACCGTTGACATGTGAAACTCTTTTTTGTTGATAGTTTAAAAGAAAGAAGCTCATCTAGAGGCGAAACAAGCACGTTACCATACGGCGGATAACGCTACGCCTACTCCTTGCGAACTTAACGACAGCACTTAGGATCTTGGCGCTTTAGGGAACTTCGGCAAAGCTGGATCCATCTTGTCCCAACACGCAGCACTGTCTGTGTACATATCGAGTTGTGGCTTAAATCGAGATGTATCGTCAAGCGTACCGGCACACACACCTATCAGCCCCGTCATGACTGCCACTTTGGAAAATACCCAAGTACCGCAAGTTGGGCAAAATTGTCGCCAAATACTTTGCTCACTATCCCCTTTTGACTCGTAGCTTTTAAGCTCGCCAGCCACTTTCACAGCAGATTCCAAAAAGAACATTGCCGGTGTGTAAGCGCTACCCGATGCCTTTTGACAATCGCGACAGTGGCAATTACCCATAAACTGCGGTGCCTCAACACATGCATATTTAACTTGGCCGCACAAACAACTACCTGTAGTTTCTTTTTGCATACTCACTCCTTTCAAGTTATTAGTGGGTTGGCGGCCCACCTCTTAAATCATGCCCGTCCGCACTATAAATCTCAACTTCTACAAAGTCGCCTGGAGTTAAGCCATCGGCATCCTCCATATACACCACACCATCAATCTCTGGTGCATCGGCTTTAGTACGGCCTATCGCTTCAATATTACCTTCAGAATCTTGCACAATTTCATCCACTAATACCGTTTGAATACTACCGATTTTATTGTGTAATTTAGCTGCGCTAATACGCTCTTGCACTGTCATAAAGCGACTCAAGCGTTCTTGTTTCACTTCTTCTGGCACTTGGTCTGGCAGTTCATTGGCTTTTGCACCATCTACTGCAGAATATGCGAAACAGCCAACTCTATCCAACTGCGCTTCTTCTAAGAAATCTAACAACATTTGGAAGTCATCTTCAGTTTCACCTGGGAAACCAGCAATAAAGGTACTACGTACCGTAATATCTGGGCAAATTTCACGCCATGCTTTAATGCGCGCAAGGTTATTCTCTGCGTGCGCAGGACGTTTCATGGCTTTAAGAATTCGTGGGCTGGCGTGCTGAAATGGTACGTCCAGATAAGGCAGAATCAAGCCGTCTGCCATCAAGGGGATGACTTCGTCTACATGTGGATATGGATAAACATAATGTAAGCGTGTCCAAACACCAAGATCACTTAAACTTTGGCAAAGCTCAGTCATGCGCGTTTTAACAGGACGACCATTCCAAAAGCCTGGACGATATTTAACATCCACGCCGTAAGCAGAAGTATCTTGTGAAATGACTAGAATCTCACTTACACCAGCTTTAACCAAGTTCTCAGCTTCATTCAATACTTCGCCAATCGGGCGGCTAACTAAGTCACCACGCATGCTTGGAATAATGCAAAAGCTACAACGATGGTTACAGCCTTCTGAAATCTTTAAGTACGCATAATGGCTAGGAGTTAAGCGTATACCTTGTGGCGGTACTAAATCGACAAACGGTTCGTGCAATTTTGGCAAGTTAGCATGTACAGCGGTCATCACTTCCTCTAACGCATGTGGACCTGTAACCGCCAGCACACTCGGATGCGCCGCTTCTACCACGTCCTTTTTCGCGCCTAAACAGCCAGTAACAATCACTTTGCCATTTCTATTAATCGCTTCACCGATAGCATCTAGCGACTCTTCTACCGCGCTATCAATAAAGCCACAGGTATTGACTACCACCAAATCGGCATCTTCATAGCTACCCGAAATTTCATAGCCTTCTGCACGTAATTGGGTGAGAATACGCTCTGCGTCTGAGCCCGCTTTAGGACAACCGAGAGAGACGAAGCCAACTTTTGGATTTGATAAACTCATGATAAAACTCACATTTCTAATTTAAATAAGGTGAAACTAAAAGTGACACGTCTAAGCTAGGCTAGGCACTAAAAAATTAAGTAGAGTAGGTATGCTCTACATAAGCACCTAATTTTTTAGCAACAGTATATAGTGACGATGTTTTAATCTTTAAAAAATTATATGTACATTATTGCAATTGCTTGGCTATACATCACTGTGCTCATGGCTGCAGCTGAGAAAACCATCACAGCAAGCATGCTAACCTTTACGTTTTACGGGCTGCTACCTTGCGCATTATTATTGTGGATATTAGGCGTCAACCATAGACGTTTTAAAAAACACCAACAATCGTTATCCCAAGAGCCTTTACTCGAGGAAGAAGTGAGCAGCCAGAATAGTGCTGACACCAATCGAGATGAGTAATATTTGCGCTATCGTGGCTTTTAACTCAGTTCGCTTGTGTAAACCTGGAATTAAGTCCGCTACCGCCACATAAAGTAAACTAGAGGCTGCTAGTCCTAAAATAACAGGTATCCAGCTTTGCACATATTGCAGGGCAAAATAGGCAATCAAACCACCGACCATCGTCGCCACGCTTGAAACCAAGTTGAAAATTAAAGCTTGTTTTTTTGTATAACCTGAATGCAACAGGATTAAGAAGTCACCGACCTCCTGCGGAATTTCATGCGCGATAATCGCTAAGGCTGTCACTAAACCTAGTTTAATATCCGCAGTAAATGCTGCAGCAATCAAAATACCATCAATAAAATTATGAAAAGTATCCCCTATCATAATCATTAAACCACTTCTGCCGCCATCATGTGTATGAGAGTGGCTATGAGAATCGCTTAGTAATATTGTTGGCTGTTTTGCAGCTATTGCGCGATACTTAGCTCCCCCTTCTTTTTCTGGGTGTATAACAGGGCAGTTTTCCTCGGTATGTACCGCATGCACTTCGCAATGATCCCCGTGACAGTGGCGCCAAATGACTAACTTCTCTAAGACAAAAAATAGTAGTAAACCGAATAGCAGCGTTACGGAAACCTTTTCAATACTACCCGCAATACTGAAAGCATGCGGTAAAATTTCTAAGAAAACAGCGCCTAACATAGCACCAATGGCATAACTCACTAGCATAGGTACCCACGCAATACGCACGCTAAGAGCAAATAATGCTGCTAAACACACGCTAAGCATTCCACCTAATAAGCTAGATAGAACAATCCAAGTAAGTACAGATAATGGTGCAGAACTGATGGTTAGGTTTAACATTGAGTTTCAAATAAGGTCAAAAAGGTGGTCTAAACAAACTAATGAAGTGTGCATTATACTGAAATATACTCAAGCAAAGTCTTAGTCGTATTTGATTACTTGTTAAAACCGTAACCATCCTAACGTAATACGATATTGCAATTAAACTAGCATGATTAAGTCTACATGATGAAAAACAAAGAAAATATCACGCGCATGCCAGCCATTTTTATTGGGCATGGCAGTCCTATGAATGCAATAACAGATAATATTTATCGCAAGGCTTGGTTAGCTTTGGGTAAGCTTTTGCCTAAGCCAAACGCAGTACTATGCATTTCTGCACACTGGCAAACGTATGGTACACAAGTCTGTTCAGCAGAAAATCCTCAAACAATACATGATTTTGGTGGATTCCCCGCAGAGTTATTCGCTCAACAATACTCTGCTCCAGGGTCGCCTAAATACGCAAAGGTAGTTTGTGACTCCTTTCCGACTAACCAGATAACAAGTACCTTAGCTTGGGGCTTAGATCATGGCGCTTGGACGGTTCTACAATCACTCTTTCCTGAAGCCGATGTACCAGTATTTCAGCTTAGTTTAGATATGAATTTAGACTTTTCAGAGCACTTTAAGCTCGCTAAGCAATTAACAAGCTTACGTGAACAAGGCGTAATGATCATAGGTAGTGGTAACATCGTACATAATTTAGGTAAGCTTAACATGCAAGGTCAAATACCTGAATGGGCGGTTAGGTTTGATGACTTCATTAAGAAAGCACTGGAGTCAAACAATAAGATCGACTTATTAAACTTATCCCGCGCTGGCGATTCAGCAAAACTTGCGGTGCCGACGGATGAGCATTACTTGCCTTTGTTATATATTGCAGCAGTTAAGCATGCTGATGACAGTATGCAATTTCTAACAGAAGGTTTTGATTTAGGCTCGTTAAGTATGCGTAGCGTGATTTATAGCAGTTAATTACTCAGCCAAATCAAACTTGCCATACGACCAGTAACATTATCGCGTCTAAAGGAGAAGAAGCGTAACTCATCGGTATAAGTACAGAAGTCCTCATTAACGCCGCCTCCATAGATTTGCGTAACACCTAATTTATTTAAGCGCTGTTGAGCAATTAAATACATATCACAAAGCCATTTGCTGCTATGTGGCTTGAATGCCTGCTTTGCGTGATTATCATGCTGCATAAATTGCTCTCTAACTTCATCTCCTACTTCAAAAGCATCAGGGCCAATTGCAGGGCCTAACCAAGCTAAAACCTCACCTTTCTTAACATGAAGTTTATTAACTGCAGCTTCAATAGCGCCATCACATAAGCCACGCCAACCAGCGTGTACGGCAGCAACCACGGTACCAGCTCTGTCACAAAGTAATACCGGCAAACAATCTGCCGTCATAGTGACACAAACCACACTTGTTTGAGTGGTAAACGAGGCGTCTGCATCTTGCAAACAAGTACTTTGTGCCGCGTTTATCACCTTAACGCCATGAACTTGATTCACCCAAACAGGCTCGCTAGGTAAATAAGGGCTTAGTAGTCGACGATTTTTGGCAACTGCAATTGCATCATCATTGACATGCGTACCTAAGTTTAAGCCTGCATAGGGTGTTTGACTCACTCCACCAAGACGAGTGGTCTGTAGCGCCTTAACATTTGGAGGCGCTGGCCAGTTAGGCACTATAAAGTTAGAGCAACTCAATTCTGAAAGCTTACTTTCTGGCATAGAGCTTACTCCTCGCTTTCAAGCTCCAAATCATCATCGTCAAAGTCCTCGTCGCCCTCGTAGTCCTCATCAGCAAGGTATGGCTCAGAACTAAACTCAAACTCCTCTTCATCGTCATTACGTGGGTCTTCATGGCGCATGGCCTCCAGCAAAGCTTTCATGTCGTCTGCTAGTTCAATCTGCCACTCCATAAACTCGTTGGTTGCTGGGTGCATTAAGCCGAGCTTAATCGCATGCAGTGCCTGTCTGTTAAATTGACTGACTTCGTCACGTAAAGTTTGCGTCATCACACGGATAGGAATAATGCCACGAAAACCATATACTGGATCGCCAACTATAGGTGCTTTTAAAGACTGCATATGTACACGAATTTGATGGGTACGACCCGTTTCCAAATTACAACGCAAATATGTTTGTACTGAAAAACGCTCTAATATTTCATAACGCGTAATGGCAGGTTTGCCCATGCGGTTAAGTGCCATTTTTGTACGTGAGTGTGGATCACGGCCGATGGCTTGATCTACCACACCATTACGCCATAACTGACCCCATACAATAGCGCGATACTCACGCTTAACGGTTCTTGCCTGCAACTGGCGCACTAAATTAGTTTGTGCAGCTAAGGTCTTTGCCACTACTAATATGCCGCTAGTGTCTTTGTCTAGTCTGTGAACAATACCTGCGCGCGGCACATCTTTTAATTCTGGCGCATGAAATAGCAACGCATTGAGTAAAGTTCCGCTCCAGTTGCCCGCAGCTGGATGGACTACCATGCCTGCAGGCTTATTAATGATGATAATATGATCATCCTCAAATACAATATTTAGTGGAATGTCTTCGGCGATAAATGCATGAGCTTCCGGCTGGGCTTGCACCTGTACGACTATTTGCTCGCCGCCCCAAACCTTACTCTTAGAGGTGCTTGGTAAATTGTCTACAGTGACTAAGCCTTCTTTAATCCAAGTTTGTAAACGTGAACGCGAATGTTCTGGCAATATCCGCTGTAAAGCAACATCTAAGCGTAATCCGCCTAAGTCATTTGAGATAGTTAGTGTAAGAGTATTATTAAGTGGTTGTGGAGTAGCGTCTGTCATCGGTTATAATTATTACTAATTTCATAAAGTAGGTTTCGGCATGAAGTATATCTTAATTTTAATGTTCGCCTTGTTAATGAATGGTTGCGCTATATTTGGTGAGCCAACAGAGTTAGACGATACCAAAGGCTTAACAGCCGAGCGCATCTATCAAATGGGCTCCGAAAAAATGCAAGATAAAGACTATGATAAGGCTATCGTTTACTTTGGCAAACTAGAGTCCCGCTATCCAAATGGCCGCTTTGCAGCTCAAGCCCAGCTTGAAACTGCCTATGCCAACTTCAAGAAACAAGAACCCGTTCTATGTGTTGCAGCAGCAGATCGCTTTATCAAACTACATCCAAATCATCCTAATGTTGATTACGCTTACTATCTAAAAGGTTTAGCGGTATTTAACGAACGTGGTGCCGTGGAAAAATTAACTAAGCAACAAATAAGCGATCGTGATCCGCGCTCACTTCACGACTCTTTTGTGACCTTTAAAGATTTAGTCACACGTTATCCAAATAGTAAATATGCAAAAGATGCCACGCAGCGCATGGTTTATTTAGCCAATAGCTTATCAGAACACGAGCTAGATGTAGCTAACTACTATATGAAGCGCCAAGCTTACTTAGCTGCTATTAATCGTTGCAAATATGTATTGGAATACTACCCACAAACCCCTAGCGTTGAACAAGCGCTTGTCACTATGATTAGTGCTTACGATTTAATGAGTTTAGATGATCTTAAAAAAGATACATTGCGTATTCTAGAAGCAAATTACCCAGATAGTGTGCTGCTTAGTAGCAGAGCTCCTGCTGATGAACGCGTTTGGTGGAAGTTCTGGGAAAGCCTCTACACAAAATAGCAATCTAAGTGAACCTATTTAGATTATCCACACACAAATTATCGTGAACTACTTCAACAAACTGCCTGGATTCGCTCGATCGCCTTCTGGCTTAGAATGGATTTTACTTAAAAAAATACCACTAATATTTTTAGTTAGCGCAGCTATTCCGTGCACGATTATATTAAATCTGTATTTATCGAACAAGTTCTTAAATGCAGAACAATTAAAAGTTATTTACCAGTGCCTAGGCATACTATTTAGTCTTTGGTTTTTTATAGGTGCCACTGCTATCGGCTGCGTAGTAATAATTGTGATGAAGGGGCCAGCTTACGTAGCAGACCCTTACGAACTCCCTACTGAAAGTAGGTCTTTAGAAAAGCATCCCAATCTTTGAGTACTAATTAAACTCCACTTTGGAATTTAGCAATTTCGCCCGGTTTTCTTAGCATTTTATCAACCTCACCAAGATGTAACTCTTCCTGATAAATCATCTCACGTGCGTACTCTTCTAACATGACTGAGTTACCTTCAACAAGCTTCAATAAAACCTTATAAGCATTGAGCGCAACTGTTTCATGTGCCAAAGACTCGCGCAGAATATCCCCGATGTCATGGTTGTGAGTTTCGAGTAATGGCCCAATAGAGAGTGATGGATGAGCCCCTAAGTGCGTAATCAGCTCCCCTGCCTTATCAGCATGTGCGAGCGACTCTACTGCTTGACTACGTAACCAAGAAACAATTGGAATGCGACTATAACCGAATACCATTAAGGCGTAGTGCGTATAGCGTACGACTCCAGCGAGTTCTAACTCTAAAATTGTATTTAATGCTTTAGTGACTGAGGTGGAAACATCATGTTCTGCAGCCATTTTTATTCTCCTGAATCTAGTAAAAATTGAGGTTTAAAGCACTAAGAATGATAGTTTATCGTAAATAAAGATATTTTGCAGAGTTACGAATAGTTCACATTTTTAGTATTAATAGTCTTAATATTGCACAGCTAAATTTTGACTATATGATAGCGCGACTTAATTCAGAGTAGTTAAATTTGTCTAATCTTTTTGTGATATTTGTCGCGTTTAAGTGCTAAATAATTAGCACGACGGCCAGCAATAAAGTGAAATGGAAATAAAATTAACAAAACAGCTCCGATAATCCAATGTGTCCACAGAGCCATCTCTCGAGCTTCAACGGCGTAATATAGAAATAAGCCTGAGATGAGTAATAAACTCATCACTACAACCATAAAACTACCAGAAACACGATTTCGCTTACCTTTCCAACCTGCTTTAATGTGTATTGGTATCATAGCGCCGAATAGCAACACAAAAAGATATGCAGCTACTCCGTGCGCCATGAGAATATTATGATTCTCAATGGCTATCGGGGAGATTTGGAACTCGTGTGCTAATAGATACCAACTTCCAGAAACTGCACACATTATAAAGATTATATGTGTCATCAGGGCTTGCCAACGTGGCAAGTGCGCTACCCTACTTCTGTGTTTATATATCATAGATTATATTTACGATATCTAGTGTGACTTAACTAGAGGAGTGACTGTCAACTAGGCTATCGCTTTTTAGCACTTCTATCTTTATCTTCTTCAGTTTTTTTCGCTTTTAATTCCGCGCGGTGCGCAGTTTTACGACGACGCATACTGACAATACCTTCACCAGGTTTACGTTTATCCTCGTCCTCTGCAAACGGGTTTGCACCCTGCTTATATTGCACACGTAAAGGTGTCCCTGAAAGCTGGAAGGTTCTACGGAAAGTTTTTTCTAAGAATCTTGTATATGCATCTTTTACGCCATCCACGTGGTTACCATGAATCACTACGATAGGTGGATTACTGCCGCCTTGATGCGCATAGCGCAGTTTGGGGCGTATACCTTTACTAATCGGCGGCTGGTGCTGCTGTAGCGCATCAATTAATACTCGTGTAAGTTGCGGCGTAGGCAGTTTAGCAAACGCTGCTTTAAATGCAATATCCACTGATTTAAATAGCTCTGGCAGACCCTTTTTACGCAACGCAGAGATATAATGAAATTCTGCGAAGTCTAAAAACATCAATTTACGGTCAATTTCACGCTTAACCCAATCGCGCTCTTCCTCTTTCAAGCCATCCCATTTATTAATAGCTACCACTAATGCACGACCCGCATCCAAAATATAAGCTGCAACATGCGCATCTTGCTCGGTAATGCCTTCCTGTGCATCTACTACTAAAATCACCACATTAGCTTCTTCAATAGACTGTATGGTTTTAATAACAGAAAACTTCTCAATTGCCTCTAGCACACGACCACGTTTACGTACTCCAGCTGTATCTATCAACGTGTAATGTTTACCGTTTTTTTCTAAATCAATCGAGATAGAATCTCGCGTTGTACCTGGCTCATCAAATGCTATCACGCGATCTTCACCAAGTAATGCATTGACGAGTGTAGACTTCCCTACATTAGGGCGACCTACAATAGCCACTTTAGGAACTTTATCACCTGTTTGGTCTAGCACAGGCTCATCTTCCTCCTCATGAAAGCTCTCGAGCGCTAAGTCAATAATATCTTTCACACCTTCACCATGTGCTGATGAAATTGACAGTGGATCACCCAAACCTAACTCATGGAATTCCGCGCTGACAACCGCTTTGTTCATACCTTCGGTTTTATTGACTGCAAGTAGTACTGGACACTTACTTCTGCGTAAGCGATTAGCGATGTCCATATCCTGCGGTGTTGCACCTTGTCGCCCATCGACCAAAAAGATAATCACATCAGCTTCATCAATCGCCAATAACGTTTGAACCGCCATAGCTTTAAGAATACCGCTATCTGTATTAGGCTCAAAACCACCAGTATCTACTACTAGATATGGTTGACTCGCACCTATGCCACGACCGTAGTGGCGGTCACGCGTAAGTCCTGGTAAGTCTGCGACTAATGCGTCACGACTTTTAGTTAATCGATTAAATAAAGTAGATTTTCCAACATTGGGTCGGCCAACTAAAACAACGGTAGGTAACATACGAGCCTTCTAATAATTGCTTTAGCTATATAGCGCTTTGGCTAAGGTTTTTAACTTTGCTATTTGTACAGTACTAATACAGCATTCATTTAATCTGAATTGCATAAATACCACCATCACGTGTTTGCGCTAACACTGTAGTACTATTGATTACTGCCATCCTTGGCATAATCGGACTATTACTAGTTCTAACTCTTGAAACCATTGTGCCATCATCACGGCTTAGAAAGTGAACATATCCTTCGATGTCACCCACTGCAACTAAACTTCCTATGGATAGTGGTGTTGACAACTGGCGATTTTTTAGTGCTGCTTGTCTCCAAAAAGTTTTACCTGTCCTGTAATCAAGTGAGTAAACTGAACCCATAGCATGTGAAACAAAAATACGTCCATCCTCCACAGAAATCCCCGATAAGCTTGAGATATCACGGCTCCAAACTACTCGCCCAGATACTCTATCAATCGCTGCTACTTTACCTTGGTAAGCAACAGCGTACACAAGCGGTCCGTCAACAACAGGTAAGCTAGTGATATCAGTAATACGTTCAATTTCGGTCACGCCTTTAGGTTGAGCAACAGAGGCTTCCCAAAGCATTTTGCCATTATCAGCACGTATCGCTATCAATTTTCCACCACCAAAACCTGCGTAAACTGCTCCACCATCCACCACTACGCCTGCGCTATTACGCAGGGTAAGCGCAGGACTAGTACGGTCATAAACCCATTTTCGACTACCATCGTTCGCATTAATACCGTAAATACGGCTATCTCCTGTACGAGCGACTACAATGCCATCAAAGTACCTTGGTGCACTTAAAATTTCGCTACTGAGCTTAGCTTTCCACTGCAGCTTTCCCTCAACATCATAAGCGTAAACCGCGCCTTTTTGCGTACCAACCAACACTAAGCTACCACCTACACCCACGCCACCAGATATTTTCTCACCTGCATTTACACGCCAAACTGGCTTACCGTTTGCTACATCTAACTTAACAATTTCACCATTTGAACTGGCCGCATAAGCATAACCAGCCTCAAGTGCTGGCGAAAAATCAAAGTCTTCATTCGCACCTATTTTAGCTTGCCATAAAAGTTGAGTCGCGACTGTTTCCTTTATCTCTGTCAAAGGGTCCAGTGCATCCGTAGTATCTCGACCGAAAACTCTGTCAGATACGTCAGTTTTAAGATCTGAAATCGTACTACATGCTGTTATCAGCAGCAGGCTTATTACAGCTAGTAAATTTAATGATACTTTTTTAAATTGATATAAAGACAATACAATGCTCCAACTTATTGATTCGCACCCACTACTTAGAATTAGCCCTTTAATGCTTAGTTAATTTAACCTAGTGCTTCCAGTTTTTGCTGAGTTAGTAAACGGAATTTACCACGTTGATCTAACTTAACTAACGCTTCTTGATAGGCCAATTTAGCCTCTTCGTTTCTTCCTAAACTCACTAATATGTCGCCTTTTAGATCAGCAAATAAACCATCGAACCCTCTATCATGCGGCGTATTTAAAAGCTTTAATGCCCCGTCAAAATCTTTCTCTTCAGCTAAAATATTAGCTAACTGCAAGCTAGCTAAAGCACGAATTGAAGTTTCTTTTGCATTCTTAATAGCCCAGTCTAGTTGTGCTTTTGCACTTTTAGCATCATTCGCTTGGTAATTGGTTTTAGCAGCAAAGAGCGCCGCACGGCCTGCATATGGCGTTCCAGCAAACTTATCCATCAACACGGCAGATTTAGCTTGTATAGACTTTAAGTCTTTTTCGTCAGTAACTGAAAGCTCCTGATATTGTGTTGAAGCCTCAACCGCTTGTTTACTTTGAAAATAATGCCAGCCCTGATAAACAGAATAAGCCACTAGTACAGTAATAACTAGCGTATTAATCATTTTACCATTTTGTTTCCACCAGGCTTTTAGTTCATCAATTTGTTCTTGCTCTTCTAAATCGTATGCCATTACCTTTTCCTAATATGCTCTAAAACTAATAAATTGAATCAAGCTTTAAGCATTGACTGCTTTTTTGCCAGGTATTGCCGCCAACAAATTTTGCGTATACACGTGCTGGGGGTGCTGATAAATATCTTCAACCTTGCCTTGCTCAACCACTTTGCCACTATTCATTACCGCAATATCGTCAGCTATATGGCGCACTACGCGCAAATCGTGGCTAATAAATACATAACTCAATGCCATTTCTGCTTGCAACTCTTTTAGCAATAACAAAATCTGCGCTTGTATTGAAACATCTAATGCTGATACTGGCTCATCGCAAACCACAATCTTAGGCTGTAGTACCAATGCTCTAGCGATACCTACTCGCTGTCTTTGACCACCAGAAAACTCATGCGGATATTTTTGCATGTCTGCTTCAGTTAAGCCTACACGCTTTAACATCGCGACCACTTTTTTTTGCTGTTCAGCAGCGTTACCGAGTTGATGAATCAGTAAACCTTCGCCTACAATCTCACCCACACGCATGCGTGGGTTGAGTGAGGCAAATGGGTCTTGAAACACCATTTGCAGATTTCTACGCACTAAACGTAAATTACTACTATTTAATTTTGCCAAATCTTGACCAGCAAAAAGCACTTCGCCGCTATCCAAGGGTTGCAATTGTAACAGACAACGTGCCAACGTGGATTTACCACTACCAGATTCACCTACAACAGCGAGTGTTTTACCTTCTGTTAGGCTGATGCTTACATCATCTAAAGCCTTCACTAAGGTTGTACCAAACCCGAACTTACCACTACGCTGTGTATAAGTTTTTACTAGATGATTCGCTCGCAAAATAACATTACTCATGCCGCTTGACCTTCTTTCAACCACGCATAATCTATCGGCTTAAGTGGCTTTTTGCCTTCAGCATCGGGGACACAGTCCAGCAGCGCTTTGGTATATGGATGCTGCGGATTACCAAGCACTTCATCTTTCGTGCCAGACTCTACAATCTCACCTCTGAACATCACTACTACATTATCCGCAATATCCGCTACTACACCAAAATCATGAGTAATAAACAGCATACCCATATTCATACGTGTTTTAAGCTCATCTAGCAATTTAAGTATCTGCGCCTGCACAGTGACATCTAACGCCGTAGTTGGCTCATCAGCAATCAACAGACGTGGCTCACATGCAATACTCATTGCAATCATTACACGTTGGCGTTGGCCACCTGAAAGCTCATCAGGATAACTGTTCACACGGCTTGACGGTATGCCGACCATTTCTAATAGACTGGCAATTTTAGCTTTTAAAGCATCTCCCTTTAAGCCCAAATGCGTCGTTAAACTTTCTCCGATTTGATAACCTATCGTGAGCACTGGATTTAATGAAGTCATCGGCTCTTGAAAAATCATAGCGATTTTTGCGCCTCGAACTTTTCGTAAACTTGCTTCATCAAGCATGGTTAAATCCTGCTCGCCTGACTTTTTGTCATTATGTAAGCCATCATTAAAGATGACCTTGCCAGAGCTTAATTGTAACTGCTTAGATAGCAAGCCCATTACCGACAAAGCTGTTAAACTTTTCCCGCTTCCCGACTCACCCACAACGCACGTTGTTTCTCCCGCCGCGATACTAAAGCTAACATCATTAACCAATAGACGCGTTGGCATTTTTCTAGGTGAAATGCTCACATGCTGCAATTGTAATAAGGGGCTAGCTTCATTCATTCCAGCGGTCATTTTTTCGCTCAACGTTGAATATCTACGGTTAAGTATCTATGTGGTTGTCTATAACTTTGTCAAAGTATTTAGCAATTACAGCATCTTAAACAAGTGCTACGGTTAAATACTCAATGGCTTGCTCAATACTATACTGTTGCTGCTCGCCTTTTACTGTGGTTAACATAGGCTTTAGTGTTACTTGCTTGTTTGCTACTTCATCATCACCAATAATTAACGCAAACTTAGTATGGCTCCTATCAGCTTTTTTCATTTGTGATTTAAAGCTACCACCTCCCGCATGCAATATCACCCGAATATTTGCATTACGCAATTGCTCAGCAACGCTAAACGCAACCTGCTCAGCTTGCTCACCCACATTAACTAAGTACACATCTGCTGCATCATCTGCTGTGATGCCATATTCTTGCATTAACAGGAATACACGCTCTAAACCGATGCCAAATCCACATGCGGGCGTTGCATCACCGCCCAGTCTTTCAACTAAGGCATCATAACGCCCACCACCAGCAATCGTACCTTGTGCGCCTAACTTGGTCGTCACCCATTCAAATACCGTACGATTGTAATAGTCTAAACCGCGCACCAGTCGCGCATTCACAATATAGGCCACACCAGCCGCATCCAACAATTTACACAGACCATCAAAATGTGCACGGGTTTCATCGCCTAAAGAATCAATCAACTTTGGTGCTGCTTCACATATCGCTTGCATACGTGGATTCTTAGTATCTAGAATACGTAAAGGGTTAGTATATAAGCGTCGCTTCGCATCCTCATCTAGCAAGTCAGCATGTTGCTCAAAATAGGCAATCAACACTTTACGATACTCCAAACGCTCGTGCGCATCGCCTATACTATTGATCTGTAGTTCAACTTCAGCGATCCCCAACTCACGCCAAAGTCTGGCTAACAATACAATTTGCTCCGCATCTACTTGCGGGCTATCAAACCCAAAGGCTTCAACACCAATTTGATGAAACTGACGTTGACGACCTTTTTGCACATTCTCATGTCTAAACATTGCGCCACTGTACCAAAGCCTGACTGGGCCGTTATAGGTTAAGTTACCTTCCACAACCGCACGTACGCAGCCAGCCGTACCTTCTGGACGCAATGCCAGCTTGTCGCCATTGAGCGAGTCTTCCCAAGCATACATTTCCTTTTCGACAATATCGGTATGCTCCCCTACAGAACGTACGAATAAATCGGTAGATTCCACCAAAGGCATACGAATGTTTTTATAGCCGTATTGGCCTAGTACGCGACGCGCTGTGTCCTCGAGCTTAAACCACAATGGTGTTGCTTCAGGCAGTATGTCGTAAAAACCCTTAATACTTTGAAGCTTTGTTATCATAGTTTTTGTTGGCATATTTTTTGTTGATTGATCGACCATAGTTCACTACTTCGATGACTTTTTAAGTGGCTAGCTATTTAGTTAATAGCTTGAATAGGAATTGTTTTTTGTATAGCTTTTACTTGAGACAGATTAACATGCAGTTTGCCACCTTCGGCATAATGCGTTCTTACATAATCTTCGACAATGGCTTGAAACTCTTGTGCGATGTTATCACCTTTAAGCGTGACAGTTTTTTCACCGTCAACAAACACCGGTGCAACCGGCGTTTCACCTGTACCTGGCAGACTAATGCCAATATTGGCTAACTTAGATTCACCCGGACCATTCACCACACAACCCATCACAGCTACATTCATATTCTCAACACCAGTATACAACCTTCGCCAAATTGGCATTTGATTACGCAGATAGCTCTGAATTTGCATAGCAAGTTCTTGGAAATAGGTCGATGTTGTACGGCCACAGCCCGGGCAAGCAGTCACTAATGGCGTGAAAGAGCGTATGCCCATTGTTTGCAAAATTTCTTGTGCGACGATGACTTCTTTTGTGCGTGATTCGTTAGGTTCAGGTGTGAGTGAAACGCGAATGGTATTCCCTATGCCTTGCTGCAAAAGTAAGGCCAGTGCAGCAGTTGATGCGACAATACCTTTTGAACCCATGCCTGCTTCAGTCAAACCTAAGTGCAAGGGGTAGTCGCTGCGCATTGCCAGCTCAGTATAAACTTTCACTAAATCCTGCACATTACTTACTTTACAAGAAATGATGATTTGATTAGGCGATAAGCCTAACTCAACCGCCTGTTCGGCACTTTCAAGTGCTGACTGTATCAAGGCCTCACGCATTAAAGCTTCTGAGGACAATGGTTCAGCCAGCTTAGCATTATCATCCATCATTTGAGCCATTTTAGCTTGGTCTAAACTGCCCCAATTGACGCCAATTCGTACTGCTTTTTTATATTGAACTGCCGCTTCTATCATGGCAGCAAACTGCTCATCACGCTTAGAACCTTTACCAACATTACCGGGGTTGATACGATACTTAGCTAATGATTCTGCGCAATCGGGATAAGCCGCCAGTAATTTATGACCATTATAATGAAAGTCACCTACCAGTGGTACATTGCAGCCCAATGCATCCAGACCACGACGAATATTACCAACTTGCGCGGCAGCTTCAGGGGAATTAACGGTGATACGCACCACCTCACTACCCGCTTGCCATAGTGCAAACACTTGATTAATAGTGGCTTGTGCATCTGCGGTATCGGTGTTGGTCATGCTTTGCACAACTACTGGGCTAGCGACAGTTCCGGCCAAACCACCACCTACAGACACATGACCAATCATGACTTGTAGCGTATTACGTGCCGATTTAAGTAAAGAAAGAGTCAATGATTACTCCAGAATTAGACGAGCAACATTATTTTTAGTTTTACTGCTCAGGTCAACATTCTGACCTAGGAATGTAAGCTTGGTTGCTTTTGCGTTGCCAATCAGCACTTTAAGAGGCGGTAGGCCATTAAAACCATCTTCACTATTCGCCTGCAGCATTTTTTCATAAACAGTCGTGCCTGTCTTATCTGTAACACGTATCCAAGTTTGCTCTGTCACCGCAATACTAACATCTTTGACTGCAGTAACGGTTGAGTTGCTTGGTTTCAGACCGCCTTTAACTAGTTCCGATGCCTTCATCTCATTAGAGCTAGCCTTTATACTCGCCGCAGTCTGTGTCGTTTTTGCGGTACTTTCTTTTAATGCATTGAAGTCGATCGTTTCTTTTGGCAGCTCAAGATTTTGTACGGTAGCCGTTGAGTTACTTGCTGATAACGAGCGTGCTTGCTCAACTTTAGCTAGCGCTACTGTAGTACTTAGCGTAGCTTGATCTGGCGTTTCTTTTACATCTCCAACAATTTCAGCTGGCACATTCACTGAGGCTTCTGCAGCGTCAGTTTGAGTTAAACGTTCAGCTGCAGGTAAAGCCACCTCTGGCAGTGTAGTAGCCTCGGAGCTTATAGCTTTTACTGTCGTGTTAGCAACACTCTCGATCACTTGTTGCGTAGGTTTTTGTATATAATTAATGTAGTAAAACCAGCTGGTAATAGCAAGTAAAACTAAACCGCTCAACAATATATACTTTAATAGTGAAGACGTCTCTTTACCTGGCATAACTTGGCTCATAGAGGTTTTTACAGCTAATGTACTGGGAGATGCATCTGGCATACGAATGCGATAGCTAGCTAACAAAGGCTCCGCATCCAACTCCAAAAAGCGCGCATAGTTACGTATAAAGCCGCGCGTAATTACCGATGAAGGTAAGTTAGAAAAGTTATTACTCTCTAAAGCCTCAATTTGCTTAATACTCAAACGTAAATTATTAGATACGTCTTTTATCGTTAGATTTTTAGCATTCCTAGCCTCTGAAAACACCTCGCCGAGCGGTTCAAAATCTATCGTATCAGCCTCTGCAGGATTAGCTGCAACCTCATTAGTCATGGTTATTTTCCACTTTCTAACAACCTGGCTTGTTCGGAGGTTGGGTACTGGCGTCTTAGTTGCAAAGCGTAACTAGCTTCGGCATCCTTTCCACCGACTACACGCTCAATCTGAATAGCCAACCATAAAACTTCTGGGCTTGGTCGGCTTAATACCGCATTTTGTAAAGTTTTCTTAGCTGTTACAGCATCATTACGCTTAAATTGTAATGATGCTAGCTGGTAGGCCGCAACCTGTGAAAGTGGTTCAATTTGTAAGGCTTGCTGTAAGTAACTCTCAGCTCCTGTAAGGTTTTTTTTGCGGATAGAGCAGATAGCTGCATTAGTATAAGCCATTGCAGGCGTTGCATATAGAGGATTTTTAACCGCGGCTAGAAACTCTGCAATAGACTCATCGGCTCGGCCTCTAGCACACAAAAAGCTGCCATAATTATTATGCGCTTCGGAATTTAACGGCTCTAACTGAATGGATTTTCTAAAACTTGCCTCAGCAACGTCATCTTTACCAAGCTCAGCATTCACTAAACCTAAGCCGTTATAGGCTGAAGAAAAGCTTGGATCTATTTTGACTGCGCTATTAAACTCTTCTAACGCTATTTCCAATTGTTTCTGCTGAAAATAAACCGCGCCCAAATCTGTGTGAGCACGTGCACGAGACTTTGTATTTTCACTGTCTTTTTCTTGCTGCTGCTGATTGACACAGCTTGCACTAAATAAACCAATAACAAGCAGCGTAAACAATAGCTTTAAAGCACTTAACTTCATCTCAGGCCTCATTCAACAACTTCGATTGGAATTCTGTTTGCTGTACGTTTAGTTTTATCCAGCACTTTGCCTGCTAACTGGCCACAAGCTGCGTCAATATCCTCGCCGCGTGTTTTACGCACAGTCACTACATAGCCTGCTTGCATCAGAATATCGCGAAACACTCGAATATGGCTAGCTTTAGAAGTATCGTAGCCGCTACTAGGAAACGGATTGAATGGGATTAAATTGAATTTGCAAGATACATTTTTAACCAGATTCAATAACTGATGTGCATGTTCAACCGTATCATTCACGCCATCCAACATCACGTATTCAAATGTGACAAAGTCGCGCGGCGCTTTTTCTAAATAGCGATTGCATGCAGCCATTAACTCTTTAAGTGGGTATTTTTTATTGATAGGCACTATATTGTCGCGTAACGCATCGTTAGGTGCATGCAAGGAGACAGCTAAAGCCACTGGGCAATCTTCTTTTAATCTATCCATCGCTGGTACCATGCCACTGGTTGACAGCGTGACGCGACGACGACTTAAACCATAAGCGTTATCATCCAACATAATTTGCATGGCAGTGACTACGTTATCGTAGTTTGCCAGTGGCTCGCCCATGCCCATCATGACTACATTACTAATAATACGATCATTTGCAGAAAGTAAATCGTATCCACTTTCTTGCCTCAGCGACTGGTTAGCGATAGCTAACTGGCCAATAATCTCTGAGACACTTAGATTTCGGTTAAACCCTTGACGCCCTGTGCTACAAAACGTGCACTCCAAGGCGCAGCCTACTTGGCTTGAAATACACAAAGTACCGCGATCATCCTCGGGGATAAACACGGTTTCAATGCTATTGGCTGTGTCAGTGCCAATCAACCACTTACGTGTACCGTCATTAGACACTTGTTCTAACTGCACATTTGGCAAGACAATTTCGGCTTCTATCACTAACTTCTCACGTAACACTTTAGCAATATCAGTCATCTGCTCAAAATCATGCACGCCAAAATGATGCATCCAACGCATTAACTGCTTAGCACGAAAAGGCTTTTCGCCGCGTTCTGCAAACCATTGCGCCAGTTGTGGCTGATTGAAATTGAGCAAATTGACCAAAATTGTTTTACCTTAAATAGGGCCTACGTAACTTAAATTACTTACCAAAGAAGTAAGCGATTTCGATAGCAGCATTTTCCGCTGAATCTGAACCGTGAACTGCGTTAGCATCGATACTTTCAGCAAAGTCCGCACGAATCGTACCTGCGGCTGCTTCTTTTGGGTTAGTAGCACCCATTAAGTCCCGGTTAACTTGCACAGCGTTTTCGCCTTCAAGCGCTTGAATCATCACTGGACCTGAAATCATAAATTTTACTAAATCAGCAAAGAACGGGCGCGCAGCGTGAACAGCATAAAAACCTTCAGCCTCAGCTTTAGTCAATTGTGCCATTTTAGCTTCAACAACTTTTAAGCCTGCGTTTTCAAAACGCGTAAGAATTTTACCGATTACATTTTTTGCTACTGCATCCGGTTTGATGATAGAAAGCGTGCGTTGAACAGCCATAACAACTCCATTAAATTAACTTATTGAAAAGAACGATAAAATACCATTTTTGACGCTTAAAATAAACCTACATTTTCATGTTTAATTGTTGTTTAATATTACCAACTATGTGGCAGAATGACGTTTAAATGAAATCATCAACTAATATAGCCTTACCAATTTCGCACTGCTGCCCTGCTTGTGGTTTGCTGTGTGATGATTTGGTGTTAAATTCAATCTCTCCCGTAAGTATCAAAAATGCTTGCGTTAAAGGAGTTAGCTTTTTCGAAAAAGCTTTTGCTAAAAACACTGCTAATCCCAGCGTGGCAGGAAAACCTACCGATTTAAATAATGCAATTCAAGCAGCGGCTAATATTTTAAGTACAGCAAATCATCCATTGTTCGCGGGTTTGGGTACGGAAGTACGAGGCATGCGCTCAGTGATGCAATTAGCAGAAAAAACTGACGCTACGCTAGACCATATACATTCCGAAGGCACTGTGTGCAACACTTTGGCAATGCAAAATAGCGGTTGGCAAACGACTACGTTAACAGAAGTTAAAAATCGTGCCGATGTAATTTTGGCCATTGGCACTGATATTGTGAGTAGCCATCCACGCTTTTTTGAAAAATTAGTTTGGAATACCGACACTCTATTTAATAAACCTAAACCTGAAGTGATATATTTAGGTCTCGCAGAGAAAACCGCGAAGTTACCTGAAATCATGAATGCATTAAATGCGCTCATGAGTACTAAGAATCCACTGCATAAAAAACCTGATAATGACATGATTAGCGGCGTAACAATTGCGTCACTTAAACAGATTTTAGAAAAATTAAAAGCCGCTAAATATGGCGTGGTGGTTTGGTCGACTAGCGCCTTAAAGTTTCCACAGGCTGAGCTTACCGTTCAAAGTATTACTCAACTTATTTCTAAATTAAATGAAACCAATCGCGTTGCAGGCTTGCCACTTAACTCTGGTGATGGCGACTCTAGCGTCAACAATACGAGCACTTGGCTATCGGGTTACCCTACTAGAAATCGCTTTGTGAATGGTCACGCTGAATATGACGCTTATCATTTTTCTACAAAAAATCAACTTAACCGTTGCGATGCGTTGTTGTGGGTCAGTACCTTTAATGCATATCAGCCACCTGCTTGCGAAGCACCAACCATCGTAATAGGTCACTCTAATATGCAGTTTGAAAAGCAGCCTGACGTGTTTATTCCAGTAGGAATTCCGGGGGTAGATCACACAGGCACTATGTTTAGAATGGATAGCTCGGTGGCTATGCCGCTTAAAAAATTGCGCGACACTGAATTACCAAGCTTAAGTGACGTCATCAGCCAAATCGAGGCGAAACTAGCATGATTACCCTTCTTAAAAATGGCAGAATTTACGACCCGACATCAGGTAAAGACGGTGTGATTCAAGATATTTATATCAAAAATGGTCGCATTATTGCCAAGCCTAGCGCGTCTGAAAAAATCACGCAGACTTACGATTTAACAGGCAAGGTAGTAATGGCGGGTGCAATTGATATGCATAGCCATATCGGTGGTGGCAAAGTCAATATTGCCCGTATGATGCTGCCTGAATACCAAGAAACAAAAAAATATACTGAGCCTGAAGCACACGTTTGTACACCAAATTGTAGCCATAATGCTACGCCTAGTACGACCGACACAGGTTTCCGTTATATTGAAATGGGTTACACCGCCGCTTTTGAACCAGCGCTTATGCCCGTTAACGCTCGCCAGACACATCTAGAAATGGCGGATACGCCGATGATAGATAAAGGCGCTTATGCCATGCTGGGTAATGATGATTATTTTCTACGCATGTTGACGGCAAAAAAAGATCAGAAAGCGATTAATGACTACGTGGCATGGATACTCAATGCTACGCAATCAATAGGCATTAAGGTGGTCAATCCAGGCGGCATTAACGCATTCAAGTTCAATCAGCGCAAGTTAGATTTAGACGAGAATAATAGCTACTACCAAATTACCCCACGTGAAATATTAAAAAGCTTAAGCACTGCTGTGCATCAACTTGGCATCGCCAAACCTTTACACGTGCATTGCAATAATTTGGGCGCCGCTGGTAACTTTCAAACGACGCTAGACACTATGAGCGCGTCTGATGGTTTGCCTATGCACCTCACACATATTCAGTTTCATAGTTATGGCACAGAAGGCGATAAAAAGTTTTCATCCGCTGCGGCACAAATCTCCGAAGCGTTGAATAAAAATAAACATATTACTGCCGATGTAGGTCAGATTCTATTTGGCCAAACTGTGACAGCATCAGGTGATAACATGATGCAGCAGTTGAATGCAAAACATGCCAACCCAAAAAAATCCGTCATTATGGATATTGAATGTGATGCAGGTTGTGGCGTAGTACCGTTTAGATACAAAGACCAAAACTATGTTAATGCTTTACAGTGGGCGATTGGCTTGGAAATATTCTTATCGGTGGAAGATCCTTGGCGTATTTTCCTAACTACTGACCACCCAAACGGCGCGCCATTTACCAGCTACCCACATTTAATTCGTTTATTAATGGATAAAACTTTCAGAAACGAAGCCTTTGCCAAATTGAATTTAGACGCACAGGCCATGAGCAACTTAACTTCATTAGACCGCGAATATAGCTTATACGACATTGCAATTATGACGCGTGCAGGTGCTGCAAATCTTATCGGCTTGAACGACCGTGGGCACTTGGGCGTTGGGGCAGGTGCAGATATTACGATTTACACAGATCAAACCGACCGTGAAGCGATGTTCGCTAAGCCTGACTATGTATTCAAAGATGGCGAACTAGTTGTAAAAGACGGCAAAGTCGTTAAAGTCGTTTGGGGTGCAACACATACTGCCAAACCTGCTTTCGACATTGCTGTAGAAAAAGATTTAAAAGATTATTTTGAAAAGTATCACACAATGCAACTGGATAGTTTCAAGATGAGTGATGATGAAATCAGTAATGATGGGCGTGGTAGCGTTATTGTCCATAAAAACAAAAAATCATCTCACTAATTTTAAAACGATAATTCAAGATGAGTCAACCATATGGAGAATAACACCGTAAACTGCAAGACTAGCTTAGCACACAAGGCATCACTGACTGCGCAGAAAAACTTATTTGCAAAGCCGAGTTTAATGGGACTACTTTGGTATTTCCAAGTGATGCAAGATACTTTACCTGAACAGATGCTTAACCATAACAAATAACTCATGATCATTAACGGCGTACAAATAGATGAAACCTTTGCTGAAGCATTTAACATGCGCGGCACACGCGTTATCATCACAGCTCAAAATCTAAAATGGGCGTATCACGCCGCGAATGCTATGACGGGCTTCGCAACTTCAGTGATTGGCTGCGGTGTGGAAGCTGGTATTGAGTGTGAAATGACCGAAGATGAAACACCAGATGGCAGACCAGGCGTGAGCATTTTAATGTTCGCAATGGGAAGTAAGGTATTGATGCAACAACTTGAAACGCGCATGGGACAATGCATACTCACCTGTCCTACTGCTGCAGCATTTTCTGGTATTGACAGTGATGAAAAAATTAACCTAGGTAAAAATTTACGCTTTTTTGGTGATGGTTACCAAACCTCTAAGCTGATTTCCACTAAACGTTACTGGCGCGTGCCAGTCATGGATGGCGAATTTTTATGCGAAGAGACCACAGGCATGGTGCGCGCAATTGGTGGTGGTAACTTCTTAATTTTAGCCACTTCACAGCCAGCAGCGCTTGCCGCGGCAGAAGCCGCCATCAGCGCGATGAAAAAAATCCCTAATGTGATTATGCCATTTCCTGGTGGCGTTGTGCGCTCAGGCTCTAAAGTAGGCAGTAAGTATAAAACTATGTTTGCCTCAACTAACGATGCATTTTGCCCAACACTTAAAGGCGCAACCAATACAGAACTATCGCCTGAAATCGAAAGCGTGATGGAAATCGTGATTGATGGTATTGGTTTTGATGATATTGCCGAATCCATGCGCGTTGGCATACAAGCCATTTGCGACTTAGGCAAGGCTAGTGGCGTGAAGCGCATCTCAGCTGGTAATTACGGTGGGAAATTAGGCCCTCATCATTTTAAATTGCACGAAATTATGGGTAGCCATAAATTATGATAAGGCCCGTAAAATGACTCAACTTACATTCACGCCTAAACAACCATTGATGCACTCACTTGATTGCTCTCAGTTAACACCTGACCTTTTAAAAGGTTTAAATATCAGCCAAATAGGTTCAATTTCATTACAACATCAACGCGTTTCTGACTTATTTGAAATGACTGGTGACGACACTGAAAATATTGTATTCAAAAATAGCAGCCCGTTCTATGATAACGTCGGCAAAAACATGAGCTTAGGTAGCATTACTTTAGAAGGTGACGCTGGCTCATATTTAGGCTTTGGTTTAAAAAATGCAAGCATACATTGCAAAGGAAGCACGCAAGCTTTTGCTGCATGTAACATGGTCAGCGGACTACTCAGAATAGACGGTAATACAGGCGACTTTCTAGGTGGCGCCTCTTCAGGCTTGCGTAAAGGCATGCGTGGTGGCACTGTTATTGTTAAAGGCAACGCTGGCGACCGCGTGGGCGATCAAATGCGTCGTGGTTTGATTCTTATTGAGGGCAATGTGGGTGACTACTGCGCTAGCCGCATGATTGCTGGCACCATAGGCGTACTAGGTGATGTTGGTAAGTATGCCTGTTTTAACATGAAGCGTGGCACATTATTACTAACCAAGCGACCTAAACTACATATCACTATACAAGATTGTGGTAGCCATACTTTACCATTTTTAAGCTTACTATTTAAGTCTTTCAAACCGTTCAACACGCAATTTTCTAATATTGAAACTAAGCGTGTACAGCGTTTTGTAGGTGATGCTGCTTGTAGCGGCAATGGTGAAATTTTATTAATTTCGCACTCACCCTAATGCATATTTAAGTAATTCTACGCTCTAATGATAAAATGTCATTTTATTACAGCCCTTTATCAAAAAAATGTCTAAGTATTTAACCGCTGCACTTTATAAGTTTGTTAGTCTACCTAATTACAAATCCTTACGAGCACCAATTCTAGAGGCCTGTATCAGCAACAATATTAAAGGCACATTACTCCTTGCAGAAGAAGGCATTAACGGCACCGTTGCAGGCTTGCCGAAAGACATCCACAGTCTCCTACATTTTTTACGCTCTGATGCAATATTTGCAAATTGCTTTGCAGACTTAGAGCACAAAGAGTCATTCGCCAACGAGCATCCGTTTTACCGCATGAAAGTCAAACTCAAAAAAGAGATTGTTACCTTAGGTGTACCTGGCGTTAGTCCAACCAATAAAGTTGGCACTTACGTTAAGCCTGAAGACTGGAATGCTCTGATTTCCGATCCCGATGTGATTTTAATCGACACTCGAAATGATTACGAGGTTGATATTGGCACGTTCAAGGGTGCAATTGATCCAAAAACCACGACTTTCCGTGAGTTTCCAAAATACGTTGCTGAGCATTTCGATAAAACAATACATAAAAAGGTCGCTATGTTTTGCACAGGGGGTATTCGCTGCGAGAAAGCCTCTTCATATATGATGGATCAAGGTTTTGAAGAGGTTTTTCACCTGCAAGGTGGTATTCTGAAGTACCTAGAAACCGTACCAGAAACCGAAAGTATGTGGAAAGGTGAGTGCTTTGTCTTTGATCAGCGCGTAGCCGTTAAGCACAATTTAGAAGTAGGTGAATTTGACCAATGTTATGCCTGCCGTCACCCGCTATCACCCGCCGAAATGCAAAGCCCACTATACACTGCAGGCATATCCTGCCCCTACTGTTACAACAAGTTAACTGAAGAAAAAAAGGCAAGCCTGACAGAGCGACAAAAACAGGTAATTCTCGCCAAACAACGAGGCCAAATGCATATTGGTGAAAAGCAGAAAAATAACTAACGAATGAAGCTATCTCACGAGAAGGAAGCTATCCGCGCATACTTAAAGCTTCTGCAAGCTAAAGGTGCAAGCACGAATGTGCTCTATCAGCATTCTTTATTTTTGGATAAACTTACAGAGTTACTTGCAAACAAACCAATTGAATCGTTAACTTATAGCACAGCAGTCGACACTTTGCTTAAAGTAACACTAGAAGAGGACTGGCATATCAACCTCAATACCGCACGTGAGTTCTACCCATTTTGGATGAATGATATTAAAGCCATCGCCGCTTTTAGTTTACACTATGGTTTTGATATTGCTGCTATTCAATGGAAACCAATTGCAACCTCATTAAAAACGTTAATCGATAGTTTAGCAACAGAAAGTTTTGATACTGCCGAAAACTGGCCACTAAAAGCTTATGCGCAAGCCTTGCGCGATCAAGGTGCAGAACAGCCACTGGTAGATACGCGCATCAAACTCGCTCAAGTGATAGTCATTCGTTTACGTGATGCTCCAATAAAAAATCATAAGTCATATCGTACCGCGGCTGATTTAACGCTACCGCTTTTTAAGTTGGCTGAATCTAAACAGTTGTTTTTACTGGTAGTTAGAGAGTTTTATAACTTTTGGACAGGTAACCCGAATGCGGCTAACATGTTGCTCGGTGAAGACTCAAACTATAGTTAGCAATTGTTATAGTGATGATTTAGCTAGACTTTCGCGCAAGCAAAAAATAAGCCTCAACCAAACCCTTACCTTTCACATCGACATTTACTTTTTCTGAAAAATCATAAGTATCTTTTAACAAAGCTTGTGTTTCTCGCGTTACTTGTATGCAGTTAGGTTTACTAGTACTTTCCATTCGGCTGGCTAAATTGACGGTATCACCCCATAAGTCATAACTAAATTTGGTACTTCCAATCACCCCTGCAACTACTGGGCCTGTATGGATTCCGATGCGCATATTCAAATCTATACCTATTTTAACAGCCACTTCTTGTAACGCGACTTTCATATCAAATGCCATTTCAGCAATCCGTGTCACATGGTCCTCATGCATGATAGGAGCTCCAGAAACAACCATATAAGCATCGCCGATAGTCTTGATTTTCTCTACTTGATATTTTTCTGCCAACTGGTCAAATTTTAAAAATACTTGTGACAGTAAATCGATTAATTTCAAAGCAGACATTTTTTCTGAGATCTGAGTGAAGTTAACCAAATCTGCAAACATCACAGTCACAGACTCATAATGATCGGCAATACGTATATCGTTAGCTTTTAACCGCTTAGCAATAGCAGCAGGAAGAATATTAAGTAGTAACTTTTCTGACCGAGCTTGCTCTAACTCTAACGAAATCATAGCCCGCTCCTTTTGTGCTTGAAAGTAACGCAGAACTCCGTACAGTATTGATGCTATACCTGTAATATTCATTAGAAAAAATGCATCTTTCACAGTGCTGGGGATAGGCATGGCATTACCAGCGAAATAATGGTTTAACTCCCATGAAATAAAAGCTAAACCTATAAATAGTAAAAACCAAGGGGTTGATTGACGCGTGCCTAAAACCATTAAAGCACCTACTGGTGACAATATCGCCCATATAGCTACACCACTTGATGCGGCAAAGCCGCCGATTTCCCATTGCATAACAAAAGGCATGACCAACAACATAACCAACTGTGTAAAAGTAAAGTATGCGAAGCGCTTGAGGCGGTAAAATAAGAGAAGGCTAGCGTATGAGATAACCAGATATACATATGGGACAGCTGCGATAATGGCGTAACTCTCACCTAGACTAGATAAAGTAAATATCCAAAAGATACAAACAATACTTTCTGAAATTACTAATAACGACATAATCGATCGCCCTAGTGCCTCAGATGTAGGCGTAGCAAGTCTGCGCCAAAATTCTCGCGTTAATACCGATGGTGCTAGAGCTATAATATTCGTCATTTTTGGATGGCGTTGTTTCTATTTTAATCAAGCTATACCGACATACTACAGCGGGATACTATAGCTTAAGATTAGCTCATTTTCTAGATTGTGGCAGTAATTAAGATTTCGCTTTAGCTTAATAACTAGATTTATGCTGTGGAAACTATTTAATGCGAGTTAATGTAACATCTAAAGCCCATAGGCTGCTTAAATTAGCTCGCAAGTTCAAACTCTAGTCATCTATATACAGCACAATGTAAATCTTATTTTAAAGTGCTCAGTATAAAAAATACTATATTGGACAGTTTATGATGCATATACACATGAGCTTAACGACTTATTAGCATTTAATTTTGATTAAGCATCAATAATTGTTTCCTATGACTCTAAATAACGCTAATTCGTTAAATAAATAAGCTAACTAAGATAACTTATATAATATATAAGACATATAAAAATATTTACAAATCTGTAACATTTTGCTTGATTTGCTAGCTTCTAAGGTTTATTGTTTAATCCATACCTATCTTTCAAGCCCTTTATTTACAAGGGCTTCTCGTAGGATAAGTTAATTTCTAGACATAATAAAAACAGTATGTAAGTAATGCGGTTTACCAGATAGAAATACTATATTAACTACAGAAACACTAGAGGAGTCAGCATGAGTTTAGATCTACTAAAAGGCCTTGGCGTTAAAATCCCATATAAAACCAAATATGATAATTTTATTGGCGGGAAATTTGTAGCACCAGTTAAAGGTGAGTATTTTGATGTTATTACTCCAATCACAGGGAAACCTTATACGAAAGCAGCTCGTTCTGGTGCTGAAGATGTTGAGCTAGCATTAGATGCAGCACACGCTATTGCAGACAAATGGGCAAAAACTGCACCAAGTGAGCGAGCCAACTTAATGCTGAAGATTGCAGATCGCATGGAAGCCAATCTTGAGCTTCTCGCCACTGCTGAAACCATTGATAACGGTAAGCCAATTCGCGAAACACTGAATGCGGATATTCCATTAGCAATTGACCACTTTCGCTACTTTGCTGGTTGTATGCGTGCGCAAGAAGGCAGCTTAAGTGAAATTGACGAAAATATGGTGGCTTACCATTTCCATGAGCCCATTGGTGTGGTTGGTCAAATTATCCCTTGGAACTTCCCTATTCTGATGGCTGCTTGGAAGCTTGCACCAGCAGTAGTTGCTGGTAACTGTGTGGTAATGAAGCCTGCAGAATTTACACCCATCAGCTTACTGATTTTAATGGAAATTATTGCTGACATCCTACCTCCAGGTGTAATTAACGTGGTGAATGGTTATGGCCGTGAGGTTGGTGCGCCACTAGCTAACAGTCGCCGTATTGGCAAGATTGCCTTTACAGGATCTACCGTTACTGGACGCGTCATTGCACAAGCTGCTGCTTCAAACCTGATTCCAGCAACCTTAGAGTTAGGCGGAAAATCACCTAATGTATTCTTTGAGGATATTGCAGATGCGGATGACGACTTTTTTGATAAAGCGGTTGAAGGCTTAGTATTGTTTGCGTTTAACCAAGGTGAAGTATGTACTAGCCCTTCACGTGCACTTATACAAGAGTCCATCTACGATAAGTTTATGGAGCGCGTATTACCTCGCGTTGCAGCCATTAAGCAAGGTAACCCACTAGATCCAAATACTATGATTGGCGCACAAGCTTCTGCAGATCAATTAAATAAAATCATGTCGTACATGGATATCGGTAGGCAAGAAGGCGCTCAAGTTTTAATCGGTGGCGAGCGTAACATACTTACAGGTGACTTTGCGGAAGGTTATTATGTTCAACCTACGCTATTAAAAGGTCATAACAAGATGCGCGTGTTTCAAGAAGAGATTTTTGGGCCAGTACTTGCTGTGACTACATTCAAAGATGAAGCTGAGGCACTTGCAATTGCTAACGACACTGTATTTGGCCTTGGTTCTGGGGTATGGACACGTAACGGTAGCCGCGCTTATCGCATGGGTCGTGGTATTAAGGCGGGTCGTGTTTGGACTAATTGCTATCATGCCTACCCTGCTCATGCAGCATTTGGTGGTTATAAAGAGTCTGGTATCGGTCGTGAAACTCACAAGATGATGTTAGACCATTACCAACAAACTAAAAACTTACTAGTAAGCTATAGTCCTAAAAAGCTTGGTTTTTTCTAGGCTTGAGTTAAGAAAATACTAAGTGTAATATTAGGGGGCGGTTAAACCGCCTCTTATTTATTGCTCTGGAGATAATAATGGCTGAGCGTGTATCGGCAACCCCTGCTGCTATTGAATTAATTCATAAACTAACAGCGCAATATGGCCCGATCTTATTTTTGCAATCTGGAGGATGCTGTGAGGGAAGCGTACCGCTATGCATGCCTGCAAATGAGTTTAGACCTAGCGCATCAGATGTCATAGTTGGCGAGCTTGAGGGTGCCACCTTCTATATGGGACATAACCACTTTCAGTTCTCAGAGAATATGCACACTATATTAGACGCACTCCCTGGCTCTAGCGGCTCATTTTCATTAGACTGCGGTTCAGGAATGGCATTTATTACTCGTGGCCGCTTGTTTACTGACGATGAATTAAGAACGCTGCAACCAGTTAAAGTATTTGGGTTAAATTAACCAGCTGTATTTTAAAGCCTCGTTACTTATCAATGGGCTTTACTCAAACAACTCGGGCTTAGCAACGCCATAGCCCTGCGCATAATCCACACCAATTTCTCTGAGCACATTGATAACCTCGTCATTCTCCGCGAACTCAGCAATAGTATGCAAACCCATCACATGACCAACATTATTAATAGACTCAACCATCGCACGGTCTATCTTACTTTTCACGATAGCTTTAACAAACATGCCATCAATCTTGAGAAAATCAACCTCTAGATTTTTAAGGTAAGCGAAAGAAGACAAGCCGCTGCCAAAGTCATCTAACGAGAAACGACAGCCTATTTGGCGTAAAGCATGCATAAACTGCCGCGCTTTATTCAAGTTAGCAATGACCGAGGTTTCGGTAATTTCAAAGCAGATCCGACTAGTATCAACTTTGTGTAATTTAATCTGCTCTATTACGTACTCTAAAAAGCCGTCTTCAGACAAAGTCTGACCAGATAAATTGATTGCACAAACATAAGGGAAAGCCGCACCTTTACGCGCAATGATAGCGAGCGCCTCACCAACGACCCAACGATCTATTTTAGGCATTAAGTGATATCGTTCTGCAGCGGGTAGAAAATAACCTGGTGGGTAGTATGAGCCATCCATTGCCTGCATACGGATTAATAATTCACAATGAAGCTCAGCCCCTTCGCTTAAGCTTTCCATACGTTGAATATACAAAACGAACTGTTTGTGTTCCAGTCCTAAATGTATCTTAGAGACCCACTCAAGCTGATTGTTATGCTCTTTAATATCAGAGTCGTCAGAGTGGTATATGTGTATACGATTGCCGCCTTGCTCTTTAGCAGAATAGCATGCAGAATCTACCGTACTGAGTAACTCGCTTAAAGATAAGTTATGTAGAGGTGAGATTTCGGTAAGGCCTACACTGGCACCTATCTTGAATACCTTATCATCGAAAGTGAAACGATACTCTCGTACTACCTCTAACAAGCTTTCAACGATTTCTTGTGCTTTAACTAAGTCGCAACCCATTAATAATAAAGCAAACTCATCTCCACCTAGACGCGCAAGCGTATCAGAGCTACGCACTTTAGCTTTCATGTGATTAGTGAGTTGTTTTAGCAACACATCACCCGCCATATGACCGCAAGTATCATTTACTATTTTGAACTGATCTAAATCGATATATGCGAGGCAATGAACCCGATTTGATATCGCAGTATCATCAATGGCCATTTGTGTTTTACGGTCAAACTCATAACGGTTAATTAATCCTGTTAACTGATCGTGCCTAGCTTGAAACGACAGTTGATTGGACAAAGTTCTAAGCATCGTCACATCGTGAAGTACAGTTACAGTGGCAAAAGTATTACCATCATGATCGTAAAGTGGGGAAGCCGATTTGCGAATTACAAATTTTTCACCATCAGCACGTTCTAATATCACCTCCTCTTGTGAGCTATACGAGTCAGTTAACCACTCACTACTCACCGGCGTGGTCTTGTCTTCAGCTAGTAGTTTAAACAGAGCACGTAATGTTTTAACCTTCGTTTCACTTAAGTTGATACCTGTGAGTTGCTCTGCCGCGGAGTTCATATAAAGCACATAACCTGCTTCATTACTAGTTATAACAGCGTCAGCAATGCCTTCTAATGTTACTTGCGCGCGATCCTTTTCTAATTCAAGTTCATATTGGGAGTCTTCAATACGATCTAGCATTCTGTTAATAGCATGCGATAAGCTTGCAAGCTCATCATTACCATTAAGCCGTCTAATCCTAGCCGACATATCTGCAGAGTCGCTAATCCGCCTCACGTCTTCACTCATACGCTCTAAGCGAATTAATACCATCCTGTCTAGCACCCAACTAATCGCTGCTAGCATTAACGCAATAATTGAAGTAGCCCACCAAAGAAAACTAGAGGTTGACTCTCCTTGCTCGAATATTTCGCGGCTACTTAAAGTAGAAACGAGCAGATTGGCTTGATCGCTTACATCTTTCATCAAGGTATAGCCTGCTATCTCTGTACTGCTTAAAGGCTTAACAACCGCACCACTATTTACTAAATCCTCCTTTAAATTTACACGCTGACCACCTAGCCATTGTTGAATTGTGAGTTTAGCCCCTACCAGCTTTTCTATATGCTCAATAAGCGTTTGATCTACAAGACGCACCATAATTAAAGTACCATGACTAATGCTTTTATTAGTGCTAGGCTGTATATCCGTGGCAGTCACAATGCATACACCTTCTGGTATCCAAAAAAAACCCACCTTATGATCTTTGGTAGGGTCTAGAAAGGTACCACCCTTGCTGACAGCTTGCTCAAGTAACTTTGGTATAGACCATGGCTTGTTATTAGTAAAATCAAATCCGCGCTTGTACAAAGCGACACCCTCAGGATTAACAAGTAGAATGGCTTTTACTTTGAGATGACTGAAAGTTTCATTGGTATAGTTAGAGTCTATGTACCGAGCATCTGGTTGCACCATGTATTGGTAAGTGTCATCCCAGTGCGCATATTCACTTACAACACCTTCTAACTGCTTGGACTGCTCGTTCAGCAACGTGACGGCACTATTAACCTGAAATAAGGTTTTATTTGACTCTAACTTAGCATAACCATCCAGTAGAACCGTTCGCGCAACCGTGAATAAAATCGTAAATAGCAACACCATACCAGCAGCCACGACTACCAGCATCTTGGCGCGTAATCCTGTAAAGTGCTTTTCTGCCATTTAATTTACCGGAAGTATTTATGATTAGTCTATTGAAGATCGCGAATGCTGAGTGATGAGAATTACTTAATTACCCTAAGAGAGCAACTCTAACAATCCGTATCATTAAAATCCTAAACTATCCAGCAAATCATCCACTTGCTCTTGACTTGCTACAACATCTACTGCCGTGGGATCAATTTGCGGACCGTTTATTAGTGCTACCTTGTCATTAGCCTCTTTTTTAGCTGTAGTTGGAGAGAAGTCTATCAGCACTTGCACCAACTGCTTTTCTAAATCTTGAGCTAATTCTGTGATTTTTTTGATGACCTGACCTGTCAAATCCTGAAAGTCTTGTGCCATCATAATATCCATCAATAGAGCCTTAGTTTCAGTGGTGTTTTTAGCTGTCAGAGCTAGAAACTCCAAAGTCTCATCGGCGATTTGGTTGTATTCGCTTTTTAACGAGGGTTTATCTAATATGGTTTTCCAATTTTTATCTAGAGCTACCGCCTTAGTGGCTAACTCAGTTTGCAGTGGAGTAGCCACATCAGTGGCATTTAAGACACGCTCTGCAGCCTGCTCTGTCATGCGCGATACATAAGCTAAACGGTCACGTGCATCTGGGATGTCTTGTGCCACTTGCTCAAGAATTTTATCTAAGCCCAAACCTTGCAAGCTGTCGTGCAGCAACCTAGTCACATGACCAATGCGACTTAGCATCTCGTCACCGTGGCTAGCTACTGGCATAGTTTCAACATGTGTTGTTTGCTGCTGTATAGACTCGCTATTCATCACTAAGCCCCTGCTTTTTCAAGCTTCTCAAAAATTTTAGATAATTTTTCGTCTAAGGTTGCTGCTGTAAATGGTTTAACTACATAGCCATTAGCACCAGCTTGTGCAGCTGCGATAATGTTTTCTTTTTTAGCTTCAGCTGTCACCATTAACACTGGTAAATGTTTCAATTCAGGATCAGCTCGAATCTGTTGTAGCATGGTTAAACCATCCATATTCGGCATGTTCCAATCTGATACAACAAACTCGAATCCACCACCCTTAAGCTTGCTAAGACCAACAGCTCCATCTTCGGCTTCATCTACATTGGTGTAACCAAGCTCTTTTAATAAATTTCTGACGATCCTGCGCATGGTTGAAAAATCATCCACAACAAGAAACTTTGTATTTAGGTTGGCCATGCATTACTCCATTAAAAATAGTCGCTCATAGAATTCGAAATCAGCTTCAAATACATTAAATGACTTATTCTGATTCTTACTTCGTTAATTATTACTTACTTTACCTAAACTTTTACTCAAGATTAGCGACACAAAAGCGACGCTTTTCTTAATTACATATTTTCAATATCTCAATAGCTTGTATTACACACGCAACGCACGCGAGCTATTAGCCATTAGATGGCTCAATACTAACTTAGGTAAATCATTCAAGTGCGCCACCTCATCTACACCACCATGTGCGACAGCCTCTTTAGGCATACCGTAGACTACGCAGCTTTCTTCATTTTGCGCGAAATTATAGGCCCCAGCGTCCCGCATTCTAGCCATGCCAACCGCGCCATCTTTTCCCATCCCAGTTAAAATCACACCTATTACATTTTTACCTGCATATTCTGCAGCAGATGCAAATAACACGTCGACTGATGGCTTATGTCGATTGACAGGCGCCTCATCACTTAGCTGGGTTACATAATTAGCACCACTTCTAGCCAATAACAGATGTTTATCACCGGGTGCAATATAAGCATGCCCGGGTAGGATGCGTTCACCATCTGTAGCCTCCTTCACTGATATCTGGCATAGTGAGTCTAAGCGACTCGCAAATGACTTGGTAAAGCCGGCAGGCATATGCTGTGTAATTAAAATACCGGGACAGTCAGATGGCATTTGCAGCAAAAAAGATTTAATCGCTTCGGTTCCACCTGTAGAGGCGCCTATAATCAACAACTTCTCACTACTAATTAATGGATTTCGTAATGGTGCTGGGACGGAAGTACTACTCTGAGTCGCGGCATGTCGTTGTAATGTTGCAACTCTTGCTTGCGAGGCCGCTCGAATTTTATCCGCAATAATATCGGCATACTCGCGCATACCTTCTGTAATAGACATTTTTGGCTTAGTTACAAAATCTATTGCACCAAGCTCGAGTGCACGCATCGTAATTTCTGAACCACGCTCAGTTAAAGTAGATACCATCACTACAGGCATCGGACGAAGGCGCATTAGCTTTTCTAAGAAATCCAATCCATCCATCTTCGGCATTTCTACATCTAAAGTCAGTACATCTGGATTTAGCTGCTTAATCATTTCACGCGCAATAATTGGATCAGGTGCCGCACCCACAACGACCATATCACGTTGACTATTGATAATTTCAGTTAATAAACTGCGAATTAATGCAGAGTCATCAATCACCAGTACTCTAATTTTCATGTTATTTTCTCTTCTTGACTTTAGAGGCTCTTCTTATAAAAATAAATCATCAAAACAGATCAATTTCACCGCCTACATCAGCAACTTTAAGCTTACTTGCGTAAGCCTCTTCGCGTTGGACTAATGTATCGTTATGCATATTTTTAAGTTTTTTGACTAGTACTTTGCCAGTTTTTGGAAAGTAATAGACCTTTCTTGGGTAAATATCTAACAAATCTTCGCTAATCACTTTAATACGCTCTTCTTTTAAAAACTTACGTACAAAGGTTGCATTGCGGTCGCCAACGTTCATAGTGGTGAAACCTTTAAGCACATTACCACCACCAAAAATCTTCGCTTCTAAGTTCTCTCGGCGAGCACCATTTCGCAACAACTGATTAATCAACACTTCCATGGCATAAGTGCCGTATCGCATGGATTCTGAAACAGGGCTATCCCTATCAGCTGTAGCACTATCTGGTAGCATAAAGTGATTCATGCCGCCAATTCCGGATACACTATCGCGTATACAGGCTGATACACAAGATCCTAAGACCGTAACAATCACCATATCCTGATCGGTATAGTAGTATTCCCCAGGAGATATTTTTGCTGCGTCACAGTCAAAGGTGCGATCAAAGTAGAGTGTGCTAGAGACCTCTTCTTGTAACATACTCATATAACTCTTTCTTTTGCTTGGTTCGGAGTACGTTTAACTGCTTTTCCATCACTTAACTCGTAGACGGTTTTTCCACGTAGATGAAAATCATCAGACACATACAGAAAGTTCTCTGAATGTCCTGCGAATAAGATTGCATGTGGTTTCATTAATGGTACAAAATGACTCAAAATTTTGGTTTGAGTCGGTTTATCAAAGTAAATCATCACGTTTCTACAAAAAATTGCATCAAATGGTTCAGCAAAACTCCACTGCTCATCGAGCAAGTTGAGCTGTTCGAAAGTGATCAAACTGCGTAGCTCATTCCGCACACGAACGGAACCTTCATGTGCCCCTGCGCCTTTTTGGAAAAACTGTTTACGACGCTTGTCAGACAGCTTACTTATTCGCTCATACGGGTAAACGCCTCGTGAAGCGACAGCGAGCACATTAGTATCAATATCCGTTGCAATAATTTCTACTGGTGGCTTCATCGTGCCAAAAGCTTCGCACGCTGTCATTGCAATGGTATAGGGCTCTTCGCCCGTTGAAGCAGCAGAGCACCAAATACGAATAGGCTTTTTAAGGTTAACTAAATGCTCGGCAAGAATAGGAAAATGATGTTCTTCACGAAAAAATGAAGTGAGGTTAGTTGTGAGTGCATTAGTGAAAGCCTCCCACTCTTCTGGGTTATTTTCACTTTCAAGATTATCAAGATACGTTTTAAATGAATCAAAACCGACAGTACGCAGCCTACGACCAATACGGCTATAGACCATATCTGATTTAGCCTCTGAAAGTGAGATGCCAGCATGCTGATAGATAAGTCTACGTACTCGACTAAAATCGTTGTTAGTAAAGTTAAACTCTCGATCACCTTGCAACTCTTGAGTTGATTCTACTTTTAGCATCATAAACTTTCGTTAAATTTAGAAAAAACTGAAACTTTGTATGGCAAGTAAAGTTATTACTTGCCATACATTGAGTAGACTTTATCTGTTGCTGACACACGTTGATTCTATGTAGATGACCTACGACTAAACATCTCATTGAGCGCAACATCGGCGATGTCAACTTTTGGCTCTTTTACGATATTTGGATTCGCTATATCATCTGATCAATTGCAAGTATGCTTAAGCATCAGCTACACGTCTATTACGCTCCTCTTTACTTTTTGCAGCAAAAGGATGTGCTGACTCTTTATAAACCTTTAATAATTCAGCCGCTTTAGGTTCACGATTTATGGCATTTTTAATCGCTTTTTTAGTCGCTTCGTAATTCCAGTCTTGAATGCGATCGTCCATATCTGCAGTTTGATCGATAAACACACCAATACAGATGAATACGTCATCAGCTTCTTCTACCGGAATCGTACCGTCAGCTACGCAATCCATTACTGCCATTGAAACGCCGCGCTGCGCTGGACCAAACATTTGTAATGACTGCTTAGTATTTCTTAAAGTAACTTTGTTAAACATGACAGTATTTGGCTTCACCATCAGATTAGGTGCAACAATAGCAAGCAAGCCATTTACACCTTCTTTTTGGTCAGTTAACGTGCGACAAAATGCATCTTCCGCTGGGCTGCCACGAGGACCAATAATCAAATCAATATGTGCAACATTTTTAAGATCTAAACCACTACCATCTGGGCGATCTTCAATTACCAGCGCCTCACCAATTAAAACACGGTCTATTACAGCCATTTTATTCTCCTGAATATGAATTATTACTGTCTAAGTTCGGCATTACAAAAAGCATTGCCAATTACTTCTCTTAATTGAGCTAAACTGCAACACGCAGTACGCACAGATTTCATTATATCTAATAAAGCAAATGAATTGAGTTGCTTACATTTTCTATTATGAAGATTTGCTAATAAATAGCATCTTAGGAATAAGCAGGTAAAAGCCATTTAAATCTACTACCCCTCAACCATCTGTAATACTCACACCTAAATAGCCATACAAATAAAAAGAGCCTGATAAAAATCAGGCTCTTTTGGTAGGGTTATTTGTAAACTGACGATCTAAAGTAGTTTAAGCTAAAGGTAATTACGTAGAAAGAACAAGTCCTGCTCCTCTCACTTATTGCCTGCTTTTCAAATTAGCCGCTATTCGCAACCTTAATGCATTCAACTTAATAAAGCCGCCCGCATCTTTTTGGTCGTATGCACCCTTGTCATCTTCAAAGGTAGCAATCGTGGAGTCAAACAGTGAGTTAGTTTTACTATCACGCCCAACAACAATCACATTGCCTTTATAAAGCTTAACGCGTACCCAACCGTTGACCGACTTTTGCGTATGATCAATCAAGGTTTGCAGCGCAATGCGCTCTGGACTCCACCAGTAGCCGTTGTATATCATACTCGCGTAGCGCGGCATTAAATCATCTTTTAAGTGCGCTACTTCACGGTCTAAGGTAATGCTTTCAATCGCACGATGCGCTTTAAGCATGATGGTGCCGCCTGGCGTTTCGTAACAGCCACGTGACTTCATACCCACATAACGATTTTCTACTAAATCTAAGCGGCCAATACCGTGTTTGCCGCCAATGGTATTCAAGTGCGCCAAAAGCTCATGTGCCTTCATTACCTGGCCATTCAAACTGACAGGATCACCATTCACATATTCAATATCTAGGTATTCCGCTGCATCTGGCGCTTTTTCTGGGCTAACACTCCAGCGCCACATAGACTCTTCAGCCTCTGCTGCTGGATTTTCTAGATGACGACCTTCGTATGAAATATGTAGTAAGTTAGCATCCATGCTGTATGGGCTGCCACCTTGTTTATGTTTCATGTCAACAGGAATGCCGTGTTTTTCGGCATACGCCATGAGTTTCTCGCGGCTAAGTAAATCCCACTCACGCCAAGGCGCGATAATTTGAATATTTGGGTTAAGCGCATAGGCTCCTAACTCAAAACGTACTTGGTCATTACCTTTGCCTGTCGCGCCATGTGAGATAGCATCGGCATTGGTTTCGTGGGCAATTTCAATGAGTCGTTTAGCAATTAAAGGACGTGCAATTGACGTGCCTAACAGATATTCGCCTTCATACACGGTGTTAGCACGAAACATTGGGAATACGAAGTCGCGCACGAACTCTTCGCGCACATCATCGATATAAATTTCTTTGACGCCTGCTGCCTTAGCTTTTGCACGTGCAGGCTCTAACTCTTCACCTTGACCTAAGTCAGCGGTAAATGTTACGACTTCACATTGATACTCATCTTGCAGCCACTTCAAGATCACTGAAGTATCTAAACCACCCGAATAAGCCAATACCACTTTGTTTACTTTACTCATTACTTCTAATCCTTAATCCGTAAATAATTCAAATACTACTAAAAGCCCCATAGCCCTATCACTGCCTGACCAAACATGAGTAACTTAGCTGCATACTGCTAAGTCTTCACTAGCTGGTTAATGTCTAATATGGGAGGGTCGTGCCGGCTAGAAAGTTATAGACCTAGGCGAGATGCCATTTATCCATCTATGCATTTACACGACCTAATAGCAAATACTCCATTAATGCTTTTTGCACGTGTAGACGATTCTCTGCCTCATCCCAAACCACTGACTGAGGGCCATCAATGACATTGGCAGCCACCTCTTCACCACGATGCGCTGGTAGACAGTGCATAAATAGTGCATCTTTTGCTGCAACACGCATCATGTCACCGTCGACTTGCCAATCAGCAAAGTCGCGTAAACGCTCTTCATTTTCAGCTTCAAAACCCATGCTAGTCCATACGTCAGTAGTGACTAAATCAGCACCTTTTGCCGCCTCCATTGGGTCTACAAACTCTTCATAATGATCGTGCCCATACAAGTTAGCACGCTCGGCTTCTACTTCGTAACCAGGTGGTGTAGAAACGTGTACGTTGAAATCTAGTACCTCTGCTGCTTGCAACCATGTATTGCACACATTATTACTGTCACCTATCCATGCAACTGTTTTACCTTGAATCGAACCGCGATGTTCAATAAAAGTGAAAATATCTGCCAAAATTTGGCATGGGTGATATTCATTGGTTAACCCGTTAATTACGGGAACACGAGAATTAGCTGCAAAACGTTCGATAATCTCTTGTTCAAAAGTACGAATCATCACAATATCACTCATACGTGAAATCACTTGTGCAGCATCTTCCACTGGTTCACCACGACCTAGCTGCGAATCGCGGGTGTTTAGATAAATCGTAGAACCACCTAGTTGATGCATACCCGCTTCAAACGATAAACGTGTACGTGTGCTAGCCTTTTCAAAAATCATCACCAATGTACGGTCTTGCAAAGGCCAGTATTGCTGATAAGTTTTGAACTGCTTTTTAATCACGCGAGCACGTTCGAAAACATACTCGAGCTCATCACGATTTAAGTCATTAAATTGTAAAAAATGTTTTATTGCCATAATGGTTTACCACAGTGGTTTTTACTTTAAATTTTATTGTATTTCTAGCTGTTTAAAAAGGCCTTAATGATGATAGACAATCGTTTAACAAGCTCATTCGCCTCAGATTCTTTCATGACCAATGGCGGTAACAAACGTACCACTTTGTCAGCCGTCACGTTAATCAGCAATTTTTCTGCCAATGCTATGTTTACTAAATCACCACATGGTCTGTCTAGTTCGATACCAATCATCATGCCAGCATTACGCACAACAACTACGCCTTTAGTATCGCTAAACTCCACATTAAAACCTTCACAAATCAGATTGCCGATTTTTTCTGCATTCGCGCGCAACCCTTCTTCTTCGATAATACTTAAAGTCGCTAGGCCAGCTGTAGTTGCTAATGGATTACCTCCAAAAGTTGAGCCATGTTTACCATAAGTAAATACGTCAGCCGCCTTACCCCTAGCCACACAAGCGCCTATCGGCACGCCTGAGCCTAGTCCTTTAGCGAGGCTCATCACATCTGGCTTGATCGTGGTGTGTTGGAATGCAAACCAAGTACCAGTGCGAGCAATCCCTGTTTGCACTTCATCCAACATCAATAACCAACCATGTGCATCACATATTGTACGTAACTCTTCTAAATAACCACTCGCATCTTTAGGAATATTAATGCCGCCTTCGCCTTGCACTGGCTCAACTAATATCGCAACAACGTTAGAGTGGCGAGAAGCCACTTGCTTAACTGCCTCAATATCATCGTAGGGCACGCGGATGAATCCACTGACTAGCGGCTCAAAACCTGCTTGCACTTTGCGATTTCCCGTCGCAGAGAGTGTTGCCATGGTGCGCCCATGAAATGACTTATCCATCACGATAATTTCAGGATTAACAACGCCCTTATTATGTCCATAAAGTCTGGCTAATTTAATACTAGCCTCGTTTGCTTCGCAACCAGAGTTGCAGAAAAACACTTTATCCATGCCTGAAATTTCACAAAGCTTATCAGCCAGCGCCTCTTGCTCAGCAATGTTATAGATATTCGACACGTGAATTAGCTTGCCTGCTTGCTCACTAATCGCTTTTACTAGTTTAGGGTGCGCATGACCAACGCCATTAACCGCAACGCCAGCAAGTGCATCCAGATACTTATCTCCTTTATCATCATATAACCAAACGCCATCACCTTTGGTAAAAGTGACTGGCTGACGAGAGTACGTATTCATTAGGTGGTTTGACATAGAGGTTTACTATAAATGTGAAAATATAAGCTTAAGAATGTTGCAATTAAAATTTACCGTATAACCCTACGAGGTTAGCCTAAAACCTTGTTATTGGCAAGTTTTAGCAGATAAAACAACACTATAAACTATTTATCACTATAATTATTACTTGAAAAAAATGCCAATTTAGGCAAGAATCCCGCTCTTGAAATTTAACAGCCACCTATTTTAACCGTCACTATTGCTCTATGGCTCCGCTAAGTTTAGTTACTCAACCATCACTTCAGCAATTAGCGTCTCAAACGCAATTATCAGTTGCGTGCTACACTGACCCTAACATCTACGCACTTGAGCAAAAGCTACTCTTCGCTAATGCACCAAACTACTTAGGCCATGAGCTTATGGTACCAAATATCGGTGATTACCATGTGCTGGATTGGACTGGTGAAGCTAAAATTTTAATACGCCAGCAAGACGAAGTGAGTGTCGTCAGCAATGTCTGTCGCCATAGACAAGCCATCATGTTAAAAGGTCATGGTCATACTAAAAACATCGTTTGTCCACTACATCGCTGGACTTACAACTTAGAAGGCAAGCTCTTGGGCGCGCCCCATTTTGATGAAAATCCTTGCTTACATCTAAATAATCAGTCTTTAAAAAGTTGGCAAGGCCTACTATTTGATGGTAAGCGTGATATTGCAAAAGACCTTGCTAAGCTCGGCTGCAAGCAAGACTTTGACTTTACTGGCTACAAGCTCGATCGCGTCATTGTTGACGAGTACAATTTCAACTGGAAAACGTTTATTGAGGTATATCTAGAGGATTATCACGTTGGCTCCTTTCACCCTGGCCTCAATCAATTTGTTGATTGCGGTGCATTAAACTGGGAGTTTGGCGATGAGTACAGTGTGCAAACTGTAGGTTATAGATCTCCAAATAATGCTATGGACTCAGCCATTTACCAGCAATGGCACAAGCAGATATCACAATACCATGCGGCCACCACACCTAAATATGGTGCTATTTGGCTGGCCTATTATCCGCTCTTGATGATTGAATGGTATCCTAATGTATTAGTCATTTCGCATATCATTCCTCGTGGTGTAGATGCTTGTAGTAATGTTGTAGAGTTTTACTATCCTGAAGATATTGCTTTATTTGAACGCGAATATGTCGCGGCACAACAAGCTGCCTATAATGAAACTGCGATAGAAGATAATGAAATTTGCCAGCGCATGCACGATGGTCGCCGCGCACTATTCTCTCAAGGGATTGATGAGCGTGGTCCTTATCAGCACCCCATGGAAACTGGCCTTGAACACTTTCATATTTGGTATCGCAAGCAACTTGAAAAGCATGCACCTTAAACACATCTCGTGAAGCAATTAAACAATCACTCTGCTAAATTTCAGCTCCCTAATCTAGGTAGTTTCTGGATGCTAGTTGCAGCCTTGGGCTTTGCTATCATGGGTGCTTTGGTAAAAGTAGGCGCACAAAAATTTAGCAGTGGCGAGTTAGTGTTTTATCGCTCTATATTTGGCCTAATTGTTATTTGGTCATATATTGCAGCCAACAAACTACCTTTGGCCACACCGGTCATGTTTAAGCAAATGTCACGTGCTGTGGTTGGCTTTGCCTCACTTGTACTATTTTTTTATGCGATTGCACATTTGCCCCTTGCTACGGCTATTACCCTCAACTACACATCGCCCTTATTCTTAGCTATATTTACACCTCTTCTATTACATGAAAAACCAAAAAAATCTTTATTTATCGGGCTAATCATTGGCTTCATCGGCATAATCTTGCTACTTAAACCTAATTTTACCAGTGCAGACTGGCTAGCAAGCGGCGTGGGCTTATTTTCAGGTATAGGCGCGGCGTTTGCTTACATACATGTCAAACAACTAGGCAGAGCCAATGAACCAGATTGGCGAACCGTATTCTACTTCACACTTATTTCAACGATAGGCGCTAGTTTATGGATATTTTTTGATAGCTTTCATGCGGTTGAATGGAAAGATTTACCCGTTCTACTTGGTCTAGGTTTTTCTGCAACGATTGCACAATTAGCCATGACGCGTGCTTACCGAACTGGTAATACATTAGTTGTGGCGAGTTTGGCTTATATCACGGTGGTGCTAGCAAGTTTATTTGGCGCACTATGGTGGGATGAGCATTTAAGCCTAGACGCTTGGATTGCAATCGCGCTGATTATACTCAGTGGTGTGATTAGTGTGCGCACCACTCAAAAACCTAATCAGCCAACTCTAAATCAGGCAATTAAAACAGTAAGTTAACCGTTTACTCTACTAGACAATATTATTATTCAGCAGTAATCTAACTTTCCACGTTTATAACACATGCGTCCTATGGCACAACAAAGCATGATTAGATGGTTAGCATTAGCTAAATGGCTAATATTCACATTGTTAGCTTCATCGCTTAGCGGCTGTTTAGGCGGCACTGCGACGCAACAACTGATGCAATCGATGTTATTACACGGCGCAGACAAGGCAACCGTAGCAGTGCTAGATGCAGATGAAGAAAAACAAAAACTAGCAGCACAGAATATGCCATTTAAAGACACGGCGCCAGATAAGTACGATATTGCATTTATGAGTGCTGGATTTCAAGAAATTAAACCTCAAGTCGAACCTTTACCTCTGCAAACTGCAATTAACGATGAAAAACCTGCCCAATTAATGCAAGAAACTAAATTAGTAGAAGTCGAAGTTTGGAGTTTGCTAATAGGTGATGAAAAACAACATATTCTTGAAATCGCGAGGAGGCAAGATTCAGTCAAACTACCTCCAGAAAATGAATGGCAACAAAGCCGAGTTGCCATTGGTGCAACTAGCGGCATTAAGTCCAACAAACAGGAAGTGATTACATTTTTGATTCCAGCGGAGCTAGGCAGATTACATAGCGGCTCTAAAGCGCTAGTTGAGCTATCTACGGTAGGACAATTAAATATAGCGCGTTACGTGATGAATTAAACCAAAGCTACTCACTGTAATCTGAAATATTTAGGTTATCAAATATCAGGCTGATATATTAAGCATTTAGTTATGCATCTAGCAAACCGCTACGCATGGCAATCAGCGTAATTTCAGCTGAGTTATTTGCATTAAGCTTTTGTTTAATGTTGTAAAGATGCGTGCCCACGGTCCGTGGACTTAAAAACAAAGTCTCGGCAATTTCATTCGTAGTTTTACCTTTTGCTAATGCCATAAACACCTCAAACTCGCGTGGCGATAACACATCAACAGGGTTTTGGTCACCCGATAATTGCTGTATCGCCATCTGCTGCGCAACGCTTGCCTCCAAATACTTCTTACCAGTCGCGACCACGCGAATGGCTTTAATCATCTCTTCAGCAGCACTGCGCTTAGTTAAATAGCCCATCGCGCCAGCATTTAATACGCGCTTAGGATGGACAGAGTCTTCGTGCGCAGACAATACCAAAATCTTAGCAGAACTATCTTTTGCTAAAATCCGTTCAATCGCTTCCAAACCACCTATACCTGGCATTGTAATATCCATTACCACCACATGCGGCTTAAACTCCACAAAGCGCTGTATGGCCTGCTCGCCGCTCTCGGCTTCTGCAATGACTTTAATATCAGAGTCTGACTCTAACAGCATCTTAAATCCCATCCGGACTACTGCGTGATCATCGACTAACATTACATTGATTAAACTCATATTTTATCCATTACTTATATTCTTAACAGCTAGTTTTAAATGTCTAAGCCTGTGCTGGCAGCACTTGCGGTATATTAATGTAGAGAGTTGTCCCTTGATTCGGTTCAGAAGTGATGATAAAACTACCGTGAAAACCCTGCACTCGCTCACGCATACCTAATAAGCCAAAATGTTGGGTCTGGTCAACTGTGTCTATATTCATGCCAACACCATTATCTTTAATTGTAAGCGAGATATTAGTCATATCAGCATTATTCACACTAGCGAACACCGCCAACTTAATGTCTATGATACTAGCCTGCGCATGTTTTAGCGCATTATTAAGGGCCTCTTGCACGATACGATAAATATTGATGTTCAAGGTTTCACCAAGCTTATCCAGATTACCGACCAAGCTTAGGTTAATCCTTACTTCCGAGTGGAGATTTTGCCAATAGTGCACTGTATCTTTTAATGTTTCAGAAAGCCCAAGGTTATCTAGCGCACCTGGGCGCAGTTTACGTATGATATTATGCATACCATCATAAATCTGATTTGCGGCGGATACAATCACTTGTGCACTACTTGAGATATCAGGTGACTTTTCTTTGGTTTTATTGGCAATAGCAACTGCAAAGGTCTTAATTGCCGTCACATATTGCCCTAGCTCATCATGTAACTCTCTGGCTAAACTACGGCGCTCATCTTCGATATGACTTTGAATAAGCTGGGTTAATTGGCGATTTTCCTCAAGTTGACGTTCAACAGCGAGAGACTCTGCCATCCGATTTAGGCTATGCCCTATGCGATTAAATTCAGGTAATGTGAAAGTTGGCAATCGCGTGGTTAAATCGCCTCTTTCCATACGATTAATTGAGGCTAATATACGATTGACAGGTCTAAGAGAGTGACTTAACAGCGCATAAACCATGGCATTGAGTAATACGAAAAAAGCCAAACCTACCCACATCAACTGGCTAAAACCGGCCCAAGCCTCGCGAATAGAACCTTCTGCGCTTGATGAAACAACCAGAGTCCCGTAGCGAATTTTGCGCTCTACAGATTCAATTTTGGGAGCTACTAATTTAACAAACCACTTGGGTGGGTGAATATCACTTCTAAACGTAGATTCTGGTGATTCATAAAGCACATTACCTCGAATATCATAAAGCATAATATGGCTACTACGCACATAGCCTAACGACTGTAAAAAGCGCTGTAACACTTTATGTGTTGGCCCGTATTCAGGATTAAGTGCTGAGCTTATAATGACCGTATCAAGTAACTGAACAGTGACACGGCTTGCCGCTTCTACCCGCTCTCGAATAGAAACCCTGGTGTCGTTGACTAAAATCGTACCCACCACCAAAATAAAGGCAAGCGATAGTAGAGTAATCAATAAATTTAGACGGAATTTTAAGCTCATGAATAATAATAAATTAGAGTTTAGTCAGAGTGTTGTCATGGCAAGTTAACATGTGTAGAGTTTAACAACTTTAACTCAATCACCCTATAGTGTTAATCACTAAACTATTGATACAGACCACTGATACAAACTACACATGAAAACAGAGTTCATCCTAGAAGCAGCACTAGCGATTCAGCAAATCATTTTAGCCAATGAAAACGCATTGGAATCGCTAGACCGTGAAATTGGCGATGGTGACCACTACATTAATATGAAGCGTGGCGCGACCACAGTGGCTGAAATGCAGGCCGACTTAGCACCACTAAAACCTGATGAAGCCTTAAATAAAATCGGCTTAAAGCTACTCAGCACTATTGGTGGTGCATCTGGACCATTACTGGCTAGCTTTTTCATCAACATGGCTAAAGTTTTAAAAGAAAAAGGCCATGAGTCAAACTTAAAAATAGCCACAGCCTTTGCGAGCGGCGTACAAGCTATTATTCAGCGCGGCAAAGCAGGCATAGGTGAGAAAACCATGCTAGATGTACTTATTCCAGTTTCAAATCAATTTGTACTACTAGCCACACAAAACTGTGACATTAAGCTGATATGCACATCGCTCATCCACACCGCCGAACAAGGTATGCTCTCAACTAAAGACCTAATTGCCACCAAAGGTCGCGCCGCAGGCTTAGGCGAACGTGCGATTGGACATATAGACCCCGGTGCTAGAAGTTGCCAGTTAATGATAGAAACTGTATGTAAGCTAGTATTAGATAAATAAAATAGGAGTCGTCACGTGAAAAAATTTATTAATAATGTTGACAACGTTTTAGTGGAAAGCCTTTCTGGTTTTGCCAAAGCACATAGCGATTTAGTTGAGCTAAATCTTGAACCTAACTTTCTAACACGCGCTGAAAAAGCGCAAAACAAAGTCGCCATTATCTCTGGTGGCGGTTCGGGCCATGAACCTTTACACACGGGTTACATTGGCTACGGCATGCTGGATGCAGCCTGTCCAGGTCATGTGTTTACCTCGCCAACTCCAGATCAAATGCTGATGGCCGCAGAAGCTGTGCATGCAGATAAGGGGGTTTTATTCATTGTTAAAAATTATGCAGGTGACGTGATGAATTTTGAAATGGCGGCGGAAATGTTGCCTTTTGAACATGCAACTGTACTCATTAGTGACGATTGCGCAGTGGTCAATAGCACTTATACCACTGGACGTCGTGGTGTTGCCGGCACCGTAATTGTAGAAAAATGTGTAGGCAGCCTAGCGGAAACTGGCGCAGACTTGCAAGCTTGCAAAGCATTAGGCGACAAAGTCAACAATCGCACCTCCAGCATCGGCGTGGCACTTACTAGCTGCACTGTACCTGCGGCTGGACGCCCCACTTTTGATATTAACGAAACTGAAATTGAAATGGGCGTTGGCATACACGGCGAACCTGGCCGCAGACGCGAAACCATGCGCCTAGCCGATGAAATTATCGGTGATTGCGTTCAGACTATTTTAATGGATTTTAAGACAAGAAATTTGCAAGCTACAAAAAAGCATGAAGTCTTACTGCTCGTTAACGGCTTTGGTGCAACGCCACTCATGGAGCTTTATCTCATCTACAATACCGCCGCTAAACTACTCAACCTGCATAATCTTGAAATTTCACGTTCGCTCGTCGGCAACTACACAACCGCTTTAGATATGGCAGGCGCCTCAATTACTTTATGTTTACTGGACGATGAAATCAAACAACACTGGGACAGCCCCGTACATACCGCAGCTTTAAGATGGGGTAAGTAAGCGCTGTAACTAACTTAAAAACCTACTTTTCAGCGCCTCTAGATTAAGTTCTTTTAGGATAGCTTCTAATCGCTCTTGTGCATTTTTACGTGCTTGACCTGTGTATTTAGCAATAATTAGCTCATTTTTCATAGAGTGCTCCCAACCCACTAACTCCGTCACGGTCAGTTGATAGCCAACAGCCTCAAGCTGCAAACAACGTAACACATTAGTGATTTGACTACCGAATTCACGCGTGTGAATTGGGTGGCGCCAAATTTCACTTAATGGCGTTTTGCCAAAGCTTTCATTTTTGTGCTGACGTAACACTTCTGCTACTTCCGCCTGACAGCAGGGCACTAGCACCATGTATTTGGCTTTTTTCTTTAAGCCAAACTGAATCGCATCATCCGTAGCGGTATTGCAAGCATGTAACGCGGTCACAATATCTACCGTATCAGGCAAAGTACTAGAAGTAATGGATTCTTCCACACTTAAATGTTGAAAATCCATGCGCTCGAAATGCAAATCTGCGGCTAATTGACGTGATTTTTCAACCAACTCAGCACGTGTTTCTATGCCAACTACCTGACCTAGCTCATGCTGCTTTAGCAATAAGTCATACAGAATAAACCCCAAATACGATTTACCTGCGCCGTGATCTACCATCGTTAGATCCGGATTTTTTGCCAACACATCGTTAAACAAAGGCTCAATAAAGTTCACCAGATGATAAACCTGTTTAAGCTTACGGCGACTGTCTTGGTTGAGTTTCCCATCACGCGTGAGTATGTGCAACGCTTTGAGTAACTCGATGGATTGGTTGGGCCTTATTTCGGGTATTTGCATATGTGTATTTTAAGCTATAAACGCCAAGCTAAAGATAAGCTCAGATAAAAAATTGATTTGTAGTACTCAATGTTAAAATGCGGAACAATTTACAATGTTTACTGCCTCGAAAATTAAAAATGTTTATACCAATCGAGGCGCGAAATTATTTTGGGTGCGCCGCATATGGGTTATATGCAAGCAACCAAAATCATTAAGTAACGAAGGATTGTGACATACGACTTTGCTAGTCCTTTAGGGCTTAGTAAATCGGAGTACCCTTGTGGTACAACATTCTTTAATTTCGTTTCATCATCAAGAGATGACGAGGCGACAAGCCGCAGACAGTACGATTAGTACGGCAAGCCAGTATTTGGCTTGCCGTGGAATATACGATCTAAAGCTCGTTATTCACACGCCAAGGCGCAGGCAACAAAGTCAGAATTGATGAGGAGATGAAATAAATGGCAATTCAATGGTATCCGGGTCACATGACCCAAGCGCGCAAAAAAGCTGAAGAAACAATGGAGTTTATGGACATTGTGATTGAGGTGCTGGATGCACGCGTACCTGAAGCAAGCCATAACCCTGTGATTAACGAAATGCGCTTGTTTCGCCAGCGCCCAAACTTAAAAATACTCAATAAATCTGACTTGGCAGACCCTAAAGCGACTGAAGCTTGGCTCAATTACTTTAACCGCCAACCCAACACCAAAGCCGTTGCACTTTCGTGTAAAAAGCCAGGTGAGGCCAATAAAATTCTCAAGCATTGTTTAGCGCTAGCACCGCACCGTGGCACACACTTAAAGCCATTGCGTATGATGATTATGGGTATTCCTAACGTTGGTAAATCAACCTTAATGAACGCTCTGCTGAATCGCCGCGTGGCTAAAGTAGGCGATGAACCTGCGGTGACTAAAAGTCAACAACGCTTTGACATCAGTGAAACCATGAGTATTACTGATACGCCTGGCATGATGTGGCCGAAAATTCAATATGAAAGCGACGGCTATATGCTAGCCGCCAGCCACGCAATTGGGCGTAATGCAGTGATTGATGAAGATGTTGCCATTTTCTTAGCCAACAACCTACTTAAAAACTACCCCGCACTCATCAACACTCGCTACAAGCTAGACACCATGAAACATGAAGGTGGATTTTTAGATGTACTCAAAATGGATGGTGTAGATTTGCTCGAAGCCATCGCCAAACGCCGCTCATACAAACGCACCGGTGGTAAAAGTCAAATTGGGTTATGGGATATGGAAAAAACTGCAATCGCATTTTTAACCGACTACCGTAGTGGCGCAATTGGCAGAATTAGCTTAGAAACGCCATTGAGTCGTAATGAAATGATGCAAGTATTTGAACCCAATGTTGTTGATGATACCGCTGAAGAAGATGTAACTTAGACCAGCAAAATAGCCAATTATCTAAGCTTGTCTGTTGTTATTAAATACCGCTTAAATCGAAAAGACGAATAACAAAATGAAGTATAAAAACATAAGAGAAGAAGAGCTTAAGAACAAAGTTGGAGCAGATTGGTTTAAGCAATTTGATACCACTGAAATCATAGGCAATATTGATTTTACTGTTTTTCCAAAACAAGACAGCATTTTTGGCAGAACGCCGTTGCTTTGGGCTGAGGCCAAAACTGGTGATTTTGATGTTGCCACCATGTTTGTGCAATTAATACTCACCATTGGCAAAGCCCGCACCTTCGATAAAACCTTACCACCCGCATTTTTGGGTGCTTTTGATTTTAATAAAATTGCATTTGTGCCATATATCAAGGTGCAAGATATTTTTTATTTAAACGACTTTAACTGGAACGTCACCCCGAGCAATCATGAAACCAAAGAGTTTCAACTCATTAAAAACCGTATTGAAACAACACTTAAACAAAACACTGACATTTACCACTTTGAAAAAGATGAAAAAGACCTCAACAATTTTATTAAAAACAATGTGGCAAAAGCCACCACCGCCAGCAAACTAAAAATTGATAAAAACAACTTTATTCCTATTTATTTGCGCTGGTTAGAAACTGTAAAACCCAATATAGATGTGAATTGGGATGACCTTAAAAAAGCCAATATTTTAGATAGCGACTTTTATCTTGCGGACTTGTTTGTAGATGACAAAGACACACTAAATATTGATGATGACTCGACAATTCGAGATAACTTGTTTGTGGTTTTTGCAAACCAAGGCTACAAAATAGCCAAAGAAAACATCAAGCAAATGTTTGATGCCACCATCAGCCTAAAAAATAAAGAAGCCTACCAACAATTTTGGCGCCGCTATAAACGCCCGCCCATTAAAGAGTTTCAAGATTACATTATAGAGCGGCGCGATTTACTAGTGCCGCAAGATATACGCGAACGCAAAGGCGCCTTTTTTACGCCCCGCCGATGGGTAGAGCTTTCACAAAAATACATCACCGATTATTTAGGTGAAAACTGGCAAGACGATTACTTTATTTGGGATTGTGCCGCTGGCACAGGCAACTTGCTGGCAGGCTTAACCAATAAATACAATATTTACGCCAGCACCTTAGACCAAGCCGATGTCAACGTGATGCACGAGCGTATAGACCACGGCGCAAATTTATTAAAAAATCACGTGTTTCAGTTTGATTTTTTAAATGATGATTTCACCAAGCTGCCGCAAAGCTTGCAAGACATTATTAATGATGAAGAAAAGCGTAAAAAACTGGTGATTTATATTAATCCGCCTTATAAGAGAGGCTTGGGTGTGGCAAGTACAAAATGGCATCGTGAAGAGTTAGGCGGTGCAAAGGACGAGCTTTATGTTCAATTTATTTATCGTATCTACAGAGAAATTGCTGGCAGTAAGATTGGCATTTTTTCAAAGTTAAAATCACTAAACGCACCTGACTTTGAAACGATGCGGAATGTTTTCACTGCGAAACTTGAAAAGCTTTTCGTTGTGCCTGCAGACACATTCGATAATGTAAAAGGCAAATTTCCAATCGGTTTTCAGATTTATGAAACTGCCAAGAATGAGGTATTCCAATCTACTACAGCTGATGTTTTTGACGCCAACGGAGAGTTTTTGGGAGCAAAAGAGTTTTCGACATACAATAACTCCATTTTTCTTAATAAATGGCTTGTTAAGTTTAAAGACAAGCACTCTTCTATCGCTAAGTTAAACTTTAAGAGTAACGATTTTCAGCATCAAAATCGAAACTGTATTATTCACTATAGCAAGTCTGCTTCATTAGGAGATGGTGAGTTTTCTATTTCCAAGTCAAACCTTATCATTGCATCTATATACTTAACTATTCGCCATGTCATAGAAGCCACATGGTTGAATGACCGTGACCAGTTTTTATTTCCAAATGAGAGTTGGCGAACTGATTTAGAGTTTCAAAATGATTGCTTGGCTTATTCTCTTTTTCATGGTCAAAATAGCGTCAGTGCAAATGATGGCACAAACCACTGGACTCCCTTCACCGAACAAGAAGTGAATGCCAAAGAAAAGTTTACCAGCAATTTTATGACTGACTATATTAACGGCAAGCTAATAACGGAACAAAGAACGCAAGAAGGTTTGTTTGAAGACGAGGCAACAAGCGGCGTGCATAACGGCCAACCAAGAGAATTTTCAGATGAAGCCAAAGCGGTGTTTGATGCTGGGCGCGCACTTTGGCAGTATTACCACGCGCAGCCAAACATTAACGTAAATGCGAGCTTGTACGATATTCGTGAGTATTTTCAGGGTAGAAACGATGCAGGCAGAATGAATGCAAGAAGTGAGGATGCAACCTATACAGCGCTAATCGCTGAGTTGCGCGCTAAACTTAACGCGCTTGCCGACAAAATAAAACCCAAAGTTTACGAATATGGATTTCTTAAAGCATAACTACTGGCAAAATATATCAAATGCGCCTGATAAACACTAAGTTCAAGACAAACCCATCAGACTTCTTTGATTTAAACTATGATTTAATTTATTCACTTTTTTGCCAATTGCTTACTAAACTCAATATCTAGTTTACTGACACGTTTAGGCATTTGTGGGCCATAGGCATTCACAAACACCACAAAATCCTCCATCATCATTGGTTCACATAAACGAGTGGAGTCGCCACCGCCAGTAACTAGCAACAGGCTAAACATAGCGTCACTATTCATAGACATTGAATAGTTTTCGTTGCCACTACGTTTTTTTAGCCTATCAATCGCGGCACTGGCTTTGGTAGATCTTGCGCTCGATCGCATGCTATTCCTTTAATTTTACGTACTCATTTTCAAGCCAGTAATTATGGCATGCTTTAGTCATTTAATTGATAGCTTGTTAGCGTCTTAAACGTTAAAATCTAAGGCTTAAGTTTCGTTCAAAAATTCAAAAAAGCACTTCATGTTAAGTTCCCTGAATGCGCCTCAGCGCGACGCCGTTAAATACCTCGATGGTCCATTGCTAGTACTGGCTGGTGCTGGCAGCGGCAAAACACGTGTAATTACGCAAAAAATCAGTTATTTGATTGATGAGGCAGGCTATTCACCTAAAGAAATCGCCGCCATCACCTTTACCAACAAAGCTGCACGTGAGATGCAGGAGCGTGTAGGTAAGTTAATGGTAGGCAAAAACATCAAAGGTTTAACCATTGCGACGTTTCACTCGCTAGGCTTGCAAATGTTGCGCGCGGAAGCTTCGCTACTTGGTTATAAACCGCAGTTTTCAATCTTGGACTCATCGGATAGTTTTAAAATTCTTGCAGATATTTTAGCCACCACGGATAAGCAATTATTACGCAAAACACAATCGCAAATTTCACATTGGAAAAACGGTTTTGTTAACCCGGATCAAGCAAGAGCAACTGCCGATGAAGAACTTACACACGCTGCCGCCAAGGTCTATCAGCTATATCAACAAACATTAAAAGCATATCAAGCGGTTGATTTTGATGACTTAATTAAACTACCTGTTGAGTTATTTGACGAACACGAAGCTGCATTGAATAAGTGGCAACGTAAACTGCAGTATTTATTGATTGATGAATATCAAGATACCAACGCATGCCAATATAAACTGGTAAAAATGCTCACAGGCGTACGTGGGCAATTTACCGCCGTGGGTGATGATGACCAAGCCATTTACGGCTGGCGCGGTGCAGACGTAGAGAATTTACGCCAACTGACCGAAGATTTTAGTCAGTTAAAAGTCATTAAGCTAGAACAGAACTATCGCTCAACCATACGCATTCTACGGGGCGCCAACGCGGTGATTGCAAACAACCCCAAACTCTTTGAAAAGAAACTTTGGAGCGATTTAGGCACAGGTGATTTAATTCAGGTATCAGCAGCTATGAGCGAGGAGGCAGAAGCCGAATCTGTAATTATGAAGCTGCAAGCGCACAAGTTTGAAAACCGCACCAAGTTTTTGGACTACGCTATTCTTTACCGCGGTAACCATCAGGCGCGTATTTTTGAGCAGTACCTACGTAATCACAAAATTCCTTATACCATTTCAGGTGGTCAATCATTTTTTGATAAAGCCGAGATTAAAGACTTAATCAGCTATTTACGTTTAGTGGCTAATGAAGATGATGACCCTGCTTTCATCCGTGCGGCAACCACACCGAAAAAAGGCATTGGTAACACTACACTCGAACGTTTAGGCGAGTTTGCCAGCTTGCACAAAATATCATTGTTTGCTGCGGCATTTGAAGGCGACTTTCAAAATGACATTGGCAATAAACAATTAGAAGATTTACTCAACTTCTGCACCTACATTCAGAAAATTCAAGAACGTGCGGCACGCGACCCAGCAGGCGAAGTGTTGAATGATTTACTCACTACCATACAATACGAAGCATTTTTATATGATAGCGATGAACCGCGTGCCGCCGAAAGCAAATGGAAAAACGTGCTCGACTTTATTGATTGGCTTACTAAGAAAGGTGAAGCAAGTACTGAGTTTGGCAACGAAACTGAAGGTAAAAACTTACTAGAGCTCACACAAATGGTGTCGATAATAAGCATGTTAGAAGGCCGTGAAGATGGCGAACCTGATGCAGTTAAGCTATCAACCCTGCATGCAGCTAAAGGTTTGGAATTTGGTCATGTGTTTTTAATCGGCGTTGAAGAAGGCATCTTACCGCACCGCGAAAGTATAGATTTAGGCATTGCTGACCCCACAAAGATTGAAGAAGAACGTCGTCTTATGTATGTGGGCATTACTCGCGCTCAAAAATCATTGAGTATTTCATGGTGTAAAAAACGTAAACGTGCGGGTGAAATGCAAATGTGCGAACCTAGCCGCTTTATCGCAGAGCTACCCAAAGATGATGTGCGCCACTTTGGTAACCCATTTAATAAAGATCCAGAAGCCAGTAAAGAATTTGGCAAATCAAAATTGGCGAATATTCGGGCTATGCTTAACAATAACAATTAATTAGATTAAATTTAGTATCTACTTGAAACTACACATTAAATAGATGCTAGTTTCAGTTAAATTATTATTGACCTAAACGTCGACTATAACTCACTGCATAAGCTGCTGGGCGAGCTAACAATATCGGATCATCAGAAGCCTCAATACCATCTACTAAAGCCAGCGGGTTAAACATCGTGGCCTTCTCAAACTTTACCCCATCAGCATCTATATTTTTAAGCGTGAGCATACCTAGCTCAACTTGTTTTCTTGTTTCTGGCCATACTATTGTAGGATCATTCACAACATCTCCTTTATCAGCCAATTGCACCGCAATTTTAAATTGAGCTGGGGCTTTGCTTAAACGAATTGGTAGCTCCTCCATCAAGTAGTTTGGCGACTCTTTGGCAGCTTGCTCTTTTGTTAAAAATTCTGCACCGTTAATGGGTGTAATACGGTAACGGCCATACTGCGTTTCACCTTTTATATTAGTGAATTTAAATGCATTTACACCATAAAAACTTTCTGTTGCAAAACTAACCGGCGCAGGTTTCGGCATTTGCACAAAAGCCTGTGCTGCTGGATGTGACCCTAAGAACTGTTCAACTGGTGTTGGTTTTGCAGCGTTCGATCCACTCGCGGCTATCGAGTTGAGTAAGCCTAGAAAATCTTCAGGTTTTGCAGCAGGAAAGCCATTGGTAGAGATACTCACAATATCTGTGTATGCCCCATCTGCTAGCTTAAAGCGTATGGCCATGCCTTTAGGAAAGGATTTGCTAGCAGCATCCGCAATAGTTGGTAAACCTGTTGTATCTGAAAAGCGCACAGTGACTGGACTAGCTTTTGTTTGCAAATGTACCGCTTTGCTTAAACTAACAGCAGTCTTGGCAGGTATAAACTCACCTTGTACAACAATACCTTTTGCATGATTTGCACGATAGCCTTGATACGGACCGCCTGACAGCTTGGTGAGCGTGTTAACAATCTGTTCCACAACTGGTTTATCGCTTTCTGCTAGGCTAGCTTCTTCTGCATAAGCGTTAGGAATACTCAACACTAGTACTGAGAGTACTAAACCTTTTATACTCAAAAATGTGTACTTTGTGTTCATGATGATCTCCTAGATTTTAATAAAGTGAAACGTGTAAAGCTGATACATATATTCTAATTTAAGATGTTACTAATTTATTAATCAAACTAGCTCTTAGTAAAATGAGTCTGCTATTTAGTTCTGTCTACTCAGTTGGTGTGCAAGCGGTACTGCAAGCAATATGTGTATATACATCTGCCGCCTGAGCTTGCAGCAAGCTACCCTGCTCTTTTAGTATGATAATAACTCTGCGCTCATCTTAAAAAGTAAGCTTGGATTTATATATTAGCAAGCAATGTATAATGCGTGGTCTAGCAAGCTACGAAAATTTAAGCAGTGTAAATTAAACTACGACTGTACTCGCCATCCATTTAATAAAACAATCCTGAATGTCTTAATAAAGACTCATAGTACTGAAAGCAACAAAATCATGCCTTATATTACATTAGATAATGCCTCACTCGCCTTTGGGCATCACGCACTTTTAGACAAAGCCTCATTTCAATTGGATGCTGGCGAACGTGTAGGCTTAATTGGTCGCAATGGTGCTGGTAAATCCAGCTTATTAAAAGCTATCGCTGGCACCATTAAGTTAGATGAAGGCACCGTATGGCGTTCACCAAGCGCGCGCATTGTGTATGTGCCACAAGAGCCTGAGTTAGATACCTCACACACAGTATTTGAAGCAGTGGCTGAGGGTTTGGGCGGTTTGCAACAAACGATTATTGATTACCATCAAGTGACGCATGATATGGGCATGCCAGATGCAGACGTTGATGCTTTGATGGCTAAAATGCAGCACCTACAGCATGATTTAGATTCGCAAAATGGCTGGGCAGCGCAATCACGCGTTGAAACCGTATTGAGCCGCTTGAACTTAGATGCAGATGCATTGGTGTCTACCTTATCAGGTGGTTGGCGCAAGCGTGTTGCCTTGGGTCGCGCACTAGTAGCAGAACCAGAAGTACTATTACTGGATGAACCAACCAATCACCTTGATTTAGAGGCGATCGAATGGCTAGAAGAGCTATTATTAAACTTTAATGGTTGCGTGTTATTCATCACCCACGACCGGCGTTTTTTGAATAGACTGGCAACACGCATTACCGAGTTAGACCGCGGCATACTCACAGACTTTGTCGGTAATTTTGCAGACTATCAGATCAAAAAAGAAGAGTTAATCGCTGTAGAAGAAGTTCACGCAGCTAAGTTTGATAAATTTTTAGCACAAGAAGAAGTTTGGATACGCCAAGGTATTAAAGCACGGCGTACTCGTAATGAAGGCCGCGTACGCCGTTTAGAGGCACTGCGCCTAGATCGTGCAGCTCGTCGTGAACGTCAAGGCAATGTAAAGCTGAACCTAGATGCTGGCGAACGTAGCGGAAAACTGGTCGCTGAGCTAGATAATGTTAGCAAAGCTTACGGCAATAGAATGCTGATTAGCAACTTTAGCACGCGTATTTTGCGTGGTGACAAAATAGGCCTATTAGGCCCGAACGGTATTGGTAAAACCACATTGCTAAAGCTTATTCTAGGCGATATTGAAGCCGATAGCGGCAAGGTAGAGCGTGGCACTAAAATCAACGTCGCTTATTTCGACCAGATGCGCGAACAGTTAGATGAAGAAGCGACACTAGCAGATACTATTAGCCCGGGATCGGACTTCGTTGAAATTGGTAATGAACGTAAGCATGTGATTAGCTACTTAGAAGACTTTCTATTCCCGCCACAACGCTCACGCTCACCCGTGAAATCGCTTTCTGGTGGTGAACGCAACCGCTTATTACTTGCACGTCTGTTTGCCCGTCCTGCCAATGTATTAGTGCTAGATGAGCCGACTAACGACTTGGATATTGACACACTAGAATTGCTCGAAAGCTTACTGCAAGAGTTTGCCGGCACGCTATTCTTAGTCAGCCATGACCGTGCATTTTTAGAAAATACGGTGACACAAGTCATTGCCTTCGAAGGTAACGCCATACTCACTGAGTTTGGCGGCGGCTATGATGACTGGCAACGCTACACTCAACAACGTCTTGAGGATAAAAAATCACAGCAAGCTCAAGCGGCTAAGTCTAATGTAAAACCTAGCAACACTACTCAAGCTAAACCAAGCTCAAAGCTAAGCTTCAAAGAAGAAAAAGAGCTGGCGGCGATACCCGCAGAAATTGAGAAACTAGAGTTAGAGCAAGCAAGTATCAATGAGCAATTAGCTAATGGTGAGCTTTATAAGTCACAAGCTGCATTAGTCAAAACATTACAAGCTAGACTTATCGAAATTGAAAGTTTGTTAGAAAAGTCACTGACTCGATGGGAAGAACTAGACGCTAAAAGTCTTTAAACTGAAGATATTAAGTGATATTCTCATTACTTGATTTAATGAATGAAATAACTGTAAATAGTAAAATAAGTTAATTTCGTAAAGTGAATTCATGAAGCCTCTTGTTGTTCAAATATAAAGAGCCTTCATCTAGATGGTGAATCTAACTTCCAGCAGGTACTATATGCGCTGTGGTATTCTGCTAAATACAAAACTACTACTACGATTTTGGTACCCCCGACACGAATCGAACGTGTGACCCTCCCCTTAGGAGGGGGATGCTCTATCCACTGAGCTACGGGGGCGTATCAAGACTTCAGCTATTTTCTCACATTTCAATCCAACTCGTATTAGTGTTAACATAACTTATTGTTAATTACCTAGTGATAACTCACTAATCTGATAAAACCATACATATGACACTCAAGTTAATTTTTTACACCATCGTTTTGTTATTAGCAATTTTTGGGTATCGTAGCTATGCAGTGGCCGGAGACTCATTACAAGTTGGCGATGCCGCACCGAGCTTCACGCTGAATGATGCACAAGGGCAAACTCATTATTTATCTGATTACGCAGGTAAGTATCTTGTACTATATTTTTACCCTAAAGATGACACACCAGGCTGCACTAAAGAGGCGTGCCACTTTAGAGATGATATGTCTCAGCTTACAAAATTAGGCGCAAATATTGTTGGTGTTAGTGTAGATAATAGCGCTTCACATGCCGACTTTGCTAAGAAGTATCACTTACCGTTCCCTTTACTGATAGACGTTAATGGTGTGGTAGCAGAGAGCTATCACTCGCTAACGAATCTCTACGTTATAAAGATCGCCAAACGCCATACCTTTTTAATTGACCCTGCTGGGAAAATTGCCAAGGTATATACGAGTGTAGATACATCTAACCATTCGCAGCAAATTATCGATGATTTAAAACAACTACAGCATAAATCGTGAGTGACTTTTTAAACATTATTTGTATGCAGCATAGTAAGTTTTAAAATGTAGGTTAACTAAAATAATAATGAATTTCAGCCAAACACTACCATTAAATATTGTTCTAATTGTTATGCTACTGCCTTTAATCGCAGTCGGCTTTTATTACATTAAACTTAAAAACAGCGAGGAGCTGTGGAAGTTTGCATTAGAAGGTGCTGGTGACGGAGTTTGGGATTGGGACATAAGTAATGATAGCGCTAAGTTTTCTGATCGTTATAAAGAAATGCTAGGCTTTAGTAATAAAGAAATTGATAGCAGTATAAGAGAATGGAAAAACCGTGTTCATCCTGATGATGCAGCCTCACTTGATAGAGCCATAAGTGACTATCTATCAGGAAAAGCTGAGAAGTATATACACGAACATAGGCTTATCTGTAAAGACAGGACTATCAAGTGGGTGATGTCGCGAGGTATGATAGTAAAGCGCGATAAGCATGGCAAGCCTGTGCGCATGGTGGGTACGCATACCGATATCACCGCACGTAAATTATTAGAAACTCGCTTAGAAAACCTAGCGCATTTTGATGCTTTAGCAAATGTACCTAATCGTACACTATTTAACGATAGGCTTAAGCTAGCGCTATCTTATGCAAAACGTGAAAAAAAGATGCTTGCAGTCATGTTTATTGACTTAGATCTATTTAAAGAAATTAATGATTTATACGGCCACGAAACGGGTGACATCGTACTCAAAAAAGTCTCAAGACAACTAGTCTCATGTGTGCGCGAGTCTGACACTGTTGCACGTATGGGTGGTGATGAGTTTGTAATTTTACTACCTATTATTGATGAGATAGAGGATGTAAAGCTGGTCGCTAGTAAAATTGTAGAGGCGGTAGCACAACCGATTAAAGTCGCTAAGACGCATTTACATATTACTTGCAGCATCGGGATTGCCATCTACCCACAACATGGGAAAGACGAAAAGCTATTAGTAATTAATGCCGATATGGCAATGTATCAAGCTAAAAAGAGTGGGAAAAACCAAGCCAGATTCTTTGAAGAGGCTATGCTACACTAGATGCTTTGACGCACACATCAACGCATCCTAGGTTCAATTAATCAAAGTTTAATTAAGTAGGAACTGATTACACAAAGGCTGCTTTATTGCTTTGTAGATAATCGACTAGCTTAGTGAGTGGCCTGCCTAACAACACTTCTCCATCAGGGCTAATAACAGCAGCTTGATTTGATGCGAAAACTTCAAATAACTCTAACGCGCCTTTTGCCTGCCACTCAGGCCATCCTGAACTCAACAAAGACTGCAGCGTAGTATCTTTATCTGGAGACACGTAAGCAACATCTCGCCCAGTGATATGACTAAATGTGTCAGCAATCTCCTGACCTGTAAGCAACTCTGGTCCAGTTACGTTATAAGCTTTTCGCTCGTGACCACTAGTCGTTAAGATGTTGGCCGCAAATTCACCAATGTCTTTAACATTCAATGGTGCAAATTGACCCTCTCTAACTCCAAAGTACAAAGCACCTTGTTTTACCCCCTCTGCCCAACCAAGAAAGTTTTCTTGAAACCAGATAGTACGTAAATGCGTCCATGCTAAACCTGAGGCTTCAAGATATTTTTCTGCTTCACGGAACTGGCGCGCAAATAATATAGCTTCCCACTCAGCGCCGACAACAGAATAAAGCACAACCTGTTTCACCGATCCTACAGCAGCCGCTGCATCGATTGTATTTTTTGCATGTTGTGCTCTATTTTCGACATTACCCGGAATAATGAATACTTTTGTTACACCTTCAAAAGCAGCAGTGAGCGTTTCTGGCTCATCTAAGTTAATGACAGCAGCTTCAATTGACGGATATTGCCGCTTAATCTGCTGCCCTCTCTCTTCACTTCTTACGCCTGCACGAATGACAAATTGACCATTACTTTTCTGAATAAGTGACTCTATAGTTGCCATGCCATTGTTACCAGCTGCACCAATAATTAAAATTGCTTCTGTTTTCATTGCATTATTCCTAAAGTTTAAAAATTTCTAGTAAGGTAAGTCGAATAAAAGAAACTCAACATCGTTAGCATTTGTGAACTCAATTAAAGAAATATCTTTAACCTTTAAGGCATCACCAGTTTTTAATGTATTTCCATTCGCATCTACTTTTCCACCAACCACATGCACATAAGCGCTACGGCCTGCCTGTAGCTGATATTGGACTTGATCTCCAACATTCAGTATCGACGCATACAAATAAGCATCTTGATGAATTAACACAGAACCATCTTTACCGTCAGGTGAACCAATTAAACGTAAGCGACCAACTTTAGAATCCAAATCAAAGTGCTTTTCTTCATAGCTAGGCGCAATGCCCTTAACATTAGGTTCAATCCAAATTTGTAAAAAGTGGACTCGCTCATCACTTGAGTGGTTAAACTCGCTATGTCGCACGCCTGTACCAGCACTCATTCTTTGCACATCACCATATTTGATAACAGAGCCAGTACCCATGCTATCTTTATGTTCTAAAGAGCCACTTAAAACATAAGTGATAATTTCCATATCTTCATGTCCATGAGCTCCAAAACCTTTACCAGCTTGGACACGATCTTCATTAATCACAAGCAACGGACCAAAGCCCATGGCTTCTGGATTGTAATAATGACCAAATGAGAATGAATGGTTTGATTGTAACCAACCATGGTCTGCGGCACCGCGGCTACTGTTTTTATGAATCTCCAACATGGTAATCTCCTTTAAGTATTTACAAAACCATCAATAAATTAGAATATAATTATTGTCTAGTTAATATTGTTTATTAAGCATGTGTGCAGTATGGGCTATAGAATGTCTAATAAAAAACGGAAATAATATCAACCTATCATCGAAAAAGTCGAATGTTTAGAATTAGCTTAGATGCTTTGCTTATACTGGATGCTATTGATCGTCTAGGATCTTTTGCCGCAGCAGGAAGTGAGCTATATAAAGTTCCCTCAACGATTTCATACACCGTGAGTAAGCTCGAGCAAGACTTGGGTGTGCAAGTATTCAAGCGCCTAGGCCCCAAAGTCACGATTACTAAAGCGGGAATTGAGTTATTAAAAGAAGGCCGTCACTTACTAAAAGCTGCTACTGATTTGGAGCATCGGGTTCGAAGGGTCGCATCAGGCTGGGAAACCGAACTCACAATAGGTATGGATTCAGTTTTTTCGCCAACTTCATTGATTCATGATGTTGCTGAGTTTTACAAGGTTGCCGATTTGACAAGATTGAAATTTTCTCAGGAAACGCTATCAGGCACTTGGGAAGCGCTACTTGATAGGCGAGTAGACCTATTGATAGGAGCAGCTGGTGAAGGTCCTTCTGGAGGTGGCTACCACTTGCATCTCATCGGCTATATAAACTTTGTATTTGTTATTTCTCCAAATCATCCTTTAGCCAGAATACACAGACCCTTGAGCAAAGCTGACCTTAGTCTACATCTCGCTATTACTGTCAGCGATACTGTTAGAAAAATGCAGCCAAGAACTGTAGGTCTACTTTTTGGTCAAAGTACCTTAACTGTATCTAACATGCGCGCGAAATATGAGTTTCAATTGGCTGGTATGGGTTTTGGGTTTCTACCTGAGCCTCTTGCACGTGAAGCTATTGCGTTGGGGCTATTAATCGTAAAAGAAGTAGACGAGCCGCGCAAACCTGAACCAATCTATCTAGCGTGGCGCACAGAAGAAGTGGGCGCTGGGTTAGCTTGGTGGATAGATAAGATGAAAAGCCCTGACCTATTAGAAAGGTTATGGTCTACCTACAACAGTAGTGCTGCTTCAGAGAAATAAAAAAGACCTACAAAAATGTAGGTCTTTTTTAGTATTTGGTGCCCGGAGCCGGAGTCGAACCGGCACACCCATAAGGCGAGAGATTTTAAGTCTCTTGTGTCTACCAATTTCACCACCCGGGCAGATGGAAGGTCTACATCAAATTGCGGAGCGTATTCTAACACTGTAATGCATATTTTTATAAGCTAAAATTTATTTTTTTTAAGTAAAATTAAAAATATTTATATATTTTCACTTTCATCAAAATTCAAGCTAACATTAAGTATAGGAATAGAGGCCTAAGCCTTCGCTTTACCTTTAAGGCTGTACATATTCATTGCTAATGGAACTTCACTGCGTCGCTTTATTTTTCTGCTCACGTATTAGCTCTACCCGGCGATTAACCGAGTTGCCTTCTTTTGGGTCATTTTCAGCAATAGGCTTGCTATAGCCGTAACCCTTGGCAGATAAGCGTTTAGCATCTATGCCTTTTTTAATAATATAGTCCATCACTGCTTTAGCACGCTTCTCAGATAAGAGCTGGTTGTAATCTGCCTTTGAAGTATCTCTTTGATCGGTATGCCCTGCGACCTCTACGTTTGAGTCGCCCCACTCCTTCAAGGTATTTATCGCACTATCTAACACAGGATATGAAATTTCTTTAATTTTAGCGCTGTTAGTTTCAAACTGCACATCCGGTACAACCTTATTTGCCATTGGTTTCACTTCAATCTTTGCTGGCTCTACAACTACCGGTTTAGGCACAGTGATAGTCGAGCTTAGTGGTTTTGCATCAGCCAACAGCGCTGCTTTATCTACAATCTCTTGGACTGGTGACTCGACCTGACACACATTTTCATCATCCATATAGCTTTCGCGCTTGTACTCAGGTAAACCACCACGTGCGGCGCCAATTTTATTCAATAACGCTCCTTGAGCTGCATAAGTTCTTGCATAGGCCGCTTGAATATCGTACTCCACATTTGCAAGCGCACGTCTAGCTTGAAAGTACTCATTTTCAGTATCCAACAAATCTAATAAGGTACGTTGACCAATATCAAATTGCTTGCGGTAAGCTTCGCGCGCATTCTCAATAGAGTTTTTATGCGCTGTACGATACTTCTCCTGTTCTTTTAACTGCTGAATATCGTTATAAGCAATCACTACTAATTGACGAGTATCGACACAGGCTTTATCACGCAAGTCTTTAGAGTTGTTAAGCTTTTCTGCTGTTTGCTTAATCGAGTTTTGGTCTGAGAATCCATTAAATAAATTGAAGTTCATGGTTAGCTCAAGTAAGTCTGCCGCATTTGAACTAAACCTACCGTCATTGCTAACGCCTAAGTTCTTACGCGCTTGTAGATCTAGCTTAGGATAGTAACGTGACTCTTTAGTTTTAATCTCATCCTTGCTGGCTTGAATGTCTTCAACCGTTGAAAGTAAATCGGGATTTTGATTATATGCAACCTTTAATGCCTCCGCAGATGTTGACTCCACTCCGGTATTAAAAAATGTGGGTACTTCTAACGTTTCTGGTGGAAGCTCACCATATAGACGTTGCATACGCGCCGTAACGTCATGCAAATTCGTTGTTTCAGTTAATAAGTTCGCCTCAGCTAAAGCTAAACGCCCAGCAGCTTGCTCTAAATCGACCTTGCGCGCAACACCGGCGCTCACACGCTCTTGGATACGGTCAAATAGTTGCTTATGTATAACGTAGTTTTCTTTTGCATACTGGCTTAACTCGCGATAACGACCTGCATCTATGTACGCGCGCACGAATTCTAGTGCAGTGTTTTGCATTGCACTTTGCAGCTCATAATAACGTACACGGTTAGCATGGCCTAGACGCTTAACTTCATTACTTGTAGCAAAGCCGTCAAAAATCATTTGACGCAAAACCAACTCATTATTCGAGCGAGGAATATTGGTACCGTCACTAGGCTTAATTAGCTCTTCTTGCTTTCTATAGGTAGAGACAATATCTGCTTTTGGAAGGAAGTTACCCTTTACTACATCCTGCTCAAAGCCTGATTCTAGAAAACGGTGATAACGTGACTGCACTTCAGGATTTGCCGTAACAGTTTTCTCTACCATTTCTTTTAAAGTAATTAACGAGCCTGCACTATAGCCAACATTACTAAATGTAACACCAACACTAGAAGCTAAGACCAGAGCAATTAATTTGTATTTAAAATTTTGATTCAAAATATTTTCCTTTAAAATTTCAGTAACTGCCCAATTGCTATTCACAGCTATTATCTAAAAATACAATTTTTAGTCTGAAATTTACTGCTCTACGTTTAGTGCGTATTAAATCGGTTATAGAAAACACGAGAGCTTACAATTGATTAATACGCAAGACTTTGCCAATCAGATGCAAACTCCAATAGTTTATTTATATTATTTTTAGCGCTTAACTGCCGCAGCCAATAATACGATTTCCGCGTCACTTAATCAATAAGCACATGTTTTATTTGAATAATTCAGGCCTTTAATAACAATACTTCACATTGCAGGCACAATTGTACTTGATAGATATCAAGTTTACTGTCACCCAATTGGGTGTGAGTTAGGCTTGAATATTCTAAAAATAAGCTCATACAAGCCTCTTTTATATAGCTCAATTAAAAAGCTGTTGTAAAAACCTGTTGGTTTAGTATTTAAGTTGATTGATAATGATAGCCTTGCTTAATAAGTCAACATTTTAATGTCAACTCCTAATGGCAGTAAAACAAAACTACCCGCACTTACTTTAGCCGCACTTGGCGTAGTATTTGGTGATATCGGTACAAGCCCTTTATACACAATCAAAGAAGTGTTCTCAGTAGGCACTCACCCTGTACCGCTTACCGAAGCTAATATGTACGGCATATTATCGCTGATTGTTTGGGCGCTTATTATGGTGGTGTCGGTCAAATATGTTGCATTTATTATGCGCGCAGACAACCGCGGTGAAGGCGGCATTATGGCCCTACTCGCATTAGCGAGCCATAATGCAGGTAGCAATATTAAGAAGCAACACTTAATTATGTTATTAGGCATTCTAGGTGCGTGTATGTTTTATGCTGACGGCATGATTACACCAGCAATTTCAGTTCTATCCGCAGTGGAAGGGCTCGAGCTTTCCGCACCAATACTACACCCACTTATCCTACCCATTACATTAGTCGTATTATTTGTCTTGTTTTGGGCGCAAAGCAAAGGCACTGCATTAGTAGGCGCTTTATTTGGGCCAATAATGCTGCTGTGGTTTGCCACTTTAGCTATTTTAGGCATACAAAGTATTATGCAGAACCTCAGTATCCTACATGCATTAAACCCTATCTACGCAATTCATTTTTTCACAGTAAGTCCATGGATTGCTTTTGTTGCACTAGGTGCCGTAGTGCTAGCCGTGACCGGCGCAGAAGCTTTGTATGCCGATATGGGACATTTCGGGCGTCTTCCTATTAGACTTGCTTGGTTTGGCTTTGTTTTGCCCGCATTAATTTTAAACTACTTCGGACAAGGCGCACTTATATTGCAACATCCAGAATCTGTAAAGAATCCATTCTATTTACTTGCTCCCGAATGGATGCTTTTTCCACTTATTATTTTGGCCACACTTGCAGCCGTCATCGCTTCACAGGCGGTCATTACAGGCGCATTTTCCGTTTCGCGCCAAGCTTTGCAATTAGGCTATTTGCCTCGCATGCACGTTGAACATACTTCCGAAAGCCAAGAAGGCCAAATTTATATGCCACGCGTCAGTTGGGGCTTAATGGCTGCAGTGATGGGCTTGGTATTAGCCTTTAAGTCGTCGGGTAACTTAGCCGCTGCTTATGGGATTGCGGTAACTGGTGACATGGTAATTACGACCCTGCTAGCAGGTATAGTGTTTCATAATCTCTGGGGCTGGAGCAAATTGCGTACAGGCCTATTAGTGGCTATGTTTCTAACCGTAGATATTGCATTTTTTAGTGCTAATGTCTTGAAGATTCCTGATGGCGGTTGGGTGCCGCTTGCAATCGGTATTGTAATTTTTACATTAATGCTCACATGGAAAACAGGCCGAGCAATGGTTTACACTAGGCTTAGAAATGAAGCAATGGCGCTAGACCCATTTATTGAAGCAATCGGAACGCATCCTCCAACACGAGTACCTGGAGTCGCGCTATTTATGACCCCTAACCCAGATGGTGTGCCGCACGCAATGCTACACAACTTAAAGCATAATAAAGTATTACATGAGAAAATTGTAATCCTTACAGTGAGGTTCTTAGATTACCCACACACCTCTGAAGAAGAAAGAGTTAAGCTAGAAATTCTGCCGCATGAGTTTTATAAGGTAACCGTGCAATACGGTTTTAAAGATGAGCCAGACTTACCGCGTGACTTACAGCTTTGCACTGAAAAAGGCTTAGTATTAGATGAGATGGACACTTCATTCTTTATCGGCAAAGAGATTCTAATTGCCAGCGGCAAGTCTGGTATGGCTTTTTGGCGCAAGAAGATATTTATTGGTTTATTTAGAAGTGCTGAGACAATCACCAATCAATTCAAACTACCGCCAAACCGAGTGATTGAGTTAGGCTCTCAATTAAAAATTTAACAATTATCGACTATTTCATATTCAAATTTATACTAGACTCATGCATTAAAAACCTTCATATCGAACAACAAAACTATTATTCATTTAAGCATTAAAACCCTTCAAGCCTTAGGAGTAAGCATGAAAAAGCTGACTATTATTTTATTGACAGCCATGTCATTACAGTTTATCGGTTGCGCAACCACTACTAAAGATAGTGTGTCTGGTGTAAATCGCTCGCAATTCATGTTACTGCCTGCATCGCAAATCGTGACTATGTCTAGCCAATCCTACACACAAACCTTACAAGAGTCACAAAAGAAAAACACGCTCAATACTGACAAAGTACAACTAGAACGTGTACGCGCTATTTCCAATAGACTGATTTCACAAGTTAGCGTATTTAGACCAGATGCTGCGCAATGGAAATGGGAGGTCAACGTTGATAAGAGTGAGCAAGTTAACGCCTATTGTATGCCGGGTGGAAAAATCATGGTATTAACGGGCTTAATTGATCAATTAAAAGCCACAGATGATGAACTAGGTGCAGTTATTGGCCATGAAATTGCGCATGCGCTACGCGAACATGGTCGTGAGCGCATGTCACAAGCCTATGTACAACAGTTTGGCTTACAAGCATTAGGCGCAATGCTATCCACTGGCACTAGTGCGGCTGTTGGCAATGCGTCTATGCAAGCCGCAAACGTTGGCTCACAGCTGTTTTTCGCTCTACCTAATAGCCGCCTACAAGAAACTGAGGCAGATAAAATTGGCTTGGAACTCTCAGCACGCGCTGGATTCAATCCAGAGGCAGCCATTACGCTATGGCAAAAAATGGGTAAATTAAGTGGAAATAAACCTTCAGAATTCTTTAGTACCCACCCTTCTGATAGCACGCGAATTACCGAGTTACAAAAACTAGTGCCAAAAGTAAAACCGCTATATGAAGCCGCTAAAAGAAGATAATTAAAATCTATAAAATTAGCTAGTTATTAACTAGTTAAAGCTCATGTCAGATATTCAATGCCTAACATGAGCTTTGTTTTTGGCGAAACCACACTTTAGGTTAAAATAATGTTTTTATTAAATCAACAACCCTGAGAGCATTATGGATCCACGTCAAAGTATTATCGAAGCGGCTTTTGAAGACCGCGCTAACATTAACCCTAGCAACGCATCTACGGAAATTAAAGCAACTGTCGCTTCTTTAATCGCGGATTTAGACGCAGGTACACTTCGTGTTGCATCTCGTATCGGTGATAGCCAAGATTGGGAAACACACCAGTGGCTTAAAAAAGCCGTATTGCTTTCATTCCGCCTAGAAGATAACACTTTGTTAGATGGCGGTTGCACTAAATACTACGACAAAGTACCTCCAAAATTTGCTGACTACACTGAAGAGGATTTTAAAGCGGGCGGCTTCCGTGTCGTGCCAAATGCAATGGTGCGTCGTGGTTCATTCATTGGCAAAAACGCAGTGTTATTACCTTCATATGTCAATATTGGCGCTTACGTTGGCGAAGGTACAATGGTAGATACATGGGCAACTGTAGGTTCATGCGCACAAATCGGAAAGAATGTGCATTTAAGTGGTGGCGTTGGCATCGGTGGTGTATTAGAGCCAATTCAAGCAGGTCCAACTATCATTGGCGACAACTGCTTCATCGGTGCACGTTCTGAAGTGGTTGAAGGCGTGATTGTAGAAGACAATTGCGTGATTTCTATGGGTGTTTATATCGGCCAATCTACTAAAATTTACGACCGAGAAACAGGCACGGTGACTTATGGTCGCATTCCTAAAGGTTCAGTTGTGGTCTCTGGCAACTTACCATCCAAAGATGGTAGTTATAGCCTTTACTGTGCAGTAATCGTTAAAAAAGTAGATGAAAAGACACTAGGCAAAGTTGGTATTAACGAACTTTTACGTGGTATTTAATCACGATATATTTTAACGCCTAGTTGGCATGCATAGCTGTCATAATTTCGACAGCTACATATTCGTTTTGGTCGTTAGCATTTAAGTAGCGCCATTGTATAAATAAGCTGCAAGCAAGTATATACCACGCTTTTGCAGCTTTTTTTACATCTCAATAAAAGAGGGTTTTGGTATGGCATAAACATTGCATAAGCTCATTTAACTATTTTTATAGGCGCTCTAACTCTTCTTGAGTATAGATAATTTAGTCACAATGAGTAATTACAATATAAAGTTAATCGTACTTTCTATGCTGCTGGGTTATTTTGCAGTATTACTTACCTTTAATTTAGTCGGCAAGCTATATAAATCGCAAGCTAATGATAAAACTAACTTATTAGCGTATAGCAGCATAACGATTGGCTCTAGTTTGTGGGCTATTCACTTTATTGAGGTCTTAACTTTTCTGGTTGTTAAATCCGCGAGCTTCACCATAATCTATTTAGCGCTTGCTTGGCTTGCTGCACTTTTATTTTCTGCAACCATATTACATATTTCCAGCCAAAAAACACTTTCAGCCAATACCTTAATTATCGGAAGTCTAATTGCAAGCCTATTTGCTTTTAGTGCTTTCTACTTCAGCATTGTCTCAGTGGGAATGCAATCTGCTATTACATTTACCCCATTGATTAGCTCAATTGCTATTACTACTACCTTTTTGACCACCCTACTCAGTACACTTATATTTTTTTGGAATAAAAACCACTCCGGTAAATACCAACTACTAACAAGATCAATTTTTTCGGTTTTAATCACCTTAGCAGTCGCTGGAGTGCAGCTAGTATATATGGCCTCGATTAAAGCCCCGATAAGTATCTATAACAGCATAAACACACAGTTCGAAAGCACACTATTAGGTGTCACTATCGCACTAGGGCTTATTTGCTTGTTTTTAACAGGATTTATTATTGCTGTTTTTTACTACAAATTTGACTATGATAAATTTAAAATCAATAGCTTAAAAACTGAGGATTCAAAAGAAGTAAGTCGACAAGCATTAGTTGACACCTTAACGCAATTACCTAATCGTCGAGCTTTAATGAGCCACCTAGAAGCAGCTACCAAAAGATGTGATAGAAATGGCTCTAGCTTAGCGGTAGCTTTTATAGATGTTGATAACTTTAAACAAATCAATGATACTCTTGGTCACCAAACTGGTGATCAAGTACTACAAAAAATAGCTAAAAGATTAATTACCGCTGTTCGCGGTTGTGATGAGGTAGCGCGAATTGGTGGCGATGAGTTTATTGCCGTGATTGAAGAAGTTGACTCATACGAAGACTGCATCACGGTAATTGAGCGTATGGTGAACACCGTACGCGAGTCATGCATTATCAATGGTATTGAAGTGGATCTCTCAATTTCCGTTGGCGTAGCTATTTACCCTAAAGATGGCAACACTCAACAACTCATTAGTGCAGCTGACACTGCTATGTATCGAGCGAAAAAAGATGGTAAAAATCAATACCGCTTCTTTGATAACGAAATTGCATCTGCAGCAGATTATTTACTTGAAATGCAGCATGATTTGAAAAGTGCCTTAGCAAATGATGAGCTAAAACTTTACTATCAAATTAAAATTAATAGCATCACGAGAGAGCCGGTAGGTGCAGAGGCATTATTACGCTGGGATCATCCAGTAAAGGGCTTACTGCACCCAAGTGACTTCATGCTGGCGGCAGAGAGGTTTGGCTTAAGTTACGCAATTAGTGACTGGGTAATTGAAGAAAGTTGTCGCACTTTACAGCAGTTAACAAACCTTGGTATTCGATTCAATTTCTCAATTAATATATCGCATCAGCAAATGATTAACGCAAACTTAGTCAGCAATATCAACGCCATGCTAAGTAGATATAACTTACCTAAAACAAGCTTAATCATAGAGATGACCGAGTCTACGGCCCTTAATAACCAGGGAATACTCAACAATCAACTCGCTCGCTTTAAGGAGGCTGGTATCAAAGTCACACTTGATGATTTTGGTACATACTCCTCTAGCTTAACTAACCTCCGGAATTGGCAAGTAAGCGAGTTAAAGCTTGACCCAACATTCATTGAAGATATAGAAACAAACCCTAGGACACGTGGTGTGATTCAAGCAGTCATTAAACTTGCCCATGCGCTAGATTTAAACGTCGTAGCTGAAGGCATTGAAACAGAAGGTCAACGTCTACTGCTGACAGAGCTTGGCTGTGATGAGATGCAAGGCTACTTTATCTCTCGTCCACTGCCTGAGGAACGCTTAATCGGCTTGCTCAAAAATTTAGATCTTAATTTTACTGAAGATGGCCAGTTACCTTTTAAAGTCATAAGTAAGACCTAGCACCTAATACAACATAGGGTTAGTTTATTAGTACTCGTCACATTCAAATATCCAACTCAAACGCATATATTTTATTACGCTAACTTATCAACACAAACTTAGTACTTTGGGTTATTTATGTAGTGTATTGCTGTAAAATGCGTTTTTACTATAAATTACTTATTTTAAAGACTATTCTATGCAGCTATTTGGTATTCCTAACTGTAACACCGTTAAAAAAACTCGCGACTGGCTAACCGAGCACAATATTGCTTACGAGTTCCATGATTTCAAAAGAAACGGTGTCGCTCAATCACTACTTGAGACTTGGTTAGAGCAACAGCCTTGGGAAAAGCTAGTTAACCGTGCGGGTATGACATGGCGTAATTTATCTGAGACTGAAAAATCTGCAGTATTCGATGCACCCTCAGCAATCAAATTGATGTTAGAAAAACCCTCTGTGATTAAACGCCCTGTTTTAGTTAAAGACGGAAAAATTGTTTGCTTAGGATTTACTGAAGCAGCTTACAAAGAACTACTATGACAAACCCAAACATACAGAGCAAAACCCTCAGTCTAGCCATAGACTTGCTTACTCGTCGCTCCGACACACCTGAAGATGCCGGCTGCCAAGACTTGATGATTTCACGCTTGGAACCACTTGGCTTTAGATTTGAGCGTATGCGCTTTGGCAAAGTAGACAACTTGTATGCTAGGCGTGGCACAACAGGTCCACTGTTAGTGTTTGCAGGCCATACCGATGTTGTACCCACTGGCCCATTAGATAAATGGCATACACCACCATTTGAGCCTACCATCAAAGACGGTATGTTGTACGCACGTGGTGCGGCAGACATGAAGACCTCACTGGCAGCGTTCATTACCTGTATTGAAGAATTTATCGCTGAAAATCCAAGTCACACAGGCTCCATTGGCTTGTTAATAACGTCTGATGAAGAAGGCGTGGCGGTAGATGGCACGATAAAAGTGGTTGAAGTACTAAAAGCACGTGGTGAAATGATTGACTATTGCATTGTTGGCGAGCCGACTAGCAATAAGGTAGTTGGCGACATGATTAAGAATGGTCGCCGCGGTTCTCTCTCAGGCAAGCTTACCGTTAAGGGCATACAAGGTCATATTGCTTACCCGCATTTAGTAAAAAACCCTATTCATTTAGTAGCACCTGCTATTAAAGAGATGGTCGAAACAGTTTGGGATAACGGTAACGAATACTTTCCACCCACTTCATGGCAAATTTCTAACATGAACGGCGGCACAGGTGCCACCAACGTGGTTCCAGGCGAAGTGGAGATCCTATTTAACTTCAGGTTTTGCCCAGAACATAATAATGAAGGTAGCACTGAAGCAAATTTAAAGTCGCGCATACACGCTATTTTAGATGCTCATCAGCTCAACTATCACTTGGAGTGGGAGTACTCACCACCCTATATCACGCCACGTGGCAATTTAGTTGAGGCGATTACAGAAGCTATTGAGCAGGCTTATGGCGTAACACCCGAGCTATCAACCACTGGCGGCACTTCGGATGGTCGCTTTATCGCGGACATTTGCAAACAAGTCATTGAGTTCGGCCCGCTCAACGCAACAATACACAAACTCAATGAGTGTGTAAGCGTAGCGGATATTGAACCGCTAAAAGAAACCTATAAATTAACGCTACAAAAATTACTCAAATAAAGAACGCCATGGCAAATAAGCTTACCCAAAATCAAAGTGTTATCAATGAACTAATCACCATTCGTGACTGGATACGCTATGCTGTTAGCCAATTTGAGGCCTCAGATGTTTTTTATGGGCACGGTACTGATAACGCTTACGATGAAGCGGTTTGGCTCATCATGAGCGCACTTCATTTACCTATGGATACGCTCAATAACTTTTTAGATGCACGTATGACTACTGAGGAACGAGTTAAGCTAGTTAACTTTATTAATCAACGTATCACCCAACACACACCAACCGCCTATCTCTTGAAAGAAGCATGGTTGCAAGGCTTAAAATTTTACGTAGACGAACGCGTGCTCATTCCACGCTCATTCATTGCTGAACTACTTGTAGACGGCTTAAGTTCATGGATTGAGTTTCCTGAAATGGTTGAGACTGCTGCGGATATTTGTACAGGCAGTGGTTGCTTAGGTATATTGCTAGCTAGCGTGTTTCCAAATGCAGCAGTTGATGTGATTGACATTTCGCAAGACGCCATTGATGTTGCCAATATCAATATTGCAAACTACAGCTTGCAAGAGCAAGTGACTGCGATTAAGTCAGACATGTTTACTGCACTCAAAGGCAAAAAGTACGACTTAATCATTAGCAACCCTCCTTATGTAGATGCACCATCTATGGCAGCACTGCCACAGGAATATCAAAACGAGCCACAACTAGCGCTAGGTAGCGGTGATGCGGGTTTAGATCATACGCATACTATTTTGCGTGAAGCTGCCAATTACCTGAATGATGATGGCATATTGATTGTCGAAATTGGCCACAATCGTGAAGCGCTAGAAGCCGCCTATCCCAACATTATATTTAACTGGCTAGAAGTCTCGTCAGGTAACGAATTTGTATTTTTACTCACTAAGTCACAGCTTATATAGGCATTATTTTGAACACACAAGCAAGCAAGCAAACCATCAGTAATACAGTCATTAATAACACCATTAACTGGCAAGAAGCCAACAAAACCAAAACAGGTACTTGGCACTCTGAAAATGCCGCGCCGGTACCAAAGCGCGTTCAAATTGCAGATGACACCACTAAAGCCGACGATGCTTACAAGCTTTGTTGTGAAGGCACGGCCTTACTTTGGCGTGGCGACTTCCAAAATGCCAAAATGTTGTTGCAAGCGCTTTCACGCCGCATAGATCGCCCAGGTAAAAAACCAAAAAAACCAACAACAACCATGTTGGCAGCATTTCATTTACACCGCCAAGCGCAGTCACAAAAAGCGCGTATTTTAGGCATGTTAGTGATAGAGTTAAATGTCGGTTACAACATCAACTTACGCCGTGCACCAGATGTAAAAGCTGCTTGTGAACATGCCTATGGCAAAAGTACACACTCTATTGTGGTGTCTTTACGTGAGATTTTAGGTTTAGTTGGGGCTTACGAGTGGAGTAAGAATGGTGTCGACATCCCAGTCATCAACAATAAAATATTCCCAAGCTATGGCGTATTTTCACCTATTCGTGGGGAGTATTTAGACTTAGTTGACGTCACACCACTGCCAATTCCATGTAACTTAGCTTTTGACATTGGTACAGGTACAGGCGTATTAGCGGCTATTTTAGCTAATCGCGGCATTACCAATATCGTTGCCACAGATACCTCGCATCGCGCTTTAGATTGCGCGCTGAAAAATGTCAATCTATTAGGCTTAAAAAATAACGTTAAACTAGTTGAGGCGAATTTGTTTCCCAGTGCAGAGTATGGCAAAGCAGATCTAATCGTCTGCAATCCACCATGGTTACCTGCACACCCTAGCTCAGCGCTTGAATCTGCAATTTACGATGAGAAAAGTAAAATGCTCAAAGGCTTTTTAAATGGCTTAAACGCACACTTAAACACTAACGGCGAAGGCTGGTTAATTCTCTCTGACTTCGCAGAGCATTTAGGGCTAAGGACGCGCGAGGAGTTGTTGGGGTGGATTGCAGAAGCTGGTTTGAAAGTTATTGAAAGAACCGATACCAAAGCACGACACGGCAAAACACTGGATGCGAGCGACCCTTTACATGCCGCTCGTAAGGCTGAAGTTACGTCGTTGTGGCGTTTAATGAAGGCTTAAGTTCTACAGTTTAATATAAAAAAAGAGGTGGTTCTAAAACATAGAACCGCCTCTTTAAATATTCGCACACTGTAATACTTGAATCAGTGCAGTTAAATCCTAAACTTAGCCTAACCGCGACCGCGATTTCTATCGCTTTTCTTTTGCATGTTAGCTTTTTGAACATCAGATGCCGGTAAATCACTGCTCTGTCTAACTCGCCGATTGACAGGCTTTCTGGGCACAGGTTTTTTAGCAACGGTCGAATCAGACTTTGTACGATACGGTCTAGTTTCAGCCGAAGTGGCATCACGTGGCGGTCTATCCAATGCACTCACGCGCTGTTTGCGTACTTTAGGCGTAAATACGGTTGTGGCTTTTAGTTTTTCACGTTGTGTAAGCTGTCTTAATGGAGCGCTAGGCACTGGCAAGTCTGCCCACTCCAACAAGCCAACCACTTCTTTTTGCTCTAGCTTTAACATACTGCCGCGCTTAACGCGAGGTGGCAAATTCACGGGACCAAAACGTACACGCATCAGGCGGCTCACTGGCAGCTGAAACGCTTCAAACAAACGGCGAACTTCACGATTGCGACCTTCACGCAGAATGACTTGATACCAATGATTTGCACCCTCACCGCCCTGCGCGCTAATGCTGTCAAAGTTTGCTGGGCCATCTTCTAGCTCAATCCCCTCTTTCAGCTGTGTCATTTGACCTTCAGTCAACTCGCCAAAAATACGCACCGCATATTCACGCTCAACTTCATAGCGCGGATGCATAAAGCGATTCGCTAACTCACCAGACGTAGTAAATATCAACAAGCCACTGGTATTCATATCCAAACGACCTATGGCGATCCATTTACCATTTTTCACTTTTGGCAACTTATCAAATACGCTCGCACGGCCTTCAGGGTCATCTTGACTAACGATTTCACCTTCAGGTTTATGGTAAATCAATACTTGCGGCAACTCAGCTATAAATGGAAGCTTTACAGGACGACTGTCTAAGCGCACCGTATCAAACTGCGTCACGCCTTGACCTTGCATTGCTGGTGCACCGTTCACTGTGACGCGACCACTCGCAATTAACGCTTCCATGTCACGGCGTGAGCCTAAGCCAGCCAACGCTAATAGTTTATGCAAGCGTTGCGTAGGTTCTGGCGGTGCGTTAGCGTCTGTTTCTAATTTAGTAAAGCTAGTTTTAGGGCGACGAGGGGTCGCTTGCGGGTCGCGTTGCGTTTTAAAAGGACGTGCCATATTGATAAACTATTGATTGCAAAAGCGCATTTTACCGCAGTTAGCAGAAATCGCCTCGGATTATATAAGCTAGATTAAAAATCCGTATTGAAATAGCTGAAAATCCAGTCCAAAAGCTTTGAATCACCTTTTTATAAATCCAGCTGTATTTCAGTTTTTACAAAGTCTTCCATTGCTGGCAACTCTGCAAGCGACCTCAAATTAAGATCATTTAAAAAATGTTTAGTTGTTGCGTACAATGAAGGCCGGCCAGGCACCTCTCGTTGCCCCACTATGTCTACCCAGTCTCGCTCCTGTAGCTGACGCATCACATTGGGATTCACTGCTACGCCGCGAATTTCTTCAATATCACCGCGGGTCACAGGCTGCCTATAAGCAATAATCGCCAGTGTTTCCATCACTGCACGCGAGTATTTGGGTTGTTTTTCAGGATTTAGTCGAGCTAAAAATGTGACGTATTCAGTTCGTGCTTGAAAACGATAACCCGTTGCAACTTGTACTAACTCCATTGTACGCTCCTCCCAGTCCTGCTTAAGCTCATCCAGCAACATGCGTAACGTGGCGCGCTCTATACGATCTACAAACATCTTTTGCATATCATCTAAGCTAAGCGGTTGCCTCGAAGTAAGTAAGGCAACTTCTAGCACTTGTTTCTTTTGCGCAATATTTTCAGGCTCGCTCATCACACTTAATTACTCACAAGAATTTAACTGCACGTAAATCGGCGAGAAAGGCGCTTGTTGTGTCATACGCAGCAAGCCTTCACGGGCTAACTCTAAAACGGCCAAAAAACAAACCACCAACTTAGGGATTCCATCCTTAGTCACATCAAATAATTGTGAGAATTCTAAAAAACTATCCACTTGTAATCGACGTAAGATAATACTCATGTGTTCTCGCACAGAAAGCTCCGCCTTACCGACTTTGTGATGCTTAAAATGGATGACTCGCTTCAATACATTGCGCCAGGCTTCGGTTAAGTCATCTAAACTTACTTCAGGTGGTTTTACATCACTAATATGCTGATAATAGGCGCTAGCAACAGCGATATCCTCGCCTACTTTTGGCATTTCATCAAGATGCTGTGCAGCTAGTTTAATGCTCTCATACTCTATTAAGCGACGAACTAACTCAGCTCTTGGGTCATCTTCAGACTCAATCTCAACGGGCTTAGGTAACAGCATACGTGATTTAATTTCAATCAACATCGCCGACATAAGTAAGTAATCTCCAGCTAACTCTAACTTAATCGCCTTCATTTTTTCCATATAAAGCATATATTGACGCGTTAAATCAGCCATAGGAATATCTAAAACATCAAGATTATGTTTACGAATTAAGTAGAGGAGTAAGTCAAGAGGACCTTCAAATGCGTCCAGATAAATCTCTAGTGCATCCGGAGGAATGTAGAGATCATGAGGAGCTTGAGTAAAAGCCTCACCGTGAATACGCGCATCTAAAGTAGCCTGAGTTTGCATATAAGGCTTAATGTCTCGTAAATTTTGAGAGCACATTCATAATAATGACGCTCGTAATAATAAAGGCTAGGTCTAACATTGCAGGTGTATCCAAGACCTGCCAGATTAGCCATCCGAATACTGAAGTTAGCACAATCCCATACTAGACTCAATGGCATACGTAATACTAACAGCATACGCAATACTATCAGATAGTATACGCATGTTAATTGATATGAGATGCTAGCTCATAGCCTACTACGCGAATGAGTGTTGGTATAAAATGAGCAATCTTGTTCGAGGCTTTTAGTGTCGTTATACCTATTACTTATGCAACTATCGCCAGTGTAAACGCTAATCGATAGTTCATTATTGCCCTATAAATAATGGACTTCTAAGAGTAATTTAAACCCATCGCATCTCGCACATCACGCATGGTTTCACGCGCTAGTTTACGAGCTTTCTCACAGCCCTCTGCAACGATATTTTTTACTAGTGTAGGATCCTCAGCATATTGAGTAGCGCGCTCTTGAATTGGTTTCAATTCAGCAAGTACCCCTTCAATCACTGGGCCTTTGCACTCGATACAGCCAATTGAAGCACTTTTACACCCAGCTTGCGCCCACTCTTGCGTTGTTTTGCTAGAGTAAATTTCATGTAACTGCCAAACCGGGCACTTTGCTGGATCGCCCGGATCCGTACGACGGACTCGTGCTGGATCAGTTGGCATAGTTTTGATTTTTTTTGCCACCATGTCTACTGGCTCGCGCAGCGAAATAGTATTGTTGTACGACTTAGACATTTTTTGCCCGTCTAAACCTGGCATTTTTGAAGCTGGTGTAAGCTTATACTCAGGCTCAAGCAGTATCATCTTACCACCGCCTTCTAGGTAGCCAAGTAAGCGCTCTTTATCACCTATACTCATGCCTTGTTGCTCTTCGATTAAAGAGCGAGCAGCATCCAAAGCTTCTTCATCTCCGCTCCGCTGATAAGCGTTACGCATTTCTTCATATAAAGCGCTACGTTTGCTACCTAACTTTTTAATTGCGGCTTCAGCTTTTTCTTCAAAACCTTTTTCTTTGCCATAGATGTGGTTGAAGCGACGTGCGATTTCACGGGTGAATTCAATATGAGGAATCTGATCTTCACCTACCGGCACTTGAGTCGCCTTATAGATCAGAATATCTGCGCTTTGTAAAAGTGGATAGCCTAAAAAGCCATAAGTAGATAAGTCTTTACTTGAGAGTTTCTCTTGCTGATCTTTGTAGGTCGGCACACGCTCTAACCAACTCAGTGGGGTAATCATGCTAAGTAAGGTGTGTAATTCGGCATGTTCTGGCACTCGTGATTGTATGAAGATCGTAGCATTGGCAGGGTCTACACCAGCCGCGAGCCAGTCAATCACCATTTCCCACACGCTCTCTTCGATCACTTCAGGTGTATCATAATGTGTAGTAAGTGCATGCCAATCTGCCACAAAAAACAAGCACTCATGCTCGTGCTGAAGTTTAATCCAATTTTTAAGTACGCCGTTGTAATGCCCTAAATGCAAGTTGCCTGTTGGGCGCATACCTGATAAAACACGTTCGATTGCCATGTGCGAAAACCTTAAATTTAATTCTTGAGTGAAATATAGCCGTTATTATACAAATAAGCTTAACCAAATAAGCTAATTATTAGCAGGTAAACCGCATTGATGAATGGGTCTAAAATTTTATTAAGTATGCCTGAGAGCAGCAGTGCTATTAAAATCAAGAAACCAAAACGTTCAATTTGTGCAAATTTAATCGCGTAAGGCATGGGTAGCAAGCTTACTGCGATGCGTCCTCCATCTAAAGGTGGTAGTGGCAGCAAGTTTAATACCATCAAAATAATATTAATACTGATACCCACCTTAGCCATTTCAATTAATGGAAGCGAAATTTCTCCTGGCGTACCTATTGCAAACTTAATCGCAAGTACCCACAATATTGCCATTAAAAAATTGGATGCAGGACCTGCAGCAGCGACCCATAACATATCCTTTTTAGGATTTCGCAAACGGTTAAAGTCAACTGGTACTGGTTTTGCCCAGCCAAAGAGAATACCACCTAAAAGTATCGTCATCGCTGGTAATAAAATAGTGCCGAACAGGTCTATGTGCTTTAAAGGATTTAAGGTAATGCGGCCTGCATTGTAAGCTGTCATATCGCCAAAGTGCTTAGCAGCATAACCATGCGCCGCCTCATGCACAGTAATTGCGAATATGATAGGTGGCGCATAAATAACTATTTTTTGTATCAGTGATAATTCCATTACATACTCTTTTTAAAAGTCTTACGTTACTCAATCAGCTACTCATTAATACTAACTCTACCTTATTTGAAGGTTTGCATATATCTAGAGCCCAAAAGGCACTAAATCACCTAGCCCTTCACGTATTAACTCGGGCACATCGCTCGTCAAATTAATCACAGAAGTCGCACCTGCCACACACTGCCCTACATCTATCACCAAATCAACCACATGCTCTAACTTATCACGAATTTCCCATGCATCATTTAGCACTGATTCCTCATTAGGAATATACAGAGACATACTAAGCAGAGGTGTATCAATTTCTTGTAATATCGCTTGTACGACAGCATGATCTGGAACACGTAACCCTACCGTATTGCGTTTAGGATGTTGTAGCTTACGCGGTACCTCACGTGTCGCATTTAATATGAAGGTGTATGCGCCAGGCGTATTAGCTTTTAGCAAACGAAACTGACTATTACTAACTACTGCGTAATTACCTAACTCACTTAAATTACGGCAAAGTAGCGTAAAAAGATGTTTATCATCTACGCCGCGAATTTGACGTATACGCATCTGCGCATCAACATGACCAAGCATGCAGCCTAAAGCATAGCCAGAGTCGGTGGGATAAGCGACTACCCCACCATCACGCAAAATTTCTGCCGTATGCACTATCAAACGATGCTGTGGGTTATCTAAATTAATGCTGAAAAGTTGTGACATAGTATTATAAGTGTTGCTTTCAATTAGGCGGTACAACTATGTAAGCAGCGTTGTGTTTAGCGGTACTTGTTTTGTGATATTGGTACTTGTTAACAAAGCTTCCGGCCAATCCTGCCAGATAGGTACACAATTACTTGGTAGTGCTGGCAAACGCCCCATCTCCATAAAGCTGACACCCTTACCATGATAATCTGTACCCACTGAAGACTTTAAACTAAACATCTGCGCATACTTTGCAAATTCAACATAGTGCGCACCGGTATGGCTACCTGTTACTACCTCAACCGCTATACCACCTAAAGCTCGAAATTCTTCTAGTAATAACAGCATATTGGTGCGACCTAAATCATACCGACCGGGATGTGCTAGTACCGCGACACCACCGCTATTGATAATCCAACGAATAGCATCTTCCAAGCTCGCCCACTGATGTTCAAAATATCCCGGCTTACCTTTAACCAGATACTTTTTAAATACAGCCTTATTATCTTTTGAGATTCCACTTTCGACTAAAAATCTTGCAAAATGAATACGGCCTATAATGCCATCGTTCACATATTGATACGCACCTTCTAAGCTACCCTTGATGCCAGCCTTATCTAAACTCGCTGCCATGCCCTCTGCACGTGTGTGACGCCCAGAACGAAGTGCTGCCAGTCCTGCTTTAAGCTCAGGGTGTTCAGGGTTAATTTTCAAGCCGACAATATGAATCGTGTGTTTTTTCCAAGTGACTGAAATTTCCACACCATTAATAAAATGTAAACCCCACCGTCTAGCTTCTTCTGACGCAATCGCTAAACCACCTGTATCGTCATGATCAGTTAAAGCTAGTACATCTACGCCTTGCTGTGCCGCGTACGCAACCAACTCTGCTGGACTTAATATGCCATCTGAGATAGTGGTGTGGGAATGTAGGTCAAAAGTAAGCGACATGAACGTTATACTTAAATTAAGGCTTAAAAAATGATAGTGAGTAAAAATACTTGAAAATTAAACCTTGTAGCACAATATCAATCATAGCAAAATAACGACTTACGCTAAAGCATTGTTAATCATTGATTTTTTGAATGTCATCACAACTTACAAAAGCACCATAATAGAAAGCGACTCACCTAAAGCCATGAATAAGTTTTTATTCGACATGTTTCCCGTAATTTTATTTTTTATTGCATTCAAGTTTTTTGGCATTTTTACGGCAACAGCAGTGACTATTGCTGCCACCATTGCACAAATTATTTACAGCAAAATTCGTTACGGTAAAGTTGAAAAAATGCTCTTCGTGAGCGGAGCCATTATCGGCATACTTGGCAGCATTACCCTGCTGCTACACGATAAAACTTATATTATGATGAAACCTACTGTGTTGTATTGGGTCATTGCAGTTATCTTACTCATTTCTAATTTATTTTTTAAGAAAAATTTAGTTCAACAAATGATGACTAATTTGATTGATGCACCGGCTCCTATATGGAATAGACTCAACTTAGTGTGGGTGGCTTTTTTAGTACTACTGGGTTTTTTAAATTTGTACGTAGCCTTTCACTATACTGAAAATGCTTGGGTTAACTTCAAACTATTTGGCGTTACAGGCATCATGTTTGTATTCTTCATTGCACAAACCTTAGCTTTAAAAAAATATCTTATTACACCACTAAACGAACAAGATAGGTTTACGGAAAAAGATAAAGTGGCAGAAAGTAATAGAGATACAAAATAATGTGGTACGCAATCATGGCAGAAGATACGTTAAACAGCTTAGACAAGCGTTTAGCCGCAAGACCTGAGCACCTAAAGCGTTTACAAATATTGCAAGATGCAGGTAGGCTTCTACTTGCGGGTCCTTTTCCTGCGGTTGATAGCACAAACCCTGGGCCAGCAGGCTTTACAGGTAGCTTGATTGTGGCAGAGTTCGCCAATCTTCAGGAGGCGACCGAGTGGGCGAATAATGATCCATTTGTCATCTCAAATGTATATATGAACGTTATCGTCAAACCATTTAGAAAAACTTTACCGAGTTAACTTTGAGTCAAAATCCTGCTTTTAAATAATACTTTCTCACACAACAAAATATGACCTTAGTTGAAGAAATAACTAGTCGCTTACAACTTCTAGCTCCTAGCAACTTGCAAATAGAGGATGAAAGCGCAATGCATGTAGGACACGCAGGCAATACAGGTGGTGGCCATTTTAAGCTCAAAATAACAAGCTCGCATTTTTCTGGAAAATCGCAGATAATGCGACATCGCATTATTTATCAGGTACTTGCCGAGCTTATTCCAAGTAAAATTCACGCCTTAAGCATACATGCTTTAGCGCCAGATGAATGCTAACTCTCCATTACTAACCATGAGGATTTTCGCATGAAATTTACCCAAACCTTAATCGCAGTTGCTATTCTCTCATTAGCTCCAGCAGCATTTGCTGCCGATGCTGTAGCAACAGTTAATGGTAAACAAATCAAACAATCTGTTTATGATTACATTGCTAAAGACGCGACTTCACGCGGTCAAAAAGTTGACGATCAAGTAAAGCAAGCCATTACGAACAAGTTGATAGACTCAGAGCTAGTCTACCAAGAAGCGCAAAAACTAGGTCTTGATAAACAAGCGGACTACCTTGCACGTGAAGAGCTTTCACGTCGTGAACTATTAACATCAGCTTACTTGCAAGATTTTGTTAAGAAAAACCCAATCTCAGACGCTGATACCAAAGCAGCTTATGAGCAATACAAAAAAGCTTACGGAGATAAAGAATATAGCGCACGCCACATTTTAGTAAAAACTGAAGCAGAAGCTAAAGATATTATCGCGCAATTAGGTAAAGGCGCTGACTTTGCTAAACTTGCCAAAGAAAAATCTATGGATCCAGGCTCTAAAGAAAAAGGTGGTGACCTTGGCTGGTTCTCACCAGCTACTATGGTTAAGCCATTCAGTGATGCCGTTGCTGGCTTGCAAAAAGGCGCAGTTTCTGCTACTCCTGCGCAAACTCAATTTGGTTGGCATGTGATTAAGTTAATTGATACTCGTAGCGCGCAACCGTTGGCTTATGACAAAGTAAAAGACGGCTTACAAAAAAACCTTCAACAACGTAATTTAGAGAAAATGATGTCCGATTTGCGCACAAAAGCCAAAATAGATATTTCAAAATAACTCACTATTACATTCTAGAATAAGTAATATTAAAGAGGCTCTTCATGAGCCTTTTTAATACCTGACTACTTAATTTTGCAGCTCAATTATTTTTTAGTCTATTACGAAGAATATTACTCTTAGAAATGCACATCATTATAGAATTATGCGATAATAAGAACTATTATCATTTGTAGCTTAACTCTCACTGATTAATGCAACTGCTCACTCAATTAAAAATAGGTCAGAATGCCATCATTACTGCAATAGAAGCGGATGAATACTTATTCCACCGCCTTTCTGCGCTCGGTTTTCGTGTAGGCAAACCGCTCAGCATTATCCGTCGCGCTAACTTCAATGGCCCGCTCCACGTTCGCCTTGGTACCACAGATGTGATTTTACGTGACGCTGAAGCCTCTCGCATACGAATCAACGCTGCAATTTAATTGTACCTTACGACCCTCATGGAATAAGCCAACTCATTAATCTCTTGCGCCAACAATAAACACTCATGAAACGTATTGCACTATTAGGCATGCCCAACACAGGGAAATCCACCCTATTCAATCGAATTAGTGGTGCCTCTGCAAGGGTTGGCAATTGGCCTGGAATTACAGTTGATTTAATGAGTGCGAAAATTTTGATTGGTGGACATATTGCCGAACTAATCGACTTGCCTGGTATTTATGATTTACATGGCTTTTCTGAAGATGAGCAAGTTGTTAGGCACTTTTTATCAAGTAATGCTGTAGACCTAGTTATTGTATTATTAAATAGCTCGCAGATAGATCGTCAACTTTCACTAGTTTTACAGATTAAAAAGCTCAATATTCCATCTGTGCTTGCTTTAAATATGGCAGATGAGGCCAAGCAATCTGGCATTACCATTGATACTGAAAGCTTAGCAAACGCTTTACACATACCAGTGTTATCCATCAGCGCAAAATATGGTGATGGCTTGCCAAAAGCTTTACAAGCAGCCACGCAAATTATCAATCAGAATCAAGCAGCTACTGACCCTAAAGTAATTAGTGAGCTGCTACAAGAAGATCATCAAATCGAACATGAGATGGAAAATTTAATTCAACATCATGTACAAATTCCAACGACATTTACCAATAATACTACTGACAAAATCGATAAGATTTTGTTGCATAAATGGCTTGGCCTACCTATATTCTTTGCGGCAATGTTTATATTGTTTCAATTTATTTTTACTGTAGGAAAGCCACTACAAGATGGACTAGCGTGGGTGTTTAGTTTATTTAGATCAAGTTTACTGGACCCAGTATTCACCTCAAGCCCTGTATGGTTGAGTGGCTTAATGTTAGATGGTGTTTATAACGGCATAGCGACAGTGGCGGCATTTGTACCTATCATTGTTTTATTCTTTTTGGTCATGTCTATGGTCGAAGATAGTGGTTATCTGTCGCGCGCCGCTTTCCTCATGGATTCACTCATGGCAAAAATGGGCTTAGATGGCCGTGGCTTTGTAATGATGCTGATGGGCTTTGGTTGCAACGTACCCGCGCTGATGGGTACACGCATCATGCGCTCTCGCCCAATGCGCCTACTGACTATGCTGGTAATTCCACTGTCATTATGCTCAGCACGGTTACAAGTGTTTATTTTCATTATCACTGCACTGTTTACTGTAAAGCACGCACCTTTGGTTTTGTTCACACTTTATGTAATGAGCTTTTTAACGATGTTTTTAACCGCAATCCTTTTTCAAGGACAGTATAAAAACGCCGAGCCATTTATTCTCGAACTACCGCCCTACCGCTTTCCAACATTACGCCAAATTGTATTAAGGGGCTGGCATGAAGTAAAACACTTTTTGGTGCGCGCTAGTAAGTTTATTATGATTGGTGTTGTACTGGTTTGGGCGCTGACTAATTTCCCAAGCAACGTTCCGCCAGCAAGTGCCAGTACTTATGCAGGACAAATTGGCGCTTTATTTGCACCAATCTTAGATCCATTAGGCATCAACAATCAGTTAGCGATTGCTTTAATATTTGGTTTTGTAGCTAAAGAAATTGTTGTTGGTGCGCTTGCCGTAATTTACGGTATGCAAGGCGATGCGTTAATGATGCATATGGCAACGCAAATCGACTGGGTACAAGCCATGAGCTTTATGTTGTTTACATTGATCTACACGCCGTGCTTGTCTACTATTGCCACGCTTAAAAGTGAAGCTAAAAGTAGCACATTTATGTGGTTATCAATTACATGGTCGCTAGGATTAGCTTGGGTGGTGAGTTTTGTATTTTATCAAAGTGCGCGTTGGCTAGGTTACTGATTATTTGTACAGTTATATGCTCGAAGCCATGTAGGAGAGTAAACTGTTATGCTCTGAACATGAAGTAAACCGCCCCCATCAAACATACTCCTGCCCATAAAAAATCTAGCTTTAGTGGCTGATGCATATAAAGCACAGCAAAGGGTACGAATACCGATAAGGTAATCACCTCTTGTAATATTTTCAATTGACCAAGTGACATCACTGTGAACCCTAAGCGGTTTGCTGGCACTTGGAACATATACTCGAAAATCGCAATGCCCCAACTAATAAGCGCAGCAATAATCCAAGGTTTCTGGCTAAGATTTTTTAGGTGTGCATACCATGCAAATGACATGAATACATTTGAGGTAGTGAGTAAAAAAATGGTTTTTAGAGTAATAGGCATGTGATTTAGAACTAACAGAGTAAGAATAAGGCATTGCTACTCCTACCAAATACATTTAGACAGCTGACTCGCCTGTTTCACCTGTTCTAATACGAATAACTTGCTCAACAGTACTAACAAAAATCTTACCATCGCCTATTTTACCTGTATGTGCAGCTTTAATAATTGCATCCATCGCAGCTTCAGCTAAATCATCCCCAACCACTAGCTCTAATTTAATTTTAGGTAAAAAATCAACTACGTACTCCGCTCCACGGTATAACTCAGTATGGCCTTTCTGGCGACCAAAACCTTTCACTTCAGTTACTGTTAAGCCATTAACGCCGATGCTAGACAGTGACTCACGCACTTCGTCTAATTTAAATGGTTTGATAACTGCTTCAATTTTTTTCATATTTGGCTGAGCTCCGAAATGGTTTTTTTAGTTAACTTAATATAATCATTAAGTTTATTCTTATATTTACTTTAAGTGTATATCAAAATCTAGCTTCACTGTTATCGGATGACGCCTATCTTTTCCAAAGTCTCGATGCGTAATACGAACTCCTATTGGAGACTGACGACGTTTGTACTCGTTTCTATCAATCAACATAATTATTTGGTTTACCATAGTTGGCGAATAGCCCATCGCGATAATATCTTTAGCGCTTAAATTATCTTCCACATAGGCTTCAATAATAGTATCTAGCATTTCATAAGGCGGTAAGCTGTCCTGATCTAACTGATTCGCACGTAGCTCTGCAGATGGCGGACGTGTAATGATACGCTGAGGGATGACTCTAGATAAACTATTGCGATAGTCACACAGTCTATAAACTAACGTTTTTGGAACATCTTTCAGTAGAGCAAAACCGCCAGCCATATCGCCATATAGCGTACAGTAACCAACGGCTATTTCACTTTTATTCCCAGTAGTCACAACGATGCTGCCAAATTTATTTGATATTGCCATCAATAGTGTGCCACGAATGCGCGCTTGCAAGTTTTCTTCAGTTGTATCAAAAGGCAAGTCTTTAAACTCATCTGTAAGCGCCACCTTAAAGGTCTCGTAAAGACTCTCTATAGGTATTTGGCTGTACTTTACGCCAAGTAGCTTAGCCATCTCAGCAGCATCATTAACGCTAATGTCTGCGGTAAACTCTGACGGCATCATAACTGCTTGCACATTTTTAGCCCCTAACGCATCTACTACAATTGCCATTGTTAGTGCAGAGTCTACTCCCCCAGATAAACCTAACACAACACCTGGAAAACCATTCTTACGTACGTAGTCTTGCAAGCCTAGCTTTAAGGCAGTATACACAGATGCTTCTATCGACAACTGCGGCGTAATAGCAACAGCGACTGGCTGCAATCCTTTAAATTTGATTACTTCTAATGCAGCATCAAAAGTAGGTAATTGTTGAGTTAAATTACCTTCTGAATTTAATACAAATGACGCGCCATCAAATACCAACTCATCTTGCCCACCCACCATATTGACATAAATAATCGCTAAGCCAGTTTCATATACGCGCTCACGCAGTACCTCTAAACGGGTTAACTGCTTTTCTATATGAAATGGTGATGCATTTAGAGCAAGCAGTATTTCGGCACCGGCAGCTTTGGCTAGCTTTGCCGGATTTGGCTCCCATACATCGGCACAAATTAATACCCCAATCTGTACACCACAATGCTCAAAAACTAAAGGCTCCCCACCTGCAGTAAAGTAGCGCTTTTCGTCAAACACACTATAGTTAGGTAAAGCATGCTTATAGTACGTTGCAATAATCTTTCCACCTTGCAATACTGATGCCGCATTAAAGCACTCATCATCTACTTGACGTGGATGCCCTACGATGACGGTAATACCACTTAATGTAGTACTTAGCTTTTCTAATGCCACATCGCAAGCCTGTAGAAAGTCTTCACGAAGTAATAAATCTTCTGGCGGATAACCACACAGTGAAAGCTCGGGTGTTATCATCAGCGTAGCGCCATCCTGCTGCGCTTGGGTTGCATTAGCGATAATTTTGGCTACATTACCTGCAATATCACCCACTAAACAATTCATTTGTGCAATGGCGATTTTCATTATATAAGCGTTATTCTTTTTAAAGATAAATCATAGCTAAAGTAAGGTAATTAAAGCTCAACCAAAAATTAACTAAGTGTTATTAATAACTGCCACCAGCAGCCTTAATCAACGCCACAATTTCTGCGTTCTGCCCTTTAAGCGCATAAACTAAAGCGGTTAAACCATACTGGTCTTTAGCTTTAACTTTTGCATTATTTTCTAAAAGCAATTTCACCATATCTGGCTTCTTATTGTTAACTGCAATATGCAACAGTGGTGTACCTTCTGAGTCTAAACTATTGACATTAGCCCCTGCAGACAGAAGTGCTCTTGCTGCATCTAATTGGGATTTTTTTACTGCCCAAGTAAGCGCGGTCCACTTTGAAAGATCTTTTTGATTTACGTTTGCACCACGTTTAGCCAATAATTGAACTGCTGGTGCATGACCTTGACGCGCTGCAGCCATCAACGCAGTTAGGCCTAAACTATCCTGCGCCTGAATATCTGCTTTATTATCAAGCAGCGTAGTAATCGTTGGAATATCTCCGCTTTTAGCTGCGTGCATCAATACCGTTCTACCATCATCACTTTTGGTGTTTACGTCCACACCATACTTTAGCAAAATGTTTACCGTCTCTGAAAACCCTGACACGGCAGCAATACCAAATGCACTCCAACCTGATGGATCACGCACCTTAGCATCTGCTCCATTTTTTAGCAGTACCTCGGCCGTAATGAAGTTATTCTTTTTTGCAGCATACATCAATGGTGTCCAGCCGCTATTATCTTTAGCATTAACATCGGCACCCTTACTGATTAACGCATCGGCAACATCGGCTTTATTTTTACGAACGGCGTACATTAAAGCCGTTACGCCGTCTTCATCTTTTGCATTGGCATTGGCACCACTAGATAACATTGCATTTACTGTAGCAACGTCACCTTTAGAAGCCGCAGTTAGAAGGTACGAGATATCTTCTGTTGCATGAACAGTCGACACCGAAGTAAAAGCAAGAAGTAAAACTGCAGACAAGTGTTTAAATAGAGTGTGCATATAGTTTTAAAAGATTAGTTTCCTATAATTCAATGGGTTAGAAATTAAGCACTTTATGATTGATAGCGGCTAACACGGCTTCACCCAAACTAGCAGGTGAGCTAGCCACCACTGCCCCAGCCAACTCAAGCGCACGAATCTTATCAACAGCTTTGCCACTACCGCCTGAGATAATTGCGCCAGCGTGCCCCATGCGCTTGCCTGCAGGTGCTGTTTGCCCTGCGATATAAGCTGCAACAGGCTTAGTGACGTGGCTTTTAATATACTCGGCGGCGGCCTCTTCATCTGAACCACCGATTTCACCGACCATAATAATCGCTTCTGTTTCACTATCTGCTTCAAACATTTGTAGGCATTCAATAAAGTTAAGTCCTTTAATTGGATCACCACCAATACCCACACAGGTGCTCTGACCTAAGTTTAGTGCAGTAGTTTGATGTACCGCCTCATAAGTGAGCGTGCCAGAGCGAGAAACAATACCAACCTTACCGCGCATATGAATACTACCGGGCATAATGCCGATTTTGCATTCTTCTGGTGTGATAACACCTGGGCAATTTGGACCAATTAATTTAGTACCGTTAGCCTTTAAAGCGGCTTTCACATTGAGCATATCTAACACAGGAATGCCTTCAGTGATGCAAATAATCAAATCTATACCGGAATCACAAGCTTCTAGAATTGAATCTGCAGCAAAAGCAGGTGGTACATAAATTACACTAGCTGTTGCACCTGTTGTTTGCACTGCATCACGCATGGTATTGAACACTGGTAAACCTAGATGAGACATTCCACCTTTACCTGGCGTAACGCCACCGACCATTTTTGTGCCATAAGCCAGCGCTTGCTCCGAGTGGAATGTGCCTTGTTTGCCAGTAAAACCTTGGCATAGTACTTTAGTATTTTTATTGATTAAGATACTCATACTGAAGCCACCTGACTGTTTACAGCCCTCACTGCTTGTACAGCAGCATCTGTCAGGCCATTCGCTGAAATAATATTCAACCCACTTGTTTGCAACATTTGTTTACCTAAATCCACATTGGTACCTTCTAAACGCACGACGACGGGAATTTGCATACCAACATCTTTAACTGCAGTGATAATGCCTTCTGCAATAATGTCGCAACGCATGATGCCGCCAAAAATATTCACTAAAATTGCCTTAACATTACTATCTGCCAAGATAATTTTGAATGCTTTAGTCACGGTTTCAGCGGTAGCACCACCGCCCACATCTAAAAAGTTAGCAGGCATTCCGCCGTGCAGTTTAATTAAATCCATCGTTGCCATAGCCAACCCTGCACCATTCACCATACAACCAATATTACCGTTTAGCGCGATATAATTTAAACCCGCATGATGCGCGACCGCCTCTTTGCTGTCCTCTTGCGACCAATCACGTTGTTCTGCAAGAGCTTTTTGGCGATACAGCGCATTATCATCAATACTCATTTTACAATCTAAAGCAAATAATTTTCCCTCAGTCGTTACCACCAATGGGTTGATTTCAAGTAAAGCCAAATCATTTTCTTTAAATAAGCGATATAAACCTTTTAAGATTTTAGTAAAAGCGCTAATTTGATCGCCGATTAAATCTAACTTAAACGCTAAATTACGTGCTTGAAAATCTACTATGCCATTTAACGGATCACAAATTTCTTCCAAAATTTTCTCAGGGCTAGTTTGGGCAATCTCCTCGATATCCATACCGCCGGCGCTTGAGGCAATAATCACTACACGCTCAAGCGTTCTATCAACCAACATAGACAAATACAATTCGCGTGCAATTGGCAATGTTTCTTCAATTAACACTTGGTTAATAAGTTGGCCATCTGGTGCGTTTTGGTAAGTCACCAAAGTCTTGCCTAGAAGCTCGCTCACAACAACTTGCGCTTCCGTGGTTGATTTAACCAACTTAACGCCACCCGCTTTACCACGCCCACCCGCATGGATCTGCGCCTTCACAACCCATGCATCGCTAGTGATTTCCGTAGTCGCAGCAGCCGTATCTTTAGCTACGGTTACCACTTGCCCACGCGGAACCGGAATGCCGTACTTTTGCAGTAAAGTTTTGGCCTGATATTCATGCAAATTCATAAAGTAATATTCTTATTAAAGGTAATGCACATTTTCGCGCAAAATAACCAAATGCGCTAGCATTGGCTTGATATTCTACGTGCTTTAATCATTTGAAATATGTGCCAAGTGTATAATTACTCTTTTAACAAAACTTTTAAGCCATGCGTCTAGTTATTCAAGCTGCACCAAGCCAAGGTTCTACTATAGGCTCTACCATCACTTTTTCACATTTAGCTCATATACACCAACTATGTGCTACCAGTGTTCAATTCACTCAAATTGCTGAACATGCCTATTATCTTGCAAATCAGAACGCACCAATTAAAGCGGTACAACAGTTTTGTGCGCAACAACACATTGACTGCGCGTATGTTGAAGATAAGCAGCTTCTTAAAAATTATAGCTTATGCGTTATGGATATGGACTCTACACTCATCAGCATTGAATGCATCGACGAAATTGCCGATATGGTCGGCATCAAACCGCAAATCGCTGCTATTACAGAACGAGCCATGCAAGGTGAGCTAGATTTCGCACAAAGCCTACGTGAGCGCGTAGCTTTACTTAAAGGTCTGCAAGAAGCTGATTTAATGCGCGTATTGAATGAACGCCTTAAGCTGAACCCTGGTGCCATTGAATGGGTAGCCAGATGTAAAGCAAATAACATCACAACGTTGTTAGTTTCTGGTGGATTCACCTTCTTTGCTGAGCGCGTAAAACAAATGTTGAATTTAGACTATGCCGTTTCTAACACCTTAGAGATTATAGACGGGAAATTGACCGGCAAAATATTAGGCAATATTATCGACGCACAAAGTAAAGCTGATGAGTTAATTAAGCTACGTGAAAAATTAGGTTTAACTTCGACGCAAACCATTGCGATTGGCGATGGTGCCAACGACCTTAAAATGATGGCGGCAGCTGGCATCGGCATTGCTTACCATGCCAAACCTATCGTACAAGCACAAGCCACTTACGCATTGAATCATGTAGGACTCGACGGCGTTATTAACCTACTTACTACTTAACATTAGCATTCAATTAAAGCGCACCAAGATACTCAAGCTCAACTTCCGTAAATCCTGCTTGTCGCCTTGCCTCCATATTAAAGGGAGGTCGCGGTTTAGGCGCACGGTACTGCTCTGTTAATTGCCGATAGGTAGAAACTGGCTCTAGATTATTTTGCTCACAAAGCCAATTAAACCAGTGGTTACCTATGGCAACATGGCCAACTTCATCGCGTAATATAATATCTAGAATCTCAGTTGCTGTCGCATCTCCAACTTGTGCTAACTTGGCTCTTAGCTGCGGTGAGGCATCCAAGCCACGTGCCTCCATTGTACGTGGCACTAAGGCGATGCGAGCCAGCACGCTGTCTTTCGTTCTTTCAGCCATTTCCCACAAACTATTGTGCGCATCAAAATGGCCGTAATTAAAACCCAAGGTCTGTAAATGTGCGTTGAGCAGACTAAAGTGGTAGGCTTCTTCATCGGCGACCTTAAGCCAATCCGCATAGAACTGAGTTGGCATTTTGGCAAAACGCCAAATCACGTCTAACGCCAAATTAATAGCGTTAAACTCAATATGGGCGAGCGCGTGTATCAGAGCCGCACGTCCTTCTAGCGTATTCATGGCACGGTGTTTGAGCAACCTAGGAGCAATGAGTTGAGGCTTTTCAGGTCTTCCTGGGATGGATAGATGTGCCGATATAGCTTGATTAACATCGAGCAGAATGTCACTAGCTAACCAATTACTGGCAAGTTGACGCACTGTATTGGCTTTCACCACAGCATTGGTTTCCGCCAAACAAGCAAAAGCAGCTTGGCGAAGCTCCATCTGTGTAGCACTTGTAGTCATTTTATCGATATTCCAGCCGCAGTTATTGCAAACGAATAAAGTCTAACTCACCTGCTTTCATATCTGGCACCATGATGTATTTTTCATCTTTGGTAATCGCAATATCCGCAGCTGATTGATAACCGCCTTTTACCAGAGCAACATCACCTTTAGTATCCACGCTAAATACCTTACCGCCCTTCCAATCGCTTACATACATAGTGCCGTTTGAACGATGCAGCAAACCGTCACCACCACCAAAGCCTTTGGCGATGTCATTTAACTGATACGTTTGAGTATTCAAGCTGTAAAGTATGCCAGAAGTAAAATCAACGTAAGTTAACACCTTACCTGTATTATCGACAAGCAAGCCATTGGGCGCTTTTACGCGCGCATCTTGTACATCGTTAATGAGTAACTTAACTTCACCTTTTGGACTGATTTTATAAATAGCGCCACCTTTGCCTGTACCAAACAAGTCACCACTATCGCTCACATATAAATTGCCTTGAGGATCAGCTTCCAAGTCATTTAAAAACAAAGGTGTAACTGGAAACGCACTAGCTGGTACAAATGTCTGTACCTTACCATTCACACCCATACCATCTATATCAATTTTCATGATTTTTGTTTTATCGGCTACGTACAAGGTTTTACCAATAATCGCTAAACCTTTCGGGTCATCCAAACCTGCTGCAAATACGCATTTCTTACCATTTTCAATGACGGTAATCTGACCATCACCATCTTTACCAAACTCATTAATTTCAGAGACGTAGATTTTGCCATTTTTAGCTTGAACTACTGACTCTGGTGTTTTTAACCCAGTCACTCTCTGCATCACGCGTTGATTGCTTTTCACTTCAGTCGCACAAGCTGTTGCTAAAAAAGCCAGCATTAGTCCGCTTAAAATTAATTTCTGTTGCATAAGCCTATCCTTTGGACTTTAAACTAAAAAAACTACTACCTTAATTAAACTTAAACTAAGTGGAAGTGGTGGTTACTTAGCGCTAAGCCAATAGGCGTTAAGTTCTAAATGTTTCTAAGTTAGAGTATCTGCCCAAATATTTCGCGCCCAAGCGACTGCGTATGCGCCCTCTTTTTCAGTCGGACTCATAGACACACCACCGCCTTCAGCCGATACCATGATTTTTTTACCTTCGTCATAACGGTATACATTGGCTACATGCATAGCGGATTTATCCGTCACATAGCTATAACAAGTATTAGCAAATACTGGTGCAGGATCTGGCAGTTGTCCAGCGAATAATTGTACTATGGCACTCGCACAAACCTTGGCTTGATTAGTCGCCATATGTGCAGACTTCGGCAACCCAGCGGCTACGCTATCGCCTAATACATGTACATTAGATTCTAATTTAGATTCATAAGTTAAAAAATTAACATCGCACCACGGGTAATCTTGCTCGGTCAAGTTCGCTATTTGTGCAATCTTACCTGCGCGTTGCGGTGGAATCACATTGAGCACATCCGCCTTAATTTTATCAAACTCTGTAGACACGGTTTTTGTAGCAACATCCACGCTTGTTATCGTATTTTCAGGACGATAGTCAACGATGCCTGTATAGGTTTCGTTAAAAACTTGAGTGAATAAGCCTTTTTTAGAGATGATTTCTGCGTTAGCATCTAACACAACGACTTTACTTTTAGGCTTATGCGCCTTGAAGTAATTTGCTATTTGGCAGGCACGCTCGTAAGGCCCTGGTGGACAACGGTACGGTGCTTTTGGCACGTTCATTACAAACACACCGCCATCTCGCATCGCTTCTAATTGCTTACGTAAGTTAACAGTTTGCCAGCCCGCCTTCCATGCATGAGGAATCTGCTGTTGCGCTTCAGCACTCGCTAACATTGGCAAGGTGTCATAACTAAAATCAATACCAGGTGCAACAATTAATCTATCGTAGTTAAGCTCACCACGTAGCATGGTGATTTTTTTCGCTGAGTTATCAATCGTTGTCACGCTATCTTGCACCCACTTTATGCCGTGATTACTTTTAAGCGCATCGTAACCAAAAGTTAAGTCATTAATACTTTTACTGCCACCTAACACCAAATTACTTAATGGGCAAGATACGAATTGCGGGTTTGGTTCAACCACAACCACATCAATTGAAGCCAAACTCCAAAGCCGCAAATACTTAGCGACTGTAGCGCCTGCATAGCCGCCACCGATGACGACAACACGACCAAGTGGCAGTTTACCCGCGCGCGCAAAACCACTATTGCTAATCACTAAGGCACTCGTTGCACTAGCTAACTTAATAAAATCGCGTCGATTAAAGTGCTTAACATTACTCATGGTCGGCCTTTAATGTTTGTGATTTTAGTACTCTTGTTACAACACGCTTTTGTTGCGAAAAATGCACTGCAAGCTGATTGATTTCACCCACCGTTAAGCCCCTAGCATGATGATGCATCACCGTTGCTTGACGACTACCATCTCTAAAACCTAACATTTTTTCTGTGAACTCAGTAGGTGCCATACCGGCTAATACTGCGTTAGCACCATCGTCACTATTAGCCGCAACCGAGTTCCCTTGTGTACCATGACATGCAGCACATGAAGCCGCTAATTGGCGTATATGGATACTTTGCGCTTCTGAAAAAACAGAAGCCTCAGTAGCACGACCGATATGAGGTATGCAAGCTGAGGCTATCAGTAACAAAGCTAAAAAATCAATACTTTGTATAGGCTTCATGGTGCTTTTGGAGACTTCAAAATACCAATTCTAATTGGGTTTATACTTTATGTCCGTGACTCTAGGTAAATATAGCAATATCATTAACACATTAGTTTAGAAACATTTTTCGTCCTGACAACCATCATCTTTAACGCCTAAAGATTCCAGTAGTTTCACCATTTCAGGCTGACCTTGATCTCGGAAATAGCGCACAAGAGAAACATCTCCCTTTAGCTTTAGATTCACATTTACACCACTCTCAGCTAAAAACTTAATGAGTGCTACATTGCCGCTAAATGCCGCCATATGAAAAGCGGTGTTTTCACTTGCGGGGTGAACGTAGTCTTTATCTGCACCTTTAGCAATTAAGTATTTAACAGTATCAAGGTTACCATGTGAAGCAGCCATTTGTAACGGCTCCCAAGCGAAAAACTTCTGGTTCACAAGTTTTGGGTCTGCATCCATATACTTTTTGACTACTTTAGTATTCCCAGCGCTAATTGCATCTGTTAGATCTAGATACTCTTCATCAGTAAGTGCAAAACTATTGAGTGAAAAACTTAAGGCTACTACTGCTAATATTGCTTTAAATATACTCATACTAGTCAATCTCCAAACTTATAGTTAATATGTTTTTAAATTAGCCAACGAACTTTCTTGCATTACGAAACATCCGAATCCAAGCGCTATCCTCACTATCCCCGCAACGTTGCCACGTGTTTTGCACGTTGCGAATTACCCGTTCAGGATGTGGCATCATAATACTAAAACGTCCATCTGCGCTGGTTAATCCTGTAATCCCTTGCGGAGAGCCATTTGGGTTAAATGGATAACTCGTGGTTGGTGCTGACGCGTGATCGATAAAACGCATCGTCACCAATTTTTTCGCTAACACCTCATTGACTGCAGAGTTTTCAGAAGGTTCTTTAAACTCAGTGTACCCTTCACCATGTGCCACGGCAATGGGCATTTTGCTGCCAGCCATGCCGTTAAAGAATAGCGATGGTGACTCTAAAATTTCTACCATTGCTAGCCTTGCTTCAAATTGCTCAGACTTATTTTTTACAAAATGTGGCCAGTGCGCTGCACCTGGAATAATACTTTGTAAGTTACTCATCATTTGGCAACCGTTACACACGCCTAATGCAAAGCTATCTGTGCGGTTAAAGAATGTAGAAAACTCATCTCTAGCACGTGAGTTAAATAAGATGGACTTAGCCCAGCCCTCACCTGCACCTAATACATCACCATAAGAAAAACCGCCACAAGCCACGATACCTGCAAAATCTTTTAATGAAACTCTGCCCGCAATAATGTCGCTCATATGCACGTCATAGCTTGCAAAGCCCGCACGGTCAAATGATGCCGCCATTTCCACATGTCCATTAACGCCCTGCTCACGCAATATCGCCATTTTTGGACGTGTACCAGTAGAGATATATGGCGCAGCGATATTTTCACTTGGCTTATAGGTCAGCTCTATAAATAACCCACAATTACTTTCGTCTAATAGGCGGTCATACTCTTGCTGTGCGCAAGCTGGGTTATCACGCAGCTTTTGCATTTGATAAGTCGTTTCAGACCACATGCGATGCAAGTTAACACGCGTGTCGCTAAATACCACTTTGTCGCGCTGCTTGATTTCAATTTGATTGCCAACGACAACTTCACCAACAACATGCGCCAAGCCATTAAACTGCTTAACGATAGATTCTGCATCGGCTTCTGCCACTTGAATCACCGCACCTAATTCTTCGTTATACAGCACACTCGCCACATCACCCTGCAAACTTGAAATATCCACATTCAAACCACAGTGACCAGCAAATGCCATTTCAACTAAAGTGGTAAATAGGCCACCGTCAGAACGGTCATGGTAGGCTGAAATTTTGCCAGTTTTATTTAATTGCTGAATAGTATTAAAGAAATGTTTTAACTGTGCTGCATTATCAACATCTGGCGCTATATCACCCACTTCGCCGTAAACCTGAGCCAAACTTGAGCCGCCCATGCGATTTTTGCCTGTGCCTAAATCAATCAAGATTAACTTAGATGACTTCTCGATTTGCAATTGTGGAGTTAAGGTTTTACGAGCATCTGGCGTGGTTGCAAACGCAGTCACCACTAATGAAATAGGCGATGTAACTGCCTTATTTCCACCATCATCATTCCAAATGGTTTTCATTGACATAGAGTCTTTACCCACAGGAATACTGATGCCTAATTGTGGGCACAACTCCATACCAACAGCTTTTACTGTTTCAAACAAGGCAGCATCTTCACCTGCATGGCCAGCTGGTGCCATCCAGTTGGCTGATAGTTTGAGTACGCTTAAGTCGTCAATCAAGCATGCCGCGATATTGGTAATCGACTCACCAATCGCCATACGACCTGAAGCTGGAGCATTGATTAAAGCTAGTGGCGCTTTTTCACCAATGGCAAACACCTCGCCTACGTAGGTTTCATAACCAGCCAGCGTTACGGCAACATCTGCCACTGGCACTTGCCATGGACCGACCATTTGTTCACGTGCCACTAAACCGGTTACCGAGCGATCACCAATGGTAATCAGAAAGGTTTTATCGGCTACGCCTGGTAACCTTAATACCCGTGCTGCAGCCTCTTTTAAATCAATTTTACTCGTATCAAAAGCCTTCAGCTGTTTAGCGGCGCTTTTCACATCACGTGTCATTTTTGGTGGCTTGCCGAGCAATACAGACATATCCATATCTACGGGCTTATTGTCAAAATATGTATCAGCTACAGTTAAGTGACGCTCTTCAGTGGCAACACCTACTACGGCAAACGGACAACGCTCACGCTCACAAATGGCTTTAAAACGTGGTAAATCTTCTTGCGCTATCGCCATAACATAGCGCTCTTGCGCCTCATTGCTCCACAGCTCGCGTGGTGACATACCTGGCTCTTCGTTATTCACATCACGCAATTGAAAAGTCGCACCTACGCCAGCATCATTCACTAGCTCTGGGAAGGCGTTTGAAATACCGCCTGCGCCAACATCGTGAATACTTAGAATAGGGTTTTTCTCACCTAACTGCCAGCAACGGTCAATCACCTCTTGCGCTCTGCGCTCTAACTCTGGGTTGCCTCGCTGTACTGAGTCAAAGTCTAAGTTCTCGATATTACTACCAGTATCCATGCTTGAAGCCGCGCTACCACCGAGGCCAATCAGCATGGCTGGGCCGCCGAGCTGCACTAAAGCTGCACCTGCTGGGATTGGGTTTTTCTTAGAATGTTTTGCTGAAATATTACCAATACCTCCTGCCAACATAATAGGCTTATGGTATCCACGCACTTCAGCTTTACCATTAGCATCTAGAGACTCCAACTCAAATGTGCGGAAATAGCCGGCAATATTAGGGCGACCAAATTCATTGTTATAGGCCGCGCCACCAAGTGGTCCATCAATCATAATTTGGAGTGGTGAAGCAATACGGCTAGGGCGGCCGTAATCATTAGCTTCCCAAGGCTGCACAAAACTTGGGATATTTAAGTTAGAGACTGAAAAACCAGTCAAACCAGCTTTAGGCTTAGAACCGCTGCCAGTTGCGCCCTCGTCACGAATCTCACCACCGGCGCCAGTTGCCGCACCTGCAAATGGTGATATAGCTGTTGGGTGGTTATGTGTTTCCACCTTCATTAAGTAATGCATCTCTTCTTCAATAAAGCTGTACGCACCGTTTTCACGCGGATAAAAACGCTTGGTTTTTTCGCCTGAGTTTTGACCTTTAACAATAGAAGAGTTATCAGAATAAGCCACCACTGTACTACCTGGATTCAGCTTATGCGTATTACGTATCATGCCAAATAACGATATTTCCTGCTGCGCGCCATCAATCACCCAGTCCGCATTAAAAATCTTGTGACGGCAATGCTCAGAGTTAGCTTGCGCGAACATCATTAACTCAACATCAGTTGGATTACGGCCTATACGCAAAAAGCTTTCTAACAAGTAATCCACTTCATCAGGTGATAGTGCCAAGCCTAGTGCAGAATTTGCTTGCACAAGCGCTTGCTTACCTCCTTGTATAATATCTACCGTGCTTAGTGGTTTTGGCGCATCGGCGTGATAGAGTTTAGCTGCATCGTCTAAGCTTGCAAACACCATTTCCGTCATGCGATCGTGTATCAAAGGCAAAATCTGCTGACGCTCTTCTTGCGTTAACTTTTCACCACTCTTAGTTTGCACAAAATAAGCAATACCACGTTCTACGCGTTGCACAGCCTCTAAACCACAGTGTTTAACGATATCAGTCGCGCGCGAAGCCCAGGGTGAAATCGTGCCGATGCGAGGAATGACCAGAAGCAACTCGCCTTGCGTATCCTCCAGATTCAACCTTGGACCATAAGTCAAAATCTCTTTTAAAGTATTTTGCTGCGCTTCATTTAAGGCAACATCAGCCCAAATGAAATGGCGAAACTCTGCATAAAAATGCTTGATATTTGCAGCATTCTGACTGAGTTTAGATTGGATTTTCTCGATACGGAATGGAGATAAAGCGGCGCTGCCACGTAGGCAAACCATTTGTGTGTGGGCTTTAGATTGAGTCATTGAAGTTCAGCTAAACATACGATTTTCGATAGCGTAATTCTACCAGATTGGAGGTAACTAAGCCTCAAGAAACTGAGGGTGCATGCACTAGATATTGCATGTTATTTACACAGAGCCTAGTTCAGCATGCAATCTAATGATGCACTCAGCCTAAATCATTAGCTACTCCATCTAAAGAAAATAATAGATTAGGCCGATTAATAACTATAGCGCGCCAAATACCTTCTTTAACAAACTACTTGTTTGACCGACAGGGTCTTGCCGAATCGCAGCTTCTTCTTTAGCTATCATCAAGTACACACCATCTAATGCTTTATTAGTAACGTACTGCTCGATATTAGCATCTTCTTTTTTCACTACACCATATTTGCTGCCCATTTCTGCATATTTATTATAGGTTTCGGCAAGCTGCACCTTCTCAGTAGCTTTTGTCACTATCGGTAAAAACTTTTCTGCCATTTGTGTTGATGTGGTCTTTTTGAAGTATTGTGTAGCAGCGTCTTGCGGGCCTGTCAAAATTGCTTTTGCATCTGCTACAGTCATTTTCTTGATTGCATCTACTAGTAAAGTTTTAGCTTCTGGCACAGCAGCTTCTGCTGCTCGGTTCATTTTAAGGATTAGCTCATCTGATTGCTTTCCCATACCCATCATTTTCATGATCTTTTCAACTTTTTTTAGTGAGCTTGGTAGTGGTATTTTGACCTCTTTATTACCCAAAAAACCATCAGTAGCACCTAGTGTGTTTATAGCTTTTCCGACGCCCTGTGTCAGTGCTGCTTTTAGACCACTACTAGCTTCAGAGTTACTTAAGTCGTTAATGCTTAACGCGTTTGCGTGAGAGGCAAAGAAAATAAAACCTAAAGTTGCTAATAATTGTCGCATTTTTATCTCCAGTGAATAATGTGCAATAGTTAAGCATAACCCTAAATGATCTCTTTTGTGTGAGGTTAACTATAAATTACGTGTGCTTATTTAAACAGCTTTTATCCATACAAGTCACAAAAGTACTACTCTGCTAGCTTCATAGATATTGGCTTTCAGAGCAGTACTTGCTACGGTCTGTTAAGTTTAGCTTTTTATATGCCAAATATTCTTTGCGTAGTCGCTAATTGCGCGATCACTTGAGAATTTGGCCATATTTGCCACGTTCAATATAGCTAAACGCGTCCACTCATCTTGGTGTTGATATAGCTTACCAACTCGGTCTTGCGTTTCGATATAACTCGCATAGTCTGCAAGCAACAAGTACTGGTCGTTTTTTAACAAACTATCGACAATAGCTTGATAGCGGCTTGGTTCCTCAATTGAGAAGAAACCATTTGCAATCATATCCAGCACTTGTTTAAGTTCTGGATTGCTGTGGTAGTAATCATATGGGTTATAGCCACTAGCCTTCACTTCGGCCACTTGTGCTGTAGTGAGTCCAAAAATAAAGATATGCTCTTCACCGACCTCCTCCATAATCTCAACGTTAGCCCCATCTAAAGTACCGATGGTCAGCGCACCATTTAGCGACATTTTCATATTACCGGTACCGCTTGCTTCCGTACCTGCAGTTGAAATTTGCTCGGATAAATCACTGCCGGGGAATAAAATCTCAGCCGCTGAAACTTCATAGTTCGGGTAGTAAACTACTTTCAGTTGATCACCTATGGCGACGTCTTCATTAATGATAGCCGCAACATCATTAATTAAACGAATAATTTGCTTCGCCATCCAGTAACCCGGTGCGGCTTTGCCTCCAAAAATTACTGTACGTGGCGTTATGCCTTTTTCGCCATTACGAATGCGGTTATACAAAGTAATCACATGCAATACGTTTAACAGTTGACGCTTATATTCGTGAATTCGCTTAATTTGCACATCAAACAAACTGTTAACGTTTAACTTAATACCTGTTTTTTGTTCAATTTTGGCGGCCAGTCTCACTTTATTTGCATGTTTTACCGCTGCAAACGCCTTTCTGAACTCTACATCATTAGATAAGGGTGTAATTTTTTTGATTTGTGTTAAATCTTTTTTAAAGTCTGCGCCAATGACTGCTTCTAACAAGGCTGTTAAGCCTGGGTTTGCTTGATTCAACCAACGACGAGGTGTAATTCCATTGGTAACGTTGGTCATTTTCCCTGGATAAATACGGTCAAAATCTGCAAATAAGTGCTGTTTCAACAACTGGCTATGCAGTGCTGCTACACCGTTTACTGTATGACTACCTACCACTGCCAAGTGAGCCATACGTACACGACGACCGTTTAACTCATCAATAATTGAGACGCGTTTCAATAGTTCAGAGTCACCTGGGAAGTGATGATTAACCATGTGCAAGAACTCAAAGTTGATCTTGTAAATAATCTCTAAATGGCGCGGCAATAATCGACCAAATAAGTCTACTGTCCAAGTTTCTAACGCCTCTGGCATCAATGTATGATTAGTATAAGCAAAAATCTTAACGACTAGTTTCCATGCAAGATCCCAGTCTAAATGATGATTGTCTACCAATTGATACATCATCTCTGCCACGCCGATTGACGGGTGAGTATCATTTAATTGAATCGCAATTTTGCTTGGCAAGATTTCCCAATCAGATTGCTTCTTCATTTCATTAGTGCTTAAGAAACGACGAAGAATGTCTTGAATGGAGGCTGAGACAAAGAAATACTGCTGTTTTAAGCGCAACTCTTTACCCAGGACTGATGTGTCGTTTGGATAAAGCACTTTAGAGATATTTTCAGTATCGTTACGCTCTTGTACTGACTTTTCATAATTACCGTCGTTAAAGTGACTCAAGTCAAACTCACGTGCTGCTTTAGCTGACCATAAGCGTAAACTATTAACTGTATTGCCACCATAACCTGGTACTGGCATGTCAAACGCCATCGCCACTACATGCTCAGTATCAACCCAGTGCCGTGACTGTTCTGAGCAAACAACATGTCCATAAAACTTAATAATATAGGTTACTTCTGGGCGTTGGAATTCCCAAATATTGCCATAACGTAACCAGTTATCAGGATTTTCAACTTGCTGGCCGTTTTCAATCGTTTGCTTGAACATTCCGTACTCATAACGTATACCGTAACCAGTAGCTGGAATATCCATAGTCGCCATAGAGTCTAAGAAACAGGCTGCTAACCGACCTAAACCGCCATTACCTAGCGCAGCATCAGTTTCCATTTCTACAGTATTTTCTAAATCACGTCCTAATGAGGCTAAACCGCTTTCCAACTCATCATTTACGCTCAAGTTTAGTGCGGCATTACTTAACATACGCCCGATTAAGAACTCTAGTGATAAATAATAAACACGCTTTGGATCTTCGAGGTAGTAAGATTCAGCAGTCTTTACCCAACGCTCAACGACATGGTCGCGTATGGTATAGCTAGCAGCATCATACCAATCTCTTGGCGTGGCAGCAGAGTTAGTTTTAAAGCTAGAAAAAATGAGGTGATTTTGCAAAGCTTGACCAACTGGTAAGAGCTTAGGCACTATGCCTAGCTTAACTGCTTTAGTTTTTTTCGCTGGTTTAGCGGTAATACCGGCTGACTTACTAACCCGTTTAGGTTTCGCTGCTGTGGTTAATATGTCTTTTGCAATGGATGAAGTAGTAGCTTTAGGCTTGGCTGGCGTTTTCATTTGCTGAGCTCATTTAGTTGTTTTAAGTACGTACATTCTAGCAAAGAATATGCCATGATTATGTCGCTAGATAAGTAGCTATCTAACTTTTATTCAAGCATTTACTAAACATTTACATTTGAAATGACATAAATCAATTAAATACTCTTTAACTTAACTTTAACATTGATTTGATATTGACTAGATGATACTGAGGGATTGTATGTCGTTTATTGACATCGTCAACACTTAACAATCGATTGAGTAAATAGCTAATCAATTTACTCAGCAAAAACATAAGCCCGCCTAACTTACGTTATACGGGCTTTTTATCAAGCTTACTTTAAATTAGATAAACTAGCTAATTAAGCTGTTCATTCGCTTCACAAAGCTTGCAGGGTCATTCAGCGTTCCGCCTTCAGCCAACAAGGCCTGATCAAACAACACAAATGCTAAATCGCTAAATACCGCATCAGCTGTTTCTGCCTCAAGACGTTTTACCAATTTGTGCGCTGGGTTGATTTCTAGGATAGGTTTAGCGTCTGGTGTATTTTGTCCTGCAGCTTTTAACATGCGTGCTAAATTAGCAGATAAATCATTGGCGCCGCTCACCAAGCAAGCCGGTGAATCAGTTAAACGATGTGTCACACGCACATCCTTCACTTGGTCACCTAATGAGCTTTTAATCTTCTCAACTAAGGTTTTAGCTTCCTCTTCAATTTTCTTTTGGATCTCTTTTTCTGTATCAGATTCAAGCTTACCTAAATCTAAATCGCCTTTAGCGATAGATTGTAACTTCTTACCTTCAAACTCAGTTAGACTCCCAAGTAGCCACTCATCTACACGATCAGACATCAGCAATACTTCGATGTCTTTTTTACGAAAAATCTCTAAATGCGGGCTATGTTGCGCTGCAGCAAAGCTTTCTGCGGTAATGTAATAAATCACATCTTGCTCAGGCTGCATACGCGCAATATAGTCCTTTAGCGAAACATCTTGTACATCAGTATCGGCTTTGGTTGAAGCGAATCTTAACAGACCTGCGATTTTGTCTTTATTTGCAAAGTCCTCCCCTGGGCCCTCTTTCAGTACACGGCCAAACTCAGCATAGAATTTAGTGTAGTCTTCAGGCTTATTCTCAGCCATGTCCTCTAATACGCCCAGTATTTTCTTAGCCGAACCGGCTTTAATAGCATCCACATCGCGGCTAGATTGCAAAATCTCACGTGAAACGTTTAACGGCAAATCAGAAGTATCAATCACGCCGCGCACAAAACGCAAATACTGCGGCATCAACTTCTCAGCATCTTCCATAATGAATACGCGTTTTACGTATAACTTAATGCCATGACGGCGGTCACGGTCATATAAATCAAACGGTGCTTTGCTTGGAATATAGAGTAGTGAGATGTACTCTTGTTTACCTTCTACGCGGCTGTGCGTATAAGCCAGCGGATTTTCAAAATCGTGGGAAACATGTTTATAAAACTCTTGATACTCTTCTTCACTAATGTCGTTTTTGCTGCGCGCCCATAATGCTGACGCTTTGTTTACTGTTTCATCCTCATCAGTTGCAACTTCAGCACCATCTTTCCACTCAGATTTTTTCATCACGATAGGTAAGGTAATATGGTCTGAGTACTTACGAATAATAGTTTTTAGTTTCCAATCACTTAGAAACTCGTCTTCACCCTCACGTAAATGCAAGACAATTTCAGTGCCTCGAGCAGCTTTATCTGCATCTTCTAGTGTAAAGTCGCCCTCACCAGCGGACTCCCAACGCACAGCAGTTGTAGCACCTGCACGACGAGTTATTAACGTTACTTTATCCGCGATAATAAAGGCAGAATAAAAGCCTACGCCAAATTGGCCAATCAAATTTGCATCTTTGGCTTGATCACCTGAAAGCGCATTAAAAAATTCTTTAGTACCAGATTTTGCAATCGTACCGATGTTAGCAATCACCTCATCACGGCTCATACCGATGCCGTTATCACTAATAGTGACTGTACGTGCTTCTTTATCAAAAGCAACGCGAATCTTTAATTCGCTATCGTTTTCATAAAGCCCACCATTACTTATCGCTTCAAAACGCAGTTTATCCGCTGCGTCAGATGCGTTAGAAATCAACTCACGTAACACAATCTCTTTGTTGCTATATAGGGAGTGAATCATCAATTGGAGCAATTGCTTCACTTCTGCCTGAAAGGCCATGGATTCTTTTGGATGAGTTTCTTTTTGTGCAGTCTCTACGGACATAGATTTAGCTCCTTGCTTGAGTATCGAAAAATGCGTTTAAAACTGAGGTTTAAACAGTAGTCTTTTAATGGGGATAACATTAGAATTTTCAAGCAAACTACTCTCAGATATAGCTTTTGCACATGTATGCTGAGTTAAGAATCTAGATTCGCTCAGCGATTAAAATCACTAATAAACACAGCACAACACTTACTTTTAGTTGGCAAGCTAGGTTAATATAACAATAAACTACAATGGTCTCATGTGTGCCGCAATCACACTATATTTTTATCAAGTAGTAGTATATATGGTATGTATGCAGAGCTTGGCAAGAGCAGAAATTACTGGCTTTGGTACGCTCAATCACTAAACTTAATCTGCAAAAGTCAATTTGGTAAAGGCAAAACGATGAAAAAAGAAAGGGTTAACGATAAGCTTGAGGTCGCGGTTAATAGGGGGATAGCAGCTATCTTAATGCAGGGACTTAGCGAAGGTATTAAGGTAATGAAGGATAACCAAGTTCCGGTGGAGATTGTCGCTCGCGTGGCTCTAAGTCCTAGCTCGCGTAGATCTACCGACTGGAAGCTTTAATTTACTTGTAATTAAATCTAAATAACCCAAGCACTCAATAAGTTTAAACTAAGCGGGACGGTCTATTGGCGGAGGAGGCGGGATTCGAACCCGCGACAGAGTTACCCCTGTGCCACCTTTCCAGGGTGGTGCCTTCAACCGCTCAGCCACTCATCCGAATTTGATACGTAATCTACATGCTTAGAAAACCGACGCATTATATCGCACCGAGTCTAATCATACCAATGTAAATATCGAGAATAAAGCTGATATCACCTCGACAAAGTCACCAAACATACGTGCACTTTGACAGCTCCATCATCAATACCAATCAAACACTCTATAGACCTAACTAAGCTTTGCAAGTAAATTTAAGTTAACTACTAACAGCCTTATTAATGACATCTGTAGTGCCTAGCGTGATGAGTAAGCTAGGGTTTATCTCCGTAATAACCTGCTTACTGACTATGTCTAATACAACGTATTCAATATACCTCCTCTGCAAAAATAGTCTTTTAAAACTTAGTGTTAAGTAAAGTTAACTAGTATTAACTACCGGCTCTCTGACAGCCGATAAAGTGATATTACTCGCTAAACTAAACTTCATGATTAAGGAGCTCATACACCTTGGCGATTAATCAACAACTAAAGTACCATTTTTAAGCAAAGCTTGTAGTAACTGCGTTTCATTGCCAGCTGTAACCCCTGTTGCAGTGTATAAGTCAATACCCTTAAAAATAATGGTTTGATCTTCTTGTCCAGCTACAAAATTTGTAGCTGTTGCATTTGTGCCGTTAAAATGGCCAGTGGAGCTAATGTGCATGCTTGTCTGCAAGGTGGCACCCGAGCCTGTCACTGTAAAGTCTAAGTAGTTGAGCAAATTACCAATTTGCGGTGTGCTTCCATTATTGACTTCCGTAGACTGCTCTCCCACTAATAAATCACGTAAATCAATGGAGTCCCCATGAACATTGCTTGAGTCTATGAATGTTTGACCGTTTACTATTATTGAACCAGCAGCATTATTCGCATAAGTAAAATCAGTAATCGTATCAACATTAGGGATGCCAAGCGCACCTTTATCGCTTAAGTGCCACTCAAAAATGTCATTACCAATGCCACCAGTAAGCGTGTCATTACCTTGTCCACCTATCAACCTGTCGTTACCAGCCCCACCATCTAATATATTATTACCGTCATTACCCGTTATACGGTTGTCAGCAGCATTACCTGTCACATTGCTGTTGAAACTGCCTTTTAATAACACATTCTCTATATTTACTGGAGTAACATAAGTACCAACATTGTAGCTAGCGTCAATCTCTACAGTATCAGTACCCTCACCTGCATTTTCTACAATTACATCGCTAGCACTGTCAATGCGGTAAATATCATCGCCTAAACCACCAGTTAAAGTATCGTTACCAGCAACTCCATCTAAAATATCATTACCCTCACCGCCGTAGAGAGTGTCATTACCCAAACCACCATCTAAATAGTCAGCGCCACCCATGCCGTATAGAATATCATCCCCGCCAAACCCTTGAATATAATCTCGACCTTCGTTACCAATCAAAGTATTGCCAGCACCATCACCATCTAGCGCTGAACCTGTGCGAATTTCATATTGCTGATTAGTTGAAGTTTCTACAATGTCCTGAATTCTGGTATCAGTGAGCGCCGGTGCAGTACTATTTGAGAAAAATGCAACACTATCAAGTGAGAATGGTACCCAAGTGCTGCTGCTGGAAGGTTTAAAGTCAAACGTTAAATTGGCGTTTCCACCTTGCTCCCAATACAACAGCTCAATTGATGTTAATCCAGCGATAGCCTCACTTATTTCAACATTATTATAGATACGCACTGTAGGCGCCTGATTACCATCGTACTCAAGTAGAGTCTCACCACCTATTTTTAACCTGAAGCCATCATCAGCTATCACTCTAAAGTCATAGTTTCCGCGCTCTAGATATACAAAACCAGACATGCGTAACATTGCATCAGTCGTTGTCCCTAAACCAGTATTAATGCCAACTGTAGTGCCCGTGCCTGTAGGCGTACCAGTTTGCACAACAGCTGATGGAGCATCTTGATCGAGAAAGTTACTTAGTGCTCGAGTAGTACTTAAAGCCACACCATCCTCTGGTAACAAAGCATTACCTGCAGCTTGCTTCTCATTTGAACCTAAACTACTGTTTACAACAGGCGAAAGCCCGTAGTTTAGAGTTTTCACATAGAACTGTACATCGGCTGCATTAGATGCTGCCGATAAATTACTACCGACGACATTTCCGCTGCCCCCCATCGCCAAATCACGTCCGTTAATAATCTTAGCAATATCTTCTACAGAATCAAGATTTGAAGTGGTACCTAGCGACGTCGCGGTAGTATCGTCAGCATGAACACGGTTACCTGCTGTCACAGTATCGTTATAGCCGTAATACTCGCCACTTAATCCAGAAGTTGCAATCAATTGAACATCTGGCGTGTGCGCTGTGAAATCATATGATCCGCCAACTTGCACAGTAATAGTAGCGGTGTCATAGCCCCCATTACCGTCAGTAACTTTGTAAGTAAATATATCATTAGCTGTTTGACCATTCAGCAAGTTTTGAGTCGTACCGCGCATGTTATCCAAGGTGTAGATATAGCTCCCATCTGCAGCAATTTGCAAGGTACCGTAAAGACCATTTACAGTTACAGGCGAACCTAATGCCGCAGTCCCCGTTGGTGTTAAAACACCAACTGCTATGCCTGTTACTTGAAGAGGGCTGCCTTCCACGTCGGTATCAGTGCTATTGCCGGCACCACCGGTAATAGCGTTACCAGTTAAAGTAGTAGCGCCAGTATCTTCGTATAATTTAACCACCGGTGCATCATCTTTGGCATCTGGCGGATTATTAAAGGTAATATTGTTGACCGCTACATTACTGTTACTTGTACCATCGCTCACCACCACGCTAACAGTTCGAGTAATCGCACTGGGGCTGGCAGCATTGTTATCAAACGTAATTGCTTGAATGGCTGTTTGATATTGCGCCAAAGTCGCACTACCTGTTAAGGTAATAACGTGCGTAGCTACATTATAAGCGCTAGCAACGATACCACTTGGCATAGCACCTGCTGCCAAAAAGTCATTGGCTTGTGCATTGGTAAGCGTAATCGTAGCGCTTGTGATTGCAGTTGAATCAATATCAGCAACTGTGACACTCGTATCAGCAATTGAAACTGGCGCACCTGTTACTGTACTAAAGTAGCTAGCGTAGCCGGTCCCTGCTGTAGACATATCTAAATCGATCGTTGGTGCTGCGTTGACTGCCACTGCAGTAATCGTGGTAATCGCCGTATTGCTATTAGTCACACCGTCAGTCACCACAACACTTACACTACGTGCCAAGGTACTAGTAGAGCTTGTATCGAAGCTAATAGCACGAATTGCCGCTTGGTATTGCGCCAGTGTCGCTGATCCACTTAAAGTAATCACACCTGTTGTAGAGTTATATGCAGTCGCCGTAATGCCAGAAGGTAATGTACCTGCAGTCAATACGTCAGCAGCTTGCCTATTCGTTGCACTTAAAGTAATGGTTGCTCCAGTAATCGCAGTTGAATCTAGGTCGGTAATGCTAGTATCAATATCAGCGATAGCTACCGGATTGCTTGTTACTGTACTAAATGTAGTGGTATAAGCTGTGCCTATCGTCGTACTGTTGTTACCATCCAAATCCAGTACTGGTGCATCGTTGACTGCTGTTATCGTTACCGTAGTAGTAGCTGTATTGCTATTACCAATCCCATCATTTACTGTGACTGTAATTTTTCGCGTATCTCCTGTATAGGGAATATCTGAAGTGCTTGAATACGTTACCGCTTTAATTGCAGCAATATAATTAGCTTTGGTTGCGCTTCCAGTTAAGGTGATCACATTTCCAGAGAGCGTGGCCGTAATACCCACTGGCATAGTGCCAAATGACAGCACATCACCTGCATATGGATTAGTAAGTATAATAGTAGCACTTACCATATTGGCAGAATCACTGTCAGTGATAGTCAGATCGGTATCTGCTATTGAAACGCCCGCTGCATTTTCAGTGTAGGCTCTAGAAAAGTTATTACCTGTAGCTCCACTACTATTATTTGCATCCAAATCTATGATCGGTCTAACTGTAGAGTCATCATTTAGAATTGTACCTACACCTAAACTATCAGAAATAGTAGCGTTAATAGCCCCACTTAAATTAACGTTAAATGTTTCGTCTAGCTCTACTGTTGCATTATCGATAACAGTAACGGTAATGGTTTTTGTCGTTTCACCTGGGGCAAAAGTAAGTGTCCCGCTAGTCGCGGTATAGTCATTATTCCCGATAGTTGCCGTACCATTACTAGTGGCATAGTTCACCGTCACCGTTTGGTAAGATGCATTAGACAGCGTTACGGTAAAGACTCTTGTTGTTACATTCTCATACGCTGAGACATCGTTAATAGTAATAGTAGGCTGTGTATCATTATCTGTAATGGTACCTACCGCAGTTACGTCCCCTACCGTTATGTTATAAGTCTCAGTTGGTTCAAATGCCGTGTCATTAATAGTTGGTACAGTCACAGTAAAACTAGTCACTCCTGCAGGCACATTAAGTACGCCACCAACTAAAATAACACCATTGCTGAATATAGGTACTGTACTAAAATCCGAGTCTGCCGTTGCAGTAATACCTGCTAAGTTATAAGCCAGAGTGACTGCCGAAGTAGTAATAGCACTCAGTGTGACAGTATGAATCAAACCTATGCCCTCTGTTTGTATTGCAGCAGTCACAGTACTCACCCCAAGCACTGTTACGGATACATTCGCAATTTCGGTCACTCCTCCACTAGTCACGGTGTAACTGAAATTAGGAACAGTACCAATAAAGTTTGTAGCTGGAGTAAACACTAGGTTGCCAGCCACTAACTGTACGCTACCATTAGCTACCGTCACAGCACCACCACCATCTGTAATAGCTGAACCGTTCACAGCAGTAATTATATGACCAGCATTTTCAAACGTATCATTAGCATTCACATTAATAGTGACTGGACTATTTTTAACAGTCTGTGCACTATCAGCAGAAATATCTACCACGGGCGTAATGTTAATTAAAGTAGTAGTTGTTGTAGTGAGGGCACCGCCAGTTCCAGTGTTTCCACCGTCATTAGTTGTCATAGTCAGTACGACTTGAGCAGTAGAGTCAGCGACACTTTGAATAAAAGTAGGTTGATTAACGACCGCAGCTAAATATGCATTGATATTAGTAACAGTACCAACAAGCTGTAAACTACCTGTACCTGAGCCGGACACGATAACGCCACCAGCATTCACAGCAGTTAATATTCCTGTTAGAACAGATAATGTTACGGTAACACTGCTACTACCGGCATCTACGTCTGCAATTGATAGACCCATTAATTTGATTGCAGCATCTTCATTTCCAGTGATGCTTACAGGCATAGTATTAACAGGTGCCTCATTAACGTCGGTTTCGTTGAGCGTGATGGTGGCGACGCTGCTGTTACCGGCCGCATCGGCGGCGCTGATGCTGTAAGCGTGCGTGTTGCTGCCCGTTTCAAAGTCGTTGGCGTTGGCCG